>JAABUO010000006.1_pt1 | contig 703313 bp, 520 predicted proteins | sample 5559291 | NCBI WGS metagenome assembly JAABUO01 (sample SAMN10711878, study PRJNA513372) | rock metagenome | isolation source: Antarctica rocks | place: Antarctica: Victoria Land, Finger Mt sud
TGGGCGCTAGGGAGCTGGAACGGCGACACGAACGGTATGACATACCCTTTCTCCCCTCTAATTCATTCCCGCTTTTTGTTGGTTTTTGGTTTGGGGGGGGGGCCTAGGTGGATGAGTCTAGGGCTGATGCTGTGGATACTTTAGGCATAAGAGGGAAAGGTCGGCGACGGGCGGTGAGCGCCCGGGATCGAGCCATGGGAAGAAGGGCGGGATTGAGGGGATGATTGAGGGGGCGCAGAGGAAGGTGGAGGGGTTCTTGAATCCGGAGAGTGCGAGGGGGGAGGGCAGGGAGAGGGAGAGGGGTGAGGGAAGGGAGAGGAGGAAACATAGGCATGGGGGTGATGAAAGGAGGGGGACGAGGAGTTTGAGTCGGGGGAGGTATGAGAGTGATAGTGAGGAGGAGGAGTATTATGAGCGAAGGAGGAGATAGATGCGGACAGCTGGGGGGGGGAAAGGGGAGTTGGGAATGGGATAGGGAAAGGGGAAGGGATGGTAATTCGGTCAGCGGATTGGGGTTTCATACTTTGGGAGATTGGGATGGATAACGACTTATGACCAAAGCCCTTCTGATACCTTCTCCTTTTCCGTGCAACAATTCACACTACCCAAACCCCCCCCCATCTCTCCACTCGCCCCCTCCCTCCCTCACTTCCCACGGCCAAAACTCAGGCATCATCTACGGATTCGGATCCCAGGGGATCACTCCCTCCCACTGCGCCCTCCCCTCCATACCGCCATCACAATGCCCCAACCCCCTCCCCAACCCCCTAACCTCCGCCGTAATCATACTCCCCCCCACAATGCCATACTGCAGCAGCGTCATATCGAGATTCGTGAGACGCACATCGCCGCGCACCAGATCGCCAAAGAGGCAGCAGGGCGGCGCGGAGCCGTTGTGGAGGGCTTGGAGCTGGGAGCCAATTGCGCGTCTGATCTCTCTGATGATGGTTGTGGGTTCGGTGTCGAGGTCGAAGGTTGTGGAGAGCAGGGGGTGCGGGGCGCGGGCGATGATTGCTGAGGGGGGAGGATTAGGGCCGGGGTTTGAGGGTAATGAAAGGGGGAGGGGACTTACTGAGGCGCATGGTTGGAGGGGCTGGTGGGGGAGGGGTTGGAGGGTTTGTGGAGGGAAGGTGGGGATGAGGAGGGGGGATATATAGGAGAGAATGAGGAGGGGAGGGGAGGGAGATGGGAGGGGTTTCTTTGTTGGGGATGAGGGTGGGGACATGTCTGGACGTCTGGGTAGTGGGAATGAGGGAGTGGGTGTATGAATCCGTATTTGGAGTTCGGCATGGTGCTTGTTTGACGTGGGGCGTAATGAACGACAAAGGCTTGTAGGGACGTCTGTAAGTCGCCGTTGAACAAGGAGCATTACCGGTTTCAAAGCTCTCTTGTTCCGTAAGAAAGTATGTGGTTGGTGAGGAATTGAAAGAAAATCTCCAATCAGGTGCCATCGATCGAGGTGTAAAATTCATTGAGCGTTGTGGATGACAAGATCGACGTCAATTCGAAAGATATGGTCGAGAAGAGTAAAGACATATAGATGATCAGATAATGGGCTGTAGGTTACATTCTCAGCCAAGATCAGAATACTCGACAGATATGCACCGCAAAGGTATTCAAAACGAATGCGGTGCAACGAGAAATGCGCTTACCTCGATACACCTATGGAGGAGGCAGTACACTTACAGAGAAGATATCATTATCTGATCTTCAGAAGTTGGAGGCCTTACTAGTTCCCGTGAAACGTAATCCAAGAGCGCATAAAGACTATGAATGTCAGTATTCCGAAGCCCTCTTGCTTAAATACGGTCATGAGGGTATTCTGGGAATGGCGACGCTTCGATAATAGCGGCATTGTCGCCAATACCATGAGCAGACGATCGTCGTCAGCGTGCACTTGTCACTAGCAATCACGTCTTGCAGCGAGGATGCTGGGGCATGCCGCCTGCTCTTGGCTTATGTGCCATTTCTTTCGGCCCATTGACCGGCAAAGTAGCCCCGTTTAGGCTGTCCCACAGACCGTACCAAGAGGAAGGCGACTGGGAGGACGGGACGACGTAGTAGCGTGGTGAGTGTGCCCGACCATCTTTCCAAAAAACTTGTCCAAATGCCCCTGTGATGGACAGCCTACAGCTGAGGTAGATCTACCACCATCCAAAGCTGCCATCGAAAGCAAAGTCGCTGGTACCATCTCCATGGCGAATGTTATCGAGAGAGGGCACGTCTCCTGGCTTGTAGAACCCAAGCAGGACTTCCATATCATGTTCATTCATGTCGACGAGATCTTCCAGCGGCCAAGCTTCGCAGACTTTCGACATCCTGTGCCCCCCGTCAGTAGCCGAAAAAGATAATAAGGTGAATGTGCTAGTACCACTGCATCCTCTTAGGCCCTTCTTCAATATCTGGAGCCACTTTTCGTAGTTTTCTTCGCAACATTCCAACCTTTTGTATTGCGGCACCGATGTTATCCGGTAAATTAGCCGCAATCTGTTTCCTAACGATGCTCGCAAGCTTCGGTCCATTGCCATTCGTGCTGACCATGATCTGGAGAGGTCCATCTCGGTGAACGCTTCCGAAGTAGAAGTCGCATTCCGGGGGGACATCCGCGATATTTGCTGCGATCTTTCTTTCTTTGCAAAGCTTCCATATCTGGGTTGACGCCTCTGGGTCATCCACGGCTGTCAGCACCATGTCGACATTGTCCAGATCCGAAGGCTCGAACTTCCGGTCCACGAAGTCAACTTCTCCTCTCTCAACTCGGTGGGCGACCTCATCGTTGAGACCGTCGCGCGGCGAGACAAGGGTGACTTTGGCGTCGGCGTTAAGGACGTTCAAGATTCGCCCAGCAGCGACCTGCAAAGTCATTATACAAAGACTGTAATCGTAAGGGACAATTCACCAACCTCGCCGCCGCCAACAACAAGCACTCTTTTGTTCTTGATCTGCCATGCTAAGATGAGCGAACCGCCACCTTGTACAGCTGGAAAATCGTCAGACATTGCTGCTTCGAGATGGCAAAACTTCCGCATGTGAATCTCGAAATGTGGCGCATCTGATTAGATAAAAAGATCTGATAAGCCGGGACTTCGGAGCGAATGCAACCCGCTACTGCTATGCTTCCACTCTCGAACTACATGTATTGATTGATAGTCCTCGGAGGCCTGTCATGGCCATTCAATGAGACAATGTCTGCGAGGAAGCTCGGCGGAGGGAGAGTGTTGGGGAGCGGTAAAGGACTGGTCCCCGCCGCTGCTGCCTACCCCCAGAGATCGTCCAGTTTACTGTCGCCCTCAGCCAGCACGATCTCCGTCAGTTCGACAGCATCAACGTCTCAGCCATCATCCGACGCCCAGGAGTTGAGCTCGAGGGTGTCTTTAGACCAGAGCGATGAGAACAGTGCAGCCGCGGCGGGCGGCGGGCCCCGGCTTTCTTGCCCAATCTGCAATGAGGAGATGGTCAGAACCTCCGAGAGTCAGGCGGTTTCTCTCGCTGATCATAGATTAGATGACTCTACTGCAGCTGAATAGGTACCGAGAACTGGTCTGCACGCTTTCGCCGATATTGACGAGTATCTAGGCATCTGGATGACAATCACAAAAATTTGGAGGAGGTCAAGCAAGATGAAGTCAAGGATTGGTTTAAGACACAGATGGTCAAGGCAAAGCTATTTCAACCTTTAGCTGTTCTCAACCAAAAATTCAAGGGTCTTGACGTCTTTGAACCAAATGAGCCTTCTCGATCCCCAAATATCGCGCCAGCATTACCCACGCCTGAGCGAGCAGCACCGGATCCTGACGAGGTCATCACTCGAGCGCACTGGCAAAGACCGGGACCTAACGATTTCTGTCTGGATCCCGGCTGTGAGAAGAGGCTTGGGGCTACAAATGGCAAGATTAATTGTAGAAAATGCGGCAAGCTGTTCTGCGAGGAGCACACCATGTACCAGATGAAGCTTTCAAGATCGGCGCAGCATGAGCCAGTCAGAGGACTTTGGTGTCGAGTGTGTGAGACTTGCTACAAATCGAGGGAAGGCTACAATGACCGCGGTAAGGCTTAGACGTTGGCAATACTGCAGGACCAGTCTGTGGAGCTAAACTACGACAGGTCTCGAGGAGGATCTTACAATGGACTTCACTGCATTCAGACGGAATAGGATCGACAAAACACTACTCGAAGTCTCACGACTTGAGAAGAGACTGACAAAGCTCACTCAACTCCTAGCGAACCCGTCCTCCGAACAGACCACAGCCAATAGCGGTCTACTATGGCAATTCTCAGGTGCCAAAACGCAGAGAAAGCAGCTTGAGCAATCGGTGGTGCCATGGGAGGATGATGCGACAGTTGCACGCTGCCCATTTTGCCAACAGGAGTTCTCGAGTTACACCTTTAGGCGACATCACTGTAGGCTTTGCGGTCGTGTGGTGTGCGGCGATCTTGTCACTGATTGTTCCCAAGAAGTAGCACTCACTGTGGCAGCAAGTAAGTCATAATACAGGAGTTCCTTGATCAACCTTTGCTAATTGGTCAGTGCCTAAGCAGACCACAGAGAAAACAGGCGGCCAGATCGGCGTAGACATCCGCATGTGCGAAGACTGTAGGAGCACCGTCTTTGGTAGGAGAGACTTCGCCACTGCACTCTCGCAGAAGCCCCCAGATGTGAGAGCGTATGAGAGCCTGGTCGAATTTGAACGAGGGATCAGGTCAATGCTCCCAAGGTTTCAACGGCTTATTGTTGCTTTACAGTAAGCCCACCCCACCTCATGACGATACCGTATATTCACTGCAATTTTAAGAGATCCAGACAAGCCACCGACGCCAGCGCAGCTTGCAGAAGCCTCGAGGGTCCGTAAGCGACTGACAGACTCATTTACACAGTACAACTCGGCAGCCCGTCGCTTACGCGATCTGCCTACGCAATCGCCGACACAGCAGAAACTCCAGAAAGCGATTTTCCAGCAAGCCACAAGCTTCTTGCATATCCACATGCTGCCCCTTAAGTCCCTACCCCAGGTGCTGAAACATGCCAGTGCGAATGGGACGGGATCTCTTGCAAAAAGCCCCAACGGCAAGCCCAATGGGGCTCTAGCTGCGATCAAGTTCAACGACATGGAAACAGCTTCGCAAGCCAGCAGTAGCAGTGCTGTGTCAGCGCTGGAGGCAGAAGAAAAGACTCTACGAGAACAACTAATCGTTTTGGAGGAGCAAGCTTTCCTAGTCAGAGAGCAGATCGCGGACGCTAGCAAGAGAAGAAAGTTCGATGAAGTCGATAGCTTGAGCCGGAACATGGAGGACTTGAACAGGGAGATCGATCAAGTGCAAGGCCAACTTGGCCAGCTAGACTTTGCTGGTGCATACAATGCGCAAGGGGTGTACAGTCCACCAGCAAGATGAGAAAGAAAGAAAACAGATATTGACGTGATACATTTTTGGCATAAGGATAGCATACGTCAGGCGTACTCTGTATGGGAAACGAGCTTGTGGCGACTCCCACATAGGATGCATGCGCACCAGGACCAGGCATTTAGCCACGACTGAAGCACGTTTGGTATCAATGCGTTAACCTGCACATACTATTGAACCTCTGCTGTGGTTTAGATTTCCCCCATATTCTCAGTCCGTCAACGACGCAGATCTAAAACTCATGGATGAAGAGAGGTCGTCTTCGCTTGCTGGGATGATGAAAATTCATCACCAGTGCTCGTATCTTCACTGCTCAAAGTGTCCTGGGTCTTTGTACCGTCCGATGGCGCAGTCATGGGGCGCTGAGCGTCAGCTTACCACTCTATGCTCAATGTAACGGTGTATGAGAATACGAGCAATTCTGGCTGCATGATTCGCTTGTGGGCGAATCACGCTAAGCTTAGCCTTGAACTACCCGCTTGGTCGTTGGTGAGACGAAACACGCCGCAAATCTTGCACTTCGACAATGCTTCGAGATTCTCAATCAATGCTCTCAACTCCTTGCTGTCGATTCGACACCGCCACAGCTATGACCTACTTGGCCGTAATGTTCCTCCCCCCGCCGCGTTGTACCTGATACCCTAGGCAGTAGGACCAGTGGTGATGCGTCTAGTAATACTGAGGCAATTCGAATCATTTTCATGCCTCCACGGTTCAGAATTATACCTATCTTGACCCAGAACGTCGGAAGCTTAAAGTACTCGTGCTTGGGCTGCCGACGTCTCGCCTTCGGGGTACCGTTGTTCTTAAACCGAGGCTGATCGTAGCATTTTGGCAATGAGAAAGCAGGTCCAGCACCGGGCGGCATTCTCGGCCTGCTGGAAGACCCCAAGCGCTTAGCATCATCCAACGAGCTTGTTGATGCACTGTAATAATGCTACATATCCCTATACCATTCTTTCTTCTGCCTCGATGATTCTTGCCATTGTACAGACTCTCCTTTGTCATTGGCCTAATTTTTGGTCGTTTTACTGCAAGGCTGGGCCTTACTGTCGTGTGTCCTCTTTTGATATACCACGAACGGCAGGCACGACCATAACGTTTCCTTTCCTTTCCCACCGCTGGCCGGGCCTTTTGGCTTTTGATCTGTATTGATTCTTCGACCGACTGTTTCTACTTTACATTCCCACTCTCTCGTCGTCATTTTTGGTCCGCAAGTATGCGATCAACTCTGGTCACCGCGACCGTTGTCCTCCTTGTTCAACACCTGCACGTGGTTCGAGGCTTGAGTCTGAGCCGAGTAGTACCCGAGGCAGCCATCGACGTCTCCCATGCGTACCGCCACACAGGCTACATCGACCAGAGAGTTCGAAGCGATGCTCATGCCATCCTAAATCACCAACTTTACCATCAACGCAATGTTGATCAATCGGCAGCTGCTCCGGTTGCAAGCCCAGCCCAACGCAAAGCGATTACGCCTGCTCCCAGCGATGCCGCCCCAGTTATGTCAGGCCCCGCACCTGCCTGTCTCAAGGCATTGGATGCCATGAAGGGCCAAGCTTCGAATCCTTCTGGAATTGCCGTGTGCTACAATGTTATGCAGATGGACAATATCACGGGCGTCTTCATGGCAGATTTGCGGCTTTACAAGCTTGCAGCCCCTACTGGAGACTGGGCGACCCTCGACATGAAGAGAGTCAGCACAAGCTTGACTTACCTTGGAGCCGACATTAGCCAAGCACAACTTACGACGACAAAACGTGACGAGCTGCAGCCTCCTGACGCGACTGGAGAAGGGATTGAGAAGCGTGCGGCATCGCCTCCACAGTCACTACAGCATACCATGTTCATCGGCAAGGCTCACGCAGATGTGCTGCCGTATCTCAACAACGTGTAGGTTTTGATTCCACTGGAATCTCAACTTCGCTTTGGCTAATGATGAGATGCAGAACCTTCCAGCAAGCACTCCTGACCCCGAAGATTACTCTTGCTGGTGGCATGGCGAATGGCTCAACTCTGCAAACTCAGCTCTCATCAAAAGATGCCTCCTTTGTCAGCGGGTTGTTTCAAGACTCGGCCACTGGCAATACCACCGCTGCAGCAGATGGGGCCGCAGTCTCGGCAGCAGCAAAAGCCGAGTTTGTCATGCCAGGTACCTCACTGGGTATTTTCCCTATCGGCCTGATTATCACCGGCGCGTGGGCGGGTATCTTCATCACGGTGTTGGCATATGGAACTTTTGGACGCATTCAGTTCCGAGAGTCGTACCGACGGAGGATGAAGCGCGGAGTCGCCGGGATCACAAGGACATTCTAGGGATAGTAGGTAGACATCATTGGGTCTATTCAAGGCTTGAGAATAATCATCCAAACACACATGATTAGGACTACCACGACGCAACGTTCATGCATGGTATGGCACCTCTTCTTGGGGAAGCAGCATTCGGGGCAGGGATGCATAGGTGAAGGTGTTTGAGATCAGGGTCACTAAACATCATGTATGTCGTGAGAGCGAAGTAAAAACTTGAGGCAATTACAATAGGTAAATATTCTGGGCTCACGCCCACAACTACATCTTATTCGATAATCGTGATATCAATGATTGGATGAATCCACGGTTGAATCTGAGTGGCGATACTCCGTAAACACATCTCAAGATTGCCTGGTGAGCTCTGTCGTTTTGTCATGTATCTGCACTATGAGGAACAGTTCGGACCGGGTATAAAAGTCATGGTGGCTTCCGGGTCTGCGACTCGAGAATGTCTGTTGTCTACTCTGAATTATAAGAAATTTAATTGCAGTGTCAACAGCGGTGACGGGGTTTGTCCGAACGCCAGACCCTCCACCGGCGTCACAGCCGAGTGATTGGGCTGAAAATGACACGCTGCGCTAGCGGCTAGCACCAAGGAATTTTTTGTGCGGCTTCTCTTACAAAAATCCCCACCAGCTCCATCAATTTCCTCTCTCACCACAGCCTCCACTCGTGACGAGTCCGACTTGACCTTTCCTACAAGATTACTAAACGTCTGCTTCTCAGCCGTTCTTTGTTGATTGCAATAGACCAGGTCACATAGAGCGCAGACCAATAATCTGCGCCGGCTTTTGGCTTTAGAGATATCCGGCTGTTTTCAGCTGCCTTCGCCGCCTTCCCATCTCACTCACCTTGACTCCTCTGACACCCTCCTGCGCCTATATCACCTCACATCATGCCCGGTGTCGAAATCATGGAATCCGTGCACAATTCTGCCAACATCAAGTCCGAGAACCAGAAGTCCGTCAAGGTGCTCGATGAACTCTTGAACGCCCTTAGCATCTCGAAGACCGCAGATCAAACGAGCGCTGCTGCTGGCAACATCGCGACATTCATCAATGGCGATATCGAAGAAAATGACGCCCCTACAAAGTCGGTTTCCCCCTCTTCCCTGTTCGTGTTGCGATTCTAAGGTGGTCCTTGGCACGGTCGCATTGGAAGCACGGCGCAGCTTTGAAACCTATTGACATTGTCTCCCTAGGGCTGTCGAAGCACTCAAGAAGCAGCTTTCGAATAAGAAGGATGCGGGTGTACGAGAACGAGCCCTTGAAACTATCAAGTCAATAGCACAGCACTCCACCGTTTCTCCAAATGTCGAGCCCTACTTGGCGGAGCTGCTTACTCCTACGCTTGCCGCCGTAGGGGACAAGATGAACCCAGTCAAAGTTGCCGCACAAGCCGCCTCACTGGCAATCGTCAAGGCCATCAACGCCAACGCTGTCAAGGCCGTTCTTCCAGCAATCATCAAATCGATATTGAGCGCACAAAAATGGGTCGAGAAAATCACTGGTCTTCAATGCATCGAGGCTCTCGTTGAGAGCGCACCAGCACAACTTGCGTTCCGTGTACCGGACCTGATTCCAGTGGTCTCCGAGTCAATGTGGGATACGAAGCCGGAAGTCAAGAGGCACGCCTATGGCACAATGGAAAAGGTCTGCAATCTGATCGTCAATAAGGACATTGATCGATTCATCCCCGAACTCATCAAATGTATTGCCAAACCAGAGAATGTTCCTGAGACGGTCCATTTGCTGGGGGCGACAACCTTCGTTACCGATGTTCACGAACCTACGTTGGCCATTATGGTTCCTCTACTCGACCGTGGCCTGGACGAGCGCGAGACTGCTATCAAGCGAAAGGCTGCGGTTATCGTCGATAACATGTGCAAGCTTGTGGAAGACCCTCAGATCGTCGCTGCATTTCTGCCTAAGCTTATGCCTAAGCTCCAGAAGAATTTTGACACACTGGCCGATCCAGAAGCTCGGGAAAAGACTAGGCAGGGTCTAGACACCCTCACCCGTGTTGGCGATGTCAAAGATGGCAAGATCCCTGAAGTTTCGCACGCTGGTGATGTTGCGACTGTTTCCGCTATCTTGAAGCAAATTCTTGAACCATCGCACAAGGCCCTCGTCAGCAAATTCCAGCCAGTCATTGACTACATCTCTGCTATCGCTGGCCAGCTCATTGACGAGAAAGATACCGACAGCATCAGCTGGATCGAGAATACGCTGCCCTACATTCTCGCTATAGTTGGTGATACCGATTCGAGACCTATTGCTGAGGCACTCCGAAAACGCGCGTCTCCCGGCGCGACGGACGAGGCGGAGGAAGAGGAAGATGACGAGGAGGGTGAAGACCTTTGCAATTGCACGTTCAATTTGGCCTACGGTGCCAAGATCCTTCTCAACCAGACTCATCTCCGACTGAAGCGTGGTCAGCGATATGGACTGCTTGGTCCCAACGGTTCCGGCAAGTCAACTCTTATGCGCGCTATCAACAACGAGCAGGTCGAAGGTTTCCCGAAGCAAAACGAAGTTAAGACTGTCTTCGTCGAGCACGATCTCGATTCTGCCGACACTGAGCAGACCGTCATCGGTTGGACGATGAAGAAGCTTTCCGATGTCGGGATCACTCTCGAGAAATCGGCTGTGGAGGAGAAATTAGACGAATTCGGATTTTTGAAAGAACAATTCGAAGGCCCAATTACCTCCCTATCCGGTGGTTGGAAGATGAAGCTGGCTCTTGCTCGCGCTGTGTTCGAAAATCCCGACATCCTTTTGCTCGACGAGCCTACAAATCATATGGATGTGAAGAACGTTAAGTGGCTCGAGGACTACCTCATGAACTCCCCATGCACTTCCATTCTCGTATCTCACGACTCAAAGTTCTTGAATAACGTTGTCCAGCACGTTGTGCACTATGAGCGTTTCAAACTTAGACGGTACGCGGGCAATCTGGAGAGCTTCGTGAAGAAGTGTCCTTCGGCCAAGTCATACTACGAGCTCAGTGCGTCAGAGATGGAGTTCAAATTCCCAGAACCAGGCTTTCTCGAGGGTGTCAAGACAAAAGCCAAAGCCATCGTCCGTGTCACCAACATGTCTTTCCAATATGCTGGCACCAGCAAGCCTCAAATTTCAGAGATCACCTTCCAATGCTCTCTGAGCTCTCGTATTGCCGTCATCGGTCCCAACGGTGCAGGCAAATCGACCCTGGTCAACGTCCTTACGGGCGAGCTCATCCCCACCGGCGGCGACATTTACACACACGAGAACATCCGCATCGCCTATATCAAGCAACACGCCTTTTCGCACATCGACCACCACCTCGACTTGACCCCTTCCGAGTACATCCAATGGCGTTTCCAAACGGGCGAAGACCGCGAAACCATGGATCGCGCTAATAAGATCGTCACCGACGAGGACGAAAAAGCCATGGACAAGATCTACACCATCAACGGCACCCCGCGTCGCGTAATCGGTATTCACTCTCGCCGCAAGCTCAAGAATTCTTACGAATACGAATGCTCCCTCCTCCTTGGTGAGAACGTCGGCCAGAAGGGCGAGAAATGGACGCCCATGATGACCGCCGACAACGAGTGGATTCCGCGCAGCCAGATCATGGTCTCCCACTCCAAGATGGTCGCCGAAGTCGATCAGAAAGAGGCACTTGCCTCAGGCCAGTTCCGACCTCTGGTACGTAAAGAGATCGAACAGCATTGCGCCAACTTTGGCCTCGATGCTGAGCTGGTGTCGCATTCTCGGATGCGCGGTCTTAGCGGTGGCCAGCGTGTCAAGGTCGTGCTTGCGGCTTGCTCGTGGCAACGCCCGCACTTGATCGTGCTCGATGAACCGACTAACTATCTCGATCGCGACTCTCTTGGCGCCTTGTCAAAGGCACTGAAAGCTTTCGAGGGCGGTGTGATTATCATCACGCACTCCGCGGAATTCACGCAAAACATAACAGAGGAGGTGTGGGCGGTCATGGACGGTAAGATGACGCCGAGCGGACACAACTGGGTGACTGGACAAGGGACGGGGCCGAGACTGAAGGGCGATGAAGATGAGGAGGATAGGTTCGATGCGATGGGGAATAAGATCGAGGGCGGGAAGAAGAAGGTCAAGCTTAGCAGCGCGGAGTTGAGGAAGAAGAAAAAGGACCGCATGGCGAGGAGGAAGCGCGGTGAGGAAGTCTTCTCTGACGAGGAATAATTCACTCGCGGCTTCGAAGATCTGGGGCATAGTTTTCTTTTGTCGTTGATGGATGATGTGGCATGCGCATGGAATATACCAACGAGGCCGATGAGGGACGTGAAAAACAGGGACTCGAAGACATGCGCACGCTTTCTCATTCTACGGTTCTCGCGCAGGAGTTGTTGGTATGAAGCACTCGATGCGTGCATGCATTTCGTTTTCAATCAGAATTCGTGGGCGATAGAGGGATGGCTTTTCCTTTTGCTAGACTACCTCTAGATGATAGATCAAAAGATATTTACTTTACCAGCATTCTTCGTACTTGGTTGACCGCATTCATCGTTATCGTTGAGTCTCACACATCTTCCTGCACGAAGCCCTGAACCTAGACACAAGTGCCCTGACAATCTCTCCACAGTCTCGATGAATGAACAACCTGCTACACGCCCCAAACTCCGCAAACAGATCTTTAGTTACCAGTCACCGGCTTCTTTGAACATTCCATTCTTTCGACCGATCGATCGTTTCTATTTCTCGCTCTTCTTGTTCTCTCTCATTCCCTCTTTCTGCTTATCCTCTCTCTACCCTCTCTCCGTCGTATTCCTTATTTCTTTTTCTATCCCCTCTGTTACCATTCTCCCTCTCTTCTCTCTTCTCACCCCCTCTCCCTTCTTGCAATCCTCTCGTTCTCGCTCCCACCACTAATCACGCCAAAACCCCGCACCGATGTCCTCCCCTCTTCTCTCATCCATCCTCTCTCTTCAACTCTCTCAACATCACACCCACTTCACCCTCATCCACCCCCTCATCTCTCGCAAACCTCTGTTCCCAGCACCACCACCGGAGCCAATCATCCGCCATGTAACATCCCGCCTTCCCCATCCCCAAATGAATGCCACCGCCAACCCCTCTCCCCCATCTGCCCTTCATAACCCCTCTCCTCTCCAAACCGTCCCACACATGCCCTTCCTCATAAAATCCCGCGCGGCTTGTTCATACCACGACCGCACATTCCTGTAGCGATAACGCCATCATCTCCCGCGTCTCACCCTCTCCCCTGCACAGAAGCACACACCACGCTCTGACCATCCGACCCCCGCCCCGCCCCACTCCACCATCTTCCTCCCGACCCGGGCAGCCCTCTGCAACTTTCCCTCCCCTCGGCCTCGTTCTCGCAAAGCGGCGAAAGCCAGGAATTTGCCCTCCAGAGTACACAGTCGAGATCTGCTTCGGCTCCCCACCGTTTGGGTTTGGCTTCGACTTCCCACCTTCGGCTTCGATTTCTGCTTCGGCTTCCTATTATCTGCTTCTTCCGCTTCCGCTTCTACTTCTGCTTCCTACTTCCGGCTACGACTTCCCAGGTATATTGAAAGAATTTGTAGGTCGCCCAAGTGGACGCCGGCACCAGGTGCCGGCAAAAGTCATGCCCGATTTTAGGCGACCCCCCACCACCTCATCAAATTAAACCTCCACCACCACACTATACACCTCCTCATCGCATCTATGGCTCCATTAACGCCTCAAAAAAAACAAGCAAGCAAGCAAACGTCAAGTACAATCGCCACTAGCAACAGCACGTAATCCAAAGCGCGTGCGAAAGAAGTAAAATACGCCCGCGCGAGCGCGTTATTTTGAGCCTCTTTCGACTAGATCAGAGCGCAACAAAAGCATTGAAGATATCGATAAAGAGCATAGAATAGACAGCCAAACTGTTTTCCGGAATCAAATACCATAGAAAAAAAACCCTGAGAAGTGCCCAGTGTCAATGCGTGAAAACGTTGTTTCGTGACCCAGTGTCCCATAAATTTTGGTGGGGTTGTGGGGGTCGTCTAAAATCGGGCATGACTTTTGCCGGCACCTGGTGCCGGTAAACGGAAGGGGAAAGAAGAAGAACCGAAACGAAAAAAAATAGAAGAGAACAAGAGCAGAGAAGAGAAAACAGCAGAAAAGGCCCAGACCGATGCCACCAAATCCGCGCTTCCCAAACCCCGGCCCGCCTTGTTCCCCATTCTGCCCTTCTACCCTCCCCTCTCAAAGGAAAATCTCCCCCGTCTGCCTTCCCCAACAACCAGAAACCAGGCCCGGCTTGGGAGTGTGGGGCTGGGGAACGTGTGGCATCCCAACGCACACGGCCGATCTCGACGCAACCCACCTCAAAACCCTGCTCACCCTTCCCTCTCTCCCATCCCCCCGTCTCAGCGCATCCCCACCCCCGTGTGTCTAATCCTCGTGTCTCTCTGCGCATAGAATCAGAAACCCCCAAAAAACCCCCGGGAGCCGAACCTATAGCGTGGGGTGAGATATCCAGCTCTCCCGACAATCCCAATGCCCCTCCCAAGACCCGGAATCAAAAGAAAAAGGGAGTAGAAGACTGGCGGGAGTTGCTTTTGTCGAGGGAGCAGCACTCGTTGCTGCTGGGCTTTGGCATGGGAGGGGCGGTGGTAGTGAGGTAGGAGGGCATCTCGTTCATGATCGAGAGGCGAGACTCGTTCCTTGCTAGTATGACAGCGCTAGCCCGGTAGGCACCAAGGCGGCGAAAGGGGGAGCTGGAGGAGTGATTTTGTAGGACTGTGGGGGAGGGGTTGAGGATGAGGAGGAGGAGGTTGGGGCGCGAGGGGTTTTTGTGGTGGGGTGGGAGGGGTGGGAGGGGTGGGGTGAGGATGGGGGGGGGGCGGGGGGGTGGTGTGAGAATGGGGGGGTGGTGTGAGAATGGGTAGGTGGGTGGGGGAGAGAGGAGGGGTTTTGGGGGGAGGGGATGGAGGAGAGGGATCCTGTGCGGACTCGGGGGGCGGGGTTTTGAGGTTTGAATGGTATGGAGAGAGGAAGAGTGGCAAATTGAGAAGTGGCACGAAAGGTGAAGCGATGGAGAAATCTAGATATGGGGAGAAGACGACTTAGATATATACGACGTAGGGTATCATATGCTCATGAGTAGTAAATACAACATGTCCCAAGCAAAATACTTGGGACACTGATATGCGGGCACTCAATGTACCGCAAGACCCTCCGCAAGCCATATTCCGAATGTAAAGAAGTAAATACTCGCCAATCTATCTCCCAGGCGGTCTGTAAGGATGATACATATTCCCCTCCAGTTCACTAGGCTCCGTAGGCTGTGGTCCCCCGCCAGGCGGAAACGCAGGACTACCTGGTAATTCCGAATTTCTCGAATACGGCCCCGTTGCCTCTGTCGGCACACCACTCACGCCTCTATAACTTGGTGGCGCAGTTCCGTTCGGCGTTTGCTTCAGCTCTGGACTGTCCATCTCCGGTAGAGTTGGCTTCTGCGCCGCGTACATATCGACAGGGTCTTTGGGCTCGTAGGCCGCGTGATCCTGACTGTTATACGTGCTCTTGCGTTGTTTCCTTCGGCGCCAGAGGAAGAAGAGGAGGGCTGCGAGGAGGAGGGCTGCAACTGGGACGGCGACTGCGGGGGCGATGGTGGAGGCGGAGACGGAGCTCTTTTGTGAGGGTGAGGAGGAGGATGTCGAGGCGGGTTCGGCGATGATGCTAGAGTGGGTGGCGAGGGATGTGGAGGCGCTACCGTCGGATTGAGTCACGACCGAGGTGACCACGCTGACGGAGACGCCGGAGGAGACACCGGTGGAGACACCGATGTTTGTGCTAACCGGCGAGGCTGATGTGAGGGTGGTGGTGGAGAGCGATAGTGAAGATCGGGAATTCGAGACAGTGATGACGGTCGCGGCGGGGTCGGAGATGCCGGACGGGCCGACTACAAAGAGAGTGCCGCTGGAAGAGGAAGATGAGGAGGAGGAGGAGGAGGAGGAGGAGGAGGAGGATGCAGAGGCGGAGGCGGAGCCACCGCCTGACACGGCTTGACGGTTGCTGATTTGAAAGCGCGCGGTTGAGGTATGACAGCATCCTAAGCTGGAGTCGCCGTTCGCGTCTGGGCGATTGGCATCGCAACAGAAGCCATTACCACAATCTAAAACTGCCTCGTCGCCGGCTGCTGTACCTCCTGGAAATTGTTAGCTTTCAACCCTTCGACACTGCAATGGATTGGCTATAGGACGCACCATGAGTGCAGATTTGAAGGCATCCGCTTGACTTCCAGCTCTGGTCAGTACATGTATAGCGGCCCAAGTACTGCTGGTTTGCGAGAAAGCAAAGACCGTTGTCCTTGCACGTCCATCCTTGTGGGCAGCACATGACTCCATTGCCAGAGCCGCAAGGTATATCACCGCCCTGGGCAGGATTGCCGTTGGGATAGTAGCATGATGCGCTGGACATGACAGCAACAAATAGAAGCGAATTGTAGTCCTTAGGTTAAGGTCGAGCCAGCAATGGCAGCGACGAGGACAGAGAAATTGGATGAGAAATGGCACGACTCTACACGGAAGGGATGGAACCGAGGAAGACTGATGGACGACGGAAGTGCCATGCAGCGGGAAGAGGAGAGAGAGGGCGAACGAGAGAGATCGACGGCTCTCCTACTTGATGCAGTTGGTCCGCTTCCTATCTAGGATGCGTCGAAAATAAACAGGCGGGCGGGAGATTGATGTGTATGAGCTATCCGTCTCTTGCGTCATACAATTTTCATCATGGTTCCCCGTAATCGCCAAGTCTTAGTAATAAGATAACAAGCTGACCAGTGCTGTGTAGGCTGTAACAAGTTTCGCATCCTACATCTATGAATGAGCATACTCCGTACTTTACGAGCGACGGAGATGTTCGCGCAAGATTAAGGGGAGTCCAAGGGTGGGGCCGTGCTTTGACATGAGGCTCTCTCGCTTGGATGCCGCTCTTGGCGCTACCGCTCCGCCACCACCAATCAAACGAGACTCGAAGTTGCATCTTTGGCTGCACCAGTGGCTGCGTCTCTGCATCTGTTCACCGATCAAAGAAAGTACAGCATATTTTGTATCTCTCAAAAGCTGAAAATTACGAATGTTCCAACAAAATTTGTATTCATAGAGGCGAAATTGTTTGGCAGTGTTATGGCTGTCCCTGCGAGATGGTCGTACGTGATAACGAGCGCGATTGATGTTGGATGTGTAGCGGTATGCCACATCTAAGAGAAGTCGTGGGAGGAATCGAGGTCGAAGGCCATAGGATGAATGACAAGATGGCGAAACGTACATTAGGCGTTGGTCTCTGGAACCATGGTAGTCACAACGTTGAACCGTTGAACCGTTGAATCGTCCAGCTGTCAGGAGGCGAATCTACTTTCACCGGGCCCAGCGTTGGGAAAGGTGGGAGCAAAGACTGTGCGGTTCTTCCCGATTCCATGCGTTACACAGCCATGGCACAAAGATATCGCATCAAGCCTGCGGCATGTGGAAGAAGCAAAGATTGCTTTCGCCAGGGTATTTGAAGATGATAAAGTACGATTAGCAGCTCTAAAGGTAATAAAGGTAGCCTAAAGCTACAACGCCGCTTCTACGCCCCGTCTCAACTCCGCCTGCATGTAAAGCCCCTTCATAAGGATGCTACAACTCCTGACCATTATGAATCCTAGTGATGATGCAGGAAGAAGAAAACAGTATAGCTCTAGAATGCAAAGGGGTATTGTTCGCCATAAGTTCAAAGGAAAAGTCGGAAGTTAAGTCGACTGAAGAAGCTGAGAAGAGTACGAGTGCTCCGAGTAGACGTGAAGAAAGGGCAATGTAGAAGTCTAACGCAGAAGTGAAGATAAAGGAGCCTTGCTGAAGGTCGAAGACTGCTGCATCGAAAGGGGTGTCCAAATGCGGTTAGCGCGTTTGGATATCGCAGCTGATCCGACCATCTGACATTGACATCACCCACACTTCGATGATAGCTGGATCACCCAGCACCATCATCTGACACCATGCTTTATGTCTGCCTGTGTCGTCGGGATCATGCTTGCCTGCAGCTGCGGACTTGTATCGATATACGCAGCCAAATCCCATGAGGGCCGTGGTGCTATTGTTGTGGAGGGCATCTGCGCAGATGATGTATATGTTGGAGCTTGCACTACATACCCTGCCGGTAATGCGGGCACGGTGTAGGCGTACGTGAGGTCTGTTGGGGCCGGGACTTGGCCGTAGGACGGGGACACGGAGTATGATGTGATCGGAGGCTGCGTGTAAGAGACATGGGGAGAAATCGAGGACGTCGACATCATGTTGGTCGCGGTATAAGTGCTAGACGACGAGCCTGAGTATGAGCGGGTTGAGGGTGTAGGACGCAGGGGCTGGTCGGAGTGCATTCCGTAGCCTGAGGCTCGCGGGTTGAGCATAGCGCTGGCAGTTGAGGCGTAGCTTGCAGACTTGTACTTGTTAAGGTTATGCGATGATTGCAGGGGTGGCAGGATGACTTACGTATTTCCCAATGATCTTCTTCAAGGCAAGGTGCAGGACCTTCCAAGGGAACACTTTGACATCTTTCTCGATGTTTCTGGGTTTCGGATTCGGAAATCCCATGATCACGGAGAAAAAATCCTCGCTATCGCTCCTCGTTTTCGAAACGGTGGTCGGTCCGAGTGCCTCTAAATTTCGTCGAATGCGGTTCTTCTCCTCCACCGTGAAGCGTATGGCAACAAGAGACTCTAGGAGGTAGATGGTATCAACGCTGGTCACGTAGCACTCCTCTCGCTCTTCCCACCATATGCAGCTGATGCATATCCCTTTGGGCGGGCCACTGTCGGCCGGAACGGCCTCGAAGTCGGCATCAATATTGTTGTAACTTTGAGATCTCCAAAATTTGACAAGTCGTCTCTTGGTCGTACATTCCTCTGTTGTCCATCCTTCCGCCATGGTGTTCAAATCTCCATTGATGTGGAGGATCGCTTTATAGCCATAAGGATACAGCGCACTTGCTGCAGAGGAGCTGGAGCCGTGCGACGGCTGCAAAGTCGAGATTCGTATCAACTTCGGGTTGCCTGCGTTCGGAGAGTCCAAAGCCAGGAACCTCGTTGATGAAGCACCAGACAGTGCTGGGCTTCCGCTACTCTGGCTTCCAGTGGTAGACGTGAACGGGGATTGCCAAGCGGACGACCGCGAAGTCGGAGTGCTGTTTTGGTACGGGGACTTTTCGATACCGCTCTGCGCATTCTGGGTGCTCTGCGAGGAGTCACTTGCTTCTCGGACGCCAGCATACGACCTGATATTGCCTGGGGCGTATACCGAAGTACCCGGTCGGGTTTGGTATAAGTACGGGTATACCCTGTTCTGACCTGCTGCATAAGGAGTTGTTGCATATTTTACCGGACTGTTCTCTAATTGCTGATATGAGAGCCTTTTCGTAGGTATTCGCGAAATGTCTGCCGACTCTACAGATACTTTCCTCTTTCGCGACGGATCCTGCGGTGAAGCTTGACTAAACACTTGCGCATCTGTGTAGAGGAACGAGCCGATTTCTAACGATGCACTATCATGTCCCGAGGCATACTGCGTCTGCAGACGCAGGGGTACGTTTGGGCTCGCCCATCCGGTTGTTGAATGTGGCGGTGCTTGAGCTCCCAATAAATAGTTGTAGAAAGCTCCACGATTTCCTAAGCGGTCCAGAGTCGGCGTGCAGAGTCTTGTGGCGAACATTAAGCTTATATTGAGAGGATTGTTGGCTAGATCGTACGTTGTTTGCAGGTAAACGTAGACCTGAGATCCTTGAGGCCCTCGATCGGGTTTGTAGGAGGCAACTTTCAGGAAATCGCGAATATCGATCTCATTCAGCGAGGATTGTGTCACTTCGTAATTCGCACGAGGCTCGAAGAAGGAGCTAGCTGGGTAGGGCATCTGATCTGCGTGACGCTCGTAGGTCATTGGACCCGCTTGTGCATACTGGCCGGAATGCCCTGAAGGAGGGAACGAGAGGTACGTGGAGTCCCGCATAGATCGGCTGGTGTCATAGTCACCGAAGCTGCCGGAAGTTCGGAATCCTGATCTTGCATCGGAATCTGCAAATTAATGTCAGCCCAAACAGCAATTCACTGAGGACTTTGTAGGTGAATGCCAAAGGATTAGTTGGTTCAAGGCTGAGTACCAAGATGCCTGGAAAGCACATACCATTTGTTGAATCGAGCGCCTTGCCCGAGCCTGACATAGGCAGCAGAGCTGCTCCGGACTCGGCCTTGCCCAGCAAGGCTTCGTGATGATTAATACCAATGCTCAAGGTATGTGCTTCGGCCACGTCGACACTATCATCTACAATGATGGGCAAATGTCGTGCGTGGAACTGTCAGACCTGTAAGCCATTTGTACTATCGCTCTGCGCTCTCTACGCTAAATTCGTGAGCTGCTCATTGCTGCCAGCGAGTAGGCGGAGATTTATCCACTGCATTCCCAAGAAGGCGTGCGGACGTCATCGAAGGGAATTCCGCTCACCTCAAGCGTATCGACCTCTGTCGAAGCCAGATTGAAGAAGTCGAAGGAAAGAATGGAAGGCTCCAGGTAGTATCTTTTGGGGACTTAGCAGGAGGGAAAGAAGTAAAGGGCGGTAGCTCGTCAAATGGGAATTCGCCAATGTAAGGGTGATGTACAGTGCTTGTAGCACAAAGGCAGGGCGGACTATAATTGGGACTGTGTGACACTGGGGCGGATTCCGAGAAAACGCTGGAGATGGACTCTAGAGATTACTCAAGATCTTGATAGTTCGTCACCTGGGTGGAGGGGTTCCTGCCAGGATATAGACGGTCCCGAATGCAGTCGAGGTTTCGGGAAGTTGAGTCGTCTCAAACAGTAGACTGGTGAGTGCAACCTAGATCTCCATTAACATCAATACTAAAGAGGCATAGCTTCGCTACTTCGCGGCAGCCTCCCATTGACTGACCGTATGGTATAAAGAAAGAGAAGTCAAGCACTACTAGATTGGGGACTTTGGTCGGGATTCAGCTTGCTCCTGATGGTCGATACTCAACGGATGTCTCTTGAGATCGGAGGTTGCGGGCTTTTCATCATGCAAGGGGCGAATAGATTGGCCTTTAGCACGCACCTTCTCGTTGACCCCGCTATCCTTTCACCATTACTATTTACACACGATGCAATGTAACGAGCCGTTTAGTATTTGTTCAATAGACTGCCTGTTAAACAAGGCCGCGGTTGAAAGGTCCAACAGGCGCATTACATTGCAGACTGGGATTAGGTATACAGGTGGTTCCAAAATAAACATGTATCAGAGGACATTGCGCTTGCAGCCCGTGCGTGACATAGGTATTAGTCAAGTCTAAGCATGCCGGGTTCATACACTTCTCCGTTGCATCAACGCGGCACGAAGAGGGTAGATAGGGGTTTTGGGACGCAGAGCCTCGATCTCGTGGATCCTCGATTATAGTATCCTGGGCCACACGCAAACGTACGGAGAACGTTGTCATTGACCAAGGGAAGAGAAAGAGAGAGACGTAGCACATGAGGCTGTGCTATGTAGTTGTAATCATCTTCCAAAATTTCTGCTTGAACACGTAGTTTAAGAATCAATAGGTGGAACGCTATTATTGTAGCGTTCATCTTTGATGCCGCAACGTAGAAGTTTCATGGGGTGACCATGATTTTCACCTTCACTGGCCTTGTCTGTCAAAACATGTCAGCACTCGTAGAAAGGACCAGGCATCCCTAGACTCGGGAGTGATGGCTTCGGGCCACTGAAGCAGCCGGTAACGTTTAACCGGTTTACCTTCGCTGGATGTGGCCAGCACTTCGGCCTGGTGAGGTGTAACATCGGGGCGGCCCAGGAAGCAGAATAGCAGATGATGCATCTACAAGACTCGTACAAGCCTAGAAGGCTGACTGATAGGCCAAGAGCCCGTGCTGAGCAGTCAAGATCGTAATTAGACAGCTCTGCAGTTGGAAAGTCATGGTTTTGGGTCTCCAGGATGTTGGTGGTCCGTACCGTAGCGGCGAAGATCTTCCTAGGCGACTTAGCGTGATTCTATTCTGGGTCCAGATGCCCCCCCTGAACCGTCCATACCCCCGGTCAGTGCTCGTCCACAAATTGACCTGTCCGCAAGATGAACATCCTGGCCTCCATCCCCGACAGGCCTCACATAAATCTACCTTATTCCGCCATCAAGATTCGAGAGGAGGACGTACCGTTCTAACCACAGCGTTACGATGGTGAGACTTACCACAAGACTGCCAACGTCGAATTGCTTGATTTACGTTAGATCTGGGGTTGGGAGTACCAAGTATTAAGATATTGATAGATCCCGCTGATAATCGGCGCCCCCCCAGTCGCTAGAGCTTCTCTGTCCCGGCATATCGACCAAGGCCAAAGTAATTCTATCAACCCTGCAAATTGCTATTGATAGTTCTTGGATGTCTGATCATGTCCCGAGGTATTTCGCATTGGCTTGCGAAACTATCACGTGATTGGGGATATCTCCCCGCATGCAACAGCTGCCGAAAATAATTGATCTACGGGACGATGCTCCGATCTCAACTCTATTTCCTCGGCAGGTCAGCCTTAGAGTCGTCGTCGTCCTTAAGCGGCTATGCTGGCTATGGTACGGGGAAATCCAAGTGTGACTGCCCCCAAGTGCCCCCAGCCTTTGAAGATATGACGTGAGCATGCTCCCGTCATATCCGTTGCCATAGCCCTGCTACCCTCCTTTCCATCCCGCGTCCGTCTATACTAGGCAAGGCCATTGCACCGTGCGTAAGCTCAGCGGCTAGGGCAATCTTGAGGTCGTCGGAGAATATTACGGAAGCATGCTTGGAGAGCCTTTGGCCAGGGAGGCTGTTGGCAGTCTTTCAAACCGATGTATCTAGACCTCTCTGCATTCGATCTAAGGTAACGGGTTCTGTATGCCCTGGCCAATCTCCTCCTTTGTAACAGCGAACATGTTCGCAGGCCTTGAAGGCTTCTTGCATCATCAGCATGGAGTAGCGAGTCAAGATGCCTGGTCGATGCAAGGCTGCTTGCATTGCCGGCGCAAACAAAAAGCCGAGAGCGCAGGGACCTTTGGATTGCGATGGCGCTGTTGTCCGAGACCCGATCCTTGAATCAGCTCGTTAGCTTGTGACCACCCTAGCCGATTGGGTCAACATGGTCTGTGCAACAAATGCTCGCCTAGTGAGGAATGTACCAGGAGCTGGCTCAAGAAGAAGCGAATGCGTTGTACCCTTGGGACACATGATGATGGAATGATGAGTAAACGAACAACCAGTGGCGGCCCGTTGCTAAAGCGGTAAACGTATAGTATATCGCGGTTACAGACCAGTAAAGGGTGAACAGCGAATCTCACTACAGACTTTACCTCGAATGACTTCCTTCTCCTATCGATTTCTGATGTCCCTGAGGAATGCGACTATCATCCCTACAGAAGCCTCTCATAAACGGCGCAGTCAGGAACTCGTTACTGACAATGTTGCCAAAATTGATTCAGCATCGAACAACATCATCACAATGCGACTAGACCCATCCAATGCTCAACATGCAAACACCGAAATCAATAATTGCCCACAAACCCTAGTGTAGAGATAAATCTACACTTCTCCTTGGTCTCGACTAAATCCCTTTTAAAACACTTGACAACCCATCACTTACAAAGCCGCTAGATCCAGTCGCCCCGTGAATCCTAATGCGCACACGATAGCGTGGCCTGCTGGCGAAAGTATCCGAACGGACCGGGATGCCCGAGGCAAGGGCTAGGCATAAAGTGGTCCAAGTCACGAGCATAAAGATGATCATCCTCGAGAAGCTGGTCGAACAGAGATGGGTCGTCGTCATAGGGATAGTCATCGTCAGAGAAGTCATCCTCATAGTAGGAATCGATAATCCTTGGGCGAAAACGATCAACGGTCATTGAACGAGGGTCATATGTTGCAAGAAGTTCGTTTCCCCGGAGCGGTATATCATTGAAGTATACGCTTCGACGCGGTTTCGGTCTTGTAGTAGAGCTGCACGCCAGATGCAAGCCATAACCGTGTGTGAAGCTTGGTCTTTGTTCGTCTTTTTTGATCAAAGTAGCCAAAATTCCTCGCGAGAATTTGTTGAGATTCAGAGCCTGGAACAAGGGTCGCAGATCTCGGCTTTCTAGACGCGTTTCGTGGAGCACGGATGAAAGGATAGGCGCCATAACTGTGGAGTTTCTTGAGATCAGGTTCAAGCTCATGCGATCGAGAGCTTGGAGATATCCTATCCAGTAACCGGGCGCCTCCTGGAAGATCTCCGCACAATGTCGCTGGAAGAATGACTCCAATTCCCTGAAGATTTTGGCATTGCAGCCAAAGTATTTTGGATCAAATACTGTTCCCAGAGAAACGAACACTTCGCCAGTCAGAGACCCGGCATCGCGACCGCGATGAGTGGACATTCTCCGGACCTCTTCCAGGCCGGTAGACAGTGCTGCCGATACAGGAGACTTCCGCTCCACCTCGCAAAGGTACTGGCCAAGAAGCTGTATGGCTTTGGGATGAACGCGCCTTCGATGTGGGCAGTAATCATCTAGAGACAAGAACCGAGTATGGGCTATTTCGTGTCCGTGATGCCGCCACAATGTCGGCAGGTACACTTGAATCGTTCTGCTGTCGATAGCGGTATATGCGCCGTCAAAAACGAGGCTCAAGGAACGGTGTCTACGATATCCAGAATGGCTGCGTGCCATGGGACACCAGAGTTGAGGTTCACACGCCGTGAAAAGCGCAAGCAGAAACACTAGAAGGAGCCGGATATGTTGCCTTTACTAACGTATGATGCACGCCTGGTGGGAGATGAAGATTTGATGGCGGCTGTTGTAAGGGCTTATATAGTCTGTCCTTTCAGAACCTACAACAAACGTAGTGGCAGTGTCATAGAGGCGCAAGCTCTGATTCTGCGTGGTTTGCTTGCATTGTGAAGGATCCGTGTAACAGGAAGTAGGTAAGGGTGCTAAGCAGCAAACAAGTGGATTCAAATGCTGCGTGACCGTCAAGAAGCAGGCAACGAGCAAGACAGAGGAGAACGAACATGATGAAGGTATTGAGGAACGCGCTGCTACCAAAAAATCAAGATAGATAACCAGAACAGAGATGGCAGAGGATCATGCTCGTTGAGGCGTACCTGCCCGAGATGTGTATGATTGGCCTCCTGAAGTGATAGTTTGCCCCTGTACATTTGCTTGACTGGCTCAACGCTACATAAGTAAGAATCACCGATTCGATGTGTCCCAGCAAAGACACTCTGTTGGTTCTGGCACGGATAACAGGACTGGTTTACCATTGCAGGTGGTCAAAATTGCCTTATGAAAGCAAACGGCAACAACGGACATCACGGCACAAGTCAGTCCAAGCAAACTGCCGAGGCCAGCGGTAATGGTCGTTCCTGATGATTAATCGAGCCAGGTCAGCAAAAGAGATATGGCCCATCTCAAGATTCCTGCGAAAGGCTGTTCGAACGTTCGAGATCTGCGCATGTCGATTCCACCCATGCCATGAATCGAGACTATTTGTTAATCGTCGTTTGGCCATGAATCGCACCAGCGAAGGCGCCTCCGATAAGTCCATGGTTGGCATCGATGGGGCCGAAAGGAGTTGCCGGAGGCTTGCAGAGAAAGGCCCCATGGTCATCCCGTTCATAGACATTGCGATTCAATCGTTGTGTAGACATACGGAGTAGTCGGAAGAAGCGGTTCGATCGGAACGGTAAAGTATTGTAGGCTCTCTCCTTGATCGAAATCGATCTCGGCGGAGAAGAGAATAGTACTTGTGCTATCGTCGGATGCTAAGATAGCGGTACAAATAAGATGTCAATTTCTGTGGAATGTACTCTGGAGACGAACTGCTGAAAATGCATGTGTACTTACTTTAAGTGGTAAGCTTCTCATCCGTAACAAAGCCCCAGGGTATCCCCATCAGGCCTAGCGCAAGGCGGCGGCACCAATGCTCATTTGTCAGTTCAGAGGAGTAGTGGACATCGAATGTTTCTTGCTCCAATCTAGCTCTTACTGATGTTGTATACATGTATATACGCAGATGGGGAGGGAGCTGATGTTGTGCGCCAAGCTTTCTGGAATTACATGAAATCGCCGAGAAGTAAAATGAATGAACAACAATTAGTAACCCCCTACATTAAAGGCTTGCTTCACCCAGACCTAGCAACTCATTTTGTCACAACACAATGGACGTCGTCTATAAGTTGAGTAGTTTTCCTGCGATCATGTCCCAACAGAATTCCAGTATTACTCTACGCAATACGCCATGTCTTAACGAGTGAGTACTTCCCAGCACTTTGCTTGAGCTAGAAAACGCAGAGAAACCGACTGATCAATTCAATAGCTATCAAGCCCCCATCACAATCACAGCCATACTCAATCCGCGTCTCAAAAGTCTTGTCAACGATCTGGAAAGCAATAAAAAAGAACTACCACAGCCGGTATACTTCTCGTTTGCAGGACGCTACTCACAAGTTAATCTACATGTATATAAGTGCGAATACGGATTGGCAGAGCAGACCTGGTTATACCCAGATCAAGAAGAGTTCCATCATGAAGATAGCCACTCAACCACCGAGTGATGAATCGGACCAAGCTGAGCTGCCAGGCTCAGTCGGTGCCCTCGGTTGGCTACCCCTTTTCAACACCTATAATCCCGCTAAGTCTTTTTCACAGGTGCTCAGTACCCAAGTGTGAAAGATGAATCTCACAAGATGCCAAGTCTCTGTACGAGACTTGTGCCGAGTCCCATCTCGACCTCAACACTTCGGTCTTTTTCCGCACTGAATCTACGCGGTGCTCTTGCCCTTCCGCAAGCCTCTAACCCTTTACCTCGCTCTATCCCCGGTCGAACTACAATGACCCCTACCCAAGATGCTTTCTTCGGTGGGCCCATTTATCTCTCGGAGAGCCGTGTGTGGTCAAAATATCATAGTGTGGATAATTGCGGCGGGGTTGAAGACCGGGATGAAGCCCCCGATCTACACGATATCGTTCTGTCGAACATGGACGTGTCAGCTGTAGGTCTTCTGACGCACTCTGTTTGAAACCCTCTAATGCAGATGTAGGCAATTGATGCGGCAGCGAAGTTCTCTCTTGCTGCCGGAAAAATCTATCTGCCACTGGACAAAGCCAATATGACAATGTCTGGCTTTTGGTTGGAGGGTCGCTATTTTGTGACTTGTGCCCACTACTTTCAAAGATATATTTGTGGGGTCTTGGAGGAAGAGCGCATCTTGAAAGAACTTCAAACGGGGTCTTCGCGGCCAATCTATGTGGACTCAAGGCAGATATCGGTAGATCACGGTATGGAGAATGTTCATCGTGTATAACGTTGCAGCAATACACTAATCAGTGGAGTTTAGGTCGTAGATGTACAGAAATGATACTCTTCGTCTACAATAAGCAAGAGGATTTCTCAATATTCCGAATACTTGATCAGAACGCACCATCACATTCGCCACATATCCGTTTGTGCGATCTTCACGCTCAAACGATAAATCACTCCAACACTTCTCAACAAGAGACACAGTCTAGACTGCGAATATGGACCGCAGGCTATTGCAGTAATAACGAAGCTCTACACGAACCAGGAAATGGGAACCTGTCAGTCGAAGAGATCAACCTGAGAGCTCGAAACCCGTTAGCTACGGAATACGATCTTCTTGCAATGAAATTTCGAACGGCTCTCAGAGGGAAACAAAACGACAAATACATGGATCTCTTCCCCAGCAACGCAGAAGACCAAGTAAGTTGCGGAGTAGTCGTAGACGACAGTACGCTAATCTGAATGTGCTAGTCACCAAAATTCGAGCAACTATATTGTCCAAATATGAGGGCAATGTCTGTTGGGGAAATTCTCTCGGCAGAACTGTGGATGCAGGCTCATTCATATCCATCATTGTACACCTCTGCGCACCCGCATACTATCAGCGGCTTCTATGGCATTTCGGGTTCGATGATCTGTCTATTTCAAGACAACGATATCAAGCGTCCGAAAGTGATTGGACTATGTAAGCTCTTCCTGCGGCCTCTGCTTCTATATTGAATTCTAACTTTCTGCCAGTTCATGGGGAAGTGCCCGATTGTCCTGTCAACATGTTCCTGGCGTTTACAGAGACTCTTATTCAGTTAATCCGGCAACAGTTGGGAGCTGGGACGTAGAGCAGGCTAGCATACGATCTGGAAATCGGGAGACGATGTTCCAAGGGTGGCAGGAATTCTTCTGTGGGTTGTTGAGCCGGGTTTTTCCATACACGTGCCTTGACATATCTGCTGGGATCAGCCAAAGTTGAATGAAATCTAAAGATTCCAGATTTATTTGTCACATGCTTCAATGAGTGAGGAGATGCAGGCACGCGATTTGAGTCTTGAGTTGTCGACTTCGCTCATAGTGCGACGAGGATCACGCACTGGCAGCTCGTAAGTTCAGTCCGATGTCGTCTTTGAGGTTTTCTACATGGCGTGGGTTGATTTAGACTGTACTGATTGGATTGACTCGCTATCGATCTACTACCACGACCTCTGTCCACTCCCCCCAATCTAATACCACAAACTTTATTCGGATTCTCTGCCATCAATCTATCTAGTTCGCTTGTGATATCAGAATTTGTTCTAGGGAAGCAATTGATCCCGGTAGCTTGATATCTCGCCAGGTAAGCCGCGTCATTATAGTGGTGGACCAGGATTCGCCAATCTTGTGCATCTGGAATAGAATGCGTTCGTGGAAAGAGAGATACGTCTTCCATCGACGCAGAAAACCACGGTAGTTGGATTGTATAAACAAGATTGGCGGGTCCCAGCCCGTGACTTAGATGGCCTTTTCTGTTCCAAAATACTGTTGCTGCACAAGCCTCGCCTCGTTGACACCCTGTGATATGTTCCCGGAGAAGGTTGAACGTTGCCGGCTCAAACCTGTGAATCGAAAATGCTACTGTGGACGAGGTAAGACCAGCCGCTTCGTAGGATCACGGCCCTATGCCACACGCCGCTTGCTCGGCCGCCGACAGAGCTGAAGGATGGACATCACTCATGACGAGCACCACGCTGCCACCCAGGCCGCCAGAGGGGTTGCTGTAGCCGGCAAGAAGCAGCTGAACGATAAAAGTTCGCTCGGTCAGAGCTGTCAGGAACAAGGGTCTATGAGTATCTAGGTGAAGCGAGATTAGTCGTTCATGCTTGAATAGCGAACCTCCGTCCTTTCTTTGCAGTCTCCTCGCAAAACCAACATAAGTATACAGCGACACGATTGCGTCGTCACCAGAGCGATGACGCAACGAGGAAACGCGTTCACCCGTAACCGTTCTCTCATGATTGACTCGCATAAACAGCCAGCTTCACAAAGTCTCGATGGCGATGCGAGAGAAAAGGACGAAGCTCTTCTCCCTCTCGCGGGGTAAAAGGCGCCAACGGCAATAAATTATGAGAGGCAACGCCAATCTCAGGTATAATGAATAGGCGCTCAAGGTGCTGAATCGAGAGGGACAACGTCAATCTCAGGTATAATAGGTATGCGCCAAAGGCGATGAAGGGTGAGAGGTTATGCCAATCTCAAGAGGTGCATATGCAACAAGCAACAATCAGCAGCAAGCAAGCGTGACCAGAAGCACGAAGAGGGTTTCGACTCTCTCGACAGTTAGAGAGGTCTGCTTCCTTCAAAAGCAAGAGATGGAACATACGTCTCTACGTTGAGTATTTGCTCGCATATTGAGCACACCAGGAACAGGTGTCTAGCAATAGTAGGTATGCACTCAAGGAGGAACGATCAGAGAGAGAAACGAGCCAATCGCCATAGATATTGAATGGTAAAGTATGTAGGCTCTCAGCCCCCCTGATTTGCCTCTTGGCACTCAGTATCGTTTTTCCCGAATCTCGACCTTGAGGTATTGGTGCTACTTTTCAAAGGGTTTGCATACAATTTGCGCTAAGAAATCATCCTTAGAGTGCTCTGAAATCACCCCTGCCGCCCCCGAAATAAGGTAGGCAAGAATGTGCTGGTCCCTGCGCCTACGCCTGCGCCAACGCTAGGAAATTGACCTTATCGCAACGTACGATGTCCTCAATTGAAAGAACTGCAGCATTGCAGGTCCGTAAATCCTCCGACCGACCGTTATGTAGCTGACTCGTCGTAGGCTTCTTGTGTCATACCGAACCGAGGGCGTGGTCGATCGCCGTCGAGGACTCTTGAGATCGCTGAGCCGCCTACTGCTTAGGAATCAGCAAAACCTGTCAACGATGGAGACACAGCCACACGAAGTATGCTGTAGTTTTGTAAAAAGAATACTCGTAATGGACCGCCGTCTCTCCGAACCATTGACGCCATCGCAGAACGGGCGCCTTATGCCCTCAATAACCGTTCGACCTCCGTACAAACAACGATAATGCGTACAGAGATAGCAGGTTAGACCTGTGTATTACACCTGGAACTCAAGAGCTCTCGGAGGTGCAAAGTGCCAAAAGGTGTTGCGTCGAGAGATGGCAACACGTCGGGCTCCAAAAACTCTCACCAGCAAGAACCTGGTCCAACTCCAGGGACGTAAGAAGAATGTTGCTGCGCAAGATGTTGACAAGCCGGTCGAGCAATACCGTACGGTGTTCGTGTTGCATAAATATGGAGGTTCTAAAGACCTCATGGAGCATAATAGCTAGGATCAACCGCAGATGGAAAAGCCAGACATGCAATGCTGAAAAGGCTTGATGAAGAACGTGCAAAAGGGAGTGCAACAATAGGCCTTTGTAAACATGAGTCCCAGAGAATACAGTATACTCAGGCTCTCACTGCCAATCCGGCGGGGCTATTTGGTTGCCATGTCGGTGTCCATCATTCACTCACTCTTGGCTTTCCTATTGTGGACGGGGTCAAGATCACCACCCCTGTTCCAAATTTCGAGGCAGGGCATTCACTCTGTTCACCTCACTTCGTCTTCCATCCTTCACCATCCGTCCCTCTACATCTTCAACTCTACTTCCTCATCGCTTCCTCAACATCTACACACTTCAACCCGCATTCAACACGTTTACATTCGTCTGGACACTCGAAAGCCGGGAGTAAACAGAGAACAGCAATGTCTGAAACTACTGTTGCTTCAGTTGTGCCTGCCACAGGCGGAGCTGTCAATAATGATGTTGATCTCAAAGGAAAAGCAGTGAGTGCTAAACTGGAGGCGTTTGCCCGACTTCTCGACCCCTTTGCTGAAGGCAGCAAGTTTACCCCGATCAACGAGCCTGGTGCTGCGGAAGAGGATAGCAATGCCACCGAGTCTGACAATAGTGCTGTCGCCGAAGAAACTTCTGGTGGTGAAACGAAGGATGGAGCTGTAGCTAAGGAGCCTGACTCTAAGGTGGTAAGTCCTCTTTGCTTATGTACCTCTTCTCATAACGAGCATCGCCGTGGCAAGGACTATTTGCAGCAGTGCAGATTCCTGCGAGCTACCACGATCATCTGATCTGGTACAAGGGTGCGCTGGTTTTGCCCGAAGCTCTCACTGCAAGTCTACACATATCACAATTCTCCTGCATTTCATGCCTTGCTAGTCTCTAGCCTCAACCATTCTGAAACCGTGTTCTAACATTCCTGGGCTGTGATGGGCTCGTATCGCGGATTCGGCGTCTGTGGACACTGACGATTACCAGGTGACCGAGGATTCCAAGACTGATTCGGCGTCTGTGGACACTGACGATTACCAGGTGACCGAGGATTCCAAGACTGATTCGACTGAGACCACCATCATGGAGCATAGCGCCGCCGCGAAAGTCGATGAAGAAGCGCCTGTTGTCAAGAAGAAGCGTGCGCCAACCAAGCCCAAGGAGGTGGCGACTGATAACGAGGACATTGATGATGCCGCCGATGCTAAAGTCGACGAAGAGGCGCCGGTTGTCAAGAAGAAGCGTGCTCCAGCCAAGCCTAAGAAGGCGATAACTGATAACGAGGACATCGATGATGCCGCTGATGCAAAAGTCGACGGAGAAGCGCCAGTGGCCAAGAAGAAGCGTGCCCCGGCCAAATCGAAGAAAGCGACAACCGACAACGAGGACATCGATGATGCCGCTGATGCAAAAGTTGACGAAGCAGCGCCCGTGGCTAAGAAGAAGCGTGCCCCGGCCAAATCAAAGAAAGCGACAACCGACAACGAGGACATCGATGATGCCGCTGATGCAAAAGTTGACAAAGAGGCGCCCGTGGCCAAGAAGAAGCGTGCACCGGCCCCAGCCAAGCCCAAGAAGCCAACAACTGACAACGAGGATGACGGTGATGCGACGGAGACAAATTTGCCCATCACTCCCCCGGTCACCCCGCCCAAGAAGCGTGGCCGTAAAGCTTCTACTGCTGATGACGCCGACGTCAACGGATCTACCCCGAAGCCCAAGGCTAGCAAGAAAGCCAAGATCACCGAATCCCCTGAAGACTCCGCCGAGGTCACGACCTCTCAGGAGTCTCCTTCCACCACTAAGACGGGAACCCTGCGTAAGCGCGCTGCCGTGACGAAGGACAAGGCCGTGGCACGTGGCCTCCCAACATCAATGAAGGAGTGTTCCGAAGCGGATCGGATGCTTCTCCATATGAAGGATGTTGAAGCAAAGCCTTGGGCTGAAATCCGTGCGACATGGAAGGCCATGACCGGTCAGGACACCGCTTCTAGTACGCTTCCCAATCGTTACAATCGCCTTAAGGTGAACCTAATGGCGCTTGAAGAGGGCGATGTAAGTGTTACTATCATTCCTTCACTTGCACTTGATTATTCTTGGTTTTTACGCAGCACTTCCAAGACTCAGGCTCAAATTTCCCCACTTTTGCTCTCAATGCAACCCCTCCCCCCCAGTCTGTCTAGCATCATACCAGACTCCACCAACACTCTAGCACACATCTCTACTCCATCCATCTCACCCCAGCTTCTCTCATCTCTACCGCACCCTTTCTGCCCAACCATCTTCTCTTCTCCACGTTCCCATCCTATCCCATCCCAACTCCTCCACCTACTCCTCCCTCCAAACCTCCCTCCCCACAACCTACCAACCCTCTCTAACCTCCTCCTCCTCCACCTCCAGGCCCCCCGCCTCCTCTCCGCCAAAGCTTCAATTGACACCGAATACGCCGAGTACATCGCCAAATTCGCCTCCGAGAAATGGGCCAAGGTGCAGAAAGCGATGGAGGCCCAGGGCACCACCAACAAATACCCCTCCGGCTTCCTGCAGAAAGAATTTCAGAAGTTGGAAGCTGCCGGCGCTACCGAGGACAACAAGGATGGGGATGTTGAGATGGCGGATGGCGAGGGGAGTGCTGCGGAGGGGGAGAAGGATGAGGATGGGGTTAAGGCTGAGGATTAGGCGGGCTTTCGGGCTTCTGGGTCTGACGCGATGGGTGGTGGAAAGGCAGGGGATATGCAATGGGATATAGGCATGGGATATGCACCGGGAAACGGACACGGTTGGTTGCGTACATGACTTTCGCAGCAAGAAATCGGTAAGGGCTTCTGATGTCGTGGCTATCGAGTCTTAGACTAGACTGCCTTACTAGTATTGTCTCCAGACTTCGATAGATCACAAATCAGAAACCATTCGCCCTCACCCCACACCGCCCAGCTTCGACCCCTCTTTCTACCTACCCTCCTAGCATACATATAACCCACACAAGACTCACCATAGAGCCCCCCAACATACGCAGAACCAAAAACCCACCATCTACCCATCCACCTCGACATCCCCTCAACAATGGCACCCTCACACCACCCTCCCACCATCTCCGTACGCTCTTCCCCCTTTTCCCCCTTCGCAACCCAATAGTAGCTGACCCATCAATTCACAGCACAGCCAACGCCCCATCAACACCTATGGCAGGCCTTACACCATAACGCAGGACCACTCCTCCACCACCTCGCCCTACACCCATCACGCCTTCCAACTCTCGAGCTCATCGTTCGGTAGCTGCGACGAACAGCCCACTCCCCGCCGCTACAGCTGTCTCCACCCCGGCTGCACGCACACTTCCGCGCGACCTTACGATCTGGATCGGCATATGAAGAAACATCTCCCGAAGGCGGGGCGGTACGGGGCATTGAGGTTGCGCGCTATGAAGAGGGGGGGGAGGTTTCGGGACGGGTAATAGTCGTAGTGATGGTCGTATACATGGATGATTGGATGATTTTTTTGGTGTGTGAATTTTGTGGAATGGGTTTAGGGAATGGGGACGAGTGGGAGAGTTGTGGGACATGTAATTTTGAGAAGGGGGGAAATGGGAGGTAGGGATGTGAAAGTGTTTGATGGTGAAAATTTCTATATACCTGGGATACCCCCTCTGCGTCCCTATGTCCCAGCGCGCGCGATGGCAGCGGTTCTATGTGCTATTACACCATTACCCCACGCCTAGCCCAACCGTAATCAACCCAGGATGGTGCTCATGAAGGATCGAGCGTCCCAAACCAGAAAGACCCCCAGCCCCATCACGCCGCCTTCCCATCCACCTCCCCATTGACTTCTTTCCCGCCTTTCGCCCCATTAATTTCTTTCGCCTCTTTCCCAACTTTGACGTCCTTCCCACCTTTCCCGCCCTTCGCGTCCTTCCCGCCCTTCGCACCATCAACCACCCCATCCACCCCCTCCGCATTCCCAGCTTTCTTCGCCCTCGGCACCGCCCTCCCCCCCATCTTCCGATCATTCTCCGCCTTCTCCCTCGCCGCCTTAATCCCCGCCGCCTTCCGCTCCTCCATCGTCATCGTCCTCTTCATCTGCGGCCTCGCGCCTGCCGCTGGTTTCTGCGCCCCAGTTGTGGATTGCGGGGCTGGTGTCGCAGGTTTCTGCGCGCCAGCTGTCGCTTGAGGAGCGGGTGTTGCGCCGTCTATCTCAGGCGGGACGGACGACGAGGCAGGTTTAGGCGACTGCGCAGAAGGCGGGGGCAGGCCGATGTATTCCTTGACGCGGGATTTCTGCTCGCCGGTATTGCCGGACGTGGGCGCGGAGAGGGTGGAGAGGGTGGAGAGGACTTCGGGGGCTGGGGGTGAGGTTAGCTGGAGGGGTTTTGTGGGGAGTGGGGGTGGCTGACCGCTCATTAATCGGACATCGCGCTCATGTTTGGGGAAGGATTTGAGGGGGAGGTTGGTGTTGAGGTCGTGGAGAGGGGTGAGTGGGGTGTTGGGGTTGGGGAGGCGGGAGTTGGAGAGGCGGGCGAGGGCGTTGTGGTCGCTGTTTGGGGGGCAGAGTCAGCTTTTGCGATTTTCGGATGGGAGTATCGTGAATGTAGAATGCGCCCAATGATGCGCCGGCCAAGACGAGGGCTTCGCGCAAAGTGCTTCGAGGTTATTGGTGAGCGCGCAACAAGAGTAGCACCTACACAGCCTTGAGCTTGCTCTCCAGGTCCAGCGATCTCTTCTCGGCCATCTCAGCCTTGTATTGCAGGTCATTGCCTCGGTTGCGCAAGACGGTCAATTGGGTGTCATGTTCCGCGCTCTTCTTGACGAGGTTCTTCTTCTCGATTTCCAGCTCGTCCACACGCTTGATAAGCTTTCGGACGTCTTCGGCGAGGGCCTGGGCGTCGATGGGTTTGGGTGCCATTGGGTGCGCTGGTCGGGATGGCTATCGCTTGGTGGGTTTGATGGGCTTGCGACGAGGACGATGGAAGACGCTGATGGAGACGAAAAGGGTGAAGGAGCTGGGCGCACATGGTGAGGTGGCTGGGAGGTCAAAAGTTGGATGCCGGCTGGGCTGTACGTCATGCTGTAGGGTTCTGAAGAGTGGAAAATCCAGGTACGGAGGAGGGAGGCTTGGCGGTTCGAGAGAAGGTGAAACTCCACCCGGGGATTTACTTCTATCGCCGAAGGCTTATCTTAGCGCCGCGTACATCTCTGGCCCTGGGAAGAGGCCGATGATCGGATGTCCATGTACTCTATGCTGAGCGGTTACTCACGGGCCAGCCAGGGTGCCCGCAATCGGAGAAGCCTAGAAGTACGATGTTGATCCTTCTCGAGTGACTCATTGCTGGTGCTCGCATAATATCTGCATAGGTCAAGTCTTCTTCTATCGGCTGAGATCAAGCCACTCATGTCCACAACGTAATCTACGCTTCAGATCTCCGAAGGCTGCTTGGGAATTATCATATGTATATTATCGTCGTCAGGTAGGATCTGTGGAGCGATACTGGGACATGTCTGCCATGACAGAACCAATCATCCCCTTTGGCCGCCCCTTGCGTGATGCCCACTTCTTGATTGCTCCAGAGTATACGCCGCTCAACCATGGCTCCTACGGCACATATCCCAAATCAGTCAGAGATGACTTTCACAAATGGCAAGCCTTATCTGAGGCCAGACCGGACCCCTGGGTCAGGTACGACTATCCCAGACATCTCGACTCTTCCATCGATACCATTGCCTCCTTCATGGGTGTCCCGGCTGCAGACGTTGTTTTGGTCAAGAATGCTTCGACGGGTGTCAACACCGTCTTCAGAAGTCTTCGCTTTGTGGAAGGCGATGTTATTCTTCACCTTTCAACGGTCTATGGAGCTAACGCAAAGACCTTTGAATACCTTCGTGAGACGACACCCGTGGACAGTGTAAGCCTGGACATGCAGTATCCTGTAAGCGATGATGAGACAGTGCAGAGGTTCTGCGAGTCGGTCGAAGACATCAAGCTCCACGGAAGGACACCCAGAGTGGCGATCTTCGACACCATCACCTCCATGCCAGGCGTCCGGGTGCCATGGGAGCGGCTAGTCGAGCGATGTTCGGCAATGGGCGTCCTGAGCTTCGTTGACGCAGCTCATGGTGTTGGCCATCTGGAGTTGGACCTCCAGAAGTACCAGCCCGACTTCCTTGTTAGCAACCTTCACAAGTACGTAGATCAGTTTCTCGGGTCTTCCGGGTTTCTGCCGTCGATCCAATCACGATGTTGAGACACCCCATCTAACATCCATAGATGGCTTTTTGTACCACGAAGTTGCGCGGTGTTCTATGTTCCCCAGAAAAACCAGCATCTCATCAGATCGGCTTTGCCAACCTCCCACGGGTTCGTACCTGTACCCAAGGACGGAGCAACAGTGATACCAGACCCGCTTTCGAATCGCAAACTGCTTGACAGCCCGTTCCAAAAACTCTTCCGATATGTCGCTACGCAAGACGACAGTTCATATCTATGCATTCAAACCGCGCTAAGGTTTCGACAGGACGTATGCGGCGGCGAAGATCGTATCCGCGCATACAACACACACCTTGCCATAGAAGGTGGAAAGAGGATAGCCTCGATACTAGGTACCGAAGTTATGGAGGAAACAGGCAATCTCACGAGATGTTTTTTTGCAAATGTGCGACTGCCTCTTACCATAGGCGATCATGGAACGGACATTCGACAGGAGAAGGCTCTGCAGGTGGTGGAATGGGTCGTGGAGAAACTCGTCGATGATTTCGACACGTACATGGCTGTCTACATGCATGCAGGTAAGATATGGACTCGCTTCAGTGCACAGATCTACATCGATCTCAAAGATGTAGAACGAGGAGCAAACGCGCTGAAGGAGATTTGCAAGAGAGTGGAGGCAGGAGAACACTTGTTAGAAATGAAGAGTGCTGCTTGATGTATGGTGACAGGGTAGCATGGAGGAAGATAATTCACCTTAGGCCGGTCGCGAGCCAGTCAAAGAATCGATTGATGTCGGATAGACGGCTTTTCAAAAGGCTGTGGCACGAGCGGGCGGATGCACCGATCAGGTCGCACGAGACGCGCTTGTATCTCAAACGCACGATCTGAAGCAGCTAGCCGGCGAGATCAGTGAGATCCGAGGAGGTCAGTAACGTAGGCTTGGGCACTCTGAGAACCATATCCCTGTCCAGTTCCATGGTGGCGTGAGATCTTGCATAGTTTGCAGCATGGCTACCTAAGAACAACGCCTCGCACTGCAGGTGTTGTGCGTGCTAACGATGACTCGACGGTTGTACGTGGATGGCGTTGCTGGTGACTTGGCTGTGCAGCACAGGCGATGTGTGGGTGCCGGAAGGATCAGAGACAGGCACCTTCGTTCATGCTATAACAGGTGCTTCGGAGCCAGTTCCTCTTCTGCTGTTGATGAGTCTCGTAGAGAACGTTACTTGAAAGTAGCCACTTGAGCTTCATACCTTAGTCACTGGGAGTACAACCTCTCCTCTCCAGCGTCCCAGCGATCTGGCATCGGCAGATAGATCTCCGCATGCCAAGGCCGAAAGCTATTCGGTAGCCATTCTCCACCAATCACTGCCCATTCGACATATCTTACGTACTTTACTCCCTCCTGATGATATCTCTGAACCCTCAGGATACAGCCCATAAGATAGGACTTTGCAAGCAAATCGCTGCCACCAGCTGTCCTTAACTTTGAGACCGCTGTGCGTTTGTCACGGCTGTCAGCAGCAATCGGTGGAATCATTCATTATCAAACCATTCCTTGTCTGTCTACTCACATAAAACCTAGCGTAGTGAATCACAGTCGATGACAGCACAGACTCCTACAGCTGACACTTCAGAGTCATACAAAGCTCGTATTGCAGCCTTTGCTTTCTCTGATAAATCCGACAGCACATCTGTCCTGGACTTTACTCCTTCCGAAACTCCACCACTCACACATGATCAACACCCGCACTCCACAAACAGTCCTCAAACCACGAGAATGGCAGACAAAAGTGTGGGAAGCTCCACGCTGAGAGAAGAAATTCAGCCTACCAAGATCGAAACCTCAGCGGTGCAGAGCGAAACCAAGACCCAAGACTCTGCAGACGCCAAAGGAAAGAAGGCCGCGTGCAAGAAGCACGGAAAGGCTGCCAAAAAGCCCAAGAAGAAGTCAAAGGCAAAGGAGGAATCTTCCAGTAGCAGCTCCGAATCTTCGTCCTCCGAGGGTAGTTCGAGTGAGGATGAAGAATCTACGGACACCGAATCATCGTCAGAGGAGGAGGCAGACTCTGAGGAGGAGAGAAAGCAGAAGCGGAAGCAGAAGGCTAAGAAAGCTCGGAAGCTGAAGGAGAAGAAGAAGAAGGCCAAAACGCGGAAGCGTAAGGAGACTAGTGATGAGGACTCCGATTCGGATGAGGAGGATGAATCAAGCTCAGAGGAGGACGAGAAGAGAAGAAAATCGAAGTCCAGGAAAAAGCGGCGGTCAAAGCGGCAAGCCGAGGAAGATGATGACGATGAGATTGATCTGGATGACTCCTTTGGTAGAGCTCAGGCACAATTGAAAGCTCTCGGCCTTCGCCGCGGACGTGGTGGCGTACGACGGAACCGTGGGCGTGAGGAGTTGCTAAAGCAGCAATTGAAGCTCAATTCAAAGACTTCTAAGAGCAAGAAGAAGAAGCAGAAGCGGTGGGTTGCCTTTACTCGCATCACTGATCGCGTGAGCTGACTTTCTTCTAGGGCTTCCAAGGTAGACTTCGTCCGGGTAGACCAGTTATGGGACAGCTCGATACATAATTACAAGCTTACGGAGACCGCCGAAGATGCCGATGCGGATGAGTATGACCAGTACGTCTTTACTGTGCGCAGAAAGTTCGATTGGGAGAACAAGTACACAGACACGGTGGTGGACATCAAGAGCAAGCCGCTCAGAGAAGCCCTCACTCACGTCATGGGAGCTGTGAAGGGAGTCTCTTTTGCGGAGGACACGCCTGTCATTGACCCCAACATGCTGTTCTTATACCTTGAGGAAATGCGTGCTCACATGAAGGAGCTCAAAGCCAAGAGCAAGACGGAGAAGAAGAAGAAGGCAAAGAAGCTTGCCGCTACCAAGGCGTCTCACGTCAAGGTCATGGTCAAGTTTCTTGACAAGGACTATGCAGAGACTAAGAAAACCTTATACCCCTTACTGGAGACCAACACCATTACCTTCGATTTGCTGTGGGCGTTGTTTAAGAGCAATGACATCGCTTACTGTCCGACATACTCCAACCCCGACGAGCCACGGGCTTTCAAGATTGAATATGCCACGAAAGTATGACACCTGGAACCCCAAAGTGAACATATGGAAATTTGCTAACCCATTTCTCTAGGAGTCATCCTTCATGAAAGGTACCTGGTACAACATTGAAGGCAGATACCTTGAGTATGACGGTAAAACCTTTGGTATGGGTACAATGGCCGTTGAAGTCGAGCAATTCAAAGGTCCCCGGAAAATCTCTAGCTTGGCCTGCTACCCGCTCAAATATCACAAAGAGTCTGACAAGCTCAAGCAAGAGTTAATCGAGCGAGGTAAGAAGTTTGTCGCGCTCAGAGGCATGAATTACCGCTTCCACAAGGGCATGGGCTTTTACAAGAAGAAACGCCAAGTCATTAAAGTCAACATTAACGGCCGTGTCATGGTCGACCCGGCGATTCACCGCCGTATAAACCCCAACTACCCGATCTCAACCGTCAAGCCCAAGGATCCCGACCTCATTGACCAATCCGAAGAAGAAGACTCTGACGATGATAGCTGCGGCTGCGGTGACGCGTCGGACGACGAGGGCCAACAGCCTGCAGACCAATTCGAAGAAACCAAGGAAGAAGAAGTCAAGACCAAGATGAAGCTCGTCGTTGACGAAAACGAACGCGCCCACATCGTCGAAGTGGAGATGGACGACAATGGCAACGAGATCCAAAAAGAAGACATCGATCGCCTCCCCTCCCAACCCGACGGCAGCGACAATGACCACGTCTTCACCGAAGAAGAACTCCTCATCGCCTCCCCTGTCGTGCTTGGGTTCGCCTTCAGCGAGAAGCTCTGGCTCGAATTCACCGTTTCCGGCATCAACGACATCGAATGGAACGAAGGCGCATTCACCTCCCTCGTCCTGCCTGACAACCAGAAGTCCATCGTCAAAGCCCTCGTCGAGTCCCACACCTTCCAAGCCTCCCGCAACATTGACGACGTCATCCAAGGCAAAGGTCGTGGCCTCGTCGCCGTCCTCCACGGCCCCCCGGGTACAGGCAAAACCCTCACAGCCGAGGGCATCGCCGAGCTGCTCAAATGCCCACTTTACATGGTTTCCGCCGGCGAGCTCGGTACCAACCCTCGCGAACTGGAAGCCGAACTCAACAAAATCCTCGACATCGCCCATTCCTGGGGCGCCGTCCTCCTCCTCGACGAAGCGGACGTCTTCTTAGAAAAGAGAACAATCCAAGACATCCACCGCAACGCCCTCGTCTCCATCTTCCTCCGCCTCCTCGAATACTTCCAAGGCATCCTCTTCCTCACCACCAACCGCGTCGAGACCTTCGACGACGCCTTCCAGTCGCGCATCCACGTCGCGCTGCGCTACGGCGAACTCACGACCAAGGCCAAGAGATCCGTCTGGAAGATGTTCCTCGACAAAGTCCAAGAAAAGGAAGGGCTCGAGATGGCGAAGTTCGGGGAGGAAGACTGGGACAGGCTCGCAAGACACAATCTAAACGGGCGACAGATCAAGAATGCGGTGCGCACGGCGCAGGCGTTGGCGGTCAATGAGGGGCGGCCGTTGGATATGAAGCATATTGGCAAGGTGCTGGAGGTGGCGGAGACGTTTGAGAAGGATTTGAAGGGGGGGACGGGGTATGAAGGTAGGGATGCTTTTTTTGGGACCTAGTCAGGAGTCCAAGCGATGTCTTCTTGCAGGGCATGGCTAACGTGTGGTAGATGCTATGAGGAGTTATACATGAGCGTCCTTCACTTACTCAGACGACTACCATAGAGGAGATCCACCGACCTCCAGGACCATCCTAGGTGACAGCACAACCCTACAATCCCTACCACACCATACCACATTCTTTCCTTGATCAACTGCATGGGTGCATAGCCCTTCCTTCGATGCATTAAAAGCCATCTTTCAATCAGGAAAACGGGGGACTGGCGTTCACTGGCACACGGAGACAGCAGATTGTCTTCCCTGGCCTTCTTGGGTTGATGGGGCAGATAGATAGCTAGATACACATATACATAACATACATAGATATTGCATGCATCCAATCATTCCTTCCAGTTCAGCATCTGTGTTCTCATACCTCCCCCTTCATTCGCTCCTTGGAGCATAGGATCTGTATGCAGATCATAGTATCTACATCCACCCCCCAGGAATGACCATCAACATCGATCGTGTTGCTCTTTTCCAGAGTCCAGCTGATAATGACAACGGTTAGGACAGAACGACAGATGTAGAGAGAAGCGAGGGTTAAAGCTCAGGTGTGGATTAGTGGAAGATGATCTCAGAAACATGCCCATTGACACTCTTTTCCGCGTGGTTAGCTCTTCGAACCAGTAAGTAGGTATTAGTGAAATAATTTACCCTGGGTTTCTTTGTATGTCTACAAACAGGTTGCTTACACTCATTCCTGGGTGCCAGAGTAACGAGAGATGCAAAAGGCCCTTGATTATGCCGTACACGCTCGCTTGCGCGACAGACAGACAGCATTACACACATCTCAAACCCTCATCATCCCTCACTCTCTCCACCTCCACTCCTCCCCTCCGATCCCCCCCCAACTCCCCCCCTCCTCTACCGCCCCCCCTTCCTCTTCTTCCCCACAACCTGAAACCCCTCCCTCTTCCCCTCCCTCACCCAATTAACCGCCTCCCCGCCCCCTACACCTCCAACCCCATTAACACTACTACTCTCAGGCGGCAACACGCCCTTCTCAGCCAGCTTCCTCCGAAGCACAAACTCCTGCGCGAAATGTCGCCCGTCGAGCGTTGGCGACGCGGAGTAGATGCTGTCGGAGATGATGTCCAGCTCGGGCGGGAGGGAGAGCAGGGTGGATGTGAAGTGGTCGACTGCAAGGAAAGGAAAGAATGCGGTCAGTAAAAATGCAGGACTTAGGCGTTGGGGAGAGAGCGAGGGGTGACTTACCGGAAAACCCGTTGTTCAACTGCCGCCCCAAACTCGCTTTAATCCACTTCTGGAATTCCTCCTGCGCTTTCTCCTTCGCGGCAGCCCCGGGCACTGCGGGCTTGGGAGCCGTCTTGACGGGCGCCACGCCGCTGGCACTCGCTGTTCGGGTCGCAGCGGTCGTGGGCGCAGAGGGCGTGGTGGGTGTTTTGACCTTGCCGCCGGCTCCGACAGTCGTCCACGCATTGCTCGCTGCAGTTGAGATCTGAGGTCCGCTCAGCGCAGCTTTACTCGCCAGATCCGCGTACCGCTTCCCTCCCGCGGTCGCCGTTGGCGCAGCCGTACTCGCGATCACAGAAGACTGGGAAGCAGCAGCAGCAGCGGCGCGCATCTTCCGCGTTTCCTCCTCCTTCTGTATCTGCGCCAATGTCTTCTTGCCTTGTGCAGGCGTGGCGACTACAGTTTTGGGCTTCGGCCACCCAGCTGCACTTGGGACCGCGGGACTGACGCCAGCGCCACTGGCCCAGTTCGCACTGCTGGGCAGCCCCGGCGCTGGTGCTACCTGCTGTTGCTGGTTTTGCGTGTTTGTGGTTTCCAGCTTTGTGGCGAGGGCCCTACGCGCCGCGGCTGTGATCTCTTCCTGCTGGGCAGCTTTGCGTGCTTCCATTGCTTGGATTTCTTTCAGGGAGGGGCCCTTTGCCGTTTCGGTAGGCTCGGTGGCACGAGCCCATGGGGCAACGGCCGCTGATGGCGTTTCCGCGGAAGGGGTTTGAGTGCGAGACTGAGATTCGAGGGCAAGAGTGTCGGCGACGTTTTGACGGCGCTGAGCAGCGGGTGCGGGGAGTGGGGAGGAGGACTGAGGAGGAGGCGCTGGGAATGGTTGAGGTAGTGAGATAATCTCTTTGTTGGCCCAAGGAGAAGAGGTTTGGGCGGAGGCGGCTTTCTGGACTTGTTCCGAGAGGGAGAGAGTAGCAGGCTCGGACGGCGTTTGCTGGGCTGCTACGGAATCGTCGAAATGCTCCTTACGTGGCTGATGTTGGGCATATTGCAAATCGGGAGCTTGAGGATACAAATGCTGCTCATCCATTTGCCCTCGAAGCATGTGGAATTGGTCAAGCTTCTCATTCGTTCCACGTAGCTCGTCGTTGCCTCGCTGCAGCAAACCGTACTGCTCTTGCTCACGCTGCAAACGCGCTCTCTCTTGCAACATGTTTGCCATCTGCTGAGGATGAGACATGCCTTCTGTTAGGTTTGCATTATACTGAGCTCCATTGAAGGGAATTTGGCCACTACGGCCCGCATGGAGGCTCTCCATGAATCCACCCATGTCATCTTCCCTGACAGGACTCAGCGTCTCAGCGCCAGCCCCTAAAGGGCCAGCAGCCCTTGAGAGCGAAGAATCAAATAGCCCTGGAACGGCGGCTGGAGGTCTGATCGGTCCTTGAGCCGGCGAGGGCTGGTAGCCGCTCGGTGAGGTTATGCTGCCATAGCTGGGCTGGCTTTGCAAGCTATGAGCACTGGAATGATGATGAAGCTGTTGGCCGGGTCCACCTTGCATATGGTGCATTTGCTTGATCATTACTTGCTGTTGAGCTAGATGCTCCTTCTGGCGTGCCATGAGGTACTGCTCTTCTTGTTTCCGTCGCTCCAATGCGTTTTGCTGCTCAGCTGTGAGAGTTGTGCCAAAACTGGGAAAGCTACTGGCGAAAGGGGGTTGGGCGGAGCTCGACTGAGCAATTGAGGGGCTTGATACAGTCTGGGCCCCGACAGCAGGCGTAGCGCTTGGCGGTTGAGTAGAAGATCCATGAGGAATACCGATCTGAGGCACAAGGAATGGTTCTCGCGAATTCCCAATGCGTCTAATGAGCTGAGCGAGGGGTTCGTAGTCATTGTCTTCTAGCTTCTTCACCTGCAACTCCGGGGAGAAAAAGCCAGCCTTGTACCAATCGTGCATTTCCAGACCCGACCAGGGTCCTTGCGTGTTGCCTTGCGGGTCTCGGTAGATCCATCTCATGCGATCAGGCATAACCATTTGACGTTGTTGTGAAGCTGGTAATGCATTGTCCATTTCTTGACTTCGTCCGAAAGACGAGGCGCTACTTTGGGCAGCAATTGAAGGCGTACCAACGGCTGCCGAGAAGGGCGGTTGCGAGGACGGGAGTGCTGGCACCTGATTCGAAGCACCTTGAGCACTCTCGTTGGGCCCAACGTTTTGAGATCCCCTGTCACGCAAGTCGAGGCCACCGATCAGGTTCTCCAGGCGACTAGGTAGTGAAGGATTATCAGTTTCACGGAGACCGCGTCCAAATCCCGGCGCATTAACGGCAGCAGCATGTCTTTGGGTGTCATTGAAATCACCATAGCCTGGCTCGTTTCTTGCAATCTCTCCCCGCATCTGATCCTGCATAGCATTGGGAAAAAGCGAGCCCATCCTGCTACCCCGGCTTCCGGCGCCTACGGTACTCGGATCAAAGAACCTGGAGCTGGCATGACTGGGCGATTGGAGCTCGCCAAGTGACCCAAACATTGAATCACCAAATCCAGAAAACGCTGCTTGCGCTCTACTTTGAGTACCGATGACCCCAGGCGCACCTGACCACGGCCCTTGCGCCCCAACACCACCGATGTTGCCAAGACCAAGATTAGGAAACCCACGGCTGGCACCGGCGCTCGAAGTACGGCTTCTGTCATTTGGTGGGTTGTCGAACTGTGACTGCGTGCCACGCGCTTGCCCGTATGACCCAAGCCCGTAGTGCATGTTATAGGGGTCGGAATCATCAAGCTCAATGTCACCAGGAACCGCCTTTTCAGCCTCGGGACTCTGATAAGGATTCGTATTGGTCGGGCTCATGGGCTCATGTGGCAGCCCAGCTCCGTATTGTTGGGCCATTTGATGAGATGGATCGCGGCGCTGCATCAGCTCTCGAAACGGCGCCACATCTGAGGACATGCCTACCGCTGAGAAGCCGATATCTTCATAAGAGACTGACGCATCTGGGTTCCGTGTCCGAGATGGAGTTTGTTGAGGCGGGCTTACATCGTCGCCGCCCAGTGCCGCGCTCCCTGTTCTTCGACTGTCGTCTTCGGATTGCAGATGCGCAGAGCTCAGGGCACTCCACCTTGACGGCTGTTCACTGATGCCTTCGGCAAGCCTCTCCAGACTGCTCACAGAAGCTTTCTCTTTGACTCGAGACTTCGATTCCTCCGTGGCGTCAGGGTTCATGAATCCTCTGAAACGGCTTTCGCCACGGAGGCTACCAAAAGATGTCTTCTTGTCATTAGGCGTAAGAGGCTGATTTGTTTGGCCGCCTAAAGAGAAATTACCAAAAGCACCCATCGGAGCAAAACCTGCCGATTGAGGGGCATTAGACCACGGTGAAGATGGCCCATTCAACCCTGAACTGACAGGTCCAGTGGCAGTTCTCTTCAATGCGCCAAAAGGTGAGCTCGACTCAAGCGCAGTAGCTGCTTTGTTACCTTCATTTTCTCGATCCTCTGGAGTGGCGCCGAACGTACTGTCTCTCAAGTCCGTTCGACGTCTAAGCAGAGACGAGGGAGGCGAAGCTACGTTGGACTCATCGCGAGCAAAGCGATTGTTTCCAACAGGAGAGCTGAGGGCGCCTTGAAGCAGATCTGCAGAATCGCGGCGTCGATTACCAGGACGGGACGAGGGTGGATTTGCTGCGTGAGCCCCACTTTGCGCTTGGGAGAGAGAGGTGCGGCGACCAGGTGCGCCATTGGGGGCTGCTCCGTCCTTGTTGTTGTTCTGTGTCAGAGGTTTCAGTGGTGAGTTGACAGATGTTTGAAATGCCTGCGACAGCATTAGCAACGTGCAATGTGGAACTGACAAAGCACTGTGATGTACTTGTTTCTCTTCGTCATTCATTTCAACCAAGGACAGCGGATGCACCTTGCCCTGTTGATCCCAGCAGATCTCCGGCCGAATGGCTTGCTCTTTATGATCATCCCTCTTGCCCCATCCGCCATTGCTGATACCATTCACAGCATCGGGTTTCCATCCATCTACATAGAGATCATCGATGTTAGGGCCTGCTCGTCCTTGCGATTTAAACAAATGAAGAAGCTGTTCTTTGGAATATCTGCCCTCAGCCGAGGCTCCATTCCGGCTGTAGCTTGAATTATAATTCGAATTGAGGTGTGGGGGGACGTAGACTCCAGCACTTGAAGGAGGGTTGCTGTTGGTTTGGGAGAATTCCTTTTGCTGCGATGGGTTCGTTGCCAACGACGGGCGACGGAATGTCTGCGTTGCGCCGTTAGTACGTCGAGACCTAAGGCCGCGCTGTTAGCCAATCTCGTCGAGGAACCGAAACCTTGAGAAGCTTCGGGTTCGTATTCGACAAAAGAGCATTGGAAAGGCTCACCAGTCTCCACTGCTGTCACCCCTTCCGCGAGCGTTGCTATCATTGGACGTGTTGCCAGCGGCTGCCGAGGCGAAGCTGGAGGTGAATGGAGAAGGAGCCATGATACTGGAATTTACTCAAGTAAGTGACCAGGAGTGTGTCATAGGCTGGATCTAAGCCCTTAAAGTCGCTTTGTGGTCTTGGGGCCTCAGAAGTGCGGCTTGAAGATGTATAACCAGGATTCAACTAGGTGTGATTTGTCGTAATTTCTTTGCATGCAATCAAGCGAGAGAAAGTATCCCGGAGACGAATGGCGAGTGGTCGACCTATGTAATGGAAAAAGATGGTTAAGGACGAATCAATTTCGTGGAGCTCTTGAACCTTGTTGATACTCAAATGTACACACGGCGACAAAGCTTCAATACTGACACTCCTTCTTACCTACTCGGGTCGCCAGAAAATAAGTTAGTTACAAGATCAGGTTAGCCGACAGCAGCTCGTTTGTCAACCAATCAATTCATTCGGGTCATGCGTGCGATCGTGTCTTCATGGAATGCCGATCAAGAGGTTTGGCCGGCAAGCGTACAGTAGTCGGCTAACCGTATCAGGTAACTAACTTATTATCTGGCGACCCGAGTAGTAATGCAATCCACCCGGTAATGCAACCGCTAGTGATTTTGGCGCAGATATCAGGGCTACAAGGGTCAACCCTAAGCTTTATGCGCCAAAACCACTAGCGGTTGCATTACCGGGTGGATTGCATTACTACTTTGAGGGCGCCAAGGGGGTTTTCCAAATTCTTGCGACAGGCTTGCGACACAGACCATAGAATCCAGAGCCTTTTGCACGCACAACGTAGCCAGTAGTTACGTAATATAGAAAGCTCGCTTTCAAGCTATATTCTAGTTGTACAATATTGTGTTGTTGTATTATTGTTGATATTATAGAAATTTTTACGAGATTTGTTGCTTGACAAGACCTGCTTTAAAAAATACTTGCGTTCAAAAAATGCTAAGAAATAAGATTATTTTGCAATACGTAGACTTAATAATTGCATTGCTCTATATATATCTTGTCTTAATACTTAGATCTATTGCAGAAAAAACTTTAACTCTAAAGTTAACTCTAAATACTCGCTTAAGTTAGAGCAACGCTAGAGTTGAAGCTAAACAATAGTCTATATACAATAGCTTAAACTAGATCTTAGTATATCTAGATATATTCAAATTTAATATAGAAAATATTATAATAAGTTTTTAGATTTTTTTGATAACAAGTTTAGCCTAACTGTCGGGCTCGATTTCGCGGGGGAATCGCTGAGTAATCGGGCTCGGGAAGCTTAACTTTAATAACCTTAAATTTTTAAAAATTCATAACTTTCTTGTATTCTATACGTATTTTATAAAAATTACGTCGTTTTGTAGAGAATTTAGCGTGCTTTCAAGCAAAAAAAGAATTACTTGATTTGGACTAGTCTACGTAGCGCAATTAATTAATATAGCTTCGGGTTGAACGAAGAAGTCTGTTCGAATCCTCGGGTTGAACGAAAAAAAAAGTGTCCAACCCGGTCCAACGGTCATACTAAACAAGTTTGAGACCAATATAATTTAATTTAAAGAAAAATCGACTTTCTTGTTAATAAATGTATCAAAGTTGTCTTTTTACAATTTAAAAATACTGTTAATTAACTTTATTGCGTAATATAATATCTGTCGATTATAATTATTTTAAGTATTATTATTGTTTAATTTGTTACTTTTGTCTATACTTTATTAAATAATGCTAGAATTAAATATATTGTATACTTAATATGCTTTTATTGTTATCTTTAAGTTATAATTTTCGAAAAATCGAAAAATTTAATACTTATTATATAATTTCTAAGCTAGATTAGATTCTACACTTTATATTTAAAGCTTTTCATAATTTTATTATTTAAGCAATCGATTAATTGAAGATTTTACAAGTGCTTAAATCTACTTACTTGCTATTGTTGTTATATATTAAATACTTTATAAATCGACGCAAAAGCAATAAATATACTTAGAAGTAACAAGAATATTAAAGAGTACAAATAAATTAAGAGCGTACTAAAATAATTGTACAAAATTGTTTTAATTTTAAGATAAAATAAAAGTAAATTAATAAATTGACGCAAACAATAATTAACAATTTGATTATTATAGCAAAGACTAGTTTTAAAAAGAGTTTCCTATTTTAAATAATAATATTTATATACAATATATCGAAAGTTGTGTTAATTATTATATTGTTGTCAATTTTGAAGAATAATTAGTATAAAAAGTTAAATAGTATTTTAAAATATAAATTGTTAATATTGAACAATAACAATAACAATTCAAAAATGCAAGATAAAATAAGATCAAATATCTTTATATACAATTAGCTATATTATTAATATTTAAACAACAAAAGAATTATTAAATTAACCTTATTTTAGTATTTACTAATTTAGAAATTGCTATTAGTTAATATTTTAACAACAAGATATTAAAATACAAATTTTTCTTTTTTAAATTATATATATTAATTAATAAAGAGTAACAAGAGTTTAAAGTTAAATATATAAATTTTAATATATTTCGAATACAATTGTTAATCGAAATTTCAATATTAAGAATATTTGTTATCTTAGATAACAAGATCGAAAAAATAATTCGAAGTTAATAAAAGTTTAACAAGCAAATTAAAGTACTATAAATATTATTAGATTGTTTTAAGATATTTTTGCAATTTATCGAAATAAAGAAGACAATTACTAAGAATATATTAAAATTTTTATTTTTATTATTAAAATTTTTGCAAAGCGTATTCGATATATTAAAAACAATAATATATATAAATAGTATTAATTTAGTACTTTAAGCTTGCAAGTTCTTTCAACAATAAACAAGATAACTTAAGTATTCGAAGAAAACTATTTAATAAGTACTTTTTTAATAGTATTAATAATTAAAAATAACAAGAAATATATTTAACGTATTTTTAAAAAAAGATTGTATTTATATCTATTTTTTAGAATTCTAATTTATATTAAGATCTATAAAATAGAGATAAACAATTTAAATATTAAATAGATTATTTAATAACTTATATTTAAGAATATTAGTCAAATAAATTAGCGTCTTAAACGCGCAAATCGATGCGTTAAAAAGCAAGCATATTTTATAATATTGTATTTAAAGTAATATATAGAGTCTTAAACTTTTAAAGAAATAATTAATTATAAAAATATTAATGTTATCTCTATTGCAATTATCGAAGAAGTAGATAGTATTAGCAACAAAGTATTTAAAGAAAAAATAGCATTAATAATCGAATAATAAATCTCGATAAAAATACTTTTCAATTAGAACAAAATCTCAATAAAAATAACGCAATCAAATTAATAAATAAATTAGATATTGTATATTATTGCAATTTTAAGAAAAGTATATAAAAATTAATTAATGCTTTAAACAATTGTTATCGAAGAATTAAATTGCTATACTTTAACAATAAAATAACTAGTGTAATTGTTGGATCAAGTCGAACACTTTTTTCTTAATTCGACTTGTTCTCTTAAGTCTTGTAGAATTGGGTTAGGGTCAAGACGCGAACCTAATTCTAGAATCAAGTTTTGTTGAGTTAATGTCAAGAATTTAAGCTAACTTCGTCGCGTTAGCATTTGCTTATCTTATCTTATCTTATCTATACGCTAATTCAATTGGGCTAGCTTAAGAGTCCACGCTAATCGCATATAATTAGCGCGTTACGTAACGTTACGTAATCGAGTAAGTTAAATTAAACATTCGACGCGCATTCTTTGTTTATCTTATTCTGTTAAGCTAGGAAATTTGCTTGACCCTAGGATTAGAATTGAACGAATCAACTCGATCGAGTTGAAACCCGACTCGACGATCACGCTAAAAATAACTAGTAGTATATATTTTGTAAAGTAGAATAAAATTTAATTTAAGTTATATTGCTTAAGTTGCAATCTAGATAAACAAATATCTATTATTTTGTATAGCAAAATCAATATTAAAGATATTTAAATATTAAAGAAGAAAATCTAGTTTAAAAAATAGTTAAAAAGTTAAAGAGCGCAAAAGATTTATATAGTATTTTTAAATTTTTAATTTAGATTCTATTTAATCTTAATTATACTTAACAAGATATTAAAGAATTTAATAGTTTAAAACAAATATATAATTAATAAAGTAACTTTTAAGCAAATTATAGATAAGATATAAAGTAATACAACGCAATACAATGTTAAGATATTTAAGATCTTAAAACGAGATTAACAATTAAATATTAAATAAAATAAAATAATTGCAACAAGATTGCGCAATAAAGACAAAGTAAGCAAAGAATTAATAAATAAAATTGTTGCAATTTTCTAGCAATAGCAAATTTTCTATCCAATTAAGATTAATTACGAATCTTTAACAAAAAGTAGCAAAAAGCAAAAATAAAATAAAATAGACAAAGAACAAACGTAAATTTGTTAATTTAAAAATAAAAGAAAGTATTATATCGAAAGTTAAAGATCAACAAATATTAAGAGATAAACAAAATAAAAATTTCTTAAAAATGCTCTCGAGAATATCTAGAATTAGAAGACCTGAATTGCTAAAAAAAAATTAGAAAAAATTAATAGAAATTAATTGTTGTTAAAAGACAAATAGAAGATTAAGAGACTAATGTAATTGTTAAATTAAATCGAACACTTTTTCATCAATCCGATTTATTCTCTTGAATCTCGTAGGATTGAGTTAGAATTAAGGCGCGAATTCGATCTTAAGATCGGATTTTGTTAGACAAATGTCAAGAATTCAAGCTAACTTTGTCGCGTTAGCATTCGCTTATCTTATCTTATCTTATCTTATGCGCTAACTCGATTGAGCTAGCGCAGAATTTACGCTAGTCGCATATAATTAGCGCGTTACGTGACGTTACGTAATCGAACGAGTTAAGTTAAACACTTAATGCGTCTTATGCGTTCGACTTACTTGATTAAGTTAGAACTTTTGCTCGATCCCAAGATTAGAGTTGAGCGAATCAACTTGTTCGAATTGAAACTTAATTCGTCGATCACGCTATAAGAGACAAAGAAAAAGATTAAGTTACTTAAATAACTATTAATTTAGTTCGATTATTAAATACGCACAATGCAATTTTGACAATTTAACAAATTTTAATAGAAGTAATTGCGACAATTGCAATAGACAAAGTTGTATAAATATAAATTTAAGAGATTTTAGAAGAAATTAAAATATATATTTTTTATTGTTAGATATTTGCGATAACAATATATTGAAAATTAAGAAAAATTAAGAACTTTTTATTAATATTTTGAATAATTGATTTCTCAATTTTAAGATGCTAAGATAACTCGAGTAACTCGAGATCAATTCGAAGATCGTTCGAGAAACAATCGAAAGCTTGCATTTGAGAAGTTAAAAAAGACTTAACAAAAAATATAATTTTGATATTTAAGATGCGCACAAACTCTTGCAATACTTCGATTAGATCTTTACTTGTTACTCGTCTACATTATAATAATTTGTATAATAGAATCGAACAATTTGTAAGATTTCTATGCGAGAGCGACGTATATCTAAGAAGCACTCTATTTGCATAATTAATTGCGCATAGTAAGTAGTACTTGCAAATTGCATTCAACAAGTCTTGACAATATAGATAATATTTAAATAATGCTTAACATACTTCTTAAAATTTTGATAATATTTAGAGTCTATTCGAGATTAATTAAATCTACTAATATAACTTTAAAGCTAAGATATCGACACAATAATCTCGAAAGTTTTAAGTCGCTAACAGAATCTCTAGAGAGTTATTTCGAATTGCTAATATTGTTTAAATTTAAAGTCTTTTTAAATTTAGATTTGTTATTGTTGTTTATATATTTAATCTTTAGAATCTTATTATTGTTTATATTTTTTGTTGTAACAAAGAATTTTGTTTAATATTGACAATTGTATTTAATATTGTTTTTGCTTAATTTAGGAATACTTACTATATATAGATTTATTATAGAGTTTTTAAAGTATAGATATATAGATTTTTTGATTAATAATATTTTTGCTAGATATAACGCTATACTTTATATATCTTTTAAGTTATTTTTTTTAAATATTTGCTTAATTCAACAATCTTAAATAGATTTTTTATAGTTAAATTAAACTTTAACAAATATAGATTTGTAAATAGTTAATTCTTAAGTAGCTTGTTGCTATTTTAAAAAAATATTAAACGTTCTTTCTAAAATATTTTTAAATATAAGTTTAGTAACTTTAGCAATTAATCTATTTTAAAATTAAATTTTTAAATTTTTTTAATTTACTAAATTATAAATCAATATTGTATTTTGCAATTTCTTTAATATTGTTAGTATATTAATTATATGAATTATACGCAATTATACGCAATAATGCTTAAATATAGTTTAATATATTTGCTATCTTTGTTTAAAAAACAAGTGCAATTTTTCCAAAAATATATCTTAAAAATTCGATATAAGCGTATTTAATAATATATCAAAATAATATATATAGCTCTATATAATTGTAAAAGTTCTAATAGTTTCGAAATTCTTAATTAAAAATTAATAAAATTGCAATAATTAATTGCGTAAGTAATAGTTTGTAAAACTAATCTTTTATATATTAAAGTAATTTTATCTAGAATTTAATAAGTTTCTTAATATAAGATTTAAATTAGATTGATTGTTAAATCGAATTTCGATTTTAACTTTAGAAATTAATTCGATTTGTCAATTTTAATATTAGAAATTAACTTGAAATTTAATTCGATTCTTGTTATTTTAAAATCGATTCGATTCGACTTAACTTCATTTTCGATTTCAATATTAGAAATTAAATCGAATTATTAAGAAATCGAAAATAACGTTATTATGTTAAGATTTTCTATTTTTAAATATATGTTATTATAATTTTAAATTTTTCGCTAGAGTATTAAGTAGTATGCTTCGACGCAAAAGCTACGCTTGTTTGTATTATCTTAAAATAGCTTGCTTAGACTAGTTGTTGCTTATATTACTTTTTTGTATTATTTTTTTGTTCTTAAGTTACTTTTTTGAATTATTAAAGAATATTGTTATACTATATTTCTATTTTTGTTTGCAAAATATTAAACTCTTTAAAAGTTTTAAATCAATTATTGTCTTTAAACAAAGAAAATTCTAGTAAATCTATCTCTCGCAACTTGCTATCTAGTAGCTTATATTTAATTAATTCGCGAATCAATCTAATTAAGATTTTCTTACTTTCGCTTTTAATAATAGAAAAAGAATTCTTTGCAAAATATTAAACAAGACATTTTATTAAGTATTTACTACTTGTTTTGAGAGAGAAAAACAAATATATTAAATAAAGTTTAAATACTAATACTTAATTTTAAGTATAATAGTTACAAAAAATTAAAGACAACAATATCTTAAACAAGACTTTATTAAGACTTGTTAATTTATATTAAGCAAAAAAAATTGATATAAAAGCATAATTCGAGCTTTAAAACAAATATATTCAAATAACTTTAATTGTAAATAATATTTTAAAAGTTGTGTACAAGAGTTATTACAAAATTTTGAATTATTCTATTGCTTACAATTATTTAAGCACATCGAATATAAAGAAACATCTTCTATTTACTTTTTGTTTAATACAAAAACAATCTTAATTGCAAATTACAATTAATCTAGTTTTTAATTGCGTAAGTTACAATTAATAGTATATATAAATAGTGCAAAACTAACAATTCTTTAGAAAAAGAGTTATATTAATTTATTGTTATTCTTTATTTAAGATAATTGAGAAAATTAACTATATAAGACTTTCGTAAATTTGAATTTGTTTTTTTGAATTATTGACAATCTTAACTTTCGAAAGCTATTAGGAATAGATTGATTGCGTCGATTCGAGAAATCGAATAAAATCTTAATAGTTTAATTTGAATCAAATCGAAAGTCTTGATAGTTCGATTTCTAAAATCAAAATCGACAATTCAATTCGATTTCAAACTTAAAATCGAAAATTAAATCGAAAAATTAAATCAAATTGTTAAGACTATTATTTTTAGTAAATTTTATTATTTTTAGTGTAATTTTATTATTTTTAGTAACAATTAATTAATAATTTAATAGAAATAGTTAATCTATTTAAATTAATTAATAAATGTATTAGAAATTTCTTTTTATAAATATATTACTACTAAGCATTATCTAGTAATTAATAAAAAATCTAAATTTAAACTTAATTTATACTATTTTTAATATTCTTAACATTCTTGACAATTTAATTCGATTTCAAAATAGTTAAAATCGAATCGAATTTCGATTTAATTTCTAAAGTTAAATTGTTGATTTAAGTTAATTTCAAAAGTTGAAATCGAAAATCAAATCGACAATTAGTCTAGAAAATATAAATATATTTATAGTATATTTATTCGAAGTAAGATTAATTATGAGTATTCAATATTAATACGTCTTGTAAATCGAGAAGAAACAAATATATTTTGTTAATAAACAAAAGAAATATAAAAAATAACGTGTAATATTAATTGTTCTAGAATTTACTTGTATTTAGATAATTAATATTACAACTTAACTTTTGCAAATTAAAAATCTAATTTAAACTTATATCTAGATAGTTAATATAGTAACTCGATTTTTGCAAATTTAAATTTATATTTATATTTAGACAACTAATATAGCAACTTGACTTTTGCAAATAAAAATTCTAATTTAAACTTGTATTTAGATAACTAATATAATAACTTAACTTCTATAAATTAAAATCTTAATTAAAATCTATATTTAAATAATTAATAGATATAAGACAAACAAAGATTAATACAATTAAGAATATATATAGAAATAATAACAATTAAGATATATTATAAGTAAATATGCATAATGCAAAATTGTTTTTGCAAGAGTTTAATTGCGTTATAGAATTAGCGCGTTAGAGAGATATATATTTTATTAACTCTAGAGATTTATATTAGCAATAAAACTAAACTATATAGAATTTGAGTGCTTACTAGATTACTAATAATATTGTTAATTTTAACAAAATTAATTAAAGATTGAAGTTAAGATAATTTATATGAATTGCAATTTGTTTAATTTGCATCCAACATATTATAAATACAATTAAAATAAGCGAAAAATATTGCGAGAAAGAAATAAGATTAACTTGCAAAAGTTGTTTTTAAGAAAAATTAATTAGTTTATTATAATAAGTTATTTAATAATAGTTTTGTTTAACGCATTAAATTTAATTGTATTATTATTGCTAACAATTGTTAGAATAATTAATCTAAAAAAATTCTTTCTTTCTTTTGATATTTAACAATACGTAACAAGAAAGCAATTATATAATATATTAAGTTTAATTGTATTGTAACTTAACGCATCTATATAATAATAAACTATAATATATAAGACTAAATAGATAAATATTATTTTTGCACAATTAAGAAAGAGAGCAAACTTAAATATTTTAATATATTAATATTACAACTTTAGCTCGAAACAATATAGTATATAATCTACGACGCAATATATAATATAAAGTACAACTATCTATATGTTCGACAACTTAACAAATAAGCAATACTTAATAATATTTAACAACTTAATAGATAAGCAATATTTAATAGCAAGTTAAGCAAGCAATACTTAACAATACTTAATAGCAAGCTAAGTAAACAATACTCGATATACTTAATAGTAAGTTAAACAAACAAGAAGAATCTTCTTTAATATATAGATCTTCGAATATAATTTTTTTACAAATTGTATTTAACTTATCTTAAATCTTTATTTATTGTTGTTCTAATTTATTAGATTATTTGTAAAGATTTATTAAATATAAGATTGTCTATAGTTGCAACTCTTGTTATTAAATAATTGCTTATATTTTTTAAAAACATCTACAAATCTCTTTAATAATATAAATTCTCTTTAATACTTCTAACAAAAGTATTAATATAATATTTTGAATACTTTAAGAATGTTTGTATTAAATTAATATACTTCTATCTCAAGTACTAATTTATTAGTATTACGTCAATTAATGCTTAATAAAGACAACAAGATAAAAATTAATAAATCTAATATCTATTATAGAGATCGAATCGATCTAAAGAACTAACTTATACAAATAAATATCTATTTTATTTTCTATTCTATTTTAGCAAATTAAAAGACAGTTCTTGTATTAATATTTCTTAGAGAAAGAGCTAAATATTAATTCAAATTAAATTTACGCAAATATTTGAAGAATTATAACAAAAACTCTTATACAATATTTATAAACTTCAACAATTTTAAAAGAGAATTTCAAAGAATCTTCAAAATATTTAACGAAAAACAAATTGTAAACAAAGTAATTTAATATTTAACACAACAAATTTTTGCAACAAACTATATAGCAAGATTTTAAAAAAAAATTAATTTTATCGAGTAAAACAATATTGTATTTATAACAATATTTTAACAAGATCTTAAAAACAATCTTAAAAACAAAATTATATACAATAGCAAATTTATTAGTAATATATTTGATTTTATTCAAATAGTTATCAACTTCGACAACAAACTATATAAAAGAGCTACAAAAAAGCAATTCAATTAATTTTATAAAAAAGCAGAAATCTTCTTTAAATTAATAATCGAATATTAGTAAAAAGAATTTTGTTCTAATTAGAAGTACAACAACTTAGACTATTGTAAATCTATATTTATAAAACTAAATTTTATTTAACAATATAAAGAAAAGAATTTTAGAAAAAAGCAAAATAACGAATTTTAGAAAACGTACTATTTATATAACAAATTAAGTTACTTTGCAAGAAATTGTCGATTATAAAACTTAATAAATTGTCGACAAATTAATATTATATTAAGAGAGATACTTAATAGTTAAAACAATATTAGAGAGCAAATTAATATAGAGACAAATACTCTTAAGACTAAATTAAATAACAATTACTATCTAATAAAGAATTCAAATTAATTATAGAAAGTTTTAAATAAAATATTATTAAACAAGATACTTGTATTTATATAAAAAGTTAATTAAATATTTTAAAAAACTATTAGATCTTATAGCTTAGTTATCTATAATATAATATTTGGATCGAGTCAAACACTTTTTTCTTAACTCGACTTATTCTCTTAAGTCTTGTAGGATTGAGTCAAAATCAAGACGCGAATCTAACTCTAGAATTGGGTTTCGTCGAATTAATGCCAAGAATTTAAGCTAACTTCGTCGCGTTAGCATTTGCTTATTTTATCTTATTTTATCTATGCACTAACTCGATTGAACTAGCGCAAAGTCTACGTTAGTCGCATATAGTTAGCGCGTTACGTGACGTTATGTAATTGGATAGATTAGGTTAAACACTTGACGCGCATTCTTCGTTTGTTCTATCCTGTTAAGCTAGGAAATTTGTCTAATCTTAGGGTTAAGCCAACCCAATCGAGTTGAAATCCGACTCGACGATCACGCTAGTTATCGACTTAAACAAAGAATATAACTAAAAGAATTTTTATAAATATATAGAAGATATTACGAATTATCTCGAGACTTTAATTAGTTTATCGAAAATTATAAATAAATGCAAGAAAAAGCTAGAAAGCAATATTATTATAGAAAAGAATATACTTAATATTATTGTAAAATAACTAAATCTTATAATATATATAAATTTTAATTAAATTATATATTATAACAATATATACTAAACTTATCTAGAAGACAAGCAAGAAATTAATTGATTGTTTAAAAAGTTAAAATTAGTAGTTTAGCAACAAAAAAAGTTTAGTTTAGATAGATACTTAAAGTAGAAATTGCAATATAAAAGCAAAAAAAAGTTTAAATTTCTTAATAAAGAATATATTAAAAAAATGCAATATGTTAATTTAATAGCAACAACTAAACTTAATAACATACGTACAATATTTTATTATATTAGTTGAGATTAACAATTTTTAACTTATAGCAATAATCGATTCTATTATAATAGATAATTTTATAATTAAAATTCTTGTAAAGAGAAAAGAGTATTTTACTTAAAAGAAGTCTAACGCTTACAATTTAGTAATTGTAAATAAAAACTTGTTACTTGCAAAGAATAAAAAAATAAATAAAAAAACAAAATTATTATCGATAGCTATTTAGCAATATTACAAGAAACTAATTTTTAATATAGTAGAAATAATTATTTATAATATTGTTCTAAAAATATCTTAATTAAAATAATACAATTTAGAAGTTAATTAAAATATATAAATACTTAGATTTGCGCAATATAATTACGCAATTTATATTTAATTTATATATTGAAAATATTTAATAATAGATAAAAGATTAAGTCGAAATTCGATTGCAAGTAACAAGCTTATATTCTTGTAAAAAAACAATCTAATAGAGTTCGACTTAATAAATATTAATAAAGATTAGTCAAATTACAAAGTTAAAGTAAATAAGAAAAATTACAAATTTTTTAAGAGTTCTAAACTATCTAATATAGTAAAAAAATTGCTAAAATATATATTACAAATATATAACAATTAGAAGTATCTATTTCAAAAAAAGAAAACAATTGAGATTTTATTTAAATATTAATTGTAAAATTATAAGATTAAACTTAAATTAAACAAACAATTTATATTTAAATCTATATATATTTTATTTGAAAAAAAGTTAAATATACTTTGCGAATATCTAACAAAAAACAAAAAGAAAAAATTTATTAGAAAATCTTAATTACAAATAGAATATTCGATTCTCTTTATATTTAAGAAGAACAAAACTTTTTATTTATATATTAATTATTAAAAGCTAAACAATATTATAATAAAAAATCGATATTTATTATTTAATATTAGTAAGCTTCAAAATTAATTGTTTAAAGCAAAATGTTTTATTAAACTAAACTTACAAAAAATGTACAATTAAATTAGAATAAAGATAGAAAAAGAGTAAAAAATAGTTTTCTATATATAATATAAATTATATAAATATACAATAATGTTACTCGAGTTTACAAATGTCTCGACAATATATTAAAAATAATTAATAATAATTAATAACATATTACAACAATATTTGAATTAATCTATTATAGTATACTTAAAAAATATTATAATTTATTTAAATATTTTAAAAAAATATATAAATTATATTTTCAAAATATTAAAATATTTAAATAGAAAAAATCTATATTTTAAATTAAAGAAATACAAGTTATATTGAGAGATAGTTTACTTTCTTAAATTTGTTGTTAAACAATATAAAGTATATATAAATTTTAAAAAGTTATAAGCAATTAAAGAATAAAAATTATCTATTAATATTAAGAAAGTTTGATTTTTTCTAAATTTTCTAAATTATAATAAGAAGTTTATTAAGAATTACTTTGTTAATACAATATTATTAACAAATTTTTAAAAAAAAAGATATTATAAATATAAAGATTAATAGAAAAGAAATTATTTTAATATCTTAAATTAAAATACTTAAAAAAATCAATATTAAAAACATATAACTTACAATTATTAAACAAAATTAAAATTGACATATTATATTTAACTATTAATATATACTTTAATTAAAAGTATAAAAATATATAATATTTAATAATATATTTTTCAAGAAAACTTTTGTTAGTTAAACAAAATTATAATATTTACAATAAGAAACTACTTGCTATTGTAGTTTTACTAGAATTATAAAAAGTATATATTAAAGAATTATTAAAACTTACAATTCTTATAAATTACAAAAATCTTCTATACTTTACTATTATTAAATAATTTAATAAAAGATATATATAATAACTAAAGTAACTCGAACAATACAAGTTTAAAATACAATATATATTAGACAAAAATAATAATATAAAAACAAAAAAATTGTTTAATTACAATATACTTAAGATTAACAAGAACAAATTACTATTAATAATCAAATATAAACTGAATATTATTTTACAAATACTTAAAAATAATAAAAAATAATTTTTAATAAAAAAAGAAAAACTTCAAAAATTTATTAACAAAATTAACAAATATATAAAGAAATATTATAATAAATTATTACAAAGATATTTAAAAGTAATTAAAATTCTTTAGCTTTTATATTAATATTATTAAGTTTCTTAAATAAGACAAATTGTCAAGATATATATTAAACAATATTTTAGCTATTAACAAAACAAATATAATATATATACAAGCTATAGCAAAATTTAATATTAGAAATTATCTAGATTACTATAAAATAAAGTTACAATAAAATTTATTATTAAATTGCTTAAATTAACAAATTTAGCAATTAAAAATAAATATAATTTGATATTGATAATAATTAACAAACTTATTAAGTATTTATATATTATTATATATAAAGAGAAGTTTAAAGTAGAACAACTAAGATATATTGTATTAAATTAACTTATACAATATTACAATATACTTAAAGAACTAATTAGTAATAGAGACAAGCTTTTTATATCTAACTATTTAAAAATATTTCTATCGATATTAGAAACAAGACTTAGAATATCTACTATCTATTATTCGATTACAAATAGTTAAATAAAGTAAATAAACTTAAATTTAAAATAGTATCTAAGATACTATATTAAAAATACTTATAATAATTAAGAATTACTTTTATCTATAATACAACTAATACTTAATGCAAAGATTTCGAATATTACTAAAGTAACTTTATTCTTTGTTAACTATAACAAAGAATTTAATCTTTTCGAAAAAAAACAAAAGTATCTATTAGCTTAGTTAGTTATTAAGAGAATAGCAATACTAAAAAAGATATATAACAATATCTTAAAAATACAAGAAAAGTTAATCAAATATTAGAACAAAAAACAAAAAATAATATCTTAGTTAAAGAAAAGAAATAAGATATATCTTTTTACAAAAAATCTCAAAATAAGAAAGTTAAGCAAGAAATTAAATTATATTAAAGTCGAATTATTTTTTGTTAAGAAGACAAAGAGATTAATCAATTACAAACTTAACTTATTTAAGAATATTAAAGTATTTTTAGTATTTTATATTTTACTGTTAAAATTACTCGATCTTAGTATATTTATATAGAAAATATTTTATTACAAAGCTCAAAAAAAAGTAGATATAAAGTAATTTTTTTTTAAAGTAACAAGATCAAAATTATCTTATCAAGTAAAAAGATTACTTTATCTTAGAAAATATATAAAAATTAAAGAAGAATCTTAATAATTGCTATAATTTTATTTAGATATTTTATCAATATTCGAAAAATTATTTAGTATAGCAAAAGATAATTAGAAGATAAAAAACAATTTAACAAGAATATTTGCAACAAAACAATCAAAGAACTCGAAAATATTTAATTTCTTTACTCTTGACAATAGATATTGTGTCTTTAACTTTATCTTTGTATTAATTTTTTTAGAATCTTTTTATTTCGAAGCAATCGAGTTATTATAATTGCTAATAGAGCTTTATTTTTAGCAATTTTGACAAGAAGATCTTTTCTATTATAATTGAGAAAAGATCACAATATATTTACGCATAATTTACTTGCATAAATATATTTCGAATACTTTAAATAAGATAATAAGTCTTTTATAACAATATAGAAGTAATTAGAAAAAGAGCAATATTTGTAGTTAATATCTATTAATATATTGTAGCATTCGATTTTGAATACAAGACAAAGATAACTTTGTTGCTAACAAGATATAGTAAAAGAGATAATAACTTTCAAGACAAAAATCTTTAAGAAAAAGAATAGTATTACAATTCTAGCTCGAAACAATATAATATATAATTTACAATATAATATATAGCACAAAGCACAACTATTTGTATGTTAACTTAATAGACAAGTAATACTTAACAATACTTAACAAATAAATAGTAATCGACAACAAACTAAGTAAGTAATACTTAACAATACTTGACAACAAGCTAAGCAAGCAATATTTAATATACTTGACAATAAGTTAAACAAACAAAAAGAATCTTCTTTAATATATAGATCTTCGAATATAATTTTTCTCTAAATTGTATTTAACTTATCTTAAGTTTTTATTTATTGTTACTCTAATTTATTAAATTATCTATAAAGGATTATTAAATATAAGACTATTTATAGCTGCAACTCTTGTTATTAAGTAATTGCTTATATTGTCTAAAGACGTCTACAAATCTTTTCGATAATATAATTTCTCTCTAATACTTCTAACAAAAGTATTAGCGTAACAATTAAGTGCTATCTTTATTTAATACTAAAAAAAAATTGTTTAAGATTAAGTTAAAATTATTAGAAAACTAGATTTGACTATGTATTTATAGATAACTCTTTAATTTTACGCAATATAGATATTATGTTATAGAATTCTTTCTAAGATATGCAGTCTAGAATCTGTATAAGATTAGAGTCTTAATAGACGTATATAGTTATTCTGTTCGGAATTATATAGATTGCTTTCTTATTTAATTATTATTATTACAACTATATTGATAAAATCGGAACTCTCGCAGAATTATTTACAATTTGTCTTAGATTAAGAAGTTAAAGATTTACAATATCTATCTAGAGTTGTTTAGAAGTTAATAGATAGTTGCGCAAAGATTTTCGAACATAATTTGAAATCGAAACTAAGTTTAACGTTAACAATATTATTAATAAGTTATTTGTACTTAGTTATATAATATACTTATTATTACTCGCGTATAATTAAGAGTATTTCTAATACAAACGCAATTAATTACGCGCATATATATTGTATACAATAGAGACATTATAATTTGTATATTACTCTTATCTAAAAATCTTACAAATTGCTCGATTCTATTAATTTGAATTAATATAATATAAACAAGTAACAAATAAAGATATAATTGAAGTATTGTAAGAGTTTGTATATATTTCGAATATTAAACTTTAGATACAACTTCGCTCGAGTTAATCGTAGTTCGAATTAAATAGGCGTCTATATAGAGTTAAACTAGAGCTTGATCTCGCGCAATCTCGAATAATATTTAATTAATCTCTAATTTGCTCCAGAAATCTCTAATTAATTTCGAAGCTCTATAACAATATATAATTGATTTAGAATCTAGAGATAACTTCTTGTTTTGCCGACGTACTGCTTATTGTAATACTCTTACAATTTAATAATATTAACTATCGATTAGTTCTTTGCATCTAATTTATATGTTTGCACTATTTAATTGTAGTTCTCTAAACAACTTGCAAAGTCTTTGTTTCTTTAGAGCTCTTAATATCTAATCGAAAGACTTTGCACTATAGATTGATTGCAAAAACTCAAATTTATTATATAACTCAATTCTATAACGTTAGATTCGAATTCTTGGCAATTAAGCGAAAAAATTGGTTCTAAGCAAGTTAATCAAATAGCTTGATTTATCAATCTTGACAATTTGATTTTACGCTAAAAATTCGGATCTAAATTTAATTTTAACTTTTGGAATTAAAATTCGATCTAATAATTAGTTAAGTTTGCAACTCTTTCGATAGATGTTTGCTTTATCTTTGTCTACGCTTCTAATTTAGTATTTGTATTATCTATTAGCAGATCTCTATTCTATGTCTAAGTAATGCTTTGTCGCAGAACTTTTAGCAACAAGTCTATAATTAATAGTTTTATAGTTGTTTTATTCTATATCTAAGCAATGCTTTGTTGCAGAATTTTCAACAACAAGTCTACAATTAACAATTCTACAATTGTTCTTCGCAATATCAATTATTTTACAATCGATATATATTGTTGTTTTTGTTGCAACAAGATTAAAAGAATCTTTCTTAAAGATAGCAATTAATAGCAGTTAATAGCAACAAATTTAGATTTACTTAATCGACGTTAAGTCTAAAGACTATAAGTTCTATACTAAAGAAGAGCTAAATTATAGTTATTAAGAGAATAAATACAACAAATACTTTAAGAAAGAAAATTAGATAGATTTAAGATATTCAAACGATCAGATTCTAGATTTTCGAAAGATATATTTTAGGTTTACTCTTGAATCTAATTTCTGAAGATATTGCGAAGATAGAACGCGCCTAATTATTAAAAAGAACGCGCTTTCTTACGCTTCTCGCAACTATAGAAATATAGCTTATTTTCTAAAGTAACAATAGATTGTTACGAGATTCTTCTTAAGATATGCAGTCTAGAATCTGCATAAGATTAGAGTCTTAATAGACACGCATAGATATTCTGCCCGGAATTATATAGATTGCTCTCTAATTTAACTATTACTATTACAATTACTACTTATTGCAATATTCTTACATATTAAGTAAAGTTCGATTTACTAGAATTTTTATTTTTTTTATTTTATTTGCTATAAATTTAGATTACAATTAAATTTACAAGATAATCTATTTTTCTAGTTTTATATATTGTAATTTAAGCATAAAGCAAAATTTATAAATGCATTAATATCAATTTGTTAATCGAACAAACAAAGCAATACTTAAATTCTATTAATATAATTTTCGAGAATTTAAAACTTAGTTGTAAATTGTTTAATTTTACAAATAACAATTATATATAATTTTTTTTTATTTACTTAATTGCTTTTTTTGCTTTTACTTTTGCTTTTTACTTTTCTTCTTTAATTTTGCTATCTTTAGCGTAAGAATAGCAAACAATATTATTATATATAATAATATCTTTATTATCTTTAACAATACTATTATTAAGAGATTAGATACTATTAATATAATTTTGTTAAACAAAGATTTATATATTAATTAGAACAATACAATTAAGAAAGAAATTAAAAATATAAATATTGACAACAAAATAAACAAAGAAGAAAAAATTATAAATAATAAGATTTTAATAAAGATTAATAATATTAGTATAAAGATAAGACTTATATAAACTAAGTTAAGAATACAAGCTTATACACTAATTTGTTGCAAAAAGAAGAAATAGATATACAAAATTAATTGTCGAAAGAGTTAGATAACGCAAAGAGAAAAAAGTATATTAAAATTAATAAAAAATTAAGTATTTCTTCGAAGAAGGTTAAGACTAAAAATAATATAAAGAAGAAAATTAAGAAAAACAAATGCAACAAAATTACTAGCAATAGTTATAAATCTTTCAAATTAGAAAAGAAATAATATAGCAAAATTTATTATATATTTAATATAAAAAGTCAAACTTGTGCAAAAAGTTAAAAATTATTTATTTGAGTTAAACAAGATATTATTATAATTAGACTAGAGACATTTATTGTCTAATAGAGAAGAAAAAGTATAACTAGAATCTATATTTTGTTTGTCTCTTGTATAAAGACTAAATAATTGACAACAATAAACTACTTTAAAAGAAATCGATTAAAATTGTTATTTAAATATTAATCGATTATTTTGATAACTCTATAAAAGAAATTACAAAATTAGACGTTATTATATTTAAGCAAAGAGATTGGATTATTGTTGTTAAATCTAAAGAAGAAAAGTCGAAGATAAATAATTAGACTTTTTGCTTTGTCGATACTATTAGAAAGAGTTTTTCTTCTATTTTTAAGATTTAATTTTGCGATATTTTTGCTTGCAAATTAAACAATCTAAAGTCAATTAAAGCTTTAATTAAGATAAAAAAAAAGCAAAAGAAAATAGCTATTTAATTAGTTAAGAGCAAGACAAATAAAAAAGAAATTAATAACTATAATAAAAGAAAACTAGATAAGAAGAAACTTAGATTAAGAGACAATATCAATAAAAACAAAGAAAAGAAAATTAATATTAACAACAATTTAATCAATTTAGAGAGGAAGAAGAAATAACTAGAATAAGCAAAATTGCGTTTGCGTAATTTTGTTATATTACTTTTGTAGCATATTTATTTTAGTAAAGATAGACAATTGTTAGCAATAAGTGTTAACAATAGATTTCGAGTTTCTCTCTTTTAATATATATAGAGTGCAACTAGTAGTTATATAGCTTCTATAAAATCAAGTAGAAATTAATATTACTTTTGTGTTAAATTTTAATTTTAAATATATTAAAGATATTTAAGTTACATAATTAAAGTAAGAGAAATAAATTGATAATTGTTATTATCGAGTTAATAAGCTTTGCTATTGTTTAATTAGTTGTATACGCTAAACTTTATTGCTATTATTAATTTATTTCTATTAAGTAGCTTTGCATTTTATTAAGTTTTTTTTCTAGTTTACAAAATATTTACTATTGTTATAGTAGAGAATTTTTATGTTCTTTATTTTCTCGAAAACAATTTTAAACTTTTGCAAAAACTTCATTCGATACAATACTATTACTTTTGTTATTTCTATTTAATTTTTTTTAAAAGTTAATTTATTTGTGTTTGTATAACAAAATTATTTTAAAATATTTAATAAACAAATATCTAACTTATAATAAAGTCGATATGCAATTAAATTAATACAAAAAACTTCTATAATAAAATAGTATATTAATGCAATTAATGTAACAATATAAATTTAAGTGCAATTTAAGTTGCGTATATAATAACAAGATTGCTTTATTAATTAGACTTAATATTATTTAGAGTTTTTTGTCTTTTTGTATATTAATATATTATAGCAAGATAGTTTGTCGAAAAAAGTAAGTATTACTTAATATTAATTTGTGCAAAATCTTAAATCTAATAATATGTATATTCTCTCTCTTTAAAGATATTTTTACGAAATTTTTGTATTTTTGCGCATTTTCTAATTTCTATAGTTTCTCTAAACTATAAATAAACGCAATATTTGTATTTTTAAACTTATATTTATATATAATATTATTCTTTTATTGTTTCTTAATTATTTAATAAATATTTACCACTATTTTTGTGTAAACTTGCTTACTTTTGTTATCTAACAAAATCGAATTTTAAATAATTGCGTTCTTGTATTTGTTCTTTAAGTATCTAAGTATATATATATCGATATAATAAAAGCTCTTATTATCTCTTTTAACAATAAACTTAATATAATAAGAATACAATATTAAACAAAAATTGCAATTAAGTTAAAAACAAATATATAATATCTAGTATTCTAAGTCTATACAAATAACTTGTTAACTTAAGAAGTAAAATATTGTTTGCAATTATTTATAGTTAAGCTTGTTATTTTATTTTTGTTAACTATATTAATATATTGCAAACTTCTTAACTATAAATTTATTAATTTTTGTCTTAATTTGTCTTTTAAAACATATCTTATTTTAGAGTTAATCGAATATATTTTCTACAACAATATTACTCTCTACTAATTATTTTAACTGGATTTTATTGCTACAAATCTTGTTAATTACAATTTAATATATATCAATAATTGATTGCTAAAAAAAACTAATATACGCATATATAAAGATTTTAAGTTAATCTACTAAAACAAGTAATTAATGTTGTTTTTGCTATTAGAAAGAGATTTTATTGCTAATTTTTAGATTTTGAAAAATCAATTGTTTAAGCTAGTAAATCTTTAATTTTTTTAAGATAATTTTTTATTTAATAAATATTGTTAAACTTTAGTTTAATATATCTAGCAATCTTGCAAATATAAATATAATATAAGTTTAAAAAGTTTTTTGTCGATATTAATTTTATAATTAGATAAATTGTAAATAAATATTTACTTTCAATATATATTTTTATTTTATTTTTTAATTTGTAGCTAATCTATTTTAGAAAATCAATATTTATAAAATAATATTTGCAATCTTTTACTTCTTTGATTTCTTTGATTTTTAAATACTTAGTAGAAATAGATAAATTAATAAGTATTTTGTTAAACGTACTATTGTTATTTGTCTTTTTGTTGTTATTTATTGTTGCTATAATTGTTGCTTTTAATAATTTTGATAATTTATATTTTATTCTCTTTTTTAAAATTATTGATATCTTCGAAGAGTTGTTAATTGCTAGATTTTTTTAGATTATTTCGAATATTTCTAATTTATTTGCAAAAGACACTAAAGTGTTGCAAAGCTTAATCTCTTGTTCTAGCAATATAAGTTGCGTAACAAATTATTAATTAAACAATAAAATATCTTGCGTAAAATCTTGCTCTCTTTTCTTTTTTTGCAAACAAGTTATAATGTTTTGAACCAAAAATAGATTAGCTTTAATAAAAGAGAATTGCGTTGTTGTTAAAGTTATTTATTTAACTTAATATTTAAAGTTGTTGTTTAGCTAAAGATAATTAAAATTTACTCTTTAGTTAACGCAAATTTTGTTAATTCTTTTGTTTTTTATTACAAAGCTTTGCGCAAATAATCTTAATAACTTTTATATTTTTTGTTTAAATTACTTTTATTGTATATTTTTTGCATATTTATTTCGATTCTATTTATTATAACTTGTCTTATTTAATAATATTGAAAACTTCGTTTACAATAGTATTAACAATCTTGATTTTATCTTTTGTTTTGTTTAGAATTGTTAAGAACTCTCTCTATTAATTTTTCTTTTTACTTTATTGTTTTATCTAGTTTGGGATAATTTATTAAATATAATATAGACTAACAATGTCATAAAGAGCTATACTAGGTAGATTATCTCAATTTGTGTTTATTGTTAATATATTAATAATTAATTGTTGATATTAATGCTTATAATACAAAGACAAATCTTGTTAATTTTGTTGTTTTGTTTTTTTTAGTTTTTAATAGTTTAATATATTAAAGTGTATATTAATACAATAGCAATCGATAACAAAAACTTAAATATTTGTCTATAATTTAAGTATCTTTCTATATTGTTATTGTTGTTGTCGAAAAAGACTCGCGATATATCTTTAACTATAATAGAAATTAGAAAAAATCGTTTAGATCTCTAGTCTTGTTAGCATTATAATATGTACTAATATAATACAAATTTCGATTCTTTTCTCTATTAAAAATGTATTAGAATTTAGCAGTATTTTAATTTTAATTTTTAATTTATTAATATCTATAAAAACATATTAATTGCAAATTATATTTTGTATCTTTTCTATTATATAAGCTCGACAATAATTAATATAATTTAGTAACTAAGATAATATTAGTTGTCAAAAATATTATTAAAGTATTATAGACATTTACTTATTTAATATTATTTAATATTAATATCGAATTTATATTTAAAAAAAAAAATTATTGTCGAGTTTTTTAACAATATTTGCTTATATTATTTTTACAAGTCGATTAAATTCGAGAAACTCTTTATTCGATTATAGATTTTCTAAATTAGTTTTGTAATTAGATATTATTATAGTTTTAAGCAATAAATTAATTAATCTTATAATTTTTTAATACTCTTAAGTAAAGTTGTTTTTAAATTGTCTTAATATTTCGAATTAAAAATAAGTAATCTTAATATTGTTAAATAGCAACTTTTTTATATTGCTATTAGTATATTTTAGATGTTGTAAGTTGTTACTTTGCAAATTTAAATAAAATAAAGATTAAAATTTGCGCTCTAAAAATAATTTAGTTAAAAACGTTAAAATTTTGTATTTTCGAAAATTATATTGTCTTGAAAATATATTATAATATATCGAAGATCTAAAAATTATTGCGCTTTGTTTCTCGATTATAGAACTTTTTTATTTAGTTGTCTTATTTTGAGTTCGATTTGTAACTATTGTTCTAGAATTGTTATTACTATCTAATATAAATTTGTAAAAAGATGTATTGTTTGTTATAAAAAAACAATTGTATAATAGTAAAGCAAATATATTTTAAAATCTATTGCAAGCTTTTTGTAATAAAAATTTTGTCTAATATTTGTGCAATAGTTGTTGCTTGCTTATAATATTTCGAATTTAATATTGTTTTTAAATCAATTTCTAATAAGAATACAATCTTTAGTTTATATCTATTAAAGTTATTAAGAGAGATACTAATATTAATATTAATACGTTTTTATATCGAAGAGATTAAAAATTAAAAGTAAATTAATAAAGTTTGCGACGCGCTTAATATAATAGATACAATAAACTTTAAATTGCTTAATAGAATTTGCAATATAAAATTAATTATTTAAAATTATCTAATTATATTTTTTTTATCAACAATTATAGTAGTTAATCTTGATGTCGAGATCGAGATTTTATTTTGTATAAGTGAATAGATTTAACAAACTATTCTTGATATATAAAAGTTTACTTTTAATACAATTGTAATAATAATTAGCAAAATCTAAAAGTTCTATCTAGTAATCTTGCGTTACTATTGCTTGCAATTAAAATAATTTGTTTCGACAATAATTTAATAGCAAATATATATATAGTTGCAATTTTGAACAAAACAACAAACAATATTTTAAATATTGCTTTTTCGATTTATTTAAATTTGCTAAAAAAACAACTTTTTAGCAGATAGTTTTTAAAAAGCTTTTAACTTCTTTTTAAAAAGTACTTTTTAAATTGTAGATTTCTTTATTAAAGTTTGCTCTCTCGCTATAATAATTCTGATAGTAATTATATTTTGTACGTTTGAAAAAGAATAAATAAATAGTAATAGAGAAGCAAAGAGCGCAATATTAGAGAATTGCTAAGTAGAATAGTTGTAAGAAAGTAAAAATAATAAAGTATACAATTGCAAAATTAATATAAGATTAGATTAACTTAGTCTAATTTAATATATATTAGCAATTTGGGAAATTGATCTTTCAATTTCAAGATACTAAGATAACTTGAGTAACTCGAGATCAATCTCGAGAACGCTCGAAAGACGACGAGAAGCTTGCATTTAAGAAGTCAAAAAAGACTTGACAAAAAGTATAATTTTGACGTTAATGCGCACGAACTCTCGTAGCACTTCGATTAGATCTTCGTTTGCTACTCGCTTACACTATAGTAGTTTATATAATAAAATCGAACAATTTGTAAGATTTCTACGCGAGAATAATATATAGATAGAAGCATCTTCTACAATTGCGCACGTAAATTGCGTGCGAGAATCTTAACAACGTACAAGTAGTACTCTTAATATTGCACAAGTAGTGTGCGTCTTAATCTATTTCTCAAATTTTAATTCTATTAATTCGAGATTAATTAAATCTACTAATATAGTTTTACAACCAAGATATCGATACAACAATCTTAAGAGCTTCGAGTTGCTAATAAAGTCTCTAAAGAATTATCTCGAATTGTCGATATAATCAATTTAATTAGATCTCTTCTATTAATAATAATAGTTGCTAGCGTGTTAAAATTGTATTAGTCTAATCTTTAATTAATTAAATTGATTATTTTTGTTTTAAAAATACTGTCTAATCTATTTTTGTAATATTAATTATATAGTATTGCAAATATAGAAAGAATATTGTTTAGACAATTTTTAAGTATAGTATCGCAAATCAATTTATTTAAAATATTTATAATAATATCTTATTAAGACAAAAAGCTTATAAGAAAAACTATTTATATTTTTTGCAATCTTGTACTTAAATATTATCTAGTCTTAGACTTCTCTTTTCTTAAGTTTCTTTGTTTTTATTATTTAGTTGTACAATTGTCTTGTTACTCAACAAGATTATCTTATTTTTAATAAATACAATTTTATTGTTGTTTTTAATACAAACTTGTATTGTATAATTAATTATACTCGAATCTATTATTATTTGATTTATAATTGTTTTTTTTTTCTAAAATTTCGAAATTAACAAATTTCGCGTTAAAATACTCTATTTTTTGCATAAATTATTATTCTTTTTGTTCGACTTATAACTTTTAATTTGCTTAATAATTTAACTTTATAATATAAAGTTAATTGTCTTTTTTTAGATTTTATTTTTTTGTTAGAATACACATCTTTACTAGCACGCGCAAATTGTTTTTGTTAATTAGTTTTTTGCTTTCAAGATTTTTTATCTTTTGAAAAATATTAATTAAAATTATTCTCTTTTTTGTAAATAAGTTAAACTTAAATAGCTTAAATTAAATATGTAGCTTTATATTTAATGATTGCAAAAAGCTTGATCTTAATTTAAGATTTTTACTTTCTATTTTCGATATAACAAATATATTTTGTTTACAAGATAGACAATAATTAAGAAATCTATAAAAACAAAAAACTTTGTTGTAAATTCTATTCTTTTTCTAATATTATTCTTTATAAGCTCTGATTTAGAACTTAAGTTTACAATTGTATTAAAATTTAATTAATATAAATTGTTCTTTGTACTTAAATCTAGTTACTTATTACTTTAAACCTTTTTTTCGATTAGCTTTAAATTATTGTTTAGAATTATTTTTGTTAATATCGAAAACATAAAATATACTCGAAAACAATATAGCATCGATTTATATATATTATTTGCTACTTTTACAATTTTTGCATTCTTGTAATATATTCGAAGTCTATTTAGTATTGTAATTTGCAAAATATCGATATTTATTTTAAATATTTTCGATATTGTTACTTTTAAACTTAGTTTATTTAGTAAAATTTTTTTTTAAATTTTTTGATTCTAAAACAATTAATATTCGATTTGCGCAATATATATAAACTAACAATTACTAAATTCGTTTTTGCAAACTTCTAAATCTTTTTAATTATAATTGTAAAATCTTTTTTTTAAAAAGTCTTAAAATATTTATCGAGATTTAATATAATTTCAAATATAGATTCTTAAAGCAAATAAATACTTTTTTTTTATTTAAAGATTTTAAATAATGCAAGGTAAGATTAAAACTAATTAAGTAATATTAATTATAATATCTCTAAAATATTTTATTTGCTAAATTTAGACTAATTGACGATTGGATATTTGGTCTCAACTTTGGAATCGAATCGAATTGTTAAGAAATCGAATAAAATCGAATAACTTAAAGAAGCTAGCTTATCATTGTAATAAGCTTAGCTTAGTCGAAAAGTTACTATTTCAAGCAATTCGATTTCAAAAAAAAATCGAGAAATCGAATCTTAATGCTCTCACGTAGCATTTTCGATTTCTTGCAATCAATCTAGCTAAATTAATAAGCAATCGATATAGTTATTTCTTTTATTAGTAGTAATTGTTTTGCTATTTTATAATCTAAAGTCTTTTTATTAAATTTATTAATTTTTGCTTAAGTAGCAACTATTCTTTTATTATTAAGATACTTTTATTAGCTATTTAATTTTCTAAAAAATTTGAAAGTAAACAAATCGATATATTTTTCGAAATAAAGTTTGTTTTTAATAATTTTTGCTTATATAATATTGCAAAACATAATTTTTATAAAAAATAATTTACAGTTTTTATTAAATTGCAAAAACTTCTTTATAATTAAAACTTATAAATAATATAAATTGCTTGTTGTAATTATAAAATATCGATCAATTTCTTGTTGCAAAATATTGTTCTCTAAATTAGTATTTTTGTTAATATTGTTTTGTTTAGTTTATAACTATTGTAAGTATTTTGATATTAAATTTACTTATTAAGACTTAAGATATTTGCAAAGATAGAATTAATTTATTTATGGAACTTATTAAACTAATACCATAAAATATCTCTCGAAGCTATAATTAATATTAAACTGTATTTAACTTTAAATTAACATAATAGACTTTTCTCGACATATAAACAAGTTACTTCGATTTTCTTCTAAATAGAATAAAGATTGTCTAAATTTTATAATCTTTTCTTTGTCGAAGATTGCAAGTACTTTGTAAATTTGCTTTTCTCTATTTCTTATTTATTTAAAGCAATATTTGTCTATTTTGCAAAAACAATTAGATCAATTATTATTGTAGTTTAAAGATATTAGTTTAATATATTTCGATATCAATCTATATACAAAAAATTATTATATCTTATTTAATTTTATATTGTTATAGAAAAAATTGTTGCGATATTTTTGTTTAAATTTTTATATTTAATATATAATATATAACTAAAAATTGTTAAAGACTATTGCTATATCTTTAAGCTTAATCTATTAAAATTTTCTCTTGTATCTTCTTATAAAAAAGTTATAACTATTTTAATAAAGTTGCAGTATTCAAGCTATCTAATTTTATCTATATAATTGAATATTGTTGTTTGCTTTAGTTATTTAAGTCTAATAGTTAAATAAATTTATATCTTAACTTTAAGATATAAAGCTCGACTTACAATATTATTGTATTTATTATAAATAAATCTATTTTTTTTGAAAATTCTTAATATCTTGTATTGTATCAAATACAACTTTAAGTTACAAATTCGACTTAATATTAATATTATTTTTGAATATATTAATATATATATTGTTTGCAATTTCTTGTATTGTATTTTTTAATAAATAATTAATTTATCTTCAATTTAATCTACAACGTCTTAACATAGATTTAACAATATTAATAATAATAAAAGTCGAGATTGCGTAAACGTAGATTTAAAAAATAAAATATAAGAGCGCAACTAAGTAAGCGTAAATTTAAAAGATAAAATATTAAAATGCAATAATATAATAGCAAAACTATAAAATAAAGTAAAAAATTGCAATTAATGTAATTGTTAGATCGAATCAAATCCTTTTTTTTTAATTCGATTTATTCTCTTGAATCTTGTAGAGTTAAATCAAGATTAAGAAGCAAACTCGATTCTAGAATCGAGTTTTGTCGAGTTAATATCAAGAACTTAAGCTAACTTTGTCGCGTTAGCATTTGCTTATCTTATCTTATCTTATCTACGCGCTAATTCGATTAAATTAACGCAAAATTTACGCTAATTATATGCGATTAGCATAAACTTTGCGCTAATCTAATTGAATTAGCGCGTTACGTAATGTTACGTAATTGAATAATTTGAATTAAATATTTGACACGCATTCTTCGCTCGTCTTATTTTGTTAAGCTAGGAAATTTGCCTAATCTTAGAATTAGAATTGAGCAAATCAATTTGATCGAGTTGAAATCCAATCTAACAATTACACTAATTGCAATAATACAAGAGTAAATCTATAAAATAAAGTATAAGAGCGCAACAATATAGAAGTAGATTTATAACTAAATTTGTTCGAATTTTTCTTTTTATTATTTAAGATTTTTATTAAATCTTAAACTTCTTGTATAAGTAACTATGTTTTCTTTGTAACTATATTATTTGTTAGTATATTTATTAATTTATATTAATATTAAAAGTTACTTTCTTTTTATTTTTTTATCTATTTAAAAACAAGTAATTTGTTGTTCTTATTGTAGTCTCAATTGTATATATTAGTATTTTTTGTTCTTTATATAAGTAAATTTGTTTTACAGTTAAAGAACTCGAATTGCTAATATATTCTACTTAATAAAATTTCGAAAAAAATTTAAATCGAAATAAATAGATTTCGATCTATTAAGAACAATTTCTTAATATTATTCTTTAAAAATATTTACAACAAAAAAGCAAACTATATTGATATTGTTTGTTATAAAATAAATCTTAAAGATTATATTTGCAATATTGTTCTTTTAAGAAAGAAGCTAAATTGTTATAGTACTTTAAGATTGTTTACAACTTTTAGTAACTATTAATAGCTTCTTCTTCTTTACTTGTCGCTTGTTATAATAACAAATATTTTGTATTATATAATTAAATGTCTTTTAAAACTATATCAAATTTAGATTAAAAGAAAAAAGCAATCTCGATTATATTGCTTGAAATTCTTAAATTAAACACTAAAGCTTTTGCTTGTTATCTTTTGTTATTAGAAATCTATTTATAAGATTTTGCTTCTTAAGCTTAGCAATTAAAGTATTAATACTCTTTTTGTATTTCTTATTAATTATAAGATTAATTATCTAAAACTTATTTTTAATATAGATTGTCAATTAAGATTATAAGAGAAAAATTAAATTAAAATTAAATATAGTTGTTATTCTAAAGAGATATACTAATTGCTAATAGATACACTAATACAATTAGAACTTATTAAAGTGCTAAAGAGAAGATTAAGAAAGTAGAAAAATAAAAATGAAATTTAAAATAAGTTTAGTTTTCGCAATTATTCGATATAAGCTAGTATAAAATAGTGCTATTTAATTGAAGTTACTAGCTTCTAAAAGTGCTTTAATTAGTAACTTAAAAAATTATTAAGCAAGCTAAAATTAATATACAAAAAAAGATATAAGATATTTTTAAAGCAAGTCTTTATAATAGATATTAAATTTATAGAAAGCAAAATTATGCAACTTGTTTTTTTTGTCTATATACTGAATCTTTATTTCGAGTTTTACTAAATAATAATTCTAGTCTATCTATTATACAAAAACTATTCTATTTCTAAATCTTAAAAAGAATTTCTACTACTAATAGTATTTTCAATTAATTGAGATATCTTAAATAACTATCAATTTCTAGATAATAGCGACAATAAATTTTAATTATAAAATATTTACTAACAATACAATTATTAGCTCAAGTTAAGCTACATTAGACTAACAATTATAAAAAAGTTCTAAACATATCTAATTTTAAACTTATATTTTATACAAACTATTAGATTAAGTTAGACTATATTAGACTAACAATTATAAAGAAGTTCTAAATATATCTAATTTTAAACTTATATTCTATACTAATTATTAGATTAAGTCAAGCTATATTAAACTAATAGATATAAAGAAGTTCTAGTTGTGTCTAATCTTAAAATTGCATTTTATATAAAATTAATAAATTTCGACTATTCGAATATCTAGTAATTAAAATATTGAATTAGAAACAAATATTGCTTAAAAAAAGATATTAAATTATCTTTTAACATTGTTGCAATTTTTAGATTATATTAGTCTATATTAGATTAACTATAATCTATAAAACTTAATTATATTGTACTAAATTTAAAAATGTTATTATATACTTTAAATTATTGCAACTATCTTAATAGTTTGTATACAATTTTTTTTGTAAATATCTTAGTTTATCTAGATTATTTTAATACAATTTTATTGTTAATATTATAATTTTTGATTAATTAATTAATATATACAATCTCTATATATATCTTATTAGAAATATTCTTTCTTGTTAAAAATTTAAAATCGAATCTATAAAAAAATTTCTTAAAATTACAATATTACGTTCTAAGTTATTCTTTTTATTTAACAAAAAGAAACTATCGAATTATCGAATATTGTAACAGCGTTTAGACTCGAAATTATAATTTTTCTTTAATATTTGTAGATTGAGAAATAAACTTTAAATTTATTTTATAATATATAGTTTGTTATATTAGTTTAGTTTCTATTCTTTGTTAACAATATTTTGTTTCTTCGAATGCAAAAAAAATACTTAATTGAAAGTTAGTTTCGACTTTGAAGCTAAACAATTTAAAAATATACAATTAGTAATTTTCTCTTTCTTGTAGATATATTTGATTCGAGTAGACTAATTTGCATATATAGTTTATTGCTTAGTTATTGCAAAGATATTAGTTTTAAATTAAGATTATTGCTATTTGAAATTGCAACAACAAGTATATCTCGCTAGCTATATATATAACAATTAGGAAGAAAAAAAAAATCGAAGATATAACAACTTTATTTTTATTTTTTATAAAGTATTCTTGTTATTATTCTAAGCTTAACTTTTGTAACTACAATAACAACAAATATATACTTATATATCTTGTTTTTTGTCTTAATATTTAGTTAATCTTCTTTTTACAATTTCTCTTTAATTAATTGTAAATTATTGACTAAACTAATTTTTGTTAGCGTTAGAAAAATATAATACAAATATAAATAATATAGCGTAGAAATATAGATATCTATTGTCAATCTTATTGTTTTAACGTTAAAATATTGTATTTGAAGTTTATTTAAAATTGCAACTCGAAGTGTTTCGATATATATTTTATATATTTTATATATTTTAGATATTGTTACTTGCAGAATCAGCTTATTTAGCAATAATATTATCTTTAATCTTCTATCTCGAAAGTAATTTGCGTCAAATATTTAAAATAAATATAAATTTTATCGACAACTCGAGATAACTCTCTAGAGATTCTATTAGCGATTCGGAACTTTCGAAATTGTTATGTAAATATCTTAGCTCTAAAGTTCTATTAGTAGATTTAATTAATCTCGAATTAATAGAATTAAAATTTGAGAAATAAATTAAGATATATATTACTTATGCAATGTTAATAGCACTACTTATATATTGTTAAGACTTGTAAATACAATTTACGAGCGCAATTATTGTGCAAATAATTACGTGCAATTAACTATACAAGAATTTTAAAAAACTCTAAATACAAAACTTATAGAAGATACTTATATTTGCATATTACTTTTGCGTAGAAATCTTACGAATTGTTTAATTCTATTACTTAACTTACTATAATATAGATAAGTAGCAAGTAAAGATGTAATTAAAGTGTCGCGAGAGTTTGTGCGCATCTCGAATATCAAAATTATACTTTTTGTTAAGTCTTTTCTAACTTCTTAAATACAAGCTTCTAGTTGTTTTCCAAACGCTTTCGAGATTAACTTCAAACTATCTAAGCTATCTTAGTATCTTGAAATTAAGAGATTAATTATCCGAAATATTAGTATAATAGTTGTAGACGTTTTCTAAACAAACGTTTAAATCTTCTTTATTATTATTTCGATATACTTTCTATAAAGAGTACTATATTGCTTGTTAAGATTTGCTATAATTGTTATTGTAGAAACTAAAAGCAAATAAGTAGATATACTCTATCTAAAAACTTCGAATAACGCAAGATAAAAAATTAGTTCTTCGAAAAATATAAATTATAAATTTCTTAAAACTTCTTATTTAGAGAATCGATAAAATATTGATATTTTTTTTTTCGACAATATCTAAATTATTTGTTTATAATTCGAAGTCTTTTTATTTGTTCTATTAAATTTTATTTGATTAACAACTACTTTTTTACTATCTAAATAGTTTTGTTAATAATTAAGTTTCGCTTGAGTTTTAAGCAAGATAGAACGTTATTAAATATTATAAAATTAAATAATAATATTCGATTTAATAGTCTACTTCTTTGATTGTTTTTATAATAAAGTTATCTATTAAAATCGAATACATTTTTAAATACTAAATTGCTTTATTTTTTAATTCTTATTTGTTAGTATTTTTACAATTATTAAGTAAAGTTAATAAGCAAGATTTTATACTAATTTTTGTATATTTTTACTAAGTTTTTCTCTATATAGAAGCAAGTAATATTAATCTTATTTTGCAAAAACAATAAATTGCTAAACTATATACTTGCTTCTTTGCAAACAAACACAAATAACTTGCAAAATTGTCTATCTTAATATTTTATTAATTAAGAGCAATATTTGTTTATTGTTCGAGAAATATTTGATCTATTATTATTTCGATTTGTTTGTGTTAGTTTAATATACTTTAATATTAATTAATTTACAAAGAAATAATATATATTTTCGAACTTGTATTAGTAAAAGAAAAGTTTTGTTCGAGTTATTTTTGCTTATTTACTTTCAATTTACAATATATTGTTAAAATGCTCGATTTCTATAGACAAATTCTTTAACTGAATTTGTTAATAAGTTTTGATATTCTTCGACTTAATATAAAGATATCTTAGTATATCTTAATTATTTTGTTATCTCTTTTTATTAATATAATTAAGTATAACAATAGATATAGATAACTAAATTCTAATAATAATATAGATCAATATCTTAATTGCAAGATATAGAGTTTATCTTCTATACTTTTTATATTTACGCTAATATTAGTTTAAGTATATCTGTGTATTCTTTTATAGTAATAGCGATGTCGAATTACAAACTTGTTACAATATTGTTATTATTTTTAAATATATTGTTATATATTTTGTTTGCAACTTTATATATTGTAGTTTGTAACAAGTTATTAATCTTATCTTCGACTTTATTTGCAAGATCTTAAAGTAAATTTTATATTATTAGTAACAAAGAGAATCGAGACAATATAAGTATAAGTTTGAGAAAAAAAATAAAGAAACGCAATAGAGTAAATACAAGCTTAAGAATTAAGATAGAAAAAAACAATATTGTAAAAATAAATTTAAGAGATAAAGTAAAAAAAACAATATAAAAGTAGATTTAAGAAACAAAATAAGAGAGAGCAATAATATAAGAATAGATTTGTAATTGTTGTTACTCGAATTGCTTTTGTTATTACTTAAGATATCTATCGAAAGTAGAATTTCTTGTATTAGTAATTTAGTCTATTTTATAACTTTAATAATTATTAGCGCATTTACTATTATAAGAAGATATTAAACAATATTAACTCTTATTTTATTTATCTTTTTAATTGTTAGTTTTTGTTTAAGTCTATAGCAATCTAAGTTGTATATATTATTATTCTTTGTTTCTTATAGAAGTCTATTTATCTTATTACTTTAAGACTCGAAAGACTAATATATTCTATTTAACAAATATTCGAAATAAATTATAGCTATAATAGATTAACTTCAAGTTATTAATATAATTTTTTTTATTAAACTAAAGTATATTTATTGCAAAGAAGTAGACTATATTAATATTGTTTATTATTAAATTAATCTCGAGAATTGTTTTTGCAATATTGTTTTCTTAAGAGAGTAACTAAACTATTACAAAATTTTAAGATCGACTTTAACTTTTAGCAATTATTGACAATTTCTTCTTTTTTATTTGTTGCTTGTTTTTAGCGTAATCGTGGAATCAAGTTTTAGTTTAATCGAATTAACTCGCTCAATCTTAATTTTAAGATTAGGCAAATTTCCTAGCTTAACAAAGTAAGACGAGCGAAAAATGCGCATCGAGTGTTTAACTCGATTTATTCGATTACATAACGTTACGTAATGCGCTAATTATATGCGATTAACGTAAATTCTGCGCTAGCCCAATTGAATTAGCGTAAATTCTACTCTAGTTTAATCGAGTTAGCGCATAGATAAAATAAGATAAGATAAGCGAATGCTAACGCGACGAAGTTAACTTGAGTTCTTAATATTAACTCGACGAAATTCGATTTTGAGATCGAGTTCGCATCTTAATCTTGACTTAATTCTACGAGACTCAAAAGAGTAAGTCGAATTAAGAAAAAAGTGTTTAACCTAATTTAACGATTACACTACTTGTTTTAATATCTATAATTCTATATTATTATTTTTGTATTATTTAAAGATTCATACAATAACAAATTAGAAAAAAGAAAATATTCTAATTAAGTTGCTCGAAACTATAAAATTATAGTAATAAGCTTTGTTAATATTTTTCTAAATAGAAAGATATTCGAAAAAATATTTTTTCTTCGATTATATTATAGAAGTTCAATATATAATATTCAAATTATTAATAATTGCAAATTTGTAAAATTAAAATTTTTCGCAAAAGTAATACAACAATTATTAATTAACAAAAAATATTAAATCTAAGATAACGTTAGCAATTGTAGCAAAAATTGCAAATTACTTTTATAATAAATCGATAAAATAAATATTTAAAAAAATGTTAGATAGATATAAGATTTTATATAATAATTAAAGACTCGAATAGTAAAAACAATCTGAAAAAATCTTAATACGTGCAAGCTCGAGCAAGATACAAAGTATTGCAAAATCGAAATAAACAATTCTTTATAACTAGAATAAGAACGCAATAATTAAATATATAGATATTATATATTTGAGATTTCGATTACTCTAACAAAAATATTATATTAGACTAATCTCTTTTAACTTTATTAGAATATTATAGATAAGCTAATTTAATTCGACAGAAATACTAATTAGATAGAGATTTTTATTAAATAAAGACTATAAAGAAGTTAAGATATTTAAATAGATTTGTATATTATAATTATTATCTTTAAGATTGTTTATATTTTCTAATTATACTAAATTTAGAGATTAAAGTTTGTTAATTCTATTTACAACAAGATAATTTTAATTTTGTTAAAACAAAACTAAAAAAATATGTTAATAAAAAACAAATTTTGCTTATATTTATTGCAAACAATTATACTTTTTTAAATATTAATATATACAATATATTTATTGTGCAAAAAAAGATAATTGCTCGATAATATACTTTAGTAATATATTAGTTGCGTTAATTGCTACAATAGAGAAGTATCTTTTATTTTGTTAATTCTAGATTTTTGTTAATATCTATTGTAGTTAAAACAAGTTCTAGCTCTTTCTATATATAGATTTTTTGCGTTCAATATTATTAATAATTGCTATTAATACTAATAACAAAACACAGCTTAATTAAGAATAGAAACTTTTTTTTAAATATATAATAGAACAGATTTTTGATAACTATTTTTAATAATAATAAAAATATATTGATAGCTTTTAAAGTTAGATTGTGTTCGACAATCTATTAGCAAAAAACAATAGTAATTATTTATATATCTTAGATCTAATAAGAGCAAGAAGAAACTTAAGAGCGCAAAAAATATAGAGAGATATAAGCCTATAATCGAGTCAAATAATAAAGAAATAATATTAGCAAAGAAGATGTGCAAGCAATTTAAGAAAAAGAAAAAGAAGTTGTCTATTAAAGAGAAGCAAACATTGAAGAAGAATTGCAAAGATAAAAGATATAAAAAGAATTATTAATACGCAAAAATAAATAGAAATTAACAAAAATCTCGAATCTTTTGCATTTAATTTATAAATAAAGAGAGTAACTTCGCAATTTAATAATTACTACTAATATTCTTCAAAATTTGTTATATATACAAAGACTTTATTTAAGATTATACTCTTATTATTTATTAATAATTTATTAAGTATTAAATATTAGTCTAATTTAAATTAACTAAGTAAGCGATATAATTATCTAATTTTCTTTCTTATTTTTTGTTGTATTTGTATTACGAGTCGCGTGCTAATAAGTATTATTTGTTGCGTACTGCTCTTTACAAGATAATTAGAAAGAGAAAATTTATTAATAGAATTAAAATAATCAAGATAACTTAACTCTTAAATATCTTAAATCTAGAATTAAGATAATAAAGATAATTAAAATGTTAAATATCTTGAATATTTCAAATTTTAAATAATAAAAAGATATATAACTTTCGAACGCGACTTTCTTATAAATTGTGTTCAACTTATCTTAAGTCTTTACTTATTGTTACTTTAATTTATTGAATTATCTATAAAGATTTATTAAATATAATATTGCTTATAGTTGCAATTCTTGTTATCAAGTAATTGCTTGCATTGCTTGAAGACGTCTACAAATTTCTTTAATAATATAATTTATTCTAATATTTTTTGCGAAAGTATTAGTATAATACTTTAAATACTTTAAGAATATTTATATTAAATTAATGCGTCTTTATCTCGAGTACTAGCGTAACAATATTATGTCAATTAACGTTTAATAAAGATAACAGAATAAAAATTAACAAACTTAACATCTATTATAAAGATTGTATCGATCTAGAGAACTAATTTATATAAATAAATATTTATTTTCTATTTTATTCTATTTTAGAAAATTAAAAGACAATTTTTGTATTAACTTTTTTTGAAGAAAGAGTTTAGCATTAACTTAAGTCAAATTTACGCAAATATTTAGAAAATTATAACAAAAACTCTTGTACAATATTTATAGATTTTAACAACTTTAAGAAAGAGCTTCGAAGAATCTTCGAAACATTTAACAAAAACAAATTGCAAAAAGAATAATTTAGCACTTAATTTAACAAATCTTTGTAATAGATTACGCAGCAAGATTTTAAAAATATATTAATTTTATTAAGTAAAACAATATCGCACTTATAACAATGTTTCGACAAGATTTTAAAAACAATCTTAAGAATAAAATTATACATAATAGCAAATTTATTAATAATATATTTAATTTTATCGAAGTAATTATCGATCTTAACAACGAACTATATAAAAGAATTATAAAAAAACAATACAATTAATTTTATAAAAGAACAAAAATCTTCTTTAAATTAATAATTAAATATTAACAAAAAAAATCTTGTTTTAATTAGAAATATAATAATTTAAATTATCGTAAATTTGTATCTATAAAACAAAATTTTATTTAACAGTATAAAGAAAAGAATTCTAAAGAAAAGCAAAATAACAAATTCTAAAAAATATATTATTTATATAACAAATCGAGTTACTTTGCAAGAGATTGTCAATTACAAAACTTAATAAATTGTTAATAAATTAATATTATATTAAGAAATACTTGATTCTCTTTATACTTAAAAAGAACAAACTTCTTCGTCTATATATTAATTATCGAAAGCTAAATAATATTACAATAAAAAATTAATATCTATTATTTAATATTAACGAACTTCAAAATTAATTATTTAAAGTAAAGTACTTTATCAAATTAAATTTACAAGAAACGTACAACTAGATTAGAATAAAAATAAAAAAAGAGTAAAAAACAACTTTTTACATATAATATAAATTATACAAATATATAATAATATTGTTCGAGTTTACAAATGTTTCGACAATGTATTAAAAAATAATTAATAACATATTACAACAATATTTGAATTAAATTATTATAATATATTTGAACAATATTATAATTTACTTAAATATTTTGAAAAAATATATAAATTATGCTTATAAAGTACTAAAGTATTTAAATAAAAAAATTTATATTTTAAATTAAAGAAATGCGAATTTTATTAAGAAGAAATTGACTTTCTTAAATTTGTTATTTAACAATATAAAGTATGTATAAATCTTAAAAAGTTACAAGCAATTAAAGAATAAAAATTATTTATTAATGTTAAGAAAATTTAATTTTTTTTAAATTTTATAAATTATAACAAAAAATTTAATTAAAAATTATTTTGTTAATATAATATTATTAACAAATTTTACAAAAAAGAAGATATTATAAATATAAAAATTAATAAAAAAGAAATTATTTTACAATTTTAAATTAAAATGCTTAAAAAAATTAATACTAAAAATATATAACTTACAATTGTTAAACAAAATTAAAATTAATATATTAAATTTAGCTATCGATATATACTTTAATTAAGAGCATAAAAATATATAATACTTAATAATATATTTTTCGAGAAAATTTTTATTAGTTAAACAAAATTATAATATTTACGACAAGAAACTACTTGTTATTGTAGTTTTTCTAAAATTATAAAAAATATATATTGAAGAATTATTAAAATTTACAATTCTAACAAATTATAAAAAAAATTTATATTTTATTATTATTAAATAGCTTAACAAAAGACAAGTACAATAATTAAAATAACTCGAACAATATAAATTTAAAATACAATATATATTAGATAAAGATAACAATAAAATAGACGCACTAAGCAAAAGAAATAATTATATAAAAACAAAGAAATTGTTTAATTATAATATACTTAAGATTAATAAAAACAAATTATTGTTAATAATTAAGTACAAGCTAAATATTATTTTACAAATATTTAAAAACAATAAAAAAGAGTTTTTAATAAAGAAAGAAAAATTTCAAATATTTATTAACAAAATCGATAAATATATAAAAGAATATTATAATAAATTATTTCAAAAACACTTAAAAGCAATCAAAACTCTTTAGCTTTTATATTAATATTATTAGTTTTTTTATATAAAAGAAGTTGTTAAGATATATATTAAACAATATCTTAATTGTTAGCAAAACAAATATAATATATATGCGAGCTATAACAGAATTTAATATTAAGAATTACTTAAATTGTTATAAAATAAAGTTACAATAAACTTTATTATTAAGTTGCTTAAATTAACAAATTTAGCAATTAAAGATAAATATAATTTGATACTAATAATAATAAACAAATTTATTAAGTATTTATAAATTATTATATGTAAAGAGAAGTTTATAATAGAACAATTAAAATATATTGTATTAAATTAACTTATATAATATTATAATATATTTAAAGAATTAACTAGTAATAAAGACAAGCTTTTTACGTCTAATTATTAAAAGATACTTGTATTAATATTAGAAACAAAACTTAGAATATCTATTGTTTATTATTCGATTACAAATAATTAAATAGAGCAAACAAACTAGAGTTTAAAGCAATATTTAAGACATTATATTAACAATATTTATAGCAATTAAATATTACTTTTATATATAATATAATTAGCATTAAATGCAAAGATTTTAAGTACTACTAAGATAATTTTATTCTTTGTTAATTATAATAAAGAATTTAATCTCTTTAAGAAAGAATAAAAGTATTTGGTAACTTAATTAGTTATCGAAAGAATAGCAATATTAAAAAAGATATACAACAATATCTTAAAAATGCAAAAAAAATCAATTAAGTATTAAAACAAAAAGCAGAAAACAATATCTTAATTAAAGAAGAAAAATAAAATATATTTTTTACAAAGAATTTTAAGACAAGAAAGTTAAGCAAGAAATTAAATTATATTAAAGTTAAATTATTTTTTGTTAAGAAAATAAAAAGACTAGTTATTTACAAACTCGACTTACTTAAGAATATTAAAATATTTCTAGTATTTTATATTTTATTATTAAAATTAACAAATTTAATTATATCTTTATAAAATATATTTTGTTTTTATTTACAAAAAGAAAAACAATATAAAATTAAGAAAATTTTATTAAATAAAAAGAAAATTTTATCTTTAAAAACACATAAAAGTTACTTAAGAATTTAAAGAAATATTTTAACAAATTGCGACAATTTTGTTAGCAACAAAATTACATATAAAAGTTAACAAAATATTGAAGAAAAAAAAGCAAACAATAAAGAATCGATAATAATATTCAAAAAAATTCGAATATATCTTTAATACATTCGATTTTCTTTTTATTCTTTTTAATCTTTAAAATATTCTTCGACTTTGCATTATTTATATTTTTCAAATAACAAAGTTAGTATTTTTTTTGTTTCGTCTTTCGCGCAATTCTTAGACACAATTTTGGTATTCTATTATTTAGCTTTTTAGTTTTCTAAATAGCTTTATTTATTTCTTAATAATTAGAAGTCAAATTATATTTTTAATTCTTTTGATAACATTTTTTACACTTAAGATATTTTCTATTTACTTAATAAGATATATTAAATAAGACGCAAACTCAACAAGAACGCATTATAAGAAAAGCGTGCTTATAACGACAATTAATAATAAAATTGCAACGTTATTTAGTAATTAACGTAATTAATATAATAAGAAAGAATAAATAATTTTGAAACAAAAATTCTTGAAAAGAGAAGATAGTATTACAAGTCGCATGCTAATAAATACTATTTGTTGCGCATTGCTCTTTACAAGATAATTAGAAAAAAACTTCTATTAATAGAAGTAAGATAATTAATAGACTGGTCGCGTCGAATCGAGTCATCGAGTTCGAGTCAAGTTCTCGACCCGCCAAGACTTGATTTGGGTCAAAAACCTTGACCCAAGTATTCGAGTCGAGTCAAAGGGTAGATATGAAATACTTAGCGTATAACTTGGCCCAACTCGCCAAGACTCGAAAAATTTAGATTATTTTTGAAAAAGTGCATTAATCAACTTAATCAAATTGATTAATTTAATTAATTTGTTTATAATATTATATAGTAATGCATTTAGATAATGCATTTGTACGTTATTTGTGCGTTATTATTTTTAAACTATTTTTAGTAATTCAAATAATGCGAATTTTTTTAAAAATAGAAAATCTTGGCATTTTGACGTCATTTTCGATTGCTTGGCGAGTCGATTGAGTCGAGTCAAGAAATCGTTGACCCAAATCGATTTCGAGTCGAGTCAAGAGGTTGATATCGAGTATCTAGGTCGGGTTAGAATGTTGGTATCGAAACTCGACCCGACGATCAATCTAATAATTAAGATAACTTAATTCTTAAATATCTTAAACTTAAAATTAAGATAATTAAGATAATTAAAATCTTGAATATCTTAAATATCTTAAATTCTAAATAATAAAAAGATATATAGCTTTCGAACGCGACTCTTTGATAAATTGTATTTAACTTATCTTAAGTTTTTACTTATTGTTACTCTTTATTAAATTATTTGTAAAGATTTATTGAATATAAAATTATCTATAGTTGCAACTCTTATTATTAAGTAATTGTTTATATTGTCTCAAGACATCTACAAATCTCTTCGATAATATAACTTATTCTAATATCTCTTGCGAAAGTACTAGCGTAACAATTTGCAAATTAGCTAAATCTTTTTTGTTATATATATTATATTGTCGAACTCGTCTCTCGAACGCGCAGGAGCAGCACTTCTAGTATATATATGTAATAGATAATATTGCGTTCGTTAGATTGCGATTATTGTATTCTTTTGATTTAATAGATTTTAAACATCTATTATTCTAGAAACGTTACAAAGTAATCGCGATTTAACAAGTACAAAAATCAAAATTGTTAGATTGTAAGTTCGATTTCGTAAGAATATTTGTCAAGTCTTAAGATTTTTAATTGTGCTTGCAAGATATCTTGTTCTTAAGAATTTGTTTATAGTATTAATAAACTAGAAAAAATATGTTGCGAACGTAGCTTGATTTAACTTTTTTTTAATTTATCTTCGCAAACGTAAATTTAAAGAAGAAGATAACTATTATATTGTTGAGCTCGTTTTTCGAACGCATAGAGACAACACTTCTAATATATATATATAATAAATAATATCGCGTTTGTTAGATCGCAATTACTATAATCTTTTGATTCGATAAGTTTTAAACATCTATTATTCTAGAGATATTACAATATATTAACAATTAGTTAATGCAACTATTAATTTAACTTCTAATCGAAATGCTCGAGAATCTAAAACTCTCGAAAATCTAGTATATATATTATTAGATAGCTAATAATTATATTTAATTGTTGAATTTGCAAATATATTTGTAGTCTATTGTATACGTAGTTTTTATTGTTATCTATTAAAAGACCAAATTAACTTAAGTTGTTAATTGAGATTTGAATTTTCTAATAATAAAATTTTGACTTTTGTTTTTTTTGAGATAAGCAAAAGAAAACGTCTACTTTAATAAATATTGCTAAATTAATAATTATATCTAAGTTAATTTTTTTGATTAATTAAATTGTGTTTTTTTAGCAACTCGACTTAATTTATTTTAATCTTTTGTTTTTTGTATTAACAATTAGAATTTCGATATTTTAATTAAGTATTATTGTATTCGAAAATTGTTTTAAGTAAAAGTAATATCTTCTCTTTGCGTATATACTTTGTCTTAATTGTTTAAAAATATATTAAATACAAAAAATTAATATAAATTTTAAGAAAAATAAAATATATAGAATTTTAATATATAAGCTTAATATTATTGTTGCAATTAATATATTAATTGTATATAAACTCTATACAAATACAATAAAATCTTGGGTCTAATTATATAATTAAAAGAACAATCAAAGAAAACTTTATTTTGTTATTAATCTCGAATATTTTAATATGTAACAAAATTTATATATAGTTAGTATAATTTATATTTTAATTTTTTTTACAGATTTGTTTTTGACGTAATCTAAGTATGTATGCAAAGAGATCTATTTAATAATATTGTTTCGAAAAAAATATATTGTTTTGTCGAAGATATTTTAACAAAAAGCTTTAAAAAAGTATTACTAGTTTGTTCGAAAACAAAATCTTAATAGAAAAATATACAACAAATAGTCTTTTCTTTAAACTTACAACAAAATAACGCTAAAAGTTTTGTATATTTTTCTTGCTTTAATAGAAGAATTTTTGTATTCTTATTAATTAACTTAGATATAAATATATTTCTAAAATATATCTTTTTGTTGTATATTTAGATTGATCGCGAAAATTCGAATTTATTATGTGACTCGATTTTACAACGTTAGATTGGAGTTCTTGACAATTAAGCGAAAGAATTCGCTCTAAGCGAGCCAATCAAGTAGCTTGATTTATCAATCTTGATAATTTGATTTTAAACTAAAAATTCGAATCGAGTTTCGATTCCAACTTTTGAAATCGAAATTCGATTCGACAATTAATCTATGTATATTTAATATAATTGTTGCAACTTTACAATCGAAAAGATAAAATTTGTCTTTTTTCTCTTTATTGTTTTATTAATTTAACAATTTTTGTTAGATTAACAACTTTTATTAGTTTAACAGAACTATTTAATTTAACAATAATAGCAAAAATACATTGTCTAGTATCTTTAATCTTATAGCTAATACATAGCGCAATTTGTTTTGCCTTATATATATTTTTCATATCTCTTTGTTGTTCTCTTTGCTATATATTAGATTAAAAATTAAGTTTACTATTTTATTTTATACAATACGTTTAACTATTAAGCAATAAACTAGTAAAGATTGTATTAGTTTGCTTAAAATTGTTTGTAAGTATTGCAATTCTTATTAGTAACAATATTATATTTACTTTTTTATAGAATAAGAAGACAATATATTCGAATAATATATATAATATTTAATATAGCTTATTTTATTATAGCAATTGCTCTTAACAAACAATCTATTAAGCAAACTAACAACTAAAGTTAATCTAATACTCTATTATTTAAAGCTTAACTTTATTAGCGTTTTAATTGCTATATTAGATTTCGAAAAACATAACAAGAAGAAGCTCTATTAATTGCTAATAGAACAACTAATATTGAGCGAAAATAACTTAAAACACTTTATAACAACTAATTAGATATAATATTAGTTTTACTTAAGCAAAAATATAGCAGTCTTACTATTATTATCTTTATTGTTATTGTTTTTACTTAGATTAACTATTGATTCGATTTTCGATTTCGATTTCTAAAATCGACTCGAATTAATAATTTAACTTTAGAAATTAAATCGAATTAAGTTAATTTTCGATTTCAAAAATTGAAATTAAATCGAATTAATAAGAAATTAAAAATTACGTTATTATATTAAGAATTACTATTTTTAGACTTATATTATTATAACTTTGAAATTTTGACTAGAATATAATTTAATATACTTCGAAATTACAATTAAACTTTTTATATTGTTATATAATAATCTACTCAAAGTAATTGTTGCTTGTATTATTAGTTTGTATTATTTTTCTATTCTAGAGAAATTCTTTTAATATTCTCGAGTTTACAACTATATTTTATTCTATAATAATTTGTCCAATCTAATTGTTACTTGTATTATTATTTTATATTACTTTTTTATTTCGAAGAGATTCTTTATATATTATTTAAAGATATTATTTCTATTACTTTTGTTTACAATATATCTAATTTTTAAAAGTTTTAAATTAATTACTATCTTTAATTGAAGATAATTCTTGCAAATCTATTTTGCGCAACTTACTATTTAGTAGTTTACGTTTTAATTAATTTGCAAGTCAATTTAATTAAAGTTTTCTCAATTCTATTTTCGACAATAGAAAAAGATTTTTTTACAAAATACATTGGCAATTTGGGATAATCCTCTAGGAATTCTATTAGCGACTTGGAGTTCTTAAGATTGTTGTGTCGATGTCTTAATTCTAAAGTTATATTAGCAACATAAAGTTGCTTTAGAGTTTGCTTTAAGTCAAAATATCTATCTTTGTAAAACAATATTGTTATAAGTTATAATATTTCTTTTAATCTATTTCGCAATATTCTAATCTATACTTATAATATAGATTATAGAAAGCAGAATATCTCTAATATTTATAACTATCTAAATCTTTATTTAATTGCAACTTGTATGCACAATAGTATTGCAATTTTTGATATAATTTGTTTGATTTATATTATAACATTAAATATATTTGCGCTTATAAAAATGCTCGATACTTCTAACATTAAATATATTTCTCTTATATATATATTATACTTTTACGAGAAATAAAATTTCTTCTTTTTACTATCTATAAAGATATTTACATACAAATACTCTTTTGTATAAGCAACAAATATCTTGTATTTCTTTGCATTATTTATAATCGATAGAGAAATTTTGTTCTTCTTTATATATCAAACTATATTTGTTTTACTTTTAATATTTAACTTTTTTCTTTAAGCAATTTAATTAAGTATTAATTTTAACAATATATTTTTCTCTTATTTTTTAACTCGAATTCTATATTTATTCTATTAAAAATTATTCTTAATATTGATTTTTACCTTAACAATTAACTTGTTCGTAAATTATATTAGCACAAATAATAATATAGAGATAGCAAACGCAATTTATTCTATTGACACTTCTTTCTTTTAGTATATTTTATTTGTTGCTTTCTAGTTGATTTCGATTCATTTAAAATTTAATTACAACTATTGAAGATAACTTATATTTTTTGCTATATTTCTTAAGAAGTTGTAATTATTTAATTGCAAATAAACGTAAGTATTTAATATTTAACTTAGTATAAACTTTACAAAATATTTTTTATCGAAAAAGTCTACTTCGACATTATTTTTTTTCTTAGATTTTCTCTATAAGTACTCTTGTTATTAATTAATATATACGTTGCTATTTATTAGATTTAAGCAAAATCTAACTTAGATTTATATCTTTATTTAAAAATATCTATCTAAACATTATTTTATATAACAATCTTTTTCTATAAGTACTCTCTTAATTAATTAATTTATTTGTTGTTATTTGTTAGATCTAAACAAGATTTAATTTAGATCTTTTTCTTTATATATAAGCAAATCTATCTAAATATTGTTGTTCTTCTTAGATTCTTTCTATAAACATCTTTTGCAATCAATTTATACAATACTTGTTATTTATTAGATTTAGACAAAATCTAACTTAAATCTAACTTATATTTGCTTCGTCAATTAAGAATGCTTACTTCTATATTGTTTTATTTGTTAATTCTTTTCTACAAATACTCTTATAATTAGTCAATATCTTCGTAATTATTTGTTAAAATTAAATTAGATTTTCTATAAGTAACTTATATTTATACAACTATTATCTATATATTTAACACTCTTTCTTTATTAAAATTGTTAATTGATTGCTTAAATTAATTTATTCTTACATATTTTGCTATTTCTTAAGCTTTCAAGTATATATTTTTTATTCGAAGCATTTATTGAATTTTTGCTATTGTTTTATCGATTACGTTGCTTTGATAAGCATTCGAATTTCAATTTATTAATATTTAAATTTGAGAGAGATTTTCGAAGAGAAATATGCAAAATCTTATTGTTGTCGAATATGCTAATAGTTTTCTTGCTATAGAATGCAATTTTTTATTGCAATTTTTGTATACATTTTTCTCTTTGTATTACAAGTTAATTGTTCTATCTTTGTTGTATTTTCTTGTAAATATCTATTAATATATTATAAATATAAAGATTGCAACTATTAATAAAGTAAAGTATATATCTTCGATATATTGTTCTTCGAAATAAATAGATATTTGCGTCTTGTATTTAAATTTCTCGATGCAATAACAAATTATAATTCTTATTATTTTAATTGCTTCTAAGATTATAGAATTAAATATATATTTAATTAAAAAATTAATTTTAAAACTTTCTTAATTGTTGTTAAAAAACAAAGATATAAAAGTCTTAATTATTATTAAACTCGCAAACAACTCGAATTACTTTTTTTAATTGTAATTTAACAAAAAGTTAATAAAGATAGACAAACTTATATCTCAAATATTCTTGCTTAAAAAAGTCGATTTTAATAATAAAATCTTAACGTAATTACGCGACTTTTTATTGCTAACAAAGTTGTAATAATTCTTAATTATATTGCGAACTTATTCTATTATATAAGATCAACAATTCTTTATTGCGTTGTACAGCTACAATTAAATAAGCTTTTATTTATAATAAAAAAATATAAAAGCAATATCTTTCTTGTTTTCTTTGACATAAGAATATTTTCTATATTATTGTTATGCTAATTTTTGACGCTCTTTATACAATTAGTTATTCTTTCTTATATATATTTTATTAACATTAATAGTTTAAATTTTTGTCAAAAATTAGTCTAAGATTTATAGCTCTCAATATTGTATTTAGTACCGAACGTAATTTGCAAAAAAATATATATCTTGCATATAACAATTTTATATTTTGACGTAAAAATATATTTTAAAATATTGTTTTATCTTGTCTTATAGAACAAGAATATTAATACAATATCAAGTCTTGGGTAATAATATTGTATTTTTTTGTGTATTTATAGATTCGAAGATTTGTAATGTAAACTTTGTACAATTAATCTTTAAAAATATAATATTAAGTTCGACGTTAAAAGATTAAGACAAATATAAAAGATGCGTTTTTGACTTCGAGACTTGTTCTTGACAAATGCAAAATCAATAGTAAATTGCATTTAATTAAAAAGCATTTCTATAATTCAAAATAGACTTACATTGTGTTGTATTTATGACAATAACATTCTTATTATATTGTTCTTTTAATTATTAAGTAATAATATTTTTCTTCTATACTTAAAAGAATTGCGCAATGCTTTAAAAATCTTAAATTCTATCTTATTAATCGAATTGTTATTATTTTTTTACAAGAAAGTCAATATATATTTTTGAGAATTTAATAGACAATAATTGCGTTTATTACTTGTATATACGAAGTTTGCTTAGAAGCTATCTATAGCACAAAATTAAATACTTGAATAAATTAATAAAATATTATATTTAGAATAGCGTAAGCTTGTTAAAGATTAAAAGATTAATAGAAAGCGCAAAGATAAAATTGTACTAAAAAGAAAAACAAACAAAAAAAGTTATTGTAATATGTCGAGATATACTAACTTTAAATCTAAATTATATTTGATTAAGATTTGATTAAGATTTAATCAAAATCTAATTTAGATCTTAACAATTTTTATTCGAACAAAGAAGATAGTACTTATTGTTACTTGAAAATGCTTTGCTTTTGCTTATTTGTTAAAGTTTTCTTTATATCTTTTACAATCTTATCTAATATTATTAATCTAAATAATTATATATAGTTTAATAATTTTGAATTTAATTAAATGCAACTCGATAATAGCAACAATACAAACAATCTTTACAACAATATCGAAAATAGCAATTTAAATAATAATAAGACAATTGTTATAAACAGCTAGTTAGACAATAATAGTAATAGCAATAGCAAGAAAGATAATAATAGTTAGAAGAAAACTAGTATAGAAATCGAATTAAACAATAACAATAATAGCGATAACAAAGAAAATAGAAATCGAGAGAATAAAAATAAACAAAAGAGTATTAAAGAAGAAAACTATATAATTACAAACAATAGATTTTACTCTTTTAGCATCAATTTACTTGTAATAAATTACAACAAAATATTACTTATTATCTCTAATAATATTAATACGTCTATTAAGAATAATTTAAGTTTTGTTAATTTAATCGAGATTTATTTTATTGCTTCGACTACTATAAAAATATATCTTATATCGATAAAAACTAACTCTCGAATATTAAATTATCGAAAAATCGATTTTGTGTCTTCTTTACAATTATTGTTTTTTATCTTAAATTGTTGTTTCTCTATAAAATTAATTAAGTTATATTGTTAAAATAAGAATTAAATTGTAAGCAATAAGCATAAGTTCGACAAACTTAATATTTATAAATTATGCTTAATTATTAAATTTATAACAATCGAGAATATTTGTATATGTTATATATTTAATCGACATTAAAAGATGTTGTTAAATATATCTTTATATTTAAGAATACAAAAAAGATATTAGACTTAATATTTTTGATTTTTCGATACAATCGATAAGTTGAGCGATATTTCTATTATCTATATAAAGTTGTCGCTTTTATTATTTACAATATTAGACAATTAGATCGAGATATTGTTTGCACAACTAACAAATAATAATATAGAATTATTGTTTTTGTTACTTAAATCAATTGTTGTTCTTTTGTGCTTTAAAGATTTTGTATTATATATTGTTAATAATAACTTATTTGTTAGACGACAATCTCAATTGTCGATCTATTTATTATTTTCTCTTTTGTCTACAGCAATAATAAAAAAGCATAGATAGAATTGTTATTATCTCTTTCTTGTATATAAAGCAGAGCGATATTCTATAATTCGACTCTACTATTTTTGTCAAATTTACTCTCTTTATCTTTGTCTTTTGTGCATAAAGATTCTATTTCAAGTAGATACTACATTGGCAATTCGAGGAACCGACCCCTCAATTTCAAGATGCTAAGAGAGTTCGAATAATTTAAGATCAATCTTGAGAGCGCTTAAGAAGCGACAAGAAGCTTGCATTTGAAAAATTAAAAAAGTCTTAACAAAAAGTATAATTTTGATATTCGAAATGCGTACGAACTCTCGTAGCACTTCGATTAAATCTTCGCTTGTTACTCGCTTATATTATAGTAATTTTTATAACAAAAATGAATAATTTGTAAGATTTCTACGCAAGAGTAATGTGCAAGCAAAAGTATCTTCTACAATTGCGCAATTAATTGCGCGTAATTAACTACGCGTAATTGATTGCGCAATAATTGCGCTCGTAAATTGCGTTTATAAATCTTGGCAACGTGCAAGTAGTGCTCTTAACATGGTACAAATAGTGTGTATCTTAATTTATTTCTTAAATTTTGATTCTATTAACTCGAGATTAATTGAACTTGCTAATATAGCTTTAGAGCTAAGATATTGACACAACAATTCTAAGAGTCTCGAGTCGCTAATAGAGCTTCTAAAGAGTTATCTCGAATTGCCAATGTATACAAGAGAATAGAATAGAAAAAGACAAATATCAAGTCAATTGTTGCTATATAATCTAATAAATAAGATTTTAATTAAGTTGCTTTCTTGAAAATTCGATAGCAATAATATAGCATTAGATAAGATTAAGTTGTAAGACTATATTATTGTTAATAGCAATATATCTAGATTGCTATATCTTATAAGAAGAACTTAATTATATATTAAAACAAGCAATAATATTAATTTTAACAATAACAAAGCTAATAATTTATCGATTTTTGTATTCGAATACTTGCACTATATTACAATTAATTCTTCTTCTTAATTTTGTTAAGATATATATATCTTAACTTCTTTATTAACTTCTTTCTATTTAAGATTGTTATCTTTTGAATTCTGCAATACTTAAGCAAATTATTATTATTGCAAATTGTATAAATAATTAAAATGCGAAATTACAAAAGTTTCTAAAAAGATACGTAGATTTTAAGAATTATATATTAAGTATTATTTAGCAAATATCTAGTCTTGTTTATTGTTTTCTTAATTAATTATCTTATAATTGTCTTGTTTAAATCTTAACCAAATCTTAAGCTTTCGAAGATTATAAACTTTTAAAATTAAGAAATTGATTAATTCTAAAACTTTGTTGCTTTGTAAAAAAAAAAATGTTAATATAAATAGAACTTGCGTCTTTACTTTTATTTTTAATATTTATACTAAGAGTTCTAATATTAGCGCAATTAAGAATATTAGATATGCCTTAATTTATATTAACTCAAACAAAGACAATAACAACAAGAAAGAAGTAATCTATTTTTGCGCAATTACTCTTATAACTAGTATTATTAGAAAGTATAGAGATTGCATTTTAAATCTTACGTCTCGAGAATTTATTTTTTTCTCTAGTTCGAATACTAGCAATATTAATTAAGATCTTGCGTAGAGTAAATATTCTTAAAAACAAGATTCTTAATATTTGACTCGAATTTAATCTAGAATAAATGTTCTTAAAAATCAAACTCTCGATATTTGAAAATTAAGATAATTTAGATCTAAATTAAATCTAATCTTTCTATAGAAAAGACTTTAATATTCGAAGATCAATTTAAGTTAAATCTAAATTAAATCTAATCTAGAACAATTTCTTGTTAAAAAGAAGATTCTTAATATTTGAAGAATAATCTAATTTAGATTTAACTTTGTTAGATTTAACTTAGAACAATTGCTTCTTAGATAAAAAATCTTTAATATTCGAAGATTAATCTAATTTAAATCTATATTAGATTTAATTTAGAATAGTTGTTTCTTAAAGAGAAGACTTTTAATATTCGAAGAACAATCTAACTTAAATTTGATTTAAATTTAACTTAGAACAATTGCTTCTCAAACAAAAGATCTTTAATATTCGAAAATTAATTTAATTTAGATCTAAATTAGATCTAATATAGAATAGTTGTTTCTTACACAAAAGATCTTTAATATTCGAAGAATAATCTAACTTAAATCTAATTTAGATCTAACTTAGAACAGTTGCTTCTTAGATAGAAAATCTCTAATATTCGAAGAACAATCTAACTTAAATCTAGATTAAATCTAATTTAGATCTAATTTAGAACAATTGTTTCTTAGAGAAAAGATCTTCAATATCTGAAGAACAATCTAAATTAAATCTAGATTAGATCTAATCTAGATCTAATTTAGAATAGTTGCTTCTTAAAGAAAAGATTGTTAATATTCGAAGATTAATCTAATTTAGATCTAAGCTTGATCTAGCGTAGAACAATTGCTTCTTAGATAGAAAATCTCTAATATTCGAAGAACAATCTAACTTAAATCTAGATTAAATCTAATTTAGATCTAATTTAGAACAATTGTTTCTTAGAGAAAAGATCTTCAATATCTGAAGAACAATCTAAATTAAATCTAGATTAGATCTAATCTAGATCTAATTTAGAATAGTTGCTTCTTAAAGAAAAGATTGTTAATATTCGAAGATTAATCTAATTTAGATCTAAGCTTGATCTAGCGTAGAACAATTGCTTCTTAAACAAAAGATCTTCAATATTTGAAGAACAAGCTAACTTAGATTTAAACTACGTAGAATAGTTGTTTCTTAAAGAAAAGACTCTTAATATCTAAAGAACAATCTAAGTCAAATCTAGATTAAATCAAATTTAGATTTAATCTAGAACAATTGCTTCTTAGAGAGAAGATTCTTAATATTCGAACAACAATCTAATTCAAAATAGTTGCTTTTTAGAGAAAAGATTGTTAATATTCGAAGATTAATCTAACTTAAATCTAAGTTAGATCTAACTTAGAACAATTACTTCTTAAAGAAAAGATCGTTAATATTTAAAGATTAATCTAATTTAAATTCGAACATTTAGACGACAATAATACGATAATCTCTTTATCAATATTAACAACAATCGATTTAGAAGTATTCTAGTCTTTATTTTGTTATCTTTAAATATTTGTTATATTTGCGAACTAGTTTAAGTAACTTAATGCAAGATATTTTAATTCTTTACTTTTGTCTATTCGATAAACAATACTAAAAAGACGTTTCGATCGCGTCTTTAATTTCTTAATCTCGACAATAGAAAGAACTTTCTTCTTCTTCTTCTTTTTTTATACTTAATTTAACATTCCTAAGAATCTATACGAGAATTATATACTTTTACGATTTTTGAATCTAATTAATTACAAATAGACGAGCAATACTAGCGTCTATTTGTTTAATTATAATTGACTAGAATTCGCAATTGTTATTTCGTTTGTAACAAGTTGTTATAACAATATTGCGTCTTCGTCTTCTATATTGTAATATTTGTAATATAAGAAATTTTTTCAAACGAGAACTCTATAAATCTAAGAGAGACTCGAACATTATTAACAATATTATTGTCTAGAATTAATACAATAATTTGATAATTAAAATTATGCATATTATTGCGACAACAAATTTGATTTTGTCTAGCAATTGTTATAGATTCGTAATATTAATTTTTTGTTGCATTTATACTCTTTTCTATAGTTATTTAAGATAGATTAACAAAATATACTTAATTGTTATGCGCTTCTAATTGCAATCGCAAGTTCTTGTTGTAATCTTAAGTATTTATTGTTTGTACAAAAATTAATTAAAGTCGATTTTGTTTATTTTTAATTGTACTAGAAGTATATTATACGATTTAAGATAACTAATATATAATTGCATATATTTATGCGTAATTTTAAGTATAAGTTTACGATACTTTATGTTGTTCTTGTCTCTTAATTATCTTAATTGTTATTTTTTTTAAGTTTTGTTCTAAATAAGCGTTTTTATGACAACAAGCTTGTCTAGCATTTAATTTACAAAAAATAGATATTATTTATACATCTTATTAGCAACTTTGTTTGCGATTTTGTTATTTTTTATATTTTTATATTCTAAAATTTAATAAAGTTTTAAAATAATATTGCGACATTGTATTGCATTATATACTTTTTATATTCTTTTAAAATATATTTAATTTAATATCGATCTTATCTCTTTTATAATCTTTAATAAAGTTTAATTGTCGAAATATATCTTGTAAATTTGTTCTCGCAAGTTAGTAAATATCTTGCAATGCTTCGTCAATTTTTCGATTATTCTTATAAGTTTTTTAAGTTTGTTGTAATGTATAAGTGCTATCTTAACGTCTTTTAATTGCTTCTTAATTCTCTAGTTTACTTTTATTAAAACAATAATAATGTCTTCATTGCAATTGCTCTTGTGAAAGTATACTCTTTAATATTAATTGAATTTGTTTACGTTGTACTTTTTCTTAATTATTTTCTTGTTGTACGCAATAACTATCTTAGAGAGTTTTACTTATAAAATAATTATATAGAATTATTATTGCAATATTACTATTAATTCGAGTTTTATTTGTATTTATTTTTCTCTTAAATTGCAAAAATATTATTTTAAGTTTTTTTTTTTTTTTTTTTTTAATATTAAGTTGTTGCGTATGCGTAATATTGTTATATTTATTATTTTATTTAAATCTTGTGCATTTATAATAACTATCAATTTTTGTACTAGTTTTTCGAAATATATATCGATAAAAGATACGTTAGTCTTAATTTATAAGACTTTTATAAATATTACTTTATAAATATTTGTAATATATTAAAGCGCGCAACTTTATATCGATTGCAATTTCGAAATAATTTCTTTTCTTAAATTTTTGATATTTTTAGATATATATTATGCGACAATATTGTAAGCTATTATTAACTTCTTAATAACAATATACTTGCGCTTATTTGTTTTTAACAAAGTATTAAATATCGAACTTTCTATTATTAACGCGCTCTTGTATTTGATTTAAAAGAACAAGAATCTTCTTTAAATTAACAATTATATATTAGCAAAAAGAATTTTGTTTTAATTAGAAATATAGTAACTTAGATTATCGTAAATCTACATTTATAAAATTAAATTTTACTTAAGAATGCAAAAAGAAGAATTTTAGAAAAAAGCAAAATAATAAATTCTAAAAAACGTGCTATTTATATAATAAATCAAGTTATTTTGCAAAAGATTGTTAATTACAAAACTTAATAAATTGTCGACAAATTAATATTATATTAAGAGAGATATTTGATAGCTAAAACAATATTAGAAAGCAAATTAATACAAAGACAAATATTCTTAAGACTAAATCGAACAACAATTACTATCTAATAAAGAATTTAAATTAATTATAGAAAGTTCTAGATAAAACATTATTAGACAAGATACTCGCATTTACGTAGAAAATTAATTAAGTACTTTAAAAAACTATTAAATTTTATAATTTAATTATCGACTTAAATAAAGAGTATAATTAAATATTTTTTACAAATGTATAGAAGATATTACAAATTATTTTAAGACTTTAATTAATTTATCGAAAATTGTAAACAAATACAATAAGAAGCTAGAAAGCAATATTATTACAAAAAAGAATATATTTAATATTATTATAAGACAACTAAATCTTACAATATATGCAAATCTTAATTAAATAGTTTGTTACAACAACTTATGCTAAACTTATACAAAAAAAAGAGCAAAATTAACTAATTTTTTAAAAAATTAAAGTTAGCAATTTAGCAACAAAAGAAAGCTTAGCGTAAATAAATATTTAAAGTAGAAGTTATAGCACAAAAGCAAAGAGAAATTCAAATTTCTTAATAAAGAATATATTAAAGAAATACAATATGTTAGCTTAATAACAACAACTAAACTCAACAACGTACGCATAATATTTTATTATATTAATTAAAATTAATAATTGTTAATTTATAGCAATAATTAATTTTAATATAACAAATAATTTTATAATCAAAGTTTTTGTAAAGAGAGAAAAATATTTTACTTAAAAGAAGTCTAACGCTTACAATCTAATAATTGTAGATAGAAATTTATTATTCGCAAAAAATAAAAGAGTAAACAAAAAAATAAAATTATTATTAATAACTATTTAGCAATATTACAAGAAACTAATTTTTAATATAATAAAAATAATTATTTATAATATTGTTCTAGAAATGTCTTAATTAAAGCAATATAACTTAAAAGTTGATTAAAATATACAAGTACTTAAATTTGCACAATATAATTACGCAATTTATATTTAATCTACGCATTAATAGTATTTGATAAAAAATAAAAAAATAAGTCGAAATTTGATTGCAAATAGCAAGCTTGTATTTTTGTAAAAAAACAATCTAATAAAGTTCGATTTAATAAATATTAATATAAATTAATTAGATTAAAAAATAAAGTAAGTAAAGAAAATTGCAAATTTTCTAAAAGTTCTAAACTACTTAGTATAACGAGAAAATTGCTAAAGTATATATTACAAATATACAACAATTAAAAATATCTATTTTAGAAAAAAAAAACAATCGAAATTTTATCTAAATATTAATTGTAAAATTACGAAATTAAATTTAAATTAAACAAGCAATTTATGTTTAAACCTATATATATTTTATTCAAAAAAAAGTTAAAAACACTTCGCGAATATTTGACAAAAAACAAAAAAAAAAGAATTTATAAAATTTTTTTAATTATAGACAAAATACTTAATTTTTTTTGTACTTAAGAAGAACATTTTTTTTATCTATATATTAATTATTAAAAGCTAAACAATATTATAATAAAAAATTAATATCTACTACTCAATATTAGCAAGCTTTAGAATTGATTATTCGAAGCAAAATACTTTATTAAATTAAACTTACAAGAAGCATACAATTAGATTAAAATAAAAATAAAAAATAAATAAAAAATAACTTTTTGTATACAATATAAATTATACAAATACACAATAATATTATTCGTATTTACAAACGTTTTAACAATATATTAGAAAATAATTAATAATATATTACGACAATATTTGAATCGATTTGTTATAGTATACTTGAACAATATTATAATTTACTTAAATATCTTGAAAAAATATATAAATTATATTTTTAAAGTATTGAAATATCTAAATTAAAGAAATTTATATTTTAAATTAAAGAAATACAAGTTTTATTAAAAAAAATTAACTTTTTTAAAATTGTTATTAAACAATATAAAGTACGCATAAATCTTAAAAAGTTACAAGCAATTAAAAAATAAAAATAATTTATTAACGTTAAAAAAGTTTAATTCTTTCTAGATTTTATAAACTACAACAAAAATCTATTAAAAACTACTTTATTAATACAATATTATTAATAAATTTTACAAAGAAAAAGACGTTATAAATATAAAAATTAATAAAAGAGAAATTATTTTAAGATTTTAAGCTAAAATACTTAGAGAAATTAGTATTAAAAATGTACGATTTACAATTGTTAAACAAAATTAAAATCGACATATTAAATCTATTTATCAATGTATACTTTAATTAAAAATATAAAAATATATAATACTTAATAATATATTTTTCGAAAAAATTCTTGTTAATCGAACAAAATTATAATATTTACAACAAGAAATTATTTACTATTGTAATTTTTCTAAAATTATAAAGAGTATATATCGAAGAATTATTAAAACTTACAATTCTTACAAATTATAAAAATCTTTTATACTTTATTATTATTAAATAGTTTAACAAAAGACAAATACAATAATTAAAGCAACTCGAATAATATAAGTTTAAGATATAATATATATTAGACAAAGATAATAACAAAGCAAACGCACTTAATAAAAGAAATAATTATATAAAAACAAAGAAATTATTTAATTATAATATACTTAAGATTAACAAAAACAAATTATTATTAACAAACAAATACAAGCTAAATATTATCTTACAAATATTTAGAAATAATAAAAAAGAGTTTTTAAAAAAAAAGAAAAACTCTAGATATTTATTGACAAAATCGACAAATATGTAAAAGAATATTATAATAAATTACTACAAAAATATTCGAAAGTAATCAAAACTCTTTAACTTTTATATTAGCATTATTAATTTTTTTAAATAAAACAAGTTGTCAAAATATATGTTAAACAATATCTTAGTTATTAGCAAAACAAATATAATATATATGCGAGCAATAGCAATATTTAATATTAGAAATTATTTAAATTGTTATAGAATAAAGTTATAATAAACTTTATTATTAAGTTGTTTAAGTCGACAAATCTAGTAATTGAAGATAGATATAATTCGATACTAATAATAATTGACAAATTTATCAAGTACTTATATGTTATTGCTTGCAAAGAGAAGTTTATAGCAAAACAATTAAAATATATTGTATTAAATTAACTTATATAATATTATAATATATTTAAAGAATTAATTAATAATAGAGACAAGCTCTTTACGTCTAACTATTAAAAGATACTTTTATCGATATTAGAAACAAGACTCAAAATATTTATTGTTTATTACTTGATTACAAATAATTAAATAGAGCGAATAAACTAGAGTTTAAAGCAATATCTAAAATATTACGTCAACAATACTTATAGCAATTAAGTAGTACTTTTATTTATAACTTAATTAACATTAAATGCCAAGATTTCGAATATTACTAAGATAGCTTTATTCTTTATTAATTATAACAAGAAATTTAATCTTTTTAAGAAAGAGCAAAAGTATTTGTTACCTTAATTAGTTATCGAAAGAATAGCAACATTAAAAAAGATACGCAACAACATCTTAAAAATATAAAAAAAGATTAATTAAATATTGAAACAAAAAACGAAAAACAATATCTTAATTAAAGAAAAGAAATAAAATATATGTTTTTACAAAAAATTTTAAGATAAAAAGATTAAGCAAAAAATTAAATTATGTTAAAGTCGAATTGTTGTTTGTTAAGAAAGTAAAGAGATTAATTAATTATAAACTTAATTTATTTAAAGACATTAAAGTATTTCTAGTATTTTATATTTTATTGTTAAAACTAGTTAATTTTAATATGTTTATACAAGAATTTTTTTATTACAAAGCTTAGAAAGAAAGCAAATATAAAGTAAAGCAAATTTTAAAGAAGCAAAATCAAAACTATTTTATTAAGTAAAACAAATATTCTATCTTAAAGAATATATAAGAATTAAAGAAAAATCTTGACAACTACTATAAATCTATTTAGAAATTCTGGCAAAAGCTAACTCAAAAAAAAAGTTCTACAAGAGCTCTTTTATAGCTCGAGAAAATATCTCGAATAAAATAAAATTAAAATTAGAGAACTTGTTGTTAAAAACAAAAGTAATATATAAATTAGTATGTTTTTTCTTTTTTTCTTATTTGTTTGTCTCTAGCTTTAAAATATTTTGCGCTTTTATATTATTTATTGCTTTTAACTTTTGCAACTAGTATTTACGTTACTTTTTTAAACAACAAACTCTTATTCAAAATTTGAGAATTTTGTTATTTAGCTTTTTAACAATATTTATTGTCTTATTTATCTTTTTATTTAAAGAAATCAAATTATACTTTTAATTAAAGCGCTTATATTCGATGCAATAAGAGAACTTCTTAATAATTAAACACTTAATATCTTGATCGAAATAAAGATTGCAAAGACGTATCTTAATATAACAACTTATTTGTTCTCTCTTTGCGATAGCATTAAGTTCACAAATAAAGTTTGCAAATATTTTAAACATAATAGAAGAAAAAGTTTGCTTTCGAAACAAAAGTATTTAAGAAAAGAAATAGTATCACAACTCTATTTAGAACTAGATTAATATAAGAAGTTCTTAGAATTTTGTAATACAAAATATAAGTACGTACAAATTTAACATGCTTAATAATTTTAACAATTAAACATATTGAGCAAATATATTTACAAGACTTAATAAGCTTAGATACTAAATATATTAAATATTCTAAGTATAAAGAAATCTTATTAGTATATAGATCTCGAACAAAACTTTTTTATAAATTGTATTTAATTTATTTTAAGTTTTGACTTATTGTTACAATTACAAAGTTGCAATTTCTTATTATTAAGTAATTGCTTGCATTGTTTGAAGACGTTTACAAATCTCTTTAAAGTATAAATTTCTCTCTAATATCTCTTGTAAAAGTACTAGCGTAATACTTAGCTTTAAGTCTAGTTAAATTCTTAATATTTTAATCTTCGATTTAACAATTATTTTGTATTCTATTAGCGTTATATTAACACTTATATCGAATCTCTTTAAAGTCCGCGAAAAATAAATAAATAAATTTTTTTTTGCAAACTTAAATTTGTAATTTTGTATTTATTGCTCGCATTTGTTGTATATCTAACTTAGCATCTTGCAATTACATTTAATCGATTTTTTATACGTTAATATATTAACGTTGTTTACGAAACTTGTAGCGTTAACTCGCAATTTAATATTATTATATATCTTTAATAGATTTGCATTGTAAAATAGATATAAAACTAAAAAAAGAGAAGAATTTTAAAATATATCTACGTTCGCATTGCGCTTTTTTATTGTATAGTTATTTATAATCAAGATAATATAACGTTTCTTTAGAAAATTCTCTACTTATTTGAGCAAACAAGTAGAAACTTGTCTTTTCTTTATATTGTAAAGCAATTAAATATGCAATATATTGTCGAATGCATCTAATATATCGAAACTAAGTAAAGATGTTACTCTCTTCTTTTAATTGTTTTATATTGTGTAAATCTTTTTCGTAATTAATCGCAATATTGTATCGATTAAATATTGTCTTCTAACTTTTATTTGTGTGCTTAATAGAATATTGTGCGTCTTTACAACGTAACAAAGACGTTTTAATATTATTAACTCTAGTATCTTATTTAATATATTCAATAACGCAATAAGATTAAAGAACAATAACTTAAAATAATTCTTTTTTCTCAATTTGCGCAATATTATTGTAATTGCTTTTTTAAAATAAAACAATTGCACTTCTTTCTTAAAATTTATTAAATAGAAATTTTAATTTAAGATAAGATAATACAAATTAAATGTTGTAATACACAATTAATCATATTGTTAATTCTTGATATCTTGTTAGAAGTTGTCTTGTATATTGCTCTTATTACTTTACACTTCGACATCATCTTGTTATCTTTCATAAAAATCGAATAAAAGAATTTGTTTAAGTCGTTTATCAAAATTGTAAGCAAAGAAGAAAAATAAAAATAAAATATTGTTTCGATCTTGTTCTTTGTTGTTGTCGCAATGTTTGTATTAATTTGTAATAATAATATAGTAAACTTAATTAACATTTTTGTTATTATGTTTTTGATTTACTTTGTTACTTTAAAGAAATTCTTAATAATATTTTTCGAAACTTTTATTTGTTTGCGAAACTTGTTTTGTTTGTATCTCTTTAAAATCTTGCTCTTTTTGTTGCATATTCAAATATACATTACTTATTCGCTAGAAATACAACATTATTAACGTAATCTTCTAATTTCTTTAATTATCTTTGTGTACTTTATTGTTTACTTAAGTTTAATTCTTTTATGTAATTTTGTTTATAAGATAAAGTTTTCGATAATTTTTTCTAAAATATCGAGCAACTTTGTTGTATACTTATTAATATCTTCTTTTTTTATTAAATTGTTTAATATTGATTTAAGTAATAAATCTCTTAATATATTGTCGAACTTTTTTAAATTTATAATTTTCTAATTTTGTCTAAAACAACGTTGAGACTTCTCTTGCATTCAAAGATTTAACATTATTCTTATTAAAAAATAATTAAATAAGTTTTTTACTTTATTGTTTATATCGCAATATAACAATCGATTTGCTACTCTTTTTATAACAAATAATAAATTAATTGTAATTTAAATATCTTAATAATTTCTTATTATAATTTTTCGAAAAAGAATTTAAATTGCGTCGATTGCGCACATTATATTTAAAAAATTCTTCGAAAACAAATATTGTCTAAAATAGAAAAAACTTGTCTAAAAAAAATATAAATTGAAATTTTTTACAATAATACTTTCGTCTTATATACGTAAAGTTAGCTTTATTGCTAGAAGATTACTTTTGTCAATTATTTTATTATAACTATCTAAAGACAAATTGTAAACATTATAAATATTAACAAAATTATATTTTATATTGTTATTATTAAAATATAATTGTAACGTTATTGTTTTTATATCTTTAAAATATTATGTGCTATATTAATTATTGCTATTAATATGTTTGTTAACGTAGAAATATATTCTTTTGTCGTTATTTACAAACGTAAAATTTGCGCGTCTTAAATTATATATTTTTGTCTTAGCGTAATATTGTTACAACTCTTGTACTATTAATATATTGTAATTTTGTATTTTATTCTCTTAAAGTAATGCAATTATAATAAGCTTAGTCTAAACATATTTAGAAGTTCGATATTTATATTTTTTTGTAAAATTTTCTTGTTTGTTAAAAGAAACTTTGTAGATGTTGCAATGTTTGTTTTTTTAATATTAATAATAAGTATTTGCTCTTCGTAGTTTATTATTATTCTTTTAATAATTAAATAATAGCTTTTTGTAAAATTATTTGTATATCGAATATTTATATCGAATTTCTTAAGTTTCTCGAAATCTTTATCGAATTAATACAAAGAATATATACGTTATAGTTAGAATATATACGTTTAAATACTATTTCTATAGTTTAATAATATACTTTTGCTTGTAAATATATATTTTTTTTCAATTTTTACAATTGAAATTAATTCTATTAGTACTATTTCTAATCGCATTTAACTTCGTCTAATTGTGCAATTAAGATTTTTAATAGTAAGATAAATCGATTACAAGTTTTAATTGCTATAATAGTATATTATTTACGTCTTGTCTATAGATATAAAAATTAAAACAATAATTATCTTTGTTAATACTTAATCTTGCGTACTTTACTATCAATCTCTTGTATATATCTTTATATAAACGCGTATATTGTTTGCTATTCTAATTTAAATAGACGCGTACGTTAGATTTTCTTAAAAGAATTTGTATTCTAATAAAAAGTGCATTATATCTTTTACATTTTAATAATACATAGTATACACAACAATAGCAAAATTACTTATTGTGTTCTTAACAATAAAGTTCTCGTTCGTTTAATTGTTATTTTAAATTTCGTATAATATGCAATATATTTGCGTATATTATTTTTTAACATTATAATAATTGTATCGCTTGCGCATATATTTGGAATTCGCATTTCGAAAAAAAATATTAATAATACTCTTTGTAATTTTGTAGTCTATTAATTATTGCGCGAACTCTTAGTTTGTAGTATCTCAAAAAAGCTTATATATTGTACAAGAAACTTCGAAATATATTGTTATATTTTTTTCGAATTAACAAAGACGACAATTTTTTCTAGCTATAAATTTATTGAATTCTTTAACTCTTTTCTCTTTATTATACTTCTCTATTATTAAAAAGAAGACAATAGATTGCAAATCTATTGTAGAATTGCTTTTCGTCAAATTATTAAATATCTTAAAAGTTTAATCTTTGTTAATAATATTATCTTGTTGTAAAATTGCAAAATAGAAAATTGTAATTTTCGTAAAATGCGCGTCAAAATAGTTTTTTTAATTTTAATTTAACTCGAAAGATTGTAGAATTTTGTCGTATATTATTTTTTTAATATTTTAGTCTTTGCTGCAATTTATCTAAGTTTAAGAAAATTATTGCGTAATTAATATAACTCTTTGTTCTTTAATTTATCTTTTATTTCTATCTTAAATCTAGGTTTTTTTTAATATTTTTTCTCTTGAGTTATTGAGCACTTGTCGAGATGTTGCGTTAGCTTATTGTTGTTCTTTGTCTCAAAGTTGCAAATATTGTAAATATATAATATAATACTTTAATTGTTAGTTTTAATAACATTTTCGACTATATATAAATTATTAACATAGCAAAAAGAAAGATGTTTCAAGATAATCTACATATTATATATTAATAATTGCGAACAAAAACAACAAATCGCATTACAAAATCTCGAGTCTAACGCTAAATTTTATAAAGAAGAAGTGTCGTTAATTTTACAAGATTGCAATTAATAACAACATATATAAATTAATATTTTTAAAAAAAACAAGAAGACTTGTAATATACAAGAAGACATAAGATATATTTATTTTACTGCTTTACTTATAATATAAGAAAGATACTAATTCTTATCTACGTTTAATTAAATATTAAGACAAATATCAATAAGAATTATTATAATATTCTTATACAAATCGAATTTAACAATTAGATTACTATAATTTATAACTGACTAAAATACTAATCAAACAATATCTAATTAGCTATATAAGATATAATCTCTATTATTAACAATTGTCTCTTTCTAACAATAGCATTGTTTTTATATATATTAGTGCTTAAGCTCAAACACGTTCGAAACAATTATTTGTATTCTAGATTCTAGAGCAGCTCTTAATATTAACAAGAAATTAATATTGAAGTAAGAAAATGCGCTTTATTATTGCTTAATGTTCAATATTTATAGATATTAAATTCTCTAAATTAAATAATTTAGATCTAACTTAAATACAAGATTATACTATAGATTAGAAGAAAAGATATTAAGCAAACACAAACTTATATTTAGAATTAGATATGTTAGATCTAATCAAGATTTAATCGAGATCTAATCGAGATTTGATCTAGATATAAGATTATGCTATAAATTAGAAGAAAAGATATTAGACAAGCATAAACTTATATTTAGAATTAGATTTGTCAAATCTAATTAAGATTCAATCAAGATTTGTCTTAGATTACAAGATTACAAGATAGACGTATAAGTTAGAAGAAACTTAATAACAATTTTATTGCGCTTAATTGTAAGAACTTTGTGCTACTTTATTCTAAACATACTTTTACTATTATTAGACTTCTTGTATATTCTTAATATTAATAGACGTATTTATAGAAGTATTATTCTATTTAACAGCTTTAAGTTTTTGTTTTTTCTTAACATTTATAATCTCGAATATATTAACAATAAAGTTGAATTTTATTTTTTATCTTTTGTTTATTATGCGTTCAATTCTTGTTATCGCATAAAATATATAGTAGATTATTCTATTAATATTATTTTAATAGTAAGCGAGCTTGAAAATTTATTTGTTCGATTTTAAATTAATAATAAATTTAAATATAGCAACGATTGTTGTTTGCTAAAGATTTAATATTGTTCTTATAAGACTTATTATATTGATAAAAGTATTTATTTTAATTATAGATTAGAATATTGTTAGTTTTTATATTTTTTTTAAGCATAAACGTATCGACAATTATATTGCGCTTTGCTTAACTATTGTAATCTATTTATATATATCGACTTAATATAAAATATTTACAAAGAAATTGTATAGAAAAAGTTAATGCTTGTTAATTACAAAGTATATTAAGCGCTATATTTAATTTATAGAATAGCAAACACTTTAATTTTTGTAAATAAAAGAGCTAAGTTAAAATATCAACTTACGCGTTCTATTATTAATGTTATTTTAAAAAACAAAAATATAATAGACATTAAAGTGTTAAAATATAGCTTAAAAAACAATTTAATAATTTTTAATTTCAAGATATTCTAGATAAGACGTAAATAAAAGTTTATTAAAAAACAATAATTTCTTGTTCGATTAATAATCGAGTTTATATATATACTTTCTACTTTAGCGTTCGTCTATCTTATTTTTTGTTTAAAGAAGTTAATATTGCGTTCGATTATAAACAATATATTGTTATAAATATAAAGTAAGCTAATTTCTTTGTAAACTCTCTCGAAGTCTAATATTGTTAATCTCTTTAAATATTGTCGAAAGTAGATTTGTTTATAGCAATTCTAATTTTAGATAAATTGCAATTCTTTAAGCTATTGTAAATATATATTCTTTTACTTAATTATTAATTATTTATAGTTAATACAAGATTATTTAAGAATAGAGCGAAAACAATCTTTAATACAATCTTTTAAACTCAATTAAGTAATTCTTGAACTAATAATTTTTCTTGTAATATTAAATAATAACGCAAAGCACAATCTTCGCAAAAAGTTGATTAAATATATTTGTCTTGTTTTTAATTTTTTTGTTAATAGTTACTTAATGCTTTTTAATAGTCTTCTTTATTGCTTTTATTATAGTTAGCTAAGAAACGTAATACAAATACTTCGAGACTCTAATGCGCTTAAAAGTTCGCAATATTATTATAGTTAACAATAATAATAGAAACAAAGTATTGATTAATTTTGAACAAAAGCATTTGTTAAGATTAAAACTTCGATTTATTGTTAAATTTTTATTGTTAAATTTTTTAAATTCTTTTTTCGAAATCTCGACGTTATAGAATTTATCGACATTAAAGAAGTCGCAAAAAAGACAATTAATTTATTGTATTTTTCTTGTTCTCTTTGAATTCTTCTACAAGAAATAACTATAAATATCGATAATCTTTCTATAAATATAAGATTTTTAAAAGCTCTAAATAATCTACTATTATAATATAGTATCGACAATTATATTGTAGTATTTGTCGAAATTAAAATCTTTTTTTGCTTAAAATAGTTAATTGCTAAGCTTTTAGATAAATAAATATAAGAATCTTAAATCATTCAAAGTTGATTTCTTAACTCGATTAAAAAATATATTTTAATTTTTTTGAACAATTTATAAAGATATAAAAGCGTAATATCTAACTTTATTAAATTGATAATTTTGATAATAGCTTAATATTAGTTGTTAGTATTAACGCTCAAAATTACAAATAAGATTAATTTTTTAATAGAACAATAATTATAATAATCGAAATCGAGTTTACACAAATAGACGTCTAATTAAATATCGAAAGTATTAATTAAAGAACAAGTAGAAATCTTGAACACTTAGTAAAAACAATAACGATAAATAGCAAACTTTGTTTTTTACTCGAATAAAATATCTTTTAATCGATGCTATAAATAAATTTGAAAAACAACAACAACAATTGCTTCGATTATCTATAAAGAGATATTATTAGTCTTTATATTATTAATTGAGTTAGTATATATTATCTTCTTTAGATTTATCTTGTTTTTTATAGGGGGCAGGGGATGAGCTTGAAAGTGACGCATCAGAAACACTATAAAGATCTTGAATACTTATATATATTTTAGTTATAAATTAAATAATCGAATATTGTTAATAGAGATAAGCAACAATATATTTAACAATAGTTATATAACTTTTTTATCAATCTTTGCAAAAACTAATTTTATAAAATATATAACGCGCTTTTATATATTATTGACAAAATATTTATAGAGTTAATAAACTTGCGTTGTCTTAATTCTAATAATTAAATTAATCTTAATACGCAAACAAAGAAGTAATATTTTAACTCGACATATAAATTTCTATTTTATGCTTTATCGTTTTTATCTTTTTCGATTTTCTTGATACTTTTGTTTTTTTATTTTGTGTCTAACAATATAACAAGAACAATTTTTATTTTTTTCTTATTAATCTTAATTACAATCTTAAGCTTAAATTAATTGTTATTTCGATTGTTCGAGATATTGTCAACAATATTTTTAATATATTTTTTGCTTAACTCTCTTGAATAGAGACAAAGTGATTGTTAATTATTTGTTGTTTAGAAATTTAAGAATTTAGAGATAAATAACTTTAAGTCTAAAGCAATACAATATTAGTTTTAAAAACGTAAGATAAAAAAAATAATGTAATATATTAATTAGCTTTACTAATTTTTTGCAACAACTTTGCTAAACAATATAATAGAATTTTTGTTAATTCGAAGACGTCAAAAGAAAGAAGATCGAACAAATTGTCTTTAAAATTAATATCGATTAATTGTTTTTGCGCTTTTTTTGTTCTTCGAGTAAATTAAAATACAAAAACGAGAAATTAATTTACTTGTATTATTTTATAATTAATATTAAACTTTAATATAATTTTAATGTATATATTAATTGTAATAATCTTGTTGCGCAAATTGTTATTCTTAAATAAAACAATAGAATTGTTTAATATATAATATTTTAAAACTTGATTAACTTTGTTGCAAAAAATATTATATATTTGAAGTCGAACTTAAAGAGAGTTTAAATAAAAATTGTTAAATTGCAAGCAAATTCTAGATATAATTATAAAAAGCTATTTAGTTCTAAGCTTGCACAAAAGTATAAATAATTTTATTCGAAATAAAATGTAGTTAATTGCAAACTTGCTTAACGCAAACTTGAAAACAAACAAATAAAAAGAGATCGAAATAAAGAAAAGAAGAAAAGCAAAAAAAGAGTTAAAAAAAGTAAAAAAAAAAATTGTTAATAAAAAATGTTTTTAAAGATTAATGTTGTAATTCTATTTTCTTATTCTCTTTGCAAATTCTTCTCTTATTACAATTGTAATATCGAAGTTATTAATATAAATAATTACATCTTTATTAAAACGTTTAAAAAATAGAGAATACTTAAAAAAAATTATAGAGTTTTAAGATTTTTGTTGCAAAATATAAACAAAATTTGCGCACTTTAACTCGAGTACTATTTTGAGATAAATATTGTCTCTTTAGACTTTAAAAAAATATTGTTTTGTTAAACAAATTTTAATACTTAAGTAAAGAGTTGCTTAACAATATACTTATAAAATAAGAAAAAGACTTGCTTAACAAATACTTTAGTTTAAATATATATATTATTTTTGTTAACAAAATCAAGAACTATTGCAAGTATTATTATAATAAATTGTTAATAAATAATGTCTTAAAAAATATAATAACAAAAAGAGTATAAACAAACTATAAATATCAAAATTATTGATTAAATAATTGTAAACTTATTAAGACAAAATGCATGCGCGTTAAAGTTAATACAAAAATAGCAATTTATAGTTTTAAGTATTAATTTGTTGCAAGATGTCGAGTATTTACAAAATAACAATATTAAAAAACTTGCTATTTATTATAAGTTTTCTTAGAATCAACGCAAATAATAAAGATTTCGAAATAGATATTAAATATTAAGATATCTTTATAATTGTCTCTTTCTTTTTCTAAAAGTTATATATATATTATTTTATAAATTTACTTTTTAGATACGACTTTTATAAGTTTTAAATTGTTAACAATTAAATAAAAATACTTGTTAAGAATAGGATGTCTATATTAATTTGATTAATTAGTAGACGTTTGTTTCGATAATTTAATATTGGAATTTCGAACAATCTTAAATTTATTTTTTAATATTTGCGATAATTGTACGTCGAAATTCTTAAAAAGTTTATAAAGTTTTATAAATATAATGTTAAAACTTTCGAAATTAACAAACTTAATTATAATTTAATATTAATTATTAATATTAATTTACGAGACAAGAAAGATAATAAGATTGCTAATAAAATAGACTTTATAAAATTCGAAATTTAATTAACAAAAACATACGTCTAATTAAGAGTAAAAAGTATTTGTTAAAAAACAAAAAAAGAACTTCAATATTTTAAAAAAATAATAAAGACAAATAGCAAACTCTTGCTTTTACTTACTTCGAATTTTTTACTATCGAAGTTATAATTAATATCGAAAGACAATAGCAACAATAATTTCTTTAGTTTGCAAGTAAGCATTATTAGTCTTTAAGTTGTTTGTTAAATTAACAGAAATTATCTTTTTTAAATATATTTTGTCTTCTATAAGTTCTTTATATAGATTATCTTTATTTGCATTAACTATTACGATAAAAAAAGCAATCAATTATTGTTAATAAAATATAAGTAGTAATATACTCGATAAGTAATACTTGACTTTATTGTTAGTTGCAATTGAAACTATAGACATAAATTAAGCAACATATAATTAAATATTATCGATTAGATACTTATATAACTAAAAATCTTAAATTGTTTAAAATCTAAAATTTGTGTTAATTTTTATATATAAACAAGAGAACAATATATTAACTTAATATTTATATTCTTATATTAATTATTATCTTCTTTGATATTTTTGTCTTGCAAATTTTTATTATTCGATTTCGATTCTTTAATATCGACAATCTTTACTTTTGTATTAATTTCTTTAACTAAAAACTTAAGTTTAGATAATTAATTTTTTTTTGCCTAAAATATTGTTAATTATCTTTTTTTTTGTTTTGTTTTTCTTAATTTTTTTAATAAAGATAAAGAGATTGTTAACTTCTTTTTATTGTCGAGTTCTAGATATTCGAACGCAAAGCGCTTCAAGTCTAGAATAATATAATATTAGTTTTAAGAATATAAAGTATAAAAGATATTATAATATCTTGATTAGTTTTACTAATTTTCTTCGACAACTTTATTAAACAATATAATAGAATTTTCTTTAGTTCGAAGACGTCAAAAGAAAGAAAATTAAACAAATTATTCTTAGAATTAATATTGATAAAAAAAAATTGCGCTTTTTTTGTTCTCTAATTAGATTGCGATACAAAAGCGAGAAATTAACTTATCTATATTGTTTTGTATCTAAATTAGAATTCGAAGATAATTATTATCTATTTATTGAATTTAATAAACTCTATTAAGCAAGTTATTGTCTTCGACTAGCTTATATAATTTCTTCCATATAATATAAATTAGAATTTAATTTATTTTGTTTGTAAAGATATTGCGCGTTTGCAATCGTAATATAATCGTTAAGTTAAATCGAACATTTTTTTCTCAACTCATTTTCTTGGGTCTCGTAGGATTGAGTCAGGGTCAAGGCGCGAACTCAACTCTAGAATTGGATTTTGTTAAATTAATGTTAAGAATTTAAGCTAGCTTTGTCGCGTTATCTTATCTTATCTTATCTTATCTTATCTTATCTTATCTTATCTTATCTTATCTTATCTTATCTATGCGCTAACTCGATTGAGCTAGCGCAAAGTTCACGCTAATCGTATATAATTAGCGCGTTATATAACGTTATATAATTGGATAGATCGAGTTGAACATTCGACGCGCATTCTTCGTTCGTCTTATTTTGTTAAGCTAGAAAATTTGTCTAATCTTAGAGTCAAGATTGAACAAGTTAATTCGATTAAGTTGAAACTCGATCTAACAATTACGTTATGCAATCGAACAACAAGAGAATTTAAAAAAAAGTTGCTAAATTGCAAGTCGATATCGAAGACAACTATAAAGAGTTATTTAATTATAAACTTGCATAAGAATATAAACATTTTTATTCGAAACAAAATACAATTAAATTCGAACTTGCTTAATACAAGTTGTAAGACAAGCTAATAGAAAGAGAGCAAAACAAAGAAAAATAAAAAAGCAAAGAAAGAGCTAAAAGAAACAAAAAAGAAATTTGTTAATACAAAAAGCTTTTAGACATTAGTGTTGTAATTTTATCTTTTTATTCTCTTTGCAAGCTCTTCTTTTATTACAACTTTAATATTGAAATTATCGATATAAGTAATTGCATCTTTATTAAGACGTTCGATAAATATAAAATAATTGACAATTTTTATTAAATTTCGAAATTTCTCTTGCAAAATATAATTAATCTTTGTTTGCTTTTAAATAAATATTGTTCTAAAATAGAAATACGCTTAATATGCTTTTGAAGTAATATTATATTGACAAACAAGTTGTAAGACTTTATTAAAGAAATTCTTAATAACGTCTAAGTAATCGAGAGAATATGCTTTTTTTATATACGTTTGCGTTTAGACTTTTAAAGTTTTGTTATAATTAAAATTAAAGACAAGTAAATAAGATACTATTATAAGTTCTTAATAAATAGATTCTTAATAGTAAAACTAATAAAAAAAATTAAAAAGAGAGAAGTAGACAATAATATTCAAGATTACTATTAAAAATCTAAGGATTTACTAACGCAAAATATATACGCGTCGAATTTAATTCGATAATAGTAATTTACGACGCGCTATTATATAATTTATATATCTAAGCAAGATCTCGATCAAATCTAAGTTAAATTTAAGTTAGTTTTCTAAATATAAAGACAAAAAAAAGATCAAATTGTCGAATTACGATATTTATATTAGCAAAGAAATTGTTATATATATATAGACAAAGTTCGAATAAATTCAAGTTACGTAAAGTAGAATCTAAAAAGCGATAAGTTAAATTGTCAAACTATAGATTTGTTTATTTGCAAAGAACATGTCAAAATATGCATATAAGTTAGATTTGAATTAATCTAAGTTAATATAAACAAGTTTTGATTTAGAAATAATTTATAGACAATATATATTTATAAAGAATTGTCTAAGATACGCGATATAATAGTTAAGCGAGACAATTAGAATTGCAATATATATTACTAGAGTTACAATAGAAATTACATTTTGTAATATTAAATATATATTTTAACAAAACAAAGTAAATATAAAATATAAAGTTGTTAATAAAAGAGTATTGCTATCGTAATCAAGAGCTAGCTATTAGTTGACTTCGAATTATAATAGCGATATTTGTATCTTAAAGTTGACGAGTCGCTTTCTCGAATTATCGATATATTAAACAAAATTAGAAACAATTTTCTATTGCTTATATTAAGAGAAAGAGACAAATATATTAGGTAGAGTTTAAATACTAATATTTAATTTCAAAAATAATAATTACAAATAACAATTAACAAGAGTATTTTAAACAAAACTTAATTAAGACTTGTTAATTTATATTAAACAAAAAAGATTAATATAAAAATACAATCTAAGCTTTAAAGCAAATTTGTTTAAGTAGTTTCAATTATAGAGAATTTTTTTAAACTTATTTGCAAAAGTTGTTACAAGCTTTTAAATTATTTTATTGCTTATAATTATTTAAGCACAACAAATATAAAGAAATATCTTTAATTTACTTTTTGTTTAAAACAAAAAAGATTTAGATTGCAAATTGCAATCGATCTAGTTTTTAATTGCGTAAGTTATAGTTAATAATACAAACAAATAATGCAAAATTAATATATTATTAGAAGAAGAGTTATATCGATCTATTGTTCTTCTTTGTTTAAAATAATTGAGAAAATTAACTATATAGGATTTTTGTTAATTTAAATCTATTTTTTCGAACTATTAATAATTCTTACTTTTAAAAACTATTAAAAATATTTTAATTAAAGTTAGTACTTCTAGATTGCACAAAACTATCGAAGATAATTCTCTCGAACTTCGATTAAATTTGTAAAAAAATTAAAATAGATTTTAAAAATATTTAGCGTATTTTGATTGTTTTAAATATATAGTCTAGTTCTTAAAGAGTTGTCTACTTAGAAGTATTAATATACTAAATGAATATTATATTTTAATTTTGCAAACATTTTATTAAATTTCTTTCTTTTAATATTGAGTATATAGATTGTTAATTAATATTAGAACTTATAAAGATCTTGAAGTTTTTTAAAATTAAAGACAAACTTCTTAATATTGTTACTAATAATGCAAGCAATAATAATACTTTAAAAGATAAACTCGAAAGAGCTCTAAATCGACAAGAATTTTAATAGAACAAATAGCAAAACTCAATTTCTTATTTAACTTATATTATTAATCTAGTAACTTAAGATTTTATTATAATTTTAAAATTGAAAGCAATAACTAACAATATTGTTATACAATTAAAGAATACACAATATTAAAATATGGCAAAAAGTATAAACTTGTTTGTTGTAATTAAAAAGAAATAATGCATTTGCTAAATTCTATCTAAATTTGTGCTTTTATAGTTGTTATTAATAGTTTAACTTAATATTTGCTTTATTTTAGAATCTTTTAGAAACAAATCGAAAAAAAATTACGAAAACTAGTACAAGATATTTGTATTTTTTAAAATCCTATCTATTTAATACTTTGTTATATATATTAATTACGCAATTTTATTAATTTTTAAATAGAGAAATACTTTTAGAATTAAAAAATACAACAATTTAGACTAGATAAAAGCAAATAGCAATTAATTTTATTTGTTAACAATATATTAAATTCTTTCTATAAATATACTCTTATAATTTTACAAATAACTAATACAAATATTTATTTAGAATTTCGAATATTTAATGTAATATTTAATTATCTCGAATATCTAGAGAAAACAATTGAATTTTTTTTTTTTTTTATACTCGATTCAACACCCCTAAGAGTCTATGCGAGAATTATATATTTTTACAATTTTTAAATCTAATCAATTACGAATAGACGAACAATATTAGCGTCTACTTGTCTAATTATAATTGACTAAAATTCGCGATTATTATTTTGTTCGTAACAAGTTGTTATAACAACGTTGCGTCTTCGTCTTCTATATTGTAATATTTGTAATACAAGAAAATTCTTTAAACAAAAACTCTATAAATCTAAGAAATGTTTAAACATTATTAGCAATATTGTTGTTTAAAATTGACACAACAATTTGATAATTAAAATTATGCGCATTATTGCGACAATAAATTTGATTTTGTCTAACAATTGTTGTAAATTTGTAACATTAATTTCTTATTATATTTGTGCTCTTTTCTATTGTTATTTAGAGTAAATAAACAAAATATATTTAATTGTTATGCGTTTTTAATTGCAATCGCAAGTTCTTGTCGTATACTTAAATACTTGTTATTTGCACGAAAGTTAATTAAAGTCGATTTTGTCTATTTTTAATTGTATTAGAAGTGCATTATGCAATTTGAAACAACTAATATATAGTTGTATATATTTATGCGTAACTTTAAGTACAAGTTTGTAATACTTTGCGTTATTTTTGTCTCTTAATTATCTTAATTATTACTTCTTTTAAATTTTGTTCTAAATAAACGTCTTTTTAATAACGAGCTTGTCTAGCATTTAATTTGCGAAAGATAGACGTTACTTATGTGTCTTGTTAGCGACTTTATTTATAATTTTGTTATCTTTTATATTTGTATATTTTAAAATTTAATAAAGTTTTAATATAACGTTGCAACGTTATATTGTATTATATACTTTTTGCATTTTTCTAAAAGATATTTAATTTAATATTAATCTTATTTTTTTTATAATTTTTAGTAAAACTTAATTGTCGAAATATATTTTATAAATTTGTTTTTGCAAGTTGATAAATATCTTGCAATACTTTGTTAATTTTTCGATTGCTCTTGTAAATTTCTTAAATTTGTTGTAATATATAAGTATTATTTCGACGCTTTTTAGTTACTTCTTGATTCTTTAATTTGCTTTTATTAAAACAATAATAATATTTTTATCGCAATAATTCTTATTACAATATATTTTTCAATATTAATTAAACTTGTTTGCGTTGTATTTTTTCTTAATTATTTTCTTATTATATGCGATAATTATTTTAAAGAATTTTACTTATAAAATTGTTGTGTAAAATTGTTACTACAATAATATTGTTAATTCGAGTTTTATTCGTATTTATCTTTTCTTAAATTACAAAAATATTATTTTAAATTTTTATTTTTATTTTCTTTATAATATTAAGTCGTTGCGTATGCGCAATATTGTTGCGTTTATTATTTTGCTTAATTCTTGTATATTTATATTAGTTATTAGTTTTTATACTAATTTTTCGAAATATATATTAATAAAAATTACGTTAATTTTGATTTGTAAAACTTTTGTAAACGTTGTTTAATAAGTACTTGTAATATATTAAAACGCGCGATTTTGTATTAATTGCAACTTTAAAATAATTTTTTTTCTTAAATTTTTAATATTTCTAGACGTATATTATACAACAATATTGTAAGCTATTATCGACTTCTTAATAATAATATATTTGCGCTTATTTATCTTTAACAAAGTATTAAATATTGAACTTTCTATTATTAACGCGTTCTTATATTTGATTATTAGTTTAATCTTTATTTAATACAAATAAACTCTTTATCTTAGCTTTAAATTTAATTTAAATTTTAATACTTTAATATTTGATTTAATAATTATTTTGTGCTTTATTAACGTTATATTAACGATTATATCGAATCTCTTTAAAGTTCGCAAAAAATAAATTAGTTTATATTTTTTTTTTGCAAATTTAAATTTGTAACTTTGTGCTTATTATTTATATTTATTATATATTTAACTTAGCATTCTACAATTACGTTTAATTAATTTTATATATATTAATATATTAATGTTATTTACAAAATTTGTAGCGCTAACTTGCAATTTAATATTATTATATATCTTTAATAAATTTGCATTATAAAACAAATATAAGATTAAAAAGAAAAAAAATTTGCAATATATTTACGTTTGTATTGCGCTTCTCTATTGTATAGTTGTTTATAATTAAGATAATACAACGTTTTTTTAAAAAATTCTTTATTTATTTAAGTAAACAAGTAGAAACTTGTCTCTTCTTTATATTGTAAAGCAATTAAATATACAATATATTATTAAATATATTTAATATATTTAATATATTAAGATTAAATAAAGATATTACTCTCTTTTTTTAATTTCTTTATATTGTATAAATTTTTTTTATAATTAATTACAATATCGTGTCGATTAAATATTATTTTCTAATTTTTATTTATATATTTAATAGAATATTATGCGTTTTTACGATATAGCAAAGACGTTTCAATATTATCAACTTTAGTATTTTATTTAATATATTTAATAACGCAATAAACTTAAAGAATAATAATTTAAAGTAATTCTTTTTTCTCGATTTGCATAATATTATTGTAATTGCTTTTTTAAAATAAAACAATTGCATCTCTTTCTTAATATATTTATTAAATAAAGATTTTATTAAAGATAAAACAATGCAAATTAATTGTTGCAACGCACAATTAATTATATTGTTAATTTCTAATATTTTGTTAGAAGTTATTTTATGCATTGCTTTTATTACGTTGCGCTTCAATATTATCTTGTTATTTTTTATAAAAATTAAATAAAAGAATTTGTTTAAATTATTTATTAACATTGTAAACAAAGAAGAAAAATTAAATTAAATATTGTTTTGATTTTGTTCTTTGTTATTGTCGCAATATTTGTATCGATTTGTAATAATAATATGATAAATTTCATTAACTTTTTTGTTGTTATATTTTTGATTTACTTTATTATTTTAAAAAGATTTTTAATAATATTTTTCGAAGCTTTTATTTGTTTGCGAAACTTATTTTATTTATATCTCTTTAAAATCTTGTTCTTTTTATTGTATACTTAAACATACGTTACTTATTTGTTAAAAACATAATATTATCAATATTAGTTTTTTAATTTCTTTGATTATCTTTGTGCACTTTGTTATTTATTTAAGTTTAATTCTCTTATATAATCTTGCTTACAAAATAAAGTTTTCGATAATTTTTTTTAAAGTATTAAGTAACTCTGTTGTGTACTTATTAATATCGTCTCTTTTTATTAAAATGATTAAATAAATTTAAATAATAATTTTCTTAATATTTTATTGAACTTTTTTAAATTTATAACTTTTTAATTTTGTTTAAAACAATATTAAGACTTTCTTTGTATTCGAAGATTTAACATCGTTTTTATCGAAAAATAATTAAATAATTTTTTTTGTTTTTTTGTTTATATCGCAATATATTAATTGATTTGTTATTTTTTTTTGTAACAAACAATAAATCGATTGTAATTTAAGCGTTTTAATAATTTCTTTTTATAATTTTTCAAAAGAGAGTTAATATTACGTCGATTGCATATATTATATTTAACAAATTTTTCAAAAGCAAATATTGTTTAAAATAGAAAAAGCTCGCTTAAAAGAAATAATATCAATTAAATTTTTTTACAATAATTCTTTCGCTTTGCATGCGCAAAGTTAACTTTATCGTTAAAAAATTTCTTATGTCGATTATTTTGTTATAACTATTTAAGAGCAAGTTGTAAATATTATAAACGTTAACAAAATTATATTTTGTATTATTATTATTAAAATATATCTATAATATTATTGTTTTTATATTTTTGAAATATTATGTATTATATTAATTATTGCTATTAATGCGTTTGTTAACGTAAAAGCATATTTTTTTATTGTTATTTACAAACATAAAATTTGCGTATTTTAAATTATATATTTTCGTCTTAATATAATATTATTACGACTTTTGTATTATTAATATATTGTAATTTTGTATCTTATTCTTTTAAAGCAATATAATTATTACTTTATTTCTTAATTTGTAAATATTATATTATAATATTTTAAACTTGTTTTGTGTTTTTATTAAAGTTGTTTCGTATAATTTTCGATATTAATATCTATTAGATTGTGCATCTTTTGCGTAAAAGATATATTTTATAACAATATTATTGTTATCTTGTTGTTATCTTGTTTTACTAAAACAAATTAACTATTTAATAATTTGTTAAAACGTCTTTTCTTAATTAGTTGTTAAATTACACTTTTTTTTATTATTATAAGAATATTTTGCATGCGACTTGTTTACGTCGAGCAATTAATTGTTGTTGTCTTGCGTTTTATTCTTTTTTTTAATATTTAATTAAACGTTGTTGCATTTTCGAGAATTATTAAGGTAATTATTGTTTTGTTTGCTTTTGTTATCTTAATAATATAATATAATAATTTTGTTTTTATTACTTTTTTATTTTTAGTTTTTTGTTTTATTTTTCAAAACACTTAAAATCGAATACTTTGTAAACATTCTTACAAATATCGCATTTTTATTTTGATAAATTTAATTAATGCAAATATTAATCGAAGCAATAATCTCGCGCATAATAAATATATTGTTGCTTGTTCTTATATTCGTATATTAAATAACTATACTTTTAATACTTTATGCATTACTTTATTTTGCAACTTGTATTATAATGTTTTGCTATTTTAATATTTAACTTATAAATTATATTATATTATATTAATTTGTTTATTACTTTTACGCAATTTATTTATATTATAATAATGATATATTTCTTCTTGTTGCTCTCTCTTGTAAGTTAAATTATTTTATTAATTTTTAATTTTTAATACATAATCTTGCATAATTTTTCTATTGTTTTTGTCTTCTTCTTTTTTATGTTTTTAAATATATTTTTTATTTTAATATTGTATATTATTATCTTTGCGCATTTATAACGCAAAATTATTGCAATAAATATATTTTTAACTTAAAAATTACTTAATTTTAGAATTTTCTTGTTATACTTGTTATTAATTTTAAAAATTATTATTTTTTTAAAACGTCTTATCTTTTATATTTTTTTTTTGCGTATTTAGTGTATTAACAATATTTAAGTCGCACGTTAATGCAATTATTTTTGTTGCCTTTATCTTATATACTTTCTTTGTCTCTTTCTTTGTCTTAATTTATATTATTAATTTTATTTTCTTAATTAATTGTTGCTTTAAGAATATTTATTTAATATTAATTTAATTGTTGTCTATGCAATTAATAACAAGCTTTGTACTATGCTTATCTATGTATTTGCATCTTGTGTGTTTTTCTTAATTTTTTTTACTTTTTCTAGTTAATTTGTTGTCTTCTTTAATTTCTTTGATATAAAATTATGTCGATTTGTTTATTTTTCGCGAAGAGTTTGTTAAAGTTGCGCGTAAGTTTCTTGATAAAAATATATTACTTAATTAATATCGTTATCGAAATTATTTCGAACTAGACTAATCGTTGGGCCAAGTTATGATATTACCTCTCTAATTCGACCTGACGCCAAGATTGGATCGCGACGATTTTTTGGAATCGAATCGCTCAAATTAGTTTAGCGCGCTTCGCGCTAAACTACTTATATTAATCGACTAAACTACTTTGAGCGAATCGATTTCTCGAATTTTTTTTGACCTAGGTCTTGGCATTTGCACGTGACATTTCCGGGTTAGCGCGACTAGTCTATTTCGAACGCGTTTTTTCTCTTAGATTTATAAAGCTTCTTGATTTTTATTATCTTTGCGATAATCTTTGTCGCAATTTATAATAAATTGCGTTAAGACATATTAAGAACATCTTAATTGCTTGTCAATGTCGTATTAATTACGTTTATTTGATTTTAACAATTAAGATAAATTGTAAACGTTATTGTTAATAAGATTTTCTCTCTTGTCTCTTCTCGTATAATAAAATAGTATAATATCGATTTTCGTAGATTAACAAAAAAAAAATTAATAAATAATTGAAATTGATTTTTGTTTTTTAATAGAAATTGTAACAAGAGTTTGCAATAAAGTTTTAACAAAGCTTGCAAAATATTATTCGAAAATAGAAGAATTTAATAATATGTTATACAATTTTGTTAATATCTTAAATTCTATGTAGAAATTAAGTTTTTACAAAATATAAAATAAGAAGAATAATAATAATATTATTATTAATTACAAGACAAAATTCAAAATTGAGTTCAAAATTTATTTTCCACATTACTACAATTTAATTGCTAGTTTAAGAGCAAAAATACAAAGAGCAAATATTGCTAAAAAGATAATACAATATAGTAATATATATAAGTTTTTGCTAATACTTTTGTAGTTTGTTGCAACTATTGCAAGATTTTTACTTTAACAATCTTAATACTTTTGTTCGACTCAAAATAAAGATAATCGATATCTTTAAACTAATATTATAAAGAATAAATATTCAATTTAAGAGTATTAAAAAAATAATACTTCGAACTTTCTCAAACTAATGCAAATAACTCGAGATATACTTTTATACTTAGTATTATTAATAAATATTAAACAAACTTTTAGTTTTACTCGAAAAGAATATTAATAAAATCGATCTTAAATAAGTTTGCAAACAATCGAGAAAATTATAATAATTAAGTATTATAATTGTACTATAGGTTTAGACTTAAAAAAGATTGTTATTAAATTGTAAAATATATATTGCAAAAAAAAATTAAGCAATAAATAGAGAAAAAAATTCTTTTCGAATAGAGTTTAAGATTGTTTTAAATTAGATTTATTAATAGATATATTATATTATTAAAGATATTGTATCTACAACTACAATATAAATAAACAAGTTTTATTAATAATAATGCAAAAAAATAATGCATTTAATAACTTCGATTGCTAGAAAAAAACTATTAATAATTGAATTTCAAAGATTTAACTTATAGCTAATACAAAAAGTATATTATAATTGTTCGAAAAAAAATATAGAATTACTCTAGAATTTCTATTACTAGAAAAGATCGAATTGCTTTATTAAATATAGCGTAATTGTCGAATTAAGTTTCAACTCGATCGAATTAATTCGCTCAATTTTGATTCTAAGATTAGGCAAATTTCCTAGTTCAATAGAGTAAAATAAGCGAAGAATATATGCTAAGTATTTAACTCGATTTATTCGATTACGTAACGTTACGTAGTACGTTAATTCGATTAAGCTAGCGCAAAATTTACGCTAATTATATGCAATTAGCGTAAATTTTGCGCTAGCTTAATCGAGTTAGCGCATAGATAAGATAAGATAAAATAAGCGAATATTAGCGTAACAAAGTTAGTTTAAATTCTTGACATTAATTTAACAAAATTAGATTCTAAAATTAGATTCGCGTCTTAATCTTAACTCAATTCTACGAAACTCAAGAGAGTAAATCAAGTTAAGAAAAAAATGTTCGATTCGACTTAACAATTACATTAATTAAATACTTAATAAACTAACAATTCTTAAACTAAATTGTTATATATTTAACATAAATTGTCGCAAGATTCGAATTTATATAGAGTAAAATATTAATTAAATTTTGTAGTTATAATAGTAATGCAACAAGATAATACACTTATTAGAAAAAAAGATATATATAAATATTTTTGCAACTTCTTGAAATATATTTAAGATCGAACTCTAAATACAATATTTGATTTTTTTAACAATTATAATTTTAAGTTTTGTTATATAGTATTTTGCGAATCAAATATTAAAATAAATATTTAGAAATAAGAAAGTCGATCGACTTCTAATATTTTTTAATCTTTCGAAGTACAATAGCTTTAAATTTCTATTTTCGCTTTCTTTATCGCAAAATATTAGCATATTAATTGAAAATATATTATCTATTTGCATTATCTTGTCTATAATAGCACTATAAATACTCTTTTTTTTTAAATATACTTGTTTTCGATATTTTTATCTTTATTACTATTTATTTTGTCTTGTTTAAACTAATTACGAAGAATTATTCTATTGCAAGAGAGTTTCGAAACAAACTTTTAATTTAGCAAATTAAGCTTATTAGTTATAAACAAGACGTATTGTATTACTTGTATATATTATTTGTTTGCTTTGTACAAATTATCGAAGATAGTAATATTAATTAAAATAAATTAATATATATATAAGAAGTTATAGAGAAAAGCGCGATAATTTTTAGAACTTTTATCAATAGAAACACGTCGAAAATCGCGTTAAAAATCGCGTAAAAATAGAAGCTTAAATTAACAATTAACAACAAAGTTACGTAAAATAAACAATAAAGAAGTTAACGTAAATAAATTTGCATTTCTTATCGATAAGATTAGATACATATTAATATAAAAAATAATAATTGTGTTAAGTAAGAATTTCAAAGTAAGTAAAAGTAAAAATAAGACATAACTCTAATTCTAACGTATATAATTCTTATTTTAATTTGTAAAATTATCTTTTAATATCTTATCTATAATCTTATCGATTTTTGAAACTCTTCTATATTTTAAATCTTATAATATTTTACTAAATATCGAGATATACTTATAATCTAGTATACGACTATATTATCTATATATATTACTAGTAAACCAAGCTAAGAAATTGCACAAATAATAGAATTACTATTAAATTACTCAAAAAGTATTGCAAGTCGCAATTGCGCGCAAGAATAAAATAATAATAAGAAAAAACTATATCGAGAACAAAGCAACAATTGCAAGATTATCTTAATTTGTGTTAAAAAGTTGCGTAAAATATTTGTTTAAATAGAAGTCTCTTAACTAGATAGTAAAGTTATAGAGAACAATATTAGAGATAAAATTGACAAGTATCAAATTAATTAAGATATTTATAATAATGTATTTAAATAATATAATAAAATATAAAATATTAACAACTTAATAATACAATACTTTAAAAATTAGTTTAGATAGAAAGCAAAGAAAAAGTTTACAATTGAGAAAATAGAGTAACTTAGAGTTACTTAAGAAGTGCAAACAATATATAAGAATATAGATATAATAATAACATTTTTCTCTCAAAATATATATATTATCTAAATATATTATCTATTTTCTATACTTAAGCTAATTAATATTGCAGTTAAATATCAATAATAAGTTTAATATTAATAAAAGTTTCTCGACATTTAGAAAATTAATTGTAAAGATTATTTAATAACAAGTTATTTACTATAATAGTTTAAATAACTTGAAGAGAGTTAATAACGTTAATTCTTTTAATTTGTATAGCAGCTTTATTAAGAAATTCGCGTTATCGAAAAACGCAAAAGAGAGAGAAATTTCTAATTTTATCGATATTAAGATAGAGAATTCTAACAATACTGTTAAAAATAATAATAATCAAGAAATTCGATATACAACTTAAGAAGATACTAAAACATTAGATTATAACTACTATAAAACTACTAATATTAATAATAATAGCAAAAAGAAGAATGCAAGCAATAAAAATTATGATTGAGACAACAAAAATAATAACAAAATCGAAAGCAACTTAAATTAAATTGTTTAAAATAACAGTACAACAAACAAGATTATTAAGATCTCGAACTAATAGTTTTATATACTTAGCTTAGAGAGCTTACTATTACAAATTAATATTAGTATATATTAGTATATTGTATTATTATATTGTATTACTATATTACCTTATTAAATCTAAAATATACAATTAAGAATTTAAACAAATCAATTATAATCTATAATAAAATTAATATTTTAACAATTTAAATCGATTTTTCAACTCGATTTTCGATTTTAAGTGTGAAATTAAATCGAATTGTTAATTTCAATTTTAGAAATTAAATTGTTAAAACTTTCTATTTAGTTCGAATCGAATTGTTAAGATTCGATTCGATTTTCCGAATCGAACTCGATTTCTCGAATCGACACAATTAATCTATTTTTACTCAATAAGTCTTTAACGTATAGCGCGCGCTTATAATTTAACTATATTAAGAAATAAAATAGAAAAAGAAGAACAACAAGTTAGTTGTTATTAGATAGTTTTATAAACAAAACTTTAATAGATTTATTAGTTTAAGAGAAAGAAAGCAAGATAAGAAAAAAAAATCTAATATAATTTAATTTAATCTAATATAGTTTGACAATCTCTTTCTATTAATAAGTAAATATAAATTAAAATAATAAAACTTTTTGAAAACTTTACTAATTTATAATCTCTTAAACATTCATATCTATTATTAAGATTAGAGTTTTATATAGACGCGTAATTATAGTAAGATTTGAACAAGATTCAAAAAAATTAAAATATAATATTCTAATATAGTCTAATAGTATTTGAGCACAATCTATTAATCTCTTTCTTTTTTTAAAGACTTTGTCGAAATTACGATTTCTTAAATATTCTTTTCTATTATATTTTTTTAACTTATTCTATTCTTTTTCTTAGATTTTTTGCTTTCTTCTTGTTAAAGTTACAATCGATATCGAATATATTAAATATATTGTCGAATTTGTTTTTAAGAAATAAGTTAAGATAGATAAAGTAATAAAAGTCTAGAATATTATTGTTAATTATCTTTTTGTTCTCTAATACTACAATTAGAATCTTGCGTAGATACGCAATTGTAACAAAAAAATAACTTGTAAGAATAAAAATATGGCATTCTAACTTAGTCTGATCGCGTTTTAATATTGTTTTATAATTTATTTCTTCTTTTAAAGACATTATTGAAGTTATAATTTTTTAGATATTTCTTTCTACTATATCTCTCTAACTTACGCTCTCTTCTTCTATTTTTAGATTTTTTTTTTCTATTAAAGTTACAACTAATATCGAATATATTAAGTATATTGTTAAATGCAAACTTAAGAAATAGATTATAATAGAAAAAGCAATAAAAGTTAGAATCTTATTGTTAAATATCACTTTATTTTTTATTATCGAAATCGAAATCTTGTATAAGCGCATAGTTGTAATAAAGAACAAGATTGTAACTTATAATTTACTTATATATATAAAGAAATACTATACAATATATTAAAAGCATAAAGAAAGTTAAAGTAAATCTATAAATTATAATTATAAAATATAAGTCAATATATAAGAATTATAAGCAAAAGAATATAAACAAAAAATATTTCAAAATAATTAATTTGCAGAGATTGTAAGATTATTAGAGTAATTGTAGCTTAATATTTGTTCGACAAAGAAACAATCTTTATTAGATAATTTATGTCTAGATTGATTGTCAATTCGATGTTCGATTCCAACTTCGAAATCGAATCGAATTGTTAAGAAATCGAATAAAATCGAATTGTTTAAAGAAGCTAGCTTATTATTATAATAAGTTTAGTTTAGTCGAAAAGTTACTATTTTAAGCAATTCGATTTCAAAAAAAAATCGAGAAATCGAATCTTGACATTCTCACGTGATATTTTCGGTTTCTCGCGATTAGTCTATTTATGTCTTTCGAATTTAATATATTTGTTTTGTTGATTTGCTAATTGTTTTGTAAGTAAAGAGTTAATAAAAGTAAAATTAAATATATAGTTTCTGCAATTAGAATAATATTGTTAATTAGATTAATTTTATCTAACTTCGACTTATCTTAGATTTAAGAAATTTTTTATCTCTAATACTTAGCTTATTGTTTTTTGATACAATTAAAACAATATATTTGTTACTAAATTTAAATATCTTAGCAATTCTTCTTACAATTATTAAGAATCTCTTTGCAAACAAATATAGAAAAAATTAAAAAATATATATATAAACGCAAGTATTTGTTTTGTTTGCAAAGAATTATATCTCTTGCTTGTATATAACAATACTTAAGAGTATACTATATACTATTGAGCAAACAATTTTGTTAAAGATTTTTAAAAAAAGTACTAAGTTAAATTAATTTAAATAACAACAATATAAACTTAGAATCTTCTATAGAAATAGAGTAAACAATAATAGATTAGCTCGAAATAACAGAATTAGTTAATTAATTTTATATATTCTTAAGAAATAAAAAAAACAATTATTCAAAATTTACAATTTAAATATTTTTAACTTTTTAAATCTAATTAGAGATAAATAATATTATATTTTTAATACAACTTTCTAGTATAGCAATCTTATTGTCGAAGCGCAACTTTTGTTAATTGCAAGAAGATTTTAAATAACGTAATTATTGAATCGAGTTTCAATTTAATTAAACTGACTCGCTCGATCTTGATTCTAGAGTCAAGCAAATTTCCTAGCTTAACAAAATAAAACGAGCGAAGAATGCGCGTCGAGTGTTTAATTCGACTTACTCGATTACGTAACGTTACGTAACGCGCTAATTCGATTAAGCTAATGTAGAGTTTACCCTAATTATATGCGATTAGCATAAATTCTACGCTAGCTTAATCGAGTTAGCGCATAGATAAAATAAGATAAGATAAGCGAATATTAATGCAATAGAGTTAGCTTAAGTTCTTGACATTAACTTGACGAAACTCGACTCTAGAATTAGATTCGCGTCTTAATCTTAACTTAACTCTACAAAACTCAAGAGAATAAGTCGAATTAAGAAAAAAAATGTTCGATTCGACTTAACGATTACACTAATTTCAAACTTGTTAAAAAAAAAGTAACAATAACAATCTTAAAAAATTAGAGAAGAATAATATTCGAATAGATAAAAAGAAAACTAAAATTAAAAGTTTAAAAAAGCAACTAGAAACAAAGTTTATAATAGCAAAAACAACTATACAAGTTAATATCTACAAAAAGATAATTAAATATTTAGCAAAGTATTTAATTGTTAACATATTTAGATTGTTGCAATCTTTTTTTAATTTAATAAAAAAAAAAAAAAAATGTTTAATAATTAGACTAATTATATTATAACTTACTAATTATTGCAATCTAAATATATAGCTAATAATATAAATAGATTCTTTAGTAGTGTAATTGTTGGATTGAGTTTCAATTCGATCGAATTAACTCGCTTAATTCTAATTCTAAGATTAGACAAATTTTCTAATTTAACAAAGTAAGACGAGCAAAGAATACGCGTCGAGTATTTAATTCGACTTATTCGATTACGTAACATTACGTAACGCGCTAATTATATACGATTAGCTTAAATTCTGCGCTAATTATATGTAATTAGCGTAAATTCTACGTTAGTCTAATTGAGTTAGCGCATAGATAAAATAAGATAAGATAAGCGAATACTAACTCGATAAAGTTAGTTTAAATTCTTGACATTAATTCGACGAAACTCGATTCTAAAATTAGGTTCGTGTCTTGATTCTAACTCAATTCTATAAGATTCAAGAGAATAGATTAAATTGAGAAAAAAGTATTCGTTTCGATCCAACAATTATACTATTCTTTAGTAATATTGATTTTAAATTATTGTACAATCTTTTAAACTTTAGAAGCTTAAACAAATAATAGAACAACTTGTATTATATTCTCTATAAAAATTGCAACAACGTTTAAATATATACTTAATTCGAATTAAGTAAAATAACTTATATATTGCAAAATCAATCTTATATAGTTTAGTATCGAGGAATAATAGAAATAATCGAATTTCTTATTAATTATTTGGCGTTTACAAACAATCTTGTATATTAGCTAGTTTATTAGTAGAATATAATAAGAAAGATTCAAATATATAATAAGTTTTATACAAGAAACTAATAATAGAAAATTTAATTAAATCTTTCGAATAAAATAATTGTATTATCTATTATACTATTTATTAACAAAATTATATTAACTAGAATATATAACAACAAATAGATATATTCGATATATATAACAATTGAAAATCTTGACAATAAAACAAGAAGAAATTAAATTTACTTAGATTTTATTTAGTTAAATTTTATTTTAATTGTTAAATTAGAGAATATAGATATTAAAATTAATATATATTATCGAGCAATAGAAATAATTCTTAAATTTAAAAGCAATTTTTTTTTATAGAATATTTACTCTAATCGATTGTTTGTAGCTATCAAGATTTTTATTATTAGAGAAATATTTATTCTTTATACTAACAAATATATTTAACGTAACTATTTTATATTAATCGATATAAATGTCGATTATAAAAAATGAATTCCAATTATCGATATTAAAAGCAATTGATATTGCAATATATATATTAATTAATTTAGTTGCATTTACAAAAGTACTTAGATATAGATTCTTTATTAAATTAAAAATAATATCTCGAATAAGTATTTAGATTAAGTATATTTAATAAAGAATTTTACTTAAAAGTATTAATTTGTAAATATTTGTAATACAATAATAGTAAATATTTTGTATTAATTTTACAACAACAATATTGTAAATTATCTACTTAATAAATTTACAAATATATCAATTATTATATTTTACAATTTAAGAGAAGTTAGAATAACTCTATTTTCTCGAGAAAAAATACAATAGATTAGCTTGAATAACACTTTTAACTTATAATAATTATCGACAATTCGAAATAATTCTCTAGAGATTCTATTAGCGATTCGAGGTTTTCGAAATTGTTATGTCGATATCTTAGCTCTAAAGTTACATTAGTAGATCTAGTTAATCTCGAGTAAACTTTAAGCATTATCAAAAATTTAAGAGATACGTTAAGCATTACTCGAATATTATTTGTATTGTTAAGACTTGTCGAACGCAATCTACAAGTATTATCTATTATGCGCAATCAATTACGCGCAATTAATTACGAGCAATTAATTATGCAAATAGAGTGCTTCTTAAATGCACATCGCTCTTGCGTAGAAATCTTACAAATTATTCGATTTTGTTATACAAATTACTATAATGTAAACAAGTAACAAGTAAAGATTTAATCGAAATGTTGCGAGAGTTCGTACGCATTTCGAACATCAAAATTATATTTTTTGTTAAGTCTTTTCTAATTTTTTAAATGCAAGCTTTCGATTGTTTTTCAAGCGATCTTTGAGCTAATCTCGAATTACTCAAGTTATCTTAACATCTTGAAATTAAGAGATCGATTACTCGAAATGTCGATAATATATATAAAATTTAAATACTTTAACTATTTTAATAAAATTAAACAATACAATAAGTAGAAGTCGATTTTGCGTTAATTAATTTTTATAATAGTTTTGTTGCTTATTTTAATTTTATTATATACAATATTGTGCGTTCAAATATTTCTAAATTTTGTTATATTAATATACTATTGTTACGAGCCTAGCTCGAAATAGCGTGATATATAATTTACAACACAACATGTAGCACAAAGCACAACTATCTACGTATTTGTCGACTTGACGAACGAACAATGTTCGACATGTTCGACAATAAGTTAAGCGAACAATGTTCGACATGCTTGACAACAAATTGAGCGAACAATGTTCGACATGTTCGATAGCAAGCTAAGCGAACAAAAGAAATCTTCTTAGTATATAGATTTTCGAACACGACTTTCTTATGAATCGTGTTCAATTTATCTTAAGTTTTTACTTATTGTTACAACTACTAAGTTGCAAATTCTTATTATTAAATGATTGTTTACATTGTTTAAAGACGTCTACAAATCTTTTTAATAACATAACTCTCTTTAATATTTTTTACAAAAGTACTAGCGTAACACTTTGAACACTTTAAGAATGTTTGTATTAAATTAACGCGTCTCTATTTCAAGCATTAGCTTAATAGCATCACGTCGACTCTTTGTTAATAAAGACAACAAGATAAGAATTAACAAGCTTGACGTCTATTATAAAGATCGAATTAATTTAAAGAACTAGCTTATGTAAATAAATATTTACTTCATCTTCTATTTTGTTTTAGCGAACAAAAAGACGATTTTCGCATTCACATTTTTTAAAGAAAGAGTTTAACATTAGCTTAAGTCGAACTTACGCAAGTATTTAAAAAATTATAACGAAAATTCTTGTGCGATGTTCACGAACTTCGACAACTTCAAAAGAGAGCTTCGAAGAATCTTTGAAATGTTTAACGAGAAACAAATTGCAAAAAAAGTAATTTAGCATCTAATTTAACGAATCTTTGCAATAGATTACGTAGCAAGATTTTAAAAGTATATCAATCTTATTAAATAAAACGATGTCGCACTTATAACAATGTTTCGACGAAATCTTAAAAACAATCTTAAAAACAAAATTATATGCGATAGCAAATTTATTAACGACATGTTCGATCTTATCGAAGTAGTTATCGATTTCGACGACAAATTGTATAAAAAAATTATAAAAAAGCGATACAATTAATTTCACAAAAAAGCAAGAATCTTCTTTGAATTAACGATCGAATATTATTAAAAAAAATTCGTTTTAATTAGAAATATAATAATTCAAACTATTATAAGCTTGCATCTATGAAATTGAATTTTATTTAACAACGCAAAAAGAAAAATTTTAGAGAAAAGCAAGATAATAAATTTTAGAAAACGTGCTATTTATGTGGCAAATTAAGTCACTTCGCAAAAGATTATTAATTACGAAACTTAATAAATCGTCGATAAATCAATTTTATATTAAGAGAGACATTTAATAGTTAAAACAATATTAAAAAGCAAATTAACGCAAAGACAAACACCTTCGAAACTAGATCGAACGACAATTACTATCTAATAAAGAACTTAAATTAATTATAAAAAGTTCTAGATAAAACATTATTAAACAAGGCACTCGCATTTACGCAAGAAATTAATTAAGTACTTTAGAAAACTATTAAGTTTCGCAATCTAGTAATCGACTTCAATGAAAAATACGATTAAAAAGACTTTCACGAATGCATAAAAGACATCACGAATCATCTTAAGACTTTAGTTAATTTATCGAAGATTGTAAACGAATGCGAGAAGAAACTAGAAAGCAATGTCACTATAGAAAAGAACATACTTGATATTATTATAAAACAATTGAATTTTATAGCATACGCAAGTCTTAATTAAACAATTTGTTACAACAACTTATGCTAAACTTATCTAAAAAAAAAGAACGAAATTAATTAATTTTCTAGAAAGTTAAAGTTAATAATTTATCAACAAAAGAAAGTTTAGCGCAAATAGACGTTTGAAGCAAAAGTTACAACACAAAAACAAGAAAAAGTTCAAATTTTTTAATAAAAAGCATACTAGAGAAATGCAATATGTTAGTCTAGCAACAACAACTAAACTTAACAACGTACGCACGATATTTTATCACATTAGTTAAAATTAACGATTGTTGACTCACAACAATAATCGATTTTGATGCAATAAATAATTTTATAATTAGAGCTTTTGTAAAGAGAAAAAAATACTTTACTTAAAAGAAGTCTAACGCTTACAATTTAATAATTGTAGATGAAAACTCGTTATTCGCAAAAAATAAAAGAGTAAATAAAGAAATAAAATTATTATCAATAGCTATTTAACAACATTACGAGAAACTAATTTTTAATATAGTGGAAATAATCACTTATAATATCGTTCTAGAAATGCCTTAATTAAAGTAGCACAACTTAAAAATTAATTAAAATACACAAGTACTTAGATTCGCACAATGTGATCACGCAATTCACATTCAATCTATGCATTAATAACGTTCAATAATAGATAAAAGATTGAATTGAAACTCGATCGCAAGTAACGAGTTTACATTTTCGCAAAAAAACGATTTAATAAAGTTCGATTCAATAAACATTAACAAAGATTAACTAAATCACAAAGTTAAAATAAATGAAAAAAATTGCGAATCTTTTAAGAACTTTAAACTATTTAATATATCGAAAAAATTGCTAAAGCATATATCACGAATACATAATAATTGAAAGCATTTATTTTAGAAAGAGAAAACGATTAAGATTTTATCTAAACATTAATTGTGAAATTACGAAATTAAACTTGAATTAAATAAGCAATTTACGTTTAAACTTATATATGCTTTATTCGAAAAAAAGCTAAAAACACTTCGCGAATACTTAGTAAAAAACGAAAAAAAAAAATTTATTAAAAAATTCTAATTATAAATAAAATACTCGATTGTTTTTGTACTTAAAAAGAACGAAACTCTTCGTTTATGTGTAAATTATCGAAAGCTAAATAATATTATAATAAAGAATCGATATTTATTACTTAACATTAGTAAGCTTCAAAATCGATTATTTGAAGCAAAATACTTTATTAAATTGAACTTACGAAAAGCGTACAACTAGATAAGAATAAAGATAAAAAAAGAGTAAAAAACAACTTTTTGTATACGATATAAATTATACAAATACACAATAATGTTGTTCGAACTTACGAACGTTTCAACAATATATCAAGAAATAATTAATGATGTACTACAACAATATCTAGATCAATTTGTCATAGTCTACTTGAACAACATTATAATTTACTCAAATATCTTGAAAGAACATGTGAATTATATTTTCAAAATACTAAAATATTTGAATAAGAGAAATCTACATTTTAAACTAAAGAAATGCGAGTTTCATTAAGGGAGTTAATTTTCTTAAATTTGTCGTTAAACAACATAAAGTACGCATGAATCTCGAAAAGCTACGAACAATTAAAGAATGAAAATCATTTATTAACGTTAAAAAAGTTTAATTTTTTTTAGATTTTATAAATTACAATAAGAAGTTTATCAAAGATTACTTTGTTAGCGCAATATTATTAACGAATTTTACAAAAAAAAAAACATCATAAATATAAAAATTGACGAAAGAGAAATTATTTTAGAATCTTAAGCTAAAATGCTTAAAGAAATTAGTACTAAAAATGTATAAATCACAATTATTAAGCAAAATTGAAATCGACGCATTAGATTTAATTATTAATGTATGCTTTAATTAAAAGCATAAAAAAATGTAACACTTAATAGCATATCTTTCGAAAAAACTCTTGTTAATCGAACAAAATTATAATATTTACGACAAAAAGCTACTTGCTATTGTAGCATTTCTAAAATCATAAAAAGTATATATTGAAGAATTATTAAAACTTACGATTTTTATAAATCACAAAAATCTTTTGCATTTCACTACTATTAAACAATTTAATAGAAGGCAAATGCGATAATTAAAGCGACTCGAACAATACAAGTTTAAAATATAGTATACATTAGACAAAGATAATAACAAAGCAAACGCATTTAATAGAAAAAGTAATTATATAAAAACAAAGAAATCGTTTAATTATAACATACTTACAATTAATAAGAACGAATCATTATTAACAAACAAACATAAGCTAAATGCTACTTTACGAATACTTAAAGACAACAAAAAAGAATTTTTAATAAAGAAAGATAAACTCTAGATATTTATTAATAAAATCGACAAATATATAAGAGAACATTATAATAAATTATTGCAAAAGCATTCGAAAGTAATTAAAATTCTTTAGCTTTTACGTTAGCATTGTTAGTCTTTTTAGATAAAACAAGTTGTCAAGACATACATTAAAAGATGTCTTAGTTGTTAGCAAAACAAACATAATGCACATGCGAACTATAGCGAGATTCAATATTAAGAATTACTTAAATCGTTATAAGACAAAATTACAATAAACTTTATTATTAAGTTGCTTAAGTTAACGAATCTAGCAATTAAAAACAAATATAATTCAATATTAATAATAATTAATAAATTTATTAAGTACTTATATATTATCGTATGCAAAGAGAAGTTTATAGCAAAACAACTAAAATACATTGTATTAAATCGACTTATACAATATTATAATATACTTAAAGAATTAATTAGTAATAGAGACAAGCTCTTTACGTCTAATTATTAAAAGACGTTTTTATCAATGTTAGAAACAAGACTTAGAATGTTTATTGTCTATTATTTGATTACGAATGATTAAATAGAGCGAACAAACTAAAGTCTAAAACAATATTTAAAACTCTACGTCAACAATATTTATAGCAATTGAATATTACTTTTATCTATAACTTAATTAACACTAAATGCAAAGATTTCAAATATCGTTAAAATAACTTTATTCTTTGCCAATTATAACAAAAAATTTAATCTCTTTAAGAAAGAGCGAAAGCATCTATTAGCTTAATTAGTCATCGAGAGAGTAGCGACACTAAAAAAGATACACGACAACATCTCAAAAATGCAAGAGAAGTTGATCAAATATTAGAACAAAAAACGAAAAACGACATCTTAATTAAAGAAAAAAAATTAAATATATCTTTTTACGAAAAATCTTAAGACAAGAAAGTTAAACAAGAAATTAAATTATATTAAAGTTAAATCGTTTCTCGTTAAGAAGACAAAAAAATTAATTAATTACGAACTCGACTTACTTAAGAACGTCAAAATATTTCTAACATTTTATATCTTATTATTGAAATTAGTCGACTCTATTACGTCTATACAAAAAACATTTTATTACAAAGCTCAAGAAGAAAGTAAATACGAAGTGAAAAAAATTCTAAAGTAGCAAAATCAAAACTATCTAATCAAGTAAAAAAGATATTTCACCTTAGAGAACACATAAGAATCCAAGAAGAATCTTGATGATTGCTATGATTTTATTTAGAAATTTTATCAAAATTCGAAAAATTATCTAGCATAGCGAAAGATAACTAGAAGATAAAAGATAACTCAACAAAAACATTCGCAACAAGATAGTTAAAGAATTCGAGAACATTTAACTTCTTTATTTTCGACAATAAACATTGTGTCTTTTGTTTCGTTTTCGCATTAATTGTCTTCAAAATCTTCTTATTTCGTAGCAATCGAACTATGACAATTGTTAACAAAGCTTCATCTTTAGCGATCTTAATAAAAAGATCTTTTCTATTATGATTAAGAAAAAATCACGACATGTTTACGCACAATTTGTTCGCAAAAACACATTCAAAACACTTTAAACAAAACAAAAAGTCTTTCATGACAATACAAAAATAACTAGAGAGAGAGCAACGTTCGCAAGCAATATCTATTAATGTATTGTAACATTCAATTTCAAATGCAATACGAAGACGACTTTGTTGCTAATAAGACATAATAGAAGAAACGTTTGACTTTTGAAACGAAAATCTTTAAAAAAAAGAATAGTGTTACGAGTTTAGCTCGAAACAACGTAATATATAATCTACGACACAATATATAATACGAAGTACGATTACTTGCGTATTCGTCGACTTAACAAATAAATAATGCTCGACATGTTTGACAACAAATTGAGCAAACAATGCTTAACATGTTCGATAACAAGTTGAGCGAACAATGTTCGACATATTTGACAACAAGCTAAGCGAACAAGAAGAGTCTTCTTAGTATATAGATTTTCAAATACGACTTTCTTATAAATTGTGTTCAATTTATCTTAAGTCTTTATTTTTTGTTACGACTACTAAGTTGCAAATTCTTGTTATCAAGTGATTGCTTACATTGTTTGAAGACGTCTACAAATCTTTCTAATAGCATAACTCTCTCTAATATCTCTTACAAAAGTATTAGCGTAACAATTATTGAACTTACAACAATAAAATATTGCACTATATAAATTATATCTTATATTATATTAATAAACTAAAAAAGATTTTTTGCAAGTTTCGAAAAGAAAAGAGAAATTTAATAAATTATTTTAACTTATTTAAATATTATATATTAAGTTATTAAATCTTGTATATAAAGAAATCTAAAACTTCTATTAAATACAATAATTTGACAAAGAAAACAATATATAAAGAAATTAAGTTACAATATAGTTAAACTAATAAATACTCAAACAATTAAAAATAGATTTTGTATTATAATATTCGAAAATTAAAATATAAACAATAAACAATCTATTACTATATAATAATTCGAGAGCGCTTAATTAAATTAATATAACGTTCGATTAAAATAATATTACTATTATGTCGTCGAACTTGTTTCTCGAACGTGCAAGAACAACACTTCTAGTATATCTATGTAATAGATAATATTGCGTTTGTTAGATTGCGATTATTATAATTTTTTGATTTGATAAGTTTTAAGCATCTATTATTCTAAAGACGTTATAGAGTAATTGCAATCTAACGAGTGCAAAAGTTAAAATTGTCAAATTGTAAGTTCGATTTCGTAAGAATGTTTGTTAAGTCTTAAGATTTTTGATTGTACTTACAAAATGTCTCGTTCTTAAGAATCTATTTATAGTATTAATAAATTAGAAAAGATATATTGCGAGCGTAGCTCGATCTAACTTTCTTTTAACTTATTTTCGCGAACGTAAATTTAGAGAAAAAGATAGCTATTATATTATCGAGTTTGCTCTTCGAACGCGTAGAGACAACACTTCTAGTATATTTGTGTAATAGATAATATCACGTTTGTTAGATCGCAATTATTGTAGACTAGTCGCGCTAACCCGGAAATGTCACGTGCAAATGCCAAGACTTGGGTCAAAAAAAATCGAGAAATTGAATTGCTCAAAGTAGTTTAGTCGATTACTATAAGTAGTTTAGCGCGAAGCGCGAAGCGCGCTAAACTAATTTGAGCGATTCGATTTCAAAAAATCGTCGCGACTCGATCTTGGCGCCAAGTCGAACTAGAGGGGTAATATCATAATCTAGCTCGACGATCAATCTAGATTATTGTAATCTTTTAACTTGATAAGTCTTAAACATTTATTACTCTAGAGACGTTACAATTACAATCGATTAAATTAATACAAACAAGAAAATTAAGATTATAACAACTTTACAATTATAAAAGTTAAAGTTGTTTTACTAAGCAATTAATTCGAACATAAAGAGTAGACTCAAAATAATTAATATAAATTTTAAATACTAAAGATGCGCTACTAATATTATTAAATATTTTTAAATTTTCGATTTTATTAAAGCTCTTAATTTGTTTATTTGTTATTAATAAGTTGTAAGAGATTAAGTACAAAAGAAAAGAAAAATAACTTTTAAAAACAAGAATATCTTCTTCTATTGCAAGAAGAATAATTTCTTATAAGTAAATAATTGTCTTGTTTGCATTTATCTCTCTATTATTTACTAAAAACATACTATTAAAACAATAGATATTAATAAACAAACTTGCAAAATAGTTTGTTGCTTCTATATTTAAAATAACAAGAACAACTTAATTCGACAAGATTAAATATAAGTTTAGAGCTATATATTTAGCGCAAAGAAATAGATAGATAGTAAAAAAATAAAATAGAAGATTTTAAATTGTATTAAAGAAATATTAATAAGATAATTACTAATTGTAATAACAATTTAAGATTCTAACAACAAGCAATACAATTGTAAAGAGAAAATAATATATTATTAAGAAGCTCTAATAGATATTTTGCAATAATACAATAATAATTTTTCTTATAATATTTATAAAATAATTAAAGCAAATTGTTTCAATTAAGAATATTAATTAAATTGACAAAATTTAAGCTTGCGTTAATTCTAAACTTTATTAATTATTAAATATAGTACTTATATTGTTTCGACAAATAAAACAAACAAGAGTTTCTATATTAATAATTCTTGCAACTAAGAAATATACAATTTACTATACAATAACAACTAAAAGAATCTTGATATTAAACAAGCTAACAAGATAACAAAAAATATAGCAATAAAGATTGCAAAGCAAAAACAAAATACTATTAAAACAACTAAAATTATAATAACAAAAATTGCAAAGTAGAAACAAAAGACTTAAAAAATTGTCAAGAATATGACAATAAAAATTGCAAGATAAGATAAATTAATAATGAAAGAGAGTGCAAATTAAAGTAACGCAATTGCTAAATTAACAAATAAGTCTAAAAATATCAAATAAACAATAAAATAAAGCAATATATATAAATATAATTGTAATAGATTGTATATTGTTGTTTCGATTGCGTTTTACAACGCTAATTAAAACAAGTAAAACAATATTATTGTTTAAAATTTCGAATATAGATTATGCAAGAATTAAATATCTAAACAAATAATACAACATTAGTTAAACAATTAGTCGAACAATTAGTTAAACAATTAATCGAACTTCTTAAGTAATTAGATTGACAAATAGAATAATATTTGCTAAAATAATAATAACAATTGTTAAACTTAATATTATATCTAAATCATAATATAAGTTTCAATGCAAAAAATAATATAATTTTTTATTTGTTTCTAATAAATAGTTCTAATGTCTAGTGTACTTGATTATATAGTTTCGATAATTGTTTAAATCTATGTTTACAAATCTGCAGAATCTAAAAAATTTGAAAAATATCTTGACATGTTTAGCTCGATCTGCTTGTCGAAATACAAATGTAGAATTTATCTTAGAGTTAAAACTTGTTAAATATTAAATATAATTTTGCAAAGAAGATCTAAGCACTAAGATAATATATATTAATACTTTTTCAAATATAATTTCAAATTCAAGCAATTTAAGCAAAGTTTATCTTGTGTATATTTAATTGCGTACGATATATGTATAATAAGCTAGTACAATGCAATTGATGTTGTTCGTTTGTTTGATATAGTATTATTACAGCTTAGTTATCTCGTCTGCGAGCAAATCTTGTCGCGCGAACAATCTTGTAAGAGCAAAATTCTTAGCAATTATTGAATGTGCAAAATATTGTGTGCAATAAATAAAATCGACAATTTGAGCAGTGCTCTTTGCAACGCACATAACTAATTTCGAGAAGCATCCTAGGAAGCTACTAGGGTGATTGAAAAAACCCCCTTGGCGCCCTTAAAGTAGGTGAGAAGGAGTAGGCCTGATCTGGGTGTCTACCAAACGCGATCAAACACCCCCCTGACTTTCCGTAGAGATATTCGTTCTTTCTCGCCAAACTCTCGTCCGCCTCCTGATCCTTTCAACATAACGATGTCTTTCAAGACATAAGCTAAAGGTGCTGAGATTGAGATGGCTATTAAATTTTTTGCTCCTCGACTAGTATTCGTTTCCGCTCCCAAAGCTACCCTCAGCCCCTAAAGACCTGTGGTATATGGTAAAGGCCACTACCGAAAGTCACTATAGAATGAATTCAACCGGGAGCTAGTTTATACCGTCTGCATGCGACACCTGAGGTGGGATACGTGGCGAATGTGAGTCAACGTTCTGCTTGATTCCCAACTCCAATTTCCCGCCTTATTACCCATTCCCCCAAAGTCTATCTATGACATGTCTTGGTTGAGTACGCGTAGTCCTCCGACGATTCGCCTCTTTAGAAACGAAACAATACTTTTAGATCGGTCCATATCAATTTCCCTGCCGTCAAGGTTCAAGAAGTGTTCCTGCTCATTGCTGCAAACCGCGACTGCCACCGCTCGAGCTGTCTCTCGACCAACGTCTCTTTCCACCGTCCGATGCAGTCCGGTGTTCTCCACTGCTTAGGGCGTTTTCGGTGTCTGACTCTCCTTGGGACTTTTACTCTACCTGGTAGGATGCGAATGGATCTGTAACGGGTTCGTAGTTAACGTAGTGACTTGCATGGACTCCCGTCCACGACCAAGCATGATTTCTCCACCCACTTAAGATTGATATCGTTACGTTGAGAGAGCAGATATTACATACAATCAGCAGGCAGCAACCTATCGCCGACCTACGACCAAGCTAGGAGGTCACTACCAGTCCGCTATTGACATAGGCACATAGGAGGGTACCTTATGAGAGTCTCAACCGCCCATTAATGCGTCACGTCCTGCAAGGAACTATTATCTCGTCCTTGAGCGTCACTCAAATGCTTATTTCCTAATCTTATGCGTCTATCAATCGCTTAGGGGTCCGCATCGAGAAAGATGACAGAACTGTGTTGCGGCTTAGTTGTTACTCCAGGTCTTACTTCCCACAAGACAGGCGGGCCTCTGGTAGTATCACCGTGATACATTCTCATTGTGTTCAATTTCAGTTGCGTCACAGCATTGACAATAGGTTCAACCTCTTTGCATCCTAGACCACGTCCATCTTTTATCGAGGTCTTACAATGCGAGAAGGATAGACTTAATAGTGGATTATGATCACAGCTTGCTTATGCAAGTCCTCGCTTAGAGGTAGGTTTGGCAGTCATCTACGCGACCCGCTTGACGCAACTGACAATTCTGCAGTTGGTCAGCTGGCTAGGGCAATCATTCTGTGACGTTACCACGCCATATCTGATTCATCTCGCTGAACTGTTGTTGTTGAAAAGTCGCCAGTTGCTGGACATGTTTGCTTGCAGGATTTGCAAGCAAACATAGTGTTCTGTTTTCGCCCGCAGGATTACTGCGGACCACCGAAGCAAGCCAACCATAGCGGACAAAAATCGGGATCTCTTGGTGGAATGAAGTACCACGTGGTCTATACGTATGAGTATTATGAGCTCCCATTCATCCGTCGAACCACGAAGTCCGACCAGCCAGGATAAATAAGCGAGCTGCGCCGCTCCGAACAGAAAACTCCAAGTCATCCCAACAAGCTTTTGTCTCCAGCCTTTGTATCCGCTCTCTTGTGCACTATTTGTTGCAGCCTAGTGGCAACTCTACAAGCGCAAGATCCATCTTCAGCCTGAAATTTACAATTCACATAGTCCGTCAAAAATGGGTAACCCACCATTTTCTGGGACCATCATGAAGGTTTTGGGACTCAAACCCTGGGAAAATCGAATGCGAGTACATGCCGACCAAATGAATGGACGGAACCTCGGCTACCCACGGTATTCAGAGCTTTACAATCACTGGCACAATTTTCCACAGTATCAACATCACTACAGAAATCGTCACCTGATTCAGTCACACGATGGTCGATTGCATCACTTATCGGCGGATGACGAATATCGCGCCTGGTTGCGCCATCATGATATAAGACGATACGAAGAGGAGCAGCTTGCACGGAGATATGGCCGCCATCCGCGTAGGCACCGCCATCCACCACGATTTCATCCCCGTCACAATATAGACGAGGACTATGGAGACGAATATGATGAGGGAGATACAGACGAGGACTTCGAGGTAGATGAGCACACCGACAGCGCGAGTTCAATGTCGTACGAGCGCACTCGACACGGTCACGCTCGCGGTCACGCTCGCGGTCACGCTCGCGGTCACCGTCCCCGCTTACATGGAGGACGTCGCCTGCACGGGTGGCACCCTCAGCATCATGGGATGGAATCCCATGGGGGATGGAATGGGCGCATGGAATACGGAGGTTATCCCGAACGTGGCTTCTACGAGGATGAATATTATTGAAACGATGACGCCTCCGCGGCTTTTTATTACTAGAAATGCCACGATGTAACGCAAAGCCAGTCTATCAAGGCAGGTCTGAGTAGTCTTCATTTCTAATTCCGAAGCTTCAGGATAATTTCCCGGCGGTACGATGAACGAGGCTCAGCCTGTGATGTAATCAGTGTTGAACATTCATTTGTCTTTACATTAGAACATCGCGTGGTTTCTTTGCTATCAGTTGCTCACGTCACCAGGTATCTTTGCTGGTGGATGTAGTGTCCACAGAATGCTGATTCATGCGACTGTGGCGATAGCGGTTTGCTTCTCAAAGCCGCAAGCAAACTCTTTTTGAATGATTACCTTTGGGTTTGCCGTTCGCACTCGGCCAGCACATGTTACGATGCGATGCTCCATGAGTCTGACACTTTTCAAACATGAAATGATTTACTCATAATGTCGTTGGGCCTGAACGGAGTCTCTAAATAAGATCTCACATCACAACCCAAAGCTCGCGCTTCACCATTGGCTTCAACCAATTTGTTGAGAGCACAGAGCTTCGTCATTAGTTCCACCAATACCTTCGCCCGTAACAAGCACCGCAAGCGTCATTCAATTCAAATTTAAAAGCCGCGAATACCGGTTACATGCCTCATTACACATCGGTAAGTCATATGGCTGGCCACCAACACCTCGCAATAATTTTTCATCGTCTGATCGATTATTATCAGACAATGCTGGGACCATGGGGAAGACCTCGCCAGCAAAGCCCACGTCAAAGGCCCCCTTATTACACAATACCTCAATGCTACGGACCGCCGGGCCCATACTTTCCCAACAACATATGGCGGAACGGCCGACCGAACGGCGTCCCTCAGACTTGCGGCAATGGCAATCCGTTGATGCATCATGGTCCAGTGGTTCATGTTTGCTGTCCCCACCCCTCCCACCGGCGGCACCACCGCGATCGAAGGCATCACTCGCGCCGTGGTCACCGTCGGGATGAAGACGACGATGATGAAGACGATGAGGACGACGAGTCAGATAGTGATGCGTCAATTATGAGCGAGATCTACGACGGCGACTCCGTGGCCTCACAAGTAGGAAACATGTACGGTGGCCGCATGCCTGGCTTTGGCCGTCGGAATGGTCACCATCGTGGCATGGAGCATATTGGTCGTCATCAGCCTCACGGACCTAGAATTCTAATGCATCCAGGCGGGTCGCCTTTTAACGGTCACAGAGGGAATCGCGTGGCGGGAATGTTCGAAAGGGATCCTTACCGGATTGGACGTGATTACGAGGATTCCGAGATCTCTTATTAACTATTTCGCTGGATTCAGAGAGGTAGCTAGCAGGTATCTCGATTCGTTTTTGGCACTCGGTAGGCGATGGCGTTTCTGCAAATTTCGACTATCATCTTCCATTCTACGACGCTCGCCTTCCGCTTCCTTCTCGTCTGTCTCCACAAGAAGTGAGAAAAGTGCTAAGGCCCGCTTGTTAGCACTATCCCCTTTACAATCCCATTCCTCGCCCTCAGTCTGGGTTCCGTAAGGAGTGCTTCCAGAGCCAGTGTGTTGTAGGCTAGATGTGGGTCATGGCTATGAGCTGACTTTCGCGCGCTGGTCCCCATCCTAAGTGGATTTTCCATAAATTAACTGAAATGCGGACGGAGAAGCTTGCGTGTTTCTACTCTGCCCATTGCTCGTCGTGACATCTATCTGAGATGTGTTTAACCTTCTATGGCTTCTTTCCCGGTTCTCACTAGGTGTCTAGGGTCCCTAGTATGTATCTAGCTGCCATCAACGTCCCTTGCCCAGAACTCCTTCCATTCGCGACCAGAGGATCAGACCTTCATACGCAAACATAACTTGTTACTTATGGCTACCACATACAACCCACGTGGACTACCAGACTTCCCAATCCCCCATTGCAGCATTCTAAGCGACAAAAGTAGCAAGAACCTATCGCTCTCGTACACCATGATCTACGCTTTAGTCGAGAGGACGAAGGGATTGGTCGCTGCGAGCTCTATAGGACCGTACACCGGCGAGGAGAGTGCAGCCAGGAAGATCACTTGGGTAACATTCTCGATCATGCAGCAAGCTTCTAATGGGGGAGGGTGAAAACCCTCTAGGCAAACATTAGATATGGAGGAGCAACGCAAAGCCAGTGGTTCGAGGGATGCAAATATTGATGCGGATTGAGTGGATCGAGTCATTGTGACTTCGGGGTGCCAGGAGCATCGACGCTGGTTATGAGGCATCATGGTTAAACAGCCGCCTATGGTGCAAGGGTTTTCCATACATGTATGTATTCCCTTGAAAGCTGATTGCCAGAGTACGAAGAGAGGGTGCTGATAGGGCTGAACGCTAGTCTCGCTGTTGCCTAGGTGACACCAAGCACTAACCTGGATCCTTCGAGTATCTGTCGCGGTCCAGACTTCGTGACTCACCGCAGCTACAGCGATGGCACCTCTTGAAACGCGTAAATCGTTTCTGCTAACCTATGAACTGGCTCATCTCCACTTACGCCCGTTTTCAGCGGCTGCGGAGTGTTTTGGCGTTGGGACATGGGGTCCAATTGGATCCTTCGGATTGAATCCTTCAGCCAAACTATGGGCCAACAGACCTGACAGCAGGCATCCATCAGCCCAAGGACCTCCTTGGAAACAGGGGTCAATATTGTCGGGCGTTGATCGTCCTTTCGTAATCGACAGCTAAGGTAGGTGATCTCTATATATATGGGCAAGCAGCCCTCATCTCTTAATCTAGATGTAGGTCAGATCTCAATGTGAGTAGCACATCTGTGACGGCCGTGAGCAACTTTTCTTTCCGTCAGCAATTGAAACTTGTGACCTTCAAACTTTCGAACGCCGGAAGTCCTATTCAGCCACATAACAGTTATGTCTTCCTCGGGTATTCTGTCGCAGACATTGCAATCTCTCACCAACACCAAGATTGAAGAGCTGCGAAAGCAGAAAGGGACTTTCGAAGGCCGCAAGCGCAAGATCTTAGCATTTGCCAATGGTACTACTGACCAGTCAAAACGGCTTCGTGGTCTGCTCTCCGGGATAGTCAGTCTTAGCACGACCTCGAAGCTTGATGAGTTCCAAGAACACGAGCTGAATCAAGAAACCACTGGAGGACTGTCCATGGTAAACATCCGGCGGTTCCTAGACCAAGCACATTACGATCCGTCGATCCCTTCCTCCCTTCTGGAAGAATGGGAGCGGAAGCTACGGCTACTACTTGATCAGCGGACCCGGAAGCTTGAATATGCCGACCTCTATGCTCGGCTGTTGACAGAATGGCTGTCCGATACGTCCGCAGCTGCTACTCCTCCGGCAGCCGTTGCGTCAGACTCTGCCAGTCTTGACGGCCCTTTTGAACTGGTAGCGCAGACCAAACTGCAGCACTTGCAAGAGATGTTCGAATCCTACGTCTTCAAGCCACTTGATACCAATGTCAGCGCCATCCACGACTATCTGGATGGACTCTTCAAGGACGAGAAAGCTGCTAAACGACTTAAGGAGTTCCGAGAAGAACTACAGCGGGAAGGCAACGGGCTGCTCGCCCGCTCGAATCCGTTCGACCACGGTTGTCTACGTTGGTGCATCAGAGGTCTGCTCAAGAACGAGCTCCTTTCAGAGCAAAAGAAGACAATTTTGCAAGAGTTCCTACAGAACGAGGTTGTCTTAACCGAGATCGCGGACGTGCTAAATATGCGATATGCCAGTCTCCAGGGCTGGTCTTGGGGTACTGAAGGCATTGTGGTCGAGCCTCGTCGTCAACTGAGTGGAAAGTACAGAATAACGGTAAGTGCATTCCTGAGCATCCTGTACATGGTCTTAAGGGCTTCAAGGAGCTTGAGACATATCTCAGCAGTATTCGCTCTATGAATTCAGCCCCTAGCCTCACGAGGAAAAGCTAAATCCGAAATCTACCTAGATGGATGAAGATATTCTCCAGGCGATATTCCTGAACTACATTGGGATTACTTGGTCGGTCACGATGAAGCGCATGCTCAAGCAGTTGATCTCAAACAAGGACGTCTGGAAGAGCTGCCAAAGCCCATTGTCGGTCCATGACCAAGACCGCAGAGCGTACTATCTGGATGAACCTCAAAACGTCGCCACCCAGGGAATAGCGTGGCAGAAGCAGGAACGTTACAGGGACGACTACTTCCTTGCACAACTACCGAACACGGTACAGGCTGGAGCTCGGGGTGGCTACGATGATGAAGACGAAGACGACGGCGATGGCGGCGCAAAGACTCCTCTGCAGATCCGGCAGCAGCTATTGCACCAAATTGCCGCAGAGCTGCTAATCCATCGATCCCTCCATGGTGAGGTCGCTGTTGTTCAGTCGGACATTCAATGGTTCTACACATCTCTATCCCACTCAACCATTTACGCTGTCCTACGCTTTTTTGGCATGCCGGAGTCCTGGATCTCCTTCTTTCGGATTTTCCTGGAGACGCCGCTCAGGATGGTGTATGAAGGACAACAAGAATCCGAGGTGCGAATTCGTAAGCGAGGTGTGCCAATATCGCATGCAATAAGCAGCTTCATGGCAGAGGTTGTCCTATTCACCCTTGATTTAGCTGTAAATCAAAGAGCCGACGGAACACTACTATACCGCTTGACGGACGATATGTGGATCTGGGGTGATCCAGCGCTTTGCAAAGACGCTTGGAAGGCCGTCCGTGATTCCGTCAATATTCTTGGCCTGACTATCAATGAAAGAAAATCGGGATCAATCTCTCCTGAAAATTCAGGGGCGAGCGACGATAATGGTCTTCCCCAAGGAGATGTCACCTGGGGTTTCCTGAAGCTTGAACCCGGTACTGGGCGCTGGATAATAGACCAGACTCAAGTCGATCGCCATACGGAACAGCTGAAGCGACGGCTTCTTGCTAGCAAAAGCGTATTCTCCTTCGTCCAGCTATGGAACAGCTGCGTGGGAAGATTCTTCAAACGAGTGTTTGGCGAACCGGCCAACTGCTTTGGGCGTGGTCATGTGGATATGATCCTTGATACGCACAGACGTATCCAAAGTCGGCTTTTCAACAACATCGGTGCTCCCGGCGATAGCGTGACAGATCATTTGAAGAACATTGTCTCGGAGAGATTTGGAGTGACTGACGTGCCAGATGGGTTCTTCTACTTGCCTGAGGAGCTCGGTGGCTTAGCTCTCTGCAACCCCTTTATCGATTACTTGTGTGTCAGGGACCGACTGATCAAGTCGCCGGAGCAACAGATGGAGCATTTCCTTGAACTTGAAAAGGAAGCTTATCGGCAAGCTCGCGAGTGGTTCGAAGCTAATGGAGGATATGCTGTCAGTCGCAAGACCGAGGATCGGTTGCGCAAGTCACAGAGATCAGCCAAGCCACTGGTGACCAGCACGAAGTCGGATTCCGAGTCTCCCACATCTGGAAAAGAAAGTGACCGAGAACCGTTCATGACAATGACCGAGTTCACCCAATACAGGGAGTTGACCAGCGTCAATCTCAAGAGCAAGTACAACATGCTGTGCACAAAGCCCGAGCCCCAAATCCTGGAAAGCACGCCAGATGTTTACGCAGCAGTCGAAAGGCTTCCGTATGCGCAGCGAATCCTGCTTTCGGTCGCTGTCGACGCGAGGATCACATGGCTTATCCACCTGTATGCTCCAGACCTGCTTCAGCGCTTCGGAGGGCTGAACATCGTGGACAAAGGACTCTTGCCTTTGGGCGTGATGCAGATGCTGCGGAATAGGAAGGTGACATGGCAGGAAGTTCTCTGAATTAAGGGATGACGTAGAGTGTTTGTAATCGCGTATGGGTGAATTGTTGAACCGCAGCTCAAACGGGGTTCCTTTGGCTTGATCACCTTGCGATCCAGCGGCTAGGAGATGATTAGACCAAATAAGATACGAAGCACGAGGTTCTTCTTAGAACACTGTACTCTATAAACCAAAACATAAGGAGTATTGAGTTTTTCATTGACAGGCGGTCTCTTCCTAGCTGATTGGCTACCAGGAAATTCTCGAATTTCATTATATATATCCCTAATTGTCTATACTTATGTAGACACATTTTTCCTGTCTTGAAAATATTATCAGTGGTCATGTGGATTAATAGGGGGCAATTCTTACAGGGGTGCAACGCCTGAGCGGCTTCCCCGCAGGGTCATGCAACCGAAGCGCGTGGGGTTTGAAGTCACCTGTCAAACTTGCGTCTACCTCAAAATCGTTCATTTCTATTACAATTTCCATATCTCTACCTTCACGACCTCCTAGCAATTCTATCAAAGGCATCTATATCCATCTTATAATAGCCACCAGGTCTCTGGACATCTACAGCCTACTTACCTCACAATGGCCGACGAAGGCGAGAACCGAGTCCAGCTCGAGGACAATGATGACGGCTCAGCCCCCACCGAGCAGAGCGAAAACAGCGAGAAACACCCCTCCGAAAATCCTGCCGCCCAGAAATCCTCCGGCGGTACCTTCTCCCGTCCTCCTTCCCCCTTCCCCCAATCCCCACCTCCTTCTTCCCCACCCATCACTGATTTTACTCTCCAGGCTTCGCCTCCGCCCCCCGTTCCTTTGGCGACTCCGTCGGCTCGAAGATGGAATCCGTCATTTCGCCCGTCGGCAAGCCGTTTGGCAAGGGACTATCCGTCATAGGGAGTCCGGTTGGCGGACTGGTCGAGCCGTTGGTGGGTGGCCTTATGAAGAGTGGGGAGGCGCATGGGGCGGTTGCTGGTGTGGGCGCGGGCAATATGGAGCATAAGAATCGGGAAGAGGAGGAGGAGAGGAAGAAGCCGTATGGAGGGCAGGAGCAGACGGGGGAGAATCCGTTAGGGTTATGAAGATATAGGAACGATAGGGAAGGTAAGGATGTATATTTGTGGCTCTGATGATTGAGTTGTACATGATCTACTGTTCTTGGTCTTGATTTGCTTTGAGGGGATTGTCGGACTTATGTCGAGGGCTTCCTCGCCTCTTACTTACTCTCTGAGGATGTATCTTCTCCCTCTGAATTTTCTCACCTAGACTCAAAATCATTATTGTTCTGGCTTTTTCATTCTCCATCACGATATATTCGATCGACCTCGCGACCGAGAAATTCCGCAACACGCGCCATTCCCTACATGCAGAGCCTCCGGTCTTTTACCTCTTCAACGGCAAGATTTTCCGGCTCGTAGTCCACTCCTGAACCAGAATCGTCTGCAAAAGAACCCAAGCCGGACGGGCCTAGTCTGCCAGCAGTCATATTTGTCGGAGTTCTCACATTACTGTGGCCTTCTCACAGGGATCTCATGGGTGCCCAGGCCGCGAAACTGCGGCCACAAGTTGAGGAATACGAGTGGAGGTTAGCCGAAGATCCAAACTGCTTGACACCCAAGGAGCTCACAGACCACGAGACTGTGAAGTCAGCGTACCGGTATCATGTGTACCAGAGTATATAAGACTGGACCGGGCGCCAGAATAATGAGAGCTCGCGCCAACCACCATCCGAGGTCGCCTTTCTCCCACCCTCCTAGTCTTCAGGCAAGAATCATCCGCCATCACTCCATTGGCCATGAACAGATCCATTCCAGATCCTTATGTCTTACTCGGATTTCTGACTTCATCTTCCAACGACACTCCCACAGGCACGTCATCTCGCGCGTATTCTCCTCCTTATGCTCGCGCTCCAGCACGATGAAGAGAGGATCCAGCCAAGGATCCAATCCAAAATCCGATCAAGCAAGACCACCCAATCAGTTCTTCAAGTACCTCGTATTTTTCATGGCCGTGATGTCGCCGTGGCAAATCTATGATCTGTATAACTACTACCAGGTTGGGAAACGTGTCGTGTTTGGAGAGAAAAGGCTGGCCGAGGATGCTGATTGTATGTCATCCGAGAAGCGCGAGATCTTTGAACGTGAAAAGAAATGGTTCATTCGAGAGGCGAAGCAAGCTGAAGAGGTTCTGAAGCTATTCGGCAGGTTGAAAGGAACAACTGGATAGGAAGCAATGCAAGGGATTGATCTCGCCTCTTTGTCCACACCAATTCGTTCGGCCCTGTACCTTCAAATTCATCGCCAACTCTCCCTGTACTTGTAATGCTCTTATCTCCCGAGTCACAGATAAGCTCATTCCCAATTCTCCATCCAATTTCTCTACCCATTACCAAACTGCAGCCAATCTTCCCTGATCCATTTATCAAGCACTTCTGCGTTGAATTACATCGTCAACTTACAGATCAAACGAGTTCTTTCGACGTAGAGCTCGCACGTCACCAACAACAAGGGACTTTGGAGAGTCCCCAATCAAGAACCGGACCAAGAAGCTTCTCAAGAACGTAAGAATTTCATCAGTATGCTGCGGCTTCCACGATAGTGGGTATGGCTTTGCTTTTACGTTATAAAATTTTGGTCGATGAATGACAGTACCATCTGTGATCGATTGGCAGAGAGCAACTATCGAGGACGGAGAAACAAGGCCCGATCTGGATCAGCTTATTTTGGCAGCCGAGAAATGTGAGAAAATGGGTATCTGAAGAGAGAGTACAAAAGGATGTGGAGAGGTAAGTGAATTGGCGAGGCTCTGATGCAATATCCTGCGTGAGAAGGCATCGGACAGAAAGCGTCGTAAGGGATGGGCTTCCAGGTCCAGAATCTTCTCTACTTTCCGGTTTCGAAACTTTTCCCTTCGTATTCTTCTCAGCTCAGATAAGATCTACATGCTCAGCCATGCCTTCCTCCCACTCCCTTTTGCGAGCCGTTCCCGCCTCTACAGCTAGAAACATGAAATCTCCCTCCGCTAACGGCAAAGATCCTTCCAACGAAAGCATAAAACAACAGGAGACCATCAAAGGAAGTCAGTTCAGCCGGGCTCTGGAGTTCTTCCAATCGCTTGATAGTCATTTCGTTTATAGCTTTCGTCATCACGAACATAGCATTACTGGTTTTTTCGCTTCTACATCAAGACTTGAGAGCATGTACAGTTGTCCGAGAAGGAGAGAGAAGACTAGACGGAGATTCGGACTGTATCAAGCCTGAATTCCATACTAGTGAAGGAAAGCAGGAGTGCTAGTCCCGTTCCAGATTTCCTTTGGATCATTGGCTACGCTTCCAAAGACGTTTCAATTTTTGTGAAGGCGAGATTATCCTCTTAACTTCACTTACAAGGGGCACTGGTCCATACCTCTGGACCTCTATTCTATGATAGGCCTGCCTTGTACAAGCTACACAGCGATACCTCCATTGCTATCTTTTGTCAGTGTCACTCCGTCAGGCTCTAGCACCTATTCCTTCAATTGTCAAATCCGAGGAGAACGTGAGCTAAGGAAGGGACTGAGGTACGGACGGTGGTAAGCTGAAGGCCGAAACACGAGTTGAACTGGAAGGGAGAGATGATGGTAGGAGGCCTTGCTAGAGACTCGAGCGTGTGCCATGCTTGCAAGGTGAATGGCTGGAATCTGGATGGCCCGGGGAAGGAAGCTGCTTTCCGTAGAGGACCCTAACCCAAGTTCCCTCTTTCCTATCCGCCCATCTTTAATTCATTTGAACATCCGTCTTACAACAGACCACACCATTGCTCCCCCACCAAGCGCCCAAAACGCCCATTGCGGGTACACGGTCACTCTCATCCACCAATCAACATTCCTATACGCTATTTCCAGCATCTCCAATCTTCTACGCTCCTCAAGCGTCATGCTGTCCGGATGCTCGGCTAGCTTCTTCCGTCCTTCCTTGATGGCTCGGGATACCTCCGTCAAGCAGTCCTGCACAGAATTCCGTGCAGCGATCGTGCTGTAAACGAGGAGGGCGGCGAGGCACCATATCAGCGGGCCGATTTTGTTCTTTTGCTTGTAGGAGTCGTTGTTGGGCAGGATCTTCTGAGGATGGAAGTGCGAATGCGACGTGGAGAAGCTTCGGAACGGCTGTGGTATGGGAGCCTGGTGTGTCCTCCGACGGCTTGATGCGTTGATGAGGGGAGAATGACTGAGATATGGGTGTAGAGAATGAGGGCGTTTGGAATCCGCGAAATTAGAATATCGTGGTGATAGGCCAAGGCGGCGTATGAACAGTGGTCTTTGATGGCGGAACATGGTAGGATGGTTGAGAAACAGAATGGATGCCTCGCAAGAGTTTGGCCAGCGTCTTGTATCATGTGTTACCCTTTGCATCGCTTGCGTAGCAGGCTTCGCATGTTCCTCAAAGATGGCGACAACCACTAAACCCCAAGTGTTTCTGGCTACATTGGGACATGCCCGAGATACTTGATCAGAATCTCCCGTGGATTATTAGCTGCACAATTCAGCTGCAGAGATGGACATGAATCGCGAAGCGGTGGGTTTGGGGATCTTTGTCGTAGTGAGACTTGCTCTTGGAGCGGAACAAAAAAGGCAGAAGTAGATACCCTAGGTGGGAATTTTTCGATACTTGTCCCTTCTACCCAATACCTCCTTCTAGTTGCAGTTGATGCTACTTGTGCCGCTATCAGCGGATTTGAACCTATATTGGTTCAACCCCCAGAAGCAGCGAAAGGAAAGATACACAATACCATACCTTGTATTCCATACACGGCCAAAGCCATCACCATCATATACGAGCTCACCCTCCCCACTCATCCAACTTCATCGATACAGCAACGCCTCCACCATCTCCGCAATCGCCAACGAGCTCGTCAGCCCCGGACTCTCAATCCCCAAAAGATTCACAAACCCCTCAAACCCCTCCTCCTTCTTAATCCAAAAATCCGAGAACCCGTCCCCTTTCCCACTCGCCACCGCGCTTCCCTTCCCCAGCTTCGGTCGTATCCCGCTATAATCCAGTGTGACCTTCTCCCTCCTGATACCCGGGAGGTAGGCCTCGATCTCGTTCAAAGCGGCGGGTAAACGCTCTTCGTTGACTGAGTAATCGCTTGGGTCGTCAACCCATTCTACGTCCGGTCCGAAGCGTATCGCGCCGGTCAGGTCCATGGTCAGATGCGTGCCGAGGCCGGCGGCACCGGTGGTGGGGGCGGGGTAGATGAGGGTTTGGGGGCGGGGGGAGGGGGCGTTGTAGGCGTAGTAGGAACCTTTGGCGTAGTAGGGCTGTATACGGCGAGGAGGAGGAAGGATTGAGTTGGAGAGCGGGACGGCGTAGAGACCGGCGCTGTTAATCAGGGTCTCGGCGGTGATGGTGTCGGTTTCGGATGCTGAAGCGGTTTTGGTGCGGATCTTGTAGCCTCCGGCGCCGGAGTCGATGGGGTCAATAGATTGTACGGTGGTGTTGGTGGCTAAGTCGCCGCCGCGATCTTGGAAGTCTGATTGGAGGAAGGACATGTATGCGTGCGAATCGATGATGCCGGTGGTGGGGCTTTCAAGGCAAGCCTGCGTTACGCGAACATCGGGTTCGCGCTCATGGGCTTCTGATAGTGGGACGAAACGCATAGGGACACCGATTGCTTTTGTGAACTCGTACGTCTTTGTCAATTTCTCGTGCTGGGCTTCGTCTTGGGCAAGGATCCATTTCTTCGTGTTGCGGTAGGGGATGCCTTTCTTGTCGCAGAGGTCGTACATCATTTGCTTGCCTTTAAGGCAGAGGGCGGTTTTAAAGGAGTTAGGGCCATAGTAGATGCCTGCGTGGATGACCTGAGACGCCGATCAGTGTTTATCCTATGTATGGCTTATGCTTTTGTCTACCTCTGAGTTGCGACTACTCGTCTCCGTTCCAACAGCGCCATGCTTCTCGATCAGAAGGGTCGACGTCCCATCTCTTCCCGCGAGCTGACGAGCAATCGCTAAGCCCACAGCTCCTGCTCCAACGACCTGCTACTGCTCAGCACTCCTAAAGTCATGCTTAAAATGCGGCGAGGCCACGGACAACATGAGTGAAGTCTGCGCGTCGATTCTGAGAGGTTGAGAAAGCACGTATGCTACATGATCTTAACGGCAACAAGCAGACCTTCCCAAGCATGGCTGTTGGGCTCAAGTAGCGATCGAGTCTGCAACATACTACAGACAGAACCTCAGGTTACCCCTCTTTATAAGGGAAGAGGCTTGCTATGTACTTGGATAGCAGTCCCGCAACATATCATCAGCACGTTCATGGGCGATAAGAAGATAAGGGCATACAATTCAACAACCCTAGCGCTAGTCCTAGTGCTAGCCCTATCGGGGTCTCCGAGAACCTAAGGTAGGTCACCCTGAGCCTGGCTCTCTTCAACTTCGCCCCTGTAAAGTAAGCAATACAGCCAAGTAGTGACATGGGAGAGTAAACGGACGGTCTTTGAATTTTGTTTTCGTCGTTCATCTCTTATGGACACGTGTATACATTGAAATGTCGAGGATACTGTAAATTTCAAAGCATTATTCTCTTGCCGTTCTTCTACTCACAAGTTGTAGACACATCTCTTCTTACACAGTCGACAATATCTCTCTTCTATCTTGTAGTATTCGCTCGTGTGAGCATTCTATAGCTTGGGACTCCCTTTTTGCTGAATCAAGCATGGGCAGCGCCAACGCCGGCGCTCCAAGTCCGTCGGTCGCCACAGACGAACTGTATGAAGACGGGCTTGGACAAGCAAGCATGTGCAGTGGCCCGGGCTCTGAATTTGAGCCCCCGATATCGTATGTCAGAAGATCCCAATGACTGCATTTGATGGCCCAAACAGCTTGAAGCGTGATCAATGGCTCAAAATTATTCATGAAGCAACTAGATTTCACCGTGGACACCAACGCCACCCCGATGCTCACATGGTACCTGACCCACCCGAAGCCCCCAGTCTCATAACAAGCAACGGATACCCTGCCACAGCACGCTCATATCTTATACACAATCCCGTCACCCTCGGCAAACCTGCGAAATGGATGTCAGCCACCAGTCCACCCACCCACTCTCCCCACGGTAATTCAGAAAGAGAAGTACTCACATGATCTCATTCCTCTCGCCCATTTCCACCAGCGCCTTTCTGGCTTCTCCTTCCTCGAATGCCTCCTCCCTACCCCCAAGCCTTGCGTTCACAGCGCCCACCAACGGATCTAAATCCGCAGCCTCATTCTGGAATAGATTTGTATTGAGTAGTTGTCCTAACGCCGTCCTAAACACTCTCAACCGCGCTGGCGCGATTGCTTCAGCGTCGCCGTTCGTGCCGTTCGTTTGCTGTGATTCGTCGCCTTGGGAGGTGAGAAGCTGGGAGGCTGGTCGTGATGAGGCTACGGACATTTGGGACTGGGACTGTGATTGGGATTGTGATTGGGAAGTTCCGTTAGTCTGGCGCTGTGTACGAGGGCTGACGGTGTAAAGATCTTCGTCGTCGTCGTCTGAGTCGACTTCCGCGTTGGCAGTACCGTTGATTGTGCTTCGAGGGCGGGCGATGCCCCTTGTACTCGACCGCGTGCCTCCTGCGCGTGGTGTGGTGGTTCGTTGCTGGGTGTCGTTGTTATCTTCATCGTCGTCAGAGCCAGAGGAGTCGTCATCTGAAGCTGGTGCACGATCGACCCTCCTTCGCTTCTTGCGCTCATCTTCGACGACTTCCTTGAAGAGCGCAAAGCGAAGGATCGATTCAGCTGCTTCGGCGTCCTTCTCCTCGACACGGTGGGAGAGGCGTGCCTTCGCATGTGCGGTGGCGAGACGGATGAGCGTTTCGAGCGTACGCGCCGTCATGGGGGAGGTCTTGCGCTGGTTCCCTTCAAGCTCATCGTTTCGGAGTGCGGAATAAGTGGCCACGACGTGGTCCGCGGCGCCCTTCGTCAAGACCGGCTTCCGCTGCAACTTGGCATATTGGATGTATTTTTTCATGAAGGGTATGCTGAGTACATCAATCTTGCGAGCGTTTCCGCGGCCGGAAGTCACGGTCACGCCGGCGTGCAACATGATATTGAATTTCTCATAGACTTGGGTTTCTTGGTTGGATTCTTGGTCTCTGTCGAGGCCTACGCTGAGCGTTTGATGCGCTTGTTCCCGTACTGGTGCTCCCTCTTCGGTACCAGGCTGGCGATAGCGGTGCATACGAAGGACGTGCTCGGAGATCTGCCGGTCTCGGAAGTCGTCAATGTCGTCTGTGACTACGAACAGAAGATCGAAACGGGAAAGGAGGGAGTCAGGAAGTGCGATGTTTTTGTGAGGGTCTTTATGAGGGTCGTATTGGCCGTAGATGGGATTTGCTGCGGCGATGACGCTACATCGAGCGTTGAGTGAGGTGTGGATCCCGGCTTTGGCGATGGTAACGGTCTGTTGCTCCATGACTTCGTGTATAGCTACACGGTCAATGTCACTCATCTTGTCGAACTCATCGATGCAAACAACGCCTCGGTCTCCAAGCACCATGGCGCCCGCCTCGAGACGTCGTTCTCCGGTCTCCTTGTCACTGGTAACGGCTGCTGTTAGACCGACTCCGGAGGATCCTCGTCCGGTTGTGGCAATTGCTAGAGGCGCGGTGTTCAAGACAAAGCGGAGAAGTTGAGATTTCGCTGTTGAGGGGTCTCCAACCATAAGAATATTGATATCTCCTCTAAGATGGGTCCCGTTTTCGAGGTTCTTCTCCATACCGCCTAGAAGCATAAGAAGGATGGCCTTCTTGATGTGGTCGTGACCGTATATACTGGGAGCAAGCGATTGTGATAAGAGCTCGAAAACGTTCTTCTTCTTTGATACCTTGTTGATATTACGAATGTCAGTGTCAGTAATCGTTGATTGAGCGATGCCACCGCCTGACTTGGAAGACAGCAAAATGACATTGTTAGCGAGAATAAGTGTCTTGAAGGTAGCGCTGCCTTGGCCTGCAGTCCGATTTCCCAGAGAGCGAAAAATCCCAACTAGCTGTATCCGGTCTCCAGGCTTTACTGAGTCTACCAGATCATCGTCCATAATGACGTCGACCCCACGAGGAAGTTGGCCCGCTGGCGCTCGCTCCGGCATCTCCTGGATCGAGATTGTCTGGTGATCTCGATACGTGCAGTAGCCGTACTCAGTGATCAACTAGGAAAAATCAGTATTTTCCACTCCTTCGATGAGCATACAAAGCTCTACCTTGTTTCCGTCCTCGTCCTCCTGTGGATATACACTTGTGCTCGCTGCCCCGTTGGCAGTCATCGTCGCATCCCTATACTCTCTAAAGTGGAAGATGTTCTTCTTTTCATTGTAATGTACGCTCTTGACTACTTTTGGGCGCACAAGGGAGCACTTCGTGACGATGCCTTCGAGAGACACCATACGGTTTAGATAAGAAGAGCTTAAAGTTCGAGGATTGCATGCGAATTCTCCGAAGCTTCCGATCCAGGCACAGTAGTACATCTACCAGAGATATCAGCTAGTCCTTCCTCTTCAATTGCCTCGGAATGTGACATACAACATCCTCAGCTGACTCCCTAGGAGGTCGATTTGGTAATATTCCAATGATGTTTTTGAGCGCGCGGTCGAAGGCTTGCGAGAAGTCAAAGGGCGTTTTTAGTAGCCTATCGCCCCACATCAGTCATAGCATTCGTCTTTTGTGACTTGACCACCGACCCATCTGCCAACTGCCGATTATGCTCCCTGACTTCATCCAGATTGACCTGGGTGGATATGAGCGCTTCGTCTCCGTCTTTCGCAAATGTAGGCTCACCTCTAATCTTCGGTGGCCTTGATTCAGCATCAATATAATCTTTGCCCGATAGCTGCAGAATGTTAGTCTAGGCCATTGAATCAAAACCGTGTTGCGTGCCTTCGGGCTCTGGCATCGCCTGCAATAGTCAGTTAATAGGCCAGCACCGCCAGCACCTTCAAGAGAGCCACTTACTCGGATCCAGGAACTCTTCCGCAAGCCTGATGCGGTCTCGGACCGCTTCGTCACGAAGCTGGAGACCATCCATTGTAGCGATCGGTATCAATGTTGTATTTATTCAGCGATGGAGAACAACAGAGTGCACTGCGTCCATAGAATTTCTCAAGCGGTGCAAATTGGATGGCACTGGAGGCCGAGCCTTCGGCGCGTCTTCCCAGACGCGTCACAGCGTGTAAAGTGGCTGTAGCACGCTAGTCCCGAAATCCGAAGTACCGCCGGACCCTCATCTAAAAACCATCCTTCCACTCATATCCATCATCCTCAATAATTTTTTGATCGCACGTCGGTCACGGAGCCTGCGACATGGCACCAAAGCGAAAGCATGCCGAGCTGGATCCCGATCCCGAGAATAAGGAGAGTACCAAGCGGGCCAAGAAAGGCTTCACCGTTGGCCCCGACAACCTTCCAGATGGGACGCACCGCCGCAAAGGTAGAATTTGAGGCAAATCACCATATCCTAGCTAACATCAATGCAGCGCAGAAGATAAAGTCCACCCTCATTCACAAAGCGAAAGTCAAAAAATCATACGCCAAGCTCAAAGAGCGCGAACAACTCGACAGTGGCCCAGCATACGATCCATATACGACTACTGAGGACGCTCCGAATCCAGAGGAACCAAAATCTCCTACACTTGAACTTCACCCTGAGCGTCAAGCAATGCTAGATAATCCCCTGCCATCACCGCCTCCCCCTAGTGCATTTCGAGGCAATGCTACGGAGTCAAGGCCTCGAAAAGCTCCAAAATCTCGCCCCTTTGTTAAAGAATCTGAACACGCGAGAAACAAGCGGGAAGTAGCAGAAGTTCGAAGAGAAGCGATCGAAGAAAGCAATCGACAGCGTAACGAAAAGCTTGCAGATAGGGAACGAATGAGGAGAATGACTGCAACAGCGAGGAAGCCTGATAGGAATGGACAACGTAGATTGGGGAGGGAGAGTAAAGTGCTACTTGAGAGGGTAAAGAGGTTGGTAGGGAAATAAGACCCGCATTGTTATTGCATTCTACCATCTGGGTACCTGCCGTCCATTCTGCAGCTTTCTAGTGGGGTGTTCTTGTAGATGACTATGCGATTTCCCCAATATCCATTTCACAGGACCGCCTGATTTTTGCATATCGAAGGTAAATACTCCACGCTGAGGGATGTGGCAATTCGGCTTGTCGATTTGCCCTTTGGTAGAACTCTGCAGTGGTATTGCATCAAATCATAGCTCTTGCAAGAAGTCACGACTAAGCACGGCCGCGCCGATCTTTGAGCTTCGAAGTGGAGTCACCGCTAATTCTTCCTAATGGATAATTCGATGAGGCTCTTGTGGAGATCATGATATCCACGGCGACGTCGTTTTGGTGTTTGTCAAGATGACCTTACTTGCTCCAGCTGCCCTAGCAGCAGCTCCTGTGAGTTGCACTCGTACTTAATCGCTGGCGCTGGCTAAATCGAACCAGTCTTTTTTCCCAGCCGCTAGCAAAACCGTCACTGTAGGAGCAGCAGGCGTTATCCCAGTCGCAAACATCACTAGGACTGTGCTTTGTGGTAGTGGTTGTCTCATCAACTTGAATTATATGTATCGGCCTGTTGTACCTGTCAAACATACTGAGGCACTTGAACAAAATGCCATCCCGACTGCTAGCAAAAACAATCTACCGTCTTCATATCTTCATTTCAGCACATACTCGGTCACATCAGCTTGCCAAACAATCACTGGTACATTTACTGGCAAAAGGTCCCACAACGACGGAGACTGCTGTGACCCTAAGGTCGCCTTTCACAGTCGCCGTGAACGCGAGCATGGGCAATCAAGACCTCAATATTTTTGCTGCAGGCAATGCACAACGTCTTCTGAACACTGATGGGCGTTTCGAGGGGTGTTTGGCGAATGCAAAACAAATTTCACCATACTCGTCAGCTGTAGCAACGACCGCTTAAAACAGCAATCCAGCCACCGCGGTCTCAGGCCCCTCCGTCGCAGCGTCAACCTCAGCATCGTCATCAAATGCTGTTGAGCATCACCCAATCTCGTCTCAAGGCCAAATCGTCCTCAGCGTGGTGTTACCCGTTGCTGCAGTCGCATCGACTGTCACTTTCATGTTGTGGTTTCGGCGCAAGCGTCGTAGAGCAGCACAAAGTAGGCAGAGAATCAATGTATTGATTCCCGAGGGAGAATCAGGATCCGCTGGCCCTGTCTACATCAAGCCAGAACTTGACGCTAGACCGAGCCGCTGGGAAATCGGAGACAACCAGAAAATTCACGAGGTCGCGGCGGATGGGGTGACGCCTGAGTTGGATGCTGTGGGCGGCCTAGATGATGGGGCAAGATCTCGGAGTGGGCACATTGTGCGGGAGCTCAGAGGGCAGGAGTCAAGCCATGAACTGAATGCACAGTTCGAGGATACGTAGAATGTCGGGAGGCTGCAGAGCGGGAGCCCAGTATCGAATCCATGCGCCGGCAGAGTGGTCGTTTTGGAAGCTTGCTAGGTTACGTTCCTGAGTACACCTAGAAACCTTCCCACAGATTCGTGAGGTACTGATTGACCTGCGAAGACCCATTAGGAAGGCAGACCATCAAGGAATATCAAAACCGAATCAAGACCACCAATTGGATGACCTCGGATGAGCAGAAACAAGAGAAGGGTTTTGCGACCGTTAGAGGCTCGCCAGGCGAATGAGCAAACATCTGTGCCGGTGGATGGAACGAGCTATAAGCAGGGATTTGTGTCCGTTCTGTGACCGAGCAGTAAAACATGAGTTGAAGCAGCCATTGCGGATACACCTTGCCTCTAATTCTAACCTTGCTCAGAGTTCCTCAGTTGACGCCGTCAACATGTTCTCTTCGATTGTATCAAATACCATTCGGACAGTCAATCGAAATGAAGCCATGACTCTCTAATTGACAACAGGGAATATGAACGGCGATAAAGCCGTCGTCGACGGCAGCGATCAGGCAACCAAGCTCCTGATAATGTTTCACGCATCCGGGCAAATAGCACCATTCTTATTAAAACACTTCACCTTGTCGTCGAGCTTCGAGAGGCCCCCTGCTCCTTGTACGACGGCAGAATGGTTTCGACGTCTTTTACTGACAGGTCGCAAGGCCATCGACGAAACGCCACAGCCATCGAAGCTTTCTCGGACACCAGAGAACATCACTGGCTGTAGAAGTGGAACAATGAACAATGAACAGGGAAGATGCTTATCGATACAAGGTCTCGCCCTTTCGCTGGTCGAACTCAACACGTGTGTGGATTTTCAAGAATTTCTTTACGTCAAGGGACAATGTGTGCGCTATTTCGCCTCGAGTGTGCGGCTGGACGATGGAGCGCGGGCTGTTCCTTCACAGACCTTTAACGTTCTCAGAAGGTTTCATGAGCCTGATACACCTCTGCTCTATTCATCTAATCGATGCGATGCTTGTTCCGAGTGGACATCTGAGCTTTTAAGGCAGGACCTGAGGGAATTGTCAATTCACAGTGTTTGGTGGTCTAATCAGGTCAGGAAAATCTCACACTCCTCTCACCTCTAGGTCCAGGCAAATTATGCGATGTTTCATGTCACAAGGGTGGCTGAGTGAAAATCGAGGAAGGGACACAGCTGGGCCGTCCACCCGGAATGTTTTATCGTCTCATCCATCCCGCCCAGATCCCCCACGTTTCTCATCTCGCATGGGCTAGAGGTATCTTTGAGGCTTCAGTTTCTATGAGCACGAATTGGATGTACATTTCTGCATCCTGCACGTCGTTTGGTACACTAAGGGTCTTGCCGGAAACCACCAGAAGCGCTCCCTGAGTCTGACAGCTTGTGACAGCTCCTATACCGCATAACATCTGGTAGCTCGGAATGTCCTCTTTGTATGGAGAACTCGTATTACAGCACCCGCTCTCTCCTTGCGTACAGACACCACTATCATTTGTGTACGATATTCAATTTCTATAGAACACCATACTCTCCGACGAGCTGATTGTATTTCCCAAATCGAGCTGAGAAGCCACGAATCTATGACGAGGTAAGGGAATTATCTTTCCATGAGACATCAAAAGTTCGAGCCGAAGGTCACCGGACGGTCCAAACCGTTTCAAGATCATACCGCACCAAGAGAGCAAACCCTACATCCCACCCGAAACGGTGAGTCTTGCACAGGACCGAAATCCTCGAACCACGGCTCGTTACAGTCACAATGAGGCATTTGACTATAAGTACGGGCATTCGCCTCCCTGATGTGCTGGTCTCTTCACCCTCAATCCCTTCATCTACAATTCCTCAGTCGTCAATCGCTTATTTCCATATTCCTTTCATCCACATCACCCAGTAATCCAATACCCAACCTTCGCAATGATCAACCGCATCCTCATAGGAGCCTTGTCCCTCTCCCTCCTCAACTTCTTCGCCCCAGCCTTCTGCAACCCCATCGCACAATCCGGCCCTCTCGCACCCGACCCCAACATCCCCGACGGCTACCAAGTCGGCATGGCCACGGTAAGCCGCCCTTTCACTATCCCATCTACCCTTCCCCCCCTTTCTTCTCCACCCCTCCTCCCACCCTTTTACCACCCTTTACAACCAACTAACCCCCCAACAGCAAGACAACGAGCCCCCCGGCCAACAAAGCATCTGCAACACCAACTGCCCCCTCCCCAACCCCTTCGCCACCACCGCCGGCCCCTCGCCCCTCCCATCCGGCGTCTTCGCCGCCGCCATCGCCCCCTCACTAGGCGGTGGCTCCTCCGACTGCAGGCCGTGCGGCTCGTGCTACAGCATCATCACGGCAGGGACGCCGTACTGCAGCCCCGACCCCTATGATCCGGCATGCGGGGCGCCGAGTGGGAGCGTGGAGCAGGATGGGGTTAAGAGCGTGAAGGTGCTGATTACGAACCATTGCACGGATTGTGATAATGTGAGTAGCCTTTCCCTCTGTTATTTGTTTTTGTGGGTTGTTTGGGGGGGAGGGTTTTGGTGAATGGGGATGGGTGCTGATGGGGAAATAGGTTCCAGGGCATTTCGACATTAATCAAGCGCCGCAAGGGTGGAATAATCCGAGGATTTATTGGAAGAAATTGGATGATTTGGAGTGTTATTAGGGCGTGTATGGGTGGGTTCTGGGGTTCAGAAAGGCGCTAGTTTGGCATGCATAGTAGCTCCGCTGTTTGAAGGGGGGAAGGAGATGGTAATCGAGGCTAAGAGAAGTGGGTTCTTGTGTGGTAATAAGAACATCTGGCATGAAGCTCTGTGGCATTGTTGGGATGCCGTCCGGATGAGTCTGTTGCAGGTATTCAGCTTGGAGCTGGTCTCCGGACGTTCACTCTAGGGATCCACCCAGGAAGATATAATCGTTAATAACGCTTTCATCCTTATCAATCCTTGCTATTCAGATGGCGGTCGTTCGCTATTAGTTCTGCTTAGCTATGCCGTTACACCCTCTTCCACCATGAACACAATTATCCAACATAGCTGCTGCAACGTCTGCAGTCGATTCAGGCCTCCTGACCCGTATCAAGGCACTAGAGCCTCGAAGTATACGTTTGCGCTATTACGTTATCATATTATTTAAGCTCTCCATCGTCCCTAAGCTTGCAACATAGGCCCCTTTTTGAACCCCCCCACTCTAAGTCACTAGTGCCTGTCGAGAAGTATTGACGTCCCCTTTTCGCTACTTCGTGGAAAAGTTTGTGTATTGTTCATCTGCCATCTTGAAGTAAGAGGACAATGAGATACCTCTGTGGCATGACTTTTAGGCTTAGTCTTCCTGTTCCATATTCGAACGAGTTACTGATCTGAAAGGGGCCGGTGCCAACAAGAATGGTTTGGGAGAACCCAATCGCAATGGCGACGGAGAATTGCGAGTGTAGATAGCGCAGAGGACCTTCGGTGAGAGAGAGAGCAAGACTGCCCTTGAGATTGCGAGGCAACCAGCTTCAGACAGCCACAGTCGACAGAAAGGTGAAAGGATAGAAAAACGCACAAGGGCTCTACTCTCCCTCATGCTGCTCCCCCTCCTCTTTACCCTCCTGCTGCTTCTCGAGCCACATTCCTAGCGTGATCGCTGCCAGTTACGTAACCCGGTGATCGTTTCCCATGACCTTCATGCAGAGCTCAACGACCTTCTCCATCAACCCCGTAGCTTCGAGATAGCGACCTTGACCCCAATAAACAAGTGCCAGCTTCTGCTTGCTGCCCAGCGTATTCGAGTGCTCAGACCCCAAAGCGGCGGTTCTCAACCTTATCGCCTGCACCAGCAGCTCCTCGACTTCCGCCCACTGTCTTAGCACCATGTATCTATGTTCAACCCAGGCTGTTGATGCATAATGCCGTCTCTGGATGCTCCGCTCCTGATACTCTTCTTACGCTCTCGAGGATCTGCGCTTCCAGCACGGCCGTTTCATTCCAACGCGCGGCGTCATTGTACAGGCTTACTGGATTGTGTTTACTGGTCAGTGTGTGAGGATGGTCAGCCCCTAATACTCTGTTTGCCGTCTCCAGCACCTCTTTTTTGAGCTCTATGGATTCCTCTAGCCGCCCTTGATGATGAAATGTTACTGCGAGATTGTTCATAGCCGTGAGCGTATCCGATTTCTCGGCTCCTAGTACCCATTGTTTCTTTTCAAGCAGAGGTACGAGTAATTCCTCGGCTTCAGTCCAACGCTGCTGGTACATGTAGATCCTTGCGAGGCTGGCTATATCGCCGAGAGTTCCTGGATGCTCGGACCCTATGGCTTCTGTGCGAATCTGTAGAACCTGCATTCGTGGCTTTTCTGCCTCTGTGGACCGTCCTTGACCGACGTAGATCGAGCTTAAGAGACTAATAGGCTGTAGCGTCTGTATAGGTTCAGTGGAATCGGAGTATAATCTTTCGATATCAACGTTTTTTCCTGATCTTCTCCTCCGCAATCTCGAGCTTCCCTTGATGATAGGCATATGTTGCAGCGCAGTACAGGAGGTATGCTTGGCGAAATTAAGAACGAGGGCTATCATATTTATAACTCAGTACCACTTATGCATGGGGTTCCAATGCTTCACATAAATCCCATTCTTCACACCTGCCGATTGAATAGTTATCCCAAACCGGTTACAAAGCATTCTCTTTGGCCTTGTCTGTGGCTCCGAATCCATGGATCAATTCTTTAATTGCAAGCTGCATGGATGGGTCCATAACATAAACATTCTCATCTTTGTTCTCTTTTAAGAATATAGATATGGTTAGAACATCGATAGCTGCCTCGGCGTCCTGATCTACGTCGTCTTCCTTGCGAAACAGGAAAATTGGGATAGGCTGTCTATCAAGCATGCATATAGCCGACAGGAGATTGGTGGCCGTAGGGCTTTGGCTCTTGATTTGCAAGAACAAATTTCGCCATTGTTGCAACTCATAGTCAGGCATGGCAAAATCTCTTTCCATAGTGGATCAATGTTAGTGATCTGTTTTGAACTGCATTCGAGTCCAGGATTTCCTCCGCAAACTCATTACGCTCAGCACGCTCATGATCTCCAGCGACGATTCGCTGTTGCAATCAGCAGCACAAGATCTCTTGACAGACTCCGGGCACGCCGCCTCTCAATACTAGATACGCTGGGGCACTACCGCCTTGACAAAGGGCATTACCCAAAATGATAATATATTATTCTGCAAACAGGAAAGGATCAGGAACAGGATCGAGAGATCCGCTCTTGTAGCTTGTCTCAGCCGCTTGGCTGAGATCCTCTGGTAGTCCCACGCTTTAATGACAACTAGCCTAGAGTCACAGGCTGCATAAGGCACACTGTACGCCTCGTTTTGATAGAAGGAAGTTGAAGACAGATTCTGAGACCAGAAAGGTTTTAGGGTCGTGATCAATATGGTCTCATGACCTGCATCAAGTGGCTGAGGCTGGATCCAAAGTCGTCTTTTGACGCTAGTGACCCCATCAAGCAGCAATCAATCAACTCAAGAATGATTTTCAATATTTTCTCTACTTTAGGTTGACCTTTCGTCCAGAACATTGCTTATGGTGTTGCCCTGTGGCTAGTGGCTTAGAGTTGATGGTTGTTCTCATATCTTCCGGCAGTTCTCGAGACGAAATATTCTGGGAGGCTATCAACCTTTACCACGTCTAGTACGTGTTGTAAATCGAGATGACGGATGCAGATGATCTTAGCTGGATATTGGATCCGGCGTCAACGCCATGGTAGCCTCTCGAAATAGGCGACCAAGGCCTTACAATGGGTGTACATGCATTGTCGGCATCAACATGCAGCAGATTGTAGAGATAGCAGAACGCCTGAAATGCCTTCGGGAACCCTGACTCCATTAACCCATTGACACCTTCACTGTTAGATCAGACCACCCATGACCAGATTCTCCGTTCTCCAGCCGCTTCAGAAATCCTCACTTACCACACTTCCAACCTCGGTCCAAGTCCCCGGCGTACTGACGCCACCAAAATCACTGAGTACGTCCATGTCGTCACTGCCCATCTGACTGACATGTTCACCACTCTCAGAGACAGTAGGGGTATCTAGCCCTTTTTCAGAGACCTGTTGCTCCTGCTCGACCGCTGCAGCAGAATCCGAATGGCTGGACTGGGATTGAGGAGCGGAATAGAACGATGCATTGCCATTCTCTGCCCATTCATTGAGTGACAGAGACCACGGTGCTGGTTTGGGGGCTTCATCGTCATCATCAGCGGATGAGGAGAATGGAGACAGCGAGGCGAGGTCATCATGGTGCGGGGAGGTGGGAACAGATGCAGAAGTTGTCGACGTGAGGTCGACGAGCTGTTCCGAAGGATGATTGGATACATTGTCAGTATCGCCAACTAGGGTCCGCGGTGTTTCCGGCGTGAATACCTGTAGTACCGGCGAGCCTAGCGTAGGCGTACTAGATCTTAAGAGTGCGGCAGATGTATGGTTGTCTTCTGCTGCTGGGAAAAACTCCATCGGTATCTCGTCTGCGAAAGGGTTGGCGAGGGTTGCACCCATCGCCGCACCTTGGACTTCAATGTTTCGCTTCCTCATCTCGGATGCACCTGGTTGCATGTCTGTAGCCGTAGCCCTTGCAGCAGGTTCATTGTCCTTGAGCACACCGTCCTTGTCTACGAGATCGTCGAAACTCTTCGCACTGCCTCTTTTCGCTCTCCTACTCTCCTCTAGTACCCGCCCTCTTTCCAAGATTTCGGCTCTAGCGCGCCGTCGTCGCTCGGCGGCTTCAGGGGAATCGTCTTCTCGAGTTGATGCATCCGGGGATCGAGGCCGTCTCGATCTAGGGCGAGGAGCGAGCTCATCGCCTAGATCATGAAGGGCAATGGCTATCTTGCGGCGGGAGTTGTCGACCCAGTTTCGGATTTCGGGGTTATTTTCGTAGATGGCGAGGCTGGCGGCGAAGAGGATGGAGAAGGACAGGATAAGGCCTGAGTAGAGGGCAAGTTAGCCAACCGCTATAAAGACCAAGTAACATGACCGACTACAACGATCCGAAACTTGTATGTGGACAAAGCCGTTGTATTTGTGCAGGTAACCGTCCGTTCCCTAGCGGGGTACATCAAAGGGGCACCAATCAGTCAATCTTACCTTTGGCTATGGGAGCAGGCATCTTGAGAGCTGCAGCCCAAGATGCACCTTTAGGACACACTTTCGAACAACAGAGGATACGAGACCTCGTCGAGAGATGGGAGCAGTTGTTGGGGAGTCAAAGGTGGCTGAGGCGAAGTAGTCGTCATTCGAGGATCAAGGCTCGACATCCCAACACGTGAGGGGCGGATAAGCTGTATCGCACTAAGATAAGGAGACCCTAAAGTATGCCAAGACTTGTTGAATGTTCAAGTAGCAGAGTGGACTACGGAGGTACACATGGTCTCGTAATTGTCGATGCGTAAATACTAAGACCAGGACCAATGCTAGATAGCCATACGAAACAGGGCTCAGCACCAGGCTTTTGAGGTATTGTTCCAATCACACCCAGTCTGTCTTCAAGCCTTAGATTCCAAATAATGGCTTGACACAGTCTTCATGCTTTACTTGATGTATTTCTTGTCGTCCGTACCTTGTATATCTATCGCTCCTCATTGCCCCTACACTTGGGTACAGTCGTACATTCACAGCTTGAATAATGAATGCGCCAAGTGACGATTGAGCGATTGACCAATGAAGATCCATCGCTGAAGGGGCAAACCGTTGCGCTATTGCCTATAATGGTTGACATCGAAAGTCGAAATGTGCTGATCGCCTTGACTAGAATCGAAATTCTAATTGGATTTGACAGGCTGTTGTGCCTCATGTCGCCGGTGGTCGCAATGCAGACCAGCTCACGATTAGTAGGCGAACACATTTTAAGCTTGACGAGACTTTGAACATACATACAAAGACGCATGAGGGTAGAGAGAATTGTAGAGGATTGTCGAGCCTTTAATGATTCGCCTTGCCATATGCTGCACAAAGAAACATTGGCTGGCGACGATGATGCGAGGCAAATAGCAACCTTATCACCACCACTACAAGCTCGAGATCGTGCAAAGGAAATTCGATGGAATGTCCCAGCCAGCGCTGGAAGAAACAAGGCATACCATTGCATCACAGGAGAAAATGCCGAGTCATGCCTTAGACTTTAAAAGAATGCTGAGAATTGCATGAATGACAAGAGCACCACACCGTCGCTGTCGTGGCTTGTAGAGCGTAGCTCTCTGGCAGTAGCCGTATCCTGTCTTCCTTTATGGAGCCTGCTCGCGGTAGGATTGTCAGGGCTTGAGTCGCCATGCAGCATGTAGCACGAGACTCGCAGCACTGGGAGCGATTGGCATATGATAGCAGAAGCGAACATGCCGCCATCCACATACTAGAGGCTTTGTATAAAATGCTTAGGTGTGATCAAAAGATAAGAGAGGACGACTTTATTAAAGGAGTATCGAGGTTCGAGTAGATAGGCCCAAGGCTATTAGCGCTTTCACAACGGTTGTCGCCCCTTGACCTTATTTTTAGATTCTCGACCCTATTATCTAAATTTGTATGCAGATTATCTGAGAGCATCAAATGCAGTTAATTGATCTTCAATAAAGTCTAAATTGAAAATTCGTAAATATTAGTCAAATCCTAGTGTTTCTATATCTACTTTGCAATCTTACTGTCTCTATCTTGTCTATATTATTCTTTCGTTGTTGTTATATCTAATAAACAACAGATTGTCGTCAAGAAAGCTGCAAATACTTGTCGCAAAATCAAAATAGAATTGCGACGCAATTGCTGTTGAATGCGACGAAAGATCGACAAGTAGAGAAAAAAGTGCAAAGGCAAATTCGTCAATTGAAGACTAATTATTGTCGTCGTGCTTCTAATCTTTCTCCTGCTACTTCTACATTCGATCTATCTGTAATGTCATAGCGCCACCGACGCGCTAGCGCCTCAGGATATGGCAGGATACGTGATCTCGACTAGCCTGACCGACGGGCTCGATTTCGCGGGGGAATCGCTGAGTAATCGGGCTCGGGAAGCTTAACTTTAAAAAACATTTAATTTCAAAAAATTCATAACTTTCTTGTATTTTATACGTATTTTATAAAAATTACGTCGTTTTGTAGAGAATTTAGCGTGTTTTCAAGCAAAAAAAGAATTACTTGATTTGGACTAGTCTACGTAGCGCAATTAGTTAATATAACTTCGAGTTGAACGAAGAAGTCTGTCCAAATCCTCGAGTTGGACAAAAAAAAAAGTGTCCGACCCGATCCAACGGTCACACTAATCTCGACTATCTATGAAAGTCTCGAATCGCACGACTCCTCTTTCTAATTAGAAAGCAAGAAATAGACTCGCACGTTATAGCAAGTATTAGATAGAGAGAAAGCTTGTTTCTCGTTGTTCTTCAACGATTAGTCTTATTACTATCTATCTTATATAGTTGAGACATAGTAATAAAAGTCTATTATATCTTACGTCTTTTATATCTTAGTGCGTTAATAAGCAATAAACGCACTCGCATTTTATAGTTTCAATTGTTTTATCTTTCGAAGAAAAAGACTAAAAGCGTAATAATATTATGTCAAATTATAATAATTTAAGTTATAATAATTATTCGATTATTAAATTAGAGTTCGAGAAGTTTGATTTCTTTCGAGACAACAATTGCTTATAGAACGTAAACAAAGATAATTGTTGTTAACGTAATATCGACAAAGATAATAGCTTAAATACAATTAGAACTTCGACTTTATATCAATAAATTAAAACGTTAATAACAAAAATTCGAGATTTGCGAAACGCTTAATAAATTCAAGTTATAACAATTGAAAAAACAAATCTTCAAGCTTCTTAAATTGCTATTGTATTGCTATCGATTATATTTAAGTTCTTGAAATTCGAAAAGCTAAAATTATACAAGAGTTTAAGCGTAAATAAATATATTATTTGATTTTGCGAAATCGATATTAATATAATGCAAATCTTGATGTATTTTATTACGAATAAGAACAAAATTGTTTATTATATACTATTCTTGAAAAATATTATTATTATATAGTAATATTTAAGAACAAGCAATAGCGTTAAGTTGAAAAACAAGATCTTTTAAAAAAATTAGAGGGTTTTTATTAAATTTAATAGTTAATTCTGCTAATTGTCGCTTTCTCGTCTATGAAAAATAAGAGAACGCTAGATATAAATTAAATTAAAAGATAACTATCTTTAAGAAATATCTAAATAAGCTAGAGATTTATCTATTGTTACTTTTAAAGAAATATAGAATCTATATATTTTTAATCAAGTTTAAGTCGAACTTAAAAGTAAAGATTTTAGATATTAATAGCGTATCAAATACTCGCGATAAGCTTCTAACTATAATTATTATATAAAAACAAACGCTAAATTGTATTTGCAAAGCAAATTTAAGCAACTTTAATAATTAGCAAGTTGCAAAAGATTCTAGTACTTTCTTAGACAAATTTTATTAAAATTGTCGCTTAAACAAAATTAACAAGTTTATCAAAAATAAGAAGCTTTATATCTCTAAAGACTTGTTGATGTTGCGTAAACAAATTTACAAAATTAGTAATATAGACTATTTGAGTCGTATTAAATGCTTTAAATGTTATAAAAAGAAGTATTACAAAACAAAGTGTCTTAATAAACACAAATAAGACAAGTCTATTATTGTCGCTATTACTACAATCGAGACAAAAAAAATTAAGCTTTATCGACGTCTTATTAACAAAACAAAAAAGACAAATAAAGATAATAAATTCGATTTTAGTAAAAGATTAAATTCGACTTCTTAATAACATTTAATTAATATAAATACTATTACATGCGAGTGCTTCGACTTCGCTACGTATAAAACTAACAATATAGTATTTTATTACAAATATATTTTTGTCAAGTTTTCTCGTTTGCGTCTTCGTTATCTCTTGCAAGCTCTTTTATTCTTTTTGTTTTTATTATCTTTTTTGTTTCGAAAAGAAATTCGATTATATTGTAAGTATTTACTCTTGATTTTTTATAATTGCTTACGCTCTTAATATGGCAAGACGAAGAATTGTTATTGCAATTATTGCGCTAAAAAATGCAAAACTATACATTTTATCTCTTAATTGTATACTTGATTTACAATTTAATATATTGCGATTTCTTAACAATTTGTTAAGCAAATTACTACTTTGTTAATTTTTTGCGCGCGTATTCTCGATAACAAGAATATCGAAATTAATTAATTTAAATTTACTTCGCGAGTTCGACGCTATTTACAATTTATATACGCATAAATTAAATAAAACAACTCGACTTTGCGTTCGAGTTAAGAGAATTTGTTAACTCGCATTAATGCGAACTTGCAACGTCTTTGCAAAGTTTAATAAAAAATACTAAACATAATATGTTATTGCGTCAATCTTAATGCTCTTTTTTAAAAAAAGCTAAATAAGAATAAAGAGTTTAAATTTAATTCGATCGTTGCAAAAGACAATACTACTTTTGACGAAAAAATATTGTAAATTTTGCGTAACTTAAAGAACTCGCTAAAAACGACATTATTTATTTTGTTCTTAATTTTCGAGTTAAGCTTCTATAAAGAAGAGCAACGTAAATATCTAGACAAAACTCTTCTTATATACTATAAACTATTTTTATAGCTTATACAACTTAAACTTTTATGCAATACAAATTGCATATTAGTAAAATTAACAATTAAAATAAATTGCTTTCGAAATAAGAAATGCAATTGCTAATTTGTAAAGAGTTTAACAAGTTTATTATATTGCGAATCTTATTATATTAAGTTCTTATCGCATTGTTAGCGCTTAAATCTTTGTCAAACTATCTAGTTACTTTAAAAGCTTTAAGATATATTGTTTCTTCAATTTATTAAGTCGATTTAACAAATTTTTTAGACAACAAATATTAATTCAATTACGCGTTCTATTAACGTTGTATCTTCGCATCTTTTATAGACAATAACAAAGAAAAAATAGAAATAAAAGTAATAAATTATCGAAGAGAAACAAGACAATTAATTAATGTAATTTATTCGCATTATATAGTATATATACGAAGATCTTTACTAGTAAAGTAGAGTAAGAAAAGCAATCAAATAAAAATAAAAAAAATAGTTAGATTTAAACGCATTTTATGCAACTTTCTTATAGCTTTCTAATGTTTTAATAAATTTATTAAGAGAGTATCAATTTAATTTATGCGTTATTTGCGTTATTCTTTTGCTTTAATTGCGCGATTTTATGCTATTTATTAATGTTATTTATATTTGTTAAAGTCTCTCTTACGAACGCAAAGCTTTAACTTTCTTGTCTTTAATATTCTTTTATTAAAAGATTCTTGTGTCTTGTACTCTTTAAGCTTTTGCTACGCATGCGCTAAGTAATTTCTTGAAATTTAATTGTTTTTACATAATAAAAAAAAAATTATCGAACAAAACATTACAATTTATAATATCTTTATTTGTTGTTAAGAAATTTTTCGAGTTTTTATTTTTAATTTTTGTTAAAAAATATTATAATTTTCAATGCGATTGTGTTCGCATTTCGATAATACGATTTTAACAATAAAATATAAAAGACAAAATAAATTTGTTACTTCTTAAGAAGACAAAGACGATATATTTATTTCTTAATAATATTTTCTAACTTCGAACAATTTTATAAATTTGTAAAATAATTTTTTCTTTAAACGAACGTTCGAAAGATTTTTTGTTAAAAGCATAATTTTATCGCTTATTTAATACTTTTTTGAAGTAATTATTTTATTGTAATTGCGAGCTTGCGTTTATTTGTTTATAATTGCAATAGTATTGCAAATAGTATTTTAATATTTAATTTTATCGTTCGATTTAATTATCAATTTAAGAATAAAAAGTTGTGCTTAACTTTTGTTTAATACAAATACAATAACATATTGCGAATTAATAGTTAGTAGTAAAGAGCAATTCTTAATCAAAAACAATTTCTCGAATTTCAAGATATACAAGTAACATCTTTTCGAATAATATATTTGCTAAATCTTTCGCGATTTATATAGATTTCGTCAATATATATAACAACATCTTTGAATATTAATTAACAACTATTAAGATAGTATCGTAGATATTATTGTTGCAACAATTGACAAGTAATTTGATAATAAAGTTTATAGAGATCTTTGCTCAAAATCGAGTTAAAACTAATAACGACGTCAACTTATTATATAAACAATAGCGCAATATTTTGTTACATTAATATATATTGCATTCTTTAATATATGCGTTAATATTTGACGTTATCTTAGATTAATAAAACTTCTTGCTTATTAGAGTTCTTGTTTTCTTAATTTCGAAGTGCTTTGTTAGCAAGTTATTGGAATATAATCTAAGAAACTTCTCTTTAAAAGATGCTTTATTTAAGATAAGAATTGCGTTGTTACGAGTTGCGTGCTCAAGTCTACTAATTACGACGCAAAGCTCTTCACAATATATAGAACACAATTTGTCAAGAAAGTATTATGTGACTAGATTAATAAATCAATAGAATTAAAGATATTAATTTACTAAGATTCTCGATTTAGGAAATCAATGAATTATTAAGATCAAAAATATTAATTTAGCGATCTAATTAATTCATCATATATATAATTATTGAACGCGACTCTCTTATAAATTGTATTTAATTTATCTTAAGTCTTGATTTGTTGTTACGACTATTTATAGTTGCAAATCCTTGTTATTAAGTGATTGCTTGCATTGTCTAAAGACGTCTACAAATCTTTTCAATAGCATAACTCTCTCTAATACTTTCTACGAAAGTACTAGCGTAACACTTTGAACACTCTAAGAATGTCTATATTAGATTAACGCGTCTCTATTCTAAGCATTAGCTTAATAGCATTACGTCGATTCTCTATTGATGAAGACAATAAAATAAGAATTAACAAATCTAACGTCTATCATGAAGATCAAATTGGCTTGAAGGACTAGCTTATGTAAATAAATATTTACTTTATCTTTTATCTTGTTTTAGCGAACAAGAAGACGATTTTTGCATTTACATTTTTTAGAAAAAGAGTTTAGCATTAACTTAAATCAAACTTACGCAAGTATTTGAAAAATTATGACAAAAATTCTTGTGCGATGTTTACGAACTTCAACAATTTCAAAAGAGAGCTTCGAAGAATCTTTGAAACATTCAATGAGAAACAAATTGCGAAAAGAATGATTTAACACTTAATTTAACGAATTTTTGCAATAGAGTACGTAGCAAGATTTCAAAAGTATATCAATCTTATCAAGTAAAACGATGTCGCACTTATAACAATGTTTCGACGAAATTTTAAAAACAATCTCAAGAACGAAATTATGCGCGATAATAGATTCATTAGCGACATATTCGATCTTATCGAAGTAGTTATCGATTTCAACGACAAACTATATAAAAAAGCTATGAAAAAAAGATATAATTAATTTTATAAAAGAGTAGAAATCTTCTTTAAACTAGCGATCGAATATTAGTAGAGAGAATTTCGTTCTAATTAGAAGTACAATCACTTAAACTATCGTGAGTCTATATTAATGAAATTGAATTTTATTCAACGACGTAAAGAGAAGAATTTTAGAGAAAAGCAAAATAACAAATCTTAAAAGACGTGCTATTCATGTGACAAATCAAATCACTTCGCAAGAGATTATCGATTACGAAACTTAATAAATCGTCAATAAATCAATGCTATGTTAAGAGAGATATTCGATAACTAGAACGACATTAAAAAGCAAGCTAACATAGAGGCGAACACCCTCAAGATTGAATCGAACGACGACTACTATTTAATAGAGAACTTAAATTAGTTACAAAAAGTCCTAGATAAAACATTATTAAGCAAGACATTCGCATCTATGCAAAAAGTTAATTAAGCACTTAAGAAAACTATTAAATCTCACAATCTAGTTATTAACTTAAACGAAAAGTATAATTGAAAGAACTTTCACGATTGCATAGAAAACATCACGAATTATCTCAAGACTTTAATTAGTTTCTCGAAGATTGTGAACAAATGCGAGAAAAAGCTAGGAAGCAACGTCACTACAAAAAAGAACATACTCGACATTATTATAGAACAACTAGATTATACAAATTTTAGTTGGATAGCTTGCTACAACGACTTATGCTAAACTTATCTAGAAGACAAAGAAGAAGTCAATTGATTTTCTAGGAAATCAAAGTTAACAATTTAGCAAGAAAAGGAAGCTTAGCGCAAGCAGGCGTTTAAGATAGAAGTCGCAACATAGAAGCAAGAAAAAGTTCAAATTTTTTGGTAAAGAGCATATCAAAGAAATGCAATATGTTAGCCCAATAGTAATAACTAAACTTAACAACACACGTATGATGTTTTATCACATTAATTAAGGTCAATGATTGTTAATTTATCGCAATGATCGATTTTGATGCAATAAGTAATTTTATAACTAGAGCTCTTGTAGAGAGAAAAGAATACTCTACTCAAAAGAAGCCTAACGCATACAATCTAATAATTGTAGATGGAAACCCATTATTTATAGAAAATAAAAGAGTGAACAAAGAAACGAAATTATTATCGATAGCTATTTAGCAACATTACGAGAAACTAATCTTTAATATAATGGGAATAATTACTCACGATATCGTATTAGAAATGTCTTAATTAAAACAACACAATCTAAAAGTCAATTAAAATACACAAGTACTTAGATTTACACGATGTGATCACGCAATTCACATTTAATCTACACATCAATAGCGTTTAATAATAGATAAAAGATTAAATTGAAATTCGATCGCAAGTAGCGAATTTGCATTTTTGCAAAAAAACGATCTAATGAAGTTCGACTTAACAAGCATCGACATAGATTAACTAGATCACAAAGTCAAAGTAAGTGAAAAAAATTGCGAATTTTCTAAGAGCCTTGAAGTATTTAATACAACGAGAAAATCGCGAAAATACGTATTACGAATATACAACAATTGAGAGCATCTATTTCAAGAAAAGAAAACGATAGAGACTCTCTCTAAACATTAATCGTGAGATTACGAAATCAAACTTGAACTAGACAATTAATTCACGTTTGAACTTATATATGTTTTATTCAAGAAGAAGCTCGAAACACTTCGCGAATACCTAGCAAAAAACGAAAAAAAAAAATTTATTAAAAAATTCTAATTATAGACAAGATACTCGATTCTCTTTGTATTTAAGAAAGACAAAACTTTTTGTCTATGTGTCGATTATCGAAAGCTAAACAATATTACGATCAAAAATCGATATTTATTACTTAATATTAGCGAGCTTCAAAATCGACTATTTAGAGCAAAGTACTTCACGAAACTAAATCTACGAAAAGCGTACAACTAGATTAAAATAAAGACAAGAAAAAAATAAAAGATAGTTTTTCGCACACAATATAAATTATACAAATACACGATAATGTTATTCGAACTCACAAACGTCTCGACAATATGTTAGAAAATAATCAATGATATACTACGACAATATTTGAATCGATTTGTCATAGCATACTTGAACGACATCATAATTTACTTAATTATTTTGAAAAAACATGTTAGTTATGTCTTCAAAGTATTGAAATGTCTAAACAAAAAAAACTTACATCTTAAATTAAAAAAATGCGAATTTTATAAAAAGAAAGTTAATTTTTTTGAATTTGTCGTTGAACGACATGAAGTACGCATGAATCTCAAGAAATTGCGAGCAATTAAAGAATGAAAATCACTTATTAATGTTAAAAAAATACAATTCTTTTTAGGTTTTATAAACTATAATAAAAAGTTTATCAAAAACTACTTTGTAAATGCAATATTATTGACGAATCTTACGAAAAAAAATACGTCATAGAAATGAGAACTAGTAGAAGAGAAATTATTTTAGAATCTTAAACTAGAATGTTTGAAAAAATTAGTACTAAAAATGTACGATTTACGATTATTAAGTAGAATTGAAATCGACGCATTAAATCTAGTTATCGATGCATGCTTCAATTAAGAGCATGAAGACATATAACATTTAATAACATATCTTTCGAGAAAACTCTTGTTAATCGAATAGAATTACAACATTTACGACAAAAAACTACTCGCTATTGTAGCTTTTCTAGAGTTATAAAAAGTATACATTAAGAAATTATTAGAATTTACGATTCTTACGAATCACAAGAATCTTGTGCACTTCATCACTACTAAATAGCTTAACAAAAGACAAGTACAATAATTAGAGCGACTTGAGCAATACAAGTTTAGAATACAATATATTTTAGACAAAGATAATGGCAAAGCAAACGCATTTAACAAAAAAAAAATTATATAAAAACGAAAGAGTTGTTTAATTATAGCATATTTAAAATCAAGAATGACGAATCACTATTAATAAATAAGTACGAGCTAAATGCTATTTTACGAATATTTAGAGACGATACAAAAGAGTTTTTAATAAAGAAAGAAAAACTTCAAATATTTATCGACAAAATCGACAAATGTATAAGAGAACATCATAATAAATTATTGCAAAGACATTTAAAAGTGATCAAAACCCTTTAGCTTTTACGTCAACATTATTAGTTTTCTTAGATAAAACAAGTTATCGAGACATATATTAAACGATGTCTTAGCTATTAGCAAAACAAACATAATACACATGCGAACTATGGCGAAATTTAATATTAGGAATTACTTAAATCGTTATAAGATGAAGTCACAATAAACTTTATTATTAAGTTGTTCAAGTTGACAAATCTAGCAATTGAAGACAAATATAACTTGATACTAGTAATAATTAACAAGCTTATCAAGTACTTATATATTATCGCATGCAAGAAAAAGTTTATAGCAAAACAACTAGAATACATTGTATTGAATTGACTTATACGATATTATAATATACTCAAAGAATTAATTAGTGACAAAGATAAATTCTTTACGTCTAACTATTAGAAGACGCTTCTTTCAATGTTAGATACGAGGCTTCAAATGTTCATTGTTTATTATTTGGTCACGAATGATTAAACAAAACGAACAAACTAGAGTTTAGAGCAATATTTGCTACATTACGTCAACAATACTTATAGTAATTAGGTATTACTTTTATCTATGACTCAACTAGCATTAAATGCAAAAATTTCGAATATTACTAAAATAACTTTATTTTTCGTCAACTATAACAAAGAGCTCAATCTCTTCGAAGAAAAACGTATGCATCTATTAGCACAATTAGTTATCGAAAGAGTAGCGACGCTTAAAAAGGTATACGACAACATCTCGAAAATGCAAGAAAGATCGATTAAGTATTAAAATAAAAGACGAAAAACGACACCTCAATTAAAGAAGAAAAATACGATATATCTTTTTACGAAAAATCTTAAGACAAGGAAGCTAAACAAGAAATTAAATCATATCAAAGTCGAATCGTTTCTCGTTAAGAAAACTAAGAAATTAATCAATTACGAATTCGACTTATTTAAGAACGCCAAAGTATTTCTAGTTTTTTATATTTTACTATTGAAATTAGCAAACGCCAATACATCTTTTCAAGACACGTTTTACTTCAAGTCTCAAGAGAAGAACAATTTAAAATTGAGAAAATACTAGAACATAAAAATCAAAAGTTTCTTATCAAGTGAAAAGAATATTTCACATCAAAGAATACTTAAGAATCGCTTAAGAACCTTCATTGATGCAAGAATTTAATAGAAGAGTTTCAAGCAAGAAGACGTTTTTCTAGAATCTAGAAGACAATTTTTAGAACAAATCATCAATAAAGAAGGCAACGATTATTTCTTGATTTAATTTCTCGAGGTTTGAGTTATTCAAAGCATTCAACTCGTTCAAGCTTTGAATTCCACGACGAAGCATTTTACTATTACGCTCTTTCAAGAATTTCTTTTGTTTACGCAATCTCTTCATGCGTGCGTATTGCTCACGAAGCTCTTAATGAAACTTATTCGCACAAACGATTATTAATCGCATCTTTTTTTTTAACGCATTCTTTTGTTGCTTCAAGAATCGTTATTCGACATCAAAAGAATTACGATAGTTGCACTTCGTTAACGACCTTACACATTTAGCACAACGATTAAACTTCTTCTTCATTTTACAAAGAAAGCTACAATAAGAACATCGCGAACATTGAGACATAATAACGTCTATTCGAAGCAATTGTCAATAAAGCTCGTGTCGTTGTTTGAATTTTTTTAAATTCTTAAGCATAGTAAAGAAAGAATAAATCAAGATGTTTTTGAAACGAAAATCTTGAAGAAGAAAGATAGTGTTACGAGTTGCGTACTCAAGTCTATTAATTACGACGCAAAGCTCTTCACAATATGTAGGACACAATTTGCCAAGAAAGTATCATGTGACTAAATCAATAAATTAATGAGATCAAAGATGTTGATTCACTAAGGCTCTCGATCTAGGAAATCAATGAATTATTAAAATTAAAAATATTGATCTAGCGATTCAATTGATTCATTATGTATATAATTATTGAACGCGACTTTCTTATGAATCGTGTTCAATTTATCTTAAGTCTTGACTTATTGTTACGACTATTTATAGTTGCAAATTCTTGTTACCAAGTGATTGCTTGCATTGCCTAAAGACGTCTACAAATCTCTTCAATAGCATAACTCTTTCTAATATTCTCTACGAAGATACTAGCGTAACATGCGTAAAAGAAGAATAACACTCTTTTATAAATTAATTACTCTTGTTTAGCGCAAATATTACGCGTATTGTTTAACATTAATTGTTTTCTAATCTTAAGAGTTGTTAAATTCTTATTTTAAAACTTCTTAATCTTAATTAGCAATAAGAAGAAGAAACTTTCTAAATAATCTTTCTCTTCGCACGTCGAACAAATGTTATATTGACACAACTATTGTGTTACAACGCTTTAAGCAATTTCTACAATTTTTTTCTTTGTTATTTTAGTGTTTGTAATCTTCTTATTTGTAGATACATTATAAAAGAGTTTTTCAAATAATTTATTGTTAAACTTCGTAATTACGAAAGTCTTAACTTCGCTTTAAGAGTGCGAAGACTACGCTCTAACAATGTCTCAAGTTAGTATTAACTAGTGTGATCGTTAGGTCGAGTTCTACACTTTTTTCTTAACTCGACCCACTCTCTTGAGCCTCGTAGGGCTGGATCAGGTTTAAGGCGCGAACCCAATCCTAGGGTCGGGTTTTGTCGAGTTAATGCCAAGAACTCAAGCTAACTTCGTCGCGTTAGCATTCGCTTATATTATCTTATCTTATCTATGCGCTAACTCGATTGGGCTAGCTTAGGGCTCACGCTAATCGCATATGATTAGCGCGTCACGTGACGTCACGTGATCGGGCGAGGCTAGGTTGAACGTTCGACGCGCCTTATGCGTTCGATCCATCCGATTGAGCTAGAACTTTTGCCCGGCCCCAGGGTTAGGGTTGAGCGAGTCAACTCGTTCGGATTAAAATTCAACTCGTCGATTACGCTAGTATTAAGATTATTTCAATAATTGCGATCGTAATATTTTTTAATTTATTCTAAAAAATAAGCAAGTAGATCTCGTTATTCGCATTTCTCTTATAATTAGATTGTTAAAACAATTTATTTGCGAAATTAATCTTTTTTGTACAATATTTAATTTCGAAATTATATTTCGCTAAAGAGAGAGCTTATTGCGTTTGACAACAATTTAGCGTTGTTATCTTTATAAAGTAGCGCAAATTGTTATAATTTGTTAACACAATAATTGAAAAAATCTCTTTCTTCAAGATAATATTTTTATTGCTTAAATCTTATAACAAATGCGAGCAACTCTTAATTATAAATTTTGTATTGTGTTTTTGCAAGAATTATTTTTCTTAAATAGAATGTAATTAAGTATTACGTTGTTTGTTTAACTTTGTTTACAAAATATACTAGTTAAGAGAAAATAACAATAATAACAAATTTTAAGACGTTTATTTCGACACAAATGTAATTCTTAAGATCAAAGTGCACTAACATAAATACTTGCGTAAAGACGAAAATAAGTTTCTTAAACGCTATTACAATATTCTTGTTAAATACAAAAGACTTATTTTGTTTCTCTTGTAGATTGATCGCGTCGAGTTGGGTCATCGAGTTCGAGCTAGATTTTTAGCTCGCCAAGACTCGATTCAAGTTAGAAATCTTGGCCCAAGTATTTGGGTCAAGTCAAAGGATAGATATGAAGTACTTAGCGTATAACTTGGCTTAGCTCGCCAAGACTCGAAAAATTTAGATTATTTTTAAAAAAGTGCATTAATCAACTTAATCAAATTGATTAATTTTATTAATTTATTTATAATGTTATATAGTAATGCATTTAGATAATGCATTTGTACGTTATTTGTGCGTTATTATTTTTAAACTATTTTTAGTAATTCAAATAATGCGAATTTTTTTAAAAATAGAAAATCTTGACATTTTGACGTCATTTTCGATTGCTTGACGAGTCGATCGAATCAAGTTAAGAAATCGTTGATCCAAGTCGATTTCAAGTCGAGTCAAAAGATTGATATCAAGTATTCAAGTTGGGTCAGAATGTTAATATCGAAATTTGGCTCGACAATTAGTCTATTCTTTTGCTTATTATCTTTTAGTAACTTTATTAATGCTTAAATAATTTTTGCATAATATTGAACAAATTGTTTATAAAAGTTTGCAAATTCTAGAAACACTTAAAGTTTATAAAGAGTAATTAACTTAAATTACGTTATAATAAAGTTTACACAACGCAAGTTTATCGACATATCGTAATTGTTTATAATATATCTTAAAAATTTAATTAAAATTGTTATAAAAAAGCATTTCGATAACTTGATATAAAGTTTATACAATTGTAAATATTCAAAAATTTAACAAATGCAATTCTAGTATCTCTCTTGTATCTTTAAGTAGATTAAGATATTGTTAAGATATATTACACAAATATAATTAATTAATTTTTGCAATACTTTATTAATTTAAGGTTAAAAAATAACTAATATATTTGTTAATTCAAATAACATTATCGTGTATTCGAAATAATTATATTGTATTTAAAAAGCGATTTTTTATTTATCGTTTTAACGAATGCAAATTCGATAATAAGCGTTTTTAAAATTTAGCTTTGTAAAGTAGATAATATTAATCAAGCAATCTAGCGTTTTTTTGATTAAAGATAAAGAACATTTGTTTTTAATAATTATAGTATTAAGATTACAATAGTTAATATGTAATCTTAAGCTATTATTGCTTTTTAATATAAACAATATTGATATATTAACAAGATTAATAAACTTACAAATTTTGTTTAGCGTCAAATTCTTTAGAAGGTACTCTTGCAAAATACTTAATTCTTTCTTGAAAAAAGAGTATAATAATTCGTAAAAAGACTCTTTATTTAATAGTAAATCAATATTATAATTCTCTTTCTTATAATCGAAAAGAATAAATGCGTTTTTTGAGTCAAAAACGTTATTATAGTTCTTAATGCTTTGTATTTTTTTAAGAATATTGTGCAATTAAAACTTCTTGTTCGCATTAAGATTACAACAAATAAGAACAAACACAAAAATAAATTTCTTAAGCTTTAAGAAATCTTTTAGAAATTTTAGCACAATTATTTTCTTAATAACTTGATAGCGTTAAGTTAGCGTATATCAATTGACATATAAGTTTATTTTTATTATTTAGAAAAGATCGATAATAATATTGTGTACAACGTTGTCGAAAATATAGAAGATCTACTTTGCGACGTACTTACGTTTATCGTTATTGCAAATCTTGATTTTTGCAATATAAAATCTTGTAAATTTAGTCTTCTAAATTATAAATACTTTCGCTTCAATAATAAGATACTAAATCTCTTTAAGATATTACAACTTTGCTAGTTGTTTATTAATGCAATTAACGTAAGCATCTTTATTAAGAAAATTTCTTTGTCTATATTACTTTGTGTTAACAAATATTAATAGCTTTTCGAAGAGTATCTTTGTCTTGTGCTTTTAATTCGCAATTGCGACTACAATTGTTGCAAGTTTATTTACTTTTTCAACTTATTAGAAACTTTCTCAATAATAAGTCGCAATAAGAGCGCATGTTGAGCGTCTATCGCAAAGCTCAATTAAAAGCTCTTTACTATATTTACTTGCGTTTTCTTAGAAGATTTAAGACAATCTCTTGCGATATATTTCTTCTTCTCGCAATTATAGTAGATGCGCTTATTTCGCACAATATCGTTAACTCTTTTTAAATTACGAAGAGAAAGCTTGTTTGTACTTTTTTGACAACTTGCTATCGCAAAGACATCGCGAGTTTTATTCGTTAATACAATTTTTTCTTGTTTTTGATTGTAAAAACTCTCTTTAAAATTGCGAAATTCAAAGAATAAGTTTTTTTTAAAAAATTTATTTAGTATTTTGAATCTCGAAAATATTGTGTTTTTTATGCGTTGCGTTAGCGCGACAAACATACTTCTTGTCTTAAGAATTTAAGTTACGTCGTTAATTTTTTTTTAAAATTTTTTTTTAATTTATGCAAAAAATAATTACGTTGTTAACGTTTAATATATTTGTCGAAATTTGCTTCGAATATTTCAAGATATATTATAAAGTCGTTGACGTTTTACAACAATTGTTGCTTAATGTTTTTATATTTTTGAAAGAAAGCAAGACAACAATTTTTTAAATTCTTGATAAAATTGATTAAATATTTAGTAAATTGCTTTTAATTTTATTTTTTGATTTCGTATTTATTTTTGTTCTTGTAATTCTTTTATTGCAACGCAAGCGCATCGCGAAGAAATTGCTAATCTTAACAAATTTTTGTAATTTCTTTTAGAAATTACTCTTTATTAATTTTGAAAAAGTTTCTAGCACTTTAAGTTTAATTTTTTTATTTCTTAAAGTTCTTTTTATAATATAAATCTAAATTAATCAATTTTATAGATTGTACAAAGCGCTATTTCTTAAGCATTAATTTGTTGTTTTTGTTGTTAAAATTGTTTTCGCGAAAGCGATGCGAACTAGATGTCTTAACTTCGTTTTAACAAAAAGATTTTTCAAAAGATTTGTTTTTTGTTTAAGCAATACAAAAATCTTGTTTTGTTTAAAATTTACGTCTTTTTGTTTGCTTTTTAACAAATAGCTTTTCATAATTAATATCTTTATTAAACAATAACAACAATATAGCGTCGTTGTCTTGCGAAGATTTTTTATATAATATAATTTCGAAATTTGTAATTGACGCAAACTAGATTCTTATATTGCTTTTGTTTTTTAATTGTTAAGACATTATAGTATTGTTGTTGTTGTTTAAATTTTGTTTTGTATTGCGTGTTGTATTAATTATTTTGTCAAATAATCGCTCTTATAGATTGAGACAAATTAATATTGTAAGATTGTATACAAATATATAACAAGACATCACTATATTAACGCACATAAGACAAGACTACATAACATGTGGAATTATAGTTTAAAGAGACATTAATTTGTAGGAATTTTAGAAAAAATTCTTAGAAAAAAAACTTTGCACAACGTTAAGTCGCTACTACAAGAGCTTAACTAGTGTGATCGTTAAGTTGAGTCGAACACTTTTTTCTCAACCCGACCTACCCTCTTGGGCCTCGTAGGGTTGGGCCAGGGTTAAGGCGCGAACCCGACCCTAGGGTCGGGTTTCGTCGGGCCAATGCCAAGAACCTAAGCTAACTTCGTCGTGTTAGCATTCGCTTATCTTATCTTATCTTATCTTATCTATGCGCTAACCCGATTAAGCTGGCGCAGGATTCAAGCTAGCCCAATTAGGCTAGTGCAGGGTCCATGCTAGCCACATATGGTTAGCGCGTCACATGACGTCACGTGATCGGGTGGGTCGAGTTGGACACTCGACGCGCATTCTTCGCTCGTCCCACCCTGTTGGGCTAGGAAATTTGCCTGACCCTAGGGTTAGGGTTGGGCGGGTCAACCCGATCGTGTTGAAACCTGACCCGACGATCACACTAAAGAAGATCAATCAATTGCTTTATCTTAATAAGAGTATTATTTTAATTTTTCTTCGTTTTTTCAAGTTTTTGCTCGAGTATAATTTAATGTTTTAGAGCGCAAATTAAATTATATTCGAATTAACAAATACGAGATTGCATTCGATTTGTTGTTAATAAAATATACTTTTTATTGCGTTATCAACTCTTTATATTAAGAATAATACTCTTTTGCAAATATTTTATAGATTTAGAAATTGTATTTTCGACTTCGAACATTTTACAATATTTGTCGACAAAATTTTTACTCGATCTCGAAAGCGTTTAACGAACTAATAAATATTAACAATTGTTGTATTGTAAGCGCAAATAAAATATATTACAATATAGCAATTTAATTTACAATAAAGAACTCTATAACAAGTATGAATATTTCTTTTTTTGCAAACGTATGTATGTTTGCTTACGCAAGTTATATATAAGAGATTACTACAAATTATAACATATTAGTTCTTGTAAATAATAAAATATCTAGATTAATTGTTAGTTTAATATTCGATCTTAACTTTGGAATCGAATCGAGTTGTTAAGAAATTAAATAAAATCGAATTACTTAAAGAAGCTAGCTTATTACTATAATAAGTTTAGCTTAGTCGAAAAGTTACTATTTTAAGCAATTTGATTTCAAAAAAAATCGAGAAATAAATTCTTGACGCTCTTACGTAATATTTTCGATTCCTCGCGATTAGTCTAAAAATATCGAGATTATTTATTCTTTTAATCTCTCGATTTCTTAGAAGATAAAGATAAAGACATGTTGATTTGATATTTGTATTATATATATAAGTTTTATATATTATTGTTTTTGCGACAATTTATTTGCGATAAGAAAGCAATTGCAATTAAGAAGAATATAAGAAAAAAGAAAAGAGAAAAGAGAAAAGAGAAACAACAATATTTGTATTTATAATTTATCTAATATTTGCGCAATGCTAACTTTACTTTAAATTCTATTTAAAATTCTAATAACAACAATAACGAAGCAATAACTTATTATAACTTATTATAAATTGTTATTATATTGTTTTATAAATTGTGTTGAACTAAAGCATAAACTAATTTCTATTAGATAAAAAACTCTTTTTCTCTCAATTTTTAAAGAGATTTGAGGAGATTTTTAACGAGCTCTTGTAACGTTGACGCTTAATAGATATCTTTGTCTTATATAAGATTGATACAGCTTCTTATATTATTGAAAATTAATGCTCTAAGAGAAGAGATAATTGTAATATTATAGTATTATCGACGTGTTAGCGTCTCAAAGTATAACAGAGCACGTAATTTCGACTATCTATAAAAGTCTCGAATTGTACAACTTCTCTTTCTAATTAGAAAGCGAAAAGTAGACTCGCACATTATAACAAGTATTAGATAGAAAGAAAGTTTGTTTCTTGTTGTTCTTTAACGATTAATCTTATTACTACTTATTTTATATAATTGAAATATAGTAATAAAAGTCTATTATATCTTACGTCTTTTATATCTTAGTGCGTCGATAAGTAGCAGACGCACTTGCATCTTATACTATCTTTATTTGATTTTTCTTTTTCTTCTTCTAGTTATTCTTCTTCTTTTAATTTATTTGCTTTCGTTCTATTGACAAATATTTATCAACAAGAGATTTATTAATTGATCAACAAATAGATTTAAACAATTTGTCTATCGATAATAGTTGTAATTGCGATCGATCTACTATATCTTTTTCGCAAATTTCTATATTGTTATGTCGTATAAATCGAATCTCGATCTTAAAGAAAAGATATAAGAATAGAATAAGTTAACAATTGTCTTGTATGCAATTGTTAAAGTCAATAAGAATAACATAAGATTTATCTAATATAGTAAAGAGAATCGAAATTAGTCGATTTATAATAGAAGCAAATAAGAATTAGACAAATACTTGTAAAGCTCTTGAAAAGCAACAAAAGAAATAAACTTTTATATTGTTGTTGTCTCGAACAAGCAATACAAAGACGTCGAATAATTTAAATAAAAAATAAAAGAAGCAAAAAAGAACAATTATTAGAAGTAAGTAGAACAATAATATTCTTTTTGCGTTAAAATCTCTTTATATATTGTAACTTTTTTTAATTCTCGCATTAAATAATTCGAAAAGATACTCTCTAATACTAATATTGACAATTAAATAAAAAATTAATTTGATATAAAAATTCTAAAGTTAAAATTAGAGAAGCAAATGTAACGTAATCAACGAGTTAAGTTTCAATTCGAACAAGTTGACTCACTCAATTCTAATCCTAAGATTGAACAAAATTTCTAGCTTAATCGAGTAAGTCGAACGCATAAGACGCATTAAGCGTTTAACTTAATTTATCTAATTACGTAACGTTACGTAACGCGCTAATTCGATTAAACTAGCGCAAGAATTTACGCTAGTTATATGCGATTAGCGTAAATTCTTGCGCTAGTCCAATCGAGTTAGCGCGTAAGATAAGATAAGATAAGATAAGCGAATGCTAACGCGACGAAGCTAGCTTAAATTCTTGACATTAATTCGACAAAACTCGATTCTAAAATCGAGTTCGCATCTTGATTCTAATCTAATTCTACAAGATTTAAGAGAATAAGTCGAATAGAGAAAAAAGTGTTCGATTCAACCTAACGATTACACTATTTATAGTATTTATTAATAGAAATAGTAGCATCTAATAGAGTTGAATCGACAACGTATAACTTATCTATATAGACAAAAACGTAAATAGTATTGTAATTAATAAATTTATATAAAGGCATTAATTGTAACAATATTTACAAAAGAAAAGATGCTAATTTAAAATATAAATCTACTAAAATATTATCTCTATTAGCAATACAAGAAGAGTATAGATTTTGCAATTATTTTAATATAAAGACAAATTTTATTTTATTTAACATGCAAGAAAAAAAATATATTGATCGATAAAAAGATTTATTGCATTGCTATATCAAGTATAAGTTTAAATATTATTTGTAATTTTAAATTATATTGTTCTATTTACTAATAGAGCAAAAATATATCGAATTTGATGTTTATTCTATACGCAATTTGGTTTTTTTTTAATATTATTGTTTTTATCTTGATTAAATATTTAGATCTCTTTGCAAAGTCTTATAATTATTCTTAAATTTATATTATTTGTTGCATGCATATTTGTAATACTTCTTCGCAAATCTATTATATTCAAATATATTAACAATATATTGCAAAAAGCTTTCGAAGTTGTTTTAAAATTAAAATTGCAAACTTTGTTAATAAGTCTTAAAAAAGCTAAATATAAGTTCGATAAAATTGTAATTTAATAAATACAAAGATAGATAACAAATCAAATATTCTTTTGCTTCGATCGTCTATTGTATACAAACATTTATATAAATAAAAATATTATTTAAGCAAATTATACTTCGCGACTCTAAATAGACGTTGCAATAGAATAGAAATTTGTTAACAATCTATTAATAGAGCTTTTTATTATTGTAATAGCTCTTCTTAATATTGATGCACAATAGATAGCTATTTACAATATAGATAAACAATATGTTATATATATTATCTCTTTTAATATTCTAATATTATTTAATATTTGTTTCAATAAATTTGTACGCTATATATTGTTATTTTGTTGTTAGTTTAAACAAGAACTTGTCGAAGAACATTAATTGTTTTGTCGTATAATTAATTATATTTGCTTGTTAAACAATACGAAGTTGTTTGCTTTAAAAGTTTATAAATTGTTCTTTCTTTCGATTAACTAACTCTCGCTTTAAGAGACGTAATATCGTAATATTAAACACGCTAACGCTTTACTTCTCTTTACAATATAGTATTAATTTGTTTAGATATACTTATAGATGTTACTTCTAATACTCGAGAAGATTGCGAATTATTAACAAACAAAATTGTTAAAAAAACTTCGTCTTTAGACAAGAAAAATTAAGTAAACTATAGTTGCTTTAAATATGTTGTTATTATCGCTATATTGTTCTAGTAGTACAAACAATCTTTTCGACAACAACAACAAGAATCTAATAGTTATAGACAAGATTAAGAGCTTTAAATTTAATAATAAAGTCGATTTTGCAATAAATTATGTTATAAGATAGTTGCAATATTAGGTTTTAACGTATATTATCGTATTTAGACTTCAAATAATAAGAATTATAAATAATTAATATATTTTGAGCTCTTAAATAATCTACATACAAATTTAGATAATAAGATCGAAGATCTAAAAATAAGATTAAGAAACGACAATTATTGTAAAAGCGCTAATAGTACTTTAAGAAATTTAAGTCGATCTTTGATTTTAAGATATGCTTCGAAACACAAAAACTTTGCAATTAAATAACTTTCTTAATGTTGATTTAAACTAGACTAATCGCGTCGAGTTGAGTCATCGAGTTCGAACTAGATTCTTGGCTCGCTAAGACTCGATTCAAGTTAGAAATCTTGACCCAAGTATTTGAGTCAAGTCAAAGGGTAGATATGAAGTACTTAGCGTATAACTTGACTCGACTCGCCAAGACTCGAAAAATTTAAATTATTTTTAAAAAAGTGCATTAATCAACTTAATCAAGTTGATTAATTTAATTAATTTGTTTATAATATTATATAGTAATGCATTTAGGTAATGCATTTGTACGTTATTTGTGCGTTATTATTTTTAAACTATTTTTAGTAATTCAAATAATGCGAATTTTTTTAAAAATAGAAAATCTTGGCATTTTGACGTCATTTTCGATTGCTTGGCGGGTCGATCGGGCCAGGTCAAGAAATCGTTGACCCGAGTCGATTTCGAGCCGGGTCAAGAGGTTGGTATCGAGTATCTGGGTCGGGCCAGAATGTTGGTACCGAAACCCGGCCCGGCGGTCAGTCTAATTTAAACTCTATCAAAGATATACTGTTAAAAGCGCAAAGTTCACTCTATCAAACGTGAGATTTTGATAGTAATAAATCAAGAAATGCGAAAGTTGATCAAAAGCATCTTGCCAGAAGTTGGGGTCGGGGATCTAAAAATAAGGCCAAGGGGCGACAACCGTTGTGAAAGCGCTAATAACCGCAGATCATGGCGCGTAAAAGCCCCGCAGACGCGACGAACTAGGAGTAGCAGTATACAGAGCTTGGGATGCAATCTAATTGTATACCATCTGTTGGATGACGAACAAGCGGCACTGGAGATCCCTTCCCACCACGAATCCAGACCGCAACCAAAAATGTCCCGCCCCAGCGTCGCTCCCTCTCAGCGCAACCTCACCTTGACTGAAGAGCTCGAGAAGCTCGAACAGTCAATTACGCTGACCCTCCAAGGTGTGTTCTCTTCCGCCAATTAATCTTCAACTCCAATCCTCTTGCCCTCCACACATCCCCCACCTCTCCATCCAACCAAATCAATCCCTCTAACCCTCGCCATTCCCCTCCCAGAAATCGACCACAACTTCTCCCGCGCCCACCGCATCGTCACAACCTCCATCCTCCCCGTCGTCGAGAACTACGCCACCCACTCCGCCGCCGTCTGGTCCGGTTCCCAATTCTGGAAATCCTTCTTCGAAGCCAGCGCCAACGTCTCCCTCTCCTCCTACGAAGAACCCCCTCCCTCCCCCACCTCCTACTCAGAAGCCGAGCCCACCACCACCGAAACCGACCGCAGCGCCATCGAAACCCCCTCCTCCACCTACCCCTCCCCAAACCAGCACTCCACCAGCATAACCCCCTCCCGCAACGCCGACGAGCGCGAACAAGAAGATGACGAAGACGAAACCCCCCTCTCCACCCCCAAAGCCAAAGCGCCCCCCACGTCCAAAGCCCCAACATTCAGCTCCCCCTATGAGTCCCTAAAGCTTACCCTCGCCGACCCCTCCCCCTCCACCCTTCCCTCCACCCCCCGCGCGCAAATCGCTTCCCCCTCCCCCACGCGCCCCGCCGCCCGCACCCCCGCAAACGACATCCTACTCCACCGCATCCTCGACAAGAACTGGCGGCTGCAAGCAACACCCCACACCCAACCGCGCCTCCCACCCCCAGGCACCGCTCGGAAAGAGACGACGCCCGGCCGGAGCCGCAGGAATGGCGCTACGACAGCAACAGCGGAGGAGGAGTTGGACAGCAGCCCCTTCGTCGAAGCGCCGGAGCTGCACGCCGAGATATTCGAGTCGCCGCTGCGGCGGGTGCCGGGTGTTAGTGTACTGACGCCTGCTCGGGGGCAGGGGAAGGGGAAGGAGAGAGGGGTGTGGGATAGTGATAGTGAGGAGGAGGAGATGGGGGGGATGAGTCCGCCGAAGACGATGCAGTTCCATGTGCCGAGGGAGAGGTTGTTGAGAACGCCTGGTAGGTGGTTACTTTGCTATTCTCTTCTTTTTCCCACCCACTGGTTTCGGAGGCGGAGAGGAAGGAAGGGTTTTAGGATTGGAAGGGATGCTTGCTGACGCCACGATAGCGCGGGAAGCCTCGAAGCGCATCGTCGAGGATCTGCTGCTCACGGCTGGCGGGAATGTGACGGATGAGCTGGAGGAGGAGGAGGATAGCCCGAGTGTGGTGCGGAGGACGGGGGCGCTGGATGAGGATACGTTCTGAACTACAAACATACCTGGCCTGGAAGCGGCCAACTACAAACTCATGCAAAAATGCGATACCAAACAGTCCGCACATGCGTGAAACAAAGGTAATAATACCACAAAGCCAACATCTCTATTGGCAGAATGATGCACAATAACAGACAGACAAGCCTTCTCTCACATGAAAAACCACAATTCCAACCACAAAGACTATCTACAAGAAGCGTAACAATCAGTTCTCAAACGTCCACAAAACAGGTATACGCCATGGTATAACGTGACAAAGCCTCCGGGGGCTGGTATCTAAAAATCGCTTCAAATGCGCGCTGAAGACATGGGAAAATTGAAAAACAAAAACAGATGGTGATCAACAAAGCTTTGCGGTAGCCAAGCGTCGGAGTAATCGAGCGTAGGAGCCGAGATATTCTGGCAGGCCTGTTGAATATCGTTCCCAGGCTCTTCTCTTTCTTCTTGTCCCGTCCCATGAAGACCCTTTCGCACCGCCGAAAGTTCTTTCCGATGTCAAAATCTTGGAGTCCTCCTCTCCACTCACAGCCCCTCGCCGAGGAACACGCCCTGACAATTCTCGATCAGAAACTGCACCGCCCGATTCTTCTCCTGACTTTCCTGCATCTCGCGCGTCAAGTTCTCCGGCCGCATCACCGTCGGCGCGAACACCACCGCCACGTTCAGACTCGTCATAAGGTTCTCCTTCTCCCTCTCCACCACCCGCGCCAGATGGAACACCAGGAACTCGAGTGTATCCCTGTGCCGTGGTGGAAGGTCTAGGATGGCGTTGCGCATCAATTGGATGGTCTCGTTGGCAGGGCGGCCGGGAGGCGACATGGAGGCGAGGAGCAAGTCGTAAACAGGGAAGGTGATGAGTGGTGTAGGCAGACGGCGGAAGTATTGTTTGAGGGTGGAGGTGACGGCGTTGATGTCGAGGTCCGGGTCGGAGATGTCGAAGTCGCTGTCGCGCTCGAAGCCTTCTTTGACGCCTTGGATTTGGGAATTGCCGCCGGATTTGCGGTAGATGCCTTCGACGTCCATGCCTACAAAGATGAGTCAATACGGGTGAGAGATGAAATGTGAGGAGGCTTGAGCTGGGAGTCGCTATACCTCTAAGCTCGACTTCTTGGATACAGCGCTGCACAATGCTGGGGATGCCGACTCGCTCGTATTCTGCGCGCTGTTCAAGTTCCGTACCGAAGAGAACTGGATTTATTAGCAGGTCAAAATAGCAACAGAATGGGAGTCCGGTTTACCTTGAGGACCACCAGCACTTTGCGGCGCACTGCCATTCGTCTGCTGGTTCGGCCATTGCTGTTGCGGTATTGGTTTCTTCTGCGTACCGAAGAATCCGAATCCTTGACGCGAAGGATCATGTATCTGCGACTTTGGTACACTTCCGAGTGAGAACTCCTGGTTTGGCGGTATCGACCCGTACGGCACGCCACCCTCGAAGTGGCCATCTCGCAGTTTCGCTTCATCGGATTTGAATGCACCCTTTAGTCCCTTGGTAACCCCTTTGGCAACGTTTTGACCACCCCGCTTCCAATTAAATTTCTTTGGCTGGGCTCTTTTGATGTTCACCACTTGCGGCGCCGATAGATACGTAGCGTCGCCCTGATCTTGATCATGTACAGCTGTAGACCCGCTAATGCTGCTTTCCATAACGTCAGGGCGCTGTTGCTGGGCATCAATCGACGCAGTCGACCGATCCTTTTGGTGATGAGTATAAATACCGAGACCATTGGGTGGCGGACGTACTACATCTAATGTAGGCCCGGCGTTGGCCTTGTAAAGCTCTTGGATTTGATGAACCAACTGGTTGTTGAGCTCAGCTAGTTGCGCGTTCTTCAGCGATAGCTGTTCAAACTCTGAGAAGCTCTTGTCCTTTGACTGCGTCAAGTTCGCAACCTCTTCTAACAGTTCGTTTCTCTTCTGCGTCAAATCCTCAATCTGTGGTGCAAAGGTATCTTTGAGCTTCTGCAGTGACTCAGCAAATTCCCGCACAACGATGTTGGTCATCTTTCGGACATCTAACGGCTCTCCGCTCTTCTTCGCTGCCGCTATATGTTCGGTCAAGACCTCTAGCTCCCGGACTACTATCTCTTTCTGTGTATCCAGAACTACCATGGTAGATCGCTTCTCTCGGAGCTCAGTGTTGATCTGTCGAATATTAGTCTTGGCTTCAAGAGCAGCCTCTAGTTCTTGCAGTTTCTGCTCCTTCTCTAAAGTCCTTTGCCGTTCACGGCGAAGTTCATTCTTGAACCAAGTGAGTTCATCTCTTGACTCTGGTGAGGACGACGTGGGGCTGCTGATCTCTTGTGTGAATGAGCCCCCAATCAATGGTGACCTCGGCCACTTTTGCTCTTTCGAAAGACGTATTCCCCTGTCACTGTAGCTTCTTGCGTGACGGACCGAATTCGAAACGCGGCGCAGGAAGGACGAGTGCTCTTGCTGCGTATCGTTGCTCAGAATGCGGGCCATATCGTCGTCCATTGAGAGGTCGCCTCCCCCGGGACGAAGGGATAATTTTGGCGACACGGGGTATTCGCCGTTTCGAGGCGATTCTGACTTGATCGTGCTAACAGATTCATTTCGGGCCTTGTGATATCCAGAGGGAGCTTGTGGAGGGGCTCTAGGTGTGCTGAAAGCGTCACGCTCCGATATGGAAGCTTGAGCAGCTCGTTCTCGTGCCCGTGGAGGCGGAAAGGGGACTTCAGTATTGCTGGCTGATGATGGAGAGTCTATTTGCTTTGGAGTGTTTCTGTTGCCATTCGGAGTTGGATAAGTAGTTGAGGGATACTCGCTTGTTGTTGTAGGAGGTGCTGACGAAGGCTTGCCTGGGAGGAGCTCATCATACCCCGGTTTCGTCGATAACTTGCCCCTTCCGCCAGACGAGCCCTTCCTGCTTGGTACCCTCGCGTCGGCAGACTTGGCAAGTGAGTCTCCTCTTTGAGGCAGGATTCGGAGTTGTGTTGTGACAGGCGAGGAATGTGACGTCGACGAGTCAAGTGAGGCATTGTCATGACTTCTGGAGTCCACTGTGGTCTGGGAAGACTCGTCAAATTCGGTATCCTGGCGCGTAGATGCAGGAGATTCTGTTTGAGGCGACACCATTCGTTGCTCTTTGACGATTGCATTTGCTGTAACAGGTGCCGACCTGGACTTGGAGGGGCCTAAAGTGTCCGGGACAGGCGATATGGTCTCCGATCTTGAGCTCTTAGCAGAGTGACTGGCCTTTCTATTCTTTGGAACTTCTCCAAGTGTGAATTTGCCATTGCGTGGTTCGCCACTGAAGCGCGACGGGGTTTCGTTCTGTGCATCCTGCGTCTTTCTTTCCGCCAACGCACCCGGGATACTGGTGTCTCTCAGCTTCTGAACGTAGTCTGAGTTATCGTGGGATAGTTCTCGCCCTAACTCCTGGTATGCTATGTGCGGGCTGCTTGGACCAGAAGACGGGCGACTATTCTGTGTTAAGTCTGGCGGTGGGGAGATATAGGTATTTGCGTGATCTTGTGGAACTTTGCGCACAGTAGATTTCGTGCCTCTGGCATTGAAGTAGTCGCGGGAATTAATATCGGACTCTGCGAGCTGGGAATTCACATCTTCAGACGGTGATTCATGGTTCGATTTCATATTTGATGGGGATGGTCCAGAGGCTGGATTATGATCTAGTGCCATAGGTATATAAAACTCTTCGCCATCAATGGGTATATCTGATATTTCAGAGTGCCGATTGTAAGTTGTGGAAGGAAGAGTGAGGTTTTCTGTTTTTGTCAGCTTCCACTGCCTAGTTTGGTGGGCGGACTACCTTTGCGGTCATCTTTCTCAGGCCGTGCTGCAGGGGATCTCTCACGTTTTGCCTCTCTAGATGACTCAGATCGCGGATACGGGAGCCTCTTCGGTGCTTGTCGTGAAGGATCGGCAGGTGTCCCTGAATATGAGTTCGATCTTGATGCACTGGGTTTCTTTGACGGCATACGTAGTATCTCTGTAGGCGTATCCGAGTAACTGTCAAGCGGGCTCTCTAAATTTTCAGGCGAAAAGGGCTGGGCCACAGCACTAGGCGGTAAAGAGGGCAACGACTTGTCCAATAGCATCGTACTGTGCTGCGGCTGCATTGACGGTTGCTGATGATGCTTGTTACGGCGCTCACTATTCTTCGCCGACTTCTTCCTTCTCCTCTGCATGAGCGATTCATGGCAATCCATACAGAATATCCCTTGTGATGTTCGTGCATATTTGAGGTTCTCGATCTTCTTCTTACAATTCCGACATTTGAAGCAAGTTGCACAAAATGCCTGGTCGCCGGTCAAGATCGCAAGGTCTTCGATCTTGTTCCCACACGCGCTACAGCTATAGGTACAATTGTTGCAAATGAGCGACCCGTCGCCCAGCAGGAGGAGGTTCGCATCCGAGTCGAGGAGTGTGCTGCATGTATTGCAGCGGAAGCAGTCTATGTGCCATCGATTGCCAGCTGCCAACGTCTTAGTATACCGACAACGCAATGAAACCATGTTGTATGACATACCAAGTTCGAACGCCTTCCCTTCCTCGAGTATCTAGATAGAACATGGATCGTCAGCATTGGGGGCTGAATGGTGGGGTAGGGCGAATAGCTGAGAGACACGGGGGAGGCTGATGCTGTACCTCGCCGCAACCTTTGCACGGATAGGCAGCGTCGTCCTGGTCCATAGGGGAGTCAGGATAACCCGCCGGCGACTCCGTCATCATGACCGCTGCACAGGTCGACAGTGCCTGATTGCATCAATCACGGAGGCGAACGTGACGAGCGACGTCGATTTGGTATATCAGGACCTTGCCCACTAAAGGATCGAGGAGCTAAGATCGGGACTGGACAGGTCACGGACGACACGGCCTCCAGCCGAAGTCCTCGGAATTTTGTAGGAGTGATTGAATCGATAGGCAAGGCAACGTTAATCGACAGCCGGCTGGAAGAGTGTATGCGCAACGATTACCGCTTGCTCGTGGATTGGAGCAGAGAGAGCCGCGAGTTGAGTAAGCGGGCTGAGATCAGTGGACAGCCTGGGACCGTGCAGACGGTGCAGAGTCGTGGGTTTCCTGGTGTGGGTTAATCAGTTAACACTGCAGGACTTCCCGCTGGCAAAGATGCCAGGTCGCACCGAGCCACTGCGCGGGTTGGGGGTGTTGAAGTCGTGAATTGTGTGGACGAGATCAGAGTAAGCTCTGCATGATAGACTTGGCCGGGCGATATGGGGGTGCTGAACTGTGCGCGGGTTAGCGAGTAGCGAGTGAGGTAGTGCTGCAGCCGTCGAGGAATTGATAAAGGTCTAAAAGGTAGTTGCTTAGGCAGGGGTGGTCTGGGTGCGCTGACTGCTGGCTCCGCAATGGATGATGCTCTCGTTTCAGATGTGCCTCCAACTCCAGGGGCCGATCGCTGCCTCTTCAGACTCTAGGCCAGCAATGCAGCAACGTCGATTAGTCGGGGTAGAAGTAAAGCTTGACGAACCGGACAGTCACAGCGCATTAGGGTGTTTGGGCGATCGATCATCGATTTACTTTATCACTCTACATGGTCAAGAGCAAGCGGGCTACAAGTGGATAATGGCATGGTCAAGAACGAGTGTTCAATAAAGTCGACTGGCTGAACTGGGCATGCAGAAGACGCCACGGGCCGTAGGCACATCGTTTAATGTCATTCAGTCTTTTCGCTGATTGTGAAGTTGCCAATATATCTTAGCGTCTTCGTCTTTGCTAGCCATCGCCGTTTCTGCCAGCAAACACGAGTATCTCGCGGTCTGCGAAAGCATATCGCAAGGAACAGAGCTTGCCCGTGAGATGAAACACAGCCCTGACACCAACAGAGCGTACGTCTCGGCGATTCCTGTAAGGACCACCGACAGGTGTAAGGTACGGATGGCGGTGTGAGTTGTGACCGAATATATCCGTACCTGATACATCTACTGTCGTATAAGTACTTCTACTTTAGGGAGCTGCACGACATCTTCATCCTCATTTCCAACGTTCGGCCAATAAGATCCATGGTAATCAGCTCCACCTCGCCGAGTAAGGGATGGTCTTGTGCCAGTACCTTAGTACCAGACGCCACGGCAAGTCAAGCGAACGCCTCGCTCCGCTCATCTGGGCTTGGCGCCAAGAGCTGAAGATATCTCTTCGTCGTCAGTCGTTGAGGTCTTCACTGAACATGGCGTAAGATTGGAATAGCCGTGTCTTGATCCTAAAAGCTGTTGTTATCATTCTCCCTCTTACACCGGTGCGGCGACGCTGCTCCTGTCACCAACGTTAAACTTCATTTTCCCGTCCTTATGAAACCTGTCAAAGGAGCACTTGCAACTCCAGCCTGACGTCCATACTTTTCCATATTCATCCAATCCAGTTAGATTCTGATTTGCAGGAGCAGTCATCACAGATCACCCTTCTCATGATGCTCCACGGGGCCCTTCAGCTATGGCACCGATATTGTTTGACGTGTCGCTGCTTTGTCGATAGACCATCACTGGTCATTCACGGTATTGCCATTGCGTCAACACGCTTTTCCAGAGCACAAAGTAAAATGGTGCTATCAAACATAGGAGGACAGAGTGCGGGGGAGCAACATCCTTTCTAGTGCGTTATGCCGCTCGATCCAACAGTTCCGAGTACCTACTTAGAGTGGAGATCTGAGTATCAAATGGAGGGCCATACAGTACATCTTGCAATCTGCCAAGGATCGTGTAGTATAAAGTTGCTTAGAACAGCGCCTGTCAATTTTGCGCAAGCTAATATTTGTGCTTTGTATATGCCTTTAACATACTAAAGATATATATATTTTTTTAGTTTAAGTCAAGCGAAAAGAGAGCGACAAACTTGATCCGAGAAATCATCAAATTCCTTCTATAGCAATATTTGAGGTACCAGAGCAGCCAAGCATTGAAAGACCGAGGCATCTAAACAAGACTTTTGATGTTTTCTACAGAAGAGCTCTATGTGCAGGAGAGTAAGGCAGCTAGCCACCAGCTCTCAACCATCGCTAAAAGCGTCAATTCGTAGTCCAACCTAAAGACTCCGTCGCTAATCCAGTCGATAATGATAGCAAAACCAAACACGATGAGGATCCCTTGAAACACACTAATGAATACACGTTTTCACGTAACAGCAACGACACGAAGTAAGAATAGGGGCCTAGCCCCGGACAAGCGCATTGCGCTGTAGGTAGTAAGTAACCAGGCTCTTGCGATCGGTCGTTGATTCCGGAATATGCTCCCAGAAACGCTTTTCCGACTCCACGCATGGCCGGAATTGGACAGCGAGCTCGACGGCGGCATGCCTCACGTCAATGTTGTGGTCGTCAAGAGCTCGGGCCGTCAACTTGCCAATCCGGTGTTCGGTCAAAGGACTGAGCGGGATGTGGCCGGACTGGACCGTCTTGGTGAGTAGACCGGCCAATTGGTAGAGGCCCATGCATGTCGAGTGGAGGTCGAGGTCATCAGAATCCAGTAGATCCAAGACGGCGTCGATGCTTTGCGTTGGTTCGCATCTGTCCACGATAGCCTCAGCGGTGGCCTCGAGGCCGCTGACGATGCGTTGAGAGCTCGAGTGACCGGCACGCGCTAGGGTGACGGCACATAGGGCTTTTGGGTAGAGGGCGGAGCATTGCTGAGGGTACTTGGATAGTAGCCCCTGGATGGCGAGGAGAATTTGAATCTGTTTGGACTGATCGATTGGTCCTTCGATTGCGTCCAAAAGAGTGAGGAGTAGTTCGTCGACAAGGTAGCTGTCCTTAGCAAGGAGCTCATCTTGTTCCTTGATGATGTGTTGGACTCTCCTAAGGACAGAGAACTCATATGACCCCGCACGAATCTTCTGAATAGCGGACTCGAGGAGGCGACGGGCGACAATAGGGCTGCTCATGCAAGCTGCGAGGGTTGGGCTGCTGATGTTCTTCTGCTCGGAAGTCTCAAAGGCTTTCCACTTAGCATGGTATGTGGAGTTGTTGGTTTCCTCGGCGACCAATAGATGGTTCGGGTTGAGAGGTGGAGTGTTGATAGGTAAGTCACTGAGTACGTTCGACTTTGTAGGTGATTGCATAGGTGATAGATCAGTAGGTATCGCTTCGGGGTCTTCATAGACCTGAAGCTGAGGGCGTTTTCGAGGAGAGAGGATTTCTTTGCGTCCTTGGATGAGTCGAGGACTCTGGGAGATTCTAGTAGACATCTCAACGTTGTCGAGATCATGCGGTCCATCAGCAACGCTACGTGTCGGTGAGGCCTCTCGCGAGATAGCGAGCCAGACATCTTCTTCGACTTCTTCAGCCGCGTCGGCCTTATCGTTGACTGGTGATGGAGTAGTTCGAGGATTCGGTGCTGAATGAGTTGCACATGTAAGTATGTTGTTGACTTCCTTGCCAGGCTGCGAGTTGGAGTCATCCTCGATAGCTTGCTCGTCAACGCTATTTCGGCGCGAAGGCCCAGACACTAAGGATCCGCCAGGCAAGTCATCCGACCAACTGATACGCCTTTGGACAATCTTAGTCGGACTAACGGGTTGAGAGGTCGGCTTCTTTGTAGCAAAAATGCCTCGCTTGGCCGTAGATGGTGCCACTGGCGTCTTAGGCCTTCTTGCGGCCGGTGTGGCTGAACGTGCATCTGGCTTAGGCCTCTGGCTATAAGGGTCTGCCGTAGCTGGTCGGGGAATGTCTGGCTTGCGGAAATTCCTGATCGGCCGGACAGGTGCAGAGGAAAGATTTCCGCTGGTAGAGGTATTCAAGGGTCTCCTTGCTGCCAAACCGCCTATAGCTGATTTTGTGGCAACGTGAACGGGAAGTTCTCTGGTGGGAGATATGGATGGGCCTGCGGATGAAGGCCGTGCCGTAGGTATGGTTCTATTGGCACGGTTCTTTGCCATGGTCTCCTTGACTGACGGACGAGTAGGGACAGCCGAGGTGCTTTTAGAAAGCTCTGCTGCTTTCTCACCAAGTGCTGCCGCAACCGAGGAGGTGTCTGGAAATGGATTGCTTGCATCCTTGAGAAGAAGTTGCTGTTGCTTCTTGTCCAAGGACAGAAGAATACTAGCATGCGTGTTAGCAAGGTTAACGTTACAAGATGGTGAAACAGGGTAATACCTCTCAGATCTGTCGTTCCAAAGCCGTGCAAAGGCCCAGTACGTCGGCCGCATACGGGTCCGAACGCTCGCATCCCTGTCCATAAGCCCAGCCGTAATAGACTTGTTAATCGATTCAAGAGCGCCATTGTGGTCGATCACACTCTTGTGATGGCCGTGTTTCGTCAGTATAGTCATCAGCCATCCACAAGCGAAAAGCCTCGGGCTGACGTTCTTATCCTGAGTAGCCAGATATATATGTTGTGCTAAGCGGGCGTTGAAGGATACCTGGCTGATGATGCAGGTAACACTCATGTCGCCGTTTGCTGCACTGATCTTCTTGGTTTGACCACACAGCTTCATGAGACTCTGAAGCAGGATCTCGACCATAGGATCCAAATTTGGTCCAGTTCGCCGAGCAACATCTTGGATACAGTGGCATCCGAGTGTGCATTGGGTAGTTCTGAGTGACTCTGCCACTCCGATAAGGCCATTCAAAAGCAGTTTGATACCAGCTAGATATGCAGCGGGGAAGTCATCGTAGGCATTGCCTTTGGTGACCTTCCTGACCTTAAGCGTACTTTGCTCGCGATGCTTCCAGTTCTGTTCACTCTCTGCACCTTCGAAAAACGGGAGCATCTCGCGAAACAAGTTGTCGACGTCTCGAGCTGACTCGACGTATATGGGGTCGAGCTTTTCAGCTTCGTGTTCAGCCTTGGACTTGACTGGGACGAAAGGCAAAGGGTCGATAACGGGCGGGTCGACGCTGGTTTTGTTTGTTTCTGAGGGCTTGTGAGACACCACACTGGTAGATCTGGATGAAAGAGAAGGGAGAGACTCGGCGACCGATTGGCTGACAGTGGTATTGGTGCTCTCAGATGGCTTGTGAGAGACTGTGCTAGCAGATGTTACGGTGCTGCGAGACAACGACCGAGAAGCCTGCCTAGAGCTGATTTCGGCCAGACGGGAGACAGCGCGGTCGCCATCGAAATCTGGAGGAGCCCATCTGCTGACTAGCTGCTGGGGAGGTGGATTGCTAGGCTGTCGCGTATGGGTATTTTGATTGGGTACAAAGGCAATCTCGTAGAGAATGTCCATGACCATCGTCTGATCCACACGACCGTTCTCGAGATGGTTCTTGGCCATAGTCTTGGTGTGAACGTCAGCGTTCCTGGAAAAACATTAGCTAAGCTGCAACTGCAGATGAAGTGAAGCCCCATTACCGGAATAGCTCGATGAAGCAAGCCTTGGCAGCCCTGCTAAGAAGCCGTTCGGGACTATTCATACAGTCGACTATCCGTGGGACAAAGCTCTGAGGACACTTGGTGCCCTTTTGCCTGTTCATCTATTTCATGTCAGCTCGGTAGCTAAAATTGAACTTGGTAACTTACCGAGAGGATCCATTGCATGGCTTCTTCTTTTGCTCGTGGATTATCGGACCGGAAAGTTACGTCCGCAAGGAGATTAACGATCATCATGAAAACGGTACCAGAAACACTGCATAGCGCTACAAGAGCTTGCCTAGTGCGAGATCGATGGCCTTCTTTGGCTGAAGCTAGCCGATCGACAAGAATTGGTATGAGCCGTTGTGCTTGCGAGTCTAATAAGGAGTCTTGGTGCTGGCCCTGTAACCGCTTGATAAGATGACTAAGCATGGAGAGACCGGCATCGAGGTAATTGGGTGCGTCAAGCGCGAGGCGAATGAGCTCGAAAACAGGTGAAATGGCGTTCTCTGGAACAGCTCGATGTTTAATGTCGCCCTTAAGCTTGGAGTAAAGGTCGAGAATTTGCGGCTCTGGAAGCGTTCGAGTACGCATGACAGCCAAAAGGCTGTTAGCTTGCGAGTCCATATCGAGCCAGTACCAGAGGAAGAAAATTTTAATAATGTCCGGAAGGACACTGATTTTCGCTAAGAGGAAGATAGCTAGCGCAAGCGCCAGGTGAACGTAGAGTGAATACTGCATTGCGATGATACGTCAATTGATCTTCTATTAAGCATTCGTACAGCAAGAAGAGTGCGGAAAGAGCAATGGAGAACTGTGTAGAAGGAAGGATTGCTCTGGAGAGTGCCTTACCTACTTAAATACCCTCTCGCTGTCCGCCGTGATCCGAAAGACCATCGCTATGACTCTTGATGGCGTCGGGCGTCGTGATTGCGGCACTCTCGGGGCAGTTTTTACTCGTTACCAGTATTGCGATTTATTGCCGTTTCTGGAGTGAGGTTTGTTGATATCGAAAGTTGCCATTCGCGATGACGGGTCCCTACGCGCCAAGACCACGGCTATATCGGCTAGCAATCCCACGTGGCATGAACAGCCGCGAAGAAACGTTTTACCGCTTTGCCGTATCTGGCCTCTGGAATTCGTAAATTCGTTCAACAACCTGCGCCCTCGAAGATTCACTTGAAGATGTCAGGACCTCCGCCACCGGGCCAGCAGGCCACGCCCCAGCAGATGGCAGCAATGCAACAACAGATCGCCATCGAGGCCCAAAAGCGCGGGATGACGCCTCAGCAATTTCAAAACTGGCAGCGGCAGCAGATCGAAGCCGATGCGCGAAAGAATGGCATGACCGTGGAGCAATACATCGCGAAGCTGAAGCAGCAGGCCTTTGAGAACCATCAACGGCAGCAGCAAATGGCGCAACAGCAAGCAATGCAGCAGCAGTCAGGGCAGCCGCACGTCCAAGGGCAGCAGCAAGGGCAGCAAGTCCCCATCACGCCCGGCGCCCCAGATCCCAAAGGTCTAGCTGTAGCGAAATGGTTGCGGAGTCAGGATCTCAAGCCACGGACGTGTATCGTCAACGGGCAGCGGAAGGACATGTTTCGAGGTAAGCTGCCTTGTCCCTTGTTCCTGACCTTACAGCTAACGACTCCCTCCAGTCAAGCGCGCCCTCCGCGCTCTTCAATCCCCAGCATACACCAAGGCAGCCTCAAAGAAGAAATCCGGACTCCCCCCTGTCGACTCTCCCGCCACAGCCTCCGAAGTCTTCAAGCTCCTCCCCCTCTCCCTCCTCGCCCTCCGCGTCTCCAAGGTCGATCCCCACGCCGGGCATGACCACGCTCCGCCCGCGAAGCAGAAACGCACAAAGGGCCTCTGGCATGTCAAAATCGAGCAGCAGCAGGACATCAACGACGAGCTCCACTACGTCTGGCTCTACGAAGGCCCCCAGTGGAAGCAGAAGCTGTACGCGGGCGGGGCGCTGGCAGCGATCCTCGCAGCCGTTATGTTCCCGCTGTGGCCAGTGACGTTGCGGATCGGGGTTTGGTATCTGAGCATGGGTCTATTGGGGCTGATCGGATTGTTCTTTGCGATGGCGATATGCAGATTGATTTTATTCTGCGTCACGGTCTTCACGGTACCACCGGGGCTGTGGCTGTACCCGAATCTGTTTGAGGATGTCGGCTTCTTCGATAGCTTCCGTCCTGTTTGGGGATGGCAAGAGGTACGTCCAAAGTCATTTCCTTATAACGAGGCTGCCACTGACTCACCGGTTACAGGATAAGAAGAAGAAGTCGAAGAACGCGAAAGGGACCAAAGACCAGGCTGAGGCTACTACATCAACCCCAAAGACGCCGAATGGCTCCGGCTTAAAGCAGAGAGACCTTACGCCTAGGGTGGAAGAGGTTGAGGATGATTAGTAATATCTGCTTTCGCCTGGCTTGGTTGGTGGTAGATTCCGGAGTACGTTGCTTGGAGCGTAGTGTTCTGCTGGACCTTGTACCACTACTCATGCATTACAACGAATACATGATCGTCAGCTATGTGAGCGTTGGTGGCGTCGGGTGTCAGTGCAAGGATACGCACTTGATCTAGATGTTGCGTTGCGGCACATATTCTGGTGCAGTCCCATTACCTTAGGTGGATTCACAATTCTCAGTCGGACAATGCGTCCCGCTGGCTAAGGTGCACGCAATGCAAAGCTTCAATATGGAACTTTCCCTGCTGCGAGGCGAGATACCACTCCCGCGATACCAAGATGACCGACTCCAGTTACTCATGCGTGCTTTGCAGAAAATCCTCAAGAATCATCTGAACTTCCACCATCACTATCCAACGAGTCTTTCGCCGACTCAATGTCCTCGGCCTCGCCCATAAAACCTTCTCCGCCATCACCAAACTCCTCAACCCCTTCCATCCCATGCTCCTCACCCTCCTCTTCTCTCCTTCCACGAACCTCTCCATTCCTATAATTAAGCAGCAACTGCTCCGTCTGCAAAACCGCCAGCACCATCGTCGAAAGCTCCGCCCCGATCAAGCTCGCCGCAGCCTCAAAAAACGTCCTAGCATGCGGAGGGAGGTCCCTTTCCTTGCGGTACCGCTTGTAGAAGCTTCCGATGCGCCTCACTGGCTCACCACGGTCTGCTTCCTCCTCTTCTCTGATAACGCCTCGAGTCCTAAGACTGGCTTGTACGGCTGCTAGCTTCGCATCCAGAGCGACTTGGTCCGCTGCTATCGTCTCTGTGATATCGACTGCGGGGGCGACTGAGCCATCGAGACGACTGGTGGGAAACATGTCGAGGAGTTCCTGGGGAAGATCCCCCTTTCTTGGGCGGCGTGCGGCTTCGTTGACCCAAGTCTTTTCGTACCAGTCCAGATACTCGTCGAGCTGCGCTCCGGACATGCGGAACACGTCTTGCTCTTTGATTTTCATCTCGCTGCCGCGGCCGAGCTTGCCATCGGATGTCTCACGTTTGGCGTATTGTTGGTGGTGGGAGCACCAGGCTTCCCAGTCTATTTGGAAGATGCCTAGGCGGGTTAGAGATGCGGCGTAGCGGTCTAGGGTGTCGAAGGGGTGGTAGAGCTTTACGGCGACGATTACGAGAGCCATGAGTTGGACTTCGGGGAAGGAGATGGTGCGGTGTCTGCCTCGAGCCTCTGGGAAAGAAAAGTCAATGGATAGAAGTTTCGATATTGACCGAACGGCGTTGTAGATATCGACTGGTTTTCGGTGTCAGTGGTTGATTCAGTTACTTGCCAGTCTCAGACTTACGTGGCAAGGCGAGGTCTCTGATATATCGAATCAAGAACAAGGGATGGTTGAGATCGGGGAGAACGAGCCCGAAGCTGTGATTATACAAGAGCATGAGCTCTTGGGCCGCGCTGCGAAGGTCTCCGCATCGTAGTGGAGACTAATCTTTATCAGTGTTGTCCTTCGACATGTAGAGGTTACATACTTGCGTGCCAAGTGCTCCACGGTACTGCCCTGGCAGCTTCTCTTTCATGGCGCTTGGTACCTCTCGTATCACTCTGATGAACGGGATGTCTTCTCTGACTGCCCAGCTAGTAGTTACACTCGCACGTTAGCTGGGGCTATTGAGCTTAAGACATCCATCGCTGTACCGGTGTAGATCTCCAATGCTTACGGGTAGACGTAGAATGCTCGCCGCCATGTAGTTCAGACACAAAGACTCGAGCACACCTGGGGTCTCCTTGCCCCTAGTCTCCCATTTCTTGCGAGCTTGGTGATCATTGCTTTCTTCGCGATCACTCTGTTGCTGGGAGCTAAAAACAGCTTCTGCATCCGCACCTGTGTCCAAACGATTCTCCAAGAAGTGGACACGCAGCTCCCAAAGATCCTTGACAACCATCTCGATCTCTGCTGGTAGTTGGAATGTGTGGACAAGCACCCAGCATTGTTTCCGCAGGATAAGCTGGTAAACCTGGAGATAGAGCTGTAACGCTTCTGCGCCGCGATATACTTTTCTTGAATTAATACTTGACCTTGATGCACAGAATGAGAATTGCATAGCGTACTCCGTGAAACTTTCTCCTGAACTTCCTTCTTCTGGCGTGATTTACGACCCTCGGTGCCGTAGTCGTCTTGGTCTCGTTGAGTAGCAACTTCGCCCTGCACGGATGTTTTAAATCTTGTAGAACATGGAATTGATAATGTCTTACGATCCGTTGGTGCCCTTTCTCGCAGTAGGTCATGCCATCATCATGTTCAGCAAAACGGCTGGAAGGACAATTTTCGATCCCGCAGATCGGACCATTTCTGTATTCGAGAAGTTCACTCATCTTGGTCCTGTTCTCTTCTGGTGGGAGTCATAGTCATTGACAGGAAAAACGACTTTGCATTATGATACTAGAAAAGAAGTCGACGCATGGACGTCGAAGTGGCTACAGCGAAGCTTTCGACAAAGAGAGAGATAGAAAGCAAGATTGGCGAAAGGGAGACAGTCTAGGGTACACCGGCGTATAGATTGGGTTGACGGTGAAGACAAAAGGATGGTCAGCAACGGTACTGAGGTAAAGCAATTGGTAAAGCAACATCCTGTCGGTCATACGCCCTTGTAGCCCTGCGCAATCATGGAGAAGATGTTGACAAGTACCTTCCGAGCAGACAATCTTCGTAGCCCACTTGATAATTAGGAATATCTGAGCTCAGGTACTTTTAGTGTCGCAATGTTCTCCAAAGATGAGAAGGGCCAGGTGCACGGTTCATTTCGTCGCGCAAACCCTAAGTCTAGAGATACGGGCCGAGTGCGAGATGATCTGATTGGCATCTGGCATGGACATCATAGGTATTTTGTCTACACTATTGTCGTCCCAATCGTTTGAACTCCATGCATCACCCGAGCAGCAGATGATATCATGATCCAGAGCCATCATGAGAACGAGGCAAAGGCCACAAACCAAAATGCTTTCAACGCATATCCACCGACAAGCCATGCAGGATACTGTGGCCGAATAACATGTTCGCCATAACACACTCAACGTTCCGAGATATCAGGAACGAGGTTCGTTCCATATCCCTTGCACATAGTCGTGAGATCGTTTTAGTAGGCCGTGGGGAAGCTCAGCCACGAGTGGCTTCTTTGGCTTCGATAGCAACCTCTTCGCCCATAGAGGTGAGGACGATAACGTCTGTGAAAGTCAGTATTTCGGCGAGCACTCCCGGACTTATACAGAGGTACTCACTAAGATCCTTCTCCTCCTGTTTAAACAGCTTCTCAACCTTGTCGCCAACTTCGCCATCGGGAACTTTGACGTCGTCCTTGGTTTCACCGTCCTCGGCCATGAGGGAGAGGAAGCCATCATCAGAAACGTCGAGCTATGTTGGGTCAGCGGGCCACTCTTTCTTGCGTTTGATAGTACCAGGTCTGACTCACGAGCTGGTATTCCTTGCGGGAGACATTCGGGACATCCATGTTATGGGTCGAGGGGCAGAGATCCTCAAGCTTCTTGCCGGTGAAGATGTCAATAGCGACAAGATGAACCTTGGCATGTCCGTGCTTTCCGGTCTTCGAGGTGCTCATCTCGACGATTTTGCACGGGCGGTTTTTGATGCAGACGAAACCGTTCTTGCGAAGCGCAGAGCACTGCATGGGATAAGTGGTGGAGGCGCCAGCATCAGCGCTCTCGAAAGTGTGCTCATGCTATACAGACATGGTCAGCAAGCTTCCTCGGCGATTGCATGGTAGGTGCCGTGGGCTGTGAGAAACGGATATGGAAATACCACTTTACCTGCGCGTCGTCGGCCATACTTGGAGACTATGTGAGGGATGTGGAGGAAAAAGGGATAACGTGAATGGGAAGTAGCGAATGTGTGGATGCTGAGCAGAAGTTGTGGTGGTGAAGATGAAGTGATCAAGTAGATCAGGGTTCGGACTTGGTGGGACGCAGTAGAAAATCGAATTGTGGAAACTCCCTTTGGTGGGGTTTCACCTCGTCCAATCAGAACGGACCTGTTGAAATGCACCTAAAGTAAAAGGTCCCCGCCAGACCATTTAGCGTTGATTCCTTCGTTATTTGACAAAGCAGCAAAGTACTTTACGGCAAAGTATAAGAGCTCCTGGTTGCTGCCTGACCGACGGTGATGCCTTCCTGCTTGGAAGACCCCAATTGTCCGAGGATAATAGTCGTATTGAGCGCCCCACCTGACGAATCCATCACATTCCCGGTTTCGTAGACTATCAGCGATGGCATGGTTCTTTGGCAAGACTTTCAACCCTGCAAAGGATGTCGGCGATCTGACGGGAAAGACGATCCTGGTCACTGGAGGTGTGTCTTCAAGATCACGAGATCTTCGTTATGCCGAGCGGTATTCCCGTCGCTCACAACATTCTCCCTAACGAAACTGCCAGGAAACAACGGCCTAGGCTTAGCAAGCGTTCGAGCTCTCTGCGCACACAATGCGCGTCTCTTCCTCGCCGCTCGAACCCCGTCCAAAGGCGAAGCCGCGATCGCCTCCATTAAAGAGACCGTACCCAACGCCAACATTACCTGCCTCGAGCTCGATCTCGCTTCGTTCTCGTCCATTGCCAAAGCCGTCGAGACCTTCACCGCATCCTCCGATCGTCTCGACGTTCTCATAAACAATGCCGGAGTCATGCTCCTCCCGCCAAGCCTCACCAAAGATGGCTACGAAATCCAGTTCGGCACGAATCACATGGGCCACGCATTGCTCACCAAGCTTCTGCTGCCCACGTTGAATCGAACGGCCGAGCAGTCAGGGTCCGATGTTCGTATCGTTAACATAAGCTCGGGCGGCCATGCTTTGGCCCCCAAAGGCGGCCTGGTCTTGAAGGAAGACAGTACTACCCTATCCGAGTACAGCGGTTGGACACGTTATGGGCAGTCGAAACTCGCCAATATTCTCTTCACGCGCGAGCTAACTAAGCGGTACCCGAGCATTAAAAGCATGGCTGTCCATCCCGGTGCCGTGGATACGGGCCTTTCATTGCCCTGGCGGACTGCAAATTCCTGGTGGTTCTCACCGTTGTCCTATCTGATCCAACCTCTTCTCAAAACCCCAGAACAAGGCGCATTGACGCAGATTTGGGCTGCTACTAGTCAGGAGGCGAAGGCAGGGACATACTATGTTCCGGTTGCGAAGGTGAAAGCGGGGTCAGCGTATTCCAGAGATGAGAAGCTTGCGCGTGAGCTGTGGGACTGGACGGAGAATGAAATTTCAAAGCATGGTTATTGAGCGCAGAAGGCAAAACACTTGATATATTGACAGAATTTGGAAAGCGATTTGATATTCCCTGGTAGGAGTGCTGTCTTTCTTGAAGCTGTTCACTTGCGTGCACCGCAGCCAATGGATGCATTGACAGATCGTACAACATACTTAGTTTCCCTCGACGATCATATTATGCCCTAGACGCCTTGAAAAGGGCTCAAATGATATTCCATTTACCCCTAAGCTCCTGAACAGTCCCACAGTCATACGTGAACAAGCCAGTAAGAAAACACTTCTGCAAGCCTCTGATAGTCCACTGGAAGTGATTCAACGCTATTCCGATTTGGAGGGACTGTAGTACCGTGCCCAACGCTCTTAGAACACAAACCCGATTCAAGCCTAGCCCAGACCTTGAGCCACTTCGCTTAGTTCTTGGCACCCAGTCATTATCGCCCTCCGAATATCTGAAATTCCATCACCGGCGACATCATTCCTACAACTACTGCACCGAGCGAGCAACCGCAAAAAGTGAGTGCTACTATCTCCCCCCAGCTGCGACAAATCTATACTAACGTCCTCTTCCGCCAATAGTGCAGATGTAAGCCCCTCCCACTCTCACCACCCACACTCCGTCCCTCCTCCTCGCAACCCATCCGCCCTCCCTTCCCTCCATCGCTCCCTTCAGCACTCATCCTAACCCCACTAACACGCCCCCTCCCAGCTTCGTCAAGACCCTCACCGGCAAGACCATAACCCTCGAAGTCGAATCCAGCGACACAATCGACAACGTCAAGGCCAAGATCCAAGACAAAGAGGGCATTCCCCCCGATCAGCAGCGCCTCATCTTCGCCGGCAAGCAGCTCGAGGATGGCCGTACCCTGTCGGACTATAATATCCAGAAGGTGCGTCCCCCCCTTCCTGTTCCGCAAGACAAATCGGTTCGCCTATACCGCAATCAAGCGTGGAAGCGATGGATGGCATCTCCGGCGCATTGTCGGTGACTTTTGGTGCTGATTGTTGTTTTTGGGGAACAGGAATCAACCCTCCACCTCGTGCTCCGTCTCCGTGGTGGGATCATCGAGCCGAGTTTGATGGCGTTGGCGAGGAAGTATAATTGCGATAAGATGATCTGTCGGAAATGCTACGTAGGTTCTTCCTCCCCCCCTTGCTGCTTTACCTACGTCGACTCTCGCTTTTTGCTGGGTTGGTGGAAAAAGGCTGATTAGGTGGATACTGTCTGTAGGCACGTCTTCCGCCGCGGGCGACCAACTGCCGGAAGAAGAAGTGTGGGCATACGAATCAGTTGAGGCCGAAGAAGAAGCTTAAGTAGTGGGTTCGTGGTGTTATGAGAAGGCAAGGTGGGGACGGGGGGAGGGGGGAGGGGGCAGGAGGGAGGTGGACAGAGCAGATTCTCTTAGGTCGAGCGGGAGATCGTAGGCAATGAAGAGCTGTTCGTGCTGGCTATGCATCGCCTCGGGCTGACTCGCCTGTACAATGTGATCTGAGATTGAGTTTTGTTTAAGATCATTGTTCTGTCACCGAATAGCCATCGCGTGCAATGGTTTTCGACACCCCGGAGAATTCAGTCATGGCTGCAGTGGACCGATCAGATGTACACACATGGCCTACCGCCCGACGAGATCCCTAGGCAGAAACCTCCTTCCATTGCGCAGAGTGCTCCTCTAGAATACAACCATGGGTATATCATGCGCATACACGTTCGCCCAGAACTCGTAGCAACGAAGCGTTCACCACTTCCCTGCCTCTTCCCCCTTATATCCCAAGCAAAGCCCTAATCATCTTCCCATCACTACCCTCATGCTCCCCACCCGCCGCCGGTGTCCCCGGCTTCGCCGCCAAACTCCCATGCCTACACACCAGAATTAGCCTCCCATCACCTCAACCAGAAACCCAACAACTCACGCAAAGAACAGGTTCTTAATCGCAATCGCCAGCGCGGCATGCAGCACCGCCACCCCAATCACAACCACGCGACTCGTCCGCCCCTCCATCATACTAACCACGGGCCATAGGTTCCGCACCAAGAACCCGACACTCACCGCCGCGCCGACCGCCACAAACACCCAGTTCAGCACCGTGATCGGCGACCAGCTGATGAGCGCCACCGGGATCCAAATGATGTTCGCATAGCCGTACAGCGCCCAGCACTCCACCAGCGTGATCCCGCCCTCACCCGCACTCGAGCCATACCATCTCAGCAAACCCCACAGCACAACGGGGACGACAAGCGTGTACCCATAGATGAGGCCAGCGGCGCCGCTGAGGAGCTTGAAACTGTAGGCGAAGTGCTCTGCGGCGACGGTGGAGGCGAGGTACTGGCTGATGGTGCCGGTGAGGAAGAGGATGAAGACGACGGTGGTGGCGATCCAGAAGGGGCCGTAGAGGTCGGGGTTGGCGTCGAGGGTGTCGAGAAAGGGGGCGCGCGGGTAGAGGGCGGCGAGGCAGCGGTGGAGGACGGCGGTGGTGTCGACGTCGAAGAACTGGGCGTAGAAGCTGAGGGTCCAGAGGTAGCGTTTGGAGGAGGGGGAGGCGGGGGAGGTGGTGGGGGGGGGGAGGGTGGAGGGCTTGTTGCGGGGGTTGGTGGGGTCGGTGAAGTCTGGAGGTTTTAGTGGGGATGTGTGGAGGAGGGGGGGGAGGGTACTGGAGGAGTGGAATTCAAGGTCCTCTTGGAGGTCGGTGTGGCCGAGGTCGCCCTGGGGGGTTGTTAGTCGGTGGGTGTTGCTTTTGAGGTGGGCTGAAAGGATACCTCTGCGTCTACGTCTACGACGACATCATAGCCTCGGTTCGCCATGGTTGGGCGACGAAGTTGCGCGAGGTGATGCGGATATGGTGAAGAGGCTTGGTTGAAGCTGGCGTGTCGTTTACGGAGCTTCTTCGGCTGACTTGCCTAAAGTGGATCTCATTGCAGATGGAACGCTCAGTCGTAGTGTACATGTAGGCTGTGATAAGCACGAAGTTAGGGGCGGCAGTTCAAGGCTTGCATCTACAATTTGTCAGACTTCGCTGATGCGATTGTTGCTGGAACTTCCTTAGTTCTACGTTCTCGCTGAGAAAGTCCCTCCTATTCTATGTAATGCTACCCAACCATGTCGATCACGATCTTCTCTCTTCGCTGTGCTGAAGCCACTGGGTCTGGTTCTATGCACGTCAAAACCTCCGGCATGCCTAAGGTGCCCGGTGCATCATTTCAGAGCCGTGGATGGGCACGCAGATATCTCAAATGCATCTGGAGCATCACGAGCCGAGACGCTGTGGTGCCCGAGTTCAAGTACCGGAGCCACGAATAGACGCGGGAGAATCTCAGATGCTCCGGAGGCATAGTGAGTTGAGACGCCATGCTGTCAAGCTTCGAAGACATTCGGTGTTTGATGCCGTTGTTTTACCGTTGAGTAAACAGTCGAGCGAAATCCCAGATCTTCTTCACCCCAAAAGTAAGCGTTCCCTCCAGCCCAAACCTCCTAAGCCAGAATGACAAAACGCCTATGAATATGGCCAGTCCAGCGCTGCTTGCTGGTCGTCTATACTTCCACATCAGAGTCAGGGCTTGCTGACGTAGCTCTTGCCTCCTTAGCTGCATCACCTGTTTGGCGAAGAGCTCCTCCCCGTCCTGAAGAGTCTGATTGCGGATTGGTCCAACTGTAGTCTTGAGGACACTATAGGGTGAGATACTGGCCCAGGCTCGGTATGGCAAGTTTTCTGGAGGGTGCTCAACAATAAGCGTCATTGTTCGCTGTATCAGTACTTCTAGATCAAGAGGTTTCGGGAGCTTTGATAAGATAGAATGTAACATCTCAGGCTCATCTGCAGGTATCTCGAATAGTTCCTCTCGCCTCGACAAAATGATGACGGCAAAGAAGTAGACCGATACCACCGCGCCATGTGCCAGCAGGAAGTCGAATAAGCGAGCAATGTCCCCATACTCTTGAATCTCGTGAGCGTAAAGAGTAAGCGTGGCCGCTAATGCGAAGAATGGCTCCGTTTGAGACAAGTGCTTACAAAGTTTAAGGTCGGCTGAATAAAGGATGGAGGGTAGAAGGTGCAAGTGCGCGAGGGAAGCAGAGATTGAAGGAAGCATAAAATCCCGGATCCGCAGGAGTGACAAGTGGGCGACGGCTTCTGCCGCCTGGTCGACGCCTAGAACCAGGAGAAGGACTTGCACAATATCATGAAACCCTTGAAAATAGGAAAGCACTGAATGTTCCCGAAGAACCCTCGTGATCACCATGGAGAGCTCTTTTTTCCTGTCATCGAGTTGCGTATCAGATGCATCTGATCAGGCAGCAGTCAATCAGCGTGCCTTCAATGTAACGTGGACGGCGAGTACCTTTGGGGTAATAGACGAAGGATCTGTTGACGTCGAGTGCTACCTGATCCTCGTCTTTGTGGCGTGGTAGTCGATGCCATGCAGAAGCCCCATTTACTTCGGGACGGCTCTTCGGGTCATACCCCAGTAGCAGTGGCCCTGTATCATAGAATTGTCAGCCTCACTCGAGCCACGCTACCTCATCGACGTACAGGCCACTCGACGTACTTCATCGTTGACGAAACCGCCTGTAGAAGTTGCCAACGCAACTATAGAGTTCCAATCTGGCGTTGCTTTACAGGCAGCTAGGACTCGGTCCACCTTGGTGCAAGCCTCTTGCCTGGAAGGCTCGCCCTTCCATTCCTCGTATAAGTGTTCCCTGCATTGAGTGGCTTCCTTCTCCACGCTATCTGGCATGTCTGGTATAGCCGTATCGGCATCGACTTCAGCCGCCGTGTTAGTACTTTAAGATCTGGCGCTTGCCAGGGATCGACAGATTAAAGTTTCAGTTCGAAGATGGAAGAGGACAAACCAGGTTTGTGGTTGGAAAGAGACAAGATTAAAAGAATCGGGTAGGCGCATTGCAGATATCGTTGGCTAGAAGCACGCGAACATCCCATGCATGCCCCTATGCACGCGTCCCAGCTCCATGTCCCAGAGACGACCCTGTTCCAGATCGAAGGCGTGCGCACTAGATATCATGAACCACTGCACCGGTATCCATTTCCAGCTGGACGAATAGCTCTCTTCCGCCCCGCAGAAGCGAGTCCCGAGCCATGTTTTGCCCACATCATACAGCGTGGATCATCATGCACTACTTCGTCAAAGGCAACGTCAGCTTCTCTACATAGTCATACCTTCTGTATCGAGATGCTCTCAGGGTTACGACTATCTATGGGCGGCCACTACCATTGGCCTACATTCCTGGCGTCCTCCGGGATTTGGGGATTCGATACGATTAAGGGCTGAAGGAACCCCACGCACTGATGCACACCAGATCCTGGAAGAGCTGAAGCCTTTTAACCTTTCTATGTTTTGCTAAAGTATCTGTAGATCACGTTGCATGTCTTTCTGGCTCGTGCCGTAATTCCATGCAAACCTTCTAGGTATCGTTCCCTAGCTCCCTTGGGCGACTCCTGTCTTATTGAGTAGAAGAAGGACCGGTAGTGATTAGGCTTGAATACATACTCTATGTACCAAGTATTGTTTATCAATCCATGCGCCAGCACGAAATGGTGCACTCGCTCTCGGCAACCGTAAAAGAACGCAATGACGGAATGTCAGTGGACTGAATCACCAGTGAAGTCCCATAGCTGAAGAGGCAATCCGTTAAAGCATCTACCTTACGTACGCAAGCGAACTGCCCAGAAGTCTGGCTTGGAGAAGACTCCGAGCTGATGAATCCGTGAGAAGAAAGGTCCACCGTGGCTGCGCATGGCAGAGCAAGCCAGGCTCTCCCTTGTTGATAAGGCTACCGCTTTTTCTTTGCGCAGAACTACTTCTCATTGATCTACCTCTCTCTCACCGTTTCACCCTCACCGTTTTCACGCGGACCCACAGAGGGTTCGACCCCGTTGCACTTCCTGACCGTCAATGGCAGCCAATGGGGCTCCAAAGCCGCCGAGCTTCGGGCTTCTGACGCAGACTTTGATCGAAAGTCCTGTCGTCAAATGGATCATTCCAGCACGCATACGACATTCATCCAAGAACGATGTAGTCTTCGTACGTGATCGTTCGATTCAAATTAAGGAAATCCGTAAGGAGGGTCTGCAGGGCGAGCATTCCTATCTTGACGACATTGCTGTCAAGAGTGACTTCGACTCTACTATCCGGGCGGCTCGCATTTTGGGATTGCCTCGCACAAATGCACCATCCGAGCCGCGACCAACGGGTATCGATGCAATTATCAAGCAAGAGGTCACAGAACCAGAACCGCCGGAATCCGAAGTCGAGCTACACCCAGAGCTACCGCCACAAATAATTGCACTCACCCTGGAATCGATGAAGTTGGTGTTTCTGTGCGCGTTTCATAAAGATCGAGAAGTACATTTCCTTTCGAGCTACAGACAGTTGCCAGCATCGAAGGCCCATTCTGAGCAGCTTGGTGAGCATTTAGCAATAGACCCGAAGTCACGAGCGATGGCAGTTGCTGCCAACGAGGGATCATTTTACTTCTATGCTTTGAAACACTTGGAGGACTTGAAGAAGGACGTGGAATCAGCCAACGGATTTCGAAGTGGTCATTTCGATCCTGTGAAAGGAGTGCGTATTGTTCAGTGTGTCCTCCCATCACGCTGACAGATAGCGATAGGAGAAAAAATTCCGGATTAACGGCGTGATCCTCAAGATGGAATTCCTGTACCCCTCGAGAGATGATACCGACAACGTCATACTATTGCTTGTCACTTCGGAAAAGACTAAGACCAAGATACACTGCTACGAATGGGACAGCTCGACGCACGTGTCTGAAGCCGTTGAACTAGGTCGAGGCCAGCGGCTCTCAGACGATCAACTGCTACCACTTCTGTTGATACCTCTCAAGATGTCTACGGCTTTCATGCTTGTGTTCGAAAGGCGGATCGTAACGTATATTGGCGTTCAGCTAGGTCATGCGACACCTTATATCCACGAATTAGATCATCTCGAGGACGCCGAGGAGCCTGGCAGCTCAAGAGCAAGACCTGTCTTCACTCAATGGGCTCGTCCCATGCGACGCGAGGATCATGTGGATAATATCTACCTGTGCCGGGAGGACGGCGTCGTCCGTTTCCTAGAGATTAGCGACGAATTACACGGAAAGATTGATAGCAGTCATGCAGCCGGACGTTTAAAGGCCAATATCAACACCGCCTTCGCAGTTCTCGATCTTGGATGTCAGTATGATGATCTCCTAGTCGCAGGTGGGGATATGAGCGACGGCAGTCTATGGACCTTCGCGCCTCGTCGTGCACCTACACAACCCATGGCTAAAGTCCCGAACTGGACGCCGACAATTGACTTCGTTGCAGCGCATGTTTTAGAGGATGTGACAGGTCAATTGGGCCACGCAGAATTGATGGACGGTTCAGCCCGAACACAGAAACGAATCTTCGCACCTACAGGGCGCGGCTCCAGTCATGGTGCTATCACTGAGGTGCGCTTCGGCATCGAGGCTTCGCTGCTCCCAGATATTGTTGAGATCGAAAGGGGCTTGGATCAAATGTGGGTCCTGCCTGATCGCACGGGCATCTACTTCTTGATCTCGTATCCTACACGCACAGTGTCCTTTACGGCTCGCCCAGACGACCTAATGCAAGATGAGGACGACGAATTACAGATAGATACCGCGGCGCCAACGCTTGCGGCGGCATTGACCGACGATGGTTTTATAGTACAAGTCACATCGACCACCATCAGAGCGACTAAGCCCGGAGACCCACAGCGAGGACTGGCCATTGACTTGAAGAACGAGACTATCTTGAAAGCCACGATCCTCGGATCCCTACTTCTAGTTGCAGTCAAAGCAGCCGACGAGCTCTCTTTGCGTTGCGCTGTTATTCGTACAGATGAGCCTGAAGTGTCAATCCAGAGTCTAGGTCAGTCTCATACGTTGGAGGTTGAGCCATCTTGCTTGTCACTTCAAGAAACTCAAGGAGAGGTTATTGCTTTAGTTGGCACACTCGCAGAAAGACTTCTAATCTTCAAATGGGATGGCTCGAGTCTTCAACAGGTGCACGAACATGCTTTCGAAGGCGATTATCCCGTTTGCAATAGCATTGCAACGATTCAGAATGACTTGCGTTTCTGGCTTGTATGCGGTTTGCGGAACGGAGCTGTTCAGGCACTTTTATTGGAAGGCAACGGCGAGCTGACCCTCGTGCCGCAAGAGACTTTCATGATGGGTAACACTCCGGTATCAGTGATTACGGACAATAACAACCGTAAGCGAGCAATCGTGGCATGTGGAATGACTCTGTGCACCCTTGAGTATAGCAGTAATACTCCTTCCACATCGATGTTGAACAAAATCTGGATTACTCATAAGCACCTATCCGGTCAAGCAGAGGTTATCGCAATAGCCCAGCCGGAAATATGGATACCTCACGGAAGCCTGGGATTTGCAGATGGTCACATGTTCTGTGTCGAAGATGACAAGCTTCGTCAAATCGAGATTAGCAAGGCTTCAGAATCGCATAGTAAGTTATCAATTCCCAGCATCCTTGCCCCAATGAATCCAATGACATGTCCCTTGACTCAATCAATTGACGGAAAGGAGGAATGCAAACATGTCCAAGCAGCATCTGCTCCAAAGACATGTCCTTTGATTCAATCAATTGACTGAAAGGAGGAATGCAGACATGTCCAAGCAGCATCCGCTCCAAAGACATGTCCTTTAATTCAATGAAATGACTGAAAGGAGGAATGCTGACTCCGAGGATTTACAGTGATACCCTGGCACATCAATCTTGATGGGACACCGTCCAGAAGCATATACTCAAAGACGTTAAGTAGGCTAATCGTACTTTACACGAAAACCGTTATTGTACGACTTGCACAAAGGACCGGTCACCACTTTCGAGCTGGCGAACGCTCGCTGCAGCCAGTCTTCGGGTTTCTGAAGCCCGACGAGGGGCTGATCAGGCCAGATCCTGGTACTCAACAACGTCTTCACGGATTGGAGAGTAAGAGACCTGCCAACATTGTCCCCATACCCTTAGAAGAATGTGAACGCGGCGAGAAATTCCTGGGCATGACCGAATGGCTTCCCACTAATGGTCCCAAAGGATTTCACTTCCTGGTGGTTAATACAATGATAGCGCATCGTGATCGGACGCCAACAGGCCGTTTGTTGTTTTTCGCGCTCTCAAATGACCAATACGGTTATGTGACTATGACAATCAAGAAGGCCATGAGTTACAAAGCTCCCATCTACACTGTGACTCCCTACGGCCCGAGTTCTTTGGTATATAGCTGTGGAAACGATATATACATACACAGACTGGACATGGACTCAGGTGGACCTCACTGGCTGGATCCAGTGACCTTTTCACTTAGATCCAGAGGGACTCACATCTCCGTACACATGCCCCTAATATTCGTCACAACCGCCACTGAATCTTTGGCAGTGCTGAGGGTTGAGGTAGAAGGCGACGGGGACAACAGACCGAGCCTCCTCTTCCACTACAGTGACGAGGTAGCCCGCGATGGTATTTTTCATCTAGCAATCCCTGAACAGGGCTTAATCCTCACGTCGTCCAAGGATTGTATGGTCTCCGGTCTTTGGATGCCGTCCGAACGTCGAATCAGCAACTCTCTCATAACGGTCTTCAAAGCAGACTTGCCGGGGTCCATCACTCGATTTCGCCAGTTAGATCGCCGGACTGTACCGGTGGAAACCACGGGTAAGCAGTCAGTAGATGGGCGACTCACGGATCCGATACTGGGCTCAACCACTGATGGCACCTTCTATCAAATGGACATCTTGGATGAACCATCATGGCGACTGTTAAGGTTTGTCGTCAACATGGCGAAGCGTCATCCTATCATCTCTCCATTGCGCGATACCTACGATCCTGCAAACAGAGATGCCCCCAAGCCGCACATCGAACCTTCAGCGGAGGACAAGCGGCATAGACACGTCGACGGGGATACACTTGTCCGGTTACTGAATCGCGGTGCAGACCAGATCCTCACGGAGATGCTAGAACGTGAGCCAGGGGATGATGACCGGGTTGTAGATTTCGACACCGCCAGAGCCCGGCAGGAAAGGTTCCAAGAACTCATAGTGGACGCAGGATTTGGACAACGCAACCCTACGGCGGTGATCAAATGGATTCGCACACTGTTGACCAGTGCTATCTGATGCATTTTCTGTGGCGTCTTTCTGAGGTCTAGAACGTAGGCTTTAGCGAGGTCACTCTAGCTGTAAGATAATCCACATAGGCTGTGCAGGGAGGACGGATGTAACAATTGACAGCTCTATGGTGACCCAGTCTGAATTTAAATCCTGAATATTCCGATCGTGAAGAGTCACCTACCTTGATATTCCGGGATCCATACCTTAGAAACAGTCATCTTGAACAATCTCAACATTTTATGAGTCACGAATGATTCAACGATTACACGCCTTTACGATGGGCGCCATGACCAACGGAGGCCCATTGTCAAATAGGTTTTCCGTCTTTCGGTCTTCATGAAGGAGCCCCTTGTGCGACTCCGCCGATCCATAGATATTTAAGAAGTCCAGCCTAAATCGCGAAGCGTGGACAAGACTTAGATTATTAGACGCTACTGGGAAAAGTTTGATCATGCACGGAACTCTGCCATGCACCGTTTAGGGTCTGGCTCGCTTAGATTAGGGTTCGGCGGACAAGACAATCGGACTCAGACCCCTCTGGAGTCCAATCCTCACATCCACAACAGCAATCCATATCAGCTCATTTTGACCACTTACTACCTCAAATACAATGGCACCAAAAAAGAAAGGAAACAAGAAGGGTAATGATGACTGGGAAACGGAACTTGAAGAAACACCAGATCATGTTGCTTCTGCAGCCCCACAAACCATGGAAACCGAGACTGCCCAAGAAACTCAGGAAATCGAGACTGCTCATCCAACTCAAGAGGATGGCTTGAATGGAGGAGGTGGCGGCCTCCTCGCCGCATTGAGAAAGAACAAGAGCAAGAAGCAGAAGAAGGGCAAGCATGTTGAAGAGGACTACTTAGAGGGTGAAGATCCGAATGGCACCAACGGTCACACAGACGCAGACGGAATACAGGATCTTGCAGCAAAAGCCCCGGAAGAGGCCAATGCTGATGATCTGTTCGACACGCAGCTGACTAAAGTGAAGGGTGGTAAAGGAAAGCAGGGCAAAGCAGAGGAGGAAGCGAATGAGTCTTCAGATGGCGACGAGGGTGGCGGGTTGAAGAGTAAGAAGGAGAAAGAGAGAGAAAAGAAAGAGCGGGAGAAGCAGCGGAAAAAGGAACAGGTTTGTTTCTCTGGCTGTCACTTTGATGTGACTTACGGCAAATCATCGCTCATGTATATGTGTAGGCGGCGAAGAAGAAAACAGTCGTCTTAGCGCCCACGCCCAAAGCAGAGCCTGTCAAGGAGGTCACAAAAGCTAAGCCTGAGCCCGCGCCAGCCACAGAGACGGGCAAGAGCAAGAAGAAATTACCACCCCACCTCGCAGCACTCCAGAAGCAGCAAGAGTTGCTGAAAAAGCAGCAGGAGGAGCAAGCCAGGTTAGAAGCGGAGGAAACAGCTCGCATCGAGGAGGAGGAGCGCGTAGCTGCAGAGGAAGAGAAACGAAAAGAAGAAGCTCGACAGCGAAGGAAAGAAAAGGAGAAAGAAAAGAAGGAACAGCTAAAGAAGGATGGCAAACTACTTACAAAAGCGCAGAAAGAAATTGCTCAACGGAATGAGCTGAAAAGGCAGCAAATGCTTGCAGCAGGCGGTAAAGTGGCAGGTTTCGAAGACGAGCAATCGAAGCAAAAACCCGCTCACGATAAGAGAAAGAAGAATCCGAAGAAAATGGCAGATGACGCCAGGGCAGAAGCAGAGAGGACGGCGGCCCAGGCAGAATCAAGAAAACATGAAGAGGAGCAAGAACGCCTCAGGCAGGAGGAGGAGAGAGTCAAGGCGGAGGCCGAAGCTGCAGCGGCCGCAGAGCAACCGGAGAGTGACGGTTTGGACGACTGGGAGAAAATAGTTGATGCGGACGACAGTGTGAAGGATAGCTGGGATGCTAGTTCAGGTGACGAGGAGCCAAAGAAGCCTCCTCTGCCTAAGTCTACGACATCCGATTCAAAATCCAGCACAAACGGGGCGCCACACGAACAGAAACAGGGCAAGACCGATTTGCCTTCGAGACCCGCTTCTAAGCCACAAGCCAAAGCGCAAACTAAGCACACGGAGGATGACTCAGAGTCTGACTCCGACGACTCTGAATCGGAGGATGGTATGACCGCCACCAAGCGGGCAGCTGCACATAAGAAGGCAGAGGCCGCTGCTCGGCGGCAGAAGCAACACGAAATGGCTCTCGCTGCCAGGTCCAAGGAAGATCTTCGTTCGCCTATATGCTGTATCCTGGGACACGTCGACACAGGAAAAACCAAGCTTCTCGACAAGATACGGCAGACCAATGTCCAAGAAGGTGAAGCCGGAGGCATCACACAGCAAATTGGTGCGACCTACTTCCCAGTCGACGCACTACAGACCAAGACCCAGGTTGTTAACCAAGATGGTGCCTTTGAATTCAAGGTGCCCGGTTTGCTTGTCATTGACACACCAGGTCATGAGTCTTTCACGAATCTGCGCTCCAGAGGCTCTTCTTTATGTAACATTGCTATTCTTGTGGTCGATATCATGCACGGGTTGGAGCCGCAAACGCTGGAATCGATGAGGCTGCTGCGCGACCGGAAGACACCATTCATCGTGGCTCTCAATAAAATCGATCGTCTATACGGTTGGAAGAAGATTGACAACAACGGGTTCCAAAACAGTTTGACAGCTCAGAACAAAGCTGTTCACAACGAGTTCCGTGACCGTCTAGACAAGACTAAGCTTGCATTTTCCGAGCAAGGATTCAACGCGGAGTTGTTCTATGAGAACACATCGATGGCTAAGAATGTTTCTTTGGTGCCAACATCAGCCCACACGGGCGAGGGCATACCAGATATGCTGAAACTCATCGTTACATTGACGCAGGAGCGGATGACGAACAAGCTCATGTATCTCTCAGAAGTTGAATGTACTGTGCTAGAAGTCAAGGTCATCGAAGGTCTAGGTACCACCATCGACGTTATCCTGTCAAACGGTGTGCTACATGAGAGCGACACTATCGTTCTCTGTGGGCTCAACGGTCCCATCACAACGAAAATAAGGGCGTTACTGACCCCTGCTCCACTCAAGGAACTTCGATTAAAGTCGCAATACGTCCATAACCATGAGTGCAAAGCATCCTTAGGTGTCAAGATCTCCGCTGACGGCCTCGAGCATGCCATTGCTGGCTCGCGACTCTTGGTAGTTGGTCCGAAAGATGACGAAGAGGATCTTGAAGAAGAGGTCATGTCAGATATGGAGAACCTTCTGGGCAGGGTTTCAAAGACTGGCCGCGGCGTCAGCGTCCAAGCATCTACTTTAGGCTCTCTCGAAGCCCTCCTCGAGTTCCTCAAAGTCTCCAAAATCCCCGTGGCCAACATCTCGATCGGCCCCGTTTACAAGCGAGATGTCATGCAAGCCGGCATCATGCTTGAGAAGGCCAAGGAGTACGCCGTCATGCTGTGCTTTGATGTCAAAGTTGACAAAGAAGCTCAATCGTATGCTGATGATGTTGGTGTTAAAATATTCACCGCAGATATCATATATCATTTGTTCGACGACTTCACAAAACATATGGCCCAGCTAGCCGAGCAGAAGAAGGAAGATAGCAAGCTTCTGGCTGTTTTTCCGTGTGTTTTATCCCCCGTTGCTGTTTTTAACAAGAAAGATCCCATCGTCGTTGGTGTGGATGTGACAGAAGGGAATCTGAAGCTCCTCACACCCATAGCTGCAGTGCGGACGAACCCAGTTACGAACGTCAAGGAAGTAGTCAGTCTGGGTAGAGTGTAAGCAGTCCCTAAGCCCCTACATACGATTCCTGATTTTCGACATCGAGAGTTCTCCAACTTTGCATCGGCTAATCCTCATTGTCTAGCCAATCCATCGAGCGAGATCATAAACAGATCCAGGTCTGTAAGAAAGGCCAACCATCAGTCGCTGTCAAGATCGAAGGGCCGAATCAACCCATGTACGGCCGCCAGCTCGAAGATAAGGACATTTTGTACTCTCTTATCTCCCGACAAAGCATCGACACGCTCAAGGAATACTATAGAGCTGATGTTAGCAACGATGAGTGGACCCTTATCAAGAAACTCAAAGGGTTATTCGACATCCCTTGAACGGTGCTTCAGAGCTTGTCAGATCTCGATACAATGGTCAAAGGGTTTGAAAGGGCCGCTACAATTCGCAAAGTGAGCATAAAATGGCGGTACGACGGGCACAATGTACAAAGTACGGCTTCATGATTGCATCTGACAGGCGAGGGTGGGTGGCTTCTTCTACTGTTTCATGTCCAATGAATGAGTAGACTAGGCACGATTAATAGCGTTGAGCATGTCTACTGGGGGGTGATAACGATCCTCTTGCTGCCTTGCATGGTCTCATAATCTCACTTGGGAGTCCTCGAAGGGACTTGCGTTCCAGGCACGTGAGCAGGGCTAGGTACCATTAGCGCCGGCTCGCTTAATGTGAATTGAGATTATCTTCCATCTGCTCTTGCCTCATTGCATTTCATCCACACAAGGAAGGCTGAAATTCTGCCACTTTCTGCTCGTGAGTGCGTGCCTTTCTTGCGTGGTATCTCAAGTATCCTACTTCTTACGTGCCCTTCTTGACCGGAAGTTTCCACTGTGTACAAGGTAGTAGTGACAGCAATGGCGACCAACCGCGAGGAGGCCGATCGTTTCCTCAGCAGGCTTGAGATGAATTACGACCGGACCGGACAGAGACGTGGGTTCACCACCGCCATTATAGGTTCCGCTCCAGACTTGCTAATCCGTCAAGGCAACGACAACGACGACAGAACGCACCGCAATGTGCCCGAAGCACCTCTTACTTCTACCATCGATGACCGCTATCATAGAAGCCATTACACAGTCACGAGTCGTCCTCGTGCCACCTCTACCTTAGACTATTATGATAGCCGTCCTATGGGAGCATACCAGGATTTCCCAACAGGGAACACTACGGTCGGACAACGAAGCCTCGAAGCTAGACGCGGACGTGGGCGTTCTAAATCACGTAGCCCTGTATGTGATACTTACCGCCCACGACGCGAAGCAAGCTGGGACCATGAGTGGATCCACGATCGATATTGCCGCCGAGATACGGGACTACCGCGTCACGGTGAGGTATCGGGATCTGAGTTCGGCCGAAGCCAAGTACGGCAACAAACACTGCCAGATACCCGGGTCGAGACAAGGAACAATCCTCACTTCAATCGCCAGCAAGTCGGAGAAGGTTGGGGCCCATCAACGCATGCTCAAGATGTTAGGATGTCCAAACATCAAGAGCCAATAAAGCCCACGGAGGACAAGCGAAAGACAACCAAGAACCCTCTCTTCAGCGGCAGTCAGGAGAATATTGTGACACACAAGCTTCTGGTGGACACCAATGAAAAGGCTAAGCATACAATTTTCGAAAACAAGCGACAGTTGGCCGGACATGCAAGCTACAGCCACCGACCTCGAGGCCAAGACCGAGCTGCATATAATGCCTCCTTCGAACCAGTCAAAAAGGCTAGACTGTTCGACGCCGAGAGAGAGCCGCAGATAGGTAGCGAGCCTCTCTGCGGTGTTGAATCTCACTGCCAAGATGAATCCGATGAACACGAGATTACAGCCAAAATAACAGAAGAACCCGAAGCTGCGGTTGCTCGTCTGCAGCGTGTATTGACCAAGATGCACGCTGACGTGACGAAGCTCAAGCGCCGTGACACTCTCTTTACGCTGATCAATCATCGCCGCAAGTTATGGCTCAACGAGATCGATCTGCAAATCGACCATGAGAGGAGCATTATGCGTGACATTATCGCTCTGCCAGCAACCCTGCGATTCGACAAGCTAAGACAACAAACGAACACCTCCCATAGCCAGCAGTGCATCAACATCAGGAATGACATCCGAGCACGCATGGAGCGAACAATCATCGAGACAATCAGAATGGTCATCGAGATGCCAAAATGGGATCTTCTCACTGATACGGTTTCTGAGGGGATTATGAATTTATTAGACCAGCAAAAGGGACAGATGGCACATGAAATGGAGCAGCGTGAAGCTGCCAAAAAGCGCACTTTCTTGTCGGAGATGCAAGCCTTTACAGACCAGGAGAACGGAAGAATGGCGCGGGAGATGCAGGAACGCGGAGCTAAGAAAGAGCGGGCTGTCTAGATGGATGGAAAACGAGGCTTTCCCAGCTCAAAGTTCGTTTGAGAGGGCACGGAGACCTCGTGCTACTTCCTTACGGACTGGATCACCGGAGTACTATCGCGTGTATGGATTCTAGGTACGCTAGAAGCCGAAGATCACCTACCGAACATCCGTTGGTGGAGGGTCTTGACAGGGTACACAGCTTTCCTAAGCCTGCTTTTCGATGGATGTTTTTCAATTGAGATGCTGCTTCATGCTGGAGCCCTGAAGCGGACTCCACCGAGCTCTGAGCAATATTATAGCTCGAGGGAATCTTTTGTTTGCAAAGCGGCTTGCAAAACAATGGGTGAAACCAATTACCACTACTCTATCAATGGATATGGTGCTTTATGCTGAAAGCAGGCTTCACTGGGAGTTCCGAGCAATCTTGTAGCTTGACTATACCTTGCTTTGCAAAGTGGCTCTCAAAACAGTGGATGAATAGCAGCACACTTCCAGTGTAACATAGCTTCGACACCGAGCTTGATACTGTCAGAAGAATCACAAGTCAGGCTCTGTTCCGGCTACTGTCTGATGACCCTATCCACTAGAAGCTCTGATTCCCATAACCGATCTCCCAAATTCAGCCTTTTCACAGCATACCTTACAGTATTCACAGCATCCCCAGCATCCCCACAGGCCCAACGCGATCCCCACCAGACCCTGCCCTAGCCTTCGCACTTCCATTCGCTCGAGGCTCCAGCTGCCGTGATCTATAGGCAATAACTTCAGCTCTACATCCCACATCCCACATCCTACAGCCCACGACCAATCCTTCCGCCCCAATTTTCCTCTTAGCGGGAGAGGCATGGTGAGAAATGTATGCCAGATACCTGATGAGTGTGTGTAGTAGTGTTTGATCCTGGTGTTAATTAGGGGGACGCGTTTGTTGTTGTGTAGTGCTGGTAGTGTTGTTCTTAATGGTTGCGGAGGTGGGTTGAGGGGGGGGGGCATGCTTGGGTAGGGAAGAGGGGGGAAAGGGGGAGGATTGCGGGGGGGAAGATGGGGAAGGGGTGGAGGAGTTGTACGGGAGAATGGGGAGAGGGGGGAGGAGGGGGAGGAGAAGGCAGGAGAATAGGGAGAGGGGGGAGGAGGGAGAGGAGGAAGGCAGGAGAAGAGAGGGGAGAGAGAAGAGGAAAGAGAAAAGAGGAGAAAGAGAAGAAAGAGAATAAGAAGAGAGAAGAGAAAATAGAAAGAGAATAAGAAGAGAGAGAGATAGAAAGAGAAGAGAGAGAAGAGGAAAGGAGAAGAGAGAGAAGAAGAGAGAGAGATAGGGAGAGAAGAGAGGGAAGAGATAGGGGAGAGGGGGAAGGAGAGGAGGCAGAGAAGGAGGCCGGGAGAGGGTTGGTGTAGAGGAGGGGGGAGAGGAGGTTGAGTTCCTACGGCAGCAACAGTCAGACTAAAGTTCGCGAGATATAGACGTTGTGATTGATTGTCTCTCATGATTTGAAAAGGTAATTATCAAAGAGGACTCCCATTTTCGGTGATCACACTCCCTCGTCAGAGACATCATTACCAGACAGGCAATCAGGAAGGCCACCGCAACTGCTAAGGAGGCTATACATATCGACACAACGTCGAGTTTGACGATAAGAATGATGCGTTCTCTGCAGATAACCGAAGGTGTGGTTTGGGTAATCAAGGAAAGGGAATCAGCCAATTTACCACCAAAACCAGGTGCTTTTCCAAGTGCGACTCGCATGCCTGTCGATGTCGATTTGACAGTTTGAATGAGCTTGGAATGGAGCTTTATAACGAGGGTTGTTGATATGTGATTAATGGATGGAGAGGCGAGAGAAGATGCATGCGAATGGGGTTTACTTGGGTTATATATTGGTGCTTTCTCAGGTGCTTTCTCGTTCAATGAAGTGGCCCAAACAATGCCTGAATTGATTTTCAAATAGATGCCTATGTGAATATGTGTGTAGAACCGGAGAAGTATGAGGAAACCCACTGGATTTGGTGACTTTACTTCCAGAATTGGGTGGTCCCACAGGGAGTGCGTTTATTTAAATTGGGAGTGCTCTTCACCGAATTGGGGTGTTTCTTTTGACGTTTAACTTCAATAAGAAGAATTTTGGTCGTGTTTTAGCTCAGATGGAATGAGGCCACGGCACATGCTCCTTTACCAATTTTGTGGGCATGGCATTGTATTGCATTGATACGTGGGGTATCTTCTTCAAATATGGACTCTTTGGTATCATCGTGATGCATGTTGATGTCCCAAAGAGCTCCCGTGCATCCGTGCATGGTTTTCTGCTGCCGTCATCAGTACAGTTCTAATCCTAGAGTCCAGCGGATCGCAAAGGGAATATCTGTGCCGACATGAGGAGTCTGAGCCAAGACTTCTGCACTATATCAGGTCCGGGCTGCGCGACTCGGGTCGGCTGTCGTAATTGATGGAGTTGAGGTCGACCTCGCCAGCTGCCTAGCTGCGACACAGCTCAGACCGCCCAGGGAAAGTGATGGACGTTGCGAATCCAAGCGCCGACGAGGTCTCGAGCTTCAATCCCGTCCCACGGTCCCATGCTTCCCCGCATTCTCTGTCAAGCGGATATCTCGCATTCGCCAGTCGGGAAAATACTCATCATCTGTGCACGGCGCCGAAAGCTCTTGCAGCGGTCGTCTATCGTCCACGCAGACTGTGGAAGGACCGCGTAGAAGAAAATCTCCGTATGTTATAGATCCACTGTCGGGCTTTTACCCGCCTTCTGGAGCTCCATGTGGTACAGTAATCGTGAAGGCATTTGTATAGGCGCCATTTATGCATACCGCTTCGTTGTCAAAGGCCTTGATCGCGTGTCGTGGGCTCGGCTAAGATGGTCCAATCAGCCGTTGGCGCTACCAAAGCCTGGAAGAAGGCGAGATCGCCGTCTGCATGCCCGCTGGATCTGTATCTCAGGCGCGCCAATCGTGACGCAGGGCGAAGCATTGAACAGCCATGTCATCGCCGATTCGCTCCGGGCTAGGGTGGGCCGTCACTGGCCCTTCTGCGACGAGGATCATTACGCGCATAAACCATGAAACGCCAGAGACACCAGAATTAGCCAGCGGTCATGGGCGAGAGCGTGCAGCCATGAAGAGATTTTTTTTTATTGAATATGCTGGGTGGTGGTTTAGTTGCAGGAGAGACGCGCTGAAGGTACTTGGTTCAGCTTAATCCATTATCAGGCGCCTCGTAGCGGCTTCGGAGTTGGACGGGGGGCTGGAGGATTGGTCAAATCCTTCGTACCCATCCAGAAAGGATAGACGAGGGCATCTCGATGGTACCAAAGTACTTATCGTTCTTTACGTCCGTTTCTCGCAATCCTAAGTTGGCGCGATTGGAGGGTAAAATCCACGAGGTAAGCATCATCTCTGCCATGGCCGAAGCTGAGACTTGATTGAAGCGTCTACGCGATGGGTGGGAAATTCTTGATTCGCCTGGCAGTAAGGTGGCGGATATCAAGATGGTGAGACTCTTGGCCTGTCAAATAAACGTACATTGTTTCTTCTTGCGACGGAGGGGCAACAGGCAGCCTGGTATTGCTCTTCACAATGCAAATGTCAAAATCATCGCTGAGAGGGTACAACTTCATGGTATTGCAAAGTGCTGTTTTCCAGCTCATGTAGAAGTACTTTGTAGGATGCGAGAGTCGGGGTCGCGTGGAGAGTGGAGCCTGTCAAGTGCTTGTCCTCGAGTCCATTGGGTGCCGCTAGCGCACTATCACGAACCCATTTCCACCCTTCACTGAAGCTAGAAGGCCGTAGTCGAAGTGGCATAGAAGACAGGTGCATGTTCGCTCTCGGCATGGTCACTAGAGCAGAGCAGGCCTTAGTCGTCTGGCATTCGTCCAATCTTAGATTCCCCGCAAAACTCAAGGTACCTTAAGGCAGAGTGTGGCTCAACGGGTCATCCCCCCCTGGCAAGTACTCACAAGTGCTCGTTTCTCTCTTGCTGCAAGCTCCGTTTCCTCTTTATGCGTTCCGCTCCCTGCTCCCACCAGCTCATTCCCAGCCAAACGTCTTGACACTTTTATGTCCTTCTCGTTGGCCATCTATCCCACATGCGCAGAAGGTCGCGTTGGTTGATAATTTCCGCCATCATCCTTCTTCTCGCCACTTCCTCCTCCAATCTCCCTTCCCCTCCCTGAGGCTCTATCCATTCCGAATTGCCAGCCGGCTCGATTATACATGGGCAGGCGTGTTGAGTTGGGAAGGGAACGCTGATGAATCTGGTCGCATCGCAACCCTCCTCTGATACTACCATCCCGTTCAGAACCCTTCAGACTCGGTCAACATCACCGACAATATGGACAATACTCCCGATGGCGTTACAAGTTCGCACATCAACTACAGTGTGCCGACATATATGGCTATGGCAGCCTTCACCGCCGTGGCCTGGTATAACGCCTTGGAACTCAACGTCCAGGTATTCTTGACGTTCAAAAGACATCGAGGCCTGTATTTCTGGTCGTTGATTATCTCGAGTTGGGGTTGCGTCCTTCATGCGCTGGGTTTCCTGCTGAAATTCTTTCAACTTAGCGGCAAGCACGATCCTTACCTCGCGGTGACGATCATCACTATAGGATGGTATGCGATGGTTACGGGGCAGGCTGTCGTCCTGTACTCGAGGTTGCATCTGGTGGTCCGAGAACAGAAAATGCTCCGGGGGGTCTTAGCCATGATCATCGTCGATGCGTTCTGCTTTCACATACCAACGACAGTCCTCACCTTTGGCTCGAACTCGAAGTATGCGTTTCGGTACACTGCTTCTTTCAATGTTTTCGAACGTCTGCAGATGACCGCCTTTTGTATACAAGAGTTCATCATCTCCGGTATATACGTTTACTCGACCATTCGGCTTCTGAGACCGGTGTACCACGGCCGTACACGCAAGGTGATGATGCAACTGATCTGGATCAACATGATTATCATTGGGATGGATATTGTCCTTTTAGCAATGGAGTATGGAAAGAACTACGAGATCGAAGCAACGTTGAAAGCGATGGTTTACAGCATCAAGCTGAAGCTCGAATTCGCAGTGCTAAACCAGCTGATGACTCTGGCCAACTCTTCCGTCAATAGTGCGCAGCAGCTCCATGTTCCTGAAGCCGACGAAAAGGGCAAGGCCCACGGTCGGATGAAGTCGCAGAACAACATCACTCGGCACGTCAACTACCCGGGCAGGCCCAAGCGAACGAAATCCAAGAGATCGGACGAGAGTAGGCCGTCCTCAACCTTCTCCGAGTATGCGCGCTCGTCATCGTTTGGAGCAAATAGCAACGGCCGTCTGAAATGGGTGCCTTCACTAGATCGACATTGCCCCGTCAAAACACAGCATGTGGAGCATGTTGACGACGAGCTGAATGTTTTTACCAACCCAGCTGCCTGCTTCCGCCCCGCGAAGGACAAGGTTCCGGGCTTCCCACCGCATGACGGGCTCGGCGGGATCCCTGGCACCCCTCGATCAGACGATGTAGAGGCGGACGCAGGGACTGTATCTCCTACAGAAACCGGGGACCATATGCACGGGAATGCTACCAGCCATCATAACGTTCACGTCCCGAGTCTTCGGCGGCATGGTCACACTCGCCGCGCACCACCCCCACCTCAACTCGATCTCGAGGCTGCTGTCATGCCCAATGGATTACTACGCAGCAGTCGACCCAGTGTCGCGGATTGGGCGCACGGCCCGGATAGCGATCCCAGTCCATGTAGCGATGAGGTCTCTCTCAATCCGTACGACCTCGACAGTCCGAAGTTTGGTAACAGCCCTACGAGTCCTGGAACCGCGCGACTGCCACGGCGTGGCATGTCGCAGAGGCAAACGGGGATGGATTTCATGACGAGTGCTTTGCGGGAATGATCCTGGCGTATGGCATGATTAGGGGGGAGGTATGACTTGATGTCGACATGCATTGTGGGTGGTTCGGCGAACAGGCGCAGCAACGGAAGGTCCTCGGAAGAGGATCTTTGGAAAGGTCACTCGGGATGGGAAACGGTATCATAGGGATCTACACATCATTGTATATACTTCCTACTTCTGCCCGGATATATATCACATATATACCCCATCGTTACCAACCTCTATACTCGCTTCCAAAGCCTCCCAAGAACGATTTGAAAATCCGTGAATTTGCACATTCTCTCTATTCTCATATTTTTCTTGGAAGCTTCCATGTCACCCATTTGCACAATGCCAGCGAGTCGCTCCAGCATTAAAAAGAGACGGCTGTTCGTTATCCCAGCCACTATGGGCTCCCCGTTTGAGCTACGTTGGAAGCTAAGAGGTGTGGTCTTGATGTTTGCCTAGGCGGATGAGCAACGAGTAGGATTGAGGCTTCTGATTGTGGCTCGGGGGGTAGTGATGGCTTTGGAGTTGGAGGAGTTGATGCAGATGTGGAACGAGATGGTGATGATTGTTGTGTCCAGGAAATCAAAGTTGATTCAGATTCTGCATCGCGCACTACTTCCTACATTCAAGTTAGGTAGGGTGGAGCCGTACTCGATTAGGGCTAGAGGTAATCTAATTATAGCCCACGGCTCGGCAGGACCACCCTTAACGATGTCTCTCCCTTATTGAGGTTCTTCCTGAGACATGCTGCGGTCTTTGTTCTCCAGGCCGCAGTCCAGCTAGCTATCTATCACGGTCTTTACCATTTTCCTACAATACATTTCTACTATATACTCTCTTCAAGTACCGCTCCTTGGAGCACACGCTTGAATAATAATCCAACCCCTCTCAGTATCTGATTTTGTTCCTACTTTGACTCTCAGCATGCCTGTCTCGCGCGCCTCTTTGTATGAACATGACCGCACTTGGGCATGGAAAGCCATCCTCCGCGCCTTCGCTATTATCTTCAACATCATCGGTATTGGACTCACAGCGTGGGCCCTTGCAGTGACCTCGCACTGGACCAGTGACACCAGTAACAGCTATTACTACTACTACCCCGACGACACCTACGCGATTCCATGGAATCTGATCACGGTGCGACTTCCCCTCGTCCAGCTAACCACACACACGTGCTAACATACCTCCAGTTCTCGCTTTCCTTCATCTGGTGTCTCGCCAACCTCTGTGTCCTCCTCGTACACAGTAGATGGATCCACCCAGGCGCCAACGTCGGCTGCGACCTCTTTCTCTGGCTTCTCTTCATCGTCACTTCACTCTTCTCCACCGTCGGTTTCCTCCAAGACCTACTGTGGAGCGACAGCTACTACAATCAGTCCGATACCTACACGTCCGGTGCCACCACCTATGCCCACTATCCCAACGGCACAAGCTACGAGGTCACTCCCAGCAATCCGGCTCCCCGTTGTCCCGGGTACAACAGCTGCGCAGAGAAAGATGCTGTACCAAGCGCACGGCACAAGCGGGGTGTGGTGGTTACAGTGGCGACTGTACTTGCTTGGCTGCTGCTGTTGATACATCTCGCGCTTTTTATCAGTGCGTGTCGATATACGCACGAACGGAGGAAGACAGGGGTTTTCAATGATAAGCTTAAAAGCGAGACAGAGAAGATCGAGGAGAACATCATCAGGAGGTTGGAGGCTGAAGGCCGACTGAGAACTCCACCAGCAGCGATGGTCTCAACAGCACCGGAAACGGCAGCAGCAAGTGGTGCGGTGGGTGCGAATCAGTCACATTTGGGGGGCGGGAGTGGTTCGATTCCTCCACCCGAGATCAGAGTGGATCCAGCATCTCCAGCAGGTCACGGAATCCCAGGCCAGCCGTACAGTACCAGCCATCAAGAGGTCGCCACGCCAGCTCCTCTTCCTTATCCAGACCGAGGCCAGGATATCGAAGCAAATGATCGAATCACCCATGCATAGGAGAAGGGCTGGACACTGCGGGAAAGTACTAATATCTCTTTGACATGATTTGCATAGCGTGTCATGATACCCTTAGCGTTTTCTAGGCGTCGTTTGTAGGCACGCTCGATCATTTAATTATCAGAAACATCCACATATTTGACAATTATCAGCCTGCAGAACTATGTGCCGATCAAACCTCTCCACCTGTCTTCCTCAGCTTCTACTCCCTCTCTGACTGTCCATTCACCCCCGCGCTGGACCATACAACCTGCAGATACCGGCCATTGGTGAGCCTGCATTCGCCCACCACCCGTCCTTTCTGTCCCATGGCTAAGCAAGCAAAACACTCTCCTTCAACGGTTCATCCGTCTAGTCTTCCAAAATCTCTCAATACACCCCCATTCCATCAACCAACTCTCCTAGTAACGTAGTACCGCTATCTCCACCACCTCGACCATCCCTACACACGAGAACCCCCGCCAACGCACATCTTGTGTCGTCTACCATCTCAGCCTTCCCACATCTCTCCATCGGCTTCTGATTCACGCTTGTTGAAGCTGCAAAACCATCGTTCGAATTCGAGACTGTATTGGAGACTTTAAATCCACCTTTCTCCAGAAGGGCCTCCTCCACGTCCTTGCTGCTTAAGTTAACGATGTCTCTGGAGAGTCTCGAAATGGCTCGAAGTCTCTTGACATTTTCGTTAGGCCGATCATGTATCCACACGTGTAGAGATAGCTGATCTGGTGTGTAAATAGGGGGTTCCTTATTTTTCAGGTCTTCTTTACGAGAACCTCAAGATCCAGCGGAACTATGTATAATCGATCGGACACCTCTTCTTCCATCCCAAGCGTTGAACAATACCGCGAGATCTTCGAAGCTTGCAGTAAAATGTCTGGCCCCAAGCGAAAACTGCAATGCCGAAGCCCAGATCTCATCACCTACGACAGCATCCCGTAAGTATTCCCCTGCGCTGACTTCTTTTGCCACCTTAGATTTCATAGCAGCACCGGTATTAATAGCTTCCCCTCCCACATCTAAATCTAAACCCCCCCCCTGCTGGAACACCAAGAATCCAGTCCCACCACCCTCACCCCGTCCTCTTAGACAGCACTTCGCATTTGCCCCCCCTCACCGTCCCCCCTCAATCAAAACCACCCCCACCCCCCCCTCCCCCCCCTCCCCCAGCACGCACCCCCTCCCAGCCCCTTCCACCCTCCGCAACACCTCCCTTGGCTCGGCATGGTCTACACAGAAAGCCATATCCCCACTCCCCTCCGCATCCCCATCCCCATCCCCATCTACGACCCCATCGCCCATCCCACTCCCATGCTCATCGCCCTCGCCATCACCCGTCTCGCTCCCAAGTTCGCGCGCAAAGATCCGTCCCCGGAGTTTCGCGTTCCGAAGGTATGGGATGGGGGAGGAGCGGAGGATGGGTTCTGCGTGCTGGCGGATGAAGGCGAGATCGATGTCTTTGCCGGGGGCTGTGCCCGGGGGGGGGGGGGGTTTAGTTGGTTTGAGTTTTGTTCTTGGCTTTGGGGCAAAGGGATGGTGCGGGAGCGGAAGATGGAGAGAAGAAAGGGGAGGGGATAAATTGTGGGGGGGGGGGGAAATAGGGGGGGGAGATTGGGGAGGGGGAGAAGATGGGGAAGAAGGGACGGAAACAATGAAAGACGGGAAGAAGGGAAGAAAGGGGGAAAAAAGCAAGGACCCCACCAAAAGCCCCCCCACCGCCAACACAGCCGCAGGGTTACAGCTCGCCACGCCCCACACATCCACCCCCTTTCCCTTTCCCTCCCCCTCCCGCTCCACCTCCACCCCCTCCCCCAACCTCCGCAGTATCCCAGTCGCAACGCCCCGCTCTCTATACCCCCTCCGCACCACCAGCTGCGTCACCCAACACACCCTCTGCCCCGTCGGGGAAATCCAGCAACAAGTGAATAGGTGGCCGACCGGGAGGGAGGCGATGTGCGCGGTGGTGTACGTGCATGTGGAGGAGGGGGGAGGCGCTTGGTGCGGAGAAGGGCGGGGGGGGAGGCGGATCGGGTTGCCTGGGGGGGGGGGATTTTATACTGGGGAAGGTGGGCTGAAATGTAGCTCTGGGGAGGGAAAGGGATTGGAGTTGAGGGAAGAGAAGGGTGGAGCTCTTAGAGGAACGTCGAATCGGAGGGAGGCGCGATTGGAAGGGGTGATAATAAAGAGTGCGGGGGGTACCAGCCGGGCCACGTGCCCCCGGACGCGCACTCCAGACGCTGTAGTGTGTGGAGGAGAGGCGGGAGGCTTCGTCGAGGAGGGGGGTGGGGAGGGAGGTGGCGTGGTGGCGTGGTGGTGGGTTGTGAAGGTTGGGGATGGGGCTGGGGTTGTCATTGAAATCTGTGCTACGTTATTGTGTGGATTCGTGGAGCCTTTAGGGGTGAACGAGCTTGAGTGGTGGAAAGCTGCGAGAGGACGTGAGGCGAAACATTCAAGTTTTTATAAAGAAGCTTGGCACTTAGCGTACCAATCCATCATCAATAAGCTTCTGTGGAAAGGTAGGAGGTGGCGTGTCTGTTGCTTGGTACGCGATATCTACTTGCTTTACTGGAAAATCTGGTAGCTGATCTGGTGCAAAAATAGGGGCTCCCTGGAATAAACACTCGTTGGATTGCTAGGATTTCCAGGTAGCAGACTCATGCCCTTTTGCGCTCATCAAGAAGTGGTCTTCACTTCTAAGGTGTGTATTGTTTTGGGCTATCCGATCTTGGATATTTGGAAGTTGGCCTTTCTGAGCGCTCGATGTTGCGCAACGGCTCTGCTAATCGGGCTTACTACTAGTCGTATTGGCACCCTCTTCGAAAGTCCCACAGGCACCTGGATAGATGTGACCTCAATCGACGCTGCTTGATATGCTGATTGCTACTGCAAGTCAAGAGGTCCGACCCTTCGGTGAGGGCTACCTGTGCAAGCCGTTAGAGAAGCTGTCTAATCTCTAAGCCCGTCATTCGAAATGACGCTGAAGATCAACAAAACCTCCAGACGTCCCGTCGATTGCCCGATCCGGTGAGCAAGGACTTGCAATGAGAGGAAGTACAGGGGGGATTGAACTCAACAGTAATCAGCATCTTATCACAGCCTGACATCCTTTCTTATGAGAACATCGGTGCTTTGACTCTGGCCCTCTCCCGGCGCCGCGTGCCTTAAAACACTTCTCTTCGGTTTGAGAGAAGTCTGGGCAGTCGTATGATAGCATGCTCGTTGGAATGTCGTATTGCTGATTCAGTCCCACGTTTTGCTCTGAAGTTGGTCGCGGTTTCGACGGTCTTGGGGCGCGAGACGTCGTGTCAACTTTGTGGGTCCAATCAGTGCCAAAGATGCTCTGGATAGTATCTCATGCGCCGGCAAGAATGGGTGCACTGTGTCTCGTCATCGCTCTATCTTGTTTCTTCTTTCTCTTAAGGCACTCCAGATGGGTGTCGCAACGAGGAGACGATAATCTCTGATTTTCTGCTTCTTTGCCTATGGATCTTCATTGCTTGACCAGTTCAGCGTCATGCTTTCCACACAATAGGTTTGAGATGCCAAAGTATAATGAGCGTCCGCTTCGGCTCGTGGAAAGTACATCCTGCTGGAGCATGGGATAAGGGACCAATGACGGCGCTTCCAGTGCTATCCCTCGGGACAAGATTCTGGGGGTCAAACTTGTACGATTGACAGTCTGTGATATCGTAGGCATTCCTGGTGCCGCCAATGGAATCCTGCACTTTAGTAAGATCCCATACAGACGCCATACCGATGTTCGAGACGTCAGTTCCGGAACCATATATGATGACGAAACTCTGTACGGCCTTTTTTCAAGATGAAAAGCTCTCGTGGCAGCCAGAGTTGTAGGAAACATTGCGCATGGGAAGCTGGAGTGGACGGGTACAACCAAGGAAATCATCTCACAGTCCAAGGGCGCGATTGTTGAACTTACTGCTATGGCGAGTATCGTCAACCTCTTAGCCATCGCCCAGAGGTCACAGGAGCATCCCATCTCGTCTTTTGAGCCGCTGGGATTATTCCATTGGACAATAAATTTCCTGCTTCCATATTATTCGAGGCTGAAGACAGTACTTTCAAATCGATGACGATGGGTGTACAACAGCTGAGGCTGTTCAATCATTGACGAAATCATACCGCGCACCACCGGCGAGCCTCCTGGCGTGTAGCTCGATCGAGCGGTATTCGATCGCTTAGGCTTACCCAAGACCACTCAACTGGATGTTCTCCATACCACTGACACGATAAGTCATATATGACGATGGGGCTTATAGCCCACCCCGATTTTCTGAGAGCCCCATACTGTCCAAGGACTCGGTTCTTGACGAAGCGGCCGGTCTCTGCAGCTCAATGAACGATGTGGTCAAATCCGCACAGGCACTCATGGGCGCAAAACCGAGCGCTTTCACCGTTATTGCCTCGCCCATCAAGGAACCCGAGAATGTATCTCCCTGACCACATTCCGGTGCTAGGACAATCTTTACGTTGAGCCTTTCTACGGACTCGGTTGGCCTGGATTCCGGTTGTATGGATTCGCGGACCTAACGGAGAGATAAGTTGAGAGTATATGACTTGGACTACATGCCGGTCATGGAGGGAACCGGCATCCCGACTCGGGACACATACCAAAGAGCAACTATAGGCCCTTCACCTTCGGTACGTATGTTTCCCGCGAGACAATCTGCAACTAGAATGCTCACCAAACCTTTTGTCCTCGACGTCACCACAAGTCCGATCGCAGACGCAAAACTTTCGATGCTGTTCCAAACCAAGAATCGGTCCACTTGTTGAAACATAAGGTGTACTCCAGATATCGTATACTCGCAAAGTCCCCAGCCTCGAACGCCATACTATTGACGCGTTCCACGATAGTCTGAAATTCTCCCCCAACAAGGACATGAAGAAGGTGTCGTCGATCGCCCACTCTTCGCATAGCTTCCACCGCCTTCAGACGCCCCACCCATAACCTTCGACATAACATATATGCCATCCCTACTCGCCACCGACAAGCAATGAGACAGCCGAGCGCGGATGTTATCATCTGTTCAATTTCCTTCAACCTTATCTCAATTTCCAGACTGGCGGCGCTGATTATATCAAGGAAGATCCTAACGGCACTGCAATCCTATGCTCGTTGGCCCGCCAGTCCATCACAGGAGAATGGAACGTGCTGTTGACTGCCGCGCAGTAGTGTTGCAGACCCAAGAATGAGAGCTGTTGCTGCTTGCCTCCCATGAGCGGTAGGGGGGTATAGAGAGTTTTCACTGTACGGGTGCTGGACCGTTGACCTGGCCAGACCCATGCGGCGTCTTCAGCTAGGGTCCTCGATGAGTTTGTTGCAAGTAACTTTCTCAATGGAGGCGGATGGGCGCTGCATGTCTGTCCAACATAGTCAGTGCCGAAGGTATAGACGAAGGATATCTTATAAACGGAGAGACTGGGAAACGGGCTGCACATCATGCATTCTAGAACATGGCTCAAAACCCAGTCACTTCACTGATTGCGCATCTCTGTCAAAATCTGGGATACTTACGAGCACCAATGTTGCATTGTTGCGTGATTCAACCCATCCTTCACTGGTCAGATACTTCAAGTGACCTATTAGGGTGTTACTCTAGTCTTCGTTTGATTCTTGTTACTGCTCTTACTAGATGGAACGATCTTTGGATCTCGTTTGTCTGAGAAGCGTTCATCGTCCGGCTTGCATCCTTGGTCACGCAGCAATCAGCTCGATCGTCTTCTCTCTGCTCACTTTCAACAGTCTCCAATCGAACTCTGTACTGATTTTCTTTGGATACGGACACGAGACTAAGAAGCTCTTCTTTTGAAGTGTCCTCGAGAGAGTCGTAGGAATGATCACGTTGCTGTACTGAGCATCAGCAACACCTCATTGCACAGCAACGAAGCGACTACCCGGGTACTGCAGCCCAGGCAATTAATCTAGCATTTCGACTTCTTCCTTGGTTTAGCTACCATGGTATATGCGCCACAGATGTGTCCGGACTCGCCAATTAAAGCTCTTAGATACAACCTCGTTAGCGCCTCTATCCTGAAGAGGCCTTACTAATCCCCACGCGAATTTGGACCGTTAGGCAAGAGGATGCCTCGATACCATGCGGGAGTAATTGTGACACGGGGCTTACTGAGATATTGGCCTTTTTGCCAGATTCAGGAGGTGAGCAGGCTCGTACGTTGGACAAGGGCCACTCGACATGGGCATGGGTAATGCCTTCACACGTCGTGATGCTGGTGGTACGGTGATGACATGTTTACTTGTGTCGAAATTTCACTTGCCGAGATTATCCGTGATATGAATAGGTCGCATAATCTGGATTATAACGCCAGCAGTGTCACTTGACGGACGACAAGCACTGAAGTGTTTCGATTGTTGGAGCAAAGACAGTCTGGTGGTGTCGAATGTCGAATGTCGAAGGTTTAAAGTCGAGCTCTCCAAAGCCTATAAAGCTTTGCTCGTCGGCATGGATGTCCTCTATCTTGCATCGTTAGACACCAGACAGCTTCACATGGAATCAGATCAGCTAGTTGTGCCAAAAGTGCGGACTTCAAAGACAATGACCGGGTCAAAGCCACCTCAACCAGGCGATGGATTCGTCGACTCACCGCCCGTTACCATCATCGTCGTGAAAGATCTAGCAGAGAAGACTTACTACATCCATCAAGAGCGTCTTGTCAAACATTCCGAATACTTTCGAACCGCTCTCAACAGCAATTTCTCCGAAGGGCAGAGTCTAACCTTCAGACTCGAAGAAGATGATCCGTCTGCATTATAGCTCTTTGCGATGTCGCAGTACAAGAGCCTCAGCGACATCTTTGACGTTTTATACTTCGACGATGACTCAACGGAGGAATTCTCCATGAATGACTGTTTGACTCGTCATGCACATGCCTATGTACTGGGCAATAAGCTCGTGGCGTCGAAGTTCAAGAAACAACTTATTCGCAGCCTGCACAGCTTCATGTGGAGGCACGCCGAACAATTGATCGATATGTCGAGCCTTATCGAAGCAGCGGCAGTCGTCTATGATGGAACATCGACCGACGACGGTTGGGAAATGCGGGTACTTCTGGCTGTGTATTGTACAACGCGCATGGGACATGCTGGACAACCGCCCACATACGCCACTGAAGAACCCCGATACGAGAATGCCTGGGCCGTGGGCGAGCGAAAGCTGCTGGTTAGTAGCGGGTTGGAGGACTTTCTCGTGGATGTCTTGGCCGAGGTCCAGCATGTAAAGCTGCCCACCAATATTGATTATCTGGTTCTCACCAAGCGAGGCTAGAGCCGGAGGAACGATTGGTTGGAGACAGGCTGGCGGAAGGCGTGGATGCACAGCTTGCTGAAAGACTAACAATCCTTTGCCCGTAATGGGCACCTCTTAGATAGAGCAGCAAATCAGTGCGCATGCGTACAGAGTACCATTTGCTTCCATTTCCCTGTCTACTTGATCATGCCATTGATGTCTCTTTTCCTGATACCATGTTCATACCACCAAAGTTGGCTTCGAGGTAGGGTGTTGAGCATCCCCAATGAAAGTAGATCCGCATGGCCTAAGGCTAAGTATCTGGGGATACTTGCCTTGATCAGGCAGTGCGACAGATAGGGGAAGTGCGACAGCCGCCTAGATCTAAGCCCCAATGAGCTCTGGAGTCCCCCAATAAGGCCTAGAGCTCGGCATCTGTAGCACTTCCGGGTTTAGCGCTTTCATGTTGCTTGCCCGTGCTTGACATTGCATTTAGATCCCCACCCCCAACTTTTGTCAAAATCACTCTTGATCGATTTTATCAACTTTCGCATTTCTTGTTATTTGATTACCAAATCTAAGATGTAGATAGAGTAAGCTTTGCGCTTTAAGTCGATATAGTTTTGTACAATTCAAGAGTGTTTTGATTGATTTATTAGAATGCGTAGATTTCGCGTTTCGGATCGCAGTTGTAGAACAAGATTCGTTTAAACTTGTCTCAATTACATAAATTTTGCAACAACTACAACAGCTTCAATTCTTTATCAAATTTTACTAACAAAAAGATTTAACAAAGCGCCAAGTGTCGAAGTTTTATATGGAAGATTTTTGATTAATCAAATCAAGAAATGGAAAAGTTGATAAAATCAATTAGAAGTGATTTCGACAAAAGTTGGGGGTGGGGATCTAAATGCAATGCCAAGCACGGGCAAGCAACATGAAAGCGCTAAGTGTAGTTGCACTTCCTGATCAAGGCGAGTAGCGTGATTGATCATTGAGTTTGGCATTCCCGCCGTCCCGTTCCGCCTCTTCATTGAAGCATCTACTTCTACTTACTTTCGAAAAAGCTTTCAATTTAGTTCGGTTTTCCTACTGGGGCCAATGCTCTTGATGCAGATGAAGCTGATGCAGATGGGCACCGAGCAGAATCTTGGATCCTCTCAGTATGCGACTCTATGCGCCACGCCCCGGACCGCGCACCTTCCCCTCCTTCTCAATCCGTCCTTCCTGCACGCCTGACTCAATAATTGGTTGCATTCCCCGGCACGCTCCATCCCTACGACGACCTTTCATCTCCCGCCCAATGCCACTACACCCATTGAGCTCTATGCGCTCACTGCAATTGGGCTCTGTGAGCTCCGCCGTCATACGCTGTTGTTATTTATCGCCGTGACTACTCTCTCCGTGCTGTACTCTTGTACCACACACCGCCATCGCGACTAGCAGAAGATCGCCGAGTGCTGCCTTGCAATACTTATAACTGGTGCCTATTTCATCGCATTGCGTTCCTCTCCATTTCCCCTGGTGACGCTTAGAGAATCTGCTTCTCATGCCTCGAGGCGGAAAGGGAGCGAAAGTCGCCACAGAGCCTTCGAGAGCCCGGAAGCGCAGTCAACCGGCTGTGAGACAGACTGATAAGGATGTAGGTCTTGCAATACCCTTCGAAATGCATGAACGTTTGTGATTTTATTGTTCCAAGATAGTAACATTATCTCACAATTTTCCATAGCCCCAGGAGGACGCGCCTGTAGCGAGTGGTCCTCGACGCTCGACGAGGCTCCGTGCCACAAAATCAGCGCCGCATTCAAAGGAGAAAGACCAACTGAGCCCGCGGCTATCTCGTGAGCCAGCACAAGGATCGAAAACTTCGACGCATTCACGCCCTGGTGCTACCACTGTCCCTGATTCGGAAGGAGATACTGCTCTGGCCAAGCCTCCGACAAAGAAGGGGAAACCGACAGTTCGAGAAAGTCGAAAAGACCGCCAGATTTCCAGAAGCAGCAAACCTACGACAGTCTCCAAGCATCAGCGAGAGCCGACGGCTAAATCCAACAAGCTGTCCGAACAGGATCCTACCTCTCAAGTTCAACCTCCTCGAAAGGGCGCCAAGAGAGGAGAAACGAAGAAGTCCGGCCCAACAGCAGGGAAACCGACCAAGAAGACCGCGAAAGGGAAGGTGAAGTCTTCTGATCTCGCTTCTGGTTCTTCTCCAGAATTGGTTCCTGGTGACGGATCTGGCCGACGCGGTCGCCGTGAGGGATCTATATCTATATACCATCATCAAGTTCCATCACGAGAAGCACTTGAAGAACTTTCGCTGAGGCTAGAAGAAGTACAAGCCACTCGTGACGAAGAACCTACCTGTAAGTATTCAACAAGCTTCTTGGATTTGACTAAATACAAAAAGATACTTCTGGAACGACTTATACTGACCCGCGAGAGGATTTCAATTATAAGTACGGATATCTGCCTCCTCTAGACGAGATTGCTTCACACATCATCGCAGCAATCATGGACAACCCGGCTTTGGCGATAAAAATGGCTAGAATTGGCCCTGAATCTCAAGGGGAATTCAAGAAGGGTCTCACGCAGAGGAACGTTGAAACTGACCCGCGCAAATCAATCGACTCGCGTAGCGAAGAAATCAAGTCTTTCAGTTTGAAAGGGTTTTTGGGGGAAACAGCCGAGCAAAAACAATTCTGCGAAGATCTGTGGCTACGAGATAAAGCCAAGCTAAGCCCAAACTCAAGTGAGGCTATCTTCCAGAGAACATTGATGGTCAGCCTCATTGCCCGACATTTCTTGATCTATGAGAAGGAGGTCGACGTGGAGCCGCTACTCGATTTCAGTGCAGAGGAGCCATGGACCTGTTTGCCGATGCCAAGTCGAGCGCTCTGCAATGCCGACGAGAAGCTTCTTACCCAACCGAAGCCTGATCTTGCAGTATGCTTCAACAGGAAGGCAGTAATCAAGGATAGCCTGTGGAGAAGTCTACCAGATGCAACCAAGGAACTTGCGTGCTTCGAGAATCAGAATTCAGGAGACTCGAGGATCTTCCATTTTTTAGCGGTGGAGGCGAAGAACGCCGTCACCTCACTCGAAGACCCGAAAGCCTTGTATCAGTCTCTCAATAACGCAAGCCAAGCCTTGAACAACTTTTACGAATTCTTCCAGGATGCGGGCCCCACACATAAGCAGACCTTCTTCGACAAGATTAGATTTTTCTCTGTAGTCGCGAACACCCAAGGGATCCTCATCCGCATCCATAGGGCAATTGAATTACCGCGAGATGCGAGACGTTTCGAACTTGTAATGTGGGATCGACCGGAGTATCGCCTGAATTTCGAATACAGGGAATGGGCCAGGCTTACGGGAGAAGACGGATTCACGCGAGAGAGAGTCATTGAGGTTTTTAGCAGGATGCTCAAGTACGCGGTAGATGAGCTCAGTGTCTGTCTAAGTGCTGCTACAAACGACCTTTTGAAGAAATTGGATGAGAGCTCCGTGGCTTATCAAGCGAGGATGAAGGTTGGCTTCTATCGTCACGGGCAGCCGTCTCCCAGGACTTCCAGGAACACGCCACGTAGCAGCAGGGCTGTATCGAATTGCGCAAACTCCTCGCCCCTTGCCCAACAGTTACGCAATGCACAAATAGCCTCAGCTACGCAAACATTCGACGAAGAGTCAACAAATGGACAAATCTCACAGAAGACAGACAACTCCCAACTGTATTCGCAGCTATCCAATGGCTCGAACAAAAGGACCAGAAGTCAAGTTGATATCGAATCTACAAACAGCGATGAGTCTCAAGTGACAGGAAAGCGCACGCGGAAGACTAAGGGCAAGCACAGATCGTGAACACTAAAAACGCCAACCTTCGTCTCCAGAGGCGAACATCGACAAACATATGCCACTACCGCATGTCTCTTAGTAACCGGGAATGTTTGCACACAGGTCAGGTCTCAACAACCTCTACCCGTCGCTCATTATACGTACCAAAGGCACGGATTATCCCATGCGCCGGCAGGGTTCACTTCTCAGGGGCTACCTTAAGGTGTTGGGCGTCTGCCCTGATAAGTGAGCCCACTCATGCCAGCGCATTGAAGGCACACACTTCACTCCTCTCAACCGATCATCCGTTTTCATACCATGACCTCTACAACACGACAAACCTCTAATTACTTCATGCACTTCACGACCTTACGATCTCAACGACGAAAGGAAAAACGTACCAACACCACGACTGACATGATGGATGACAACGACGAGACCAATGGGATATGAGCATATGCAAGGGTTTTCCTGTACTTTCCCCTTCTTCTCATGCATGTGGTATTACTGTCCGAGAAGCAGGCTCTGACCTGCCTGGGGACCTCCGGTTCCCTGACTTCGCTATATAATATTCTGCTCGCAACAATTACTCAATTCTTCAACGCACGCCATCCAAAAAAGATTCCGTTCCTCCTTCCCCATTCTTCCAAAGGATTTGGTGTTATTACCTCGTTTTCGTTTGTTATGCTATTTTGAAACAGCAATGCAAGTGTACGTATTTGATATGCATGTGTCGGTACAGCCATATATGGAGCTCTTGGATCAGCATCCTATCCAAGCTGCATCAATGTTCTCGTTTGGACTTGCAAGGATTCGATAGCCGAAACAAATAGTGAAAACTGAGCGAGTGGCTGAGGGGCGGCAAACATGTGGCAAAGGACTTATCCTGCGGAGTACCCCGAACCTAACCCTTACGCTGCACTAAGCCTCCTCGCGCGCCGACCTAACCTGACGGCCAAATTGGAAGAATTTTTCCAAGTATCGCACTTACGATATCGACAACATCCTGCAGTGCGGCGATGCCTGTCTTTCTCCTCTACATTTGCTTCGTACATTCCCAACCTGCATTACTATTTGTCTCCCTCTTACTTGAAGTCCGACAGTCTGCGCGTCGTTGGTTATGCGTCGCATGAAGCTCAATCACAAGTATGGCCATACGTGGCTTTTTTGCCATGGGGTAAGCGACGGCGGTAAGAAAATGGCTGGGTACGTTAAGAGGTCCAACGGCGAGGAGGTTGGGGAGGATAATATCACGTGATCAGGCGACGTTGGAAAAGCAAGCTTCCATGCCGCAGAGGTGCCCATTCGAAGTCTGATCTTACCCAAGTACGAGCGCTATAGTATCCTCGATCGCAGACATCGATCTTCAAGCGTCCAGTGGATTTTATTATATCATACATCTTGGAAAGTTACTACTCTCAATCACAGCCACTATCACCACCAACTGAATATCGTCCATAGGGGACAAGGGAGATTCTCAGCAAGGAAGAGTAATAATTAACACGAGGCGTCAACCTAGTAACTTAAAATAATACCCATATACCTTAGACTTGCTGGCTGTGTTCGGTTTATTATACCTAATTTCCCAGAATCTGTCGCCCGGGTACCTGCTTCCACTTCCAACCGAATCAGCTCTTTCGGTCACTTCATTGCCAAATAACGTATTGGAATGGCAAGAACATACAATAGAAGATGCACAGTAGATATGCTGGAAAGCGTTTGCTGGGTGTGAATACTTGAGTTTTCTGATATGTCTCTATGTGGCACCCTGCTGCTCGACTGCCTCGAGCAAACTAAGAGTCCACGAGCAGAGGCCTCAGTGTGGCACCTGCTGCTCGACTGCTTCGAGCAAACTAAGAGTCCACGAGCAGAGGCCTCAGTGTGGCACCTACAACTCAACTGCCTCGAGCAAACTAAGAGTCCACGAGCAGAGGCCTCAGATCCACGTCCAAGAGGTCTATACCATCACGATCTTGCATTGCAATGTCACTATCTCGAGATGAACCAAGATCTCTGAGCGGATGCAGTGACTGTTCGTCTGCGAAGGTGGTCTGCTGACGTTCTGCTGGAGCACTGAGGTAACGAAGTCTTGGTCTCGACTCTTCGTCGTAGAATGCTACCAGCTTTGTGGGGTTATTTTTACCTCGTTTAGAAGATGGACGCGATGGGGACGTTGTAGAAGCGTGCTCGTTCGACTTCTCTGGACCCAGGGCAGCTAGCGTTAGCGCCTTGGTGTCGAGGAAGTCGAAATCCGGTAAGTGCTTCCAGTATCGCGTTCGGCTTGCTTCGTATAGATGAAATGTGCACAGAACGATGTTAATGACAAGCTGTGCTACGTGATACGCAGTCTGGCCGATCTTGATAGCTGTGAAGTGTCTTTGCACAGATTGAGGAGCACGTTCACCATCTCCACGGCTAACAGCGAGAATTCCCCGATAAGTCAGGAGGTCGTCTACTACTTCGATGATCGTATCTTGCAACGAGAGCTCCCAAGCTGTATCCTTGCTTGCACTATAAACGACCTTGGCTGCTTGCCAGTTGTTTTTGATAGCGTAGTAAAGAGACGCGAAGGTCAGAGAGGAGGAGCTTGCTCGTGACAAGAGATCGAGCTCCAAAATGATTGCGTCCGTGATATTACCAGTCTGGTTAAAGTCATCTATTCTTCCCAGAGGAGTGACCGTGATCAACTGATCAACTGCTGAAACTTTGGTGCGAAAGGTCATTGGCGCAAACTCAATTGTGCATAATATGTTGTCGGGACCACCCGACCAAGAATCGGGTTGGGAGGCAGTGGCTAAATAGTATACGCCCTTGTCGGAGAAGGCTATCCATACGAAATAGCCGAATGGATGCGAGTTGACTCCGTTAAAGACTGGGCTAGCCACATCGAAGCGTGGGATTGAAACGTTTCCTGAGTCCAGCATAACAACCTGGGGAGTCCATAAGCTCAACTGTCCATCTCCACCGTCATTGTATTCTTCGAATGGAAATATGACATTTGCTTGCTTGCGACAGGAAACGTTGGTGTTGTAACCAGACTCTAGGTACGAAAAGCCTTGGTCTGCCGACTTTTCCGTAGTATTAAAACAGGGAATTGATTCGTCGAAGAGCCTTTGCCATACGAACGACCCCTATAAGTCCAGATACTGTTGTCTATCTTGGGGTGTTGCCGCGGGCTGGTGACGCTTGTTGCGGTAGAGGCTGTCATGATGAGGTTGCCAAGCTTGTTCAAGACTATACAGTTGTCCAGCGGAGGATACTCTGGCCCTTTTGGATCTGGAGTTTCCGAAAGGCTGTATTGTATTATAATTGCACCATCGGATGGTCGTGGATACATGCTTGGCGTGGTAGATGAGTTGAAGAACGTTATCCATACCTTTCCATCATTCCTGGAAGCCGTTGAAGGCAATGGCGTAAGTGATCCAGTCCACAGCGCTCCCAGTCCTGTACCAAGTGCCAGCGTCAACGTAACAAAAAGGAGTTGTGTCGATGGTAGAGTTGTATCGAAACGTGGTTTGACAAGGCTGACCAGAAGCTGAAATTGCCGATAGATGTCGATGACTCAAAAAGCTTGATGCGAGCAGCAAAGTTGAGCAACGAGCAGACAATCAGCACTTGTGCCATCGACAAGACACTGGATAAGATCTGTACAATTACCTGAGACCCGTTTCGGTAATCCTTGACCAAGCTTGGGAGAGTGTTGATGTATCTTTGGTCACGGATTAGAAATAGAGTCAGCGAGGCTGCAAAGGCAATAACGAGGCAGCCAAAAGGCAACGCCTTTGACGCAGGTGAAGCACTTCTTATCTTGCACGCAATTGCGGATTGCTATAACTGCCCAAATGGATCGCGGGGGTCAGTAGCTTTATGTACACTCTGACAGACGATTCAGTGGACGGCAAAGGTGTCCCATGCACGGAAATCTTTGGCGTCTTACCCTCGTTCTGTGTGGGTAACAAGAGCCGATGGACGAAACGGGCCTTAGCACGCGAGCAAAGCGAGTCAGCCGACGATCACGTGGTGGATCGGGCTCTGGGAAATTATATGTATATTCATATATATACATTGTAAGTATCCAATCTAGTAAGATAACGCATATGAAGCGCGACCTTGCCGTGCCATGCCCTCAGAAAAATAAGATCTGATCATCGACCCATCCCTGCTCCTTCAATGCAACATGCACGCTCTTCTCCAACGCCTCCGGCCCACAAACCAAGACCAGCGTCTTGTCATCCCTCAAACAATGCTCCTTGACCAACGCGCCGTCTATCCTCCCTCGCAGACCCTGCCATCCCTCCGGTGCCTTCGTCAGCGTATACAAAACCTTCGCTCGCTCCTCATTGCCCTTGATCATCTCGTCGACTTCCTCTTTGCACAGGATATCCTCCACCAGCCTATTGCCATTGAGGACCGTGCACTTCGTCTTATCATGCTTATCGCGCATCACAGCCCGCAGGACTTGGAAGATGGGCGTGATGCCGCTGCCGGCGCAGATCATGGCGAAGCGGCTGACGGTCCGTTTGTTGCCATTGATGGAACACAGGCCGCGGCCGTGGTATTCGAATTTGCCTATCGGTCCTTTGAAGTCCACACCGTGGCCTAGGTTTAAGAATTCCATGGCTTGAGTCATTTTACCTCCTTTAGCCGCTTGAGTGTCGAAGTAGACTTTGACGAGTACGTCCAGGAAGCCTGCCTTGGTCGTTTCTGAGATGGGCGTGTAGGACCGGATGATTGCTTCATGGGTCTTGGGATCTCGGAGACGGATCATCAGATGCTGACCCACTGGGAGGCCGAGCGTTTGGGTTTCGTGTCCTAGTTTGAAGGTGAAGATCCTGGTGTCCCATGAGATCACCTGCTTGGAATACAAGGGAGCGGTCGACCAGGCCCGAGGCTGGAGAAACGTAGGTCTTGGCTCAGAAGGTTGGTCAGGGGACAGTTCACCTTGGGCAAGAGCCATCTTCGCTGCTTCGTTGAGGGTGCCGATATGGTAGCCTGGCATCATACCCTTTGCTGTTTCCGAATCTGCTGGTGTGTCAGCTCGGAGGCGAGGAATGTCCGAGTACAATACGTACGTATTGCCATGAACTCGTCACTTGTATCCATGCCTGCAGCGCTGACGATGCTCTGAGCGCCGCCAGGATGCTCTTTCATGAAAGTTGTTCCTTCGTATACCTCACCATTGATCACAAACCATGGCTCCTGTTCGTTATCGTGGTTTCGTAACTCATCAATCGTAATAGCCTTCGTGAGTCCTTCTTTAGTCATCCGGATTTCTTCTGCTTCTTCTTGTACCAATGCTCCGGCGTTCTCACCCCCGATAGCTTCGCCCCAGTAACCGTTCGCTAGGTCACCGCCGGCTTTCTTGACTCGCTCCATCCATCCGCCAGGCAGTAGTGCTGGCTGTGTGGGATGTTCAAACCTCAGGGAGTCGCCCTCTTTGTTGATCGTGACTCTAAACCAGGCATTCTGCATCATGCCAAGTACGCTCCAATACATGTCCCTCGGTTGAACGTTCATACTCTCGTCCATGGCTCTGACCACGATATCCTTGGAATCGGCGAGTTCGGCCACAGGAATGTCCAAAGACCAGAACGCCCAACAGAAGCAGCTTTCCCTCCATGACATATCTATGCGTCCACCAAAAAGCTCCTGATCAGTCTCACGGTATCTGTCTTCGGGGTATTCGATGTCTGCTAGTCTCCAAGTCCGACCTTTGTCGATAGAAAGTTCGACTCTCGTGGTTCTCCGCCCGCCACCTCCATATGCATAACCTCGAGCTCTGTACATTTCTGGCCCATCAACGAAGCACAGCTGCTCTTCATGTGCGGGATGAGCAATCGCTGAGTTTGTGCTGAGATCAAATATAGCGTAACGCTCGTCAGACCACCATTTCGGATTACTAGCTGACTCCTCGGGACTGACCATCGTAGGTAAGACCCGATTATCATAGATATGGTACCAGTTGTCGCTTGGCGCTTCGGTCACGATCAACCTTTTCAGCCATTTTACGCTTCGCCCACCGATCTGTCCGGGTATCACTGCCCTTAGTGGCTTTCCATGATCTGGTCGGAGCATTTCGCCATTCATCTTGTAAGCGAGCATCATCCCACGGTTAGCATCCATGACCCAGTTGAGCTTGACAGAGGTGCCATAACAACCGTTTGGCTACGAGAACCCGAACTTTTAGCGCCAATGGTAAGTCGAATTGATTGTTGACATCTCACATACCAGCTTATCCGCTCCTTCCATGCACACATATCTTGCCTTGCGTTGCGGCCTTGCCCTTTTGATTAGCTCGGACATTGCAACTCCTGTGAACAGGGCTGTTGATACACCAGCTGCTCCCCATGAGAAACCCTTGCTCTTTCTGACCACATTTTGCTCTTTCCTCCTATTGCCCGCGCAGACCAGGGTGATGGGACATGTGATCTGCTCATACTCAGCAATGAGTTGGCGCAGAGTCAACCTTAAGGGTGTTTCGACAAGCCTGACCGTCTAAGGTCAGCTAGAGACACAATGTGCATGGTGGCTGGCCATACCCTTCCACTGTAAACTCCCAGTGCGGAATATCCCGGTCATGCACTTCCGGTACGGCCCCATGGTTCCTCACATAGAATAATTCAGGGCTCGTCAAGAATCCCTCATTGAAGAGAGCCTGTAATGGTGCCTCCACATTGAATGGATGAGTCCCGGTAAGCCGTATCAACCTTGGATCACGAGGGACATGGGCGTCAGGGGTCTTCTTGTCAACATCAAGCACCTTGGTTGGGGCACGAGAAGGCGGTGGCAAAGGCAAGTCTACTTCGGGCGCGTCAGATGAAAGACTTCGTTCAGAAACACTGTCCTCGCAGTATGGGGGGGTTGGAGGTAGCTCTTCATGCTTTCTTAGGAGATGTTGCGAATGTTCGTCTTGCAATGAAGGGTCCTCCATAACGAGACATCAGAAATGAAAGACCAAAAGCTAGAAACACAGCAACATAAATTGCAAGATTCAATGGTAAATGCGGTCAGATTTTGTGGGGAGAAGTTCGAACTGTACACGGAAATGCCCTGCCATATCGGGTCTGATGCAGTCACACAATTCTCCGAGGCAAACCTACAAGAGTAGTCGGGTGTTCAGACGAACAGGGTGCCGGTAGTCGATGCTAGATACATAGGAAAAGCATGGCCGGTGGCAGTCTTACAGTACGAGAAGCACGAGCACAAGGTGGTGGCCCGCGGAGGTCAGTGACCAACGTGTTGTGCTGGTGCTGCGCTGAGGCCTTGACCTCTTATCTCTGGGACACTAGCGCGGTAGATAAAGTACGATCTCTAACCCCTTAGAGCCAGTCAGAGATTGGTTTGGGATCCAGACAACTGCGCGCCACAAGAACAAGCATCAGGATCATGACTCGATCGTGAGAATCATGCATCTTCTTGCATGAGAGATCCCAAGAGGACACAAAATACGTTACTATATCGTCGTGCGCGCATGTTTGCATTGGCCACCTTGGAATCCGGTTCAGACAAGATCTTCAAGCAGCAAATGACCTTCTCAAATCTTTGGGCGCGATACATTTAGTAAATCGATCGGAGCCAAAGTCCAGGACTGCGTCGTAAGACTGAAAAGCTTGGGGGTCTTCACAATAATTCCAGAGCACGACTTTGACATCCCGCGTCCAACTGTTCTCTGAAGAAGGGGAAAGTCCGGGGGAATGCAACGAGGTCTTGGCGGTCTGGGCCGAATGGCGCTAGGTGAAATGCGCGGCTTATCAGAACGACATCTCTTATCTTTCCCTCCAACTCTGATGGGCTCTCACGTCCCACTACCGAGGAAAAGGAAAACCGTGGTTGACCTTGTCAAAATCCAGATTCGACGCTCCATAAACCGATATGCAAGCCGATAAGCGGGGTGGCGCCGTCCCACTCGGCGGAGCTCCCCAGTCTTTGCCATGCTCACGGCCGCTCGGGGCGGTTGGTGGACACTCATGGCGACATGATGCAGCATGACCCTAGTGCTCCTGGTTCCAGAGGATCTCTTTTGTTCCTGTTGAATTCACTCTCTTAGTGACAATTGATGACTCTGTTCCCACGGGCACCTTTGCGCCCTTCCATGTCCATACCTGTGTCTCTATTTGTAGTAGATGCCATCTACTGTCCTTGTGTCATCATCTCTCTAGACCTTTAATAGCAGTCATCTTATAAGGAAAGCAGGCTGACATACCTGACTCGAGGCGAGGCATCTTGCCACGATGTCGTGGGCCGACTCTTCTCCAGGTATGCAGGTGGGAAAATTGCCTGTCAACGGACACGACCCGGAAGAGGATGCACCGCAATATCCTCGACCGCCGGAGAAGAGGAAGAAAATAGTCGTGGTGGGACTAGGTATGGTGGGCATAGCGTTTATGTAAGGACGCCGCATGAATCCTGATATGCCTGACAGCATTGATCGCGGCTGACAATGTGCATCTATAGAGAGAAGCTTATCAAGATGGACGAGAAAAGACGGGAATACGACATTGTCGTCATTGGTGAAGAACCTCATGTGGCTTACAACCGCGTTGGCTTGACGAGCTTCTTTCAGCATCGGAAGGCTGAAAACCTTTACCTAAATCCTCGAGACTGGGTTAGTTAATGCGCAACGTACCCTTCGGACCTCGAAACAGACGACATTCACTGACCCTAGCATCTGCCTAGTACTCGACCAAGCCTGAAGGAGCCCTCAATTACCACCTGAATACTGTTGTGACCGAGATACATCCATCCCAAAGGGTCGTTTCCACATCGCAGGGTGATACAGTACCCTATGACTACCTTGTCCTTGCTGCCGGTTCGGATGCGCTACTCCCTCGGCATACACCTGGGCACGACGCAAAGGGCGTCTTCGTATATCGCACAATCGACGATCTACAAAAGCTGATCGAGTATTCCGAAACATGCAAAGGCAGCACAGGCGCCGTCGTAGGCGGAGGTCTGCTTGGACTCGAAGCCGCAAAAGCCATGATGGACCTCGAGACGTTCTCCAAAGTCAAGCTTATCGAGCGCAATCGGTGGGTGATGAGTCGCCAGCTTGACAGCGATGCAGGCGGCATGGTTGTCGATCTTATCCAAAAGCTCGGGCTAGACGTACTGTTGAGCAAACGGGTTGGCAAGATCGAGGTCGACGACAACAACGCCGTGAAAGGTGTTCTTTTCGAAGACGGAGAACGGATGGACTGCAAGTGTCTGATGTTCGGTATTGGCATCAAAGCCCGAGATGAGTTAGCTAGAAGGTCAGGCATCAAATGCGCCGATCGAGGCGGTGGTATCATCATAGACCCCAGTCTAATGACCAGTGAGAAAGACATTTATGCAATTGGCGAATGTGCGAGCTGGGAAAATCAGACCTTTGGACTTATCGCGCCTGGAATCGAGATGGCAGAAGTACTTGCGTTCAACTTGACCCAGGCCAAGGTACATGCACCTAGGAAGTTCGAAAGACCTGATCTCAGCACCAAATTGAAACTTTTGGGTGTGGAAGTTGCAAGCTTTGGCGATTTTTTCGCCGATCGAGACGGACCCAAGGATCTACCTGTCAGAAAGCACGGAGCGAAGAAAGAGATGCAGGAGGGGATTGAAGACAAAGTAAAGAGTATTACTGACGGCCCACCTCCGTCGCCTGTGAAAGCGCTGACATACAAGGACCCGTTCTCCGCCGTGTATAAAAAGTACCTCTTCACACTGGATGGGAAGTACCTACTGGGAGGAATGATGATCGGAGATACGAAAGATTACGTTAAGTTGGTACCCATGGTAAAAAATCAGAAAGTTCTGGAGGTGCCGCCGAGCGAGTTTATTATCGGAGCCAGCAAAGAGGGCGATGACGATGGGAGTGACTTGACGAATGAAACGCAAATCTGCTCATGCCACAACGTGACCAAGGGAGATGTCTCCAAGGTAGTCAGGGAAGGTACTTGCAAGAGCATTGGAGAAGTGAAATCGTGTACGAAGGCCGGGACTGGCTGTGGTGGATGCATGCCACTCGTCCAAAGCATCTTCAATGCGGAGATGAAGGCTATGGGCTCCGAGGTTTTGAACCATCTATGCCCTCATTTTGCGTATTCCCGAGCTGATCTGTTCAACATCATCTACGTCAAGAAGCTGAAAACCTTCTCTGATGTAATGAAAGAGTGTGGCAAGAATCCCGACTCTGTAGGTTGTGAGGCATGCAAACCAACCTTGGCCTCAATTCTTGCTTCATTGTACAATCAGCACGTTATCGACAAACCCTTGCATGGTCTACAAGAGACCAACGATAAGTTTCTTGCGAACATTCAGCGAAACGGTACTTTCTCAGTCATACCAAGGGTGTCGGCTGGAGAGATCACCGCCGATAAACTTATTGTCATAGGGTCGGTAGCCAAGAAGTACGGTCTATACTGCAAGATCACCGGAGGCCAGCGAATCGACATGTTTGGGGCTAAAAAGCAAGATCTGATCAATATCTGGACTGAATTGGTCAACGGAGGTCTTGAATCAGGCCATGCATACGCTAAGTCACTTCGGACTGTGAAATCATGCGTCGGTACCGCATGGTGTCGCTTCGGCATCGGCGACAGTGTTGGCATGGCGGTGAGGCTGGAGGAGCGTTACAAGAGTATTCGCTCGCCCCACAAGCTCAAGGGAGGAGTATCCGGTTGTGTCAGGGAGTGCGCTGAGGCGCAAAACAAAGACTTCGGGCTGATCGCTACTGAGAAAGGCTTCAATCTTTTTGTTGGCGGCAATGGAGGCGCTAAGCCACGCCATTCGGAGCTGCTTGCGAAAGATGTACCGCCTGACGACATCATTCCAATTCTCGATCGGTACCTCATGTTCTACATGCGTACAGCAGATAAGCTTCAACGTACAGCCCGATGGATCGAGCAACTTCCGGGTGGTATCCAGTATCTCCGTGAAGTTGTGCTCGAAGACAAGCTCGGAATTTGTGCCGAGCTAGAAAAGCAGATGACTGAACTCATTGGCACATTCTTCTGCGAATGGACAGAGGTTATCAACGATCCTGAACGTCAGAAGGTGTTTCAGCAATTCGGCAATACCAAAGAAACGCAAGACACAATCGAATGTATAGATGAGCGCGATCAATCTAGACCAGCCGACTGGCCAACAGAGTCGGCCAAGGAAGACTTCAGAGGCACAAAATGGAGTCAGCTTTCCTGGCAGCCCATCATTGAAGCGACCCATTTCGACGATAACCCGACCGGTAGGGGTATCAATGTCAAGCGCGGTGACACTCAGCTGGCAGTCTTCAAGATCAAGGGCGAGTGGTACGCTATGCAGCAGATGTGTCCTCACAAGAGAACCTTCGCGATGAGTGAGGGTCTCATTGGTGACGACATGGCCTCCAACCAAATCTGGGTGTCATGCCCCTTCCACAAGCGAAACTACACCCTCAATGGTGCTGATGCGGGGAAGTGTAGCGATACTGAGCTCAGTGCCGCAACCTTCCCAGTTGAGGAAAGGGATGATGGCTGGGTTTACCTTAAGTTACCGCCAGTGGAGGAATTAGACGCCCGCTTAGGGACTTCGAAGTGGATGGTGAAAAGGGGCGAGGGTAAGGATCCGGGTTTCGCACGGCTCGACGAGAAGTTGAAAGGACTGAGAGGAAGGAAGCCTGTTTCGAACAGCCATCTAGAAAATGGGGAAGGTGCAAAGGTGGCGGCTAGGAGAATCATTGGAAAAGGAGAGGGGGAAGGTGCAATAGACTGGTAGGACAAAACGGTGCATATCCGGCTTGGGTTGAGTCAGAAGGCGCCAACGGAGTCAGCTGTACATATAATATTGGCTTTCGACTCTCGAAAAACATTGCGTGCACAGCGAATTTACCTGTCTGACTACTCGATTTAGCTTCTTGACCTGACAAATTTTAGAAGTTCATTGCAGTGGACGGAAGTGTGACGTGTCTCAGATCATATCACTGGCGGCACCAGCGGCGAAGCCTAAGGTACTCGTAGGGCTGGCGGTGACTTCGCGAAATTTCTAACTTTTGCGATTCGGATCCAAGGTACAAACAGCACAGCTCCACGGCTCAACCTTGCCCCTACCCTACACCTTACCCGTCCGCAACAATCATCGAGCCCATTGTCAGACACATTACACCTTCATTTGAGCTAGCTCTCGGGAACGTTGCAGTACGGTGAACTTGGCAATTTGCGGACTCTGGCAAGATGAGCGTTGTCGGTGTCGATTTCGGTACCCTCAATACTGTTATCGCCGTTGCGCGAAATCGTGGTGTCGATGTTGTAAGTCATGTCTTGGAGCTCAGCGAACCCAATCTGGTTATGCTGACCATGCCGACAGATCACAAACGAAGTGTCAAATCGAGCTACACCGTACGTGCTCGCACTCTCTGACCGCTGCTTCGTCACTAAAGCTCCGTAGATCTCTAGTTGGATTTGGACCCAAGAGTCGTTACCTTGGAGAACCAGCTAAGACACAAGAAATCTCCAACCTTAAAAATACCGTGGGCTCCCTCAAGCGATTAGCCGGTCGCTCCCTCAACGATCCCGACATACAGATCGAGAAGGACTATGTCTCGGCACATTTGGTTGATGTCAAGGGCCAAGTTGGGGCAGAGGTCACATACTTGGGCAACAAAGAGTCGTTTTCTGCAACACAGCTGGTTTCGATGTTCTTCAATAAAATCAAGGCAACCGCATCCGCAGAGCTGAAGCTACCGGTCTCCGACATTGTCATCAGTGTCCCACCATGGTTTACGGATGTACAGCGAAGAAGCATATTGGATGCAGCAGAGATCGCAGGGCTGAAGCTGCTAAGGCTCATCAACGATACAACGGCGACAGCTCTTGGCTACGGGATCACAAAGCTCGACCTACCCACAGCAGAAGAGAAGCCAAGACGTGTGGCTTTCGTTGACATCGGTCACAGCAACTATACCTGCTCAATAGTCGAGTTCAAGAAAGGGGAGTTGGCCGTCAAATCTACAGCGTACGATAGGCACTTTGGTGGACGGAACTTCGACAAGGCGCTTGTGGATCATTTTGCAAAGGAATTCAAAGAAAAGTACAAGATTGACATAACGACCAATTCCAAGGCCATGGTACGAGTAGCCGCAGCGGCAGAAAAGATGAAGAAAATCCTATCTGCCAACGCTCAGGCTCCCATAAACATCGAATCCTTAATGAACGATGTGGATGCCTCAGGCATGCTGAAACGTGAAGAGCTAGAGGAGCTTGTGAAACCATTACTCGAACGCGCCACAGGTCCGCTCGAACAGGCTCTAGCTGAGGCCAAATTAAAGGTCGAGGACATTGACGCCGTCGAAATGGTTGGTGGTTGTACGCGTGTCCCGTCTTTGAAAGAAAGAATTAGCAAATTCTTCGGCAAGCAGCTCTCGTTCACCCTCAATCAGGACGAAGCTGTCGCGCGGGGCTGTGCCTTCTCATGTGCAATTCTCTCTCCAGTCTTTCGTGTAAGGGACTTCTCTATCCACGACATCGTCAACTATCCAATCGAGTTCAACTGGGAGCAGTCGCCCGACATTCCAGACGAAGATACAAGTTTGACAGTCTTCAACAAGGGGAACGTCATGCCATCTACTAAGATCCTTACTTTTTACCGCAAGCAGCCGTTCGATCTCGAAGCAAGATATGCCAAGCCAGATATGCTTCCTGGCAAGACGAACCCCTGGATCGGGCGCTTCTCCGTAAAGGGCGTGAAGGCTGACTCGAAAGACGACTTCATGATATGCAAACTCAAGGCACGACTTAACCTCCACGGTGTACTGAATTTAGAGTCAGGCTACTACGTGGAAGACATCGAAGTTGAAGAGCCGATACCTGAAGAAAAAGAGGCTGAGAAGAAGGAGGGCGATAAGAAGGAGGGCGACAAGAAGGAGGGTGATGTAAGTCCCCCAATATTCCCCACGTCTCTGCGTCTGATTTTGCCAATGACTCTTTGGTTATTGAGGGGGCACGAAAACATATCAAGAGACTCTTCAAACATGCTTACGATAGCTGTAAGCAAAACTTGACTGGCGAAAGCTCGCTGACCCGGAATCCAACCCAGGCAATGGAGATCGACCCACCCAACGGCACCGCCGAACCGAAGCCGAAGACTCGAAAGATCAAGAAACAAGTCCGCAAAGGCGAGCTCCCTCTATCATCAGGTACTTCGTCTTTGGACCAGGCCAGCAAAGAAACCGCGGCCGAGAAAGAAAATTCGATGTTCATGGAAGACAAGCTCGTTGCTGATACAGAGGATAAGAAGAACGAGCTTGAAACCTACATCTACGAGCTAAGAGCCAAGATTGACGATCAGTACGCGGAGTTCGCAAACGAAGAAGAGAAGACGAAGCTGAAGGAGAAGCTAGAGCAGAGCGAGGTACGGTATTTCTAGTACTGGACAACCAGGAAGCTAACCGATCATCAGGACTGGCTCTACGACGAAGGCGAAGACGCTACACGAAGCGTTTACATATCGAAGATGGACGAGATTCGCTTCGTCGCCGGGCCCATCGTCGGGCGGTACATGGACAAGATTGAGGAGGAGCGCCAAGCCGTGCTGCGGGCAGAAGAGGAGAAAGCGGCTAAGAAGAGAGCGGAGACGGAGGCCAAGAAGAAGGCGGAAGAAGAGGCGAAGAAGGCAGCGGAGCCGAAGAAGGCTGAAGGGGCGAACGGTACGAATGAGGATACGGACATGATAGATGCAGATGTGATCCAGCCTGATGGAGTTGAGGAGCCAAAGGAGGAAGCAAAGAAATAGACTTTTAAGACGACAGCTGTTTGCACGAATGGCCAAAGGGGGTCAAGCATGCATAGATCGGGAGCGTGGTCGCTTCACGACATCTGCACAGATTGCTGTTGTTTGCTCTTGAGTGCTACGGTTTACTTTAACGATAGATTCATGATAGACAAGCCAATCTTTGAGTGTTCCATTTCACAATTCCTCCAGGTATTATCATAAGATAGCTTGAATGTATCATTCGAGGCATCACATGCAAGCCCTGCCAGCAGTGGAGTCATGAAGTCGGCAAACCGTTGCTTCTTCTGGCAGGTTCAGTTGGGGTGCGGGGAGGAAAGGAGCCAGGCGTCTTGATCGGCTGTTCCTGAACGAACCAACTCAAGCTTCGAGGATGAGCAAAAGCACCTAAGCGCCGATAAAGTCCGGACCACGTCACGATGGCGAGCTTAATCACCTGTTTGATTGTTTCCATGTCACATCCAACCTCTGATCATACTCGTACATCGGCAGGTTCGTTCCTTTCTTTGGCCCGAAAGCCGGATAGACAGGTCTGTTCTTTGTGGCCAGCCGACATCGACCGAAACGGACCTGTACTATCATATGCGGGGACGACATCATAGGTCTCATGCATAACGTATAAACGCAGCATAACTCCACCCTTGACTCACTGGGCACGCCACAGCTTTGACCAAGCTCACCGCATTTGTGTCTCTCCTGCCTTACCTACCCAATTCTTTGTGACACCCTCATCCAGTGCCACTCGGTGATCATGGTCTGCCTCTACGATGCCTGTCTTTCATGACCCTGACCTACGCCTGGCTAAGGCAAAGGAGGACCGCGAAGCTGCTCTGGAAGAGATCTCTCCTCGTGCCGTCATGAGAAAGCCTTCAGAGGAGAGCATACGGACCGAATTCTGCGATGGCCCAGAGCCCGAGGTGCCGACTTGGATCGCTGCCCTCGAGGACAAAGCAGCTGTCATGGCTGGCAAAGAGAATGGAGCACGGACGAGCGATAGGGCCGAGCTGATCGAGAGGATCAAGAGAGGGGAGAGCCCGACGTGGGTTCCCAATTCAGCGGTAAGCCATGGCTTTACATCATCGAGCAACAAGAGCGTTTGTTTACGACGAGCTTCGAGTCAAGGCTTCGCGATTAGCTGAGACAATGGACTCAAAATTGGTTACCGAAGCCTGCTCGCTGCTTGGAATTCCGCTTGCTATCCTAGACATTGCTGAACACCACCATTCCCTATTTCCTCGAAGTATAACTGCCATCAAGGATACCATGAATTACGAGAAGGAACAAGCTGACAATGTATTCCTTGCAGCTTCAACAAGAAATTTCGAAGACCGCACTCAGAGAAACCCCTTCTCCGTCGACAATATCAAACGACAGCCTGAGCAGTGGTTGTCTCCTACCTCCAGCAGAGATTTTTGGTCACTCACAATCATCATATGGTGTTCCGCAAGAGGCGTTGAGCCCACCAGCAGATATACAACGACCAAGGTCGGCTTTGCACTCCGGGAACTTCACTGAAGGGGATAATGGGGCGAGGAAACAATTTACACGGTTCCCACAAGATGCAAACGACAGCACGGCGAAGCCTGTTATGGGAACTTCGCCAAAAACGCCATGGTATACACCGTCGGTCACTTGGCGAAGGTCTGACATTGGTGCCGATGTTCAGACTAACGAGAGATATCATGAATGGGCGGACAGAAGGACAGTCAGAAGTCGTGCACCGTCGTTGCAATCGTATTCGTCTAGCTACATACTCAAAGCTCCCACCACACCTCTGGTTCAGCAATCCAACAGCGAAGATCTCGACCTTTCCAATATTTCTCCTGTCGATCTTTCAAGCAGTCCGAGTAAGAAGAGTCGGCGCCATACGCTCCCTCCCAATGCATTATCTTCAGCCTCAGGACTTCCGCCTTCCTCTGCCCAGTCGTCCTATCAACCATTGAGTGCTCAAAGGGTCACTAGCTTGCCGTATCAAGCCCACAGACCCCGTCGATCCCTGACGTCTACGCTGTCTTTACATACGGCTACCTCTCCTCAAACGCCCGGGAGCTCTCGGGCTCGGAGGTCTTCTCACTCTTCCGACGCGGTAAACCTACAGCATGCATCTATGGTAGGCTCATACGAAGAGTCAATACTTCGTGGCTGGATGTCAACAGCTCCGTCGAAACCACTGGACTTTACAGCTCAAATTGGCGTCCTGGGAAGAGGAGGCTGCAAGCCCAAATGCCCAGCTCATGTTACTGTGCCTTTTCCTGCGGTATTCTACAGCTATAACACCGGTACAAGCAGCTACCAAAGTATCATGGCTGAGCCCAGTCCGTATGTAGGACAGATTGATCTCAATCAACTTCCCTCCCCGGCAGAGAGCAACAGACACAAACGTCGGCGGTCTCCAGCTGTTCCTCTTGCTGACGACGGTCACATCAGCAGCGGGCCTGAGATTGACCCCGAAAACGATAATATTGGCACAAAGAAGCGAAAGAAGCGAAGGAGAACATCTCCTCCGCCGCAAGCGCCTCCTGGTGGGAGTTACCGAATACCAGAGCAAGGACAGCTTCAAATAATCATTAAGAATCCCAACAAGACCGCCGTCAAATTGTTCTTAGTACCCTACGATCTGACGGGGATGGAAGCTGGGACCAAGACTTTCATTCGTCAACGATGCTACTCCGCGGGACCATCCGTCGACTATGCGATTACATCCAAGGGCGAGGGCTCACGATCCGTACAAGTAGGGGTGGAGGCAAGCAAGAAGCCGACTCTGCGCTACCTCATCCATGTCAACATCTGTAGTCCTTCTAAAGGCCGCTTCTATCTCTACCAGCACATGCGAGTCGTATTCGCCAATCGTGTGCCGGACAACAAGGAACAGCTGCAGAACGAGATACAACTGCCACAGCCACGTTTCAGCGCTTGGAAGCCAAATATCGAATCGCTAACGCCGAGCTCAAATATGGGTGTCAAGTCAAACGCTGAGAAAGCCTACCGCAGGCGAAGCTCCGGCTTTGGATACGGGGCTGAGGCGGCAGACCCGCGCTCCACACAGTCACTTGGCGGGGGATCGAACTATGCATACGCTTCTAAATCGCCGCCTCCACCAGTGCCTGCCATTCCATTCAGCCTCGCAATGTCTCAAGTTAGACCCCATGACGACAATCTTCATGGTCTTGATGGAACTGCCGAGGGCGTTGGCACTAGACAGACGACTGCCAATTTGGACCCACAGTCCCCACTGAGTGATACTATAAGCCGCCTGAATCGTGCTTTCTCAGGTTCCTTCCGAAGTAATTCAAGCAACAGTAGCGATAGCTACACCAAGCTCAACAAGGGCGAAAATGGCTACGGTGGGCTGTTCGGTCGGCCTAATACACCTGAACCAGGGGAAGGGCTATTGGCTCGAAGGTTGAAGAGACTCGGCTTGGAGCGAGGTGGAAGGCCCGAAGAGGAGGATGTCTATTGAAAATATTTCGAGACAGTGTAGCATGATATGGCGCTATTGCTTGGGCATCTTGGTAGGTGTATTTGGATAGGAAGCATGGAGCTGGGTAGGAGTTTCTACGAGCATCAGAAAGACGCTTCTCAATAAACAAATTTGGACCACAGGCCTCGGCCAAGTCACGCAATGCTCGCGGTGGAGATCAATCTTGTAGACCTACAGCATCACAACCGGAGCTAATGCCGTGTGGTAGGTCTTCTCCTTCGCTCTCATTCAGTAATAGCTGCATCTCGGCCAAGTTTTGCGCCTTAAGCTCCAATACCTCATTATTATGGAGAGGTATAGGTAAAGGGATTCCGAGCTTGCGGATTTTTACTTCTTTCACCATTACGCTGGACAATCGACACATCGTCACTTCGTCAACTCGCATTTCAAAGCAGTGCTAGTGTCACTCCTTAGTAGCGCATGTGATACCAATTCACACTACCAATGCGAGTGAATTGCTCAACCACACTTTAAAGAAGCGCGTCAGCCTTGGCTTTTACAGCTTCACACAACCACAAATCATGTCCGGAATCCTTACACCATTATCAACTTAGGTAGCTCAAGGTCAGTCACAGCCAAGTTCAATTGACAAGTCTCTGATGGAGTTCTGAATCGGTAGCAAACATGGCGGCCACATATTACAAGTCTCCGGCAATCGTCATTACCGTTGGAAGCATCACTCAACAACAATCCTTCACGGTCCACGAAGATCTTCTTTTGAGAGAATCCGAGTACTTCCGAATCGCGCTGAAGAGCCAATTCATCGAAGGACAAAGCAAAACCTTTCGCCTTGCGGAAGACGATCCCCAAGCTTTTGACATCTTCGTCCAATATCTCTATACCGGTTCCTATAGCATGCCCGAAAGACTTTTCGAGGGATACAATAACCCCGAAGAGCTGTGGCTGGAGACGCAGGCGAAGGCATACTTGTTAGGCGACAAGTTGATTGCGATGGGCTTCAGGACAGAGATCATACGGTGCCTTGATGATCACCTTGGAAAGAAACCACCGTCTATGCATGTGCTCTTAAAAGTCGCAGAAGATATCTACGATGAAGCATCTGCTACAGATGCGAAGGCAATCAAGGGTGTTCTGGCAGATCATTGCGCTGAAAGAATGGGACGCGCATGGGGCTTGGGAACATCTCCCGTATGGACAAGACACGACAGGACAGCCTTGGTAGAGAGTGGACTGAGTGAATTCATTGTTGACATTCTCGGAAAGGTAATTTGCCTTCTCTCGTCTCTCTTTGCTAGTCTGTTTACGACGATATAGGTGGCAGTCGCACCAAGGGAGAACAGCTGGGACGACTGCGGCGTAGGGGGTTGGTAATGATAGAGTCCGCGAGCATAGAACGGACTAGCGATATGATTGCTTTTCAAGCATAGCAGTCGAAGTTCACCAGCAACGGCGTCCTGATACTTCGCTTAGAAGATCGAGAATAATCCTACTTTTTCAGTAGCTCTGTCGTAGCATATTTCTGATTTCGTGCCCTGATTTTCACTTCCTTCGAAGAGCCTTATAGGGGTACTGGACCAAAAACTTCACTTCTATCTCGGCCGAAATCTCAATTGTCTTCACTTTTCACCGAAACAACCCACTTTCTTTACTAGTCCATCACTTCCAGAAAAGGAATGCAAGATTCAGCGGATGACAACTAGCGACTCAAACCCTCAGCTCGACAACACACGACTTCGATTTTCATCAGTGGTGTTGAGCATGGCTAACAAGGGTAATTCAGCCCTCAAGTCGGACTTCCTGCTCTCCCCAACAGTCATTGTCACTGTGGGTACCGACAAAGACAAGAAAACCTTCTATGTCCACGAATGCCTTCTTATAGATGCGTCGCAATACTTCAAGACTGCCTTGCAAAGCAAGTTCTCCGAGGCCGGAACCAAAGTCTTTCGTCTCGACGAAGATGATCCGGTGGCTTTCCAACTTTTCGTGGAATACCTCTACAACTTCGAGGGAGAGAAGCGAGGTTCGAGGTCGCTGATAAGCTGTGCGGATGCCTTTGTCCTTGGTTGCAAGCTTGTAGCGCCAGCGTTCAATCGGAAGGTCGTCGAGTGGGCCGCCGAAGACATGCTCAATAGGCCCCCTCTACTTATGAGAACCTTGCTCCAGGCAGTGGGTATCATCTGCAACCGCACGTCCGAGACGGACGGAAAGTCGATGAGGAAGCTGCTGGTCATGTATTGCGCGTCTCGGCTGGGGTGCCCCAAGACTAAGAGAAAGCCTTGGACTAAAGCTCAGAGATTGATCTTGGTGAAGAGCCGCCAACAAGAATTTCTGGCGGACGTTCTGGGCCAGGGCTTGCCTGGGAAGCTTTCTGGCAAGAAGCGAATTATTAAGGGCATCTTCCAGGAGAAATGAGGTATGATCGAGTGACATTTATAATACGGTGTTTCGCTAATAATCAAGTACTATTAGAGATTCAACGTTGACCCCCTATGGCAATTCAAGGACTAGCAACCTGGCAATCTCGTTTGATGGCCAGGATTGACGCTTCACACGGTTCTTCAGTCAGGCCCACTTTCTCTTTTCCAATATTCCAGGTTCACCGTTCCCGAAACGCCATCATATCAGGCTACCAAGTCCACCCATCGCAGCCTGTGGAGTCTACCATAGGCCAGGCTTGGCATATGAAGACACTTCCTACATGTTGGCTGTATGCAGACAAGAAGGCCCTGATCGCAGCATTTTCATCCCACAGTATTCAGAGCCTAAGCCCAATCTTCGATATGAAGCTCATGGTTAGCCAATTGACTTTATCTTGCTTCAATCGTCCAAGCTCACTGACGTTCACGAACAGGAATAGCTTTCGGAGTCTGGATCAGTCGAACATTCACGACACTGCTCCCTGTTCTGACAACGCCTTCAAGAGGAGCGTTTCCTGGTAGCAGAGTAGGAGAACCAATTTACCCAGCATGAAATCCTGGCACTAAGGCAGTAGCCTCCCTGACCCCTCAGAACTCAACCTTTGTATCAAAACGAAGAAGAGTGCTTCTGATACTCTGAACCACTCGACTGTGCGTGACAATGTATAACGACCCCCGTGTGATGGCCTCGCAGCATCTTCCCAGCGTACAGTGCCAGCTACAGTCTCCTTCTATGTTCCCATTAATCACCCTAGTGCGTAGCTCTCACGTCTGATCTCCCAAATTTCCATCCATGTCTCAGCCCTGATAATCCTACCCCTCTCGGATACATACTTCAAATCTTCTTTCCTCCCCTCTACAAGGCGCGTATAGCGCCTCGCACGCCGCCGGATCAACCATGCCAGAGCAACCATGCCAGAGCGGAGAGATCCTACCTACCAAGCGACGATGACGCATGAACTGGCATCGGCAACACTTCCCACTGACGACAAGGCCCTGAAGAATTCCTGGCTCTCGAAACTACGAGTACGCCCAATTCTTCGCAGTGAAGAGGTATAGGCTATGGCTAGCCAGAATTTTTCAACCATTCCCCTGTCCAATAATGACACATACAGTCCTCGACAAGCCACCATCTCTTCCCTCCATCTCTTACTACCTCCTCTGCTTCTATTAGATCCCACGAATAGATTCTGGGCGAATTAAGATACTTTTGCTTCCTGTCTTCTCGACTCTCCTACTGTTAACGTTCCTTCACCCGGTCATCCTTTCCTCACCACCACCAAACTCCAATTTCTAACCTTTCCCGTAACTATCCACCCCCTTCCCTCTCCTCTGCCCTATCTCTACTCCCTTTTCCCCGCTCCCCGCCGCTCTCCTTCTTCCTTTGCTCCTCCCAGCTTCCTCCTCCTAAAGTTCAGTTTCACCTTTCCAACCCCCCTCTCACCTCCACCACCTCGTCCTCCTCGCCTGGCCTCCCTCCCTCCGCGCTGTACGGCAAGTCTTCAGAAGAAGGCTGGGTAGTTGAGCTAAGGGTGCGGTTTGCGGGTTTGTGGGTTTGTGGGTTTGTGGATTTGTATGTGAAGGGGGGGGGGGGAATAAGGGGCGAGGGTGAGGGTGGAGGGGGATGGGGGAGGAGGGTTTGGTGTAGGGGGTAGGGGGGGGGGGGGGGGGGGATTGGGTTTGGTGGAGGGGGGAGGGGTTATGGTAGATGGGTGGGCTAGGGATGCGGATTGCGTGTCGAGATGATGGGATGGGGTAGAGATCTCTTGGTGGAGAATGGGGGTAAGAGGAGGGGTTGGTGGTTGTGGCTGGCTTTATGGAGCGAGAGAGATGAGGCGATGGGGTGTGGAGAGTGAGAGGAGGGAGATGGGGGGAATAGGGGAAAGAACACAAAAAAAAACAAAAAAAAACCCCAAAACAGCAGAGCGATGAGCTAACACCACCTCCCCACCAACCCCAAACACCACCCCAACCCAACCCCCCCCATCTCCCATCCCCACCTCCCTCATTCCGCTGCTTTAGTAGGATTAACAGCGCAACGGCGTCAGTACGTAGCGCGATTGGGTTTCGGAGGGGGATCCTGGTGGGGTGGTGCATAATGTTTTGGATTTTTGTCAGGGGATGGGTTGTTGAGGTGGGGGGAGTTGCGTTGACTGAGGATAGTCCGTAGCACAACTACAGGCTCGATAAGCCAGGCTCAACGACAGAGCGGGTCTCAACGACAAATCAAAACACACATGTCGATCGAATCGATCTCCGAGAAGCGCCTGACGGCGGATACGGGGCATATAGTGGAGTAGTGAAGAGGTGAAGCAATCGTCTTTTTTCGGGTTTTGGGGTTTTGGTTTTGAACGGGGGGTGATGAGGGAGAGGATTGGAGAGGGGGGGGGGCGCTGACTTATTGAGAGATGGTGGCGGATGCGTAGCCAGCTGGATGGAGGAGATTGGGAGGTAGAGATGGAGATTTCGGATACGTGAAGGTTATGCTTCCACGAGCATGGTCGAGAAAAAGGGGAGAAAACCTACGATGCACAGAGCAGGGAGTCCTCTCTTGTACAGAGCATCTCACACTTTACCATCTCGAGTAGTAAGTTTTGGTTCGATGCATGCATTCAACAAACTCTGCTTTCGACTTACAAATACGCGCTTACTCGCTCAATCGCTTGAAGAAAGAAAGCCGGCCAGACGCCGCGCTATGCAGGCATATCCTGGAAAACAAAGATCGCACACTCTGGCCGGACCCTGAGACAGAGAGGCAGAGAAGAAACAGCTCTATGGACATGTTCCTCCGTACAGCAGCGTAAGATGAGGCGGACCGATCCTCGTAGGCATTGGTGACCCACCGTCTATTTTGGTTTTCTCCAGTAGTATTGCTAGATATTGTCTTAGTGCGAAATCTAGGGGCAAAGTTACTAGGGAAGGATGAGACGTACCTTATGCTGCTTCCTACAAGCTCTAAGACCCGGCTTCCTCAAGCCCTCCACCACTGCATTTCGCCGCTTCTCCTCAGTGTCCATGTCCGGGATGTAGTAGTACTCGCTCTCCAACAGCTTGCCTGCAGCATCTTTGCCTTCGCGGCTGACCTCACCTATACAAGGTGTAGCATCCAGCATTTTAGTAAAAGACTCCACGCTCAGACGAACGTTCTCCTTGGAGCTAGGGCTATCCTCCTTCAAGTGTGCGGGGAGGTGATCCATCAACATAGACATAAGGGTGGAAGAACGCTGCGAATAGGCCAGCTGGTTGATGACGTGGTTGACAATTGGAGCGTTCTCGCCTTCACGAGTCGATTCGGAGCTTTGACGACGTTGGGGAGAGATACTGGCTTCTTTGAGAGTGTCCAGGGGACGACGGCCGGGTAAGTCACCAGTCGTGACAGTCTCCATCCGACGGTTGATGTTCAAGCCGTAAGGACCGAAGGAGTGGACAATCGGGTCGTTCTCTTCATCGCCGTCGGAAAAGTCCTTCGACTCGAGCAATTCGCTCGTGATCGAGTCGTGGAGAGATATGCCAAGAGGCTGTGTCAGCTGTTGGTTTGATTGAGTTGCTTCAATCTGTGTTGATTGTGGGTCGTCCGACGGATCATCTTCATAGACCTGTACAGTGGCAGAAACCGAGTCCGATGTAAAGAGGGTGGAAGAAGTAGCATGCACAGCCTGCACAGCCGGCGAAGGCGACACAGGTGAATGCATATGCTGTTGCCGGAGAGGGCTCTGATTTGGAGTTCGACGAGCAGCAGCGAGTATCTGTCGTGGCGAGTTCTCAGAGTGGTCTGAGTCAGTAGGCGTAGAAATCTTATTCTCATGGAGCCTCGGCCATTGCAGCAACACGCGGGCATCGTGGACATCGACCATAATGTCCGCGTCCTCAGTCTCGGAGGTGAAGCTGTCCCCTTTGCGAAGGTCCCATGCTCTTCCTTGACAATGAACTTTCACGCCATTCCACCCAACACATTCGACCAGCACCCTCTTCGGATTGGCAACTCCCGCGGGGAAATATGTTGCCCGGATGTGGACGCGAGAAATCAACTTGTTCGTAGACAGTTGATAGTGAGAAGAATTACTGGACCGGCCCATAAGGGTCGGCTGGCTAAGGTCATCCAGCTCGATGGTGGGCACGGCGGACAGCGGAGCTCGCTCGGAGAGGGTTGACAGCGTCCTCTGGAGGCCAGTGCGACGTGATAGCCGAGGTGGTGAAGAGGAAGGTAGAATACCTGTGGAAGATGTAGGCATGGGGGTGGGATACTTCATCTCCAGACCATAGTCGGAGGGGGAAGCGCGTGCCTGACGCTTCACGGGTCGTGGTAGAGGCGGTGATGAAGAGAAGGGCTCGAAGGCAGGTAGCAATGATGGGGCAGGACGCTTGACGCCCGCGACTGGAACGACAGGGGAACCTTTGCTCATAGGTGGAGAGGAATCTATGCTGGAGAGGAGCGAGTCCATGTTCTCCGAGGGACGCCCCAGTGGGACGCGAATACACAAGAACTAAGGCGAGTTCAGGTCCAGCCTGCGATTAGTTCTTGCAGTCCATGATCGATTGAGAAGCGAGCACATGAATTAAGAGTCTTGACGGCGGAAGAGAGTATGTTGGAAGGTGGAAGGTCACGAACACGGTCAGAGAAGAAACGCCAGGACGCGCTACGACGCCCCACGTCCTATCAAACGATCTACAAGCCGCAACATCATGCGCTCACAAGGAATTTGTAATTTGCACAAAAGTGTTTTATCAATGATGAAGTCTCTGAAGGTTTCTGAAACTGGAATTCCGTTGCAAGGCAAATGCTGCATGGCTTTGAATGCCACGCTTTGGGGTATGACCGTATCCGTTATGCTGAACCCCTCCATGACTCCCCGCTGAACCAGACGAAATGCTGCTCTCCTTGCGAACATGTGTATCATGATTCACAGATGTCCCTCAAAACTAATCCTTATCTTCTCCATCCGCTGAGGGTGCCGCTACTATGCTTCCGGCAGCTGTATGATCCGTCGGTGGAGCAGATAAATTCGACGGAGTGCTAGGAGTGTTCGCTGACGCCGGGCTACCCTCGTTCAGTTGCTGTTCTAGATACTGTCAGTCGGAGGCTATACTTTCTTGATTCGGTAGTAACATACCCAGCTGACGGATGCGTGACCTCAGCATTTGGTTCTCGCGCGTGAGCGCCTGCGTCTCCGCTTGGTAGTATGCGCTGTCATCCCTGCTTGACGCACTTCCCGAAAGTAGCCATTCATCTCCATGTGGCTGTAGACCAGCGGAGTGAGGGCGCAGCGAGGGAGAGCCCGTATGGCTGGGTGGTCTGGAGCGACGAGATGGCTGGCGAGATAGGTCCAAAGAGCTACGCGGTACTGGAGAGCGTGGACGCAGATTACCGGCCGAAAGCGGAGCGCCACCTGGGACGTTGGGAAAGGAGAACGAGCGTTCTGATGTCGGTGTGGAGTCGTCTACGGCGGCCGTACTAGTTGACGGGGTATAGCCTGCATACTGCTGGAGCTGCTGAAGTTGCGTCTGTTGTTGGCGAATCATCTCCAACAGCCGATTCTGTTCAAGCTCATCAGCGCTTTTCCTAGTGGCCTTCATTCCGTAGACGTACCACTTGCGCTTCTTGCTCTTGCTCCAGCTCCTGATGGAGCTCGCCTAGGCTAGGAGCACGTTGATGGTGCTGCGGTATCGTTGGTGATCCCAGACTACGAGGGCTGGTGGCACGGAACTGACCACTCCAGGAGTGGTAGTCAGTAGGCTGGTATTCCCCAGGCGCCGGCAAGGACGGGTCTTGTAGGTTCAGATTCATGGCAACACTGGTACGTCGCCCCATGGGCGGAATTGGACGGTTCCGGCTTGCGCCTGTGGATGCTTGACGAGACTCTTCATTCTGTATGCCAGCGTTGATTCTTGCTGCGGCTGCGAGTGAGACTGACGAGCTTCTGGGGGACGAAGAGCTTGGAGTGCGCTGGAGCCCTTCTGCACTACTGTTATTACCGTATGACCGGTTTTGGGAGGTTGATGGCGGATAAGATGGTGGCAACGAATTCAGATCAGGCATCCTGCGTAAGGAAAGAGCAGGAAGCTCAATACGCACTTGCTGATGCCAGGATGTTTCGAATAGGAAGGAGCTGAGGAAGAAGTGAGTACGTGCACAAAAGTCTGGTAATCTGCATGTGAGCGATGCGGGGCCAACACCTCATAAGGCGTCGGCTAGTGTAGGCTTGCCCCTGATACCCCTTTTTCATGGTTTGCTACAAACATGAATTGCGACATCATCCAAACTTTCAACAATCTTTACCTTCTAATGCGCCTCTTATATAGATGTTGGAAGTAGGATATTGATCGCATTTTCCACTGACCGTTTGCCGCTTCCCAAGCCCTATCTATTGATTTCAAAGCCACATTCATCCCGAATTGTGGCTCTCTTGAGCAAAGCCTCTCCAAACTCCGGTAAATATGCTGAACATCCCATCATCGATAACTGTACAACCATAAGTATACCATACAAGATCAGTATCAAGCATTTCAACCAAAGAAACTCGTGGTTCGTCGTAGATAGCCTAAATTATCCACAGCAGTTGCTATCAAGATGTGGTTGACTTCCGAAAGTCAAGATCAATTTGCCCGTACTCCGTGAGATCCCTTTCGTTCTGAGATGTAGCCCGAGCTCCAGGGTCCTTCGAAAGACCCCCGTGATCCTTTTTGAGACACCCTGATGGACGGCAGTCTGGGTGGAGGTGGCATCTTTGGCGGTGGTGCTCTATGCGCAGGGACAGTCTGAGCCTGCACCGTCGTTTGAGTAAAGGGCAATAGATCTCTCTGAGGCTCCACTGCAGGCTCGACAGGAGGCAATGGAGCGCCTCTGGCTGCTGGGGGGACGCTAGTTAACGAAGGTCTGCGATCAGGAGTTCCTGGCATTGTGGAGGAAGCGGACGAAGTTGTGGACTCATCGAGTCGTTGCAGCTGTTTCGACACCATCTGGGAACTACCCTGGTTGATACGTACCATTGGCTGACTGCGCACCTGCATGCTAAAGGGGCGTCGCGCATTGCGCTCTCCTGGTATCGGGCTAATCATGGGCTGCATACTATGGCGTGAAGAAACGGGCGAAAGGTTGGTAGAGGTTATGCTAGGAATGTTCGGCAGAGCTGCTGTGGGTGGTGGGTGCGGAGACTTTGGGAACTGCTTCAGAGCTGGGACTGGCGAAACGCCTCGTGAGTATTCGAGAGATGAGAAGCGGCGAGGGACGTCAGACTTCGGCGGAAACATCATTTCGCCTGGACTTGACTCGGTGACAAAGTTGAGTGCTGGAGGCCGGGGGGGGCCATAATGGGCAGAAAGATTGCCGAGGCTTTTTGAGACTTTAGGGCTGGTTCGAGGTGACGAAGGCGACCCATTGGAGGTATAGTCACCGCTTGCATTCTTCTCTTCGACCACGACGGGTGGCAAGACACTGCTAGCGGGTGCTGCTGGTGGTGTGGTCGCTTTGACAAGATTTCCTACGGTCGAGTACCTCTTGCTAAAGTTCGGGACGCTAAAATTTGGTGGCGGTGAACATAATTGCCCATCATAAGAGCCGACTCGAGGAAGGTTGTCTTGCTGTTGGACCCCATTGTGGTCTTGAGATTTGCGGCGAGCTGTGTTTGGTGGCGAGAGCGCGTGAGCCGACAGGCGGTGGCTTTTGCGGAGTGCAGTATCTTCTGCCAGGCTCCCGTAATGGCCGTTATGGATGTTTTCGGAATCCATCAGAAAGAAGGTAGCTCTCGAAGGAGAGTTGCTGGGTGATGACCCTGGAGAAGTGGACATGGTTTTTGTACCCGTAGATACATAAGACATCCTTGGCGTCTCTCTCAGCTTATCAAGGATATGCTGGTCGCCTGAGACAGTTGTATTCGACACTGACGGCGTATCGATTGATTTGCGATGACCCGCGGACTCTCCGATGTAGGAATCTTTTCTGATTGGAATCGGGACGATGGCCATAGATTCCCGATAAGGTAGCGGTTTCTTGGGTTGTTCAGAGAACTGACGATCCCTTTTGACAAGATACCTCTGACTGGGCTTTTGCTGCAATTGTCGTGCGGCTTCACTGCGGTCTTTGCTCGCCTCCGCGTCCAGGAGATACTTCTTGCCACCCAAGGACTCGATTTCCTTCCGGACGGCCACCAGCCATGCATCCATATCATCTGGACAATCAATCACGAGCAAGAAGTTCGAAGCCCTTTTCTTAGCCTCCTGGAAGAAACTCAATCTCTTAAACACCGAACTCGGACCCTGGGTGCTAAACGACCCATTACTCTCCGAGGCTTCCTGAGCGACTTGCAGAACCCACTGTTTGCCAGGGATAGCGTCAGACGCAAAAGCGGCACTGTCTTTACCCAGAGGTAAGATCTTTTCCGGCAGACGGTCAAAATTGCCTTCACCAGAGTACTGCAAGAAGAAACCAGAGGTAACCAAGACGTATACTTTCTGTGTCCAGTCACTATCAACCACCGGGTCATACCCTGCCCACTTGCGCGTCTTTGAACTCCGAGTTTTCTTCTTGCGGACTTCTGGATCTGCATCCCACCCATTCGGATTTGTTGCGTTTGCTGGTAGGTCTGAGGCGTTATCCTCTCTGGATCGGCTATGACGTAGTATAGCATCAGTAGATAGTATTGGGGCAGGAAGAGTCGCGTGCTTGACCGCCTGAGGGTAAGCTTGAAAAAGCGGTGGTGGGTGCCAAGTGTTTGACTCCTTCCTGTACGATCTACCATGTCCGCCTCTTGAGGGTTGCTTTTTGATAGGCGCAGTCGCCGCTCTGGAGACACCTTGAACGATATTGATGTCTTGCACGAAGGGTACTGGCTCAGCTATCGAAGTGCTCTTTCTATTCTCCGTCAATGCTCTTCGAGTGTTTTCCACTTCCCTCCCTTCATGTTGAGAGATTACTGCCGGCCCTTGTCGGGTGGATTTGTACGATTTGTTCCGGCCGAGTAAGCCCAATATTCCCCCTTTGGATGTCTTGCGACCCAGCGCAGCATTCTCGATGGGTGGTGAGGATTGACTTGTCTGATTTTCCGCTAGTATTTGCTCCACTCGCGGCCGTTGAGGTCGCTGATGCGGTTTTCTATCAGGGAAGTTGGTCTGTAAAGGTGGTAATTGTAGGCCTCGGCGTGGCTGCGAGGGCGTGATAGGGTCTGTCTGTGATCTTTCCATGGTGGCTTCTCCTACATGCTGACCGTAACTGGCACCGACGAATGCACAAGCCACAGAAGGAAGTATTGCGTAAGTATGCGTGTGGGAAATGGAAATGAGTAACGCCTATATGCTAAGAAAGAGCCAATCTCAAGTGTTTAGCGTAGTCGTGATCGACGATTAGGCCGGTTGTGTAGCGGGAAACGCTTTCCAAGCTGAGACGTTAGAGGCTAGATGGGAGGAAGAAATAGCTGGAGCAGCGGCCGGAGCAGAGTGTACACGTAAAGAGGAGTACCAGTAACGGAACGACATCCAAACGTCGCATAAGAGAAGGAAAGAGTATGAACAAGGAAACAGAGAATGTTGAATTGCATCAGACGCCTGAAGCCTCCTTTCTCCAACGAGGCTAATGAGATGACACACACCCACGCGCTTCATATTTATTCCCAGGACAGGAACACGTTCTTTAGACTGTCGCCATACCAGCAACGCTGCAACAGGAGCAGCCCTACGGCCTAGGAAGCTAATCCAGGGCAAGGTAATTTCCATTGTCGTCAAACCGATCAATGGCTGTTCAGCTACGCCATTGAAAAAGGGGAAAGGGCGACGATCCGAATCGACCGATTCATCTTTGAGGCGTCTGCTAGCCTAAGCCCGGCTAAACCGAGGGTCTATGCACGGACCACCCGTTTCATCTCGCGGTTTCACCAACGTCAGTACTTTCGACGAGTACCATCCGTCAGAGCGTCTCTCCCTGCCCCGTAGCTGTAATAAATACATACATAGTCGACCTAGCTAACAACTAAAGCGACGGAGCCATCACCGTAATACTATTATATGAGACCTCACACCTCATGTCAGGCCCTGGTGAAATGGGGAAGGAGCTTCGGAACAGCTAGATTGATCTTGGCCGTTGGAGTAGAAGTACATTTTTAAGGTTCATGATCTCCACACGGGCTCTTGGAGCAATTCATGCCGAGGTAAGGTACACGCCGACGGTCAATTGAGTTCATGAACGGATTTTTAGCTCTAAAGGAGTGACGTTGAGCAGTGGGAACGTTTGTGAAAAAGAGTAGCTTGATTGCGTCATGAAGGGATCATGAAAACTATAAGGTAGGTTGCCTGAGAACGCGAGGTAGTGCAGGGTCGCTATAGTATTGTTAAGTAGTATATCTCAAGGTGTTAAAGCAATAGCATCGCAAACACTTTTGGGAAGTTTCAATGGTTGTCAGCAAGTCATTTTAGCCCGGGGAATCTCTATGCATTAATAAAGCAGTCATGGAATATGCTCAGCGGTCAATGAAAAAATTGATTGTAAATGAGAACACAAAGTCGAAAGCAATCTCAAGCTAGCCGCCTCAGTGTTCCACAAACCTGTCTTCTTCTCCATTAACCACTGGCCAATGCCCGCTCCGCTCCGCGGAACCCGTAACCATAAGAAGCTAAATTGGGGATATCAATTCGCTACAAGACACAAATTCGTCATTTCGAGGTCCAGGACTGCTTGTCGGTTTGCTCGGTGAAGGGTCTAGCGAAGCGAGAATCCCTTCTTCTTTTGCGTGCCCTCCAGAGGTCTTCCACTTTCCACACGTGCCTTCTTCTCGTCCAGCTCCAGACGTTGCCTCTCCAGCTGATCCTTCATCTCCTTATGTCGAGCGTAGAGCTCTTCTTCGCTCTGTTTCAATTTGCTCTCCTTCTCGGCAACTTTCTGCTGGAAGACCATTTTCATTTCTGATTCCATCTTCTGCAGCTTTTGTTCGTGCAGTGTGCGCTCCTCCTCTTGCTTGGCAGCTGGGTTGACTTCTCGGAAAACACTGGGGTCTTGTGCCACACCCATCTGAGTAAGTTTGTCGGATCGGTAGTTCTCGTAGAGGGCGTTGTTGGTGTGCTCCTTGAGCTCCTCCATATGAGTGCGAATGAGCATCTGTCGTAATTTGACAAAATCGCAATGCTCCTCGTTGTCCACCTCAATAACTCCCCAAGGATAACGACGTCCGCGGACTTTGCGGCCTTCGGGGCTAGTGACCTCTGTATTTGCACCTACAACTGCGAATGGGACCTTGGACATGATTTCTTGGTTTTCCGCAATAGTCTCGTCGTCATCTAATTCATAGCGTGGGCCTTCGAATATCTGGATGGAGTGATGTTGGATGTCGGTCAAGATCTAGCGCAGGTCAGCAAGTGATAAGAACAATAACCATGCTTGCACTTACCCTGGACTTGAATGCATTGATCTCTTCATCCGTCATCGTATCTGCCTTAGCAATGACCGGAATTAAGTTGACCTTAGTGTGCAGCCGACGCATCACCTCGATGTCGAGAGGCTTGAGCGAGTGACCCGTCGGTTGGATAAAGTAGACACAGGCGTGCACACGGTTATCCACGATATTCATTCGGTTGACCTTGTTCTCAGCGTCAAGATAGGTGTCGAATCGCTGCTCAATGTTCTCAACGATGGGTCTCCAAGAGTCATCGTTGTTGACAAAGTCCCCAAAACCGGGTGTATCGACCACCGTAAGACGTAAACGAACGCCATTCTCCTCAATATCCGCGCTGATTGACTGGATAGATACGGTTTTTGGTATAATTTCTAGACTTGGCCCCCTTCGCTCCTTGGGAGGGTATAGAGAGGTATTGAAGAGAGTGTTGACCAAGGTAGACTTTCCAAGCCCAGATTCGCCTACCGTAGTCAGTGACAATCCTGAGTGGATGCATCAGGTAAAATGCTTACCAACAACCATCACATTGAAATTGAAGCCCTTCCGAACACTCTTTCGATGCCATTGGTTGGGCAGGTTGGCAAAACCCACATAGCCCGTCAACTTTCTCCGTACAACGTTTCGCATATCGCTAGCCGCTGCTGCCGCTGCCTTGGGGTCTCTGGAGCTGACGGTCTGTGCAGCAATTTGGGCGCTGGGACTCATAGGGTTGCTTCGCTCACTGTATGGCGAAGTCGGCTTGCCATTGGGAATCGGGGAGGTCGTAGGGTTTGGCGAGGCTCCTCTCGACGCATTCGCTGAAGGCGGGCCAGTTGGGCTAGCTACAGAGGAGAAAGACGTGTCAGCCATGTTGAATGAACTTAGTTGCTTCATGAGCGTAGGCACAGATGGAGGTCGCTCGCTAAGCCTTTGGTTTTCGGTTCTGACGAAAGTGGGGACTCCATAGCTATGAGCTTGCGAGTACGCAGCGTCTATCATGTCGAGCAGTGCTGTCAGGGGCGATAGTGGTTCGATTCGGCAACGGAAATCTGGTCGCGCAGGATCCCCAGATGATGTGGAGCACACGAACCAGGAAGGAGCGAGGGGGAAGCAACGTACCCATGTTGACGGCTTTGCTGACGGTATTGGTAATGATTTCCATCATCTGAGACTCTCCAGAGAAGATGTATGTGAGATCCCGAGATCAAATCCCAACTGGAGTTGCTCACGGGTGAGGGAGACAGGGTTGAGGGAGGCTCAACAGGGGCTCAAATTCTTCCTGTTCGCTTCAAGGATAACAATGCGGCGTAGATGCGCGGTAGCACTCACAGGTATTGGTATGCTTAGCAGATGATGGACGAGGAAGAGATTCTAGGGAGGAGGGCGTAGTGCAGTTGTCACTGCCGTGGTAGGCGATTACTGTCGGATTTCAAGAGTGTCACATTAAGGGGCCTTTTCACTAGCGTGTCTTAGAGAATTTGCAGGGATTCCGTACACGCAAAACATCGTCTACCGTGGCCCACTTCCCAGGTTCAACCGCGTAGGCCATGGTTGATCTCAGGCACGGCTGATCACTATTGTATAGAGCTTTTCTATCGCAGTCTAGTCCTACTTTACCCGTCAATTACTCTACCTCAATCTGCCAGTCTTCTAAAGCACTGCTGTTCGGGAGAGAACGATGATGAGATACTTTCTGTCGGGAGCTTGCTGCTGCCCTGTCCAATAGCAGACGCTCGCTACGTCGCTCTTTGCCAGCGTGTACAAATACAGAAACACCTTCCACCGCTTTGACGTAACGCCTGGGCAGATACTCGACAAAGCTTGGACGTAAGTAGCCGATGGTTGCACAGCATGCATCGTCCCACGCTTGGCATGTACCTTTCTGATATCATGCAGGATGTGTGGTCATTGCGCTGTATTGCTTTAGCTGTAGCACTTGGTACTGGTACCAAGCGAAAGACTCGCTCGTTGATATATTATGAATATGCAAGCTATTCACGTAGACGTGCCGTGTGGAAAGAGCGATGAGATCTTTGAAACATTATGGGCTAGTCATGGTTGATGTTCTTCTAAACACATGATGGCAAGATTCTTCTGAATACCAAGTATCTTCCAGGTTCTAAAGCCTGTCTTGAGGTTGGCATGGAAATCTTAGGAAGTAGGTTGGACCTGCATTCAAGCTATGCATGTGCGAGTCGACGTGCATTGACAGTTTTGTGTCCTCCATCTACTAAGCTTTAATATACACGATAGCTGAAAGGTCGAGTGTGAATACTTGAGGCCTACGCTGTACGCCAATGCTAGAAAGGGTAGTAGTCCCGCAGCAGCCGAGATCAAGAGCAGGAAAAAGGGTATGTGTGCATGGAACGAAGACCTTCAGCGCCCTAAGAAAAATGGGGGGTCTGCCTTACCGGGTCCTGAGCAAGAGGCTATCTTGCAGACCGGCCTGGGGACAATGGGTCGTCATCTCCGGATCGCAGTGCTAGATATTTGTTGACGGCTGCTGTTCGTCCAAAGTGCGCTGAGCGGCCGCCTCAAACCGATCATTGCCGTCAAGACGCTTATTGCGCCTTCTTCATCCCCGGCTGCTGAGCCCCAGTGTAGCGGTTGATGTCCGTTTGATCAGTAGCTTTCCTTGCCATGCCCTTTACTGTCTCCCACGCCTGACGCACGGCCGGAGGCGTGCTCTGTCCAGCAACCAACCCATCCACCCGACCAGAGAATTGCCCTACGGCACCTTGCACAAAGCTGCTCTGACTGTAGCGGGCACGGATGAAGACGCTGTAGATGGCCAACAAAATCCAGCTCCCCTTGGTCATAATAATGGCGGAAAACAGGATTCGGAACCAGAGTGCGAGCTCGAGAGAGGCGACCAGCATCATGCTGGCGTCGTAGTACTCCTTAACAAAACGACCGATTGTGTCCGCCATTGGAGACGACTTGGTGGCTGGACGACCACCTGGGGAGGCTGATGCTGGGGTTTGCTGCGGAGGCTGCAGGGTTGGGAGGAGGTTGGTACGAGTGTAGGTCGCAACGTGGAAGATAGAGTAGACCATGAAGGGAAGAATGGCAAGAGGTATCTGGCGCGAGACGAGCCAAACGAGGGCCATTGCTAAACGTTAAGAGCCACATGATTAGCTCAATCTTAATTAATGTGACCTGGGCGATAGATCCTCAGCACATACCCAAGTACTGAACATTCTCGTCTCCAGCGAGAGCTAGAGCACCACCTTGCTGACGACTTCCAGAACGGGCGCGGGCACGGAATGCTTTGTAGACCACGATACCGTATGTTGCCGCAGCTGCAACAAAAGCAGTGCGGTAAGAGAAGCTGGCCCAGCGGGAATAAGGGTGGAAGGTGATGTACGACAGGCCATAGCGAAGGGTGCAGAATAGGAGTGTGAGGTGCCCTACGAACCAGCCAAACCTGTACACAGTCAGTATAGTTCAAGTGGATGGAGCTTCCTAAAGACGCTTTCACTTACTGCAGGGTCTGAGCAAGGTGCATCATTCTCTGCCCAAGAGGCATGGATGCTGGAGGTGGGGGTGCCATTGCGTCGTGCACAAAGGTATTATGTGCGCAAGGAGTTTAAAGATTATACTTTATACTTGTCCAAGCAGTCAAAAGAGTTGGTTTGTGCTGTGGCGAGTGAGTGTCGTGTGAGGTGCTGTAGACGAACGAAATGTGAGGTGCTGTAGACGGACGAAATGTTTTGGTTTGGTGTCAACGCTCGCTTGAGGCTGGACCCGGTTTTTGGCTTCCGCAGCTGAAGGGATGACGCAGCAAAAAGCTTCACATGTCCAACATGAAACTAGTTCATCTTCTATCAATGATGCAAGATATTACTTCATGTGTTACAACGACTACCATAAGGTATGTGATCGTTAAAATTCAGTAAAGAGTGTTGATCAGTATCATTGTTCTGCATGCCACCCATGACCCGCAGCACTACAGCCAGGACTCTGCTTGAAGCTGACTGAATATCTCACGAATAAGCAGTACCCTTCTCTGGATGCGTCACGCATAATTACAATCTATTCCTTATCTGAGCGATTAGTTCCCTCGTCTATACTGATCTGAACGATACGCTGCGAGTTCAATATGTGCGAAACCCTACTCGCTGCTCCTTGAGCTATTGGTTTCCCCGTATCAGTAGATGTCACTGCTTCTTGGATCACACAGCGGATAGAACTCACATCAAAGACTCCTCCAACACCTCGGAAGAAGCCTTCTCCTATCACCCATACATCTCTCATTCCATTTCCGCCCATGCCACCCCGTTGAGCTGCGGTATGTAGCTCGTTCTGGGTACCACCCATCATCTCGTCCCTCTCCTCTTTGATGCCCATTCGCGTCTCTACTACACTCCCGACGCAGTACCCGCTCCCGTCCTCTAGCCTACCAAGGCTGAATCTGCCACCAGGAACATCAGACCAATCTGCCCCACGGCCACCGTGCATTGCTGGAAAGGAGGTACTAGCAAATTCGAAATGTAGCGTGGGCGGATTGAGACAAGGGAAAACATAGAAATTGGAGTATGGCGGTGGAAGAGGGTGGGAGCCAGAAATAGAGGCATAGAAAGCTTTGGCCGCGTGTGGCGGAGCAAGAATGAATGGACTGTTGATCTTGCGATTTGTTAGTGCCTTATTTGTTGAGACTTAAGGAAAACATGACAGTGGAATTGTAACCTACATCAGCGACCACCGCCTGATTTTGCAGCACCCGGCTGCCGTCCACCCAGACACCCTGCATCAACATCTGCCACCAACCCTCCGCGCCCTGCACGTGGCTCCATGCCCAGTCATCATCCCACTTGGCTTGCCTACTGTTGAGGTCCTCCATATGAGCTCTGCTCCGGCTCGCAAGGAATTTGCCGTTATTCGGCGTGACCGACAAATCTTTGGTGGGTATAAGCGGCACCTCACCCCTCTCTAAGGCTCCAACACGGTCAAGTTCGTCCTTGGTCTGCTGGACCACCAGATCGACTGCTGCGGCGCCGGTGCCACCAATGCTCAGCACACCATCGTGTCCATTGATCAACATCAACGAAAAAAGAGGACGCTTGATGATATTTTCCTTGAGCAACTGAGATATGAGAGGTGTCGATTTGGTCTGCTTCAAGTGCTTCGATGGAGCTAGACCTAACAAACTTCCTGACGGACCCAAGGTTCGACGAGTAAACTTCTGCGGCCGACAGTAAACGAACGAGAGAGGTAACGAAACATTGACAGTCGGTAGATGGAAGACATCTGTGGGCTGGCCACACGCTGGGTACGGATGGTCGGGGGACTTGGCTAGAGGTAATATATCAGCCGCTGTTGCCCTCCGCTGTAGTACACATCTTACAATGTGATTTAGAGAAGTAATCATCGTACTTGTTGCCCCTCTTGCTCGAAGTGGTTGTTACATAGAAATCAGATACCAGCATGTTGAGGTCCATTTCGATCTCTTGTGGGGGTTCTCCGATTTTGAGCATTGCGTACCTGTCCGAAGAACTCGATGGTGAGCCAAGAGATCCTGTGGACAGAGCAGCTGCAAAGCCGACGTACCATGTTCCATTGGTAGCAATGTCTCCCATCAGCGTGCCAGAATCCTTTCCGCCAGTCTCATCGGCTTTGGCCTTCCTTACGAGCTTGTTGCCCTTGGCTTCTCGTTTGGTGAGGTTGAATCTGCATTCCGTCCGATCCAGCTCTTGAGTCAGATATGTAAGATTGACCCAGTCGTTCCCAGGTACAGTTGCAGTGAAGACTCCTCCACGGCGGCTGAGTGTGAAGTGCAGGACTGGGACCTCATCTAGCGATTCGAGGAGGCTTTGCGAATTGGAAGCTCCTGAGGCGGGGTCAATAAGGTTTGGTGTTATGAGAAATAAGAATGAAAGGAAGCGCATGATGAAATGCAGATACGCGTCGGGTTGCTTCGCTACAATAGCGAGTAACGTTCGTATCATGCTGCAGATGTTAGCGATCAAGGGGCAGGAGCAAGACCATAGATCTTCCGATTGTAGAAATTCTCCATAAAGTGTTGTACAAACACAAAGCTAAAGTCGGCACGTGATATTCCCAAGGTTGACCAAGATGGGATAACTAAACACTGGTATGCGTTGATACGTGATTGCATCTCCGGGGCATAACAAAGATGGACAGAGTGTCCAGTGTCAATATCTTTGGAAAGCAAACCAGATCCGACCAGATCAGAAATGTTGTCTATGAGTCGAGGGAGAAGATGGACACTTCTTCAAGGAGCCACTGGCCACTTACCTCCCTGTTGATTTAACCAACCAATACCACTTAAACGTCATGTGAAGCGACGACGACTCTACGTTCTAGTCCCCGACTATATGCACTGCCATGTCATGATTCATTACAGAATACCCGCTTGAAACGGAAACGAAAGAACATCAAGGGCTTTATGAGCAGCTCAACCTTCGCCCTGTCCGGGGTTGTCACTGTAGAACTCCGACAGGCTTTCTAGCTCAGTCATCCTGAGAGCTTCGTCCACGCTCTTAACAAAATGTCTAGTACCTCCGCATCTTTCTACAATGCCGCTCCTTACGAACATATCAAACACTGGACTAGTCTCTTTGGGCACCCTGCAGAAGAAAACGCGGGCCCCATTGCTAACGTAGCCATCCACGATCTCGGCTAACACTTGAGTGCCAGAGCCATCCAATCCAGTCACACCATGTACATCGAAGATTATGTTTTGGTTGTGCTCCGGAGCACGGACCCTAGGAAGTGCAGGATGAGCGGCCGTCGTACCGTACAGTTCCAGTCTCCTCAGTCGGTTCTTCAGGTCTCCGGTATTCGCAAAGGTGAGAGGTTCCGGAATCTTCACGATCAAACATCCCTCGATGAATTCCAGCGCCTGCGGGCTGTCTTCGGCGTTCTCGAACTCACCCTCAGTTCCTGGGACTTTGCCCAGAATCTGTATTCTCGGTTTCGTAGCATGCCTGATCACTGCAAGTACTGAAAGTCCAATGCCGAGCGCAATACCTAGGCTCAGTGAATAGAATATGGTGGCGGCAAATATAAGAAACATCAGAGTCAACTCGGACCAGCCGCGGATATGGACGAAGAATCTGATGTCGTGCGGCGCTTCTTCGACAAGAGAATAGGCCACTACTGAGATCATAGAAGATAAGACTGCTTTCTGCAAAGCCATTAATTAGTCGACTGTCACCAGGCGCTGTTGAGGGGCCACTTACGGGAAGATAGTGAAAGTAGGGCAAGAAGAAGAGCACGCAAATAATAGCAATGAGGCTGAGAAAGATGCTGCTCATCGGAGTCTGTCCACCTGTCGAAGCATTCACCTTGCTTCTACCGTAGCCACCGAACGCAGGTAAAGCCATGAAACAACCCCCCACGATGTTGGCGACACCCAGAGCTACAAGTTCCCGATTTGCACTCAAAGCCATTCCCTTGAGGCCGTCTCCCTTGTTGCCTTCTCCACCGCCTAGGCTTTTAGCGGCGACAGACGACTCGAAGAAACCCAACAATCCGATCAAGAAAGAGGTGCTCATGGCTTCTCTAACATGATGCATGTAAGATGGGACGAAAGGCCAATGGCTGGGGAACGGGGATCCTGTGCTTGAATGAACGTCCCCGAGAATCTCGAGACCTTGCTTGTCCCAACCATATTTCCAAGTGAATACTGCCGACAAGACCACTACTACGAAACGGTCAGGCACGTAAGCCACAGTAGGATAACGCGGTTGCAACCGCCTCTTGACCTCCCTAGGACACAGGTAATCAGCCGGAATTCCACGCATGGAGACCAAGCGACTGGCTATACCTGCAGACCATTATGATGGCGAAGCTCCCGAATGCAACTCCTGCCGTCAAACCATGCGCGTATCTAATGTTCTCAAAGAGAAACACCATCTTATTTACACTGCTTCCGTGAGCCACCGAGCCCGCATGCTTTGCCTTTTGCGCAAGGCCTAGCTCAGGAATAAGCTGGTCTACCATGATCACGAAACCAATGGCGCTGATGAATCCTCTCAAGAACGGTCGCGAAAGTACACTATCCAAGAAACCGAGCCTTGTCAATCCGGCGATTAGAATTACGGCACCGGCCATACCAGTCACGACGCCGGCGACTCGTGCATTCATCATTTCGTCATCATCTCTCACGGAACCCTTGTCCACGCTTGTTCTGACTACCTGCCCAACGAGCAGTGAGCCGGCAGCTTCAGGTCCGACGACCATCTGAGGACAGCTACCGAAAAATGCGTAGATAATAGGATTGAACACGAAGGAGTACAGGCCGTTGATTGGAGGTATATGGCCGAGATTCGAGGCGTACGAAAGAGACATGGGCAGGTAAAATGAGGCCATGGTGAGAGCAGCGATCATATCACCACGTAGGTATGACCACTTGTATTGGACAATCCATTGGAGGAACGGAAAATAGTATATGAGATACCTACGGCACCACGGCAATCAGCTGTTGCCCGCAATGATTACCCGAGAAGAATCTCCATATCAAACCCATAATTGGATCCGTATGGCTTTGTTCTTTCGTACATACATTCTTCTTCTCCCCTTGACGTCGTGCTTTGTGGCTAACCACTCGGTCGTGCTGGTATGTTTGGTGCCCTGTTCGTCGTTGTCGCCGGCTTGGCCTCTTCTCCCGCCCAACAAGCCATCGGTGACAGCGTCTCCCAAAATTCCGTGCATCAAGTCCCCGCCCCTCGAATTGAATTTGCCGCCGAAGCTTCCACTTCCCCTTTCTGTTGAATCTTCCCAAGTGTGGTGTACGCTCGAAGCGCGAGGTGAGAGGATGCCATGCTCACACTCTCCGTTACCGCTCTCGTTACAGCTCGAATGACCGCAGAGGCGGTGATAGCTGTTGACGACTCGCTCTCTTGCTGATGTTGCTGTGGCCTTTACCAAAGTGCTGGCCCTGCTCTCTTCGGAGCCTTGCTGTTCAGCAGCGGCGGGGCTATCATCGTGGAAGGACACAGGGGGGCTTCTTGACGGAGCTGGCTGAGGTTGCCGAAGGCGGGAGGCAGACTGAGCCTGCTGGTCGCAGCTGGCTGAACTCCTCGATGAAGGTCTCGAATGGGCGTGACTTGAAACCATCGTTGCTCATAATGCAGCCAAGGGATCCGGTCACCGTAACCTGTTGGGAGAAACGTGAATGATCGTTGAGTGAGACATGGCATGGACAATAGAAATTAAGCGGTATTCGTAGCGACGTTCAAAACCCATCTGCTAGAAGAAGGAATCCTTCGAGCGTGACAAGAAGGCGCCGTGATCAGATCTCTTTGATCCTGGTGTAGATCAATCTGACCCGCCTCGTCGCGCTAGTGAACCTCGGACTTTAGATATCGATTGCACTTGCCCACCATATTGACATCACTCATCTCAGAAGTCTTAGATTTTGCGTCCTAAGCTCCTCTCAAACAACATTCTGCAGGACCAATGATCCGGCATTACAAGGCACCGATGCGTTTGTTGTGGCCTGCAGGCTTGCGCAAGGTTCGACATCCATCGGTACACTTAGCAAGACGTTGATCCCGACGTCTTTCAAGTACATCGCCACGCTTTAGAGGCATAGGGATTACATTGCATGGATCGTAGAAAGAAGCGTAAGTTCCAGGACGGACTGGCCCACCTCTGATGGAACGGCGATAGCTGAAAAAAGGTAAAGGCGATCTGCGCGAAACGAATATTCAAGCTTGGGCAGGCGAAAAAGGTCACTTCCAATATCGATCCGCCGAGTGCTAGAGCATTGTTTAACAACTATTCAGACCTCTTCCCTACCTATCCGAGCCTTGACTCTTCACTGAAGAAGAACACCGCTTTCATCAAGCGTCTTCGCACTGCAATTACAGCTACCAGCGCACCCACATTCCTTCAAGAGACCAAGTCATTGTCCTTACAGAGATATCTTTCGGAGATCATCTCTGCAAGTTATGAGGGTCTATGCAAGCTGAAGACGCCGGGAGAGACTGCGGCAGGCGTCGAAATCATCAGCGCCCTACATCAGCGCTTTGGCCCTGCTGAATTCACTTGCTATCTCGGTTGGCTCCTAGGTCGTGGTCTCAGTACGCCAGAGAAATCGCAATTGAAGGCTTTAGGTCAAGATGCACGAGAGAAAGAGGAAAAGGAGCGCATCACGCGCCAAAGGGTGTTGTTGAAAGTCGTGACAGAACTTTGGCTGGTCGGTCTACTCAGAAGTCTGGATGATGTGGCGAGGCCGGAAGACGCGACTGCTCGCGGTAAAGAGAATGTCGGGCCTACGGGCAATAAAGTGGGGGAAGCCGCCGGTAAAGCAAAGCCAGGACAGGGCTCGACAAAATTATCCCAAGGACTAGATGCTGAGCCATTCCCTCTCGAGGTTCTCAAGGATCTTCTTACGCACGATAGAGATCATACCAACTTGCCTTTGGTAGTGCAGTTCATCAAAAGCTTTGGCTGGGATGTTCTAGGAGTCAAGTCTGCCGCTGAAGATGGTCGCAAGAACACAGAGGCCAACGGCAAACTGGCGGCTACCGCTTCCGAGGGGGGATACCAAAGCTCTGCAGACGAGGATGCAGTTGCCGTTGCCTCTGCAGACGATCCGCCACTTGCTTCTCCTGAGTTGCAACAGCGATTTAAGAACGTTCTCATCCGTTATTTTGATGACGTCAAATCACATATCATCAAGGACCACAAGGCTATATCGACCCAAGCAAAGCGCAACGCTGAAGTGTACGTCAAGTCTGGTGAGGTTTTTGAGGATCGGCAGGCAAATCATGACAAACAGCTCAAGGCTCAAGAGAAGTTGATTGCAAATGCGCAAGTGCTCTGTGATGCGTTGGACACCGAGATGCCAGACCTCAAAGAGAATGAGGCACAAGGTACGACTGGTGCTGGCGCCATCGGTCTTGTTAAGACTGGAGAGTACCTACGCAATCAGGACGGGGCCGGGATCTGGGAGGACGATGAGGAGCGTCGATTTTACGAAAATCTGATTGACCTCAAGGATCGAGTGCCAGCTATTCTGTTGGAAGATGGCAAGAAGAAGAAGAGCGACGAAGAACAGGTCGGCAAGCGAATCGATAATGCAATTACAAACAGTGATATTAGGGACTCGTCCGAAGATAATTCAGGTACGGCAGCGGACGATCAATCCACTGCAATCGCCAACAAGACTGTCGGCGCCCAGGTGGATGCCCTTCTGAGCCGTATGACAGACTTGCAGACCAAGGAAACGGTGGATCAAGCTGCCATAGACTTCTGCTTTCTGAATTCCAAAGCATCCCGCAATCGCCTCATCAAGGCCGTTCAAGAGGTCCCCAAGGGTAGGTCGGACCTATTGCCCTTATACTCACGACTTGTAGCAACGCTAGGGAAGCCTTTGCCAGACATCCCAAACGGTCTTGTGGCTTATCTCGACGAAGAGTTCCGGAGCCTCCAACGACGCAAGCAGAAAGACTTCCTAGGTCAAGTACGAACTGGCAACATCCGGTACCTTGCCGAGCTTACCAAGTTTGGTGTTGTGCCCGAGCATGTAATCTTCCATTGCCTGAAAGTCAGCCTGGACGACTTTTCACGGATGAACATTGAGATCATATGTAATCTTCTCGAGAATTGCGGTCGTTACCTGCTGCGCAATCCGGATACCGCGCCAAGGACGGCATCTTTTCTTGAGACGCTGCAGCGTAAGAAGGCAGCACAGCATCTTGGGCAGCAAGAAAGAATGCTCATCGAAAACGCGTTGTACTATGTCAACCCCCCTGAACGGGCTGCGATTCAACAGAAGGAGAGGACACCTGTGGAACTGTTCATTCATAAGCTCGTCTATCTGGATATGAACAAGCGGAATTATCCCAAGATCCTAAAGTCGCTTCGCAAGCTCCACTGGCAGGAAAAAGAGGTGAACCAGTGCCTTGTTCTGAAGGGTCGTCTGCTAACGTTCCAAGGTTGTCGACATCCTTGAGAAGGTCTTCTCGAAACCAGAAAAGCTCAGGCATAGCAGCGTCCATATTCTAGCGATAGTGATCGGTTCTTTATACCGCTACCACCCAGAGTTTGTCGTAATCTGTATCGACAATCTACTCGAGCGGGTTACCTTGGGTCTTGAACAGAACGATTTTAAGTATAACCAACGTCGCATTTCCGAAGCGAAGTACTTGGGGGAATTATACAATTACAAAATGGTTGACTCGCCAGTCATATTTGACGTTCTGTACCGCATCGTTGGTTTCGGACATCGTGCGTGCGCATTCCTATCTTCGAGATCTTGCGCTGACAGGCTCAGCGAATGGTACGCCTACTCTGGAACGACTCAACCCTCTAGATATGCCCGATGACTTCTTTCGAATTCGAATCGTATGCATGGTGCTCGATACCTGCGGTATCTGCTTTGACCGAGGCGCTGCCAAGAAGAAGCTTGACTTTTTTTTGACTTTCTTCCAAGTAAGTGCCCTGCCACCATGCTAGATTCTAGGGACTAAGGGCATAATAGTACTACATGCATACAAAGGAGCCATTGCCAATGGATATCGACTTCCTTGTCCAGGATACATATGCCCTCACAAGACCGCAGTGGAAACTCGCAACAAGCTTCGAGGAAGCCGGACGTGCATTTGCCGATCTAATTGCCCACAATCACAAGTCACAAGGAACAGAGAAGACGATCGATACTGAGCTCATGGAGGACGGTATCTCATCGAGCGACGAAGCTGACGAGGATGAGCCGCCAGTCCCAGAGATGGAAGATGGCCAGTCTTCAAGCGAAGAAATCGAGGCAGATGTGAGAGGCATCTAATGGGCTAAGATATTCACTGACAGAATCAATAGCCGCTTACGAATGGTGACACCAAGCATGGGTCAGATTTTGATGAGGACATCGTCGTGACCCGACAAAAGGAGCAGCGTGATCCGGAAGCCGAGGCTGATTTCGACAGGGAACTCGCGAAGATGATGGCTGAAAGCCTCGAATCTCGCAAATTCGATAGAAAGCCCATGTTCGATGTTCCCTTACCCATGCGTCGTGCACCACGAGAGGCTTCTACGGCTGCTGAGGATAGCCCGATTGAAGGCACTGCCACTCCACCCAATACGATGTCGGTTTCCCTCATGACCAGGAAAGGCAACCGACAGCAGGTGAGATGTTTATTCCTACCATTCTGCGCCATATACATCCTAATCTTCTAAATAGACACGGACAATTGCGATGCCTTCCGACTCGCACTTTGCCATCGCGATGAAGAACCAGCAAGAAGCCGAACGCGCTGAACAGCAGCGCATCAAGAACCTAGTCCTGAACTACGACCTGCAAGGCTCAACCACGGAGCAAAGCGGTATAGACAATGACCTTTACTATGACTACTTCTCCCACCCCAACCCCAACCTCAATCACCTCCTGAACCATGAAACTACAATTACTCACAACCGTGCATCTAAAGGTCTGGGTGGCGACCGACTCCAACACAATGCGTCCTTGCATCAATCTCAGTCGTCCCCGAACAATACGAACGCTAGGCCTGCCGACAGCAAGCCTGGCACGAATCGGCGTGGTCAGCAGGCGAGGAAGCTGCAGCTTAGTGACGTGGACTGGTATGATCGACGATCTCATTCTTCTGCTTCTTCCCCTCAGGACCAGGAGGATAGACGTCCTCGAGGATTAGTTCGCACCAGAGCAGGCTGATACGGCCCTTTTGGGCTTCTAGGACGTGATCATCAAAGGTTGCTTGCATTATGGGCAAGCTGATCATTCACAAGACCACCCAGTATCTGAATGGCTGGGTCTCTTACGCATGGAGCCAACTCTCCAAGCACAAAGGGACACTAGGCTATTGACATCGCACTCATCACGGCTTCCATTTTGAGCCAACAGCTGCAACCCCCCGCTCAGCGGGTCCCAGAGACCAGCAAGCGGCTCATGGCGCTATCCGTCTCCTGAGAGATCACCAGCGAAGATGCGAGCGAAGTGCGAGTCCAGAACCCAGAGACTGTTAGGCCGAAATAGGGGTTAGGCAAATTGTTATGCATGCGAATGTTGTTACGCAGGATAAGGAGATAATGATGACGCAACTTCGAGACCTTGTTCTCTTTCAATAGGTTGATCCGGGAATTCAGAATTGAATCGACCTCTCTATACATTTCTCACAGCGGTGAGATGATTTCCAAGAATGTAAGAATCACTGCACAGCATTGTTCTGTTACTAGCCATCAGGACCAGGTCATAGCTCTGCGCTAAAAGGGTAATGACGGTCTTTGGAAAAAAAAGAAAAAAAAGAAAAAAAATCAGGAACCGCTCTTTGGCCGTCAACAAAGTTCTTGCATGATACTGTAGAAGTGAGTTGGGATTCCTTATAACTCACTCCAGTCCCAGATATTCACATTTGGCTGGGAACAGTGAAAATTGCCTCACAATTCACGTGCTAAGCGCTTGATTGGTTCACTCACTGTGAACACATGGCATTCACGGGGCTAGTTATCGAGTCATTGTATTTAAGTAGCTCCACTCCCCCTCCTCATCCTAAACCTTTTCATATCCGTTATTCGAATCCCGTCCAATGCTGTTCTTGTTGCCACCCGTTGAAAACCTTCTCAACTATTACAATTATCTTGCCTTACAGACTGCGCTGGCATGGATCCGTTTTCACCAACACCAGGCTTCCGCCCTCTCCCACCACCGGGCCCAAGAACACCACCGGCTTCTCCAAAGAGGACCGTCCCTGGCTCTCCTAATAAGAGACGACGATTCTTCCAGTATACGGAAGACAATGAAGGGGAAATGGGTATAGAGCAGTTCATATACCGCTCCGACTACCTCAGATCGACGACCGCATCGATACCTTACCCCTTGCCTTTGGCGATTGGAAATGCTCCTACCGAGCTCTCCGACACGGTCGGGCCGGGAACCAAACTCAACTCAGAGATCAGACAAATCCTCCAGAGCCATCACATCTTCGACTCAGGTTTTAAGATCGTTGTGCAGTCCAAGCCGGGGTACCCTCGAGAGGGCACGAATGAGGTTGCCGCACTTCACGTATGGGTAGACTTCCCAGACAATGCCCAATCCCATGAGTGGTCACCCGCGAAACGTGCTATCAAAGCCCTGCTCGAAGATAGGGGCCTGGACGGCGTCGAAGTAGAGATTATCGACCCACAAAAAGCCTTCATGCCTTCTTTGTTCCCAATTGACCCGCAAGATCCTCACATAGCCGTCTACGAAGCCTTCAGAGAGGACTTGATTAAATATGTCAACAAAGAACTTGGCAGACAGTGGACGAGCATGTGCCTGTACAAGGTCGGGAACAAGGCCGAGACAACTACATATGACATAGTCATAATGGTCCAGCCATATACCCGTCAAGACTGGCAACTTCTGTCGCGTACTATCTTGCGACAGTTCATCGACAAGCATCAACTCCAGGGCCAAAACATCGGTGTGCAATTCATGCCAGGTCATGCAGGCTTCCTACCACCTGCACAGGAGCAAAGGCCCGGCCTCTCCTTTAATGCAACGCTCAAAGAGTTCCCAACGATGGGCGCTTCCATCGGTGTCAAGGGAGAGAGGGGTGGAGGCACCCTGGGGGGCTACATGACCCTGACTATCGGCAATCGCACTTCGCGTGGCTTCCTGACGAATTCTCACGTGGTAGAGCCCGCGCAAAACTCTGAAGCCGACACCAAGGAGAACTTCTACAAGTATGGTGTAACTTCAAAGACCAATGCGGATGAACCAACACGAACGAGGGTGCATACCATGGCACTCAAGGACATCGAAGCCACGGTCGAAGATATAGAGTCGTCCATTGACGCCTTCACCAAGCCTGAGCAGTTGACATCTGAAGAAGTCCAGCAAGGTCAGAAGCTCGGGGTGATACCTCGCCTGGAAAAAGAGATCGAAGAGAGAGAGATGTTCGGCAAGTCTCACAGAGGCCAGGACATACAACTTGAATCCGGCCGGCGCAATTTGGCTGGCTTGGGGAATCGATTGAAGATTTGCCGTAGCCAGCCTACCACCCTAGGAAATGTTTCTTGGGCCTCTGGCCGAGCACTTAGCGCCTCAGAGAGTATCCTGGACTTTGCCTTTGTCTCGATCTCGGACTCAAAGCTCCATGACCACTGTGTGAGCGACAACCAATTACCTCCACTCACAGACTTTGGGGGGAGATTGCCTAAGGATTACAACGATTATGGATGTCAAGCAGATACCCCTTATCGCGCTGGACCAAGAGTTTTTGACTTTGGCCAGATTAAAAAGGGTGAATGGTACTTCAAGCTCGGCCGGACCACTGCCCTAACAACCGGTATATGCCACGGCACGGAATCACACGTCAACCTCGGCGGAGAACGCACCCATTACAACAGCGCGGGCAAACAGGGTCCCTATATCGAGGTGGGCTACACGAAGGAATTGGTCATCATCTGCTCCAAGACAAACTCCCCTTCCGATCACACCCAGGACGCGTTTGCGGAGGAAGGCGATTCTGGAGCGCTCATCATCGATATCGCCGGCAATGTTGTGGCCATACTCTTCGGGTACGTGGTTGGACAGTGTGGACCTCGGAAATTCCAGCAGCAGGGTTACATGCCGACATCTGGCGAGACCCAAAAAGAGCGGGAGGCGCTGATCGGCACAATTTATGGTGCGAAATGCGGTCTTGTCCTTCCAATGAAGGATATCCAAGACCACCTGAGGATCATTGACAATGCTACCTTGGAGGTGCTGTTCGAATGAGCTGTTGGATGATTGAAGCGGTCATGCCAATCACACCTTTAGGTGAGCTTCAACCCACACTCACAGGTGGTCAATGTATATGCTAACCTCATCGAAAGCAGCGAGAGCATCAATTTGCTTTCATAATGCAAGGTCCATCTAGGTCATTGTGAGACTCGACATAATGCTTGTCCCATTGAAGAGGGGATGGAGATGACGGAAATGATGGACTTACTCAACTTGGTGAACCCACAGATAGACAGACACATTAATAAAGGATAGACGTCACTTGGGAAATTCAAGACTTGCAACTACTGATCACGATTGACTAGAAGGAGGCTTTCAAATACAGACTCGAGTCGTAGCCATGGAGTCGACTTCCTTCCCTCACGCTTCTTCTTCACGCTTCCCAGCCTCCCAGGGTTTCGGAATCCCGCTCCCCCAGGCTCACGAATAATCTCCTCTCCAAAAGCTACTGCGTCCTATCATACTGTTATCAGTATAATGGCTATCTCCACCTCGCCAGCCACCATACCTCCAAACCTCAGCACACAACAACCTGCAACGCCCCCCCCCCACTTCTGCCTCCCATTCCGTATGTCCCATACTCCCTCTCCACTCCGCTTCCCTCACTGCCAGCTCTGGGCCCTCATCCCACACCTGCGTCTTCCTCCCACCCAAGTTCCCTCCCCATCATCACCTCCTCCAGCCTTATCCTCTACTCTTTCCTCTACCTACCTAATTGTCCCTAATTCATACCACTCAACAACCAAATCCAAATCCCCACTTCTTTCTGTTCTCGTGTCCTACAATACACACACAAAAAACCCGTTGGGACACATCCCACCCAATTCACAACTAACACACTCCGCGCAATGGACTTCTTGATGTGTGACTTATTGTAGTCATAAGGGCATAGCATCAACCACCACCCTCCCGTTACGTGCGCATACAGAAAACCATCCATGCAAGCGGTGACAAGAGCACCCGATCCTTGGTACATTGTGGAAAGATGTATGGTGAGAAAGAACGTATTGACGACTTCACTTCCTGGGGCGAATAGCTCAAGAAGGGATTGGTTTGGTGGATTTACACCATCAAGTATATGCCCCATTGAATGGAGAGAGAGGAGAGAGGAAAAGAATGTTGGCGATCGTCTGGATGCGATGGATACACACACTAAAATTTTCTAAGTCGAGAGAGAATATTGCAAAAGAACGTATCACCGACTTCCCTAAGACTAGACGACCCAACATACGCCGGAGTCCAAAATGGCGAGTCGTCGAGTCGTTTTTTGTTGATCTATGGAATGGAGCAATGGTAGAGCAGGGTACGAAGACGGAGGCGTGGGATATCTATCCTACCAATATGAATCAACTCTCTAAGGAAAGGTATCAAAGATGTAGAAGGTTTACTAAGAATAGACTCTAGATACTTTCTTATGCATGCAGTGGCAAGAGAGTTTCTTGTGCTTGGCATGTCGTGAAGAGATGTAGGGGGAAGAACGGGATGGTGAGTTGGCTGGGGGCCAGAAGGCCAAGGGAAATGCATTGAGTTGGATTCGTGGAAGGGAAGGGAAGGGGGGGAGAGGGGTTGTGGAGAGAGAAGGAGGGTGTGGAAAGTAGTGAAAACGCTTTGGAAAAGATATGTGTTTGCATTTCCACTCGCTGGTTCCCCCTTATTCTAGATTACAGACCTCGATTCGTAGGCCTAGAGGCAGTACTTAAAGAAGGCGGCTCATTAAAGTAGCTGGACGCTTCCCCGTTCCATGTCTCGAGATTCTTTTCGCTTCCCCAGAACCATAAACAACAGGAACGCCTCGTCCATAAATTTTTAAGTGGTATGCATTATGCACTTGCTAATTCGGAAAATCTCCATCATGGCTTCCCTTATCTCTCCTTGAACACTTCCATCATTACCCGCCCTTTCGAGCCGACACCCTTTGAGGTCTGCGACAGCAAGCTCGGCCTACTGTGGCCGCGCCTTGCTCAGCCTCGTCCGCTGCTGCTTTCCGGTTGCAGTCCCACTACTCGACTCACTTCCCCGTCTCCCCCTACCCTCTCTCATACCGTCCCCCACCGGGCGCGGACTGGCTCCTCTGACTAGTGGCTCCCTCTGCTGCTGGCGCTGCTCAAGCTCGATGCTTGGCTCGTCTCCCGTTTGGGTGCGCATCAGTGGCATGCGTCCTAGTGGGCTACGCGCAGAGCGGATCCCGGGCTGTGCGAGCGGGGACGGAGAGCGCCGATGGTGGCGCTCGGACTGTTGGTGAGGGGCGAGGGCGGCGGGTTCTGGGGGGGAAGAGAAATCGCTGTAGCCTGAAGGGGGAACCTCGGCGCTGAGGCCGGAGGGGTGGGTGGGGAGGAAGGAAGCGGGGTGGGAGGGTGTGTGAGTGTTGTTGGAGCGGTTGCTGGCGGGTTGGAGGTAGTCGCCTTGGCCTCCTCCATTGCCGTTGTAGCTGTAGGGGTTGTAAGGGTCTGAGGCGAGGGATTCGGCGCTGTCGGCCCAATCGCCTTTGTGGTCGCCGTCATCGCTCATCTCGTAGACGTGGCCGCTCTGACGGTGGGGTTCGGAGTTCGAGATATGCGAGTCGCGTTGGGCTTGCTGCGCGAAGAGGTATTTGCGACGGTCCTCGTCGCCCATGATGGACTCGACGCGGCGGGGCATGTAGACGGAGTTATTGGCACTCGCACTTGTGACGAAGGAGTCGAAGGAGTCGCGTGGGTGTAGCGGGATGTGCGGGACATTGGGGTCGCGGGGCAGCATGTTGGGGAGGGTGAGGCCCGAGTCGTTGTTCTGCAGGTACCAACCGCCTGGGAGGCGCTCAGCGGGGGCGAAGCGGCCTTCGAGGCGTTCGGTGGGCTGCAAAGGCACGGTGCCGAGGGGTTTCTCGGGATGTTGCTCGTGCACGGCGGGTTTGAAACTCTCGGGGACGACGTTCAGGTCGTCGCCGGTGGCTTCGGCGTGCTCGATGGCTTGTTGGGGGGTCGTGCCTGCGTCGGCTTTACCGGCGTCGGCGCGAGGACCACCCCAGGTACGTTGGCCGGCGGTGAAGATGCCATAGATCATGTAGACCCAGTTGAAGAAGGGGTTGATGATGAACATGATAGGGTAGAGCCAGATTTTGAAGCGGCGCAGCTTGGCGCCGAAGTAGAGCATGAGGAGCCAGTTGAGGCCGAGGGAGACAGCGATGAAGCCGACGGGAAGATTCTTGATCTTATTGGAGGTGGTGATGATCGAGAGGACCATGATGAAGAAGAGAAGAGCGGTGGTTCGAATGGTGTTCTGCATGAAGCGGACGATGCAGAGGAGTGGGTATCTCTTCCATAGCCGAATATCCGTCAACATGCAAACTTCGTTGGTAATGAAACCCAAGAACCATCTGCGCCGCTGCTTTAGTAGACTCTTATAGGTCTGCACAGCTTCCGTCTTGCAGAAGGCTCCGGTGCAGAGCTGAATCTGATATCTCTCCTTTGCGCCAATCATGAACAAGTGCGTCAACCACCGATCTTCGCCCAAATGACATTTGCCATAATCGAAAAGGTCGTCGCACTGCTCTGCCTTGTCCGCGAAGTAGTATTTGGCCATCTTGCGGAAAGCAGAAAACCGAAGCATAGTCAGTGCACCAGGTAAGCAGGTGACGGCACCACAGCCGGATTCGACTGAACGTTCGAACAGTTGGCCGTGGATGTACTCCATGTCCTGGAGGAGAGTAATCAGTGAATGCTTCTCTGTCGTGGCTGTGATGATGCCAGTCATTGCTAGCATGTTTTGCTTGCTGCCAGGCTTCAGCTCCTGCAGAGATTAATTAGCAGGGGTTCGAGCATCATGATCATCAACAAAAGCCAAGAACATCCGCGTTGCGGACGCACCACTACGCTCTTACCATTTCATACATAAAGTTCTGAATGCACACTTTATCTAGGATGCAGTCGGAGTCGATGAACAGAATGAAGAGATTGTCATTTCGCTTGAGGTACTCAGTATAGATCTTGTCGATTAACCTGAATGTCGATTTCTGGCACTTCCGCTTTCCACCGTGGGGGAACCTCGAGACAGTAATTCTTGCACCCTTGTGCGTGACATCGATACTCTTCGGATAGCTGTCGAGGGTCAACGGTACCCCTAGCATCTCAATCGTCTTCAAGTACAGCTCGTCTTCCTGGTCTCCGTCGAAAGAAAGAAAGACGTGGATGCACGACGCAGGATAATCACAGTCGACCACCGAGTTGATCGCTGTAAGCAGCACTTCAGGATCCTCCTTGTACACGGGCATGACGATCACAGTCTTTGGGGCCGAGGTCTCATCCAACGCGTGTTTCATTCGTTTCTTTCGGCCAAGAGAGTGGGTGACAAGCTGATAGATGCAAAAGAGCCATGGGATGGTCAGCAACCCCGCGAACGACCAGAAGGCGAACCATTGCATAAATGAGACCATCTGTAGTGGATAGTATTGCGTGATCCGCGCGGGGAGAGGCAGCGTCACAACCATGATAGGGAGGAATATCATCCTTATGCCATGTCAGCTCAAAAGTCTATAGGATTGTACCTCCGGATTTTTACCTCAGAAGGGTGAATCCAATCATCATCACCACAGCCAGCAACCTAATGGTCCAATGTTCCGCTTTCTGGAATACCTTGACGAGACAGTATAAAAACGCCGCCAGCCAAAGGAACCATTCGAGGAAGGCTCCCAGCATCACTGTCCCCATTATGGAAACGTAGACGATCTGTCTTGGGTCAGCACCTTCCTTTTATTTGCGCTCTACCAGCTTCTTCTTACATCTTGTTTGGGCCATGGCGCCATGATCGAAGGTGTTCCGTTATCGCCTGGCATGATGATGATCAAAGGGGTGCCCGGAGATTTGGTAAGGATGGAGGAAGTGAGAGTTTCAAGGGCAGATAATCCTAACACAAGTGGCTACCCAGTCGCCGATAAGATCAAATACTGAAGTGACGTGTGAAGAAAGACCACCGCGTTCGTACTAATGATCAGCCACCAGACGTGTCAAGCAAGACTTGTATTAGGTAGTGCCCCAATGGCGAGAAGCGGCCCCTTTCGAGATTTACTGAACTTCGTGCTTAATTTGTTGTCGTGCGAAAGAAGAGGCTGCTGGCTTTGTCCAGACTTGATAGGGATCCTTTCCAAATATCGATTCACGCAAAAGGATGATTGTTGTTGTAAGGCACTGTGTTGTTGTGCGTATAGTCGCGCTTGAACTGCCAAACGCCGCTGGTTTCCCTGTGTGGTTCTCCAGTTGGTCTCTTTCTTCAAGGTTCTTCACGCATGTTGTCCTTCAATATTTTCAAATGCAGGCGACGAATATAGGCACCCGTTCTGGACGATTATTGTGGGGTTTAGATACAACAGTGCAGGTGGCATTTCCGTCTGGGAAAGGATCTATACGAGGTGCAGGATAGTTGGAATCTGCGCCTAAGCGATGCAAGGTGGCACTGCCGCGAGTGTTGCCAAACGACAGTGAGCAAGCGAATGACTGGAGATAGGAAAGCGACGAACCAAAACCGGTTTGGTCAGTCAAGTAGGATCCAAAGTCAAGGCATAAAAGGAGCGTAAGAATGGGAAGTTGGTCGGAGAGCGCGGATCAGGAGTGGTCTATTTCTTTCTCGCAAAAGGCGTGTTTCTGCGCCCCAAGGTTTTGCACGTGTTCTCGGCGGCGGCAGCAGGGATGCCAGAGATCGTCACAGGGAGTCTTTTGAGCCCCTGAGCGGAGACTGAAACTTCTATCTCGTATCCGGGTGCCCGGATGGCGTCATACTTCGTAGCCTTGGCATCACGGACTTCGAATGTAAAGTAGATGGTAAAGAACTTAGACGTCACGGAAAGAGGGGAGTTTAGATAACCAGCTACCGTGCGTAAGACTCCTCGGCGTGGAAGGGCGCCTGTCAATCCAGACTGCTGGGACGCCGAGGAATGTGGTTCACGTGTGGACGGTGAGACAACCATCATGGCAGTATGAAACATCTCTTACCGTCATGGCCGGAATACGGAAAAGTGGGCTATTTCTATCTAGAATGAGTGCAAGCATCTGCAGGCTTCATCTCATTGACCCCACTGCATTCGCCAGTCCACCCTCCACAGACACGAAACGACCTTTCTCCGAAGCCAGGAGCTGCAGCGATGTCTGGATCCTATCAGTGTGACCAAAGCATTACGGATCAATCACAATTGCTGGAACAGGATGAGCGCTCTCCTTGTACCCGACCAGCTGCAGAGTAAATCGGATCGCAAAGCGCCGGCCTGGTCAGGTTGGTATTCTGAAGCTTGTCTGTCCTTTAGATAGTCCGTGCTTCTTCTCTATTATGAATACATCACGGCATGCACTCTGCTTGATGCGAGGCTCTGGTCGCTTTACAGAAGGCACCTCCTCCACCTTTTTGCATTCCTCATCGCCCTCTCTACCGTCCTTCCCTCTGTTGCCGCCGTCACTGTGGAGCTCTACGAACCCGTCGATTCTGAAGCCCAATCCATGATTCGCCCGGGCCAATGCTGCCTTCTGTTGACTAACAGGAAATTGCGTCGGCCCGCTCAGCCAGCGTTCGAGTGGTTCTCCTCAGTGAGCTTCACAGATCTGGATGCGACCCTGTGTACAAGAGCACGGTTCATGCGACGTCTGCGAAGCGAATTATGTAACGGACTTATATCAAGGTGAATGGAATTGGAAATACAGCTGTTAGCGCTGGCAGTCTGACGTGTAAGAGCGATACTGGGATATATTGGACTTCTCTGAGCCTGAAAGTGAGCTATGAGAGTGTTTCAGAAGTTGGCTTATCATCTGGTTGTTTCGTACACATAATCTCCCCATGACTTGGGTGTGGACAGGTACCAAAAGTAATTTCAATGTAGAGCCCAAGCGATTCTTCCGCTGATCGAAATTATCAGTCCTAGAGATAATCGCCTATCTCGCAGTCAAATAGCCAGACGCCCCAACGCCGCGCTAAAACAAGAGACACCGCTTACAAGTAGAGATACAACGAGCTGCGCTTTCTGCCCGATCACTGCCTGGCTATCGCCCTGGACTTTCAAATGTTCGTCTACCGCAGGTAATGGATCACCAGCCAACAAAACCCGAAGAAAACGATGACACCAGCCCAAAAGATCCACTTATCTTTCTTGGCTCTTCTTTCCACCATTCTGATCGTATCTCCACTCACGCCTAGCGTAGTGGCCACACTATATAGTTTCTTCTGCGTCCCTTTCAAGATCTCTCTTTGCTCACCCAAATTGCCTAGCACCGCTCTTCCCCTCTCCAGATACTCGTCCAATTGCGAGTTGGTTTGCGCCATGAATGACTGCTCGTGTAGAGCGGCGGATTCGCGATTATAGTCGGAGGGAGAAGCGCCGAAGGAGAGTTGGCTGCCTGCATTGTTGTATTGGGATGAGGGACCGGAAAAGAGGGGGGAGGATTCTGAGATGGGCGGTGGTATAGAGTAGGGGTTTTCGGGAGTGGAGGAGGTGTGGTGAGGGCGGCGGGGAAGGGTGGATGAGGAGGGAAGAGCGGTTTTTTGGGCCTTTGATATGACTTGTCAATCATGCGGGGCTTCAAAAAGGAAGGATAGGTGTGCGGGACCGAGGATTCAGAGGTTATAAGGGAGTAGTAATGGGGGGACAGGGGCATGACGTACACTGTTTTCTCGTTCTCGTTTCAGACGCTCGAATGATTGCCGGTAGTCTTGAAGCTCGGCGCGAAAGGTTTTCAAGCGTTCATGTGCTTTTTCTTGCTTGGTTTGGATGAGCTCTTTCTTGGCGGTTTCGGCGTAGTCGTCTATTGTTCGGGAAAAGGAGGTCAGGGAGGCGGATATTTGTCCTGGGTATGCTCTCAGCTTTTATGCAGTTGCTTGTTTTAGGGAGAGGATAAAGCCGACCTTGAAGGGCGGGTGACGAGGTCGTTGGAGCTTCGGCGAAGGCATCGAGGTCACGGCGGACGGAGGATGACTGTTTGAGAGCGGAGTTGAACAAAGAGTTCTACTTAAGTCCGTCAGCGGTTCTTAAATACTATACAGCTTGTTCCTGTAGCCACATACCATGGCAGAGGATTGATGGCGGTCGGAGATGGCAGACGGCAATTTCTCGAGGCTCTCAGATGCCCTGCCCCAGATATTCCATAGGTGGCTAGATTGGGAGCGGGTAGGGCTGTCGGCTACCGGGTTTGGGCGAAAGATGCATGTGTCACCTGCATTTCGTGGCTTTCCGTCGATCCATCAATTCGTTTCTTGGGTCCTGTAATAAACCTCAGCATCCACTTCAGCTCCGTCAGCACTTTAGTAATCGGCATTGAGAACCTCTTGGAGAGTACATAGCAGGTAGAGAGAAACGGTTCGAAATATCTAGAAGCCTGCATCAACCGCACTCTGACACTCCATGGAGGATTGCCGTCTCCGTTCCCGGACACATGTCAGACCTTGGCCCGAGGGACCAGATTGCAGGTTTTGGGGGGCTCAAAGCAGTTGTCCTGCTGCGTCAACGGTCGCCGAACGTGGTATACATGCTGTCTCTTCCGGTCATCTCTCACCTTTGTCTCCATTTCTTCTTTGTGCCGTTATTGCTCATAGCCATGACGCCCAAGCTCCTTCGTCAAGCTGTGACGTGATCCTTTCCTCACTTTCCAGAGCCTTTTCAACTATAAGATGTGTCGCTAGCGTTGCACATCTTACTCAGACAAGCGCATAGTCATCAACTCAATCTATCGTCTACGCTGCTTGCTTGCCCGCCGAGCTCAGCGGTCAATTGTACGTAGTACAAGCACAGCTGCTCAGATTTTTACTTCACCGTCGCCTGATAGCAATACCCCTATGAGCTCCGATCGACAACGCTTCGCAAAAGACCGCTTCGACTTATAGAACTCAACACTTGCTAAGCCAGGTCGTCCTCTGAATTGTATCGACTGATCGGAGCCGTGCTCTGCAGTTGCTTCCAAACCTACGAGACCTCACGATCATGCATTCCTCTTTATCAACATCCTACATTATTCCCGCCATCTTCCTCAACCCGGTTCTACTCCTCCACGGGCTGAATACCATCTTCTCACGTACGCTACCTCCAATCGCCGTTGCTGGCCCAATACAGAGATCACCTTATACAATGTACGGACCGGCTGCTGTACGGCAACATGTCGACGTTCAGTCGTCGGAGAATCTTTGCTGGGGCTACACCATCATTATGATCTTCGCGCAGCTTCTAGCATACGGGCAGATCAGCCAGCGTAGAGTAGAGGGAAGGGAGAGTAGAGAGCAAAGAGACGAGACGGCCAAGGTCGGCGCTACGCAGGGACCGAGAGAAGTTTCGAAATCCTCTAATCCACATACAAAGACGTTCAACCAAATACCCGGCCAGATAAAAGGCACACGCAAGGGGCATCAAGGAAACCGTCGTCTCGAAACAATCGCAGAAGACCCATAGTTTCCTTCACTGACTGAAACTAGCAACTCTGAGCTTGTGTTGTGACGAGTGAGCAGAAGGCCCTCAGGTAAGAAGGAGTACGAAGGAATGGTGGTCCCCAGTGTCAATTTGCGTCCTCCAGACGTGTTCACGGTAGATTTGATACTATTCGGTTGGCGTCCTTGATCCGGGCACCAAGAAAAGGTATTTGGCTGCATGAGGATGTATTGTATAGCAGACCTATCCTACGTTAGACGGCTCAATCTCCAAATATCTCTCTCTGAGAATTCTGGGTTGCTGGTGGATTGTTTTTGTTGCTCATGCGGCATTGTGTGCATGCCCAAGAGGTATGGAACTCTCTCCAGATGTCTTCAAAGCCACAATTTACGCGTCGACGATCTGTTAAAATGTAACGAGTAAAGTGGCTTGAAGATGAAGAAAAAAGAATAAAGTAATCGGATGGATGCGGGTGACTCTGTGACGTAGAAGTAGCAACCGCAAGCTTCACATGCCAAGCCCTCCGGCATTTTCCCTGCTCTTGCTGCTCCGCAACGCCGTACCTCGCGAACTACCTGACTTTAATCATTCAACGACCTCCGATAGCCGTCAAGATCGTTGTAATCCGCACTCATTTTGTTCTTGCGTCAATACAAAAAGTAAGTAATAATCCACGGAGCGCTGGTCTCGTGTAGCTCATTGAAGCTTATCGGAACTTGCAGAGACACGACCCAAGTGCTCAATTGATATGTCCTACGCCCAGGCGACCGCAAAAGGTCCCAAGCAGTCTCCTGAAGAAGTGAGTAGTTGTTGTAGACCTCGCAATCTCGGGATTCCCAAGGTCAGCATACTGACGGCGTCTAGGCGTGAGTAACAACCCGTCTCGTGACACTTATCGAACACCAGCACCTCCGATACATCAGTTATCACGAGCCATCCATCAAGCGAGCCCCAAATATCCCTTGATCTACTGATAACGCTGTCATGTTGCTTTGATGTCTTCCGTCCACAATACCTCCGCGCGACATACTCCCTGTTTGCCTTTTCCGATACATGATTTTAGATCTTCGCTCACTGTTTCATATCAGACGTGCACCACCACCAGTTTCAATCGAAAATACCGAAGGACCCGTATCAGACTTGATCGACGTTGACTCGCCCCACATCTCAGAGGTCAAGTCCGACTTCAAACAACAAGCACAACAGACTAGCACCCAAGCCGAACGGATGGCTCACGAAGCCGAAGATCAGGCTCGACACACCTCTCGAGAAGCCTCCCACAAAACGTCCGAGACTGCACAGCAAGCCTCTCATAAAACTTCGAGGACTGCACAGCAAGCCTCTCATAAGACCTCCGAGGCCTCGCAGAAGGCCTCCGACAAGACCTCCGAAACCGCCCAGAAAGCGTCCGACAAGACCTCTGAAACCGCCCAAAAAGCGTCCGACAAGACCTCCGAGACCGCCCAGAAAGCGTCCGAGAAAACCGATGAGCTGTCCAAGGATGCGAAGCAAAACTTAGAGAAAGGCAAGCAACAGGCTAGCGAAAAGGCCCAGCAAGCGTCCGAGAAGACCGATGAGCTGTCCAAGGATGCTAAGAGAAACTTGGAGAAAGGCAAGCAACAGGCTAGCGAGATGGCCCAGCAGGCGTCCGAGAAGACCGATGAGCTGTCTAAGGATGCAAAGATAAACTTAGAGAAAGGCAAGCAACAGGTTAGCGAGAAGGCCGAGAAAGCGAAGCAAACCGCGAGTGAATACTACCGCGAGGGCAAGAAGGAGGCAGAGGAGCTTACTGACGAGCTGAGGATCGAGGCGACCGAGATGAGAGATGACCTAAGCGCTAATAGAGATAACCCGGTCGTGGTGGGCAATGCCATTGCATGGACAATTGGTGGAGTGGCGCTTGGAATCGGGGCGTACAACAAGCACGCAAAAGGAGAATTGGACTGGGGCGTGGTAGGGGCAGCGGCGGGTGTGGTGGGAGTTCTGGCTGTTGGAGACTACTTCCTAAGCAAGTAAGTGCATTCCTAGGGTCGCCGCGAGCTCGCATGTATCGACTTGTGCTAATACGTATATGCTTCAGGTGGCTGTTCGAGAACAAGTACCCGAAGAAATAGATCACAGGGGAAAAGACTTTCGGCGGTAACAGGATGATTGACATTTCAGATATGGAGGCTCTGGGGCTATTGCTCTTGATCGAGTCTTTTTCGAGATTTCTCAACTCTTCACCTACTGTATGTTTGGGTGGAACTTGCCTCAAAATCAGGACCCCTGGTGGATAGATTACTCGCCAGAGGGTCTCGGACATCGAACTAGGATTCAGACACATGTACGTACATATTGATTGATGTGTGCTTTACTCACTGTGGACCTCATTTGAGACGACTAGCTCAGAAAAAGACTTGAAATTGGCGACTCTGCACTGTGCAACTCTCTTATACTACTTACGCGATGAACTCGAATTAATCGATCCCCAGCATACAGTCTTGCTCTAATACAGTCAGGAGAAAGATAAAACCCGCTCTGATTAAGATGAGTACTAAAGTTCTGGTGAGTTTTCCACAGGGCTCTGAGTACTTTATCGAGGCGATTGTGTCACCCCTTCAGATAGGCTTGTCTTCCTGTCTCCAAGTCCGCCCTCAGCAACCTGACTCATTATTCAACAAGACTTTACAGTTTATGCTTGACCTGTGCGTCGGCAACGGTGAACCATGGTGTCGGGTCGTCGTTGGTTCGGCCCACAGCCATCTGACTGAGACGGCGACCGGCATCAGGGTCGCATAAGTATGGTTACACTGCAGGAATCTGGACCTCTCAGCTTCAAGTGGTGGCCCGACACTTCGAGTCACTTGGTAACTCAAGTGTCATCTTCTCTCTTGCAGTGTGCTTCCGTCAAGCCGGCATGTTTCGGCTGCTCAGTTTTCCAGAAGAGTTCTAAAGCGCCACAGCGAAGTGGCCGGTTTGACATGCCGCATTCGCTGGACCGGAGCCAAGGCTTCCCCGCATGACCTACTTTACCTTTCTATCACTGTAGGTATTTGCTGCTTATCTCCATCTCTCCATTCGTCCCATCTCTATATTGCTTCAGATCCATTACATTATTCTTCATGCTTCATTAATTGCGCCTCTTTACCGATTTCAGAGGCAGCGAACAGGATGGCCTTTCAAGACGAAAAGTTGCGCGATCCGTCGCCCACGCAATATAAGGACCATGACGAACATATGAGCGTAGGACGATACATCGCAACTCGGCTCCCCTCGCTCAAACCTCCCATGCACAGGGCTCCTAACCCCTTCTCGCTTCTCCGACAGCTTAACACCCAACAATGGCTGTTCTTTCTCGTCGCTTTCTTGGCCTGGTCATGGGACGCCTTCGACTTCTTCACGGTATCTCTTACAGTCGACCAGCTATCGAAAGAGTTCCACAAAACTCCCGCACAAATCACGTGGGGCATCACATTGGTGCTCATGTTTAGGTCAGTCGGAAGTACGATTTTTGGTATTGCGGCCGATAGATATGGGCGCAAGTGGCCCTTCGTCGTGAACAACATACTGTTCATCGTATTGGAACTCGGTACAGGATTCTGCAACAGCTACAAGCAATTCCTGGCCTGTCGAGCCCTCTTCGGTGTTGCCATGGGCGGCTTGTATGGTAACGCAGCGGCGACGGCGTTGGAAGACTGTCCAGAGGCGGCGCGAGGGATTCTTAGCGGTATGCTCCAGCAAGGCTACGCTTTTGGCTATCTACTCGCGACGGTGTTTGCCCGAGGGCTCGTCGACACCACAAGCCACGGATGGCGGCCACTCTACTGGTTTGGCGCCTGCCCGCCGGTTCTCCTCATCGTCTTCCGCCTCCTGCTTCCAGAAACGAACGCTTACATCGAGCGCGAGGCTGTCCGCAAGGCGAAGGGCAATGTTGCCGGTGTGTTCATAACAGAAGGTCGGGTCGCGTTGAAGAGGCACTGGCTTCTCCTGATATATCTTGTGCTGTTGATGGCTGGCTTCAACTTCATGGTAGGTTCAGGTGCAGCGAAAGGACTTTGCGATCGAGTTGCTAACGTACCGACAGTCCCACGGTTCTCAAGATCTATACCCGACAATGCTCAAGAACCAGTACAATTTCTCGCCCAATGCCGTTACTGTCACCCAAGTCGTGGCCAATCTAGGTGCCATGGCTGGCGGCACCACCGTCGGCTACAGTAAGTTTTCCCGCGAGATCTCAGTTCGTTCGCATTACCAGCTTCAAATACTGAACGAATCCAGGTTCACAAATCTTCGGGCGCCGCTTCTCCATCATCGTCATCTCCTTCATCGGTGGCATCCTGCTCTATCCGTACTCCTTCACCGGCAGCAAATCCGTCATCGCCGCCGCCTTCTTCGAACAATTCTGCGTCCAGGGCGCCTGGGGCATAATCCCCATCCATTTAATGGAGCTCTCTCCTGGCTCCTTCCGCACCTGTAAGCTCTCCCTGGCTACAACAGCATCAACCGAACTAGCGAGCTAATGTTCGTGACAGTCGTGGTCGGCACCTCCTACCAACTCGGTAACCTGATCTCCTCCGCCTCATCCACCATCGAAGCCACAATCGGGGAGCGGTATCCGTTGCCGCCAAAGGGGAAAACGAAGAGATACGCATACGGGAAAGTGATCTGTATCTTCATGGCTTGTGTCTTCGTCTACGTCATCATCCTCACCTTGATTGGGCCTGAGAGACTGGGGAGAAAATTTGGGGTTGCGCATGATAGTGATATGGGGGAAGCTATAGGACAGGATCCGGGCGCTGCGATCGTGCACGATAGAGAGGCAATGGGTAATACGGGGGACAGGGAGTCTAGCGAGGACGAGAAGGTTAATGGGACGGTGAGGGGGGAGAAGGGGAGTTATGCTTAAGCTGGAGCAGGACCTGCGTTTGGGGTTTATGGTTTTACGACTATGTTTTGCTTATAAGATTGTATATAGGTATTGGCAGATTATGAGGCCAGGGGCAAATGCCCGCCAGACGCGTCCATGGTGGAGATCTGAAAGGGGCCATCGCGTGACGATAGGAGTGAGGGTATTCACCCTCGTTCTGTTGTAATTGTCTTCTTCGACGGCGCAAGTACCGAGGACTACCAATAGCAAAACCCCCTTTCCAAAACGATTGCAACACCTGAGTCGCCAAACCATCTATCATTCGACTCGCAACACCTATATCAGACTCAAGCAACCCACTTCCACCCCTTCCCCCTCCCATCAGCCCACCGTACTCCAAAACAACACGCCGTCGCGCCCACCAACAGCGCCCCATCCCAATACGCAATCCCCGCATAGGCTCTACTCCCCTGCTCTACACCCCCAAGCAGCCGCCCCCCAACCGGACTCCCAAAAACCGTGCCCAGGCCCCTCACGAACAGTATAAACGCGTTCACAGAAGCATACTGCCGGATTCCAAAAACCTCGGCGATGAGCGCGGGGAAGAGCGCATAGTATCCGCCGGCGGCGAAGCTGTAGAGCACGATGAAGGCGAGCCAGAGCGGGAGGGACTCGGAGAGGGCGCTGGAGAGCCAGAAGGCGAAGACGGAGCAGGCGGCGAGGGAGAGGGTTAGAAGGAGGAGGTTTTGGCGGCCGAGGCGGTCGCCGGCGTAGCCGGTTAGGATGCGCGAGGCGGCGTTGATGGCGGAGCTGGCCGCGAGGAGGGAGCTGCCTTTGGAAGGGGGGAGGCCGAGGAGGACGGTGTAGGAGGGGATGAAGGAGAGGGGGAGCTGGGCGCCGGCTGCCTGGAATGGGGGTGGAGGGTCAGTTAGGGAGGGTGGAGGAGAGAGCAACGGAATGAGACTGGGAGATGGAGCAGTGGTCGAAGGGGCAAGGTTTTCGGAGTCATAGCTGAGACTGTTCCATTAGGAAAATGAGGCAGAGGCCTCCTGAGCACAAACCTGGAGAAAGGCGGCGACGCAAGAGAAGAGGAACGTCGGTCTCGAGGCCAGAGCGCGTGAGACGTGGGTACTTCGCCTCTCCGGGCCTTGTGCGGTCGAAGTTGCTGCAAAGTGACTCCGTGGCACGGCCCAGGCGATTGGTAACCCGGCGATCAGGTTGAAGCCGGCGTAAAGCCTGAGGGTCCAACGACCACCGACGGAGCTGAGTAGCGCCCGGATGACGGGTGAGAGTATGAGGCCGCCGGTGCCGCCGCCGGCTAGGATCTAAGAAATGCACCGCGGAATCAGTAGTAGTGCCCCTAGAGAAGTTCAGGGGGGAGACTGCATTGTCTATAAAAACATCTCAAATATGTATGGGGAAGATTGCATTGTCCAAGCAGTTGGAATACAGCTCCCATTTAGGACAGAAAGACATGATGTGCTATGGCGCCCCATCTGAAGAGGAGAGAAACGAAATCGCGGACGCAAAACTTACGAAGCCCATGGCCGTGGCCCGATGGTTGGTGAAATACTCAGGTGCAGGAGCTAAAAGGGGGAAGTACAGGAGTGACATTCCAAAGCCAACCAGAAACCCCTGTGTAAGCAGGAGCTGCCATATCGAACGGCTGAAGGAGGCCAGCGTGAACCCAGCGGCCACCATGAGCACCCCTGAAATGGTGATTGTCCGTGGTGCCAGCAAGCGCAAGATCCTGCGGCCCCATAGCCGAGTCGAGGGCGTGGTTGGGGCCCAATCTCCATGCTCGATGCGTGAAATGACAGGATTCACAAGGATGCCGCCTGCCCAGGTAAGCCCATAGCACAGCGAGCCTACGAAGGCGAGCAGCGCTGTCGGCGGTGAGGCCTGTGAGGCCGGAGAGGGCACAAGAACATCTTGGCTGGACGAGAGGTAGTACTCTTGAAACACGCCAAAGCATTGATTGTAACCTATTGTAAGGGCTATCGTCACAAAGGCAGAGCAAAGCACTGTGGCTTGCTTCTTGCGTGATATTGGTAGTAAGGCCAGCGCCTGGGTCAAGTCCGACTCGGATACGACTTCAGATCCGGCAAGCCGGGCTCTGAGCGGGATTGATTGACTTTGTGGTGCCATTACCTGTTCAGAGACGATCAAACGAGGCGAACTCGGCAAGGACAAAGTGAAGTGAACAAGAACAAGAAGATGTTGTGATGGGAATAATGGGAATGATAGAAAAGAAGACACCCCGCTCCACCATTGGACCAGCGCCATTAGGAATCGCACCTAACGATGAGTAATTCCTAGGCAAGCATTCTCGAGCAACGAATAAGAAAGTCTATCAACAAGTCGCTATATTGTATCTAAATATAAGAGAGTCTTTGTTGTTGTCGTTGTCGTCGAATCCCAATAATATATTTCATGTCGAGCCTGCTGTAGAACAAGATTCATAGTCATTCTTTGATTGCAGTTATTACGTATTTCGATATCTCTGGAGAGCAGTCTATGACGATTACCTAAACCAACAAAAGTTGGCCTCGAGTAAGTTGTTTGCGTGCTTGACGGGCAGGATGGTGTGTGCGCAAACCTTTGGGTGATGTATGGCCAAAGTACATAAGGGTGGTGCGTCCGGAGTGGTTAAGGTATCGAAATATATCGCTGGTCACGGGATCAATTCCGCATGCGCCCAAAGCTGAGATGCCTCGGCTCTTTTCAAGTCTCCATCATGCCTCTTCATGAATTCCCGCTCTCTTTCCATTCTCCACATTCACTCTTCAAACTGAGCTTTGTGCGCTTATCCCCTTCTCTAGAAGAAGACTATTCAAGATGGCTACGGAGAGATTGAATTCGATTCTCAGCCACCTTACGCCAGCCAAGAGCGGACTCTCCGCAATGTATGTCGCCCCCCACCAAGCTCCGTTTACATCTTCGTCGGTTTAATACTCGCGTCAGTACCCAGAAGAATCCCGACGATGTAGTCATCACGCTCGCCATTCGTACCCCTCTGACCAAAGGCTTCAAAGGCGGCTTTAAGGATACTCTGCTCGACTTCATGGTCTACTCGCTCCTCAAAGAAGTGATCAAGAAATCACGTATCGACCCGCAGATGGTAGAGGACATCTGCCTGGGTAATGTGCGTCGCACTTATCTTGTTCCCGCTCAAGATCCGTGCTAAGAACTTTCACAGGTCTCCGAACCGAAAGCCGCCTACCACATCCGCGCTGCCTCTCTCGCCGCCGGTTTCCCCAACACTACGGCCGCGAGCTCCGTCAATCGTTTTTGCTCGTCGGGCCTGAAGGCAGTGCAAGATATCGCCAATCAGATCAGCATGGGCAGCATCGAATGCGGTCTTGCCGTCGGTGCAGAGCTGATGTCCGCGGGCGGCGACCGCCTCAGCTTCCACCCAGAAATCCTCAAGAATCAGGAAGCTGCAGATTGCCTGCAACCTATGGGACAGACGTCTGAAAACGTTGGCAAAGACTTTGACATCTCGAGAGAAGCGCAGGATCGATATGCGGCCGAAAGTTTCAGACGGGCAGAGGTTGCTCAGAAGGCCGGCTGGTTTGACGACGAGATTGTGCCGATCAAGACAGTGGTGAAAGACCCAAAGAGCGGAGAAGAGAAAGAGGTCACACTGACCAAGGATGAAGGCCCACGATGGGGTACAACGTTCGAGAGTCTGTCGAAGGTCCGGCCAGCCTTCGCGGAGTTTGGTGATCGAAGCACAGGCGGCAACTCAAGCCAGGTTACCGATGGTGCCGCTGCTATTCTTCTTATGAAACGCTCAAAAGCCCTTGCCATGAACCAGCCCATTCTGGCTAAGTTCTGCGGCGCAACCGTCGCTGGTGTTGCTCCTCGGATCATGGGTATCGGACCTTCGCTAGCTATTCCGAAGCTGCTCGGCAAGCTCAATCTCAATCTCCAGGCTGACATCGATATCATCGAGCTCAATGAAGCCTTCTCATCAATGGCCGTCTATTGCATTAATACGCTGGGCATTGACCCGGCCAAGATGAATGTGCGTGGAGGTGCTGTGGCCTTGGGCCACCCGCTAGGAGCCACTGGTGCTCGACAGATCTGCACAGGACTGAGCGAGTGCAGAAGACAAAAGAAAAAGGTCCTTCTGACGAGCATGTGTATTGGCACGGGCCAGGGTATGGCCGGCTTGTTTGTTAACGAAATGGTGTAAGTGAAGATTGTATTACGAAGCATGACATGTATGGTGGAACGGTAAGGGTCGAAAAGCCTGGTTATGGTATGTAAATCTAGCTACTTCTGCACATAGCTTATACTGATCCGCCTGATATGCGTGATGACCTCTTCTACATTCGCATTCCTTGCGCTCAAGTTTTTTTTAAGGATGTCAGACCGAGCCTAATCCTCGACGACACAATTCCAAGTGAGGTTGCTCTATCATTTGGTTAGTTCTTGCTGAGTGGTCTGGCCTTGATGTACTTAATTACCGGGAAATCGTGGACCTCCACAGCTCACGTTCGACCGTCTCAGATCAAGGCGCTATTGATCTTCCGAAGACTCCCTGAGCCATTTGATGTTGCAGATTTCGCAGAGACCGGGACATTGCTGTCGAAGAGATGACACCGACCAACGGCTAATTAGTCGACCCATGTCCATAACGACGTCTTTTTCAAGCATCCGTCAGAGCTATTCAGTGGTGCAAGTTCCAAGGTAAAAAGGACCCTCTCGGTCGTTTCGACCTCTACAAAATTCCTCTGGATATGATTGCTGGTACTGATCTGACCGCCAAACTCCGTCGGCCAGTCCGTAACGTCCCACCTAAGTCCTCGAGTCGTGATTACTGAAGGCCTGGCTATGGGGATAATACCAACATTCTCTGTGAAACGGCCGGGACCTATGGGGGTAGAGATGCGGTTCAAGCCCTTTTCCAGCAAAAAAATGATGCTTTCAGGGGTAACCAGATACATTTGGCCAAGCGTCGACAGTGAGGGATCTTGGCTTGCGGCATAGAGGTGGTGTAGCTGCGAGAAAGCTTGGTCGGCTCTTCCGCCGAGACCCCCCATAACCACGACATCCTGGCGTGGCATCCTCCTCTGTCTTACTTTGTATCGGAAAGCCTCTTCAGACTCGCCATTGACGCGGTATTTCATTTCCAACCAGCGCATCTCGAGCCCCCCGCCGGCGGCGGCAAGATTATTGATGTATCTTAGCGACTTCATGAAGTCGGTCGAGTACTGGTCTTTATCCTCCACGAAGTCGACTCCGTTGCCTTGGCGGAAGAACTCACATACTTCCGGCCGTACTGAGTCCATGTCACCACAAACAGTATCTGGGGCCTGTCTCTGGATTAGACGCCTGAGACAAAAGAGACTGGAATCTGAAAACGAACGTAGTCATACAACATCTCTCTTTGTTTCAACGGCAGTCCAAACACACGGTTTAGCCCGCCATCCGCACACACGGTCCATAGTGCTGGACGATGTGTCAATCATGTCCCTATGACTTTGCTATGCCCGCAAGGGAGCGGCACCTGAGTTTGAAAGAGCCTTGAAATGTTCAAGGTCCTCTATGGGTTGATTAAGTATTAACAGGGTGTAAGGGTGTGGTCCACCGGGGTCTGCCTCGTTTGGGGGTCCCAATGCCGCTAATGTAAAGTGTTCCGGATCCCAGTTGACGCCCGCCCTAAACGCCATTGCTATGATAGAAGATTCATTTCAAGTTCGAACCCAGTGCTGGAGACGTCATCTTGGAATGATTCAACCTTCAAGGTTCAACCTTTGGGAAATGGAGGTCAAGCTATCACATGGAAGTAGAGACCCGGAGCGCCAAGGCCAAGAGTATCACGTCTACGTCATTATACAGGACGAAGCTTACATAATATCGATTTTTATGCATCCCATGCCCGACATTCAAGTCCACTCTTCTTCGCATTCCCTATCTACATTCTTTTGTACTCAAGTAACTATGTTAGCACCCTCTTCTCGCTTCTTCACTCGTGCTCTGCCAGTCAGGACTCTCCCCACTCTCCCTTTCCGGCGCCCCATCTCTACAGCGCCACCGTCGCGAAAGTCCCGATCATGGAAAAGCAGCGCAACCCGATGGGGCCTCGCGCTCGGCGGGATATACTACTACAACAACAGCGACATATTCGCGGAGGAACCTCCCTGTCTGTCACCCCCTTCTCCAGCTCACGCTCACCTCCTCTGCTCGAATTGAAGCTGACCGCCCAAGTCTCCCCCTCCCTTGCACATCCCGCCGCCGAAGACGCCCCCATGCCAACGCTCGAGTCACTGGCTCTCCAACACACCGCCGCCTCACCTCTACACTCTGCGACTCCGGAAACCGCTATCTCCCAGCCTTCGCCCAATACAACGACTGCAGAACCAGGCTTTGAGGAGACGGAGGAAGAGGCCGGTCAGGAAGGCGCTTTCAATGAAGAGACGGGGGAGATAAATTGGGATTGTTCGTGCTTGGGGGGCATGGCGCATGGGCCGTGTGGGGAGGAGTTCAGAGCGGCGTTCAGCTGTTTTGTGTATAGCAAGGAGGAGCCGAAGGGGATGGAGTGTATTGATCGGTTCAAGTAGGTACTTTTCGTTCTCTACTCGCGACCTTTAAGAGACGGAAGGGGACAAGAGAGGACGCAAGCAGGGCGAAGGGAGTGAAAAGGGACCAACATGCGCCCCTGGGCTAACACATTGAACTAGGGGCATGCAAGATTGCTTCCGCCAGCACCCCGACACCTACGGCGACGAACTCGCCGACCCCGGACCCCCCGACGACGAAGAAGCAGAGATCGCAGGCTCTGTCGCAGAGGATTCGCCACTAGCTCCTATACCCGACACAGCACCCTCATCGGCCCCCTTCACCACTTCTTCAACCGACTCATCACCACCAGAATCACAAACCCAACCACCAGCTACCCTCTCCTCGCCCACACCTTCTGATACCGACATCCACCCCGCGCCTACCACCAACGACGATGATACCTCAAAAACTGCGCGGGCAAAGAGCGCCACGGAGCAGGTTAGGGATGAAAATGGTGATACACGGGAGGGGGAAGACGAGCTGGTCACGAAGGAGTGGCACGATACGGCAAATTTGGATGAGAGGAAATAGAGATTCTGCAAACACATACGGTGGAGGCGTGCCACGAGTACATATGTATCATCACCATCACCCCGGATCTGCGTCATTGTCTCCAGCGTTTTCTAGGTCGGCGCCATCCTGCATTTGCGACGGGGCAAAGGATCTATGAATTTTAAAGACTTGGGCCAGGATCTCCGCTATATCATTGTACCATAAAAGTGGGGCGTGTATAAGATGCATTTGATCAGCTCTTACCCTCCCAAGGGGGAGAACTGCTTTGTTAACCTTTTCATTGCGAGCCCTGCTCCTGGTGCAGCTTTTCCAGGGGTCGGTTCGCAACTGGGCTATTTCTTCGGGATCCTGGTAGCTCACTGTTCCACTTTACTCTCTCTCTGAGTCGTCCTACAGGTGTACATAAGTGCTTCGAGTGTGCTTGGACGCTTCGCTTCTTTATCTGTGGGTGGTTCTTGCACTACTCAATCAGCCTATCAGACGGCCATCGCTCTACTCCCCCAACAACCTGCCTCCCAAAAAACGCAACTCCACCTTCCTCTCCACCATCCATCCCCAACCCAAACGCCCCCATATCCCAAAATCCATCCCCAAGCACTCCTCGCTCTCCCACCATCCCTCCTTCCCTCCCCCCAACCACCCATCCACGACCCTCGCTTCCCTGAACAAAAGCTCGAGAACCCGTCATTACGGTGTGGGAAAAATCTCCTCTTCGGGGTCCTTCCTCTATTTCTTTCTTCCTCTCACTACCTGCCCACTAGGGCTCCCTAAACACACGAACGCCATTACTTCAACGGCTTCGGCCTCAGCAGTGCGTTCACCCTGTCCATCCATACATCATCCTATCGCTACCTTCCCCTTCCCCAAATCTTCTCCATGCGAGCCCCTAGAGCGAGCACCCGCCCAGCTTTGAATAAACATCTTGAATAACCACCATACTCGCATGTAGCCCCACGGTGTCGATCATAGTGGTGTGTATGGCCTCCCCCTGGGAGCAGTGAGCGCTTGTTCGCTACCCGCCCAAATCTCTGAAGGGCTCGCCGATGCCTTCGCGCTTATGATAGTTGAGTATGCGATGCCCTTTAGCGATCTGCCCTCTTAGCTATTGATGTTTTGTGGGTGATCAAGCTATCATAACTCTGCTGCTGAGTGTCAGAGCGCAAAGATCCGTATAAAGGGCTTGATCCTAGTTGTCCAACTCCGCTCCAGCTAGTCCCTGCGGATAAAGACTTTTCTGCCCCCGCCAGTGGGGACGGGTTTGCTACTATGTACCCCTAGATTATGATAATCGTTGCTTGGGTTGGACTGTTCCTCTCGCTGGGCTCTTTTTTGGGCCGGTCGGAGTTGGAAAGGCGGGTTGCTGTGATGGTTTTGTCGTTTTGGGCGGTGGGGGTTTGCTGGGGGGGCGGGATGGTGGTGAGTTGTTGATGGGGGGTTTTGGGTTTCTCTCTTTTTTATTTCTTGCTCTTTGGGGGGGGGAGGGGGGGGTTTCAAGGTGTGGGAGGTGCATGCGAGGAGCTTGCCTGGATTAAAGATACAAAGTCTCGGGTGTCATGATGCTCTTGACTTTTTGTTGTGTTACGGGTCTAGGTGTGCAACCAGCCATGTATAGTAGTATTGGGTCAAGTTAAATTGGGTTTCTGGGCCTGTTCCACCAGGTCAGGGGTTGCGCTGATATATCTCTTGCAACTCCCTCACATGTCGTTAGAAGATCTCGGTATAGACACGACGTTGGGGAATAGCTTGAGATATAACGAGCTCTATCTGAGAGCTTGTTCTGTTTTCAAATTTTGTTTCTTTGCTTGATGGGATCATGTGGGATTCGATATTGGCATCGACAAGAACCTTGTGTTCACACTTCGCAGGCCCAAAAGTTGTCAAAGATACTATTCAAGACACAGACGTGACATACTCGATACCTGCAACCGATCTCTACTGCGAAGACTCGGGCTGGTCAAAAGCTCCGCTCGGTCTGGAGACCAGGGGCGATCCGGTGGGTTCTATCGAGCTGTTTCGAACGGTGGCGATACTCGAACCAGGTTTGATAGACTCCGGCAGAAGCCCCGAAATGTGTAACACCCTCTCCAGCAATTTCACAAAGATTAGATGCAGTGAATGGGGGTGTAGGAAGAGTAAAGGATGCGTGTACCGAGACACGCAGTAAGGAGGGAGCGCCAATTTAAGGATTATAAAGACTTGGGAGAGTAAACAAGCAGGTTGCAGATGTGGCAGTTGGGAGTGGAGGAAAAGCTATGTTATAGCTGTATCATAGCCTTGAGTGGAGATCGTTCTAGCGTTCGGTACGTTCTTTGATAAGCCATTTCTTTCAAGTTCGGCATAAGTGCTCGTACTCCAATAATCTTTAGGTAATACTTGTTCCGATTTCTTGGCTGGATGAGCTCTCGCTGGTTTGAGATTGGTGGGAAAGCTCGGAGGCTGTAAGCGTGAAAGCATTCGGTGTGCGGGATGGAGTATAGCTGTGAATCGCGTGACTCCTGGTAGAGCTGGGTAGCTTCACTGGGGACTTCCAAAAGCTTTTCGAGAATCAGTGGTGGAGCACATCATACAGTAGCCATGGTACTTTCTGCTCTATCAGCGTTTGTATCAGACTTTATGAGCGAACAGCCTTACTTCATTCCGAGAACCAATGCCCCAAATGGAGGACTTGCATCTCTTGCTCTGTTTTGGCTCGCCGTCATTTTCGTAGCCCTGTCCCGGGTCAATATCTCCCCTTCTCTAACGACTTCCTCTTCGTTCCTCTTCGTTGGAGTTGTCGCGCGATCCCTGCAGCCAAAAGCTTTTAGACACTCTCCTTGCTCAGCTGTCTCCGTCATAGCCGTTGTCCATGACACTGCAAGGCCCCGGGATCGGCTGCACCAATACGCTGTCCTAGAATGATTATCACATGTCACCTAACGAGACCCACTGAAGATCCTTAAAGAAGCTCAATTTCTTCTCTTTTCCCGCTGAACCTCCACTTCGTACTCCTCCATCTCCACCTTGAAAAACTCAGCCACAGCATGCTTCTCATCTCTTACCCGCTCAGGATCAAGCATGAAGCGGACAGTGCCATCTCGCAATCCAGGTTTACCTTGCGTGGGCGTGCCAATACCGGTGCCAGTGGTCGGGACGACCTCTTGCGGAGATCTCATACTCTTGATTGGGTCTTCGGCTGGAGATTCGATCTCTTTTTCATCGGAGGCACCATTAGTGGCTTTCACGCCGTTGGTGTCGGGCCTTCTGACGGGGGCTTGGGTAAAACGGGGATACTTCTGCGCGGTTGCTTCCTGGTTGAGCGTGATGCGAATGCTGATGAATGTCTCGATTGCATATTCTTGACCAACTATAGTCGAGCCTCGGTGATGCGTATAGAGGTCAAGGAGATCGAGCATAGTTTCTGTCATCTGCTTAGTTTCGCATTTGTAGTATTACCCAAAAGAAGAAATTACCCATGACCTCTGGACGCGTGATGCCCCATTTGTTGTAAGTTCGCTTGTCGTCTATGCTCCCTATTGTCCATTCGTGGACGCGACTTGACAATTCCACACAAGCTAAGGCCATCGTAGGCGTCGTTTGCTTCAGTGGCGCAAATGTGCGATAGAGGTCAAGAGACATATTGTACGCGGTCTTGCCTGAAGTTTCTCGATCTAAACCATGAGCTTTTGCAAGCTTCAGAGCTATTCTCTGCGGACTTCTATTCCGGAAATCGAAACCTGAGGCTTCAAGCATGAGACGTTCTAGGCCGATTATTACTTTTGAGTGTGCTTCGAACATCTAAGAGCTATTAGCTAGAACCGAGGGTTGAGTATTAGCGAACAATATACTGAATCATCGGGAGTTACTTGCTCTGCCGGTGCAAGCTTGAGATTATACGCAGCGCAAAGGATTTCTCTCGACTTTTTCAGCGTGTCCTCGATCTTGCACGCTGTAAAAAGAGCTGCGCCCGCGGCATCCTGCTGCAATGTCAGTCAAAGCCATCAGCATAATTCGAGGTACCGACAATGTAGCCATTGTTGTCCGGGTGGACAAGCCGGAACTTGTGATAGTAGACCACGGCGGTATTAAACGTTTTGATAGGTCTTGCAATAAATGAGTTAGTTTAACATTGAGAGAGATTGATAAGCGTCTTAATACAGATGAAGGGCCTTGCGAGTGCTGTCAATCCATGCTACCCCTTGAAGTCGAATGCTGTCCTCTTTTGCCTCGGTGACGGCTGCAGCTTGAAGGCATTCCTGCACTCTGTGATCGAAGACATATGGTTTGGCGATCTGGATATATGAAGGATGCGGTCCTGGCTGCTCGATTGAATTATTTGTAAGAGCTGGAACCATTATGCTGCATGCAAGGACTCCGGTCTAATTTTTGGAAGGATGGAGACTGCTTTCGGACGTGTGCACGCTCCAACTGCAGGAGAGAGCTGTGAAGAAGGACGTCTGAATCTTCAGATCTGCTGACCTTCGTTGAATTGATCGTTCGAATCGCTGACCTTGGATTATTCTGAATGGCAACATTCACTTTTCTGGAAGACCGGAACCTCGCATGACCATAACACCTACAAAAAGTTGAGATACTCGAGGGCTGTCTGGATATCGAGCATAGTTTTATTGATAGAAATATTTTACGGAGAGGACAAGCACGTGGTTGATTGCAGTCCCCGAACGCCCAACATCAATCCTTTTTGGTCAGGTCTTAGGCAGCCAGATTGCGTTTTATAGCGCACCCACTACACTTGTACACGATACTGAGGATGTCATTGATAATCATGAGGTTACCTACCACGCTCTGTGCTTTATTCCTGAGCTTTCTCCAAGCTGCATCGCCTTCACTCATACGCCAAAGCCCTCTTGGCTACAGTCCATCAGCAAAGCTTGACGCAACAGAGCCAAACCTGCCTCTGATTGTTTGGCATGGCCTCGGCGACAAGTATGCTCGAGACATTAGTCCTCCTGCATCATCGTGCTAATCCTTCCATCATAGCTATAAAGCCGACGGCCTGCGCTCGATCGCCTCTCTCGTAAACGACACGATTGGGCCAACATATACCTACTTCATCCACCTCGACGAAGACGCTTCTGCCGACCGTACAGCTACCTGGCTTGGGAACCTGACCACACAGCTTGATCATGTCTGTGAGGAACTTAGGAGCCACCCCATCCTCTCTAAGTCCCCCGCCATGAACGCCCTCGGCTTCTCCCAAGGCGGCCAATTTCTCCGTGGCTACGTAGAGCGTTGCAATAATCCACGTGTCGCCAACCTGGTAACCTTTGGGTCCCAACACAACGGCATCAGCTCGTTCCAGAATTGCAAAGGGGATGATTGGCTATGTAATGCCTGGACTGGGTACTTGAGATCAAACACTTGGAGTACATGGGTGCAATCGCATCTAGTACCTGCGCAGTATTTTCGTGACCCAGAAGATCTGGAGTCCTACCTCGAGAACAGCAATTTCTTGGCGGATATCAACAACGAGCGGGAGGTGAAGAACGCCACGTACAAGAAGAATATCGAAAAGCTGGAAAATTTCGCCATGTATATGTTTGCCAATGATACAACTGTCGTGCCAAAGGAGACCGCTTTCTTTCAGGAGGTCAATACGACGTCTGGCGAAGTTACAAGGCTGGAGGATAGATTGATGTACAAAGAGGACTGGTTGGGATTGAGGACCTTGGATGAAGGCAAAAAGCTGCATATCGAAGCAGTCGAAGGAGAACATATGCATTTGTCCGACGAAATACTCACGAGAGTTTTCAAAACTTATTTTGGTAATTGAAATCCGGAAAGTTTTAACAGATAATGTGTTACAACTAGCAAGCTGCCCTATTCAAGATTATATTTACCTCCAACCTTTGAGTACGACCATGGCTATGAAACTGTATGTCCAAGGTTTCAACCAGTGGGTCAAATTATATGCTCCTCTGGCCAAATGAGCCCGAGGCGAAAAGCCGAGAACCGTTCACCATAGTCAGCCTCCTAAAAGTCGCCTGTCCTTCTAGGTTTACAAACACTCTTGTGTTGACAGGAGCCACATCGAGGATCTTCCGCATTATGGCCCGCTCTGATGTCAATATACGGCAGAGCTTCGTACTCTGACGGACCCATGCACTATTCGAGCTCCTAACCGCCAGGCACCCTGTCAAGCTATCTCAGCTAATGACTCTGACGACTCAGAGCCTCACTGTAAATCACGCAGCGGCGAGAATAGTCATCAAGGCCCTCACAGCACCGAGGGCTACGCTGCGAGTAGAATCATCGAGTGCACGCACCGATTGAGTAATCCGCGATTGGTGCTCCATTCAAACTTGCAATTCCTAGCCAAAGATTTATAGAGAACGTGTTCGGATCTGTATCTTGCATGTCTACGAGGGTACATCGACTACCAAAGCACTTACGATTGCAGCCTTAAGTGCATCCACTAGTCCGCTGCTACCAAAGGAACATCCAGGGAAGTATTTCCGCTGCAAGACCCTGAAACTGCTATTCTTGTTCAGCTAGTCAGTAGACTTTGTCCCGTTGCCTTCAAGTGCCGCTTGTTCTGTCCGACCAGGATGACGAGTCTCTTGACCGCTTGGATAGCAAGATCAAAGCGTCCTCGGTCAAAACGCTGATTTGACGAGGCTAATAATCCATTCGCAAGACTTGTGACACGGTTTGGTCCAGCATGCCCGTTCTAATGCAAGTCTCAAGGCATCAGCAGGGTCATGGTATGTTGCGTTAGCGGAGCTTCACACTCGAGTGCCCAATATATGCCATACCATTGGACAAAAATCCTAGACTAAAGTAAGGATGGTGTGGTCATGAACCAATCCGCCACCGATGCCATCTCCACGCTTGAGCGGTAAAGGCGCTACCATGCAGTCGTTCTCCCCACGCTGAAACGCCGAGCAATCGATCTTGGATGCTATTATCGTAGCGCATGCAAACCATGGATCCGTGCGCAAGCGCCCCCAGGGCTGAAATACGCCAAAAGATCTGTTTGGACTTACGTACTCGTATCTACACTTAATTGGACAATCCTTGGCATCAACGACGCATACAATAATCCTGCGAGCCTCACGTTCTCGATCCGATGGCCATTGTGCGTCTGGTAGGTAGCCTGTTTGCCTCCATCATGACTGTGCCACTAGGCGATACGATCCACTCCTGAAACAGGTGTCAGGAAGGCCTACGCCCGGATGTAATTTAGCCTCATAGTGTACTTCTAACCTCGACTAATGCGCTGTATTGTTTCCCGCTCAAAGAATTGAAGCTGAGAGGGATTTGTTGGTACGTGCACAACGGTATTCTTCTTGAAAAAGGTGTCTTCATACTACTCTTTGGATTTTCATTGTTAGCAGGCGACTCGAGTAAAAAACGGTTAGCTTTCAAGTGACATTTTGTGGCAGGCTATCGAGGTAGGAAAGCAGGCCATCAAGGTAGGCAGGAAATGGTGACATCACAAACATTCCCAGGTCGTTGGCCCCAACGAAAGACAGACAGCCAAGGGACTTGCGACTTGCCATAGCGTTCATAGACTTCAGACGGCTAGATTTAGAACCTCCCGTCTGAAAGTGTTCTTTGCTCATCATCCGTGCTGGTAGTGGTTTGGTTTTTCCTGCCCCATATCAAAGCCCGGGCTGTCCTCATGTGGTGCTCTCCTTTGGCAACTCTTGGCAGGCTCTGCATAACAAGGTTCCCCTGATTGCCTGAGAAGCTCCTCGCTCTCTGATGGTTGCCCGAGGTTCCTTCACCGCTGCGGCCAAAAAAGCGAAAATATTCTGAAGGTTTGCTGGGAGAAATGCGAGCACCCAAGCTTCGGAACAGCGAAGCCAAGGACGATCTGAATGTAGCGAAGAGCGGAAGATGTCGACGAATTCCGACGGCGCAGCAAGGCATGCATGAGCAGTCGATACCGACAGTCAATTCCAGTAGGCTTAAGGAGATTAGGTTGACCCCTTGCTAATTACAAACCCCTCCATGGTTTCGACTTACCTGAGATAGGAGGAAGGCATCATATTCCAAGTTGAGTCGCCGCTATGATCAACAGCATAGCGATAATATATCGCCGCTGAACTGGAACCAAGGGCGCTGTATACATCAGCTTGTTTGCTCCTAATCATTGGCATTGAGGTCTTACAGCAGACCCGTCATGAAAATGAGTATCACTCCCGCTTTTCTTTTGGGTTGGAGGTTCAGTCCCATCACGCCCGAGATGGGGAGGGCCAGGATGTACAGGTCGCTCAGGACATTGAAGTAACCAAGGGCAAAGATCGCGGTCAATTGAGGAGAAGTCTTCTGGTTCAGAAATGATTCGTATTGTTCGGCCAACGTGACCCCATGACGAGGCGTTGTCAGACAGAACATAATAATCGTGATCGTCGTGTAGAAGATGGTTGTAATTATTGCACCAATCCAGATGCTCCATCTTAAAACAGGCTTTGGACTGAAGATCTGGAAAAAGTAGATGTAAAACGAAAGTCGCATTGGAAGCGCGACCATCGCTTGCATGTTACTAACAACGTATAAAGGCTAGCGATAGTTATCAGCGGCTCTCCTAGCTTTTATGGAGTGTCGGTTACAATATACCTTCAAGAATTAATCTATAAGCAGATTCTCTGCTCGTACGTTCCACTGGTGGGTTCCCAAGCCGGCTTTCTCCACTGTAACGAAAAGTCACCCAATTGATCCAATCTTCGAGACAATGTCAATACTTACAGAATACCACACCCACGAACAATCCCGTCGTTCCAAGCTGATCAAAATAACTGGGTCAACAGCCGCCTAGGATAAAGTATCTAAAAAGGTCATATGGTCTTACAGTAGCAAGTACACAAGTCACTATTCAATATGTCAGATTTATACGTCATCCAAGGTCATCACAGAGCTGCCCGTTAGACTCACAATCATCCCAAGATAGCTTGCGTTGCACGTAGAATTTGCAGTACAATCTAGCGGTCACAAACACGTACATGATGCCCATGGCAACTGTAGTGAGCGCAAGCAGCAACGGTCCCCTTGTGTAGGGATCAACGAAATTCGGAATCACTCCTGGGGGTGGCGCTAGACCAGGGACCTGAGAAAGGTCATAAGAGCTGCCTGGCGGTACAGACATATTGAAGACAGTGAGATCGTTGTTGAGTGATGGTATCGAAGGGAATGAGCAGGAAATGTGAGGAGACACGAGAACCGACCTTCTACGGCGAGGCTGTCGTACTTCGCCGCATTATGAACATCTCTGTCGACGCCGCATCACGTACATATGGGCTAGTTTCAAACAAATCTCCTTAGCAAGATATTTCCAGAGGCGTTCAGGGAATTACATGCGCTAATATTAAAGCAGCGAAGCACGAAGTATCGATGTGCATCACGGCACTTTGCTCCAACACTGCAATGCATTCCTCTTGCTCTATGTCGCATGTTCACCCATTCTGGATATGTCCCCGGGACTAAAGCATGGGTGTGGAGGGAAACCTATCGTGATTTGAGCGATAAGCTTTTAGCGCTTTCACAACGGTTGTCGCCCCTTGGCCTTATTTTTAGATCCCCGACCCCAACTTCTGGCAAGATGCTTTTGATCAACTTTCGCATTTCTTGATTTATCACTATCAAAATCTCACGTTTGATAGAGTGGACTTTGCGCTTTTACCAGCATATCTTTGATAGAGTTTGAATCAACATTAAAGAAGTTATTTGATTGCAAAGTTTTTGTATTCCAGAGCGTGTTTCAAAATTAAAGATCGACTTGAACTTCTTAAAGTACTAGTATATGTCAACGAACTTTGCAATTTCTATAGCTCCAGCAATTCTTGATCAAAACTTATAAGCAAAGCAGTTTTAGAAAGCGCAAAGTCCACTCTATCAAACGTGAGATTTTGATAGTGATAAATCAAGAAATGCGAAAGTTGATCAAAAGCATCTTGCCAGAAGTTGGGGTCGGGGATCTAAAAATAAGGCCAAGGGGCGACAACCGTTGTGAAAGCGCTAATTTGCAGACGTACTGCGCCTGCTCCGTGCCTCGCAGTGTGCATAGCAGCCATCGAGTGGCTGCCTTGTTTCGTCGCCAGATCTTTCCTTCCAACACCAAGCACTCTGACCACCACGCTGTGAGCCCTTTTCACGCCAATAAGGTGGTTCTCCTTATACTCACAGCGCAGAGAGTGCTGCAAAACCAGGAGTGTCGAACGATTTCGTCATTCCTAAGGGATCACCGGCAACGTATGTAAGTGTGATACCATGAAGATCTCAACGTTGTAATTTGTAAATGTCTGGATTAGAAGTCCGCGCAACTACTCGCGTTCCACGCTAAGTGCATCGGGCCGAAAGCGGGGCGCGTAGAGCACCGCCTCTGAGGCTGTCGCGCGTGTTTGACCACTTGACCCTCGCACTGACTTCATTCGCTGCAAGCGACTGTCATCAAAATAGTTCTGTTACCAACCGAGAAGCTGACATGTTGAAGTGATTCCGCTGACTTTCTGGCGGAGGGTGAAAGCCTCAGTCCTGATAACACAACTCCGATGAAGGCCCACTTTTGTTCCGGTGCACCAACAGCTGAAGGCGAATAAGCGACTTCCTACCTTCAATGGGCTAAAGCTTCTGTAAGGTAGTCCTGCCTTCATGCACTATGCCTCCCGTAGCATTTAGTTTCCACTGTTTCGATATTCTTGTAGTCTGATGCACCTGGCCTCACATCCCCAACTGAAGAGGATGCTGGCTGCGAAACAACCGTGCCTATCATTAGCTTTCTCATGACGCTGCACTTGGAGACGGATGGATGGACGACTGCCTGCTTTTTCTAAACAGGTTCTCGTGGCGAAGAAACATTCTACGAGGTGATTGGCGCCACCGATCCTTTCTCAGTTTTCATTCGTCATTAATTGGAGTGTTTTGCCTTTCTCGGAAGGTCAACAGGCAGCCTCCCCCTGAGGCTCCGAAACAGTATGTCTATGGCGATCAGGAAAAACAGCCACTTAGCATGGAGCAGCATTGAATGCTATGAACGATCGACAAGAGCTTAACCAAGGGTGACCAACGAATGTAACGGTGATTGCATGATCGTACCCACCATCGCGAAGCGGGCTGAGAACTGCGAATACGGCACAGCTTCGAGATGGTGTGTTGGCTCAACTTGCAAAGTGGAGAAAGGCTCAGCGATGAGAATATAAGAGCATTGGGTATTGGGGGTAATCGGATGCCGTCAATGTCCTTATACTCAATTCAAATGCCATAAATTATTACTCCGACATGCATATAACATTAGAGTGGCACTTTCCATTCATGCCCTCGATGATAAGCGCTTTCGAAATCTTCAGTGGAATGCTCTGCCTTCTCGGAGTCACTCAATGGGCAATAAAGTATCTGTTACGCTGCGATACTGACAGGTACCCTGACGGACCTAGACCTTTAGGAATCTTCGGAAATGTATCCATCCTGACTCGCCTACAATCCTGTCCAGACCGAGAATTGATGAGCATCGCTCGCAGCTGGGGCGACACTTGTATGCTATGGGCCGCCCGGTATCCAATGCTCATCCTTAACAAGCCTCAAGTGGTCAAAGAATTGTTGGTCGACGTGAGGACACCAACCCAGCTCATTTGAACGAGTTGACTAATCCTCTGTAGAGAAGCCGCATATACTCATCGCGACCCGAGCCTAACAATTTCCGAAGCAGCATCTGGCCATGGCGATTACCCATCATTTCTTCGGGCGAGAAGTTCCGATATCTACGCAAGCTATACCAAAGCCTTCTTGGTCCGCAAAGGTCGGCGAACATGAGGAAGTACCAGGATTTTGAGTCTCTCATGCTGGTCACAGATCTCCTGCATCAGCCGCAAGACTTCTTCGGAGATGTTGATAGATATTCATTGAGTGTCATCTTCTCCGCGGTCTACGGGATCAGACTATCGAAGCTTGATCATCCGATCACGAACGAACTTGCTGATATTTGGCTGCTGATGCTGCGACGTTGGGATTCAAGTTGTGCTTTTTGAAGAAACACAGGCTGATTCCTGTACAGATCTGCAGCCGGGCTCACTGCTGGTCGATTATATTACCGTACTCCAAAGGTTGCCGAAGTACCTTCAGCCAGGTTACAAGTACGCCATGAGACTTCGTACGCGTGAAATGCAGCTTCATTTTGCCTTTTATCGCACTCTCCAAGTAGCTTTTCGACAAGGGCAAGCTCCTGATTGCTTCGGCAAACATCTACTTGAAGTAAGAATTCTACTTAGGAATCAAACCTTTGCTGACACTGTCCAGGTACAGGAAAACGATGGCATCGATGACGCAGCAGCTGTTGACATACTAGCTATGATCATAGCAGGAGGCGGTCACACGACCAGCAGTATTTTACAGTCATTCTTCAAGATCATGGCTCTTCAGCCTCAAGTCGTTGAAAAAGCTCATCTAGGTATGGCAGATGCTAAGTAGCACACTACTCACTAACAAATGCAGAACTCGATCAAGCGGTGGGCTTAGAAAGGCTTCCTACTTGGGGCGATCAAGACTCCCTTCCGTACATCAGAAGTCTAATCAAGGAAGTGCATCGATGTTGTGGTGTCGGTGGCCTAGGTACGTAAGGGATGGTTAAGAAGATGGACATCGAATTGTGTTCTTGAACCTATGTGTTTACATCAGTATCGAGATAGGGGTCCCACACGCGACTGACAAAGACGACTATTACCGTGGACGATACATCCCCAAGGGCGCCAGTGTTATTCCCAACTTAACGGCCTTGCATCGAGACACAGAACTGTATCCACATGCAGACACGTTCGAGCCTGAACGTTTCAGAGACCATAGCCTCAGCTCTGCCGCTTCGGCAATCCATCCTGACTACCACCAACGTGACCATTTCAACTATGGCTTCGGACGTCGGCTTTGCCCGGGCATCAATGTTGCTGAGCAGTCCCTCTTTATTGTTATCAGCAGGGTCCTATGGGCTTTCGATATACGGGCGAAACCTGGGCATGCACTGGACATGGGATCGAAAAGTGGTAAGTCATGTTATTCAAATTACCTACTCCTCCAACTGATCATCTGCCCCCAGTTGGCCTCATTATGAAGCACAAACCCTTTCAAGTGGACATTGTGAGCCGAGGGCCAAGTTTTTCAAAGGTCGTTAGTGAAGCATGCAAACAAGCTCAATCAGACATGAAAACTCATACACTTGAGATCAGAGATGTCGTCGTAGGTAATATTTGATGCGGCTGGCGCAAGGAAATACCCAACACCATACATGAACAAAGTATGTACATGGAAAATCTGTACTCAACATAAGTAGCTCGTTTCCGGAAAAGGTATCTTCGCGGTCAATGTCAGATGGGTCTACAGACATCCCGATATAAATCTCTTATGGTTAGCTCGAAGAGCTAGTGCATTGCGAATTGCCGCCATTCAGCCTACGTAGGAGACGTCGAGTCAAGCGCTCCTCCTGCGTAACGTGATTGACGCACAGGAGGCGGAGCAACGCTTATGCATGCATGCGACAGATGTGGCCCCTGATCTGTACGGCGTAGAAGTACTGAGACAGCAGCCTGATCGATTTTGACCCCGCAATGCTCCCCTTATTTCTTATATGTAAGCGCCCAACTGCTCGCCAGCTGGATTCCTGCACCTTCGAAGTTTTGCTAGCGCTCTTAAAATGTTCTTGCCGGTCAACGATCAATCGGTTCTGGACGCCCTCTCAACCACAGCTTGTTCATGGTTCCACGCAATTTGGTCACCGAAATGCATGTTCGCCATATCCGCTATAATCTGTTCATTGATTTTTCGTGACTTTGAAAGCACTACGAAGGGGGTGACAGCTCCAATCGCTGGTCGATGGCGACTAGAGCCATATTTCCTTACGGGCCTTCGATTCAAGCGCTGGTCAATGCTTCATTTGAATGATGGATATAACAAGGTACGGCCTCAACTAAACCTCGAAAGGCGTGCATGCGGCATTTGCACTAAAATCTCCAATATCAGTTCAAATCCCAGATGTTCAAAGTCATCAGGCTTGATGGCATGGTCTTGATTATCCCAAGGCAGTATGTACAAGAGCTCCGCTCAGTACCAGAAGACCGCTTAAGTCTACGCCATCTACAGACCGTCGGCTAGTCATCAAGGGCCATGGCATTCCAGTAGCCTAACTGAATTTAGAACCTCTATGGCAAAAGTACGACCACAGATATCTTGCTCAAGAGTGACCTGCAGAACAGAATGCTGCGTACTAGATTGACACCAAATCTCCACGCTTTCATAGCAAGTTCACTAGAGGAGATTGAATACGCTGTTGAAGAAGAGCTTTCCGTTGCCCAGGGTAGGCATATCCAATCACCTCGACTCTTTACTGGATCGGTAACGCTGACGTGTATACCACCGGACAGGCGAATGGATATCATTGAAACTCAATCACAAGCTCCTCTATATCGTCGCAGGCGTCACATCTCGCGCATTGTCAGGAAGTCTACTATGTCGGAAACGGCAGTGGCTCTCAACCTGCATTAGGTATACCGAGAACATCTTCGTCACCGTCTTGATCTTACGACTCTTCCCACGCATGTTTCATAGGTGGATATCTGTCTTCCTACCTTCATCGTGGATTACGCACCTCTCCCTCCGACGAGCCAAGAAGCTTATTGTACCCATCATCGAGGAACGCATCAAGGAGCAAATTTTTTCTAGCGAAGGGTATGAGAAACCGCTGGATCTCCTCCAGTACATGATTGAGGGTGCGGAAGGCGAAGATCGTCGGCCGGAGCGTCTTGCCCACTTACAGCTGTCAGTCAATCTAGCCGGTATACACACCACCAGCCTGGCAATAACACACGCCATACATGATCTTTGTGAACACCAGGAGTACATCGCCATCCTACACGAGGAGATCGAAAAAGCGCTTCAGAGAGATGGTGGCTGGCAAAGAGACACGCACAACAAGCTCCACAAGCTCGATAGCTTCCTCAAGGAATCTCAGCGTTTTGCTCCGCCGACCCTGTGTATGTGCCCTCTACTCTCCAACGCAATCTGGTAGTCACGGCCTTCAAGGCAACAAGACTGACGCTTCCAGTATCCTTCAACCGTGTCGTGCTCCAATCGCTGACCCTCTCCTCCGGGATCGAGATCCCAGCTGGGACGCATTTCAGCGTTGCGTCCAGAGACATACTCTTCGACCCGGAGGTGATACCCAATCCCGAGACCTTCGACGGGCTGCGATACTACCGCATGCGCGGCGAGCACCCCGAGAGCCATAAGCATGAGCTCGCCAACGTGGATGGCACCAACATGAACTTCGGTGCAGGGCGTTACGCTTGTCCTGGCCGGTTCTTCGCGGCCATGGAGCTGAAATTACTGCTCGCCCATCTGCTGCTGAAGTTTGATTTTCGCTTCCCTCCAGGAACTAGCAGGCCGCCGTTGCTGGTGATAGATGAGTTTGTAGCTCCTCTGCCATGGGCAAAAGTCATGGTGAGGAGAAGGCAGCATGTGAAACAACTAGCTATCTAGATCCAATGACTTTTCTTTCAGAAGGGAAATCTTGAGCAGATACCTCCTTCACTGAATTGACCCCCCTCTACGCAGGACAGCAAAGCCCCTGGCACAAGCTAGTGCCGCCACTAATATGGTCAACTGGAGGTAGCCAGAGCGAACCCCTGAAGGTCATTACCGGGGCGACTGAATCAGCTGCCCACCGGTCACCCATCACCCAAAAGCTCACCTGTAGCCCCTGGAAAGCCCCTGTTAACCCGGTCTTGGTGTTGCCAAGACTTTGGTGTCCTCCGTAAAGTTGGTATAATAACACCACTAATCTAATTGGTCTCGAGCAAGTCGGCCCGATAATCTTAGTAATTGGAAAACATCTTCCCGAACCAATAGTGCATCTCGTTATTGCATCGACGGCCTGAATTTACTTCCTCCTAGACAATACATCAAAGCTAACATCCCTCAACGGCGTCGACTGCATCAAATGGACAACGCAATGATCGACGAACAAGCAAAGTACCCACCCTCATCAACGATATTGTTGTCTTAGGGGTGTCCATGAGCTTCATATTCTCCTTCACATTCTAGGCGGTGGGCGTGCACAGTGGCCTAAACTTGTTGAGTAATAAGCCTTTTGAAAGAGATATCCCGGAGATAGCCCTATCGAGAGGCCTAAGGCCTCCAAAAATAGAGACGAGGAAGTGTATGCTAGAAAGCCCGTTTCACACCCAAACTGAATGGATTTCTCAGCACGAGATATATGTCCCCGTCGCTCTCCGGACGACTTCCTTGTCGCTTGAAAGGAGCTTGAGAGAACGGTTGAGGGAGACTCCTATTTGCATCATGAATCAATCGGATCCCTTATCTTCCCCGCGGTTTTCCGGATTAATTAGAATAATGTTCTATATGTATCCCGAACGGTCGAAAAGCAGATATCACTTTAGGAGGATGGAGTGTGTGTCTACGCAGCAGCGCTTTCAACATCAAAGTAAAAGGGAGTCTTCTTGCGACTTGTCGTTTCCCAGACATATGTCTCAACAGACCTACCAACCAACAGAAATCTATCACATAAAGAACCAAACCTTGCTTGTACGTCTACAGTAAGATAGGCAGGGCATCGCATGTATCCTGATCCATGAATCCCAAGCAGTGAGCCGTGAACCGCTACCCAATAACGACCTACACAACCACCACCCCCATGCAACACCCGCCCTCAAATCTCCCCCCCTTTTCAAACCCTCTCCACCCACTCCCCCTCCCACATTCCCCCCTTGAAACGCCTGACCCACATCCCTCCCCCTCTCATCCCCCCCCCTTTTCTCTTCCCCTCCCTCTCGCTTAATCCCCCCAATTACCCCTTCTCACAACCCCCCCCTCCTCTCACTTCCTTCCCCGCCCCCCCCCCCCCTCCTTTAAACTCCTCTAGCCCTCCCTCCAACCCCTCCATATTCTTTCTCTTTCAAACGTCTTTCGGTTCTTGCTCTTGCCTAAGATGGTGTGGTCTATTAGCGCTCGTTCGCGTTTTGTTTTGCTGGTATGTGTTTGGTGTTGGGCGAGGGATGGTGGGCGAGGGATGGTGGGGGGTTGATGAGGGATTTGGGGGGATGGGTCTGTTGGGAGGGGGGGTGCTGAGGCGTTGGGAGGGGGGAAGGAGAGAGGGGAGGGGGATGTAATATGGATGGGAGAGGGGGCGATGGAGGGAAGAGAGGAGAGAGGAGGGAGGAGAAGGAAGAAGATAGATTGGAGGACAGAGAAGGGAGAAGGGAAGAGAGAAAAGAAAGAAGAGAAAACAAGAAGAGAGGGGAAAGGAGATGAAAAAAGAGAAAGAGCGAAATGTTGAGTTAAGTGAAAAAAGCGTGTGAATAGGGGGAGAAGAGAAAAGACGTGTGTGAGGTAGATGTAGAGAGAGTCTCGGATCTATGGACGAAAACGTTCTGTGAGACAACGGATGCAGCACCTAAGGATAGCGACTCACTGATTGTCGATCAAGTGTGGTTCTTAAATATGTGATAGCGATTATGTACAAGCATTAGCGCTACCACGAGGGGTGTCATGGTCGGTCATTATATATACATGTACCGTGTCATGCACCACATCAGACCATGCTTTCCCCTCTTACTCCGAACCTCTCGTCTATCGGTGCTCCTGTAATTGCGTCCGAGGGCCCTTCGCCCGGCTTGCGAATCTCACGCAACGGCACGCCCGTATGGTCCCTCGCACCCCACTCATGTTGCCTGTCATCTTCACCCCCGACTTCTCGGCTTTCGATATTGACCGTGTCCCGAACATGGATCGCGTTTTTGTCGAGGATTTCCCGCTTGTCGCCCGACGAGCGTTCACTACCACTGTCCCCGGTCGCCGTGTGGTTTCTGTAGACATCGAACGCCTTGTTGGATTTCGAGAGTGCGCGGGAAGCTCGGTTTTGTAGGGAAGGGACGGCGCCGCTTGAATTCGAATTAGGGTCTGAGGAGGGGTGTTTCCAGTACGACGACTTGCCGAGTTGGCGGGAGGGGCGGAATTCGGATGGGGAGGACTGGCGGAAGAGGATGAGGAAGAGGGGACGCAGGGTGGGGATGCAGGCGGCGATGATGATCACGTTCATCTCGATACTGTAGCGTTTGGGTTAGCATGGTGGAATGGGAGCGGATTGTAGCTCAATAGAGCGAGAAGGAGAGATGGTGGATGCACTGTGGGCAGTGGGGTAGGACGGTCGTGCACTGAATGTGTACAGTGTACATGACCTGAGACGTCGAGGGTCCATGGTTTCAAAAGCGCCAAAGCGCACAGGCCGTGAGTAATGACTGCAGTGAACGATAGGTAGAGGAAATCCAGTCGACTTACCCATTCCACATCAGGAGTTCTACCGTAGCCCCTAGAGATCATTTAGCGCTCGGACACGCCGATTTATGCATGATACATGAACTTACATGTAATGTCGGTCTTCGCATTGACCGTTATCGGGATTTTTGACGTTTTGACCGCAGCACAAATGCCCGCACTGTGTTCCGTTAGTGGCGAAGGTCTGAGCGCTAGGAGACCGAGCTCACAAGACACCCATGCCTAGCAGACAGCTAAGCATTATCTTCTTTTTGAAGTCCATCTGCAGCTTCCATACAATATCGATTGGTATGGCCGCAAGAGCAAAGTCCAGGAAAGTCCAGTAACCTGATTGACTTGTCAGTACCCGAACCCTTGATATTACTGAATTCACTCGACCTACTGGCAATCACGAGGTTCCAGTTGTTCACTGGGATGGGATTCCAGCAATGCGCTTTGCCTTCCTTCAGGAGATACTTGTCCCACACCGCGTGTGCGGGCTGGCATTGGGCATAGAAAAACGTCAACGTGATGACGGCCGAGATGAAGACGCTGATGGAGATACTGCGAAGAAGCCATTTCCGCCAGCTGCTGGGGCCGGCAAATCTTTCGATCAGGAAAGCCACGGAGATCTTCCCAATTGATATGCTGAACATACACAACGAACGAGATATCGTGTTGAGCTTTATGATGTCGGGTAGCTCCGAAGGTGGGATGTAGTATAAATGTCGTGCGTAACCTCTGCCGGCATAGACACTCCACATTACGGAAATGACAATATCGAGAAGCTGGTTTGATATTAGATTGGGGGCCCTATACTGGGACCGAAGAGAAGGGACTTGCCATTGCAAAGCAAATACACCAATCATCCCACCATGGGTTTCGCGTGAGCTTCAAACGGGTATACATTCGGGACGCCACGAATGCAAAAGAAATGATTTCTAAAAACCAAGTAAAGGCATAGATCTCTTTGGCTCTATTGACATTACCACCCAGTGGTGGAGGCCCTTGAGGCATGGCAGCGAGAAGAGGATGGTTTGGAAATTGGTTGGTCCAAGGAGAGCTGGAGGAAGAAGTGAGATCAAGAAAAGAGAGACAGTGGAGACTGAAGCATATACGCGGAGAATATCCTAGGAGAACCATTCAAACTACCTTTTTCGTGGGGTCTCCACATAGCTTTGTATTTCTTTGGACGGTCGTCGAGACCCTCGCGCTGGTGTGCCGACACCCGGGCATTAGGCCGCTTGTCTCCGGAGAAATGAATGCAAGCAATCATATCGGCTACTACTGCCCGTCTCCTGGAGAGATTGCGACACACGGTGGTTAGTGCTTGGAAGCTTGGAAGGGTTCCTGGCCTTGGGGTCAGATGATGGTAGATGTGGATCCAGCCACGGGTCGAGTGCCCAATGCCGAATTCCCGGACCACTGCAAGGATTTCATTATTCAAGGCTGGCTAATGTCGAAATCAATAGCGTGGGCCAGCCGTTGGCACGAAGAACATTCGACGCCATGTGGATGGAAATACATGGTTGGCAGTGCTCGGGCCGCGCTTAAGGGCTCCGCCTTTAAGCGCACCATTACCAAGGCGTCGGAACGTAATGGAGTCCCTAAATGCGGTCAAAGGGTGACCGTACCTGGCATTTTTTCCATCCTCTAACTGTGAGAGAGTATCTCCAATCGTGCCGTGTCCGAACAGATGTGCCGGGTGACAAATCCGATTCAAGGCATGCCCCTGATCTCATGTTCAATAATGCTGAGGAGTCAAGCTCGGAGAATTATGTTCCATCGATGGATGTAAGCTTTCTGCGCATCTGGCGACCCTGCACCTTCGATAGGTTCAGGCTGTAAGTCTGGGACACCCTTGATTCTTCGTTCGGAATGGATGGTTCGCTTGTGCTCTGGGTGATGCTACTGCTCTGTTGCCTTAGTGCTTAGACCTCCTTTGCAAAATTATGTTTGATGTTCGACAAGTTCTAATCTTAGAATAAATCCTATATTCAATTCTAACTATTTATAAACAACGCTACAAAATATAATGCAATAGCTTCGAGCAATCGACGAGCGCTATAATAAATAGTGTGAACTATCTATAAAAAGTAAGCGTCAACATTAAAACATAATTTTATTAAAAAATTTAAAAGCAATATTTAATATTTGAGATAAAAATCGATTACAATAATAAATAAATCTTATTTAAGCAAAAATACATAACAATATTTGTAAATGCGTTTAAGAATATTTTTATAATTCGTATAAATTTATAAAATAAAGTATTATAATTAGAATAACTGTATTTGTAAATACTATATACGCGTTTATTATATATATCGTATTAATAATTGCTTACGTCTTGTTAATATTTATTAATTAAAAAGTATTAAAGATTGCGAAATTGTTCTATTATAAAGTATTTAAATGCGAATTAAAATTATACAAATGCAATTTTAACTTCAAAAATCACTTTAAGAGAAACAATAATTTTATTTAATTTATTAAGAAGTTCTCTTTTTAATATTTGATTCTTTAAAAAACTATAATATGCGTACATTATTTAATTAATTTTAATGTAAAAAAATGGAAAATAAGAGTTAAATTAAGATATTTAATAATTAATTTTCTTTATTTAGCGATTATTTGACATAAGAGATTATTAAATAATAAATAATTAAAGATTATAACCTTTTAATTTATTAAGTCAAAAATAATAATAAAACTTGTAATAAAACTTTGTTATTAATGCAATTCTAAAATATTATTTCGAGATTTCGAACTTAATTGTAATTTTTTTTGATATATTATTTTACTTTATAAGTATTAATGTTAACAACTAATTATTAATATATCGACAATAAATACAAATTAAAATAATTTATTTAGCGTAGCTCTTTATAACATTGTTAATTTATATTATGTTCAACAAATTATCTTAGACTAAATAAAATAAAGAGACAAAAAAAAATTAATAAACAAAAATCATAACAATTCTAAATAAAGCGAAAAATAAAATCGAAATTGTTAATATTATTGTTAACGAAATTTTTAACATTATTTAACAAGACAAATTATAACAAATAAAGTCGAAATAAATGTGCAAAAAAAATGCGATAAAAGTAATTCAAACAAAAGATATAAAAGTTATTAAGATTATTTACGCGAAGTTTTGTAATAAAAAAACGAAGAAAATTAACAAAATTTGCGTTAATTAAGAAACAAATTTCGATTATCTTTAATTAGACAACAATTTTGAACATTAAATTAAATAAATAATTTTAACAATAACGCAATTTTCTTTTATTAAAGCTAGTTTACTTTTTACTTAAAACGTTATAATTTATTTGCAAAAAGAAAAAAGAGAACAAGATTTTACGCGAAACATTTAATTATTTAATTAACTATTTATTGCGCAACTTATAGTATCAAAACAAGAGATCGAACTTCGCGATACTTTAATATCTTTCGCAAATAAGTTAAGAATATTCGAAATAATTTAAAAAAAATTAGCAATTAATAACTCTTCAAAGACGTTAATAATTTTAGAAAAAAAAGTAAGATATAAATTATTAAGATTATTAAAAGTAGCAATTGTAACAACAATAAATAATAACAAGAAAACAAGTAACAATAATGCGTCTAACAAGATATTTATTAAGTTATTTATTTTTATTAAATGTTTAAAAACAAAAGAAATTAAAGAGATAAAAGATTGCAAATGTTATTTTATAAATGTCGATTTTCTAAAATAAATTAATTGCAAATTAAAAAATAAAATCGAAATATACATTAAAAATAAATGTATTTTTACAATTTATTTAATTATAAAATTAACGTTAATAAAGAACTTTTCGAATTTATGTTATATTTATATTTGCAAAATTGCTAAATATATTAAATTAAAATTTAACAATATTAGATACAAGATTATCTTAAAAAGATTAAAGATTTACTAATTTAAACAATTAATTTTTCAAGATTTAAAAATTAACAATAAAATTTCTTTCTAATAATAAAAACGAAATTAATTGTTTATTTCACAAAATTAATTCGAAGTCTTTATATATGCATATATTAAATATCTTCTTTTCGAACAATCGATTCTTAATATGTGTTAAATTGTAATTAACAAGATTTATAACAATAAAATCTAATTAAGATAATTAATAAAGAGCAACATTGTTATAGAAAATATATTCGATTAACTCTAAAATAAAATATGCTTTAAGAGATAAATTAAGACAAAAATTAATAAATTTATAATCAAGAAGTTTGCAATATATTAACATTATTAGCAAAAATAAAATAACAAATTTAATTATAAATAATTGCAAACAATATTTTGCTTCTTAAGTTAACAAGTTATTCGTATAAATTTAAAGTATTAAATGTTATACGTTTGTTTTTAATTCGATTGCAATTCTCGTTTAATATCGTATTCTTATTATATTAAGTTTGTTATTAAAAAAGATAATACAAGCTTTTATTATATTAATATATATATATTTAAATATTTAAAAATCGAACACAAGAACGCAATTATTTAAGATTTAATTTTATTAAATAACAAAAATAAGCAAATTTGCACAAAAATAATGTCGAGTTTTTATCGAATAATTAAGAAGTAATAGAAGAATGTTGTTATACGTAAGAACAAGTTCAAGAATGCAAATATCGCATTTATTTATAATTTAAAGAAATTATAAAAGTCAAAAGATGCGCAAAAATACGACAATTTCGCAAAGATATCTTTAAAAAAAAGAAATATGCGCGTTATTAAGTTTAAGATTTTATATATCTCTACTTAATTTTATAAGAATTGCATAATTACTAATTGTATTTCACACATATTGAAAGAGAGAAACTTAAGATTTATTATTAGTATTTATTGTCAACAATTGCTTATCTTAACTAAGATAAAGATGCAACAAAATCGATAAAACAAAATTGCACAAACGCAATTTTGTTTATTTTAATTACCTTTTTTTACTTTCTAAACTAAATAAGTTGTCGTCGAAGTTAATCTTTTTTTTAACATATTTCGCATTCGAATCGAATTTTCTTTCGTTATCTTTATCAATATTGTTTCTTAATTCAAGTTTCTTTTTATTTAGTTTTCTCTTGTTATAAGAATTAATTCTTCTCTTATTCGTCTCGCTTTTAATTGATTAAACAACAATCTTCTTTTCTTTTTTTTTATTTTGATTTAGACTAATCGCTAGATTGGGTTTCGATATCAACATTCTAACTCAACTTAGATACTTGATATCAACCTCTTAACTCAATTTGAAATCGACTTGAATCAACGATTTCTTAACTCGACTCGATCGACTCGTCAAGCAATCGAAAATGACGTCAAAATGCCAAGATTTTCTATTTTTAAAAAAATTCGCATTATTTGAATTACTAAAAATAGTTTAAAAATAATAACGCACAAATAACGTACAAATGCATTACCTAAATGCATTACTATATAATATTATAAACAAATTAATTAAATTAATCAACTTAATTAAGTTGATTAATGCACTTTTTTAAAAATAATTTAAATTTTTCGAGTCTTGGCGAGTCGAGTCGAGTTATACGCTAAGTACTTCATATTTATTCTTTGACTTAACTCAAATACTTGGATTAAGATTTCTAACTCGAATCGAGTCTTGACGAGCTAGGAATCTGGCTCGAACTCGATGACTCGACTCGACGCGATCAATCTATTTTGATTAAAGTTTCGATCAACTTTAGATTGTTTAATTTGCGAACAAAAACGTCGCGAAATCAAATCTTAAAAATAAAAGAAAAGTTCTTTTTAACGATGTTAACAAAGCAAATAATTTAATTGTTTGTTTTCGACTTTTCTTCTCTAAATTTAAAAATAATAAATAAGTTTCTTTGTTCAAACATGTTTTCGTTTAATTTCGTAATTTCTTTTATAAAATTGCAAGCGTAATCGATCGATATCTAAACAACAATTTTGATCGATTTTCTTTAAAGCAATTTGTTATTGTTAATTATTTAATCTTTATACAAGAAACAAACAAAGTATAGATTTTTGTTATATTTTTTCTTTTTTATTAGACAATAAATGTTTTTAACTTAGTTGTAATAATATTTTGCTTAATTCGAATAAATAATATAATTTTTGTAATTTTTTTCGCTTATACGATAAAAGTTTTTCGAGATATAATTGAACAAAATGCGCGTTACTTTCGAAAAGTTATTGTTGTTAAAGTTAACAAATTATGCACTTTTTTAAATATTGATGCTTAATTGTTTAAACGCAACGCTTACAAAATAACTATTAAAACGAATTTTAATTTAAGATATATTAATTGTTTTTTAATTTTCGAGAGTATTAACTTTTAATTTTATAACAAGTTAATAATTCTTAAATACTTCAAATTTGCATTTTAATATTTTCTTTAACTTTTCGCACAAGTTTGATTTCTTAACATTAAATATGCGATAAATTTCGTTATGTTACTTTTTCTCTAATTTAAAAAATTCACGATTATAATTAATAATAATGTTGCATTTGATTTTCTTAATTTTTTATTAATTTTGACGCATTTCTTTCTTTTTGCGTTACTTAATTTTTTCGACAATTAATTTTGCGCAATTACTTTTTCTTTTTGCAATAAATTAGCGCATAAGTTTGTATTTTCTTGACTCAATTTACACAAGTCTTATTTTTATATTAATATTATTATTTTTTATCGAAATCTTATTACTTATAATCTCTTTTTCTTTATTTATTTTGTTGTCGACATTTATATGCTTAGCTCTTTTCTTAATTATATTGTTCTAATTAATATGTAAGTCTTTGTTTGACAAGTTTATGTTAATAACATTTAATCTCTTGATTAACAATGTTGTCAAAAATAATAATATTGTTTATTATTTTTAAGATTAAAAAACGAAAGCAAAAAGCGAAAGTAAAAGCAAGAGAAACAATTAAATAAATAAAGAGAAAAATTGTACTCGATTGTTGTTTGTAAAATAAATAAATTTATAGTTAAGTTTTGTATTTTCAAAAATTGTATTAATAAAATTTAAGTATTGCTTTGTTTGTTCGATAAATAAATAAATATTAATGTGTTTATAAATCTCGTTTTATACTTTTGTTACAACACATAAAAGTAAAAAGATAAACAATCTTGTAAATTTAATTGTAATTTAAATTTATAACAAATAGAATTAAGAAAAATAATAATTTTAGTAAATTGAACTTTATTCAACTCTTTATGTCACATAAAGTCGAAGAGTTGTCTATAAATACTTAGTCAAATTTAATTTTCTAATAATTTTAACTTAATTTTTTTTTTTTCAATATTAAATAAAGATAGTACGTAATGTGTTAAAATATTCGAGTTTGTCTTTTTTTTTAATTGTGCGAAAATAATATCTATTTATTTAATTTTATACGCTATAGTTTGTTATTGTATAAATGCGCTAAGTTACAATACAATTAAACTTAATATATTATATAATTGCTTTATTATTGCTTATTGTCGAATGTTAAAAGCAAAAAAAGTTTTTTAAATTAATTATTTTAATAATTGCTAGCGATAATATTGCAGTTGAATTTAATATATTCGACAAAATTGTTATTAAGCAACTTGTCGTTATAAATTGAATTTTTTTTTAAGAACAACTTTTGCAAATTAATCTTATTTCTTTCTCGCAATACTTTTCGATTATTTTAATTGTTTTTACATTATATTAAAAGCAAATTAAACAAGTCGCAATTTATAAATTATCTCAACTTCGATCTTTGATTAATTTTGTTAAGATTAACAATACAATTAATAATCTAATAAGCGCTTAAATTCTATATAATCTAGCTTTGTTATTAATATAAATCTTTAAAATTAATAAAATGTATATATTTCTAACGCGCTAATCTTACGATGCAATCGAACTTTCGCAAAGACAATTTTGCATTACGCACATTTGCTTATAAAACATTTCGATTATTATTACTTTTATGCATATTTTTTATCGCATTAATTTTCGTTTGTTCTATATTTTTTAATCGTCTAAATATAAGTTCGAATTAAAAATTTTATTTGCGAAAGTTAAGTTGCTATATTGATTGTTTAAACACAAGTCTAAATTAAGATTTTTATGCGCGAAAGTCGAATTACTATATTGATTGTTTAAACACAAGTCTAAATTAAGATTTTTATGCGCGAAAGTCGAATTTTTATATTAATTGTTTAAATACAAATCTAAATTAAGATTTTTATTTGCGAAAGTCAAATTACTATGTTAATTGTCTAAATATAAGTAAATTTTAAAACGATTAAAGTCGCAATTTATTTTTATACTTTTTTTGTTTATTAATAAGATATGTTTGTTTCTTCTCGATTTGCAAGACGCATTAATATTGAACGTCTATAATTAATTTTACTTCGAATATATATATTATAAATGTTTTTATCTTTTCTTTGATGCATTTTTTTCTTATCTTTTGTTGTTTATATATATAATTAAATTAAAATGCAAATGCGCTTTACAAGATAACTTTGTAAATTTTAAGTAAATAGAAAGATCAAATATTTATAAAATATTCGAATTAAATCTTCAAGATTTCTAATATAATTCGTCGCGTTCGAATTGAATTTTCAAGATTTCTAATATAATTTGTTGCGTTCGAATTAAAATTTCAAGATCTTTAATATAATTTATCGCGTTCGAATTGAATTGTCAAGATTTCTAACAAGAAAGATAAGATAAGAGTCGAGAGCAATAAAGTTTGCTTCGTCTTGTTATTTTATTCGATTAAAATAAATCGAGAGAAAAATATTATTTAAGCGAATTTCGAATATTAATTGCAATCGACAATGTTAATAAGTTAATAAAGTATTAAACAAAACTTAAAAAAAAATAACAAATGTAAAGTTAATAATAAAAAACATTTTCTCGAATTCAAAAAAATAACAAATGTAAAGTTAATAATAAAAAACATTTTCTCGAATTCTAAAACAATTGATCGCAAACTCTTGAACGCGCTTAAGAGATATTAAATAAAGTTAGTATTCGCGTTTTGTTATTAAGATATATTAACAATATTTTATATTAATAGTGTTGTAATTAAAATTGTGTACAAATTAATTGCAAAAAATAATCGAAATAAGTATTGCATAAGTGTTATTTCTTTAATACAAAGTATCTTAATGTCGTTTATTTTAAATTATTGAAAAAATTGTAAAAGCAATAATGCAAGTCAAGATATATTTATTTATAAATACATTAACTTAATAATAACTAATTGTAAATATATATTTGCTATCGAAAAAACAAAGAAAATTTAAAAAATAAATAAATTCTTTATTATAATAAACAACAAATTATTGTTATTTTTATATTATTAAGAAAAAGAATAAAAAGCAAATAATAATATAAAGTAAAAAGAATTGTAAAGATTCTTAAGCGTTTAATGCGAACTTAAACGTTATTTTACTTTTTTTTATAAATAATATACAAGATTGCGCTATATTTATTAGCGTTAACTTTTGTTTAATTAGTATATTAATAACTTATTAATTACAAAATAAAAAGATAATTCGCAAACATTTCAAAGTAACTTAGCAAAAAAAATTTAACAAAGATTTAAGCGTAATAAATAATGTGCAAATATTGTAAACAAATGCGAAGCAATTTAATTTTAATTAACTTATTAAAAAGTTTTGATTCGAGAACGCAAATCGTTTACAATTGTTATTAATAATTCGAAATTATATATAATTATGTGAGTTTGTTCTTTAATACAATGCAACGTTGTATAAGATTCGCTTTCTTAATTTTTATACTCTTAATAATTTTATATTTGTTGTCTAAAATAAAAATTCGAAGCTTCGAATATAATTAATTTAAATCGAAAGATGCAAACAATGCAAAAATTAATAATTTAAATTCAAAAATATATATTATAATATATAACTTTTATTTGCGATAAAAGATGTTAATATTTAAAAACGATTGTTTAACAAAAACGAATTTGAAAATAAATAAAAACTAGTTATATTACAATAAAGATATAAATTGTATATTAAAATTTAGTCTTCGAAATAAAAGAATTAAAAACAAATATTTTATAAAAATTTAATAATATCTTTATATAATAACGCAACAATTTTCTCGATTACAATATTGTTATGCAACGTTATTCGAGTTTTATAAAGCATCTTCGAAATATTAAATTAAACAAATTGTATTTGCGATAAGTTTTGTATCTAAGAGTAAATTCAACAATTAAAGTGTATTAATAAATTTAATTTGCAACTTTATACTTCGCAATTAATGTTTGCATTTAACAAAATTAAATAACATTAACTTGTTACTCTTAATCTTTTATAATTGACAAAGACTTTCGACGACAAATTAATAAAAAAATAATGCATCGAAGATTGCAAAATTAAGCGTAAAAAAGAGCGAAAAACTAATTCGATTATTTAACTTAAATGTTTAATAAAGAAATTACATTTAACAAAGAATTTTTTTTTTATAATAATTGTTATGTAATAATCTAGATGCGAAATCGAAAATATTAAAGTTTAATCTAATTTGTTATATTAATAACGTTATAAATATTAATATAAATGCTTATTTGTAATTGAGTAAGCAAAACAACGTTACGCAAAATTAATTTAACTTATCTTTCTTTCTTATTATTTTATTAATTTAAAAATAAACACAATCTTTATTTAATATATTCGAAAATATATAAACTCGAAGTGTTTTTCGTTATATTAAAACTCTTGCATTATAATTTTTCTTTTTATTAAGTTTTTATCAATTATTAAAAAGCTAATATTAAGTTTTGTTTTATTATTTTTTTTGCAAAATTTCAACAATTAAGATTATTTCTTTAACAATATTTATTTTATTCGTTTATTATTTTTAGATATTTCGATTTCTCTTAGTGTGATCGTTGGGTCGGGTCGAACACTTTTTTCTCAACCCAATCCATCCTCTTGGGCCTCGTAGGGTTGGGCCAGGGTCAAGGCGCGAACCCGATCTTAGGGTTGGGTTTCGTTGGGTCAATGCCAAGAACCCAAGCTAACTTCGTCGCGTTAGCATCCTCTTATCTTATCTTATCTTATCTATGCACTAATCCGATTGAGCTAGCGCAGGATTCACGCTAATCGCATATGGTTAGCGCGTTACGTGACGTCACGTGATCGGGTGGGTTGAGTTAAACACTCGATGCGCATTCTTCGCTCGCCTCACCCTGTTGAGCTAGGAAATTTGCCTAATTCTAGGGTCAAGATTGGGCGAGTTAACCCGATCGGGTTGAAACTCGACCTAACGATCACGCTAGTTAAGAGTTGTCTTATATATTGCTTTTATTACTTTGCGCTTCGATATTGCTTTGTCGTCTTTTATAAAAATCAAATAAAAGAATTTGTTTAAATCGCTTATTAAAATTGTAAACGAAAAAAAAAATAAGATTAAAACATTGTTTTGATCTTGTTCTTTATTGTCGTTGCGATGTTCGTATTAATTCGTAATAATAATATAATAAATTTAATTAACGTTTTTGTCGTCGCGTTTCTAATTTACTTTGTTATTTCGAAAAAATTCTTAATAATGTTTTTCGAAACTTTTATTTGTTTGCGAAATTCGTCTCGTTTGTGTCTCTTTAAAATCTTGTTTTTCTTGTCGCATGTTCGAATGTATGTCGCTTATTTGTTAGAGATGCGACATTATTAACGTAATCTTTTAATTTCTTTAATTATCTTTGTGCACTTTATTATTTATTCGAGTTTAATTCTTTCGTATAATTTTGTTTACAAGATAAAATTTTTAATTTTTTTTTAAAGCATTAAGCAACTTTGTTGTATATTTATTAATATCGTCTTTTTTCATTAGATCGTTTAATATTAATTCGAGTAATAAATTTCTTAATATATTGTTGAACTTTTTTAAATTTATAGCTTTCTAGTTTTGTTTAAGACGACGTTAAAACTTCTTTTGCACTCAAAGATTTAATACTGTTCTTATTGAAAAATAATTAAATAAGTTTTTTATCTTTTCGTCTATATTGTAATATATTAATCGATTTGCTATCTCTTCTATAACTAGATTGGTCGCGTCGAGTCAAGTCATCGAGTTCGAGCTAGATTCTTGACTCGTCAAGACTTGATTCGAGTTAGAAATCTTAGCTCAAGTATTCGAGTCAAGTCAAAGGATAGATATAAAGTATTTAGCGTATAACCTAATTCAACTCGCCAAGACTCGAAAAATTTAGATTATTTTTAAAAAAGTGCATTAATCAACTTAATTAAATTGATTAATTTAATTAATTTGTTTATAATATTATATAGTAATGCATTTAGATAATGCATTTGTACGTTATTTGTGCGTTATTATTTTTAAACTATTTTTAGTAATTTAAATAATGCGAATTTTTTTAAAAATAGAAAATCTTGACATTTTGACGTCATTTTTAATTGCTTGGCGAGTCGATTAAGTTGAATTAAAAAATCGTTAATTCAAGTCGATTTCAAGTCGAGTTAAGAGGTTGATATCGAATATTCGAGTTAAGCTAGAATGTTAATATCGAAATCTAGTTTAACGATTAGTCTATCTATAACAAACGATAAATTGATCGTAATTTAAGCGTCTTAATAATCTCTTATTATAATTTCTTAAAAGAGAGTTAATATTACGTCAATTGTGCGCATTATATTTAGCAAATTCTTCGAAAACAAATGTTGTTTAAAATAGAAAGAGCTCGCTTAAAAGAAATAATGCAAATTAAAATTTTTTATAATAATATTTTCGTCTTGCATACGCAAAGTTAACTTCATTGTTAAAAGATTGTTTTTATCGATTATTTAATTACAATTTTTTAAGAATAAGTTATAAACGTTATAAACATTAAGAAGATTATATTTTGTATTATTATTGTTAAAACATAATTGTCACGTTATTGTTTTTACATCTTTAAAATATTATGTATTGTATTAATTATTGTTATTAATGCGTTTATTAACGTAAAAGTATGTTTTTTCGTTGTTATTTACGAACGTAAAGTTTGCGCGTCTCGAATTATATATTTTCGTCTTAGCATAATGTCGTTACAATTCTTGTACTATTAATATATTGTAATTTTGTATTTAATTTTTTTGAAGCAATGCAATTATTACTTTATTTCTTGATTTATAAACGTTATATTATAATATTTTGAACTTGTTTTGTGTTTTTATTAAAATTGCTTCGTGTAATTCTTGATTAATGTAATCGTCGAGTTGAGTTTCAACCCAATTGGGCTAACTCGCTCAACCCTAACCCTAAGGTCAGGCAAATTTCCTAGCTCAACAGGATGGAGCGAACAAAGAGTGTAAGTATTTAATTCAACTTATCTAATCACGTGACGTCACGTGACGCGCTAATCATATGCAATTAGCGTGAATTCTTAGACTAATCGTTGGGCTAGATTTTGGTATTAACATTCTAGCTCGACTCGAATACTCGATATCAATCTCTTGACTTAGCTCGAAATCGATTTAGGTCAACGATTTTTTGACTCAACTCGATCGACTCGCCAAGCAATCGAAAATGACGTCAAAATGTCAAGATTTTCTATTTTTAAAAAAATTCGCATTATTTAAATTACTAAAAATAGTTTAAAAATAATAACGCACAAATAACGTACAAATGCATTATCTAAATGCATTACTATATAATATTATAAACAAATTAATTAAATTAATTAACTTGATTAAGTTGATTAATGCACTTTTTCAAAAATAATCTAAATTTTTCGAGTCTTGGCGAGTTGAGCCAAGTTATACGCTAAGTACTTCATATCTATTCTTTGACTTGACCCAAATACTTGGGTCAAGATTTTTGACCCAAATTGAGTCTTGACGAACTAGGAACCTAGTTCGAACTCGATGACTTAATTCGACGCGACTAGTCTATGAATTCTACGCTAGCTTAATCGAATTAGTGCATAGATAAGATAAGATAAGATAAGATAAGATAAGATAAGATAAGAGGATGCTAACGCGACGAAGTTAGCTTGAGTTCTTGACATTAACTCGACGAAACTCAATCTTAAGATCGAGTTCGCGCCTTGATTCTAACCCAACTCTACGAGACTTAAGAGAGTGAATTAAATTAAGAAAAAAGTGTTCGACTCGATTCAACGATCACACTATTCTTGATGTTAATGTTTATTAAATTTTGCATCTCTTGCGTAAAAGACATGTTCTATAACGATATTATTGTTATCTCGTTGTTATTTTGTTTTATTAAGATAAACTAGCTACTTAACGATTTATTAAAACGTTTTTTTTTGATCAATTATTAAATTACATTCTTTTTTGTCGCTACGAGAGTGTTTTGCATGCAACTTGCTTGCGTCGAACGATTAACTATTGTTGTCTTGCGTTTTGTTTTTTTCTTCGACGTCTAATTGAACGTCGCTACGCTCTTAAGAGTTATTAAGATAATTGTTGTTTCGTTTGCTTTTATTGTTTTAACAACATAATACAATAACTTTGTCTTCGTTATCTTTTTTATTTTTTATTTTTTGTTCTATCTTTTAAGACATTTAAAATCGAATGCTTTGTAAACATCTTTGCAAACGTCGCACTTTTATTTTGATAAATTTAATTAATGCGAACATTAATTGAAGCGATAATTTTACGCACAATAAGCGCATTATTGCTCGTTTTTGCATTCGTATATTAAGTAATTATACTTTTAACACTTTATGCATTGCTTTATTTTGCAACTCGTATTATTAAATTTCGTTATTTTAATATTCGACTTATAGATTACGTTAAGTTAAATTAGCTTGTTCGACGTCTTCGCGCAATTTATTTACATTACAATAAAGACGTTTTTTTTCGTTCTTTTTTGTAAGTTAAGTTATCTTATTAATCTTTAATTCTTAATACATAATCTTGTATAATTTTTTTATTGTTTTTGCTCTCTTCTTTTTTATGTTTTTGAACATGTTTTTTACTTTAATGTTATATATTATTACTTTCGCGCATTTATGACGCAAAATTGTCGCAATAAATATGTTCTTAATTTAAAAATTACTTGATTTTAAATTTTTTTTGTTGTATTTGTTATTAATTTTAAAAACTATTATTTTTTTAAAACGTCTTATTTCTTGTATATATTTTCGCGCACATAGTGTGTTAACGATGTTTAAGTCGCACGTCAATGCAATTATTTTTGTTGCACTTATTTTGTGTATTCTTTTTGTCACTTTCTTTTCTTTAATTTATGTAATCAACTTTATCTCTTTAATTAATCGTCGCTTTAAGAATGTTTGTTTAACGTTTATTTTAATTGTCGTTTGTGCAACCAATAACGAGCTCTATATTATGTTCGTTTATGTATTTGCATTCTATGTGTCTTTTTCAACTCTTTTTACTTTTTTTAGTTAATTCGTTGTTTTTTTTAATCTCTTTAATACGAAAATTATGTTAATTCATTTATTCTTCGCGAAGAATTCGTTAAACTTGCGCGTAAATTTCTTGACAAAAATGCATTACTTAATTAACGTTATTATTGAAATTATTTCGAACGCATTTTTTTTCTTAAATTTATAGAGCTTCTTGATCTTTATTATTTTTGCGATAATCTTTATCGCGATTTGTAATAAATTGCGTTAAGACGCATTAAATGCGTCTTAATTACTCGTTAACGTCGCGTCAATCACGTTTATTTAATCTTAACAATTGAGATAAATTGTGAGCGTCATTGCTAGTAAAGTCTTCTCTCTTGTCTTTTCTCGTATAATAAAATATTATAATATCGATTTTCGCAAACTTGATGTTTTAAATTCAATTTAAGTATATATATAAGTGAATAGATTTGATTGCCTCAATACTTAGATTTATTTACAAAAAAATCTTTAACTTTAAAGTTAACTCTAAATACTTGTTTAAGTTAGAGCGACGCTAAAGTTAAAGCTAGACAATAATTTATGCGCAATAACTTGAATTAAATTTTAATATATCTAAATACGTTTAAATTCGATATAAAGAATATTATAGCAAGTTTTTAAATTTTTTTGCAATAAATCTAAAAACAATATAATTTAATTTAAAAAAAATCGACTTTTTTATTAATAAATGTATCAAAGTTGTCTTTTTACAATTTAAAAATATTGTTAATTAACTTTATTACGCGATACAATATTAATTATAATTATTGTAAATATTATTATTGTTTAATTTGCTACTTTTGTTTATGCTTTATTTAATAATGTCAAAATTAAATACGTATTATATTTAACGCACTTTTATTGTTGTTTTTAAATTATAATCCTTAAAAAGATCCAAAAATTTAATGCTTATTATACAATTTTTAAATTTGATTAAATTTTATACTTTACGTTTAAAACTTTTTATTCACAATTTTATTATTTAAGCAATTAATTAATTAAAGATTTTACAAATATTTAAATTTACTTAATTGTTATTGTTATCGCATATTAAATACTTTATAAATCGACGCAAAAACAATAAATGCATTTAAGAATAACAAAAACGTTAAAAAATATAAATAAATCAAAAGCGCATTAAAATAATTGTGCAAAATTACTTTAATTTCGAGACAAAACAAAAGCAAATTAATAAATTAACGCAAACAATAATCGATAATTTAATTATTATAGCGAAGATTGATTTCAAAAAGAGTTTGTTATTTTAAATAACATTATTTATATATAATATTTTGAAAACTATATTAATTATTATGTTGTTATTAATTTTAAAGAATAATTAGTATAAAAAGTTAAATAATATTTTAAAATATAAATTGTTAATATTAAATAATAATAATAACAATTCGAAGACGCAAAATAAAATTAAATTAAATATCTTTATATACAATTAGTTATGTTATTAATATTTGAACAACAAAAGAGTAATTAAATTGATTTTATTTTAATATTTAAAAATTTAAAAATTGTTATTAATTAATACTTTAATAACGAGATATTAAGATATAAGTCTTTTTTTTTCAAATTGTGCATACTAATTATTAATAAACTTTATTTAATCGAAGAGTAACAAGAATTTAAAGTCGAATATGCGAATTTCAATATACTTCGAACATAATTGTTAATCGAAATTTTAATATTAAGAATGTTTACTATTTTGAATAACAAAATTGAGAAAATAATTTGAAAATAATTTAAATTTAATAAACAAGCTAAAATACTACAAATATTATTAGATTGTTCTAAGATATTTTTGCAATTTATTAAGATAAAAAAAACAATTAAAAATATATTAAATTTTTAATTTCTTTTATCAAATATCTTGCAAAGCGCATTCAATATATTAAAAACAATAATATATATAAATAGCATCAATTTAATATTTTAAGTTTACAAGTTCTTTCAATAATAAATAAGAGATTTCGAATATTCAAAGAAAATTATTTAACAAGTGCTTTTCTTAATAATGTTAATAATTAAAAATAATAAAAAACGTATTCGACATACTTTCAAAAAAAGATTGTATTTATATTTATTTTTTAAAATTTTAATTTATATCAAAATCTATAAAATAAGAATAAACAATTCGAATATTAGACAAATTATTTGATAACTTGTATTTAAAAATATTAATTAAATATGTTAACGTCTTAAGCGCGCAAATTAATGTATTAAGAAACAAGTATATTCTAAAATATTGTATTTAAAGTAATGCATAAAATCTCGAATTGTTAAAGCGTTAATTAATTGCAAAAATGTCAATATTAATCTTGTTACAATTATCGAAAAAGTAAATAATGCTAATAATAAAATATCTAAAAAAGAAAATAATATTAATAATCGAATAATAAGTCTTAATAAAAATAACACAATTAAATTAGTAAATAAGTTAGATGCTATACGTTATTGTAATTTCGAAAACAATATATAAGAACTAATTAATGTTTTAGACAGTTGTTATCGAAGAATCAAATTGCTATACTTTAATAACAAAATAATTAATAATATAAGTTTTGCAAAATAAAACAAAACTTAATCTAAATTATATTGCTCAAGTTGCAATTTAAATAAACAAATACTTATTATTTTATATAGCAAAATTAATATTTAAAATACTTAAATATTAAAAAAAAATCTAATTTAAAAAACAATTAAAAGGTTAAAGAATACAAAAAACTTATACAATATTTCTTAATTCTTATTTTAAATTTTATTTAATTTTGATTATATTTAATAAGATATTAAAGAATTTAATAATTTAAGACAAATATATAATTAATAAAGTAACTCTTAAGCAAATTATAGAAAATATAGAAAGTAACGCAACGTAATACGATGTTAAGATGCTTAAGATCTTAAAATAAAATTAGCAATTAAATATTAAATTAAATAAGATAATTGTAACAAAATTGCGCAACAAAAACAAAATAAACAAAGAATTAATAAACAAAATTGTTGTAATTTTTTAGCAACAATAATTTTTTTATTTAATCAAGATTAATTACAAATCTTTAACAAAAAATAAAAGAATAAAATAAGCAAAAAACAAATGCAAAATCGATAAATGCGAGCTTTGTTAATTAAAAAATAAGAAGAAATATTGCGTTAAAAATTAAAAATTAACAGATATTAAGAGACGAATAAAATAAAAATTTCTTAAAAACGCTCTCAAAAACACTTAAAATTCGAAGACAAAAATTACTAAAAATAAAATAAAAAATTAAAAAAAAATTTATTGTTGTCGAAAGACAAACAAGAAGTTAAGAGACAAAAAAAGAAATTAAGTTACTTAAATAATTATAAACTTAATTCGATTATTAAATACGCATAATGCGATTTTAACAATTTAATAAGTTTTAATAAAAATAAATACGATAATTGCAATAAGCGAAGTTGTGCAAATATAAATTTAAGAGATTGTAAAAGAAGTTAGAATATAAGTTTTTTATTATTAAATATTTGCGACAATAACACGTTAAGAATTAAAAAGAATTAAAAGTTTTTGTTTAAATTTAGAGTTTTTTCGAATTTAAATTTATTATTGTTGTTTATATATTCGATCTTTATAATTTTATTATTATTTATATTTTTTATTGTAATAAAAAATTATATTTGATATTAACAATTGTATTTAACGTCGTTTTTGTTCAATTTAACAATATTTATTATATATAGATTTACGATAGAATTTTTAAAGCATCGATTAATAAACTTCTTAATTAATAATATTTCTACTAAATATAATATTATGCTTTATATATTTTTCGATTTTATTTTTTAAATATTTGTTCGATTTAACAATCTTAAACAATTTTTTTACAAATAAATTAAATTTTAACAAGTATAAATTCGTAAGTACTTAATTCCTAAGTAACTCGTTGTTATTTTAAGAAGATATTAAACGTTCTCTTTAAAATATTTTTAAATTTAAGTTTAATAATTTTAGCAATCAATTTATTTCGAAATTGAAATCTTTTCGATTTTAAAGATTTATTAAATTGTTAATTAATATTGTATCTTGTAATTTCTTCGACGTTATTAATATATATATATATATTATTTTTTTAATTTATACTCGATTCAACACCTCTAGGAATCTATGCGAGACTATATGTTTTGGTCAAATTCTAATTAATTATGATTTGACGAGTAGTCTAACGTCTATCTCTTAAATCGTGATTGATTAATTTAATAATCTTGTCGTTTTCTACGTAATTACGCTTCTTTCGTCTATATCGTGATATTCATATACAAAGAAATTCTTTATTAAAATGTAAAAATCGTGTTAATTCATCATTCACAAAAAGAAAATCTCGTATATTGTTTAACAGTCTTAAACTCACAAAATTTATACACATTAAAAACGAGAACTTCAAGAACTCACGTATAAGTTCTCTTGTAAATTGCGATTATATAAAGATCGTTTCTTAATGCGTAGTGTTTGTATATATCAATGTTTATATAATTTTAATGCTTAAACTTAATGTTAACTCTTTTTTGTACACTTATATACGTAGCGCTTTTAGTTCAAGACGTAGCGAAGACGTTGCTTTTAACAAAATTAAATCTTCTTATTGTCGTCTATTAAAATAAACGAAATTTCTTATTGTTTAATTTCGAATGCGCAATTAAACGTATACATAGTTAAGACAAAAGACGATTGCGACAATTAAAATACGTAATCTTAACGCAATCAATTTATATATAATAGAAATCTTTAACTTTCTATTTGTGTAGTGTACGCGTGTATAATTTTTTTTTAGCTTTTCTAAACTTATACGCACAGCGTTTCGAGACTTTCTTGCAATATTTTAAAATGAGTTTTTCCTAATCGTGATGTAACGAACATTCTAACGACAATCGACGCGTACAAGAAATAAATAATAATGATTATAGATAATATTGCGTGCTCTTGATTACACGTATCTTATTATACGTGAAAAATTCAAAATAAATTGATAGTAATAATGATAATTGATATTTTCGAATTTGAAAAATCGATTTGTCGTAACGATTGCATCGAACGTTTGCGAACGTCTTGCTTATTGATATTAAGAACATTTAACTCTATCGAATATCGCAATATTAATAGATTCGTAGTTAGCATTACGTATAGATAGTTCTCTCGCTAATCTATTAATCTATTAATTATATAAAATATGCGCAATAATATTTAAGTATAATTTGACGTATTTGTTGTTTTTGTCTAAAAAACAATTGCAATTTTTCGAAAAATATACTTTAAAAGTTTGATATTTACGTGTTTAATAATATATTAAAGTGTTATATATAATTTTATATAATTGCAAAAGTTCTAATAATTTCGAAATTCTTAATTAAGAATTAATAAAATTGTAATAATTAATTGCGCAAATAATAATTCGTAAAATTAATCTCTTATATATCGAAATAATTTTATTCAAAATTCGATAAATTTCTTAATATAAGATTTAAATTATGTTAAAGTATTGTTAATAATTTTGAAATTGTGCTTTTTTTAATAAGTTAAACGTAGTATAATGTTAATTACGCAAGATTTATAACTTTGTAAAATTAGTTTTTTAATATTTTAAAAGTTGTTAAACTAAACAATGCGTTTGTATTATTATTTGTTAATTATATATTAAAGATTTGTTTTGTTTTTAAAACGTATATTATCGAAATAAATATAATAAATTGATTGCATTATGTTAAAGTTAAAATATTACAATTTGATTATTAATATTAATTAATTAAAGTTATTAAAAAAGAATTTTAAACATATATTTTTGTAAAATTATTGTCAACTTTATTCTCTTATAAGTCTTTAGATTACTTGTGCGAATTCGCATATTATTATCAAATTATAAGTTGTTGCTCTCAAATTTAATTTACATAAAATAAAAATTGTTAATAATATTAATAATATTAATTGTTTTACTTTTATTTTTGAAAATTGACTTTATAAAATAATATTTAATTCGATAAAATTTTAGCGATTAAATAAATAACATAAAAGTCTATTAAAAAAATCTATTTTTTATCTTTTTATACTTTAAGTTTATAAAAAAAAATTATATAATAATCTTAAGATGTCGCAATTAAATTTGCTTTGTTAGTTAAACAATGCTAATTAATTTGATTATTATTTACGTTTATGTTAAGTTTAATGTTCTTAATTTTTATTACAAATTGTCGAATTAAAAGCGAATAAAATCAAGAATTTTATATTTTTTTTCTCAACGAAATTAAATAAAATTTGTAAGATTTAAATATAAAAATTATTATAATAAATTTAAATTGTCTTATTTTATTAATTCTTTTACTTCTTTTATCTTTTGTATAATCGAAATTGTTATATATTAAAATTGTAATTAAAAGTTTTTCTATTAATCTAAGTTATTTTTTGATCTTATTTATCAACTTTTTTATATAACATTAAATTGTGCAATAAAATATAATTAAATTAACAAAGCATAGCAAATTAACAATTTTTTAACAAACGTTATTATTATAAAGATAAAAAGCAAAAATCGATTAAAAACTATTTAATTTGTTGAAATAAAATAAATAATATAGTTTCGACATTGTTAAGAGTTAAGCTTTAAATATATTTTTGTCGCAATTATTTTAACATCTTAAACAATTAACGTTAACAATAAATTTTAATTAACAAAAAATATATTTAATTATTGTCTTCTTAACTTTTTCGAAGTTGATCAAAGTTCTTCAATTTATAATCTTTAAGAATTTTTAATATTTTTCGAAAACTTTATTCTTTATTAACGCATTTAATTCGAATCGCAATTTATTTATTGTTCAAAATTAATTATAATAAAATGCAATAATAAATTTTTGTAAATTTATTAGAAAAAAGAATTCTTTTTTTTTAATTAAATTCTTATAAATATAATTAAGAAATTTGTTATATTATTTTGCAAATTTATTGCAATACTATCTTAACAAAGTTATATACTTAACAACTATTAACTTATAACTTAATATTAAATTTGTAATATCTTATATATTTTTTTATTTAATTCTACGAAATTAACAACTATTTGCAAGAAAAATTTAAATGTCTAAAAATAATAAGTAAACGAAATAAATATTGTTAAAGAGATAATCGTAATTGTTAAAATTTTGTAAGAGAAAAAATAAAACAAGACTTAATGTTAGCTTCTTAATAATTAATAAAAACTCGATAAAAAAAATAATAATACAAGAATTTTAATATAATAAAATTATATTTTAAGTTTATATATTCTCGAATATGTTAAATAAAGATTGTGTTTATTTTTAAATTAATAAGATAACAAAGAAGGAAAATAAATTAAATTAATTTCGCATAATACTATTTTGTTTATTCAATTACGAACGAGTATTTATATTAATATTTATAACGTTATTGATACAACAAATTAGATTAAACTTTAATATTTTCGATTTCGCATTTAAATTGTTATATAACGATTATTATAAAATTTACTTTTTTCTTTGTTAAACATAACTTCTTTGTTAAATATTTAAATCAAATAATTAAATTAATTTTTCGTTCTTTTTTATATTTAATTTTGCGACTTTTAATGCGTTATTTTACTATTAACTTGTCGTCGAAAATTTTCGTCAATTATAAAAAATCGAAAGTAACAAGTTAGCATTATTTAATTCTATTAAATGCAAACATTAATTGCGAAGTATAAAGTTGCAAATTAAATTTATTAATACACTTTAATTGTTGAATTTACTCTTAGATACAAAACTTATCGCAAATACAATTTGTTTAATTTAATATTTCGAAGATGCTTTATAAAACTCGAATAACGTTGCATAACAATATTGTAATCGAGAAAATTGTTGCGTTATTATATAAAGATATTATTAAATTTTTATAAAATATTTGTTTTTAATTCTTTTATTTCGAAGACTAAATTTTAATGCACAATTTATATCTTTATTGCAATACAACAAGTCTTTACTTATTTTTAAATTTGTTTCTATTAAATAATTGTTATTAAGTATTGATATTTTTGATCGCGAATAAATGTTGTATATTATAGTATATATTTTTAAATTTAAATTATTAATTTTTGCATTATTTGCAATTTTCGATTTAAATTAATTATATTCGAAGTTTCGAATTTTTATTTTAGACAATAAATATAAAAGTATTAAAAGTATAAAAATCGAAAAGGCAAATCTTATATAACGTTATATTGTATCGAAGAACAAATTCGCGTAACTATATATAATTTCGAATTGTTAATAACAATCGCGAGCAATTTGCGCTTTTAAGTCGAGACTTTTTGACAAATTAATTAAAATTAAATTGCTTTGCGTTTGTTTTTAATATTTGCACATTACTTGTTACGTTTAAGTTTTCGTTAAATCTTTTTTGCTAGGTTATTTTAAATTGTTTGCAAGTTGTCTTCTTAGTTTGTAATTAATAAGTTATTAATATGCTAATTAAGCAGAAATTTACGCTAATAAATGCAACGCAATTTTGTATACTATTTATAAAAAAAAGTAAAACAGTATCTAAGCTTGTGTCAAATGTTTAAGAATCTTTATAATTTTTTTTGCTTTACGTCGCTATTTACTTTTTATTTTTTTTCTTAATAACATAAAAATAACAATAATTTATTGTCTACTATAATAAAGAGTTTTTTTTTTAATTTTCTTTGTTTTTTCGATAGCAAATATATATTTACAATTAGTTATTATTAAGTTAATATATTTATAAATAAATATATCTCGATTTGCATTATTGCTTTTGCGACTTTCTTAATAATTTGAAATAAACAATATTAAGATACTTTATGTTAAAGAAACAACATTTATATAATGCGTATTTTAATTATCTTTTGCAATTAATCTATACACAATTTTAATTATAATATTGTTAATATAAGATAATATTAATATATCTTAATAACAAAACGCAAATGTTAACTTTATTTAATATCTTTTAAATGCGCTCAAGAGTTTGCGATCAATTGTCTTCAAATTTAAGAATATATTATTTATTATTAGCTTTGCATTTGCTATCTTTTTTTAAAGTCTATCTAATTAATGCTATGTTAATTTATTGACATTTTTAATTGCAATTAATATTTGAAATTTGTTTAAATAACACTTTTTTCTCGATTTATCTTAATCGAATAAAATAGCAAGACAAGACAAACTTTATTGCTCTTAACTTTTATTTTGTTTCTTTTGTTAGAAATCTTGAAGATTTAATTCGAACGCAACAAATTATATTAAAAATCTTGAAAATTTAATTCGAACGCAACAAATTATGTTAAAAATCTTGAAAATTTAATTTAAGTATTTTATAAATATTTAATCTTGTTGCTTACTTAAGATTTACAAAGTCATTTTGTAAAGCGCATTTGCGTTCTAATTCGATTATATATATAAATAACAAAAGACAAAAAGAAGATGCATTAAAGAAAAAATAAAAACATTTATAATATATATATTCGAAGTAAAATTAATTATAAATGTTTAATATTAATACGTTTTGCAAATTAAGAAGAAATAAATATGTTTTGTTAATAAGCAAAAGAAGTATAAGAATAAGTTGCAATTCTAATTGTTCTAAAATTTATTTGTGTTTAAACAATTAATATAGTAACTCGATTTTTGCGAATAAAAATCTTAATTCGAACTTGTGTTTAAACAATCAATAAATATAAGACAAACAAAAATTAATACAATTAAAAATGTATATAAGAGTAATAATAATCAAGATGTATTATAAGCAAATATGCACAATACAAAATTATCTTTGCAAGAATTCGATTGCGTCGTAAAATTAACGCATCAAAAATGTATACATTTTAAAAAATTTAAAAATTTATATTAGTAATAAAATTAAACTATATTGAATTTAAGTGCTTATTAATTATTAATCGTGTTATTAATTTTAGCAAAATTAATTAAAGATTAAAATTAAGATAATTTATATAAATTGCGAATTGTTTAATTTGCATTTAATATAATATAAAAACAATTAAGATAATCGAAAAACGTTGTAAGAAAAAAATTAAATCAACTTGCAAAAATTATTCTTAAAAAATGATAATTAATTTATAATAACAAGTTGCTTAATAACAATTTTGTTAAACGTATTAAATTTAATTGCAATATTATTGCTAACAACTATTAGAATAATTAGTTTAAGAAACTTTTTCTTTAACGTTCGATAATGCGTAACAAGAAAGCAATTATATAATATATTAAGTTTAATTGTATTATAACTTAACGCACTTATATAATAATAAATTATAATATATAAGACTAAATAAATAGAAATTATTCTTACACAATTAAAAAAGAAAGCAAACTCGAATATTTTAACACATTACGTGTTATCTTTATTTAATATAAAAAAAATTACTTAAGATTAAGTTAAAATTATTAAAAATTTAGATTTAACTAAATATTTATAAACAACTCTTCGACTTTACGTAATATAAAGAGTCGAATAAAATTCAATTTACTAAAATTGTTGTTTTTTTTAACTTTACTTGTTATAGATTTAGATTATAATTAAATTTACAAAATTGTTTATCTTTCTACTTTTATATAATGTAATAGAAGCATAAAACAAAATTTACAAACGTATTAATATTAACTTATTTATTAAACAAATAAAGCGATACTTAAATCTTATTAATACGATTTTCGAAAATGCGAAATTTAACTATAAATTAATTTATTTCACAAATAATAATCGAGCACAATCTTTTTCTTTATTTACTTAATTGCTTCTCTCGCTTTTGCTTTTACTTTTTGCTCTCGTTCTTTAATCTTAAAAATAATAGACATTATTTTCGATAATATTGTTAATTAAGAGATTAGATGTTATTAATATAAACTTGTTAAAAGCAAAGACTTACACATTAATTAAAACAATATAATTAAGAAAAGAGTTAAACAAATAAATATCGACAACAAGATAAATAAAGAAGAAGAGATTGTAAGTAATAAGATTTTAATAAAAAATAATAATATCGACATAAAGATAAGATTTGTGTAAACTAAATTGAAAAGATACAAACTTATGCGCTAATTTATTGCAAAAAGAAGAAGTAATTGCGCAAAATTAATTGTCGAAAGAATTAAATAACGCAAAGAGAAAGAAACGCGTCGAGATTAATAAGAAATTAAGCATATTTTCGAAGAAAATTAAGAAAAACAAACGCGATATTATTATTAATTATAATCGTAAATCTTTTAAATTAAAGAAGAAATAATATAGCAAAACTTATTGTATATTTAATGTTAAGAAGTTAAACTTGTGCAAAAAATAAAAATAAAAATCAAAACGCAAGTTTAAAGTATTTAAGAATTATTAACTTATTATAAAATTAAAAGTTAATACTCTCGAAAATTTAAAAACAATTAATATATTTTAGATTAAAATTTGTTTCGACAATTATTTTGTAAGCGTTGAACTTAAATAGTTAAGTATTAATATTTAAAAAAGTAAATAATTTGTCGATTTTAACAATAATAACTTCTCAAAAGTAACGCGCATTTTGCTTAATTATATCCCAAAAAACTTTTATTGCGTAAACAAAAAAAATGCAAAACTTACGTTATTTATTTAAATTAAACAAAACATTATTACAATTAAACTAAAGACATTTACTATCTAATAAGAAAAAAAGAATATAATAAGAATCTATACTTTATTTGTTTCTTGTATAAAGATTAGATAATTAACAACAACAAATTGCTTTAAAAAAAATTAATCAAAATTATTGTTTAAATATTAATCGATTATTCTTGCGATTTTACAAAAGAAATTACAAAATTAAACAAAAACATATTCGAACAAAGAAACTTACTTATTATCTTCAAATTTAAAGAAAAAAAGTCAAAGACAAGCAATCAAATTATTCGCTTTATCGACGTTGCTAAAAAGAATTTTTCTTTTATTTTTAAAATTCGATTTTGCGACGTTTTTGCTTGCGAATTAAACAATCTAAAGTCGATCGGAATTTTAATTAAGATAAAAAAAAAGTAGTGTGACCGTCGGGTCGGGTTTCAACCCGATCGGGTTGACCCGCCCAACCCTAACCCTGGGGTCAGGCAAATTTCCTAGTCCAACAAGGTGGGGCGGGCGAAGAATGCCCGTCGAGTGTTCAACCCGACCCACTCAATCACGTGACGTCGCGTGACGCGCTAACCCGATTGGGCTAGCGCAGGGTCTACGCTAATCGCATATGGTTAGCGTGAACCCTTGCGCTAGCTCAATCGAGTTAGCGCATAGATAAGATAAGATAAGATAAGCAGATGCTAACGCGACGAAGTTAGCTTAAGTTCTTGGCATTGACCCGACGAAACCCGACCCTGGGGCCGGGTTCGCGCCTTAACCCTGGCCCAACCCTACGGGGCCCAAGAGGGTGGGTCGGGTTGAGAAAAAAGTGTTCGACCTGACCCAACGATCACACTAAAAAAAAGCAAAAGAAGATTGCTATTCAATTAATTAAGAGCAAAACAAATAAGAAAGAAACTAACAATTATAACAAGAAAGAACTAAATAAAAAGAAACTTAAGTTAAGAGACAATATCGATAAACATAACAAGAAGAAATTCGATTTAAATGCGAAATATATTAAAAAGAAAATTAATTTTAACAACAATTTATTTAGTTTAAAGAGCAAGAAGAAGTAATTAAGACAAGTAGAATTGTATTTGCGCAATTTTGTCTTGTCGACTTTGTTACATCTTTATCTTAATTAAAATAAGCAATTATTAACAATAAGTGCTAATAATAAATCTTAAATTTCTTTTTTTCGATATACGTGAAATGCAATTAGTAATTATATAATTTTTATAAAATTAAGTAGAAATTAACATTATTTTTGCATTAAATTTTAATTTCGAATATATCAAAGATATTTAGGTTACGTAATTAAAGTAAGAGAAATAAATATATAATTATTATTATCGAATTAATAAATTTTGTTATTACTTAATCAATTGCATGCGTTAAATTTTATTGTTATTGTTAATTTGTTTTTATTAAGCAATTTTGCGTTTTGTTATTTTTTTTTTCTAATTTACAAAATATTTATTGTTATTATAGTAGACAATTTTTGCGTTTTTTATTTTTTTGAAGACAATTTTGAATTTTTGCAAAGATTTTATTTGATGAAACGCTATTATTTGCGTCGTCTTTACTTAATTTTTTTTAAGAATCGAGTTACTTGCGTTTACGCGATATATTATTTCAAAAAAATTAATAAACAAGCGTTTAACTTACAATAAAGTCGATATACAATTAAGTTAATACAAGAAACTTTTATAATAAGACGATATATTAATGCAATTAATTTAATAATATAAGTTTAAATGCAATTTAAGTCGCGTATATAATAGCAAAATTATTTTATTAATTAAACTTAATATTGTTCAAAGTCTTTTTATCTTTTTGCATGTCAATATATTATAAGAAAATAATTTGTCAAAAGACGCAAATATTACTTGACGTTAATTTGTGCAAAATCTCAAATTTAATAATGCGCACATTTTCTCTCTTTAAAGACATTTTTACAAAGTTGTTGTATTTTTGCGTATCTTTTAATTTTTATAATTTCTTTAGATTATAAATAAACGCAATATTTGTATTCTTAAACTTGTTCTTATATATAACAACATTCTTTTATTACTTTTCAATTATTTAATAAAAATTCGATATTATCTTTGTGCAAATTTGCTTATTTTTGTTGTTTAATAAGATTAAATCTTAAATAATTGCGTTCTTATGTTCGATTTTTAAATATTTAAATATATATATATTAATATAATAAAAGTTTGTGTTATTTTTCTTAATAACGAATTTAACATAAGAAGAATACAATATTAAATAAGAATTGCAATTAAGTCGAAAATAAACGTATAATATTTAATTTTTCAAATTTATGCAAATAACTTGTTAACTCAAGAAGTAAAATATCGTTCGCAATTATTTATAATTAAACTTGTTATTTTGTTTTTACTAATAATATCGATATATTGCAAATTTCTCGATTATAAGTTTATTAACTCTTGTCTTAATTTGTTTTTTAAAGCATATTTTATTTCAAAGTTAATCAAATATGTTTTTTACAATAATATTGCTCTTTGTTGATTATTTTAATTAGATTTTATCGTTATAAATCTTGTTAATTACAATTTAATACGCGTCAATAATCGATTGTTCAAAAAAAGATATTTAATATATATATATATAAAAATCTTGAGCTAATTTTTTGAAACAAACAATTAATCTTGTTTTTATTATTAGAAAAAAAATTTATTGCTAATTTTCAAATCTTGAAAAATTAATTGTTTAAATTAATAAATCTTTAATCTTTTCGAGATAATTTTGTATTTAATATTGTTAAATTTTAGTTTAATATATTTAACAGTTTTGCAAATATAAGTATAATATAAGTTCGAGAAATCTTTCGTTAACATTAATTTTATAATTAGATAAATTGTAAAAAGACATTCACTTTCGATATATATTTTAATTTTACTTTTTAACAATTAATTAATTAATTCTAGAAAATTAATATTTATAAAATAATATTTATAGTTTTTTACTTTTCGATTTTTTTGGTTCTTAAACGCTTAATAAGAATAAATATTTTAATAAATATTTTGTTAAATATATTATTGTTACTTATTTTCTTGTTATTGTTTATTATTATTATAGTTACTATTTTTAATAATTTTAATAATTTATATTTTACTTTCTTTTCTAAAATTACTAACGTCTTCGAAGAATTGTTAATTGCTAAATTTTCTTAAATTATTTCGAATACTTTTAATTTATTTGCAAAAGATATTAAAATATCGCGAAGCTTGATTTCTTGTTCTAATAATATAAGTTGCGCAACAAAATATTAATTAAACAACAAAATATCTCTCGTAAAATCTTGCTTTCTCTTTTTTTTTTGCAATTAAGTTATAATGTTTTAAGTAAAAAATAAACTAATTTTGATAAAAGAAAATTGCGTTGTTGTTAAAGTTATTTATTTAATTTAATGTTCGAAGTTGTTATCTAACTAAAGATAATCGAAATTTGTTGCTTAGTTAACGCAAATTTTGTTAATGTTTTTTTGTCTTTCTATTACAAAGCTTCGCGTAAATAATTTCAATAACTTTTATATTTTTTATTTGAATTATTTTTATCGCATTTTTTTTGCATATTTATTTTAACTTTACTTGTTATAATTTGTTTTGTGGAATAATATTAAGAATTTCGTTAACAATAATATTAATAATCTTGATTTTATTTTTTACTTTATTTAGAATTATTAGACTGACCGTCGAGCCGGGTTATGATACCACCCCTCTGGCTCGACCCGGCGCCAAGACCGGGTCGCGACGATTTTTTGGAATCGAATCGCTCGAATTAGTTTAGCGCGCTTCGCGCTAAACTACTTATAGTAATCGACTAAACTACTTTGAGCGATTCGATTCCTCGAATTTTTTTTGACCCGGGTCTTGGCATTTGCACGTGACATTTCCGGGTTAGCGCGACCAGTCTAAGAATTATTAAGATCTCTTTTTATTAATTCTTCTTTTTGTCTCTTTGTTTTATTTAATTTAAGATAATTTGTCAAATATAATATAAACTAACAATGTTATAAAAAGTTATATTAAATAAATTATCTTAATTTGTATTTATTGTTAATATATTAATAATTAATTATTAGTATTAATGCTTATAAAGTAAAATAATATATTGAAAAAAAAATTATAATTAAGTTCGAAATCTCGAAATAATATTTTAAAGTTATATTAACAATAAAATCTTGTTATAATCTTTATTATTATTTTTGATTTAACAAATTAAAGTGTTATAATCTTTAATTATTTATTATTTAATAATTTCTTGTATTAAACAATTGCTAAATAAAGAAGATTAACTATTAAGTATCTTAATTTAGCTTTTATTTACAATTTTTTTACGTTAAAACTAATTAAATAACGCACGCATATTACAATCTCTTAAAGAATTAAATATTAAAAAAAAGTTTATTAACAAATTAAGCAAAATTATTTTTGAAATTAAAGTTACGTTTGCGCAATTTTAATTCGTATTTAAATACTTTATAATAAAGTAATTTTGCAACTTGTAACACTTTACAATAAAACAATTTTATAACTTTTAACATTTTTTAATTAACAAATATTAATAAGACGTAAATAATTATTAATACAATATATATAATAAACGCATACATAGCATTTAAGATACAATTATTCTAATTATAATGCTTTATTTTACACAAGTTATATAATTATTCTTAAACGCATTCATAAACGTTGTTGTATATTTTTGCTTAAATAAGATTTATTTATTATTATAATCGATTTTTATTTTAAATATTAAATATTGTTTTTAAATCTTTTAGCAAAATTATATTTTAATATTAATGCTTATTTTTTATAAATAGTTTACACTATTTATTATAGCGTTCGTCAATTGTTTAAAGTTATTGCATTATATCTTGTAACGTTGTTTACAAATAATTAGAATTAAATATAGAATTTATTCTAGAATTAAGACTTGTCGAATATCAAACATAATTCTGCAAAGGAGATCTAAGCATTGAGGCAAAGATTTGAAACGAATGCTTATCTTTGACCATTCAAGTAGGTTTATCTGCTCGACTTCGTCATCCCGCTCCAGCCGTACATCAATCTACACAGCATCATTGTTGTGATAGGGAGCCATCCACGGAAGCGTGAGAGCTTGTGGTACTAGAAACATTGTAGAAATACGATGGAAAGCAGCAAGCAGCCAAAAGGGACAGACAAGGGCTGCTTCAGGGTTTCCGGCGCCTCGGCAATTCCAGCCGAAGGATGAAATCTTGGCATGCACCGAAACTTCAATATGAGAAATGGTCGAATTGAAGAAAATACATAGAAACTCAGATCCCCAAAAATGGCACCAGAACCATCCGCATTCACAACGCGAGTCCAATCCGGCTCCCCCTACCAGCTGGATCAATCTCAAGTAGCCCTCCCCATGCCCCCCAAACCCTCATATCTAACCTCCCCAAGCTCCACAAAGCCTCCACCGCCCTCCTCGCACACATCTCCACCAAAGCCGCCCAAGACGCCTCCTCATCCTCAAAGAAAACCCTCCTCACGTCCTCCTCCCCCTCACCCACCGACGCCGAATTCATCTGGCTCGTCCTCACCACAAAGCACCACATAACCCCCCACACCCGCCTCAAGCCCGGCAAAATCCCCCTCCCCCACCCCCTCAACACCAGCCCAGACTCCACCCTCTGCCTCATCGTCCCCGATCCCCAACGCACCTTCAAAGACATCATCGCCCACCCTTCCTTCCCACTCGCGCTCGGCAAGCGAATAACCAGGGTCATCGGCATCAGCAAGCTGAAAGCCAAATACAAGAGCTTCGAATCGAAGCGGCAGTTGCGCGACGAGCATGATTTCTTCCTTGCCGATAAGCGCGTCATCACGCTGTTACCCAATTTTCTGGGAAAGACGTTCTACACCGGCGGCGCGAAACGGCCAATCCCCATCACGCTCGAAGGCTACAAGCCCAAGAAAGACGAGACGGGAAAGCGCTTCTCCGTCGTCGTGAACAAGAAGCCAGAAGCAGAAGACAGCAAGAGCGTCGCCTCCCCCGCACAATGCGCAAAGGAGATCGAGCGTGCGCTGGGCTGCGCGTTGATACATCTAAGTCCGGCGGCCACGACGAGCGTGAAAGTCGGGCTGAGCACGCTCATTTCGAAGCAAGTGTCTGAGAATGTGGAGGCGGTGGTTAATGGCATGGTGGAGAAGTTCATAGCGAAGGGATGGCGGAACGTGAAAGCGATACATATCAAAGGCGCCAACACGATGGCGTTGCCGATCTGGCTTGCGGATGAGCTGTGGGTTGATGAAGGGGCGGTGCTTGAGGCTGAGGAGGTCGAGGAGCGGCAGTTGGCGGCGATTGAGCGGAAGAAGGGGAAGAAGGGGAGGAAGATGCTGGAGGGTGGAAAGCAGGGTGGGGAAGGCGGGAAGAAGAGGAAGTTGGAGGATACAGATTTCTCGCTGGAGATGAAGGAGCGGAGGGAGAAGCTGAGGGCGCAGAAGAGGGAGCTGAGGGGGGCGGCAGCCGGGGTGGGTGGGGAGGAAAAGGCGGAGAAGGGGGCGGGTGGGAAGGGAAAGGCGGAGAAGGGGGTGGGCGAGAAGGGGGTGGGCGGTATATCAAAGGCGGAGAATGAGACGGCCGAGAATCCAAAGGCAGAGAACGGGGCAGATAGTCACAACAAACCGGCGGGCTCGAGCAGGCGGGAGAAGGCAAAAAGGCGGAAGGTTGAGGCGGTGGCGTGAATTTACCAATCAATCATAGGATGTAGTTCTGGAACACATTTCAATGCTTTTGTTGTGAGTGGAATAGTAGCTCATGCTCGGATGCCGAAGACAATCGACCCCCTTCCCATAGCATCCCTGCCTACAGCAATTCATAGAAAGCGCCAACCGCAAAGAACCCCTCCCCGTTCAATGGTGCGCCCTTTTCCCAGGCACTTATCCACGGACGGCTATATATTCGATAGCCGTTAAGCAAGCACACACATTGAAGTATTCACACTCAGCAGTCAAACCACCCATAAGGGGATGGAGAGAGCATCGGATATGTTTCGAAGCCGCTGAAGAGTGCACTGTGCCACTATGGCTAGGGAAGGGAATTATTGTTCTTATGATGTAAAGATTGGACTCTGTGTGGGTTGGTATGTTTGTAATGCTTGGATTGGGCTTTGGGGTTTTGTTATGGGGGGAGCCTTGTGTGATGGGGGTCGAGGTGGTGGGGAGGAGGTTGGAAGGGGGTAGGGAGGGTAGGAGAGGGGGTAGGAGGGTGTTGAAGTCGTTTGGGTGGAAAGGAAAGTATGGTTATAGGGCTAGATAGACAGAGTCAGAGGGATGGTATCGCGTCGCAGTGACGAGTCTCAGACATGGAATGGGACCCCATCAAAAGTCCTGAGGGAATCTGCCTTCAACATCACCCGACCCCCTAACTGCGACCTGATGGCAACGTGAAGTTTGCGGTGAGGATCTTAGTGGAAGGGCAAGGCGCACGTGTGTAGAGACTGCTTGCATTGTCTATCTAGGTGGGGTGTCGGACTGTGGAGTCCTGCTGTGCTGGAATAGTAGCATGCTGGTTTGTGAAGGAAGATGGAGCTGTGCTGGGGAGTGGGCTGAGTGGGAAGTCGAGCATCGGCTATGATATACTGCTGTCGAGGAGGCGGAAGTGGTATGCTGGTCGAGGATGCGAACGGGGTACTTGATATGTCGGTTGCAAGACGCAAAGTTGAAGCGGAGATGTCCCAAAGCTCGGGGGTGCTATGCCCTGGAGCAATATTTGATGTACTTGGTGTTTAGATCAGTTGCTGCTGTCCGCGGGGATGCTGTGTTCCAGAGTTGTGGGCTCGGAAGCGGCATCATCGTCGTCCTCTCCATCGGGCGCAGTCCGTGATATGGACGATCGGGCCATGGGAAGACTTATCTCATCTTCGTCGTCCTCTTCATCTGGCGCAGTCCATAATATGGACGATTGGGCCATTGGAAGAAACATCTCATCATCGTCGTCGTCCTCGCCGTCAATCGAAGAATCATAATCACCCGAAAAATCTCCGTCAGACGATTCCCCATCGTTATCTCCCGGCAAGACGATATTGTAGCGGCGCAAGTTCCAGGGCAACACAGGAAGCCTATTCATCTCGCGGTCGAAACGGAGATGGTACTCTCTCAGTCCACTTTCCAGCAGTCGTTGCGCCACTTTCTTGGAATCAAAATAGACGGATTCCGGCACTTTATCAGCGATGTAACTGCACTGGTGATCGTACCAATTTCTAAAGCGCTTGGAGCGAAGATGACTCCGGAAGTCGCCGTCATTAGGGAGGCAATGGTGATGACGCTCGCGTTGGAGAATCTCTGATGATGAGTTATCGTTAGCTCTTCTGATGTGTTCAGTATGCGGGCAGGGCGTCGAGGTACCTTTTGTGGCTTCTTCCTGGCGAGGAATTAGTGTAAATTATCGTGCTGATGATCTGCGAAAACATACCGATAGCTTTGCAAGCTCCATAGCGACCTTCTCTTCAGAAAAGAGCCTTGAGAAAAGCTTTTTCCAATCAAATGATATCGCCCATTCGCATTTCTGGACACGCATCTCTGGGATCACGAGATTGTTATACACCCCAGAGACCTGCAACATGTAGTGTTGCGCGAAAGGCCCTTCAACCTGTGGACGACAAAGCTCCTCCAGCATTTTGAAGACCTGGTCAATGACTACGGTGCGCCTCTCCTTTATCGGTCTTTCCAGGTTGGGGTGAAATGTAGCCAACGCATCGTCTTTGCAGACTTGATTAAGGGTGCAACGGATACGGCGCTGCAGTATGTTCGAGGGCTTTGGGACTTCAAGTCGGTCGTCGAAGACGGCATGGAAGTCCGATGATGCGTATTGTCTTACTTTAGATTCTAGATCCGGCTCTTGACATAGTCAGCATCATCCTTTTCAACAAATCGAGTTATTAAACTTTAACTTGCAGACGTACTCAACCATATATCAATTTTCATGCCCGGGAGTACCAATTCCTGAAATAAAGCTTCGATCTCCGCTTGAAAGAAGCTTGATACGCCACGGAGGTTGGTCCATGTAAGCGCAAGATCAGAGTATGATAAGGACGGGAGATCGAGATTGAAGATGATGTGACGCCATATCTCAGGTGGCACCCAAGACACCCTGGGTGTAGTATCTTTGGAATCCATCCTCAACCCGAATATGTATCGCTGTAATGTGCGATACCGCTGAGCTGTAGTATGGTAGTCCAGTCACGTTATAGTAGAGGCAATGTCGGCAACTGAGTGTCACCATAAGGTTATGCATCGAAGAAGCAAGTCTGAAATGAAGAGAGGCTGCACTCACACATTTGGGAACGACGAAATGATGGATAATAATTAGCCGAGCATCTAGTGTGTAGCGTCTAGGACCGGGGCAATTCTCTGACGTATGAGAAGCTACTTACTTTAAGAAGTGAAAGGCTCAACACTGAGGTAGATCACATATGTCGACACGCGGAACGGCCTAAGGCTTCACACCAATGTGAATAGGGACCCTCCTCACTTGTCATCTGCTGACCTTAACCAGCATGATAATGCGAGGAACAAAGAACTTCTGTTGATCATGCAAGCTACAGGAAAGGTTATCAACGGAGGTTGGCTTCAGATCCGTATACTGTATGAATGACCTACAGTACTGTTTGATCGAGACCTATCTGCTTACCCGTGGGACTGCTTAATGAAGCAGCACCTACCATAGTCGAAGAGACCATCAGGTGGGACGCACTATGCCATGAATGTGTATCCCAGATGCTGTGACAGATCGAAAAGATACGCGTAACCGCTACAGAAATTTACAATACCGTAGGATCTCTTCCTACGTACGAGATCTATTTGGTCTAGCCAACCATTTTGCCCATATGTGAGATCCCAATGCCTCATGCTCACGGATTCTCCTTGACGAATGCAACACCTAGGTACTGTTAGCGTATGTCCTTGAATGGAAGCCCCTATAGACAAGATACCCTTTGCAATGTTCTTCTTCAAGTCGGCCTTGCAAGCCTCAAGCAGCTTCTGCTCGAATGGTGTAATTTTGCCGACCTCGTGTATCTTTTCCACACCGTTTGGACCGAGCTCGACCTTCGATGCGAAGAAGTCGATACCTTCACTCTTGAACAAGGGGCTGTCGACAAACGTAGGCTCGATGACGCCCTTTTGACCCTGAGCAGCCTTGAGCAAGCTCTCGGCGAAACGCGCACCAGCCATTGCCATTGACAGTGTCGCTGATCCCGCTCCATCTTTGGCCTTCACGACCTCATCGCCACCGAATTGGACGCGGTAGATGAAGTCATCAAGCTCCTTGCCCTCAAGCGAGTAGCCCGCCTGCGAAAGCAGTGGAACAATCGTGGCTCCTGAATGGCCACCGATAACGGTGATATTCTCGTCTGCCGGGTCGGTATTCTTGAGCTGCGAGAAGAAACGAGAAGCGCGGACAACATCAAGGGTGGTGACACCGAACAGGCGTTTTGGGTTGTAGACATTCTTAGATTTGAAGATCTCGGCGCAGATCGGGACGGTGGAATTGACCTATCAGTGTCAACAACATGCAAATAGTTCCTTTGCGTAGACGTACGGGATTCGCGATGACTAAAACATTGGCATTGGGTGCGGCATCCGCGACGGCCTTTGCGAGATCGCGAACGATGGAAGCGTTGGTATTGAACAGATCTGCAATAACTCAGCGTCCAAAAGCTTCGCCGGGTGGATGAACGGTACCGTCTCTGGTCATGCCAGGCTTTCTCGGCACACCGGCGGGTATCAGAACGATCTCGGATCCTGTAAGAGCTTGCTTTAAGCCATCTGCATCGGGTTGGTAGCCGGTCACAACGCTCTTGGTATTAATATGGCTGATGTCAGCCGCGACACCTATTCTCAGTCAGCTATTGGGTACCGGTACTTGCTCTGACCGTCGACTGACCGGGGCCGCCTTTGATATCGTAAAGTGCAAGCTCGGTCACCCGAGGATTCAGCTTCATTAATAAAGACAATGGCTGTCCGATGCCTCCTGAACCACCGAGCACGGCGACTTTCGTCGCCTGTCAAAGTCAGTCAAAGCTTGCTTAGTACAAACTAAGAAACCGAAGCTGCATACTTGTCTCGCAGAGGCTGAGAAAGCTCTCCGTTGGCAAGCGCCGAGTGCTTGGCGTGTAGCGAGCATTGTAGGATGTGGACAAGTAGACAAGCTGCAAGGGATTTCGGGTGTGAATGTCCAATGGGTAGATTGGCACGGTCAAACGGAAAATGAAGTATTCAGAGCTCGACGGGAATGTTGCTTTAAGAAAGATCCGTCGCCGCTAGCCATATTAGGTGCAGCTAGTTCAAGCTTGCGTTCGGGGCGGTTCCGCGGCCTCTCGGAGAAATAGAAGTCATGACAGGTGTGATATCAAAGCTTTCTATCCAGTCTACGCGAATGTATCATGCTTGCCAATCTAGGATCTCGATGCTTTACTTCCACTAATTCATACTTCTCGCCCTTCGATGCGGCCACCTTGCCTTCGAGCCATCCTTCGAAGCTCATAGGTTCCCTTCCCAGAATCCAGCTCATCACCTTGGGACTGCCTAGAAGGCCATGGTAGCTGTAGTAGAGTACTAGTCTTTCACTACCGTCTTTCGTGTATGGATGCGAGCCCATGCCAAATAGTTCTCCGACCTTCTCGCCCATATTCCTCTCGAAGGATATAACCTCCGGTCTAACCTTTTTCCTTAAGATCTTTTTAGCCCTCTCATACTGCTCGCTATGGCTCTGCAGCGTTGTGCTGATGATCTGGTATTGGGCGAGATGTTGCCTTTCTCGCTCGTCCAAAATTACCGATCCGAGATCGCCTAGCTCGTAAGGAGAGGTGTCGGAGAACTTGGTATCGGCGGTCCAAGGTATTGTAGCGACGCCAGAATCGAGTATCTACTGGAGAGAAAACTGGTCCGTGAAATAGCTTGGGTTTAGAATAGTGTAGTTCAGTTCAGACTCCATCAACTATTCTTCCTACACTTGTCCGTCAGCCTTGTCTTGAGGGATCTCTGTCTAAGACGACCGCTGTGACCTGTTTCACAAGCTAGTGAGAAACCCTTAGATCAGCATTAATCAACTGTCAAAGCAACAGATGTTGGGACCAACATGTCCTCAACGGCCACTGCTAATCTATAGCTAGACAGAAAACCAGTTACGCACAATTAATTATTCCTACAGAGTATCCCAAAAGATTCCGGGGCCCGAGAGCGCAGAACCAAAAGCATTCTTCAGAATAAGATATTACGAGTATATTTTGATGATAACAGAGGAGCAGCGCCGCTACAGCGTACAGCCCATTGAGCAGTCATGGTGCATCAATTTACGAAGCTGGGTATTGAGCACACTGCTAAAGACAAAGTGTTGGAAATTCGGCTCTGCCTTTGCAGCATCACCCATGTTGTAGCCAATCTCTGTCTCGTGCGGGCGGAACGATGGGCCAATGTGGTAGACGGCAGTGACCCCATTGAGTAGCTTTTGGCGGTCCTTACTTTAGACTCAGCTCGGTCAGCTTGTACAACGTCTGCCTTTGGATAGCCTATTTCCAACATCTCGCGAGAGGCTTGGCTGTGATCCGCGAGCCGGAGGTTCTCCCCCTACTTTATGAGAAAGAGTAAGAGAAAGCCAGCTTGTTTACCGCGGGCACAAGTGACGAGAATCATTTACAGATATGATAGATAATATGGAGATTAGGAATTTTGTGAGCAGGCAGATTCGTAAACACAGGATCGCAGGATGCCGCGAAAATGGAGAGCAAAGTAAAGAAGAAGGATTTCGGTGAATCGTCGTTATTGACGGAAGCTGTCTCGATGTACATGTACATTCATTGACGTCCAAAGCGAGCGAGTGACGAGACTTTAGATGGCCTATGATTGGGCTGAACAGCAGACTCAGGTTGCCGACGGACGGCGTCGAGGAACGTTATGGAAGTCGTCGTATTTGAGCCATCATCTGATCGATTAGTGTAGCACATGGATGTTGTTCGCAACTGGCGATGTTGCATGGTCTAGTCGTAATCTTCATGTAAGGCCAAGGGGTCGTAACGTAGGAAGAGGTTACCCTCACATGATGGCTGAGTGGGATCATACATCAACATTGAGTGGTTTCTTCTCCGTACTCGGTTCCTGCCGAAGCGCCAAGGCTGGACCACAGTTATTTTGGTGGAGCCTAACGGCTCACTAGTCCCTACTGGTGCTTACTGCGGGTCTTGGATGGATGGAATACGACTTCACCAATTGATGACACGGGAGATAGAAAGGTCACTCGCCATGAATATAAGTACGGGTCCCCCCCAGCTACGGGCAGTGTTACTTCGTCCACCATCGACAAAATGCACCTCTCCGGGGTAGTCCTATTGACCCTCGCCAGCGCCTGTCTGGCCATTCCCCTGTCAGAAAGCGGTGTTCATGCCAGCTTTCAAAAGAGAACAGTGACTCCAGATGCTTCTTGCGGAGGAAGCAAAGGCTACACATGCCTAGGCTCAACCTTTGGCAAATGCTGCAGTGTCAATGGCTGGTGTGGTGCTACGACGGCCTACTGCGATAGTGGTTGCCAGTCACAGTATGGAAGTTGCACAAGCTCTACTACTGCCAAACCCTCGACAGCTCCCACGCCAATGCCCTCGTCGACCCTAGCAGACTGTTTGGCTGCGAAGAATGTGCCAGTGAGGTTCTCATCCTCCTCGGACTTCTCTTCACTTGCCAAACCCTACAACTTGCGTTTGGCATACACTCCCGCAGTCATCGTTCTGCCGACAACGACCAAGCATGTGTCCGACAGCGTCCTCTGCGCTAGCAAGAGTTATGTCAAGGTCCAGGCCAAGAGCGGAGGTCATTCATATGCGTCGTACAGCTCAGGCGGCCAGAGTGGCAGCATGGTCATCGAGCTTGAGAATTTCAACAATGTCACCGTCGATGCTGCTACCGGCGTTGCTCAAGTCGGCGGAGGCGTGAGGCTGGGTAATATGGCTCTGGCGCTGTATAACCAAGGTCAACGAGCACTACCGCACGGCACCTGCCCCGGTAAATTAAATCCCATATCTGATAAGATTACCCAGTGAATAAACTAACAACGAACAAGGCGTTGGTGTGGGCGGACATGCGACTCACGGGGGCTTTGGCTACTCATCGCGTGCCTGGGGTCTGCTCTTGGATGCAATCGTCGGCCTTGACGTCGTCCTCGCCAATGGCAGCTTCGTCCATGCCACCAGCACGGCCTATCCATCAATCTACTACGCCCTCCGCGGCGCCGCCGACTCTTTCGGTATCGTCACCACTTTCTATTTCAAGACCCAGGCGGCCCCAACTTCCGTGGTGAACTGGTCATTCTCCCTTCCCAACATGTTCCAATCCGTGGCCACCCTCACTTCCACATTTACGCATCTCCAGAACTTTGCGCAAAACGCCTCCCTCGTCGACCGTAAACTCGGAATGGGTATGTATATGGACGGCATTGGCTTTAGCATTTCTGGGACCTACTTCGGCTCCCTAGCCACATTTAACAACGCCATCAAGCCCGAGCTCCTGCGGGGCCTTCCCACCCCATCCACTTCCTCCGTCCAATCTGTCGACTGGATCAAGTCTCTGGTCCTCCTCAGCGGCACTACGACCCTTCAAGAGCCTCTCACCGGCTACAACGCCCACGACGACTTCTTTGCCAAGAGCGTCGTCGTGCCCTCTTCTTCGCCTCTAACTACCGACGCTATCAACAGCTACTTCCAATACATCATCTCCTCCGGCGTCAACTCGGGCAACTCCTGGTTCAGTATCATAAACCTCTACGGCGGCCCCGACTCCCAAATCAACGTCCCGTCCCCCTCGAGCTCCGCCTACAGCGACCGCTCAGCCCTCTGGGTCGCCCAGCACTACGGCTTCACGGGTAACACGGGCTCGCCCTTCCCAAGCACTACCACTGATTTCATCAATGGCTTGAGCAATGCCACGACGAGCAAAATGCCGAACACGGTCTTTGGCGGCTATCTTAATTATGTAGATCCGAGTTTGACGCCAAGCCAGGCGCACGCGGAATACTATGACTCGGCGACTTATAGTAAGCTGCTTGAGATCAAGAAGATGGTGGATCCGGGAAGTGTGTTCTGGAATCCGCAGGCTGTTGGGAACTGATGTGATTTACGAGACGGTGCGATATGGGAGGTCCGGGGGGTTCGAACATGGCACTGGCCATCTAGCATTGAGCAAGGTGTTTGCTTTGGGCTGAAGAAAGGGAGGTAACGATTGGAAGCTACGACTATTGACGCATTTACTCAACATCATATTAACGAAAGCGATCACTTGCAACAGCCATATTCCGCTAATCCTATCTTCTTCTTTACTTCTTTCCTTCTCTGCCACAATTCCCTTTACCAATACAGCAATACCTTATTCCCGCAGATTGACTCTCTCCCTTCGTTGTCACCTTCTCATCATTTGCGTCTCAGAATTCTTTCAGTGTTTTTCTTTCTCCATACTTCTCCAACTCCCACTCCCTCAATCGTCTCGCTTCTCTTGAATCCCCAATACATAAGCCCTGAAGAACATACAGACCCCCAACCTATCACCCCAACCCTCCAAACCCTTACCGACACGCTCCCCATTACCAAACCTTCTCAACCAGACTCTTCACCACCAACCCTCGAGAGACGCAATCCCCAGCATGCTGCATCAGAAACATCCACCAAGCACACCCGACGAGTCCTGATATGTCATAGGCTGAGTGAAGGAAATTCCGGACGGCTGGCAGGATAGTGGTGGGGGGATGGAGAAGGCTATATGAGCTTGTGCATTTGGGCTTCCGAAAGTGGTTGATTGTACTTACGAACGGCGTTGTAGTATTCAGCTTCGACGGTAATGTCTTGATACGCTACGGATACGTACATAGCTGGAGAAGTTTGATGATATAGCTTTCATAAAACATCTACGTAGAGAAAGGGGTATTGACATGAAAAACTTCATCTCTAGACATCGTCGCTCCGTACTCCGAATCCAGAGGATATATGATTTCAAGATCATCTTGAACTCATATATCGATTCCATCCTCATAAATCCCCCAACGCCCCTACCTACCTCCTCAACCCCATCCTCTCCCCCAAACACCCCAACACCCCCTCCCCCACCATCCCCTGATTCACCAAATACTTGCTCAACCCCCTCACCACCTCGACCTGCTCCTCCACCGTCAGGCCCTGTATCGCCATCTCAATGACCCCGCCCACACTCTGCCTATACACGGCGATAAAACTCTGATAGTACATGAACGCGAAAAAGCCCATGATGAACTGGCAGTCCATGCGGTCCGTGATGCCGCCGTGGCCGGGGATGGACTCGCCGAAGTCTTTGATCTTGAAGGTGCGCTTGAGGCCGGAGGCGAAGAAGCCGCCGAAGGGGGCGATGAGAGAGGCGAAGGACGCGAAGACGAGGATGTGGAATTGCATGGGGGCGATGTAGAGGGGGGAGGGGTGGAGGGGGGAGAGGAGGGAGAGGAGGTGGTAAGGGTGGGGGATGAAGACGGGGTTGGGGGTGCAGGAGAGGCCGGTGAAGATGGTGGCGCCGAGGTCCTGAGGGGTGTTAGAAGGTGGAGGTGTTGGAGAGGAGATGGGGTTTCATGGGGGGGTTTTGGGGAGACTGGAGGGAAGATGAGAGGGCGTACATTGACTGGGCAGATGAAGTACTTGTACCGCATCAGGATGTTGGTCATGCCGAAGCCGAAGATGATGGTTAGTATCCACGCTCCGACGAAGCCTTCTACGGTCTTCTTGGGCGAGAGCTTGATCAGTTGGGTGCGGCCGAAGGTGATGCCGCATATATAGGCGAAGATGTCGTTCGTAATGACTAAAGAGGCAGGCAGGAAAAGCCAGATCATGCCTTCGAAGATGTTGTTCATGATGAAGTGCGCTTGGACGACAATTAGGTAGAGGGCCATGTGCGTCCATGCGAATTGAGTGAATTGAAAGCGGTAATGGCCCTTTTGCAAGGAGGTTACGAAAAAGACGAAGCCTGATACGGTGAATGTCAGTACACTGTGACTTCGATGCCTAGGTTGGCCTGAGGCTAGATAGAAGGCTTACCTATAACATACAACATGAAGCTTATGAACCGATGATGCGTCGCAAACGGTAACAGAACCCTATCGACTAACACGATATGTTTGAAGTAGTAAATTACGCTTTCTCCGTAGAGAAAGTACATCGTGGTTCCGAGGAAATACCAATTGAGAGATCTGGTGAAGGGAAGATTCTTTGCTCGACTCGGTACATGCGCAATGGCGATGACCTCCTTGAAGGAAATGATCTGAAGGGCCGTAACGATGCCAATTACGTATATATGGCCTGAAAACATAGCAACAAAGAAGCCTCCTATCATGACGAGTGTCCATATCGTCCGAGTTATGAAGGCTTCTTTCTTCTTGTCGTAGTCTGATGTTGGAGGGGTATCTTCCTAGACACCAGGGAATCAGCCATTGTCTTCCCGCGGGAGGTTGCCTAGTAGGTATATCTGGTAGAGTAGCTGGCGCTTACCTCTTCCGTGATGCTATCGGCGTAGCCATCCATATTCTGTCTTAGAGGACTGCCTGGATCTGACATTGCATCGCTCAGCTCCGCGAGACTTGGCCTTCGTCCGTTGAGGTCATTGCTTCCTCTGTGCGGAAACTTCACGTTCCGCCTTTTGCTCGCCATCCTGACCCTCCCACCCGGCTATCCAGACTGTTCGTGAGTGCAGTGGGTGGTACTTCTTGGTGTCCAGCCAAGTCTTTCCCCTAGCAAGGTATGGATGGACTGTGGTATCCGGTCGGCAAACAGATATTGATGGCCGTTGCTCTCCCAGAGGATGCGCTAGGCCTTGAGCAAGTCTTTTGGGGTACAGGACTCTAAGCTTGACATAGACTTAGCCGTACCCCAAGCCAGGTTGAGACTTGAAAATGCGCGATCTCATTACATTGAGGGGATTTGGATGAATAAAGTATTCAGCTTGACAGGCTACCAAGAAGCGTCATATCGAAGTCTTGGCATGCATGCCACCGCTTCTAGTGATCGACAAGGATATGTGATTGGCAACACTCTGTGCACTTTCAACACTTCTACTGAACTTCTAGAAAGCCATCCAAAAGTCCCCACGTCCAAGGCTACTTCGAGGTATTATCACTTGCTGCCAACGATGCCGGCCTTATGTCAAAATTGCGGTGGCTTCTGCCGGTAGAATTTCCCGAGCACAGTCATCGGTCAAGGGCTTGATGATCTACGAATTTCTCAACACTGGCAGTGCGGATCTACTCCATGAAGGCTTACATGGAAGGTAATGGAAGAAACCGAAGAAGACGACGGCTATTCCGATGACGATCTCGACACTTTGCCCGTCCATGCATTTCAAGAGCTCCAACAGGATGCAATCAGGTCAACGCAGCAGCCGCAGGTGCATGGGCAGGGCCAAAGGCCATACTCGGGCCTTAATATTGTCGCAAACGGCCGTCTAGGAACACCTGAGCAACCGACAATCGGGGCCAATGGCAACAATTACAGTCATCAGCCGTCCTCCGATTACGGAGACTTCGACGATGAAATGCTGGATGGAGAGATCTTTGATGCCACGGAACAACAGAGCATCCTTCTGGGGGACAATGATTCCCTTAAGGTGGCCGACGAAAGCGCCTACGGGGAACCTTGGATGCAACAAGGATACAGTGGTCCATCGTCAGGTGCAGGGCTCCAGAAAGCTCACAGGGCCGTTGTTGGGCACTCAGGTACACAAGTTCAGGCATTTGGGCAGACTGGCGGTCGAGGGCAGGGAGGATTGTTCGTAGCACCTAAGCAAGGTCACATACCGGTCAACGCTGTCGAGCAATCTGCAGAAGACGAGAGCCTTCAGGCGAAGATTGACAAGGTGAAAACACCACAAGTTTTCTTGATTTTACAATACTAATGCCTTTCATAGCTCCTTCGTACAAATGAACTACTAAAGAGAGAAGTCGATGTGGCAAAGAGCGAGGCCGCGTCGAAGACCGGCGAGATCTCTATAGTCCGAGCCAACCGCTCGAAGGAGAAGCAGGAAGAGGAGAAAAGACTCGCCGCGGAACGCAAATTGCGAGCAGACGAACAGGCGAAGTACAATGGCGAGATTGTAAAATACAAGGCAGAGCTACAGAAGGTTACTACGGATAAAGCCTTCGTCGAAAACGATCTTGCTCGGGAGGCTGAGCAACGAAAGGGGCTTCAGAAAGTTTCTAGGGCGGCTGCGATCAGTAAGGCAGGGGGCAAGGAAAATGCTGTGACTACGCCAAAGAAGAACAAAGATCTGCCGTTTGGCGATGGCTTCGACGAGGATGAAATCCAGGCGCCATCCCCATCAAAGCTCGTCTTACGGTCCAAACCGGCTACACCAAGAGCTGGGGCAAAGCGCAAGCGAAAGCCCACAGAGACCAGTCCGGTCAAGCCTTTGCAGTTGAGTCAGACCAACAACGTTCCTGATGTAGGTCAAGCCAGGGAGAAGTCTATGAATCAATCCTCTGAGGAAACATCTCAAGCGCAACGAGAGGGCGGACCACCAACAGCGATTCCGCAACGTCCATTTCTGCACGATGGAAGATTCGAGGTAAATTGAATTCCATGACTGGCAGAGTGTAATGTTTTGACGAAGGTACTACAGATTACTCAGAAGGTATTCGATCATAAGATGAATCCGGATGAGAAACGTTCTTTTGAAGCCTTGTCGGATTTCGCCTTACCTTCGAAGCCCGAGAAAAGTCTCTCTAGCATCCTACTAGACGCGCTCTCACCTCTGAACACGGGTGCAAAGGTCGACAACCTTGCAGTGATAATCGGCCTAACCGCCATCTCATCGTGGTCACAATGTCTAGATGCAGCCATGGTGAGCCTCCAACAATGTTTGTTGATCTTTCTACTAACATTAAGGCAGTATCGCCCAGTTGTTCTCTTAATGGATCTCGTTCGGTTCATCTTGATTATCAGTCCGCCGGGCACAGCGCCTCATTTTACTGATGAGCTGACTGTGCTGGTCCAACGCACCGCTGACCTCAACCTCATCCCTCGGATACGTAGAAAGCCGCCTTCGAAGATTACAGCTGAGATCAAGACGAAAGATTGCCTCGAAATCCTGCATCTCATGGCTTACGATTGCTTTTGGCAGAAGGAGGATCTTGAACGCTTCTGGCGCTGTATGCGGGTTGACTTCATCGCAATGGCCCTCAAGGTCGATCAGCCCATCGACGAGATACTTATCGCTTTGGACCTATTACGCGCGAGTGTCCTTGAGAACACCCTTGCAATGATCCGGTCCGCTGCCGACGGCGATCAGGAGAACTCCGAACAGGGGCTGCTCCAAATCATGTCAAGTTTATTTACCGAGAAACCTCGGGTCCTAGAAGGCCAAGAGCCGTACGATGTGACCGAGATTGCCCAGCTGCGCCTCGAAGCCCTGAGTCTGATGGAAAAGATGTGCGAGACCAACCACGGCGGAGAAGCCTTGGCGAAATGCGTCAATGTTTTCGTTCGATTGATACGTTTCATGAATGATGAGATTGGGTTTTTGTACGATTATCAACATGGGCACGAACACAGGTATGACGGGTTTGATCAAGAACAAAATGGCTAAGGCTTACATTTACAGGATTGAGCTCATCAATCAATCCATGCGGCTTCTCTATCATATTACGACTACCTATCCTCATCTAATCAACATACAGGAAAGGCTTGCGACGACTCCAGGAGGAGCGCACAAGTATCTCATAGTCCTTACGCGTCTGAATTTCAGCGATGGCATCTTCTATGAGCAGGGCATCGAGGACGATGTTGTTGAGTGTGCGCAGCATTTGCTGGAGAACTGGGTCACGCCGGAGGAAGGCGAAGCATTGGTCGAAGCATTTTCGAGTGCACGGAAGTGATGGGTCAAGAGCATCTACGATTTGCATGCATAGCGTTGGTTTAAAAGCAAAAAGTCCCAAGAGAAATCCTGTACCACCCCCAAATTTTCTAGCAGGTTTTAAGCACGACTTTATCGACTAAAGCTGACGCGAGGACTAGCAAGACAATAGAGATCTAGGACGACTCGACCAACCTTTGCAAACATCTCTCTCTCGTATCAAGCTACCGTCTCATCTCCGCGATCATAATCCTCATTCATCCCGCGTCTTATCGCGAGAGTTACAATTTCCGGACTGACTCTTCTTCGACGGTTCCGATTGTCTGGCAGGATCGCCGGCAGCTGCTTCAGCATGGGTACGTGCGTCTGTATCTTACTCGATCTTCATCTCTTCCGTGTTCGTTTCTGTCGGTCCTTGACCTATTCCCTCGTCGGTGCACTCTGGTAGCGAAGCTTGCTGCGCATTGCCCCCTGCCCTTATGTCTGACGTTTCTTCGGCCTGAGTTGCTTGCTCTGGCGTGTCGTCTGTAGGGGGATTCATCACTCTAAACATCTTGTTCGCATCACGTTCTCGCTGGCGGCGCGCCTTCTGGTAGAGGTGCAGATCACTCATTGTGGTGGGCATTGGAGTTAGTGCCTGGATTGAGATCTTGAGATCGCGAAGTTGTTTTGGAGCAGATAGGGGTATGGGATGTCTTTATACGTATTCGAGCAAACCCCATACTGGCAGCAGCGCAGATGCAAACATTAAGAATGGAGGGATGCCAGCTGATAACGGGTCTTGTGCGAAGCTGCTGCGACCGTCACGGGACGTTGACGAGGTATTAAGTTGTTAATGTCTGAGAAGTATCATCTGGTATCCGATTCTAATAAAGAGCGAAACAATGGAGAAGAAAAGAGGCTAGTGTCTACAAGAAATGGCCGAGACGATGAAAAAGCAAAGGGTAGAAAGAAAAAAAGATAGGAACCAACCAGAAGCTCTCAGAGACATGGGTGGGGAGATACTTACAGGTGTGTGAGAGGCCCGCGAGAAGGCCGTCGGTGTCCAGGTGTGAGAGCCCCGCGAGACGGTCGTCAGAAGGCCGCGGGTGTCCAGGTATGAGAGCCCCGCGAGACGGTCGTCAGAAGGTCGCGGGTCTCCAGGTGTGAAAGCCCCGCGAAACGGTCGCCGGATGTGTTGTATTCAGGTGTAAGAGCCCCGCGAAACGATCGCCGGGTATCCAGGTGTGTATCCAAGTGTGTTCGATGGAAACTACCGAACTGAATGTCAGCAGCGAGTCTCGAACATGGAGCTTCTGGTTGGTTTTGAACATCAAGCCGCTGGGCCATGATTGCTGTTATTGTCAGATCTGTTGTGTTGTGGGTTATGTCCTTGTGAAAAAGGGGCTTCATACACGTGATTTATGCTTCCGCAACTTTGGATTTATGGAGCTTTTTATTATCTTCTTCCTCGAACCTAATCTCCTAAATTGCGTCGCTGTCCTCTCGCCGAGGCCTTTACTGCGAACCGCTGGTAGGAGTCAGTTTCATCTGTTCAGTGGCACCTGGTTTTGAGTGGTGTTCACATCCTGAAGGCTCTGGCAGGTTGGGAAAGAATCCGTACCCCTTTTCAACTTTACGCTCTCCACGGTCGCTTTGAAGACTGATACACTAGCAAATGCCTCCTGAGAGCTTATGCTCTCTGCAACTCGATCCCCTAGCCATGGTTATGAGGCTTCTGATTTTTCTGAAGGATGCAAGTCAGATTACACGGTCTGTAGAAGGGGAAAGGCAATCAGGCGCTCTTTCTATGTAAATTCATGCAATTGTTGTGCCGTGCCTCTACTACGACGACATGTGCTGACAGCGACAGATCACACTGAATAGGTATTGTGCGTCTTTAAGTTTACCTATTCATCCAGAATGGGAGAAAGATTTCCAAACGTTTCAAATGTAGATATCGTCCCGGTCAAGGATACACCACATTACCATTGAAGACCCATCGAAGATGGCCCAGAGATATCTCCTACATACAAATCCGTGAAAAAGGAAAGGCAACGCTTCCACGTGGCCAGGCGTTGCTAAAGCAATCGCAATTGGAAACATCTAGTAAGGTACTCTATCGTAAGAAACCTCCGGCCTAGACGAGTTTCATCTTGCTCATCAGTTTTCAGACTCAGTGCTGGCATCGAGTCAGCCTCACATGAATAGGCTGCCGGCGTTTTGACCTAGACGGAAAGTATTTGCATGTCTAAAGATAGAATCCGCGAATCCTGTGCCTAAAAGACTAAGAAAGGGCTTGAAGAGGCCATGTAATTCTAGCCTCCGATTACTCCTTACTAGTAACGACCTCTACGCTTCTTTCTGACTTCCCGCTCAGCGTTCATCGGATTGACATTTCCGTGCTGGCTTTGCTCTGACGTTGCTGATTGTCCTGCGGAATCACCGCCAGTACTTGTTGCATTGTTGGGTACGGTCTCGCTCTCCCGATCGTCTGGTGCTGGAGCATTCGCCTGTTGAGTAAGCCCCCTTTCTGCTTCTTGCAGCTGCTCTTCAGGAAATGTGGGGAGTAGTGGCTTATCCGGCCCAGTTTATTCGACGTTGGTTAGCTGTTCGGTGTTTTCCTCTCCCTCTGGCTGGACGCCGGTGACACCTCTCTGGACCGCATTGCTGGGCTCCGGTTGCTGGAGCAAAACGCTAGGACCCGGCTGCTGAGCCGCGATGCTGGACCCAGGTTGCTGAATCGCGTTGCTAGGACCCAGCTGCTGAGCCGCGGTGCTGGCCTCTGGTTGTTGAACAGCGTCGCTCTCCCTAGCTGCAGCTCTTTCGCGTCTTTCAGCCCGGGCCTTGCCTTTCTTATGTGCGGGCATTATGATCAGACTCCGACAGATTCTAGTTTTTCTAGTTTCAGGTAAGCTGATTTTACTGTACCGAATAGAGCGGCGTGGAGAAGCCTTTTATATACATGCAGCAAACGTGTATGGCTCGCTCGCAACGATATAAGATGTGCTGGCATTGACAGATGATGACGGGCGAGAGGTCGTGGTAGATTTACCTGCTGATGCAGGCATGGGGATGTGTGCTGGAGGCATCGTGGACTTTGATAGCGAAGCATAGATGTGGTGGGTACTCGGTGGGATTGAAAATGTGGGAGCGGTCCGCTTGATGTTGAGCGGGCGTTTCCTTGCCCATTTCTTCTACTTTCTATGCCATACATAGGCTGGCACCAATGAGTACTGATTTGCTTGGCCAGCTGGTAGACCTTTTCTCATTGCTTTTCCCAGGTATTCAAACATGTCTATAGTAATTTCTCTAACGTTATGCCCCTTTAAGTTTGGGTCATCGCCCGTCAAGCAGTCCATCTTAACCTTATTAATATGTTCTTGGGTTGTGTCAAGCAAGAACCTCTGGTTGGTAGCTCATGCCCCTGAGACGAACACCCTGTCAGCGCATGCGAAACCCATTTCTGCTCTGTCGAGGGCTTGGAGAAAGTAGAGCATACATGTTCTTGAGCGCTGATTGATAAATGCTTCAACAAGATCCAAGGAACTCTAGCCCAGAAGGATCGTGGATGACGACGAACAGCAGGCGAGTGTTCATGGATACAATACTCAAGCGCTGCTCTTTGCGCCGTCAGCTACTTGTTCACGAGAGAAACCATTCCTTCGTCTTCGCTGATCTATCTTCCAGCGTCTTTCATTATCTCCACCCGGTCCTATCGAAGAGCCATCCTCCTGTTGAGACGGCTCTGTTTCAACATTCCTAATTGTCTTGCAGAATCCTCCACCAATCTCACTGCAAGACGGACTTCTTCTATCCTCGTCCCCTCACTTATTCCTCGGGACTCTCCCCCACTCGTCCTCGATCCTATATCTGAACCAACATGTTCCTCCGAGCAAGCTTGCTGCACCCCACCTGCCGTGGCACTACTCCCCTGCCGAATACCAACCAACCCCCTTCTCGATCCAACAGCACCGAACGTCGGATCCGATGGCGTAGTAACTGTCGCATCGCTCAAAAACCCCAGCATTCCGAGTCCGATCACTTCCTCCCTATTATTCTCCCGGACTTTAAAACCGTGGCCTGGCATCCGCCCTGAGAGCGCAGCTGGTACCGAAGGACTTGCTCGCTCTGCCACCGAATGTTTGGCTTGGTCGAGCAGTCCCGGAGCTTTGTCGTTTGCCTGCTGGAGGCTATGATGGTGCCGTAGCGTCGCGGTGTTGAGGGCCTGGCGGAGGAGAGGTCGACATTCGCGCCTAGTCTTGGTAGAGGAGGACTGGCTGGTCATTGTTGCTGAGTTAGGGCGTTCGGTTTGCTTTCTGGGTGATCGTGAGCTGACTGCGGGATCACGGTAGGGTACTGGGGAGTGATCACATACGATGTCAGAAGAGGGACAGGGACGCTTCCCACGTAATAGTATGAGTTGGCGATAACAGACGTTGCAAGAGAACTAGTGAGTCATGGCGAGTTTGCCGGCTGATTCAGATGTTGTGATGTGGTTTGCACCGGCGTGGACTTTAGCGATGAAGCACAGATAAGTCTTGCCTTATGACAATTGTTTTCTTAGACGGGTGCTCGATGTTCCCAGGCTCCCCTTTGTCTTGATGTTTCAAGAACACGCTCCTAGTCCATTCCCATGATTTTTTGGTCTATGTTTCAGACTATCTCTTGTTCTCCTTCCTTCCTCCTGTTACACAGCTCAGAAGTCTTCTACACAAACCGTCCTCCCCCTCGCTGTCATTCTCCTTCACGTCAGTTTTGCCATCCCTCGCAAGTTTGTCTTTACTTCCATAGCCAACGCTTTGAGGACGGTAGATGAGTGGTGGTGAGGATTCAGAATGGTTTCTCTCTTCAGAGTTTTCGCCGGAATGAGTGGCTTGTTGTTCCGCTACTGTCTGGTGCCCGAATGATCCAATGCCCATAGGGGTCGACATCGCTTCCTGTAGCATCTGTTCTAAGTGCTGCCTCGAAGTTGCGTCGGTCTGGAAACGCACTTGAGGCTTTGCAGTAGCTGCTGGGACGTTCTGCGCCGGTGGAGGTGGCGAGCTGGCGGCGTTATGACTTGCAGCGTCGCCTGTAGTTAGGTCATTTTTCAATCGCTGATGCATGAAGCTGAGGCGGCTTGTTTGAGCAGCCCTGATGCGGTCCTCCTCCAGGTCGTTCACGCGATCGACACGTCTCGCTATTGGCAAGCTATCCATTTCTCCTAGTGCTGCAAAGGATCCTAAGTTCTTGCATTGACAGTACGATCAGTGAGCACTCCAAGGTTTTTATAATTTATCGCCAAATGGAGTCTTTGCTCCATTGATCGTTTCTTTGAAGCACGTGTCTGGTATCTTGTCTTGTGGTTGGTGATCCGGTGCCTTAAGCAAGCACCTTTAGATATCCTACCAAATTGGTTGTCCTGGACTTTTCGGCCCTTCGTGAGGAACAAGAGATAGAAACCGAGTGACACTAGGGAATGATGATACATCGAGGTGCTGTTTGTATATAGTATAGTTGATATGGCATGTAAAGCAACCATGAGGAATCTCCTTGTAAACACAGTGAATGACACAACCAAGACAAGGCTATAAAATAAATGTTGTTGAAGCCTTTTTCTAAAAATATTTACGAAGTTGTAGGTGCATGCATTGCCTTCCTGAATGCAATCTACTTCAGCAGTTCCATGACACGCGAGTAGGCAAAGTGAGCTCAAAAATCAACATACCTGGGTATCATTCTTATACCAAGGCTTACCCCATGAGAAGTCATAGAATGTACCGAATCCCAGTACTGATGCTCATCCAACCACTACCACGACTATACCAAAGTCGCCAAATTCGCTGCCAAACTCCCTTTATCGTACTTGACATATTTCCCCTTCCCCTTATCAATCTCGTGATAGCGATCCCAAAACCTTGCATAAAGCGGCTCAACCATGGCTTGTACTTCCCTTGCAAGCTGACTCCGAACCTCACGCTCCATAGACATAGTCTTGTGCTTTTGACAGAGATCCTCAAAGCTAGCATTGAAGCTCTTGAATTTCTCCTTGATAGTATCTTTATCTTTGCTGCTTAGCCCTTTAATCACGGCCGCCGAGTCGATGATGCCAGCGCTGCCCGAAGGTGGTCGCGCTCCGCGGTTCGTGTACTGAACGTCCATCAAGGCAGAGCATGGTTCCCGCCATGAGTCGAGGTAGGCTGATGTGCCTTTCTTGCGCCAAGAATCGATCTTCGCGGGCGCACCGCCCGTAGCGAGAAGATCGGAGAGGTCAGAGGAGCGGATCATGCGATCGATGAGGGCGACATTATTCGCCATGAAGACACCAAGCATGGATTTACTTCTAACCAGTGCTCGTGCTTTGGCTTCGAGGCTTGTCAGGAGAGTCTCCATTGTGTCGAGGACGTAGTGAGCGAGCAATTGGTTGCCGTCGGCTCCAACATCGAAATTCTTCGTTTGAGGAACAGACATCGAAGAGGATGTGTTACCAGTCGAGCCTGGGTTCCAATTGCCATCTCCTAACGACGCCATAATGAACGCAAGGGATTGAGGATATGAAGTCATCGTTTGCAAGCGTGTCATCACCTCTGACGTGAAGGGTAACGAGGATCCATCGATCGGTAAAGACTGCAACGCATGGACGCGGCGCCTTACATCCTCAATGATTTCGGTTAGCGAAGACTTAGCAGTCTCTCTGATAGGCTTCAATGCATCGGCGAAGGGCAATTTGAGCTCGCCTGTCTGTGAATCGAGCCGGAACGAAAGGTTGGTGACGATCTCAATGATCTCGTAAGACAGGAAACAGTCTGTTGTCAAGTTCGTCTTGATATGCATGTTGAGCTCTCGAAGCGTCTTTGCAAATTCGGCCAGTGATTTGTGACAGGTCGATTCGAAGGCAATGCCCCAATCTTCGCGCGGGAAGATCGCCGAGATGTTACCGAATTCGGATAGGAACATACCCTCAATACCGCGGGCATAGGTTCCTATACCGCTTGTGCCTTGACGGTAGATTTCATCTGGGGTTTTCCGCTTCGAAGTAGTTATGGTTGCTGAAGACAAGTTTGCAAGGCTGTTGCTTAGATATTGCCCTCGGGCTTCGGAGTAGATGCGAACCGAAGGTGACTTCCCTTGATTATACTGATCATCGCGTACTGACGGAGCGGATATGAATGCATCAATAGAGCCAAGCTGCGAGACCTTCTCCTGTAGTATTGTTGGGAATGGCAATTCTGCCCCGACAATGAGCTCAAGCCGCTTATATAGAGAGAAACCTCACGCTTTGTAATGTAATGCAGTGGCTCTACTGGCTGGAGATCCTCGGACAGCAACGATCGAAAAACGGTTTGCAACTGGCTACTGCCTTCGCTTATTAATTCGTTATAATCACCTATAGACTGTTGGTTGACGCGAAGATTGGTGATCGTCAGTTGCGATAAGGCCTGGTCAATTCGCTTCAAACACGCTAAATATTCGTGTAGACCAACTTTAGTGGGTCTACAAAGGACAAAAGTCAGTGAGATAGCCAGTTGGAACGGCATCGAGAGACTGTAACCCCGAGCGAATGATCCTTTCTTCTCGGCCTTTGTCCTCCGTTTGAACAAGCAATTTGTCTATAGCCGCGAGTATCTTGTCGATATCTATCCGAGCATATGTCAGCTTCCACCCACGGGCAGGACGAGGGACCCAGATCATACTGCCGTTCATTGTCTGCAGGTCTTGCGTGTTACTGTAGACCGGGCCCATGGCATCTTTGACTATCTGCGCTCCACTTTCGAGCCTGCCGAGAGACGCTTTGATTCTTTTAGAGATATTGCTGAACTTAGCGGCCTCCGCAAAAAGGACCTCCACCTCGGCGCTCTCCTCCGCAAAGGCTGCACTGCGTGCCTGCACCATCGCGCCGTGGCCACCGATAACCTGTGCTTATCGTCGAAATGCTAGATCTGGCAGTCTTCTCCACCAAGAAGCACGATTCTTCTGCTTCCAAGATAAAGTTGGGGAAAGGAGCTATAGGTGGGTTCTGACAGTAAAGAAGTAGACAGCAAAAGCAGGAGCGAAGAACCAGCAGGAGTGACAAGATGCGCGATTTGTGTGTTTAGTTGGGTGTCAAGCGGCCAAGCGTAGGAAATTCATTCTTTGATGAACGAGCAGTAGCACCTTGAGCCGAGCAAGCCTCGACCAGCAGATCTTGGTCACTTTAATGTCACTGGTAATGATGCTCGCGGTTGTGAATGAGGTAAGTCAGACGGAGTATCTGCGACTGGAATGATGAGCAAAGCCCAAATCAACCACGTACATGAACACACCGTACTGAATCGGGACGAGTTATTAAAGACTAAAGTACGGACAGGATACTGGATAGACTTTAAAGTAGTCGCAACCAAGGCTAACGTCATGTTATGCAATTAGCGCTTTCACAACGGTTGTCGCCCCTTGGCCTTATTTTTAGATCCCCGACCCCAACTTCTGGCAAGATAGTTTTGGTCAACTTTCGCATTTCGCTATTAAAACATATGAAATTAATCAATTATTACTCTAGACACTACGCGCTTTCTTAAATTGCTTTGCTTATAAGTTTTGATTACAAATTGCTAGAGCTATAGAAATTGCAAAGTTCGTTGACATATAAGAAATTCAAGTCGATCTTTGTTTTTGAGACACGCTTCGAAACTAGACTGACCGTCGGGCCGGGTTATGATACCACCCCTCTAACCCGACCCGGCGCCAAGACCGGGTCGCGACGATTTTTTGAAATCGAATCGCTCAAATTAGTTTAGCGCGCTTCGCGCTAAACTACTTATAGTAATCGACTAAACTACTTTGAGCAATTCGATTTCAAATTTTTTTTGACCCGAGTCTTGGCATTTGCACGTGACATTTCCGGGTCAGCGCGGCCAGTCTATTCGAAACACAAAAACTTTGCAATCAAATAACTTTTTTAATGTTGACTTAAACTCTATCAAAGATATGCTGTTAAAAGCGCAAAGATCATTCTATCAAACGTAAGATTTTAATAGTGATAAATCAAGAAATGCGAAAGTTGATCAAAAGCATCTTGCCAGAAGTTGGGGTCGGGAATCTAAAAATAAGGCCAAGGGGCGACAACCGTTGTGAAAGCGCTAAAAGGTACGCGCTCCCGGCGTCAAACCTTCCGCCACGCGTAATGTCTTCAACGTCCAACTCTTCGATGTCAAGGAATGCATCGGATTTTGAAGTCGTATGCTTCGTCACGCCGCCCGTCTGCTCTTTTATTGTCTCTAGCAGGTGGCTCGCTCGTATATAGCTTCAATATCAGAAAGTCACCACTGTTCAATGACAGCCAGACATGGCCAGCAGGTTCAGTGGTCACGGAAGAGAAGTCGGACCTAGCTCCCCACAATAGCGATCATGTCTCCAAGAGCCTAAGCACAAAGGGCTCAGGCGCCCTAAGTGACCATGTCGGTAGCTCTACAAGCGAAACACCGCCTGCCACGGACGATGACTTTACAGCCTGGGAATCTTTCGCTACCAATTTTGCGGCCGCGCGCGAATCGATATCATCCATACAATGGTCGTCGTTTGCAGATCGCATGTCAGATCTAATGCTCCCAGACTGGGTACAGGATCTCCCGGGGCAGGTCAACAAGTTGCAGACCGAATTGACGATGGCCCCAGGGTCACTGGCAGATGAAATCTGGCAGGAGGCTCAAGATACCGATGTCAACCCCGAGATCGCATACGAAGCCAGAGTGAGATTTGGGAAGAGTCTGTGCAAAGAAGAGCTTGATTTCAGGGCCCGGAGAAAGCGACATACGACGACAGCTCTGGCCAAGTACCTGGGGATACCTGAGGGCGATATTGATCCGGATGATGTCCCTACCATAGCCATGTGCGGGTCTGGAGGAGGCCTCCGAGCGCTGGTCGCCGGTGCATCGTCGTACCTTAGCGCGCAACAGGCTGGCCTCTTTGACTGTGTAACGTACACTGCTGGTGTCAGTGGGAGTTGCTGGCTACAGACGCTGTATTTCTCCAGTATCGGCGGTCAAAGGCATAACAGGATACTCGATCATCTGAAGAACCGTATCAACGTTCACATCGCATATCCCCCTACCGCACTGGATTTGTTTACGAAAGCGCCGACCAACAAATTTTTGCTATCTGGCTGCGTGGAGAAGCTGAAAGGCGATCCTGCGGCGGATTTTGGAGTTGTTGATGCGTATGGACTGCTACTGGCAGCTCGACTACTTGTACCACGTGGAGAGCTTGGCGTCAATCCGCTCGACCTCAAGATCTCGAACCAGAGAGCCTATCTAAGAAAAGGTGAGCATCCACTTCCCATCTACACTGCCGTACGGCATGAAATACCCATACCGTTGCCGAAAGAAGAGGTGGACAAATTGGACGATTCTGCATCTCTGAAGGAGAAAGCGAGAAAGGAGGCTTGGTTTCAATGGTTTGAGTTCACTCCATACGAGTTATGGTGTGAAGAATTGGATGCTGGTATTCCAGCTTTTTCGGTTGGCAGAAAGTTCGAAAGAGGCATGAGTGAAATTCGCGATAATGGTTTTGGGCAGCCCGAGATTCGCATTCCTCTTCTAATGGGTATCTGGGGCTCTGCGTTCTGCGCCACTCTTGCACACTACTACAAAGGTCAGGCTCGTCCATACCATACCTCACCAAGTTGTGTTCTTACCGATCATAGAGATTCGGCCAATCGTTCAGGGTCTCACCGGCTTCGCTGGTGTCGACGGTCTGATTGATGAGCGAAGCGATGACCTGGTCAAAGTCCATCCGATTGTTCCCGCTACGATCCCTAATTATGCGATTGGGCTTGATGAGGCACAATTGTGTTCCACAACTCCCAAGAGCATCTTCAGCTCAGAACGTTTACAGCTTATGGACGCGGGTATTGTATTTCTCAATTGGTTGTAATAACAGATGCTGACCATGAACATAGGTATGTCAAACAATCTGCCAATTTACCCCCTACTTCGAGATGGCCGCAACATTGATGTTCTGATCGCTTTCGATGCGTCTGCAAACATCGAATCCGAAAATTGGCTATCAGTCGTTGACGGGTATGCTAAGCAACGTGGCATCAGAGGCTGGCCTATAGGAGCAGGGTGGCCGAAGGAAGATGTCGCTGCAGACCCACTGAAAGCGGATCTTGATCGTGTAGAAAGTGCAAGCGTGCAGCAAGCAGCTGAAAAAATAGCAGACATACGGGAAGAACGCCGGAAACAAGCCAACGCTAAGCATCTAAGAGACGATGACCTTGGCTACTGCAATGTCTGGATAGGTACAACAATGGAGCGCGAAAGCGAAGATGAACCCCCTCAGAGCAAACGCGTCGACCCAAATGCTGGTTGGCGGCTTCGGGCTCCTGATGCCGGCATTGCGGTCATATATTTTCCGTTTCTTCCAAATCCGAAGGTTGAAGGCGTAGATCCGAACACTTCTGACTTCATGAGTACTTGGAATTTCATCTACAGCCCTGAAGAAATCGAGAAGGTCGTCAGCTTGGCTAGGGCTAATTTTGGGGAAGGCAAGGAGCGGACGAGACAAACCATCAGGGCAGTATATGAGAGGAAGAAAACCAAAAGGCTTGATGAAGAAGAAAAGAGCCGGATTCGAAGGTGGAAACACCAACTGAGAGAGTCAGGCGATCACTTTGTCTGAGTCAAGGCTTGCTAAGTGGTCCCTTTCTCTTTGAGCCTGGAGACTGATTTGTTATAATGTTTGAGATACCCACATAGCATAATTAAATGGTTTCTAAGAGAGATGCCCCGGGGCAGTGTATCAAATATACCATAATCCAGTCCTCTCCATACCTACGTATCTGACTTGGTACTCAACCTTGGAAGTCCCCAGTTCTTGAGATAGTCAAAGACAGTTCCATGGCGGATGTGAAGAGCCTTTTGCAAGCTCAGACTCGGGTTGATCGAGAGTCCAGAGGCTATACCTGCTAAGTCCACAGAGCAATGCTCATACCCTAAGTGGTCGACAATTTCAGCATATTACACTGGATTGAAACAAGCAATCTGGCTAGGTTTAATCATAGTGCTCTGTTACTAATTTACAGTCATTCTTAGCCGTAGGCTTGCAGTTATAATGAACTCAGAAGCTGTTCTTTGTGGGACAGGGACATGAATCACATAGTGTTGTTGTCAAGGTGGGTTAAGGGTTCCCTTCCGGCAGATACTGCTTCGGCTCACATCTTCCCTTGTCTAAGCAGATCAACGGTTTTACGACTTCACGACCTACCGACTCACCCAAAGAATCTCGCTTATGGTTTGTCAGTGAAGCTTCACAACGCGAGATCCAACAATACTATAAACGGCGCTCTAGCCATGATTGATTAGCTCCCACACATTGTCATCAAACAGCCCTGAATTTTAACATGAATCTCTCCTCGACATCTCATCGCCTACATTGGCGATCCTCACTGTCTGTTGTCGCCCCTTCGCAACAACACCGCCACCATGCCACCAGCACTCCCACCAGATCAAGTGCATCAAATGGTACGAGACTGGGTGCCCGCCCCCCTGGCCCCACGCTCCAACCTTGCCCTCATGCCCGCTCCCCTCACGGTCCCGAATCTTCGCAGCTTCGACTCCACCGAGAGCTGGAGTCCGCAGACCAAATGGCCGTCCACCCCCGTACCCGAAGACTCCAGGTCCAACATTACTGACAACACAGCCGACCTGATCACCTCCGATGATCCATGGTTCCTCGATGCAGCTATCAAACTCATCCTCGAGAAGATCCCACAGTCGATATCTTGCAACCAGCCGGATTTTGAGATGATTTATGGGCTGCTGAAGGGCTGCAGTGATACGAGGCTTCCGCTTGAGCTTTTTGCGTTGAGTGTCAATCTGATGGAGGCTTTGCCTGAAAAGGGGGCTTGGATTGGTCGATGGATGGATTCGAGGCCGGTGCATGGGACGGTGCATGAGCAGGATGATTGCTTGCCTGAAGGTATGATGACCTGGCTCTTTTCTCTCACCTCGATGCTCGATTTAGAATTTTTTTTCTGAACTCGGCATCAGGCGACCCAATCCCCTCCTCACAAGGCTTTTACCTTCCCACCTACTTCCGACCCGCCAACGAAACCCCTCCTCCACCGACGGAGCTCTTCGTCATCGCCATTTTGGCTTGCTCGAACAACATCCTCGCCGCCTGTGCTCACCCGATGAGTCAAGACTACGACAACCACAATTCCGCTCACTGGGCCATTATCGTCTCGCGAGGACGGTTCGGGGTCAGCCAAGTGAGAGTCGCGACACAGGTGCTGTGGAATGAGATCAAGACATTGAGTCAGCGTCAGGTGTGGGGCAAGATGCATAAGCGAATGGACCAGATCGAGCGACATGCTGCGAGGACGATGAAGGAGGAAACCGAGGACGAGCTTGAGGGGATGGAGGAGGGGGCGATAGAGACGATGGCTATGCGAAGGATTGTGTATGGTGGTGCTCCGTGGGTTGAGCGGTATGAGCGGTATGAGGGGACTGGGGTGGATTGGGACGATGATGAGCATGATGATGATGATGATAGTGGGGTCAACCAGAATGTGAAGTTTGGGACGGAGGAGACGAAGAGCGTGACGGTCAGCGGGTGGCTGGATGGGATCGAGTAGATGGATGGAGGATCTGCGGTATGTTAGTGGCTGGGAACCCGGCTGGGTTCAATTCTCTAGGGGAACACATACTAGTCTCCCTTAAGAGCCAGTGAGTGTCCTTGCGAGCTTAGGATTAATCGGCTCGGGTCAAAGAGCAGATCAAGCTTCCTTTCTCAATGGCCTTCGCTGCCGTCCTTAAGAGCTGGCAATTCTGCGGAAACAGTGCATATATAGGCAGGAGCTGCTGTGAACCAATGTTCATAAAGCCGAAAGCAGTTCTTTGAGCGGTATATGAGATCTAAGATACAGCCTACCTTTACATATCAAGTTCGAGGAGCCGCTAGGCCTTTTGATCAACGGCGTCTGCTTCTTTTTCCTTCTGATCGCCATCATCTTCATCTGGCAGCGCCCCCTGATACTCCTCCCACAACTCTCCCACCCCCTTGCCAAAAAGCTTCTTCCAAAACCCCTCCACTTTATACTTCTCATCTCTCAACTCCGCATTGATCCTCCTTACAGCCCCCTCTAGCTCCTTCTCCTCCAACCACTCCAAGAAGTACGCCGTAACCTGATATCCATTATCCCACTTACCACCCCTTTTCGCCGGTCTTTTCCAATGTGTTGGACTCAACATTGCCTTCAGCCTCACAAAATCCGCGATGCCCTCGATGAGGCCCCCAGGACAGGTCCCTTTCGCATTGTGCTGCCAGCAATGAACCATTTCATGGACTAGCACGCCGTCAATCTCGCTCTCTGCTTTGACAGCCTCCGCCCGTTGGTGAATGTAATTCAGCGAGAAGTGTATCTCCTTGTGGTCATCATCCAGCTCTATGCCCTTGGTGTAAGCCACACCACCCATCTCTTCAAGCACTAACGTCACAGAGCGGGTGGGGGGGATATGCGAATTCGTCTTTGTGGGGTGGTAGAGGGTTGAGAGGACTGTTTGTACGGCATCGGAGAGGGCGGTAGAGATCTCGCAGTGGCTCAGAAACAGGGCAGCGCCAGGGTGTGTGAGATCGTTGATCTGGATGCGGAGTTTAGGGGTGGGAAAATTGGGATGGGGATGCGGGCGGTTTGTGGTCTCTGAACGCTGTTTGGAGGGGGATGAGGAGCGGATAGGCAATGGGGACGGCGTAGGCTCCGAGGGTGCTGAGCTCATGGCGAGGGGTGTTGGTATCAGCTTGGACTGGGGAGCGTTCTTCATCGTGGGCTGTCAAAAAGAGCCTTCATCCATCGAATAAAGGTCTCATAAAGTAAGAGACATTCCTTGCAGCGACGTCTGATGACACGTGACTGCGCGACTGACTAGCGTGCCATTGACGCGTACTGAGGACCGACCCTTCTTACTCTGATCAAGAATCTCGCATAGAAAGTCACAACGTTTCAGTCACTCGCAACCAGAAAGGAGATGGAGAGGCTCAGACAGAGCATATTCACTGAAAACGAGTGGACTGCCTGGGTGTCCGATTACCAGGAGAAATGGATCCACGCGGATCCCCATTGGATCTGCTGTTGTCAGCTCCCCAGCAATCAACCTCCTGTGCCGGGTACAGCGGAGTATAATTCGATGTGCATATTCCAACCGAACACTTTCTACTGGCAGAGAAGTATGACCGTTGGTGAAATGCGGAAAGTGTCTTTGCAAGATGCCTATCTCCACAAGAAGGATGGCTGCATTTGCAAGGCTCGTGCCATTGATCACCCGGACCATCCATTCGTACTGACCGTAGATGGCTTTGATCGGGCTCACGGCGCCCGAAGTAGCATGGCAAAGGTCTCCGTTGACTTTCGCGACGAGCCACTTACTACTCCCAATGCAGTGAGAAAAGCAATGGCGATATTGGAGGACCCAATTCGCGACTGTGAATTCGAGACGATTAATGTCGTTCCGCGTCCGTTCCGGCTATGGCCCTTGGTCGAGCACGTAGCCTGGTTCACCAATGATAGCTCATTTGATATTTCCAAAATTACGGACGGGGAAGAGCGAGCGCAGATGGTTGCCTTAATTGGCACCATGCTACTCACAGTAGTCAACGTTTTGATCTCGCAAGAATTGTTTACGACGCAAAATACACCGATTATGCGCAATCTTAGCCTTACATTGGCTCTCTTCTTAAAATTCGGCGACGTGGTTGACAGGGAGGAGATATGTCCCTCGAACGAGAACGGTTGGGCCTGGGTCGTACTATGCCTTGCAGAGGAGCGTAATGTGGATATCCAAGGGGTAGACGGCATCGACATTATCATCAAGACCATACGCGAAAAAGGAACCGAGCTGGATGCTAGAAGGAGCCGTCAGCGAGGCAATTGGTGGCTAAGAGAGCAATGGGGCCTGATGAGGTTACCTACCGAGAAAGAAGTTGAAGAGTATGCAGCCAACGAGGGACAGCCTCCTTGCAAACGAGGCACTGGGACTCGAAGGAAATGGCCCCTGGAAGATGACTATGACCCAGACGGTCTGCGCTACTGGAAGCGGTGGAACTTGCAGGATGAGTACAAGCTTTACCTGAAGGACTCAGCGAAACGCAAACGTGGGAAGCAGCCAAAGATAACAACGGCAACGAGGTTCACGAAAAAGCCCGCTCAGCGAATGAAGATACTCGACTGAGTCCCTGTATGCCACTGAACGCTACTCGCAACTGCTGCCGAAGGACGATCGATACTACATACCGGCGCGAACCCGTTGCGCATGAGCTTGGCAAGCGCATCAAATCCGAGCCCTCTATCTCCTCTAAGTCGTCAAACGGTGTGATTGCCATCATTCGACATCTATCGTGAATCTAGTCGTTGGACGATCAATCCATTTATCATCCCGTCGTTGGTGTTTCAGATACTGCAGAGCACTATGCCGCTGCTCGGCAGGACACAGAAGCGACTACCTTGCCTGGCCATGGCATTTTCGTAGCCTTGAGCCATCTAGAAAACATTGCTTAGCTCTAGGTCTGTAAGGTAGTCTAGCATTACAGTATATATCGTCTATATCATGAGATGGCATGATGCACTACTCAGGGGCTCACCTTGGAGAACGGATTGCGAGATCAAGGGTCTGAGTATTGAGCCTTGACTTACCAGATGCCAACGACTCCAACATGTCCTCAACGTCCTTGGCCATCGGAGCTACCGAGCACTTCGAAAGTGTAGAGAAGAGATAATGAGCTTGGCAATGACCAGACTCACATACGATCTCCGAGCCCGGTCGATGTGTTGTTATGATTGGACATAATATAAGAGCTATCGGATTTGCGCTTCGTCCTTTGCTAGGCCAGCCCATGGGTGGCTCTATCGGGTTCTGAAGGATAGGTACCCTTCGTTTTAGAGAGGCTCCAGGCTCCAGTCAAGGGGTCGAGGTTGTTTTGATTGCCTTGTGTGTAAAGCGTTGGCTAGAAGGAACAAGACCATTGATTTCCGACCATATTGGTGTTAGATAATAAGATAAATTGTTCAGCTGCTTGCTGTGGAGACACTTTTGTGTTAGGTTGACTCGACGTCGAAGTTGTACCGTCGAAACTGCCACAACTTTTCTCGCTTTCACGAGGTCAAGTCCAAAGACCCTAGACTTGACAGCCGAAAAATCTGCTAAGAGAAGAAGCGTAGATGCTGCAAGGGTCCGAGAGAGAGGAGTGAGATCTTGATGGATTTGATAAGCCATGCAGAGTAGGACAACAAATGCATAATCTGGGAAAAGAAGATATTGGAGACTTTTTGGTTGTAAAGAAACGCAGCTTTTGTGTGCTCGAACCTGTAATATGTTGACTCTAGAATCTCTTATATCTGCGAACGACGAAAGGATATACTGTCTTGTGTTCGACCCAGCGATACAGAGTCTCCTCATTAGTTGCTGGAGTGTCAGACTTCTTGAATTCGAAAACAGTAACACAACATTCTTGTAAGAGCTCTTGATTCGAATCGCGACCCACCCATAGTTACTATGTTTCTTCCCATGTGCATTGAAAATTCCACACCCTCAGCCCTATCCAGGATTTCAAAACAGCAAAGATTCCCCCCGAAGCCCAGAGCCCGATGGCTCTGGGGTTCGAGGCTATAGAAACGACTCGAAGTCTTTTCTAACCGCGACTCCCTGGGTGGGAGGTTTTTCTGAAGTCGATGTCTGCCGGAATGGGCCCCCGGCCTTTCTTTGACCAGACTCCGAAATGCGCCGGAAAGTGGGGACCCTATTGAAATCGATCGATGTCTGCCGGAATCGAACCCCCGGCCTTTCTTTGACCAGACTCCGAAATGCGCCGGAAAGTGGGGTTTCTGCTCGGTTGAACCGCTCGACCATGGGACCTGCTAGTTAGTACACATATTTCTTCCAATTATGCCCTATATTCCAACAGATTCCGCCACTTTACCGCAATTGGTATGCCCTCTGAACATTGCAGATGTAAGACATAATATACCAACAAGGTCAGGCACATCAGAGCAGCGATATTCTTATCCACACAAACAATATAGTGACGCATTGGAAGCTCTCAGGTATCGCAATGCACACGTGGTCAGCATAATTAAGAGGACAACAAAGCCGCTTTGTTCACGTCATGATTGGATCTCTGATACCGTCTCTGGCCTCTCTATAAAGAGATCATATCCAAGAAAGAGTATTCCACCTACAATATGAGACTCTCACAGAAACGACCTATCCTATGTGGTGGCGCGGTACACTTCTCAGGGGTTACTCGTGACACGTATTTTCGGGACCTTCTCCGAACCCTGCTTTTAGGTTGAGTGAGAGGAATGATTCAGTCCATCAACTTTCCGTCTTTGCGTTCTTTCATGAATGCCAAGAATCGAGTCCACCACATCGTTCCGGCGCACTAGATACCACGTCGCGACTGTACGTATGTCCCTCTTGTAATCAAGTCGAAAGGAAGCGTGCATGCTCGATGATCTCGAACGAGGTAACTGAGAGAAGAGACTACACAGTAGTGTAAGGTAGTCACAATGTCGACGGAGAGCAGTCCAGAAATCACATGCTAACGCGGTAACAGCGCTTAATCTAGCGCGACGAGGCCAGGCCAATGACGTACGAGTATCAAGGTGCATCAAAGGCCTGTTCAACTTCATATGATTGGTTGCTTCCACGACAGCTGAGCAACGTGACGGACCAGAACATCCCCGTCTTCAAGTCTCGCAACTTGATATAGCTTTAGTCATTCATGTTTGGAGCGCCGTCGGATTGGATATTTCGTTCTCGGGGAAACAATTGGCCATGCTATGGATGCCATCTTCAGATAACATAATCCTTGGGAGCTTCTTCTCTCTTTCCCTTTCAGGAAGTCTCACAGTTTCATGGTCAGTATTCCACGATATGATTCAGCTGTTGTGCCTGGTCTGATATCTGGCTCAGGCTTCCTTACTCCGTCAGATTGTAGCAGGTCCGCGTTCTCGGCACCCTGAAGCTGGACTTGACCTTTGCTACGTCACAGACCACAGTACGCGCATACATACCTGTTCCAAAGATCATAACCGAACGTATGACCTTTGCAAATCCCAGTCATCGCAACCTCCGGTCCTTCCTCAACCTACCCACAACGAGCCTACCGCAACCCTACGGACTCCCTCGTCAAATTCCTCGACTACAAGCACGGCGCCAACTGGGCAATATGGGAGTTTCGTGCCGAGGGCACGGGCTACCCCGATTCAGAGGTCTACCATCGAATACGGCACTACCCATGGCCGGACCATCACCCTCCACCTTTTGCCCTCATACCCAACATCATGGCTAGCATGCGCGATTGGCTGAAAGGCATAGATGCGCCTAAAGACCGAGTCGTTGTCGTGCACTGTAAAGCCGGTAAAGGACGAAGCGGCACCGTGGCTTGCAGCTACCTGATCAGCGAAGAAGGCTGGACGGTCGAGGATGCTTTATCAACATTCACAGCCCGGCGCATGCGTTCTGGGTTCGGCGCTGGTGTCAGCATACCAAGCCAATTGCGATGGGTAAGCTATGTCGATCAGTGGGCGAAAAACCAGAAGCTCTACGTCGAGCGCCAGATCGAAATCCTAGACCTCCACGTTTGGGGCCTCAGAGACGGCGTAAAGGTAGCCGTAGAAGGATATATAAAAGAAGGCCGTACCATAAGAACATTTCATATCTTCAACAAACACGAAAGACACCTCGTCGACGGTAGCAGCCCCAGCGAACCCTCCCTTCCGGACCCCGATCCCACACCAAATGAAAAGAAAACTCCAAACTCAGCCTCAGCACCGCACCTCCCCGGTATGAAGCATGCTCATACCCAGCCCATCATCAGAAGCACCTCTTCAGAGCACCTCACCGGCGCCCCAGCCGTTCTCTTCCGCCCCTCCACCCCCCTCATCCTCCCCACCTCCGACATCAACATCGACTTCGAACGCCGCAACAAAGCCACCTACGGCTGGACCATGGTCACCGCCGTCGCGCACGTCTGGTTCAACGCCTTCTTCGAATCCCAAGACCCCGAAAACCACGGCGACGGCGTCTTCGAGATCGAGTGGGATGCTATGGACGGCATCAAAGGCAGTGCTAGAAAAGGCACTCGAGCGCTTGACCGGCTAGCAGTCGTTTGGAGAGCAGTTGGCGATGGTAAGGGTAGGGTGGTTGGGGAGCCGAGGGAAGGGCAGCCGGTGCCAGAGACGAGAGCTGCTGATTGGAAGGGTGCGAATGAGGAGAAGCGGGGGTTGGGGAAGGATCTGGGCCTGAGGATGGAGTCGCCGGTTAGTGCGAATGTGAGTAAGGCTAGTAGTATCAAGAGTGGGAATGGCGAGTCCGTCAAGGGTGGTGAGGACGGGAGGATGAGTGTGAAGACTCATGGGCCGAGTGGAGAGGATCATATCCCCCATATGCATATGGGAGATTGGTATGCTGGTGGACCGAAGGCTACAACCTCGGAACCGCGATTGGCAAAGGAGAAGAGGTTTGGGGAGGTGGGAATGAGCAAGGTGGCAGGGATAGCCGCGGGTATGAAGGATGTTAGCGTTGCGGAGGTTGATAAGGCGAAGGCGGTCAAGGACGAGCACGATTGAATTGGAGGCTAAAACCTCTTCAGTGCGATGGGTCAGGGGTTACCTTCCGGGCATCAGCGAGCATTGCCAGGCGTCCCTTACGGTTCTAGCAGGAAGCATGCACACATACCTCAGTAGTCCATACCTAGATCCAAAATGTCATCTCCCAATAGTAGAAGGCGGGAGAAGCGAATTGTATCTGTGGCTAGGTACAATATAATGTACACAAACGCCGCCCAATGAGGCCACCCCCATTTCCATGCAAATATATAAACCCCACCCAAACCCGCCAACAGGCCGGACTCAGACAGTACTCTCACACAACGACCTCCCCCCCATCGATCAGCACAGGCTGCCACTTGGCACCCACGCCCTCCACATCGCTCGGCACCCTAACCTCCACCGGGCTATAGAGATACCACCCCTTAAGCGCATGAACCGCAGCCCCCGTCCGCGCCTCGTTCAGACTTGCTCCTTGCCCTTCGCCCAGCTTCTCCTTGCCTGCAAACACCCCGACCACGAAGACCGGCGTTCTGCTCAGTCGCCCAGTCTCGGATAGGATTCTTGCGACAGGATCTGTGAAGCCTTCTCGGGCGCACAGCTTGGCGAGATCCCGCGTCGGCGCTTTGAATTCGAATAGCCGGCTTACGTCCAGGTGGCGGGAGAGGATATGCTCGTTGAAGAATAACTTCGCCGCTTTGCGCCCCAGGTGCAGATACACGGACGCCAGCAGCGCATGTATGAACTTTGAGCACGCATCCTCCAGCGCGATACGCTTCTTCGGCGGCCACTCCTCTCCATCCGCTTCCGGCTCGCCTTCCAGCTGGCCCGTGGTGATCTCATCTCCGAATCGGTTGTCATACACAGTCCGGCTACTCATTCCTACGCGCCACCCCTTCCCCGCGTTCGGCCTGACATTCCCCACCTCCTGTATCGCTGGCGCCGTCCCATCTTCCATTGTCTCCACCCGCCTACACTGCAACAACCCAGCGTCGACTTCTCCGCCGGGCTCCGCCGCGAACTCCACGCCCCATTCGCGGCAGATCGTCGATAGGGTCTTGGGGCCGGAGTATGCCCACATTGCAGCGAAAACGACTTCGGTGGGCAGACGCGGGTAGCGGCAGAGGATTGCTTCGGAGGTGTAGTAGCCCATGAGCGAGGAGCCAAGGAGGGAGAGAGAAGTGTTATTGAAAGCGGGATCAGGGTCGGCGGTTGAGTCGATGAGGCAGCGCGCGAAGGTTTCGAGGGGGAGGCGGGGAGAGAGGGAGAGTCGGGCGTGTAAGGCGGCGAGTTTGGCGGAGCGGAGGGCTTGGGAGGGGGGTGGGGACGGGTAGCGGAGGAGTTTGGCTTCGGAGACTTTGGGCTGTCTCTGCGGTGGGTCGGGTGTGGTATTTGAAGGTAGTGGGTCGAGGGGATCTGTGAGGTTATCGGCTGGAGGTGGTTCTTGGAGTGCTGAGGAGGTGGTGGATTGGTATCGTAGGGGGTAGGGGAGTTCTCGTCGGAGGTAGCATTGTGCTATCGAACATGGTCTTGTTCGAGGAGAGAGCAATGTGCCGCTCCATCTTAGCAGGCGGAGCGGCTTCATAGATGAGGAGAAGGATCACACAGCAATTCCCCCCTAATATCATGGGGCGAAAGCATGGATCAATTGAGGCACACGATGTCAATCAATGGCCGGCTTTCTGGAAAAAGTCGTGTCGTGCTCTGCAGGGATCTGCGGCTGCCAAGCGCCAAGACACTACTGCAATCCGTGCCTTGAACCTCACTTCGAAGTCTTGACAACGAAAATGGAAGTTTAGAGCAATTGACCATACCGCGACGATGGTCCAAAGCGACAAAATACCAGAGGCCGATCATTCAATCAATACGGTCCAGAAGAAAGGTGCTGCAGTCTCACATAGCAGTGGAGGAAAGATACCGTGTGTTCAATGGCATCCGATCTGCCCTTGCTGCCATTGCTGATACGCTTCAGATACCCAAAACATGTCTGGTCACCCGCAGGAGGATGGTACGCGCAGCCGGCGAACTGGAAGGCAAACACAGCGGTTTTCACAGTTGTTATAGTCGGCATTACTGCGATGGTATGGAGTATCAGTGCGGAGAGGGAGGTTAGGTACAAGATGCCGGAACCGGACAGATTCTTCCCCAGTCGGTAGTGAGTTGCCTATCACTCAAAATCATGAGAGCGGCACCATTGACACTTAGATCACAGCTGGAGCAAGCAAATCATTGAGCATGAGCGGGCGCAGAAGGAGAAGGAGAAGGAGCGGGCAAAATAAGTCTTCAATCTTTGATTATGCATTGCAGGCGTTCTAGCGGAAGGCATCGCAGTTGTCAGGTAGGCAACGAATAACTGGTTGGGTGGTTGGGAGCTTTTCATTTAATGTGCTAGCTGCTCCTCCGTCTTCTACCCCGTTGTTTGGAAAACCCGCTCCTTTTCGTTATCCCCTTGATCCTTCGTTTGAAGAGCAAGGCTGGCTCGTCATCGTTCGCCAATCAGGGGATGATTCAAGGTTGCTCTGTTGTAGGACTTTAATCGGTCCTGAACAATTTCTTCATTCCAGCGCTCTGTCCCGCCGGGCTGACTAGGAGTCAGGATTGGGGTACCCACTTGCTCTACCGCGAAACTGGCTGCCACGCTTCCGTACATAGCGGCCTTTTCGAAGTAGGGCAAGGTAGGGACTGATCTGTCGTTCAAGAGCCCGATGCAGAAACCACCAAGAAACGCATTGCCTGCCCCCGTCGGATCAACAATTTTTGTTCTCGATGTTAGCCTCCCTTCCTCCACCGTATTCGCTGAGGAAGGCCGGTGATAAGCATCAATGCTGGTCCACCCCTCCCTCGTTATCACACGAGCTCCTAATTCGCCCATGCGAACTACTATTGCTCTAACCTTTGAGCCAGATTGTGGCTGGAGGAGCTCGAGACACTGGCCGTTCAGCTCCTCGGTATCCGTCCGACCAGCATCTTTCGTGAGCTTCGTTCCTAAAAAAGACTCCAATTCCACGAAGTTCGGGCTCATAACGTCCACATATTTCAAGGCTTCCTTGCAATTGGGTAGCTCGCTTGGCTTGCACACGTCAGGAACCGGTTCCCAGACAAAGATTGAATCTTCCACGGCGCAAGGAGCTGTATTGGCTTTCGCGAAGAGTTGACGACGTTTTTCGTGAATGCCATTGACCAGATCGATACACCTCAACGGGCTACAAATGAAATGGAAAACTTTTGCTCCGAGCTGCGCCTCTGTCAAATTATCGTGGTCGATCCGGATCTTCGAACCGCCGTATTCGAAGTCTGATCCACGAAAGTGTCAGTCTCCGTACTCTAAGCAGACGTCCACCGTAAGAACACGACTGGCGTGAGATCATCGAGATACTCATCTTCGGCTAGGTTTTTTAGAGCACTTCACATCAATTGCCTCTTACCTCGTTTTTCGTTCTGCCCATAGACATTTAGGCCTCGGGTAGTCAAGCGCTCAGGGGTGTCCACAATATTGCAGTCCGTACCCCACGATTCAATTTCTTTGCGGACATTCTCAGGAAAGTCGGAGCCTGTATGGACGGTCCAGCCAATACCGTGACCAGAGCCTTTCATGATACGCGCTCCAAGAACAGCGTATGAGCCAGCTCCTCCAATGATATCGGTCACTGGTGCTCGTGGAACGGGATAGTAGATGTCATCAATGATGAACATGCCAAGAGAGACAAAGTCCATGATGGCTGACTTTGGCCTGGATGTTGAGTTTTGAGTTCTGTCATTGACCATTTGTGAGATGATTCAAGGAACAAGCATCAGGTAGATCTGAAGCGTATTAGGTGGTGACCATGTGTTAGTGAACCGTATAGTCGAGGCGGCAAACCGATATGAGAATGCCCGAGTCCTTGGATGACACATATTAATGTTAGAGGGTAACTGCCTTTATCACATTCGTGAACCTTTCTACAGTGCTTGCAAACCTGCAAGTGTTGAGGTAGGCTGCCTTTCATGGCAGTTGGCACCTCATCGCTTGTGGACCACATGCCGGCTAGCGTGCTGACTGCCGATGTTTATCCGCGGCCAAGAGGCTCTGAAGGTCGCTGGTGGGCTTGGGTGGTTATTGTTGTCGAGTTTTTCTCAATAACTCGGTCTTGGGCGAGTTAGAAACCACAAACTCGAAGTGCTCGAAGCTCACCAAGAGCGCAGACGAAGTTCCCAGTTTTCATAGCCAGCTGGCACATCACTGTGCGATAATCGGAAGACAAACAAGTAGCAAACAGTGAATATGGCGAACAGCATGAACAACCTGACCACTTTGATCAAGCGGTAAGCTGCATCTTTCCTTGGAATCGCTGTTTCCCAGATCTCTACACAATGGCTTTCCCCAGTATTACATTCCGTTATCCAACAATGGGCGTCACAGTCGAGCCTGATATCTCGCTGACGATTCTACACAGGCTCGAGGCCGCAACCTCTCGCCTGGAGGACATGGTGCCTCATATGACCGAGCAGTCCGCGGTTACCAATGGGGTCTCCTCCCCGGATCAAGATCCTACTCCCAAGGGAGCGAAACAATCCGAAGGCGGTATTACTTCTCCAGCTCCATCGGCAGCTCCCCTACCGGCCTCAATCGACGATTTCGACAAGATGATCAATGGCGAGCTGACAACCTTCGTGACTATGAGTGAGGGGATCGGCGGATTGTTAGCGGAGCAGGTCAGCCCTTATGAATTGCATACGGTGTACGTTAGAAAGAGGAGCTGGATTTTGGCTGACGTCCTTATGCTCGTCTACAGTCCGCTGCCTTACTTCGAGCGTTTGCTGCAGAGCGCAAGTTCTTAATCGTCACAACTAAGGCCAAGAAGCCAGACATCCAATCATCGTCGTACATGGAAATTCTGAAAGAGCTACAATTGTTCATGGGTGTCGTGAATGACATTCGGGAAACGAACCGAGGGTCACCCCTTTTCAATCATCTAAGTGCTCTATCAGAGGGCGTCAGTGTTCTCGGCTGGATCACGGTAGATACGAAGCCGGCCGACTTCGTTACGGAAATCTACGGTGGCACTCAGTTCTACGGAAATCGGGTCATCAAAGAATATAAAGAGAAGTGGGCTTACTATACGGTATCAGCTTTGGGGCTCTGCTGACTCGTGACAGGGATCGAAGCCATGTAGATTGGGCCCAAGCCTTCTATCAAATCTTCAAGTCTCTCACAGCATACGTCAAGCAACACTACCCCTCCGGCGTAACCTGGAACAAAGATGGCATTGACGCGATAGAGGCCTTGAAAGAAGTGAACTCCAGCCAAACAACTTCCAAGTCCGCCGTATCCTCCCCATCAGCAGCATCCGGTCCACCCCGACCCCCTCCTCTCCCTTCGTTCGACAACCCACCACCTCCACCCCCAATGCCCACAAACGGCGCCTCCAAAAGCAACCCCGACAGCATGGGCGCCGTCTTCGACCAAATCTCCCAAGGTTCAGCCGTCACCTCCCACCTCCGCAAAGTCGACCCCTCGTCACAAACCCACAAAAACCCATCCCTGCGCGCCGGCGCCGCTGTCCCCTCCACCCCCACTCGCTCCACATCGGGCAACATCAAGTTGACGCTCCCGGGCAAGAAGCCCAAACCCGAGAGCATGCGGACCAAGAAACCCGCGCGCAAAGACCTCGACGGCAACAAATGGATCATCGAGAACTTCGACAAACCCGCCGAGATGGTCGAGCTGACCGCCTCCATCAACCAATCGATCCTCATCTCCCGCTGCACCAAAACCACCATCCGCATCACCGGCAAAGCCAACGCCATCTCCATCGACAACTGCACCGGCCTCTCGCTCGTCATCGACAGCCTGGTCTCCGCCGTCGACGTGATCAAGAGCCCGAAGTTCGAGATGCAGGTGCTGGGCATGCTGCCGACGATCATGCTGGATCAGGTGGATGGGGCGGCGGTATATCTGGGCAGGAAGAGTTTGGGGACGGAGGTCTTTACGAGTCTGTGCACGGGCGTGAATGTGGTGCTGCCGGGGAGGACGGAGGAGGATGATTATGAGGAGAGGCCGTTGCCGGAGCAGATGAAGAGTGTGATCCGGAATGGGAGGTTGGTGACGGAGATTGTGGAGCATGCTGGGTGAGTGTGCTGTTCACTCTTGTGAGGAATAGATGAAGGATGGAGAGAGAGGGGGCTAGCTGTGACATTGAAGGAGAAAAGGGCTTTGTTTTGAAGTTAGGATGTACGTTGCATGCTCACATATAAATTGTAGGAATATGGGATTCATGGGCAACGGTCAGAGCTGATATTAGAAGGAAACACAGCTTTTAGTTGTAGCCATGTATTGTGGATAGAACCTCCTTTTATTGCAGTCGATTATCGAGCAAAGCTATCTACACGTATTGTAGAGTTTGGAGGACGATCGTGTCCTCATGCATGCATTATGTGAAACAGCCGCCCTTCTTGAGTGAGTCTGATACCTTTGGCATGCATCAGGAAGCCATCATTTTAATGCACCGTCGCTGTCATTACCGTTCCCTTTTTGCGGTCGCCGTTCCATTGTCATGAACTCCATGTCAGAACAGTTCCAATTTCTTCGCCGCGGGCGCATCACCGTCCTGGTCATCCTCGCGAGCTCGCTTCTTCGAATTTGACGATGGCGCAGGTGCGGAAGTCGCAGGAGTAGGTTCGGCTTCCATGGCCGAAGAGGTGCCACCTGATGGGTCGGTCGAAGGGGCGGGTGCACCGCTCACTTCCTCTGGGTTAGTGGACTTTGCCGTCGAATCTGCGGAGTTTGGCACGCGTGATGGAGAGGTAGTGGTAGCGCGGACGGTAGGGACGGAGACGTTGCTAATTGTAGTGTTAGTATCGAAGGCTGGAAAGGTGGCAGTGCGGACGGGCATGTACCGTTCATCTTTCTCCACTTTGGGAGCATCACGCCCGTTGCGGCGGTCGCCATCACGACCACGCCCGCCTCGCCCGCCACGCCCGCCACGCCCTCCGCGCCCACGACCGCCCTTTTGATCGCCGTTTCGGTCTTGATAACCATTTGCACGATCTTCCTCGCGACGTGTTTTCCAATCACGAGTATCGTCACCGCCACGATTTGACCCGCGTCGATTGGAGTAACCTTCGCCTGGATGAGCCTTGATGCGACCGGCTTCGATATCCTCGAGTTTTTCGTCGCAATACTGCTTCTTGCTCTTGATCAGCAGCTCCTTGCCTTTCCACTGCGGCTTCGGGTCCAGTGCTAAGAACTTCTTCGCCGTCTCTTCCGAATCGAACTCGACGAACACGCTGCCTTTGAAGGTCTTGTCATTGGTACGACGTAATCTCACACTGCCTGTAGGTCCGAACTCAGCGAAGAAAGCTTCGATGTCGAATTGTGTTCCTGGCCCCTCTTCACCAAAACCCTTGGCGTAGACGCTACGTGCCATGGACTTGTTCTCGTAGGTTTTTTGGATCTCGTACATTGGCTTGTCCTTGATCTCTTCGGGGAGCGGGTATTTGCGCTTGATACAAGCATCATTGTCGACGACGTCAAGTGTCGTGCTGTCTTTCAGAGCCGCGATGACAGCGGAAAGGGGCTGGAAGTGGCGCATGCGCTTAAAGGAGTGGATGACGCTGATCGGGACGGGGAGGTTGTTCGGGCCTTCGACTTTGCTGTAGAGGAATTCGTCGCCGAGGAGGTTAGAATCGGAAAAGTAGAATTCGACCTTGCAAATTTGTCAGTATGGTCCAGGCACAGAGACATGTGGGAGATATAGCAACCTGTTTAAGGATTGCAACAGGATCACTACTCTCTTCTTGAGAGGTCATGTCGGACTTAATGTTGTTCTTGTAGGCGCGATCTGAGCTGACATTATTGTACTTGAAGCCTCCACCTCGGCCACGACGATCATGGTGACCATGGTGATCCCCACGCTTGTTGTTGTGCTCACGGGCTTCTTGCACCCGCTTCGAGACCGATTTCTGCTTCGGTGCATCATCTGTGTTGGAGACTTCGGTGGTTGGGCCATCTTTCTCGGCAGCAGGCTCTTGCACCAATGCAGGCTTTTCCTCAGCTTTGAGAGGGGCATCGATGTCCATCTTGTCGGCTGATTTCGAAGGATCGGCGGACACAGGCTCCGGGATTTTGGTCTCAGACTCAGCCATGGTGGGAGCTTCCTATGGTGTTCACTGAGCTCGACAATGGGGTGAATCAGCTATGCAATGGTAGAACGTTTGAAGTAGGGGAAAGAGAGAGCAACTCACAAGATACAATTGTAGTGTCAAGATCATAGGTGTTTCGAATGTCTCCATATGTTGCCAATTGAAAGAGAAATGTTGATCGTGAGTGATCAAATCGGAGCTATCCGTGACTCGAGCTTGTGGGGGGCAGACGCGGGCCGACGTCGTGCCGAACATCGCTTCAGACGACTGGGCTTTTCCTGCTCCATGATTTCCAGCTCTTTGTTTATATGTAAATCATGCGGAAAAGGTTTCATGGTCTTAAGAGACTGGTCAGTATCTGGATTGCTTGAAGGTCTTCACGATTGATCACAAGGAGAAAGACTAAGATCATACAGAAACTCCGTCAGTCATGGAACAAATACAACCTCTACAACTTCTCTCGTGCGGAACTCCCCTCCACCTCCAACAGAACTTACTACCAGCAAAAATGGACCGCCAAAGCGGTTACCAGAGCATACCACGGTGAAACCATACGAGAGAAGAAATGGCAACGCATGTTCCGTCCGCGCATAGAGTCCGTAGTACCAATGGACCATACCTATCTGGCTAAAACCGACGGATCGGACGAAGCTGCTGGGAGAGGCGCGGGCAAGGATGTAAGCCCTCGGGAAAAAGTGCGCAAGCCCCAACGGACGCCTTACATGAATATGGTGTATGCACCTACCGAGAGACGATTGGACACTGCCGTCTTCAGGGCGCTGTTTGCGAGTAGTGCGCGGCAGGCGAGGCAGTTCTGTGTGCATGGTTGGGTAAAGGTGAATGGCAAGAAAGTATACAGTATAATGTGGCCGAGGTGTGGCGAGTGCTGAGTTTTGGCAATAGGTGATCTTCCCAGGCTACCAGCTCAACCCAGGCGATATGTTCCAAGTCGAGCCCGACCGTGTCCTCCTCGCCACCGGCGCCCCCAAGGACGCAGCAGACCGCCGCGCGACACGAAAACTCCGCCAAAAGACCTCAAGTGACGAAGAAACAGACACAGATGCCGGTGGCTCGCTAGCCGCAAAACCCTTAACCCCGACCGAAGCCCCCACACCGAAGGACCCTGAAGACACCCTCCAACGGCTCCTAAAGCACGCCAAATCCATCCTCGCCAAGCCCTCAGACGACCTCACCGCAAAGAGGAAACAAGACCTCCGCGCCTTCCAACAAACTCTCAAACGCACCCTCTCCCGCCCCACCTCCCTAACCGACAGCATCGACGCCCAGCTCCTCGAAATGGCTGAGAACCTCAAGATCGCCCCTCCACCTCTGGCTTCCAATACTCCGATAGAACCCGACGCTCACGACTCGCCTTCCGCACCAATCGATGGCAAAGCCCTCGCAATCTCGCATGCGGACACGAAGATGCTCACGCAGGCTCTTGAAAATGCAAGGGATAATCCAGTGGATCCTTCAAAGCCGTATGCGACGCCCTGGCGGCCGAGAGAGTATATTAGTCCCTTTGCGTTTGTGCCAAGGTATTTGGAGGTGCATCACAAGGTGTGTAGTGCTGTGTATCTGCGGCATCCGGTTGCGAGGCCGGGGTTGGGGGAGGTGCCGACGCCGTATCCGGTTGAGACGAATGGGCTGGCTTTCAATTGGTACTTGAGAAGACGATAGAGGACGAAGAAGCTGTTTGGGGTGTATATAGGCATCGTGTGGTTTGTACTATTATACATGAGCTGTACATTGCATATATACCTTGGCATGGGACAGTGGAATGCGTGTACACGTTCAGAAAATTCATATTCAAGCTCCCATATCTACCTGACTATGGACTCATCTCCATCTCGTCTATAGTCCTCGACGACGTCATGCTCGTGTGCGGATCCAGACTCAGCAGGACTGTCCGGAGTCTCCCGCCGGTTCTGCCCCCAATACATCCACATCAGATACTCCATCCTCTTCTCCGCAAGTCCTCGCTGCACATCCACTAGCTCCGCCACCCTCTTCTCCGCCAACATACACCCCCTGATACCCAACGCTTTCAACGTCCCTCCCCTCGGCCACCATCCCATACTCTTCATCTCTACAAAGTACTTCCAAGCGTCCTCGAAGCCTTCATGCATATCTAGCGACTCATTGAGGCACACCAAGATCAAACGATCGTATGTCAACGCATTAGGAGGCACGTTCAAAGCCAGCATCTCCGAGGCAAGAAACATAGCGAGGTCCTTCCTGCGCGCGTAGGAACAGCCACGGAAGAGGGCGTTGAACGTTGCGGTGTTGGGGCCTGAGGGAATGATGCTATGTAAGGTTTGATAGGTCTCGATGGCGGAAGCGAGGTCGTTATGGTGGATGTATGCTTCGATGATGCAATTGATGGCGGCGTGGGGGATACGATAGTCGGATTCTCGGAGAGAGTGGAGAATCTCAAGAGCCTGGGCAGGGCGATCGTATTTCGCTGCCAAGTGGATGTAGATCGCTCTTGTAGATGCCTCGGGGGGTTGCACGCCGGAGGAGACCATAGAGCAAAGGACAGAGATGGCGGCTTTCAGATCGCCGGATGCAAGCCAGGATTCCAGAAGGGCTTCGTAGTGATGGAGTTGGAAGGTATGTTTGCGTTTGTCCAGGACGCGGAAGACTTCGGACGCGAGTTGAGGATCGCGGCGACGGGCAGCTGTGTTCAGAACGTTGATGCACATGCCAGAGGAAGGATTTAAGTACCCAGTTTCAACGCGAAGCCGCCAGGCGAAGAGAGTGGCGTCATGGTGAAAAGATCGGCTGGCGGCGTCGAGGAAGTGCGACCATAAGATTGCGGATATTTTATGCTCACCCGTAGAGATACGATGTCTCATGAGCTTGAGGGCTTCATCAAGCTCTCCCATGTCGCATAGGGTGTACGCTATAATATCGTTCAGCCAGGAAGCGATAGGTACTCCCTGATTGCGAAGGATCTCCAGATTACTCAACGCTACCTCCAGCTGCCGATCTCGCAGCAGCCCAATTATGACATCGTGCCAGCCGTCTGTGGTCAGGGAAAACCATCGCTGGTGGAGCTCTTCAAGGATGTCGCTGCGTAATAAGTAATTTGGGTGTATGGACAGCGCTTTCAGAGCCGCATGCAAGATGGCTGCGTCCGGGTTTATATCCAGATCCACCATCTCTTGCAGTAATGCTTTGACCTCTCTTGGCGACCCATGGTCAGGATCCGCATTCGCCAGTACTAGAGCAAGATACAATCGCTGATTCGGTTTTGCCCTATGCCCTTCCACAAGTGTTTTCACGAGTCTCTGCACTTGCTGATGGTCCGCCTTTCTGCTAGCTTGTCGAAGCTGTTCATAGAGGTATTGGGTGGTCGGGTCCTGCCTGACATAGGATAATTTGTTATATCTGCGTTCGGTGGAATAGAAACCCTGGCATCGGACAGGCGGCTTGAACGCATACAGCGATATGAATTGGCGCCTCGCATTGGGAAGTCCTTGGACGCAACGCGCATAGCTTCGCCGCTCAATGGAAGGTCGTGTATGCGGGACAGTCCACGCTGTTCTAGCAAGGCGATAACGGGCTAGCTGGTTGCGGGGGACTGACGGACAGAGACATTCCCATAGTCCATCGAGTACCACTGATGGCATTGGAGGACCAAAGCGGTCTTCAGAAAAGTTGGAGGGTGGGATTGAAGTATAATGCCAAGTCTGAGCAAGCTTTATGACAGCGCTAAACGCTCTATTGAAGACGCCAAAACTAGACTCCTCTTCTTGAACTAGGCCAGACCGAATATGCTTATTGAAAGTCGAATATTGCGGCGCTGATCGTACGAAGTATCCTATCCGTCCGCTACCATGTGGATCGATCGCCTTTCAGGGAATTCAACGCCCTCAGGTCCACCACCTCCACCCCATAACCGATCCTACTCTCCCGCCCCACGACGTCCTGGCGGTCTTGGACCCGGAATTACCTCTCGGCCATCTTACGGCCCTCGTAACTCGTCGCTAGGTCTTAATCCCAGGGCGAGTGTTTCGACAACCTCAGTCAACTCGTCAAAACTACCTAACGGCTCTATGCTGAAAAGACAGGTTTCTCCACCTGAAGAGTTCACCGATCCTTTAAAGGCGCTTGAAAAAGTCATTGGGAAATCAATAAATGAAGAAGCCGTACAAGATGGTCAGCAAAAAAAGCAGGGCGTGTCAAAGAGGCCGCCGGCAATAGTGCAAGATATTGGCTTCGGTGAATTGGGTCTCCAAGACTTCGCGCATGGTGTCCTCTCTGAAGCAGATCGAGAGCAGCCAGATGGACGGACTTCGACGGCGCAGACAGTAGAGGAATGTGAGTAAGTATACTCTGTCGACGAATTGCCCGCGCGAAATCTGAACATTACGTAGATGAGAAGGAGAAAGATAAGTTCGAGGACCTGCATCGCTCAATACTGGTATGTAAAGTATCATATAAATTTGGTAGAGATATGGATACTGATATGCGACAGGCTTGCGATGACGTGCTGAGATCAGTGGAAGTCTCCTTAACGGGCTTCCAGAAAGACTTGGGGGTTGTTTCCGCGGAGATCGAGACTCTTCAATCGCGCTCGACTGCTTTGAATACGAGGCTTGAAAACCGTAGAGTCGTTGAGAAGCTTCTTGGTCCTGCTGTTGAAGAGATCTCGATTGCTCCTGCCGTAGTTAAGACTATCTCTGAGGGGCCAATTGACCAGAATTGGATCGAGGCGCTCGAGGAATTGGAGAAACGGTCGAAAGTTATTGACGAGAAGATGAGTGGTTCTGTCAAAATCCTTGCCGTCACCGATATCAAGCCACTCCTACTCGATCTGACGAACAAAGTATGTGATTCTGCAACTTCATGGATGGGCAATTCTTTACCTAACAACATGTCAAGGCCATAGAGCGCATTCGTGACTATTTGGTTGCTCAGATCAAAGCTCTGCGCTCCCCGAACATCAATGCTCAGATCATACAACAGCACAATTTCCTCAGATACAAAGACCTCTACACATTCCTCTCCCGGCACCACTCTCAACTCGCCGATGAAATCGCTCAAGCCTACATCAACACCATGCGCTGGTACTACCTCAGCCATTTCACCCGCTACCGCGACGCCCTCCTCAAACTCCCCGTCTTCACCGACGAAAAAACCCACGCGCTCAGCACCGATTCCTCCACCCTCTCTCGCACCTCCCAACCCGCGCACGACCCTCTCTCCCTAGGCCGCCGCATCGACATCCTCCACCGCGCCCCCTCCTCAGCCCTAACCTCCTACCTAGCCAGCGAATCCAAATCCCCCACCTACCTCGAAACACCCTTCTACAACTTCAACCTCGCGCTCCTCTCCAACGCCACAGCCGAATACACCTTCGTCGCGACCTTCTTCTCCCCCTCCCACACCTCCTCCCGCATCTCCTCTTCCTTCTCCTCCATCTTCACCCCCACCTTCTCCCTCGGCACAGCCCTCACCAAGCACCTCACCGACCCCACCTACGACTGCCTCGGCCTCCTCCTCTGCGTCCGCCTCACCCAGCATTTCGCCTTCGAGCTGCAGCGCCAGAAAGCCCCCGTCGCGGAGGGCTACATCAACGGCACCAACATGCTGCTCTGGCCCCGCTTCCAGCTCGCCATGGACAACCACATCGACTCCATCCGGCGCGCCACCGCCTCCGTCTCCACCTCCCGAACCCTCGCGCTCACTTCCCCGTCCCAGCAATCTACCGCCCCGCACCCCTTGACGCAGCGCTTCGCGATCTTCTTGTCATCCATACTGCAACTCTCTCCGGACTCGGCGGCGGAGGAGTCTGAGCCTGTGGGAAATAGTCTGGGGAGATTGATGAGTGAGGTGGAGGCTTTTGTAGGGAAGATGGCGAAGGGGTTGCAGGGGGCTAAGAGGGAAAGGTTCGTGGCGAGCAATTGGAGCCTTGTGGTCATGGTTATTGGCGAAGTCGAAGGTCGGTTGGCGGAAGCAATGAAGGAGAGGGCGGAGGGGGCGAAAGAGGGGGTTGGCGGGTAGTGGAATGGAAGGGGGAAGTAGAAAAAAGAGAAGACTGGCGTGATCTATTTCGCATGAGGAGTCACGTGTGGTCGAGACACTGTGTTGGGCAGAATAGCTGAAAGCTGGAGGCTGAAGGCACAGGGCTAGATCCAAAACTATAGTGACAGTGTGGAAGGGAGTTTGACGCTTTTTACGCTTCGCTGCTTTGACGGATGTAGGCTGTGGACAATACATTGTGCTGTCACCCACATGAGATACCAAAGTCAGCTAGAGATAGAGAGTCGATAGTCAACCAATCTGTCTCGTTGCTCCAGACCAATCTCCTAAGCATCTGAATCCCTCGAGTTTGCAGCCGATTTGAGCAACTCTCTCCATTATTCCACAGAACAAGTTGAAGGGACAGTCACCGACCCAACGATTACGACAAAACCTTTCTATATCTTTATCTTTAGGTTTTCAGTCATATGTAAAGTAATGAGGAGATAGATACCAAGCCTCAACCTTCTCCCAGACACCGCCCTTCATGAGATACAACTCCCAGATTTCCCAAGAGATGAACACCCAGACCCTACCCCAAAACCGACCCAGCGCCGCTCGCTATCAAAACCCCGTATGTTTTCATAACCATACAAATCCCTGATCCAATCCTCCTTAGTTTTTTCCTCAAGTACCTCGAGATCGATCCACCCTTAGATATCATCAAGCCCCCAGCACATAGTCAGACCCTCCTTACAACCCCCGGCCCCAAATCCAACCTCTCAATATCCTTCGCCCACAACCCATCCTCACTCCCCAACCCCCCCATCCCATCCCGACTGATCCTCGGACTCGTACTCACCACACTACTATCCGGCGTCATATCCTCCACGCCCGCATACCCCGGCGGCTGCGTCCCTTCGCTCTCGTAGCCAGGCAGCGTACTGACGCTTCGGCCGCTGGTACTCCTTAACCTTCGCGCTGGCGAGGAGCTCCCGACTTCGCTGTCACTGTCGTAGGGGAAGGTGATTCGACCTTCTTCTGCGGCAGCTATGCTGTTCGTACCACCTCCCCCAGCTCGACGGGGTCGAGTCGCGGCGCGGAGATGCCGGATATCCTCTTGGCAGACGGCTTCGAGCACGCCTTCCTGAGCGAAGACACGCGCGCGTTTCTCGTCCCAGGTGTCAAATGTCCCTGTGCCGCGCGAGCGCGGGCAGTGACGGTGACGAAGGGCGCAGATGCGGGTCTGCCACCAGTGGGCCCACGCGGCGCGGCGGTAGAGTGTCCTGTTATGGCGTTCTTCGCGGCGGGCGGCTCGGTCGGCGCGGCGTCTTGGGTCGCGGATGTGGATGATGAGCCAGGTAAGGAGGGAGAAGAGGGTGAGGGCTATGAAGAGGAGTTTAAAAAAGTGGAGAGGGTTGGTGGGGCTGTTGTTGCTGGCGGGGAGGCGGTGGGCGGAGGGAGTGGAGGAATTGATGGGGGTAGGGACAGCATCAGCGCTGTGCAGGGTGTCGAAGGGGACACTGGAAGTGGAGGTAGGGTGAAGCGAACGAGTTTGGGCGGGGGTGGGCGCTTGAATGAGGCGGTCGGGGGAGGCTGGGAGAGGCTGAGTGGTGGTGGTCCCGGATTGAGCTAGGAGAGCTTGTTTTCGTGTTTCGGGACACAGATTGGCCATGGCCTCGTGGACCTTGGCCTTGAATGCTTTGACGTGGTGACGACATGATTGGAAAACCTTGGATGCTGTTGTCTTGACCGCAGTGAAGGTCTTTAGGATATATTGACCAAGGGCTTGAACATGGCCTTGGGATGTCCTCTGCCGATTGTTGGAGAATTGACTGGAGGCTGCTTCCGAATCCAGGGTTTCGGATGAACCCTTGGACGTCGATGGAGATCGCCAATACTCGGCGTCGGACTCAATCAATTTCAAATCGGTGTAGTGGGGATAGAACCGAAGTATCTGAGGCTGTCCAACTTGCGTATAGGAGACTGTGAACCCAACATCAAGCTCCTTTCCTGCTTGCCAGATACGGAGAGTCAAGACTTGGGTGACCTCCGCCCAATGGCTATTCCTGCTCTCCTTTGGCCCATCTTCAAAGAGGCAGAGGATTTGCCAGGCGGTCGTTATGGACGGCTGTGTCTGGGTGAGAGTTTGTGCACCCTTGGCAGTATTGCCGTCCCACGTAGACGGCAGATGGTGACCTAAGAAGCGGAGATTGCTCTGGCCACATGGCTTGTCTGATAATTGGAGCTCTCCAACTGTCAACGTCAAGTTCTGTTGGTTTAACAATCAGCGCCTACTAGTGACGAGATGGTGTAGCTGCATCATACAAGGTCTTCACCTTCAAGGCCTTGTATACGAAGCTTGTCTAGGTTAAACGAAAGAAAAGCCTCTGAGGCATCTATCGCTCAATTAGCATTCGCTTCAGGCATCCCACAATTCAAGCTTGAAAACATACGGTACTCGACGCGTGGATTCGAGGCCTCAACGCCGACGCCTGATGACGGTGTGTCAGGAACGACGAAAGCCGATGCGACGGCGGACGACAGCAAAGCGGCGGCCTTCGTGAAGCCGCGCATGGTGGCGACTTGACTGAGTTGCCGGCCGACTTATTGAAGTAGTCGGGTCAGCAGGCCTCACATGATAGTGAGAGGAGGAAGATGATAGCTGCCTGGAGAGGCCAGCCAACGTCCAACGTCTGTGCCTCCCCCGGCGCTTACTTCCGCTCCTTGTAGGGCTGGTCTCCGGGGTACAATTACGCCGAGCCGACCATCATCATCGCTGAACTGCATCTGAATAACCATCTGTGTGCACTTCAGTCAAGATGGTAAGTAAGTTACATTCATATCGTGCAAGACTTCCTGCTCACACTCCTCTCTTAGTTACCCTTAGGCCTCCTCAACGCCGCCCAAGGCTCGCCCATGCTCGTCGAGCTCAAGAATGGCGAAACCCTCAACGGCCACCTCGTCAATTGCGATACCTGGATGAACTTGACCCTGAAGGAAGTGGTGCAGACAAGCCCAGAGGGCGACAAATTCTTTAGGTTACCCGAAGTCTACGTTCGAGGGAACAATGTGCGCATCATGCGCCCGACATCTTAGGGTAGGGTATAGGCTCACAGTGTCGCGCAGATCAAATACCTACGAGTGCCAGATGAGATCATCGATCAGGTCAAGGATCAACAGCAGAGCCAGCCTTCGACGCGGGGAAGAGGCGGTGGTGTGCAGAGGGGTGATCGTGGAGGCAGAGGCGATCGAGGACACGGCGTGAGGGGTGGACGTGGTCGGGGCAGAGGGCGAGGTGGATGAAAGAGAGCCCAGGCAGTCACAAACTACGACGATAAGACCTTGAGGCCAGAAAGAGGCCAGCTTCAGGCGAGGGTCTGAAGCGAAGAATGTTCGGTAGCAGAGACGGCTTTTGATGGGCTATGTTACCACAGCTTCGGTCGGCTACACGACGACCGCTGATGAGACAGGCGGAAGCTTTGACAGAATCTCGGAGCCGATAAGCTGGCCCCGCTCTGATATCCCGGAGGCTAATTTGCTGCTTGATGTTCTACAAGTGTATGGATCTTGATAGGCCATCAAACTCTCCAAACCTCCTACTAAAGTCTTCGCGCCGCTGCTGCCACGTTGATCACTTCCAAGCTCACCCTCACCGCCCGACCTGTAGCCATATGCACAAATAGATAGTCGAGTTTTCCCGTGAACCCTTTGCTGACACAGGCAACCATGCTCCTCATAAACGTCAAGACAAAATCCAACGGAACAGAATTGTCGGCGCTGAAGAACTCCAGTCGTAGGTTTTTCAACTCACACGCGAAGTGATTCTGTGGTTTTCGACCAGCTTCGATGCTCAGAACATGGTCAAATACTGAGACATAGAAATTGGTGAGGACTGCGGCTGCTACCTGGACGGGGATCAAGGAGTCAAAGGTTTCCAGATATTGGACCCATCCTTTGCCGAGATCGGTGAGCCAGATGCTACGCTGTCAGAGAGACGTTACAATCGTGGAAGCCGAATTCGTGTCAGCGCGACGAGTGGTGGTGAGGATGTGAGGGTCGGGTAGTGAGAAGAAAAGGGGTAACCGGGATTGCCGATCCGAGTAGGGCTGGAGCTCGCGCAGGGAACAGTGAATAGGAAAGGGAGCAACAAGAGTGGAGTACGAACAAGCCGCATACTGGTCTTATAAAAATTGCATTTTGGTGGACACTCGCCGTGTTGTGCTTGGTATCATGCTTCCATGCTCGTTGTAGAATCCCAACAATACTTCCAGGAACAGAAAGCGGGTGATACTGAATTCTTGCTACAGTCGTCATTGTTTGTGACGTCCTGTTTCGTGACGCCATTATCTTTTCTCTGAATAGAATGGAGAGTGATTGCGCTTATCGCCAGCTGCCCACAAGCCGGAGGAAGGTCCGTAGGAGTCACTGACATGTGAGACGACTCATAGCATTTTCCCGTTTGGGGGGCAAATCTCTGGTCCGGAAGATCCTCCGCTGACGGCCATGCGCTGAGCGCTTCGAAGGACAGCTGCAGGGAGCTGGAGAAAGTTGGCTTAACCCAGTGAAACGTGGGCTTTCCGAGTATGGTAAAGGGAGGGTGCGGCAAGTTCTGAGTTGATCCTCGCTTTAGAGAAATGCGCTTCGTGGGCTAGAGGAAGAAGGAGACAGCCCAAACCAGGGGTACCTGCAGGACAGGGGCGGCTCGTGGAGATGCGACGATCCTATAATCGCGCCCGCATACTTTAGAACCGCGAGATCACACATCCAATCGCTTTGCGACACTAGCATACTCGAAGACCACAGAACAGGCTTTCTAACTCAGAGGGCTGGCCAGGAGGAAAAGGTAGGAGTTTCTCGGTGTGAAGCGATTCCTGACAAAGAGAGAGATAGCCTTACGGCCATTTCTAGGATAAAGCAAAATATGAGGAAATCCCAAGATAATGTTAACAAAGCATGCGAGGCTCTCTGCCTATCATATCGCTTCATTCAAGTTGAGGAAAGCAGATCTCTGTACGCACATGATCTTGTTTCATCCAGTCCTGTGCATGACATATTCACAGTTTGGCCTTGGGGCCTTCAACTGTCGGTAGTAGTAGGTCTCGAACCTCATTCAGGGCCTCGCTGAGCCAAAAGCTCATTCGATCGCTGCCGAGGCCTTTGCTGACAATGTTGAATTGAATGCTATAATACCTTGTTAGCTCAATACACCTTTGACAGCGGTCAAGACCATGATGGAAAACGCATCAGCAGAGGAAGAAAGTGCCATCGAACGGTCACTTACCTGTTTTCGTTGATCATATATGCAATTCCAAAGCCATCATCTATGACCTGACTCCAACCATACCCATTAAAGTACTCGCTACTCAGCTGGCTCGAGCTCAAGAACCACGTGCCACTGTAACCGTACGCCCGATCTTTGTAGAGTTCGGGCAGCTCCTCACCCTCTTTCAGACATTTCTTGAGTCCAAAGAGATGCCTGTCCACTCCCCTTCCACCGCTTGCATCACTGATGTACTGCACGTGTGCGTCTACAGCGGCTCGAAATGCCTTGGCGCAAGCCTCTGGCGGAACTTCGGGGTCTGCCACAGCGTTTACGAAGGCAACACTCTCTATACTGACGCTCCGGCAGGTTTCAGTACGGCCTTGTTGAAAGCGACGTGTGGCGGACGATTCGTAGGTTGGCCGACTGGTACCGTACATCTTATGGTAGGCGAGCTGGATGACCATCTGCACGTAAGCATCTGGAGAGCACTTGAACTTCTTGATCATTCCTTTCCCATAACCTTGATACGCTTGCACTTTAAGGTCGTGCTGTCCTATTAGTAGGTTGAAGTCCGTCATTGCGCGTTGGATCTCCTTATTGACTGTTTCGTCGATGTGAAATCGAAGTGCACTGGGTTCAGGCAGGTCGCTGCGGACGCTCGTATCCGAAAGGTCAAGCTTGTTTGTGAAGATCATCATGTTTGCATAGTCATTCAGTCGATGCGTAGGCGTGCCATCCATCATGCTATGTTCGCCCATAAAGCCCGATGTCCCGTTCTCATTGATGATGAACTGTAGCGGCTTGTCAAACCATCGATTGCTACCGTCACCATGCCAGTACGAATGTGCACGCTCTTCCAACGTAACTGGTGAAGCATCGTCAAGGCAGACGAGGAATGACGAGGCCTGAATAGCCTCCAGTGGAGCAGCGTTCGAGGGATGTGCAGCAAGGAGGGCAGCGCGAGCAGAAGTCCAGATATCACGGTTCTGGGTGGTTAAGATCCCGATTGCAGGAGATTTATCGGCGCTCTTGTAAATCCGGCTGAATTGCTTTTCGAGTTCGGCCGCATTGAGTGGCTGCCCATTGATCTCATGCATGACTTTGAAGAACTGGTTTTTGCGAACGACGATTATGTATTTGTGTTCATTATGGCCGTACTTTACTGGATGGTCCATAGGCTGAGCGGGTATTCGACAAGCGTTGAACATCCACTGATAGGACTCCATGCTAATGGGCAGTTTTCTCATGTACTCCGGCTCGAGTGTACCATGGTCAACGTCCTTCTTGAAGTGTAGCACAGCACTCGTCAATGCGGCAGCTCGCTTCGCTGGATTTCGTCTCCTTCTGTCATCGCGATGCGAATAGAAGTAGCTAACGTAAGGTACAACTGGATCTCTGTAGGCAAGATATGCGGCCTGGTTCCACCATTCGTATATCCAATTCTTGTGCTTCGGGTCATCACGGCGCGCTCTCAGCCGCTTTTGTAATTCTTGACCTATACTGCCAGGCTTAACGAATGCATCCACGGCTTTCTTGGTAGACTCGAATTCTGCTTTGTTCAATAATGGCTGGACGGATCTAAGGTATCGTTTCGAGGTTTCTTCAAGAGTCGGTACTGGCAATCGCGGCAATGAATCTTCAAATCGAAGCATTGCGCCTTTCGTGTTGTCTTCTCGGTATCCTGCCGGGAGTTGTGCTTAATGATCAAGGCAGGGGAGTCAACTCGGACGAGTGGAAGATTATCTCACCTTCCGGTAACCCACTGGAAGCCTTTCGAGCATTCGCTGGACCCATAATGGACGTCTGCTATTGGATTAGGTCCGGACACAATACAGCAAACGAATTAAAGTAAGCTTTACCTTCGAGGTGGGGATCAATGTTGCCTTGGTTCGGAATGATGGGCGACTGCGCGCCAACGCCCGCAACATCCCAGAAACAAAGGGGAAAGGTGCGGAACACTGACAGCGGAGGGCAAAGAGGTAGGACAAGGATGGAGATGTTATATCGTGGAGATACACGTTGTTTCGCGTGACTAGAGCATCGAATACCGGTCGGACGCACCAAGTTTACGGTACGTAGTTAGAGATGCCGAGGTCAGACGGGGGCTTCGAGGGTAAAATGACGAGCCTAGCCCGATCGAGACTCGACGTACGCACAGCGCACATGACTCCTAGCGAGCTCTGCCCCAAATGCTCTCTACCAGGCTCCAAGTAGCGGACGCTATGGAGTGGAACACATTGTAGATGCAGAAATAGTCACGATCAAGACTATTGATGATTGAGACTGGCTTAGAGGTAAGTCTGAATGGAATATCGAAATTATGAGCAAACGTAGACCCTTCGTAGGCTACGAAGGAACAATTGTCGGGCCTGTTGTATCTAGGTTGCACTCCTTCGCGACAGGTGACCATAAAACAGTCGAGGTTCTGCCAACCTTGAATGGAGTAAGATGGTTCATCGTTTACACGACAGCACGTTGGGCAAATTCCCAACCCAGATCCATAAGCAAAGAGTCGTTAAGTCTTCCTTTCTTGGGTTGGGTGCAGGGCTGATTCCGGATGTCGAGATGCACCACTACCTACCTTAAATCTTCTAAATTATCGTGCTTGAGCAGTTGACTTCCATGAGCTGGCACTATGGGTAAGTGCAATCCCAAAACATCAAATGGAACCAACGCTTCGGTTTCAGATTCTGGGGGCAACTGAAAGACGTTCCCTACCATATGAAAGTTCGCACACAACCTGGCTTGAAACTCACCACTCATCTGACTGTCACCAATGGAACGATCATCGAAGTACCACATAGGTGATGCTGGTCAGGCTGCAATCATTCGTCATCGCCGCCGAACACTTTTCCTCCTATTGCTCTTACTATTTGCAGCTTTGGAAGCATTTTGAACTCCTTTGGAGGCTTTGGTGGGCGTACCCTTGCCGCCTTCATCTTTCTCTTCGTTTCCTAGCTCATCATCGTCACCTTGATCCAGCTCACCTGTGGGGGCTTTGCCTCTGCGAGTCCTTGAAACCGGTACTGAAACTGACTGCAGCTGCGATTTACCCTTAGGCTTGCTGCGAGTGCCACGCACTGATCCTTGACCCGGAACCGATGCAGGTGATGATCGTGGCTCTGATTATCTGTGAGTCTATCTTCAAACCTACCAGGTCTGACTCAAGAAAAACGTACCGTCGGTATCATCAATCGTGCTGTGCCTACGATTACTGGATGATCTCCCACTCGGGACTGGATCGGACAAAGTAGGAGGTGACTGCGATCTATCCGGAGCTAATCGTTTGGCGAACGTCATCTCTCCGTACTCATCCTTGGGTAAAGCAAATTCATAGAAAGGCTCTCCCATAGGATCGGCTTCGTCATGCTCGGAATGGCCCATATCATTTTCCTGTATCTCGAATGTCAACTGACGCTGGAGCTGATAGTAATTCGGCAAGGACATACCCTCTCGTCAAGAGCTTCGAGTTTGTAAAGGTTGTTCAACTTCTCCCAGATGCCTGGGATCCTTGTGTGATTATCACGAGACGACGTGTAGCCATGATTTCGGAGGTTTTCAGAGATTGCGATCATTCGAAAATGCTTGTGCATCCCTAGAATTTATGTTCAGGCTTACCATGCTTCCTGTAACAGGACGCTGTACAATTCTGTAGGAGAACGGACCTACCGGTTTCCATCTGACCATGCTCTTGAACAGGGATGTCTCCTGTTCATCAGTCCAAGGATCTAGTGTCAGCTCTTCTCTACTTGAATCAACCTCCATTGGCGTTGGGGTCTCTTCCACTGGTTCCGGGACACTTTCCGATGGCGTTGACGCTGCATGTGAGGAGAGACGTGCTCTCTTCTTTGGAGGCATGGTGGTATCAAGCTACTGGATTCGAAGCTCGTTATGCACGCGGACGTCGCAGTCTTGCTCTGTAGTGCCTCGGAAAGACATGTTGTGAATCCAAGTCAGTGAGAATACGGAGGTTTTAAGGCGCTCCGGGCCGGAATCCCCGGCGCGCTAAACACTTAGCGTCGCGTCGCGTAAAACGCGTTGTGACGTGACTGAAGAACAATTCATCCCATCGTTACAAGATGAATCGATATGGACGACCAGCACATTTGTGGAAACGCCTTCGCTATCCCTAACTTCGGTATAGAGCCGGGGTCCGGACTGGCGACAACATATCTTGCAGAGCCCGCCATCGCTGACTTTGAACCGCAGGAATGGCAACTGGACTCGGACCTAGATGGTTGGAACTTCGAAGCCGAGATAGTTCCCGGTCTCAAGTTGCCAGAAATCAGACTGCATGATTTGTATGATTGCTCAGGCGAGCAACTTGAGGAGCTCGGTAGCCTTGCATCGTCCAATCCTTCTTCAAACGACACATACACCGAACCCTCCGAGTCCATTGAGGACGATATATGGTCTTCCCCCGAATCTCTAAAATTTGAGGAACAGCCTCTAAAGCCACGAAGATGGGAAATTTTCTTCGACAAGGAAGCTAGGGTGCCTCTGACCTCGTATATAAGCGAAGGCGGACCTGGCGTATTTGACGCTCTTCTGTCTTTGCATGCTTCTCAAGAGCCTATCATTCTGGGCTCTCGAGTCGTGCTCAAAGCTGATCCTGTGATTGCATGCCTGGCGCATCTGGGTCTCGGGCAAGAGTCGACCCTGTTCTCTTACAATGCCCTAGATCAGAAATTTCACGCTCGAGTTGGGGCCGAGCATATCTGTCCGTCGGGCTTCTCACGAACAGCTTTCAGCAGCTTGGAGGCCGATTTCTTCAGCTATGGGAATCGGGTAAAATCTTTGCAGACATTCGTTACGAACACTTACGCTTCGAGTCGGCCACTAAAAGCGATGGCTTCTCTCGCCGGCTGCATCCATTCTATCCTGTACGGCCAGGAATGGGCTCTACACGAAGCCTCTACAACGGTCAAGAGCGTTTTGCAGCTTCAAGCTACGTTTCGGAAGCCTGGTGAAGTCTTGTCCTTTCTGGACGAATTGGTCTGCCATAGTAGGTCTGCCATAACCGAGGAGCAGGTACTGTCGCTTTTGTATGGATTTGCCGAAGAGATTGAGCATTGCTCCTGGAGTCAACCCATCGCCTTTGAGATACTGACCAAAGTCTCGAGACCTTGGCTTGATGCAGCAGGCAATTGGTTGGGGTTAATCCCCCGAATGGGCTTCCAAGGCGCTGACCCGACGGTGGGCTTTGCCCACAAAACGGAGGCAGTCGAAGATGCTGAGGGTAAGGAGGATCCGACCCAGAGATACGTAATGGACGATGCAGGAATACCTGGTTTTCTCAGTGCCGTAGATGGTGTTCAGATGTTTGAGACTGGACAGAGCTTGCGTTTGCTCCAAGCGCACAAACCTTCTCATCCCTTAGCCAGAGTAGCTGGACCAGGAACCGTCGAGCCACCTTCACTCGAATTCAAGTCATCTTGGCGGGAAATTCACAAAATCCAAGAGCGCGCTAATCAGTATGAAGCGGATCTCCGGGCTGCTATTCGAGCTTACGGTGAACAAGGTTCGCTGGCCACGAGCAGTTCAATCTTTGAAGCCGCGCCACATGATGAAGAGTTGTCGAATGTCCGATCAGAGTGCTCCGAAACGTACTTCTCTACTTTGGTAGCAGAAATTGAGCAGCAGCTACCAGATTTAATACTCCGTAGAGCTAACCATGACTTGCAAGCATTCCTTGCTTCTCACTGTATGCAACAAGAACATAGAGATATCTCACTCTCCAGGCCGCCTCTCTGTCTTGTCCCTTCGATGTCTCTCAGGCCCATTATATCCGCTCAGGCTCGTCTAGTCAATCAGTCTTGCCTCTCTATGCTCTTCAAAGAACACAAGCTCCGCTCACACCTATCACTTCAGTACCGGTATAGCCTACTGGGCGATGGTGTCTTCTCATCCCGTTTGTCACATGCTCTCTTCGACCCAGACTTGCCTTCTACCGAGCGTAGGCAAGGGAAGCCTCGGCTGGGTGTCTCTGGTCTTAGACTTGGCTCTCGAGAGATGTGGCCGCCTGCGAGCTCAGAGCTACGACTCGCACTCATGGGGATATTGAGCGATAGTTACTATTGTGAGAATATCACTGACGTGACCACGTCAGGAAGAAGTGAGTTGCCTGGAAACATGAGCTTCGCTATCCGTGCAATGTCAGAAGAAGAATTGCGGAGATGCATGGACCCGGACTCTATCTTCGCGCTGGATTTCTTGCGGTTGCAATACAAGCCGCCAGCTCCCATTGATGCAGTTATCAAACAATCATCGCTCGACAAATATGATATTATCTTCAAGCTTCTTCTTCGTGCGGCGAGATTACTATACTCAGTCAAACAACTCTCGCGGGTCACGCTATCTCGCAACCAGTCATGCCGTCCTGACACAATAGCTCGACGTTTCAGTGTTGAAGCTATTCATTTCGTCTCAAGCATTTATGGTCATTTCTTCGAAGAAGTTTGCAAGCACTGGAACCTATTCGAACGTCAGCTCGACAGCTTACAAAAGCGCACCGAGCAGCATGCTATCAGTGAGCACGAGGGCCTGGACAAGCTTCGAGACATGCACGAGAAAATGTTGGATGGCATGATGTTTGGGTGTTTACTCAGGAAACGTCAGGAGGCCGTCATGGGTCTCTTGGAAGAGATCTTCGAATTGATTTTGGGCTTCACGAAGCGCGTGAGAGCCCACAGTCTTCCGAAGATGGATTCAGACGATGAGTCAGATCAACGAGAGGAATTGTACAGGAAGTGGAAGAAGAAGGTCAAGGTTTTCGTTGCCGTCTGCCGGGGCCTGAGTGAGCGAAAAGGCTCTGCTGGCGGCGGCGGCCTCAGTGGAAACGAGGGCAGTGAGAACAGCATGGAAAGACTCCTCTTAACGCTCGACATGAATGGCTACTATTCTCAGCGTACAACATAGACGGGCGTACTGTTCGAAGTAGTTTTCCTTGTATAGCCCTCGCTCTTCGGAAATCCCAAGCGACGACAAAGCACATTGCACCGATGTTTCTATGGCTCTATGGCTTCTTGTTGTAAACAGCTCGAACCATGCGTGATTCAAGGAGCTACAGCTTTGCTGAAGCATCCACAGTCAACACGGCAGAACATCATACTGAGCAGGAATCTCGATTGTTGGAAGCCGGACCTCATCGTTGAAGCCAAAAACTCCACTCTAAAACCTATACCAATGCACATTCCGTCCCACGCCTCGCCATGAGTCTTTCATGAGCGATGCTAGTGAAGATGGCTTTGCGGTAAATCGTCGACTCATGGATGGATCACGGGTCCGAGGAAGGTTATGATGTGCAACATCTTCATCGCATAGTGTAAGCCATCAACAACTGATTTAAGCTCTGGAAGCTCTTTTATATTACCGCCTTTTACAAGTCTCCTCGATCAATTGTCTCATCAACAGAAACTCTCTTCGATTACCCTACTTTGTTCCTCGCTCTTCACCTTCTTGCGCCTGTTCCACACGTTCTGTAACAGATTTAAACCCTTGAACACCTCCACTCCCTCCAAAGAATACCTTCAGCTCTTAGTGATTTCAGGACCGTTCCCACCCAGTGCCTACACCCTTGGCCATGCTCCGGAAACAGGTACTTTTCCAACCCAGCCTTCGGCATCGCATCAATAGGATCCTTTACCTGCAGTACATCTTCGACATCAAATTTCGCAGACTTTGCGATTTCATAAGTCTTTGAATTTGGAGTATGGGCGCTAGAGCAAAGGCGTGGAGGAGAGGATGGGCAAGAGGATCGCTTATTGACACGGTTTTGTGGGTTCCTTGGTTGCCGTATTTGAAAGTCGTATTACTACTGCTTCATTGTCCGCGTTGCTCTGTTCTGTTCGCTGGCACCAGGGAGAGCTGAAATTTTCGAAAGCTATCATCCTGTTGCTTTGTTTGGTTCTTCATGATATGTCACTAATATGGTTTACTTTTCACTGTTTTGATAGTGAGTCATTACTGGTCATTCACTCCACAAGTATTTCGTCAACACAATCTTCAAAGATTTTGAATCAATCATTCTTTGTTCGGTAAGTCCTTGGAATCTGCACTCTGCCAGCGCATGCGATAATAGGGTAAGATGCGCAGGCCTTGTGGTGACAAGTGAGTTGGAGTACTTCGTGTATCGAGTGTTCGGGTCTTCCTGACCACGCCTCTAACCCTGGCATGCATTTCTGTAGACACTGTTTGACCTTCGCATCAGCGCACGAAGATGAAGAGGCACCCATTGTATTTCTCGCAATGCTCTGTACTAACACTCAGGCACCAGGTCCATTAAACGTTCTCTGTGGAATTATAACAACACAACGAAACGACAGCATTCCTTGCAATGTTGAACAGGTGAGGGAATGGGAGAAACTCGGATCTTATAGAGTGATAAGTTGCAGGGGAGTCAGACCAGAAATCATGTGATGTGCCTTGAAGACACTCATACTCTCATCACGTGACAGACTGTAACCGAGGATTTGATCACGATCTTTGTCTTTGTGTACAGAATGCATCCCCTTCACTCAGCTTTTACTTTCGGACACCGTTCGGTTTCTTACTTAAATCTTCTAAATCCCTCGATTCTGCTTATTTGAGCCGATTCATCGATACCCAACGTCAGCAGAATGGCGCCCCTCAAGTCAAATACCGGCGGAGGAAACCACACTCACAATCTCCGAAGGAAAGAGGGCAGAGCGAACCACACTCACAACCTACGGAAGAGAGCCGGCGGAGGAAACAACACTCAAAAGCTACTGAAGCCGTATGTCCCGAAGCGAAAGCAACCCAAGGCTGAAGCCGCAGAGAAGGGTCCCAAATTCCTCCAACTGCCGCGCGAGATTAGAGATATGATCTTCGATCTTGCAATGTGCGTTGATGGCGTCCTTGTACCCTACGCGGTGAAGGACGATCTTCATTACCTGGATAATGGGGGTCCACCTCCTAGTCTCGCGCTTCTCCGTGTGAATAAACAAATCAGAGAACAAGCAAGGATGTGCATGTTGAGAGTAAATACCTGGAGAATCACGGAGCCATGGCCACTTAGACCAGGTAAATCAACCCGTGAGTGTTTTACAACGAATCATTTATTTTTTGATTATGAGCACGGATTTACATTGATATTGTGTGTAGGCTTCATATCACACACGTCGTCTTGAGCTATTCCCTATGGGACGGCAGTCCCAGCAGAGCAGAGGAGCTAGAGAAATTGAACGACATCCACAGTAATCCGCGCTATTTCGACGTCAATCTTCGTCGCGATGCTTTGCGTCGCTGGAAAATGGACCTCATGAGAGACTCGTGGAGAGCGAGGAAAGGGGTCGTGAGCCATTTCGGCAATCTCAAAGTTCTGACCATAGACACTACGAATCTCATGTGTCCTAGTGGTTGTTGCCGGCTCGAGATGATGAGACAGCTATTCTGCTTTTCAAATCTGGAACTGGCTAAACAGAATGTTGATGTACGAGTCCTAGGCGTGAGGGATGGAGGCGAATGGGACCTTGTCCATACATGGCGCTATCTCCGCCTGGCCGTCTTAGACCAAGGGATCGCAAAGCTGACTGCACCGAGTGTCTGGTGTGCGACTTGCTCTTGCTTTGGGGAGAGGAGTGGCTACGATAGCCGGTGCTCGACTTGTCAATCGAGGTCGCTACAACAGTTGACAGAGGCGAGCTCGGAGAAAGGGAATTGAGTTGAATATGCTTGAGTGTCAGAGCATATATGCTAGGAGGTTTTATGATCGCCCAGAGATTAGGATGTTAAGCGGCCTGCGGTTTTGCCGCCTTCATAACCAACAGCTTGCTTTTTATAGGAGTCGAACTCCAACTCTGATACCTGGCTATATTGTTTGCATTGTGAATCGTGACTCTAACACCTAGGCTGAGTCTGCCATGTGTACATCTTGACAGGACCTAATGATAAACAAGCTCAACAATTTTGCAATAGGATTGAAATTTGCGATGATCCAAGTCTTATACATGTAGGAAACCAGTCTACACACCCTTCTTTTTCGTAATTTTAACCCCCACTTTCGACAATGACACCCCCCTTCGAGAAGATACCTGTTCTATGGTGTAAAATCAGATAATCTTTTGGTAGTTTTCCGGACCTCAAAATTTGAACACCATAATATCAATAGAAATCTCAAATCCGTATTCGACAAGAGATCTTATTGCATCTCCAGAAGACTCGGAATAATGTTCGAGAAGCCACAGTTTTTGAATCTAAAAATATGCATTTTTCTCGATCTCTTTTGCTGTATCTTTGTCTATTCAAAAAGTCTGTTTAAAGATCGATCTGAATCTCCAATTCGAATTCGAAAAGCGATATAATTATATCTTGAATTCGCACGTAATACCGCCGGGAAATTGATCGTTTTTTGGTTCAAATGCGAGCGATCTCCTTCGCTTCCTTTCTTGGCTTGTAAACATTTGAATTGACCTCGAATCACACTGTCTTATATTAGAGTAATAGACTGGGAAACTTACCAGAGAATACCGGATTTTACATTCAAAACAGGTACCTTCTGAGAGAGAGATGTGATTACCGAAAAGGGGAGTGAAAAACACCAAAAAGAAGGATGTGTAGACTGGTTTCCTACATGTATCGTCCTGAGCTTCTTCAATCCGGTGCAGGTCTACGGGCCAATCCGCATGTCATCTTTTTAGTGCACTGGATAGCCAAGCGACACATTCCAATCTGCTCCATCGTACATTCGGAATGGATGTGCTTGAGCTGAAGACGAGCTTGGTGTGAGAGGAGCGAAGCGGGGTTGAATTAAAGGGTTTGCACTTGTACCCGGGTCCTTAGAAGAGGAAAACACGTAAAGAAACGGTAGTGTCGCACGAGCCAACAAAAAGTGGTGCATGCATTCTGTGTTGTTATCATGAGAGCAAGTAATGCAATATCGAGGGGCTGAACGACCAGTGAAGCCGATAGCTAAGACGGCGAACAGTAAAAGCACTTTGTTAGGAATACATTGAGCTCGAATTGAATCGATGAACCGAATGTGCACGTCAAGCTCATCGACGCTTGGAAAGAAGTGTCACAACATGACGTGAGATTAACATATGAGATTACACATTTCATTCCCAGTACAAATCGTACCAATGTTGCAAGTCCATGTTGTCGATTTACAGCGTACGCTCATATAGCTCCTATCCGCCGCTTGAACTAATAATATGACCGGGCAGTCTACGTCAGAATCACCCAACCCAACCTACCCCGTGCTGGCTCCGCTCCGCTCCGCTCGAAGAAGCTCGTTCGTTTCTAGATCCGAAGCATATGTCGTATCGTGCGTGCAGACGCGACACCCGGATGAGCTTGTTACCAGTGCTATTGCTGGACTCTTGAATGTTCCTCGCAAAGGTGGGCTAGTTCTGAACTTTTGTTGATGGGCGTCCTTGTCGACATGTCTTCTGGTCGGCGGAGGTGGTTGTGAGTAGACGTCGTAGCCATGTAGGAGTCCAAATTGGAATAGCGAACTTGGGTCACCACCGCGGAATAGAGACCGGATGCTTACCTCATATCAAACGTTGGCTGAAATCAATCATGTGGGCTCAAGGGAAGCGAGATATTATCGTTGTAAAGTGGTTGCTGACATTAGGGATCAGCGTCGGAGCGGATAGGCCTTGTGTTTGTCGTTCCATTCCAGAATTCGTGGACTCCGTTGCTTGATGAACAAACAGGACTGCAGGCTGTTCTGTTTTCCGTATTATCTGGTGAGGTGATGCACATTCCAAAAACTTTCGTCGAGATATCGGAACCTTGTTTTTGTGTTCTAAGGTGCTGCTTGAGTATTGAGTGTTTGGGTTGAGGGAGTCGAACGCTTCGATTGTTTGCCTCTTTAGCCATGATTCTTTCGCAGTGGTCCGTACTACGTTTATAAGCCTCGAACCCTGTCTGGAAGAATCACTACAAAAGGTGGATCACGCCATGCCCACACCTGGAATAGGACAATACGGAAGCATCCGCATAATGATCGATCTAGCCATCCTCGCTTCCTGTGCTTACGACCAATTGTTCGACAAGTCTGGCGTCTGACTGATTAGCCATTCAAACCTTGCAACATCTTCGTATACTGCGCTGGGAGCGGTCTCGGAGACCAGGTCCTCAGCTTCGGCTATGCACAACTGGTGCAAGCGGTCCTCGTTGGCATACGAGTTATCGTCTGTCAAACCACGTCCGGCGTAATACTCGTTCCAATACCCCCAGTCGTGGTTATCCCACCCTCCGCACTCATCTATCGAAGCTTCGCTATCTAAAGAATCCCTCCGGATATTCTTGATATCGCCATATTTGAAGACTTGTGTTACTTTAACACCTACGCTTTCGCATGCTGTCTCAACACCCAATACACAGCGTTCCTCACATTGGTATAGTATCTCCTTCAGTTGTGGCAGTCTTTCTGCCCTGCGCTCTGGAAGCCGTCGTAGCATTTGCTGCATGATGTTTTTGTCGGCTGCCATCTCGAGGGTCAAAGTCTCGGCTGATGCCGGGAGGACGTTGATCAGTCGATGCACGATCTGAGTATGCTCTGACACTTCGAGGTACCAAGCAGGTTCTGATATTGTGTCGGAAAGGCAGTCGTCCTCATCGTCAGAGCCAAGGGTATCGCGGTCATTGACGTCGGCATCAAGACTCTTGTCGTTTTGGTCATCGATGCCATCGTTGTCCGGTGGATCCATCAGCATTGCGACATCAATTCTGATGTCGCTAAGGGCCCGGAAGCCACGCAGAGAGCCAATGTGAGGATGGTGACTGGCCCTGTATCCAATAAAGGTAAGTGAGGTCAGGCTGTGGCTAGCATATCGCAACAAGCATTCTACTACGCGACGTGGTTTCCATGATGCGTGGCCTGAATTGTCTTTGGCATCTCGATATTCAAAGTTTCGCAAATTGGGAATTCTAGACATAAACGTAACAAAGTGGTCTGCGTAGAAGTAGCACCCGTCAAGGACGATCGTGACTATATTTGACGTTGCTGGTAGTGAAAGCATCATATCCCGGTGTGTGGCTAATGACGACTGGCCCACGGCACGTACTGTGCGAAGAGAGGGCAAGGCCATAATCGAAAGGAGGAATCCAAACCCTCTGTGTGATGGATGAATCTCTACAGTGTGAAGTTTGCTCAGAGGGAAAACCGAGTCCGGATACGCACGACTCTCTTGAGCGACCTCAGAAAGCATCTGAAACCACAGTGGAGAAGCACTTGTCCAGCCACAATGCTCGTACCTGAGAACTTCTAAATTCGGCAGAAATCTCAGAAGCAACGTCACGACTGGATTCTTGTGAAATGCAAGTAGCCTTGCTGTAAAGCTTTCCCATATATCGGAAATACATTTCCGTGTGCAACGTGGGGTATGATAGCAGAAGTCATTCGCAAGTTTGCAAGTCTCATAACGCAGATCGGTTCCAGGTGCCGGTTCGTAGTCATCATCGTCAAATGAACCACGAAGAAACCTGTACAAGGAGTCGTCCTGGTGGTGTGAGCAGTCGCCAATGGTTAAGTCAGTAGGGTAAGAAGCGACCCGGTGGTCGAGGAGGATTTTTTCCAGCAACTGTGCAGGATGTTTGCCGATCCCACCGCGCCAAAGATCCTTTCCACAAGCAAACCTTGACAGTGTTCTCTTCCACTCCCGATGTCGCATCAGATGGCCTGCCGCAACGCTGTGCAAATACCTGCACGAGATGGTGATACTCTCCACATCAGGATTCCCAAGGTAGCCTGTGATCTGCTGCAAGATCTCGACAGGCAACTGAATCAAAAGAGTCATTTCATATCAAAGTTTTATCGATACGTAGGGTCTCTTATCGTAGCTGAGCATCGCTGTTGCTCTTCTAGGCTGACATACTTTGGGTGCTTGCTCGTGCATCTGGGATCAAAAGAAATGATCGCTGCAAGATGTTAAGTTGGTCTTTCTTAGCCCCCACGCCTTGGCAATGGGTGGAGAAAAGTATCGTGCCAAGCAAGTTTCTGTGCCGCAAGCGAAAAAGTGATTATCTATTTGGCCCGCGAAAAAACATTCAAAATCCCACTCTACAGATCTATCACCAACGCAGTTGATTACTATACGACGTTAGAACAATGGTGTTAACATAACTTGATATGCTCTATAGCTTCTGCGTAATTTTGAGATATGTAAGTGTGTGTTGATGTAAGTTCTAAAAATGCGATTTGAGATACTGTTCAACCCAGCACGTTTTTTAAAAAAAAAAAATTGCAAAAAAATTCCTTAGGGTTGTTAGGGTTGTGTGCCAGAAAGCACTTTAAGCAACATTTTAGAATTCTCAATGCTACAACGCACGTTTGAATTTTATATCTTGAAATTACGCACAAGTTGTAGAGCATATAAAGTTATATTGTTGTCAAAATTTTGACGCTATCTAATAGTCAATTGCGTTGGTAATAGACCTGCAGAGTGGAATTTTGAATGTGTTTTCGCGAGCCAAATGGATGATCACTTTTTCGCTTGCGGCACAGAAACTTGCTTGGCACGATACCACCGCTCCAAGCCACTAGAATTGATTTACTCTAAATATATTTATACGCAACGTTTAAAACTGCTCGATTCATCCGCTTCCAACAAATTGATAGCGATCTCATTCTATCCCTTGCTACCAGAAATACGTAAAAAGATATACAAGCATCTTTTGGCGGGCGTCAGAGTCGGTTTCAGCAAGGACCACTGGGGCAACGATGATTCTGAAATGTATATATTCCGAGCCCGAGCCAAAGGTGGACTCCATCCTGGCATATTGGCAATTTCTCACCAGGTTGTCCAGGAAGCATCTGACATACTCTACGGCGAGCAATGCTTCTTCTATCAGTCTGGCTCCGTACAAAAACAAGACATGACACCTGCGCGCTTATGGCTAAGCTTTCCGAGCTATAAACTGGAAGACATTACTTGACTTGATTTGCAAGTCAACATTGACCATCAAATCAGGATGGCAACATTCCCAATGTGTGTAAAAAATTGCTCGTCTTGCAGCGCGGTCGCTCTTTAAAGACTCTCTCCGTCGGTTTTCAGCTCCGTAGAATGGTCCAGAAGCATGACCGAAACCTCCTAGCACAATTTCTAATAATACGTGGGACATATATCTGGGAACTGACTTCAATTAAGCCCTTGCAAGAGCTTCGCCTCACGATCTTCGACGGTTATTCTCTCACCAGGGCTGCCTTCCCGTATCTCAAGGACGACATACTCCAAAGAGGCCAGTATCACTGCGTGGACTTCCTTGAGGGCATGGTGTCTTATGGACCCATCCAATCTAGTCTGGTGGTGGAGATGGATCCTGAAGCCAAGCCTATGTTCAGGCTTCGAGGAGATTGCGCCTTTCCAGACGCTGTCTGCGATGTCCTGTCGGCTCAATCTTGACACCTGGTGCCACCCAGATTGTTCTAGAAAAGGATGACAGCATAAGCGATATTGGCGATCACCCTGAAATATCTGCTACATGATACACCTCGTAACATTGTGATGGTAGGCTACAAAAACACCCTGTTGTCTGCTTGGAATTTACTTATTCCAGATCATGTTATAGTATGCTCCACATAGAAATACCGTATCTGAGTCTGTGAGTAAGTTTCGATGATAAGTGGAAGCTACAAAGGGCTCTACGTAAGAGCTGGCGCACAATCATGAGTCGCTGCTGTATGTCTGGTCGCTTTCCTATGTGATCCATTCCTCTCTGTGGCCAATGCTCGTGCAGCATCAGCTACCACACTTCTTACCTGCAATCGTCGGATGTATACTGCGTAGCAGTCACTTTGATCTTTGCGGGACGGCCACTTCAATTGAAGAACGGTCACATTTGTATTCGGACATTGCTACGATCTCGTCTTATGACGACATACACTGACTATGGTTCCTCGATCAAATTTAGCAAGTCTTAACAGCATCTAATTTTTGATTCGTCCCAATGACGAGAGTCTCCTGGCTCGCCCTATCATGTTATTAAAGGAGCGGCATTTGTTTCGATTCCCGTGTAATGCGTTCTTCTCGGTATTATCTGGTTTCACTTTCCTCAATTTCGAAAGCATCAATGATTGGTATATCGCTTAGACTTGCAGCTCCCAGACCAGAATTGCTTAAAATTGTCATAGCTAATCATCCAATCACTATTACCCAGATCTTCAAGGCAATATCCAGAGTATCGTTCCCATTTCCAAAAGAGGTGCTGCCGAAAGCTCACCTCCAAGGCAAGACAGCCTTGTTTCTTCTCAAAACCCTTGCCCTCAATTATACCCACAAGTCCCCTCTTCCATCCATTCACGCCAATCCCTGTTACTTTGTACTTTCTCCGTCATCGCCAAGCGCGACATCTCCCAGAATTCCCGCTCGCCTGTGCTGCTACAGGTCTCATACCACTCCTCCACACTTAACGCATGGTCTATATACTCAAGCCGAACCTTTGCCTTCTCAATGTACATCGGCGAAGCAGGCTGGATATCAGCATCAGCTCGCACACTTGGTGAGCAAGAAGGCGAAGACGTATCAAGTGGGGTAGCGGGAGCATCAGTTATTGGGGCAGAATGCACGAAAGGATCAGGCGACGGCGAAGCATCAGGGGACATGTACGGAGAACTGAGATACTCTCCCTGCGTTGAGAACGGGTCCTCCGGCAAGCATCCCTTCGGCGCGTCAAGATAGTTGCGGGGTACAAACCACAATATGGGTGATGGTGCGGGTGACCGGTGTTCGGTCGGCCAGCTACTGTCGTCGTCCTTCACACGACATAGATCCGTGACGTTCAGATCGAGGGCTTGCATCTCACTCTCAGTCATGTCCCAAAAGGAAGTGCCGATGTCGATGACCATGTCATCGTCTTCAGGGAAGTTAGACCTGTGGGCGGGAAGTAGGGCCGCGCCCGGCGGGGGGAACGGGGATGGGGCAGAGCCTTCCTGGCGCTGTTGGGTTTGGGTGTGCATGGCAAGCTCTGGGTGCAAGATCTCTTGGTTACTTTTTGGGTGGTGGCTTGTGGGTCTGGGGGTTGTCCAGGGCGAAAGACAGGGGCGATGGGGTAGGCGTCACTGAGGGCTGCTGTGGGCTTATGGTCTTGTGGCTGGCTTTATAGAAGGGGAAGGGCAAGAAAGTGACAGGTTGTACGGATGGTGTGACGAGCGCTGAGAACGGCTTTGTGAGGGAAAGGCATTGTGACACATATAAAGGGAATAGGATGGTGTGGTCAGTGGAGATCCCTAAGGAAAAGGATGTAGGAGAAACAATGGAATTGTTCTTGACTCAGCCTTCCGAGAGATGGGGATATGAGGGCACGGTTGTCAAATATGGTGTAGTGGAGGAGGACTAGAAGCTGTAAGGGCTGTTGAGGTAGAGAGATCATATGGAGTCGGGATTGGTTGTCTTGTTGCTATGTCTTTTTGGGCATTTCTGAGAAAAACAAGACACTTTCTCACCAGAGCACAGGGCTGCCGAGGCGAAGAACGCTACATTGGTGGGATACGTATTGAATAACGTAAAGATGGGAGAGATGATGATTTCTCCAGACTGAGTCGTGATAATTGACCACTCATTACACAACGATTTGCATATCGTGACGCATCTACCTCGCTACCTGACATTGTGGAAGTCGACCTCAGCATCGTCACGCTCACAATCTATTGGCCCGAGACTGCAGTGGTAGTACTTACGATCTAGACGCCGTTGCTTTTGTCTCGTTCAACAGTGATTACCGCCCACCCGTCCAATAGCTGCTGTCCGGTACCAGCTTGAGTCACTATGGCCTCGAAGTACCTCTTTCAAGACCCTATACACCCATTTTACCATTCGACTCCTTTCATTTGACATTCACCTGTGCACACAAGTATTCGAATGAGACTCTAGCCTTGACGTAGCCAAAAGATATGACCAGCACACTGACTGAGAAGTATCGGAATTGGCTAGCAGAACATATCTGGACAAATATTCCGCGTAGTCGTCTACACTACGGTCATCTATTATGGCTTCCCTTATTGTTTCTTCCTAGAAGTAGAACTTCCTCCACGCATTCTAGTCTTGGCTTCCTTATTCATTCAATGCGAGGCTGATGCCAGTTGTGTTGTAATTAGTAGGAGATTTGGTCAACCATCGTATACGCGTAGGAATTGGTAATATAGTGTATAACTAGCCGATAGGAAAATGCAGATACCTGGGCCACAACCGCGCTAAAATCGAGAAATTTGGTGCTGCGCCGAAATGAATGCCAGCATATCAGAGAAAAGACATTTACCTTACCGATGGAGCTACCGTATTACCAAGAATTCCGTTTTCACATTGTTCGTCCATGGGTATTGAGAAGCTCTTATGTCTTGGCATAGATAGGTGAATCTAAGTGCAGGGGCTTTACCTTTCATCTTGTCATCAGGCTGCGATTTTGCGTTCTGGACCCCCTTGCGTTCTGCTTGTGTCGTGAACAAGGTAGAACATATCGTGGTTGAGAGCCTCCCAATGGCTGACGCTCGATATACCCGGAAGGTCTTTCTGAGGTTTCATGAGCCATCTGATATCGCCCAAACGAGTCTCAAGCCATTGTACGTAGAACGGTAGATCACTAGAGGTCCTGGTGAAACCGCCGGCTCGGTGGCTGCTTCTGACTGGGCATCTCGAATCGATGCATTTTCTTGATGAACACCTTGATTAATCAGCGGAGACTACTTCAATGGGCTTTCCTGGAGGATATGGAACCCAGCGCTGCTTGACAGAATGTGCCGGAACGACCATTCCTAGAGCGACATTCCTTTGAGCGTAGGGAACCCGAAGCTGCTCAAACGAATAAACAGAAGGGGCTACATCAGGCTTCATTGAAGCGTAGAGAACCTGGGACGACCCATACCGACGAGCAGGAGAAGCTGGAGGGACTGTCATTGGGGCGTATGGCATCCGAGGTTGCTCTAATCGATCTGGAGAGGCTAGCATGTCCTTCATTGGGGCGTACGGCATGCGGGGTCGCTCATGTTCAGTGGTGGAAGGAATTGAAGCGACCCTGATCGGGTTGCCTATGACCAGAGGTTGCTCGGTTTTGGTAGTGAGAGGGCGCAAAGAGAGTGTCACGTGTGGGTAAGGCATTTGCAATTGTGCGGCTGCCGAGACAGCTGGTTTCATCGAGCTTTCGTCGGGAGTACGAGGGGTTGCTGCGACTTCTTTCACTACGTCGAGGGTCAGCATATGTCGGAGGCCTGTGGAAGAGGCTAGAGTCATGAAGTCGATTAGGCTTGCGTGGAATCGATCTCTTTGGTCTGATCCAGAATATCGAGCTTGATTAGAAGTTGTGAGAGTGTAACGTGCACGATGAGGGTGATTGAACCGGAAGAGTATCAAGTTCAGAAGATGCCGGCTTTTCTGAGAAGCCCTTTGGTGACTTTCCTTGGTGCACCCTTTCATGTCCTTCAACGTATGAACGTCTTAGCGATGGGCCGAAAGACCAACATAAAGCCAAAGGTAAAGAGTGAAACCGTTAAAGCGTTCAAGCTGTCCCCTCAGCACAGCCGTGGGTCACAGGCGCCGGCGATGTAGATCGATGAAGGATGGAGATTGCCATCTTCTTCTGATAATCAATGAATCGATGAGCACAGTTCTTTGTGTTTTCAATTTTCTCTGTCTGCTACAATGTCATTATTCGCACAAAGAGAGTTAAGTACTCCACCCGGTACATCAAAGAACCGATTGCTACCTGGACAACCGGTATCCGAAGGCTTACGACTCGTGCCCGACCAGATGCTCACCCTCCTTGCCTACTGTCTGCCTACGACTGAGTGCCAACAAGTACAGGCAAAGAATAGATAGCCCTACCGCGGCTGATATTTAGGCTTGTGGCATTAGGAAGAGTGAGAGGTATGACCCTCGCATCTAATTTCTGACGATCCCGGGCTAGCCTTTTCTCATATTAGATTAACATAATACAGCAAGAAGTCAAGGTCCAGTATCGATTTTACTGAAACGATCTCATGCTGAGCCACACTTGTTGGTGAAAGAACTCCGTGAATTCAGCAGTACCGCTCCGTGTTCCTACATACGATCCGGGTCAGAAGCAGCTTTCTAGCTTTGAAGAAGCATGCGTTGATCATTGGGATTGAAGAGAGCAGCGCACGATAGCGCAGTACTGACTTAGATTACGGCATCAACCAGCACACATCAACCCTTCAGAAAGAAAGGAAAGGCAATTCAGCAAGTTCGCCATTGTCCGAATTGTCGGCGCTGACTTAATCCATAATACTCCGTATACAGATTGAAACCGAAATCTTTTGGGTTGGACGACCACGCCTTGATACGGTAGAGAGTCCGGAGTAGACCACTTAGAAGATGAGGTATGTACATCGTTGTACAGAGGAGCGAGCCAGGCTATCAATCGAACAGAAGACAGTCAAACTACTCACTTACATCTCGACTTCTTAAAGGTATAGTGAAGCGGAACTCAGGGACTCACAGGACAATACCCAATGGTATCAGATAGTCAAAAGCGAAGTCAGAACCAGCGCCATCGTGTACTGAGTGGACCGTGTTCCGACTGTATGATGGGATGAGGCTCCCATGCCCCTCTTAAAGTGGGCCTGTAATTTCCTACGACATATCTATAGCAAAGGGAAGATTTCTTAAGTTCTTACACATATAAAGTACAGAGCATATACATGTATGTCGTGGTATCATAAAATGAACAGTCTATGATGATTGGCCAGCCCGGTGGTGCCGGCCAGTCCCGTTTCCGAATGTTGCGTGAGATACGCGAGACGGAAGCAGACGTGCCGAGGGCCCGTTCAGGGCTAGCGCGCAGAATCACCCCGGATTTTTGAGAAAATCGTCAAGCAGCACTCAGGCGCTAGTAATTTCCTCACTCTTTTCATCATTCGCATTCCTTCTCGCCACAGCTGCTCTGTCTTTACCTTTGCGTCGTCTAGTTCGTCTTCCTATTCGATTCGGTTTCTCGTCATGGGCCCATGAGAAGCTCTCCGTCCACCTTCTGTCTTTCATTTCAAGATCCACGGGATATTTCCTGCAATAATCGGGGTGTGGAATATAGCACCTGTCTAATACATAGTCGCATACTCGAAACATGGCCTCTATACCTAATGGGAGTTTTGCCTCTCCTCTAGCCCATGCGCAGTATCCGATTGCCCCCCCTTCTACGCCTGCCGGTCTAGTTGCCCGAGTCTACAATGGCACAAGCGCGTTTAGTCTCCTTGTTACAGCGTTCTTGCTCCTCGTCGCCTATGATCAATGTAATGGCAACTCCTGGATTTTGTTGGGTGAACCAGGCTAACAAAAGATCGATGCAGTCAAGTACGTTTGGAATAAAGGCTCAATTGCAGGCCCTACATGGAAAATTCCCTTCATCGGGCCCTTTCTCGAATCCGTGAACCCGAAAATGGAAATATACATGGCCAAATGGGCAAGCGGCGAGCTGAGCTGCGTATCGGTTTTCCACAAGTATATCACGACACTTCAACGATTTGTGTAGCAAGTGCTTACGCAAGGGGCAGGTTCGTCGTGATTGCTGCCTCTCGAGACATGGCTCGCAAAGTCTTCAACTCGCCTACGTTCGTCAAGCCTTGTGTCGTGGACATAGCAATCAAATTGCTTCGTCCACAGAATTGGGTCTTCCTAGATGGAAAGGAACATGTGGATTACCGCAAAGGCCTCAATGGCTTGTTCACCCGGCAAGCGTTGAAGATATATCTACCAGGCCAGGAAGAAGTATATGACAAGTATTTCGAGAAATTCGTGCATCTGTCTCAGGAGAATGGAGGAAAGCCGATACCGTTTATGCCACATTTCCGTGAGCTCATGTGTGCGGTCTCTTGCCGCACCTTCGTGGGCCATTACATGCCGGATGCGGCGGTAAAGAAGATTGCGGACGACTACTTCCGCATTACAGCAGCGTTGGAGCTAGTCAATTTCCCATTCATACTTCCATATACGAAACCTTGGTATGGTAAGAAGGCAGCGGATATGGTGCTCGATGAGTTCAGCAAATGCTCAGCCAAGAGCAAGGCTAGGATGGCTGCTGGTGGAAGTGTCACGTGTATTATGGACGGCTGGGTCAAGTCGATGCAAGATTCGGAGAAGTACAGGCAGAAAGTCGCAAAGGGCATCGAGGTTGACCCATCGGAGAAGCCCGCTATGTTACTTCGCGTATTCACGGACTTTGAGGTCGCCATGACAGTATTTACCTTCCTCTTCGCATCACAAGACGCAACAAGCAGTGCTTCAACATGGCTATTCCAACTTATGGCAGACCGGCCCGAGATTCTCGACCGGGTCCGAGAAGAAAACCTCTCTGTCCGGAACGGCGACAAGAACCAGCGCTTCAGCATGGATATCCTCGATAACATGCCGTATACTCGTGCTGTAGTCAAGGAGACCCTCAGATACAGGCCGCCTGTCCTCATGGTGCCATATGTTGCCAAGAAAGCTTTCCAGATCACTGAAACCTACACCGCTCCGAAAGGCTCGATGGTCATTCCCACCGTATGGCCCTCGCTTCACGACCCCGAAGCATACCCCGAGCCCGAGTCATTTGATCCAGAGCGATGGATCTCCGGCGACGCCGAAAAGCAGGTCAAGAACTGGCTCGTGTTTGGAACCGGCCCTCACTACTGCTTAGGACAGACCTACGCACAACTGAATTTGATGGCTATGATAGGCAAGGCGAGTATGCATCTTAATTGGGACCACCATATCACGCCTCTGTCGGAAGACATAAAGGTCTTTGCCACGATCTTCCCTCAGGTAAGCTCTCTAAACGCAGAGCATGGCTCTGCTGCAGAACACTCGCTGACTATGAACAGGATGATTGCCCATTAGTCTTGTCGAAACGAACCTAGATAGGAGTGTTCCTATACCCGCAATCCTCATACCCTCTTCCTTGTAAATAAATCTCCGCGTGCGTGGCGTTCAATGGGGGTTCCTGCTTACACCGTTTCTGTCGGTGGCCTAATGGTAATAGACCCTACCGCAATAGATAGCCGTCGAATAGAATAGACCTAATATCCTCCACCGCCTTTACGTCAATGACATCGATTCGTGCTTCGACCGTGAAGGTCCATGACTACCGGCCGGACTGTACAATATCGAAAACCCCCTCCCCGTCTCTATGAACCTACCGCTCCACCTCTCCCCCTTTCCCCTCCCACTCCAACCACCCCCCACCCATCTCCCCCACCTTCACCCCTCGCCAGCCCCCGTCCCCCACCGCCATCCTCGCCGCAGTCCTACTCCTCACCCCCGCCTTACAATAGAACACCACCTCCTGCACCCCTCCCCCTTCATCCCCCCCACCCCCACCCCCACCCCCACCATACCTCCCCTCCCCCAAATCCGCACTCGGATCGGCCCCCCCATGCCCCGCCTGCGCCGTCACGCTCGGACTGATATCCGCCGCCCCGCCCTCCCCTCCAATGTCCACATCCTCATCCTCATCCTCTTCATCAACCTCACTCGAAGAAGCGCCGGGCTTTTCGAAGCCGAAGCGGTCGCGGAAGTCGTCGGGGGAGAGGTAGATGGCGTCGGGGTTGGAGGTGATGGGCATGGAGACGGCGCCGGGGATGCGGCCCGTGGAGGCGAGTTCCGAGGGCTCGCGCACGTCGATGATGAGGCGGGAGGGGGAGGGGGAGGTGGTTAGGGTGCGGACTTCATCGAAGGTGTAGGATTTGGGTGGCGGGGTCAAGGTGCTTTGGGAGCGGTGGAGGGGGAGGGTGGGGGTGAGGCGCACGGGGCGGGGAGGGGTGAGAGGGATGCGGTTGAAGAGGCGGGTGGGGGGTTGATGGAAGGAGGGCCGGAGGAGAAGGGGGAGGAGAGTGGTGGGCATGCGCTTGGTTGCCATGTTGAATATTGTGGGTGATAATGGGGCTATATTATCTGTGGCATGTTGTATCTGGAAGCGCGGATATTACCGGATATATGTACAAAGTCAACGTTGGGTGTGGGGCATCATGGAACAAAATTCACGAAAGGGTCGAGAGCACCGGTAGTCGCTAAGCAAAAGTAGATTCACCTCTCTGAATGTAGTGCTATAGAGCTCACTGTGCCATAGAACTTAATTTGATCTCGCAAAGCTAAACCATCCCTTCTTTGCATCCTTCTTCTGCTCTGATTTGCTTGCTACGCCGTCCATTGGACCATTGACAGCGTCCTGAACCTTCTTTGACCGCCCTGGATACTCAAGGTAGTTCCATGCTATGTCAAAGAAGAGTGGCTTCACCGGTATTGGCTGTAGCTTGGGCGGATACGTGACGAGGTTCGTGAGGTCGGCCCCGTTGGCTGGATACTCGTCGAGACGTTCAATTAGCGGAAGTGCATGCTTGGATTTGCTCTCATCTTCTTTGGCGTTCTGAGCATGAAGGTTTTGCAATTCTACCAATCCACGATGCTCGAGAACAAGGCCTTGCAGGAGTGTCTGAAGCGAGTTCGCTTGCTCGGGACTCACTTCGATACCGGGCGGCTTCTGAGTATCTGCGTTGTCCGATGTAATCGAGGGATTTTGTGGACAGATCTCCAGCGCACGTGCGAAGAGAGCAAGCGCTTCCTTCGGTTTGGCCGAGAGATTATATGAACGAGCAATTGAGAGGCATCTCAAAGTCGCGAAATACGCCCTCTTCGTGCCGAGCTCTTGGAGGAGTTGCTGATCGGCCGCGACTCCAGGAAGCTCCTTGATCGAGTCGAGGCTTTGGAGCGTGGCATCGTAGAGGACTACACGCTCCCTTAGCCTGTTCAGCTTGCGCCCTATGCTCTCCTCCTGAGCTTCTCTAAGCTTGCCATCTGGGCTCGATTTGCTAGGCTTCTTCACGGCTCTTGCATGGAATAGTGCGCCGTCTTGATCCCCACAAAGGACCCGATTACGGCCAACTCTCCACCCTACCAGGGTGTAGTTCACCGCCGTTCTTGTGATCTGTAAAGCCTGCATTCGAGGATCACCTTGGGAAACACCCTCGGAAGCAAGCTCGTCGATGGCGGTCTTGGTGGCATCCACTACATCTTGGCTCGGTATCAGAACCTCATCGTAGGCAGAAGCTTTCGCTTTTGCATCCGACTCTCGATTTGAGGTGAGAAAGGAAGACAGCTTGACCTCCGCGGCGGAGACCGCTGCAAGTGCTTGCGCAGTGGCAGCATCTTCGAGGTTCACTTCTCGCGATCTCCAGCGTATTGTCTTTGGCACCTCCACGGATCCTGCGCTAGTCCCCTCTTTCTGCTCCCCACGACCTTCATTCAAAGCATCGGGATTTGATTCCAGTAATTGCTTCAAGTGTTTGTTACCAGTGCGCGGCACATAACGGGCTACAATAGCATCGATCGACGTCGTCCGCGGGAGCTTCAGCTGGTAAGCTGCGTACCGTATGCTTGGGTCAATGTTGGCTGACAGTAGATCCCGCATCGTATCCCCACGCTTTGTATTCCCTGATTTCGCCAGTGTCACGTATATGAACCTCGTCTCGGAATATCCACGCAGGCAATCGTCCCAATTCCTCTTCTCAAAATCGACAGCGCCAATTAGCGAGACATAGTAGGCCCTTGCTTCGAGGACATCGTCGGCTTGAGCTCCTGAACCCTGGTCTTCGAGGAGTGCAACGAGGTGCTGGGCATACACAGCAGCTTTATGCAACCGAGAATTGACATGCCGCCTAGTAGACCCACCTATGGGCTTGCCTCCGGATTCTGCAGAGTGAGTGGACTTCATATGCATGGCTTGAGCCCAAGCCCGCTCGGCCGTCAGGAGTATCAGATGAACGAAGCTATCAGCTATGAGCTTTCGTTTGTGCTACAATACTTGTTGAGCCGCCTACTCATGATTATTCCTAATGTCCTCCACCGACACAGGAGCTTTGGCGGCATATTTCTGGGCCTTGACCGATTGGAAGTCGAGCTTGCGTCGCACCGTAAGAAGACGCCTGGAGAGCTGGGTGCGATAGGATCCATAGTCCCCAACAGGTAAAGCCTTATCCCGCTGGGTAACGACGAAATGTGTAATGTCCATAGCAGACATAATGGCAAAATACCGTATGCGAGTGATGGGAACCCTGAATGACTGATTGTAATTTACCTCTGTAAGTTTCCCGCTAATGTAGGCTCATACCGATGATGACGGTCTGCATCTCACTTTGCAACTCCCGACGCCCCCCATAAAATCTGTTGTAAGACAGCTCGCACAGTCGCGCCACCCAACACCGGTAGTGCTTTGACAAGCGGGACTTGAACCACAACGCTACTTTACCCGACATCAAGCATTCACCTTCTCGGCGCACATCTATGACCTATGCTTTCTAGAACAGTGCCCGACTCGGATCCATTAGAGGGAGATACGCTGGGGCATGAGAGAGCGGCTGGCAGGATGCCTTGGAAAAGGAGGACAACTTCTACATCGCGCCGTCTCAAACCAGCCATACCGAAGTCATCGTCTCCTTCACTCCGCGTTCTGGGCCCATGGAGCTGGTGACATCGACCTTCCGTCCTGGTGGCTCTCGCTGTTGCAACTTCCTCAGGCAAAGCATGAAGAAGATGCTGGAAGGGGAAACGCCAGTCCCTGGTTTCTTGATTTTCTTTATCCTTCACGAACCTTAGCCTTCATCCGAAAATACGCCATCACCGATCCAGCAGTCCTAAAAAGGCATCAGCGGATTCGAAAGGTTCACCAGCGTGCTCGTGAGTACGCATCGATCGCCGCCGATGATGTCGGCCAGTTCCAAGGCAGTGCGGCGCTCGAGGCAGAAATGACAAAGCATGAAACGCAGATTGAAAGATTTGCCAAAGAAATTTCTTCCACAGACGTTGTCCGAAGAGAGGCTCTACTCTTGCAGCTTGACGAACTCCTACTGCACGACGATCCTAATGCCAAACATCTACCTCTATGGCGGACTTACCTAGAGCTAGGAGATTTATCCGTCCCGCTTCTACCCCGGCAGCTGGTAAGGATGATGCGATGCTTGTCCCGATCGACTGCAAGTATTGACCAAGAGCGGCTTATCGACGTCTTTGACTCCATACCCGTTTCCGACAGAAGATCTATACACTACAGCTACGTTGTATTTGCAGCTTTGCGAATTGATAGGCTAGAGCTAGCTGTTCGCTTACACAAGGTAGCTCTGGACAGGATACAAGGGTCTGTTGGGACTTCAGCCTTGTTGTGTTACACTATTCAAAGGAACATTTGGCAGGTGGCTATCGAGACGTGGCAAGGATACTTAGATAAGCGGGGAAGGGCCCCATGGAGCTCTGAGAATCTCGACATATGGGACAGCGTCGATGCCTTTTCCTTGCCTGACCTTTGGGAGAAGGCATCATCTGCCCTCGATTTTGCATACCGGATACAAGAGTTGGCAGGAGATCTTGCTGTCGCTCCAGCTCGCAGCTTCGCACTGCAACTGGCTGCACAATCTCTGTCGCTCGGTAATGCGAAGACAGCCTACGTGGATGAAGTCGAGACCGTTTTTAGACCCTACACCGAGGACGGAAAAGACATTAACAGGCCCACAAGCCCTTACCAACCAGGATTCATTGCTCGTCTGCATCCGAATGTTGACATACACGAAGAAATGATGAACAAAGCGGTTGGATTGCAAGGCCCTTCAAAGCAGCTATATACGGCTGCTATCTCCCAGGTGCTCACATTCAAGACTCGAACATTCGATGCACTGGCGCTGAAGTATTACCGAGCACTTCGAGAGTTGGCTGATTACACTCCCTCTATGGCTACCGTAGTCGCTATGCTCCGCCGGCTTTGTTCCATTCACAGCAGCGCGGGGATCTTCATGGTGCTCAATGATTTTCGTTTTTATTTTGGCGACATACCCTCGAATCTCCTTGAATTCATTATACCTGAATTTGCTCATCAAGGCAATCGAACTGCCGTCGCCGACTTGCTCCGAGAATATCATGGGAAAGTGCCAGTCATTGAGAAATCTCACGTAGCGAACGCGATCTTGTATGTCTGCAACCGACGTGGCGAGACTAAGAATCTGCCGGATATTTTTCAAAGCTTGCACCGGGATTACAAATTTGAACCTGATCTTAAATCCTGGAAGACTGTCGTTGCAACCTACGCACGTGTGGGCGACGTTGACGAGGCCACTAAATGGTTCAATGAATTTCTTGATTCAAACATCAAACCCGATTCGCGGATCTTCATCTACATGATGTCCATGTTTGCTAAGCGAGGCGATCTCGACGCTGTTCAACAGCTCCTACGGCAATCAGCAGATCTCGGTGTCTCCACCGAGATTGGCATGATTGATTGTCTGGTACTGGCCCAGGTCCACAATGGCGACCTTCACAATGCAGGAAAACTGGTCGAGGAAGCTCTGAACACCGTGGAGGATGTCCCACAGAGATCTCGAACGCGGATGTGGAATTATCTGCTCAATGCTCATGCGCTACATGGTGACCTAGAGAAAGTGACAATACTCCACAGGCGCATGCGTGAGAACAAAATACCATCTGACGGCACCACGTTCGCGGCACTACTGCAGAGTTTGGTCGTCACGGATAGAACCCGAGGAGCCTTCCAGATATTGAGGCAGATTATGCCTCAGGCCGGCGTTCGTCCGACCGCATTACACTACGGCCTTGTTATGAGCTCATGGCTTCGTAGGAAGTGGTATCGCAAGATTTTCAATCTATATTCCGAGATGTTAAAGAACGAGGTCAAGCCTACGATGAGCACGCAGAATTATATCGTCAGAGCCGCTGCATTGAAGGACGTCGAAGAACGCGCAGAGGCAGCCGAAAACAACGACCAAGTAAATCATGAACGTGCGCAACAGACCATTGATCAGGCGCTGGCCGACATGGATCCGATGGACCTTGCTACCCGTGAGCCGGTAAGATTTGTAGGTAACCTACGACTAGACGATGCCTTCCAATCTTCGTACATGGCCTATATGGTCAACATCTATGGCCGGGAACGTTCATTGGATAAAGCTACGGAGATGTATGATCGATACATCGAGAAGCGACGGCAGGTCGACATGGATGACGATACGAGTCCTCCAATCAATATGCTCAGCGCTCTAATGGTTGCGAGTCAGAATGCTCAGGATTATGATACGGTCAGTAAATGCTGGCATCTGTCACTCGAAAAGGCTCAGATCCTGGCTCGTCGCCAGAAGGCGATTATCTCTAAACCCGGATGGGTGCTTCCCCCCCGTCGCTATATCCTGAATACCCATCTTCGGCTATATGTCAATTCTCTTGTAGCGCAGCATCGCTTCGCTGAGGTTGATGAGACCATCGACCATCTCCACCGTTGTGGCTATGTCCTCGATTCGCGCTCCTGGAACCAGTACATCATCGTACTCCTACAAGGTGGGCAGAGGCTGAAAGCATTCGAGCTTTGCGAACAGGAACTGATGCCGGGCTGGGAGGGCTGGGCACGCCTTGGTCCTATCTACAGCAGTACAATGAGGAAAAACACGCAGAGAAAACAGTCCAAACACCTTCAGCCACGTCGTCGCCATCCCCAGTACGACACTATGGTCCATCTTGCCGCTGCTTTCGTCAATGCCCAATCTGAGTCAAGAGACCGTTGGGGACGCACGGGGATTGACCGACTTGTTAAGGTGGCACCAAGAACTGTGAATGCGGTGTACAATCTCCCACGATTGGATGACTTTACGCAACGAACGGTACTTCAAAACGCGTAAATAGGGATTCTGCATTGACGGAGTATACGGAGGGGCTGGAGTGTACGGTCGCTGCTGAAGGAAAGTTACGGGGTATGCATTAGGCGGCGCAAGCTTGCCGAAAGGGGCGAGAAATGGGCTCTGGAATGTATAAGCTATACGACGGAGCTGGAGTAATTGGAGGCTGTTTGTGTGGATGCGTAGCATGAATCAAGTGGCGTAAACGTGTAGATATTGGTATTTGTGCATATATCGCCAGCGATGGCTTGACATAAATCTTCATGAGAAACCTTGACTTTGGACTCTGGAGGATAAGCGAGAAAGAGTATTTTGAAATCCAAGATACGATTAGCAGCCGTTGCAATCTCTACTCTGCCTTGCATCAGTGCCATCTAGACTAGTCAAGTACTCCGAGCATTGTCTCTACACTCGTCAACTTCTCACGCTCCTTTCTTCGCCGGGCGCCCTCTTTCTTCTCCGCAGCATCTATCCTCTGCCAGTCCCGCCAATCCACAGTGCGCACTTTCGTAGAACTGACCTCGCTCTTCAGAGTTTCCCAGCCGTCGCCACCCCTGAGGAAAGGCGCCTTGGTCTCCCAATCCTCAGCAATGGCTTGGGCGGTGGCAAAAGCATCCTCCATCGTGTTCGCAATCACACCTGTCGGCCCTTGCTTTACCCATCCCGAGCAATAGAGGCCAGGCAATGTCGCTATGCCGTCGTCGGACTCGGCAATTATGCGCCCTCTGCCGTCATTCGGGATTATGCCTTTTTGGGCATCAAAGCTGATGCCGACATCGTGCATGCCGGGTATGGCCTCGGCTCTATAGCCTATACTGCGAAAAACAAGACTGGTAGGGAGGGACACTTGCTCTTCGGTCGCGGAGACACGTGCTGAGGGATCAAAAGGGTTGGTTCCCCTAATTTGGTTTTTTACAAAAGTCATGGACGCAACGCGGTCCGGTGCAATTTCAGAAGGGTTGAATGACTTTGGAGAAAGAAAGAAATCAAGGGACCATGTCCTTAGCGCTTCCGCGTGAGGCGTAATAGAGCCTTTGATAAAGAGCTCTGTGAGACGTCTGGCGGTTCGAGGCAGTGCTTTGGGATCAGGAGGGAGCAGGTTAGGGCCGATTTGTTGAAAGCTGACAGAGGGCAGCTTCATCAATTCGCGAACTTCTTTGATGGTGAACGATGCCTACGCGTGGGTTTAGCCCAGATCCATTGCTGAATACTACGGTGAGCGGATTGACCTGCATCGGCCCCCTTCGGCCCACAACCCGTACTCTCTTCACTCTGCTTTTGGCAAAGGTGGCCACGGCTTGCTCAGTCATATCCGTCGTCCGCAAGCGGTCGATATCGCACAGTAGGGTACGTGCAATATCCAAGGCAACGTTTCCCTGCCCTATGATCACAGCCTCTTCGCCAGCTTCCAGGTCGGGGGCCAGATCCGCGTATTCTGGTAGCCCATTGTACCAGCCCACAAATGCGCGAGCTGAGTAAATACCCTTCAGAATTTCTTCACCAGGTATGCCAAGCTTTCGATCTCTGGAGGCTCCATATGAGAAGACTATGCCACTGTAGTGGTCTGGGAAAGAGGCCAGGGGCAGGTCTTTGCCGACGTCGATGTTTCCGATGAAATTGAAATTCGGAGAGGCAGCGACTTCTGAGAACTTGTCTTGACAATTCTAGGGGCGCCGAAGGTGTGTCAGCGCCGTAACGCACACGATTTGCATTGATTGTCACATTTCAAAATAGTGTTTAGGCGAACGAATGAGGAAGACGTACCTTCACTTCAGGATGGTCAGGGGCAACACCATACCGAACAAGCCCGAATGGTACGGGAAGCTGTTCATACATATCTACCACAGCATTCTCGATAGTAGACATCACCTTATAGGCTGTGTAAAAGCCGGCTGGCCCTGAGCCAAGTACGGCCATGCGAAAAGGCCGGCCATTTCGGACGACATGATGATTATGCCGCCGTTGAACATCGCTCGCAGACGTAAATAGCCTAGGCGCGTAGCTGTATCGTTTTTGGAACGCATGCGACCATGTGTTCGAGATCCTTACATTGAGGCAAGGACCTTTCATGTGGTGAAATGCGCAGGCATGAGCGACGTTTATAAAAAGACCCAAGTGTGAGGATGCAAGGCGATGAGAATGACTTCATTTATCAGCAAGCCTTATCGATAGTTGCCCGGCCAAAGGCTGATACTATTTTGGCCTTCGCCCTTCCAATGTATGCGCCTCGAAAGCAGCTTTAGCATCGAACACCGTTATGTTCGCGGTCTATAACTCACAAGAATTTACCTAATCTCTCTTGGTTTATTTCAGCGTCCGGTCAGTCTAGCTATGGGCATCGAGCCCCCTTTCATCTACGACCATCCATCTAGATATGCCTTTACTAGTCCAATGGACAAAGGCTTCAATCCAAGAGCAGCATCGGAAGCGAGCTGGGCTCCGGCGCTGCAGAGACCGAAGCATGAAGGTCCCTTGATCCATGCAAAGGAGTTCAATAGGCATCCAGATTCGTATTTCGTTGTGTACGTGATCATTGTGTGACTGCTCAATTGAAGGTACCTTGCTCACGTCAATCATAGTCCATACGGAAACCTCAATTGGAAACCCATGAGTCCTCGGACGAAGCAGAAAGTCAAATATGTTCGATTGGTACAGCTTTTTCTACGCGTATGCGCGCTCCTTGGAGCGATGGGCATGTTGTTCTGCGTTATCAGCATCAACAAAACCGAGACCACAGTGGGCTGGGTACTTCGAGTCGCAGTACGTTCCATCCCCAAGGAGGCAACCTTCGATTTGACTGACTTATCGTTAGCCGGGTGTTGCCATTCTGCATACCGTATACGCTGTCTACCATCTATGTCGCTCGTCTAAAGCACGTACCCCAGCATCCTCGGCCAGCTACATGATCTTCGCAGCTATCGTCGATGCCGGACTCGTGCCCTTCTTCGTAGTCATGGCAATCACGGCAAGGACAGAATATATCGAGCCCAGCAATACCATAGGACGTTGGCAAACTCTGTTCGGTACAGATGTCACAAATTACAAGATCTTTTATGCAACATTCCTCTTGAGCGTGGTCGAAGGAAGCCTGCACCTCATCTCGCTAGTAATCTCCATCTACCTTACGATCATCTTCAGAAAGATAAGCAACTTGCCACCAGATGCGAATCCCCTCGAAGATAATCTCACTTCGAGGGCTCACAAACGTAACAAGTCTTCTATTGTCGATAATCGTAGCAGTCAGGCGACAACCACGAACAGTATGCGGGATCCTGGAGCGGAAGATCCGCTAATGTCGACGACACGCAATGTCCCATTCATGCATACTAGGACGGAGTCGACTCCTGACCTAAGCAATGCGCCTCGTCCGTATTTCAGCCCCCGAGAGTCTCGTACCGATATCTCAGCACCTTTTTACAGCCAACCTCCCTCTGAGCGTTCTTCGCGCGTCAATGCGACTCAATCGGCCAACAGACCACGCTCCTTCTATGAGCAACCGCTCTCAAACCGCTCCACACGAACTAACATCCGTCAGTCCCCAACCCGACCACGGTCCTTCTATGAGCAGCCAACTTCGGCGCGTTCCTCTCGCCCTGACATCCCACGAGCTCCCACCATGTCTCCGTCTGTCTACACCGACTTCTCCCGGCCAACCTCCACCCGACCACCTTCTACCCGTCCAGCGTCTACACAGCCCCGTCCAGTGGCGCCAACGATGAAGTCAAATGATAACTGGATCACGCATCCTTCCCCACCTAGTTCTCCAGCGGCCGAGTTTCAACATCTTCGCACGCTGAATAGAAAGGATTATGCGCCCCTCCCTCAGTCGGCGCCAGCTTGGAATGTCGAGAACTTCAATCCTCTGGAACTGAACCCACCAACCCCACCCAACGCCGAGCGTCGACCGACTGCGCAGGGGCGGCCCTTGACGCAAGGAACAGGAAATTCGCTTGGATTTGGAGTGGGTAAGTTGAGGGACTACGAAGGTTTGAAAAGGGGATATGTAGGACAGAGAGTCGTGAGTTCAGGGCGTGATGAGGATGGAAAATCACTTGGTGGTGTAAGGATGAGAGGCGTCAGTGGCAAGGTGCATGAAACCGGGAGTGGTGGAGAGTGGTTCGCCAGGAGTGAGCGGTGAGCTGGACAAATGGATTGAAGATGGTGTTTGAAGGTACATTGAGGATTTGACGTTGTAGATAGCAACTAAGCACATGTTTATATCTTGTCTTTGACCGAACAAAAGAATGGAATCTGAATATATAACAGAAATCGCCTACCTTAGCGGACAGAGGCACCTGAAGCTTATGTGTGACAAGAGAATCCGAGTCCGTGCAAGCGAAATGGCTGGCTCCAATTTCACCGTTGACGGCCTGACCTGCCGACAACTCGACGAATAGGCGGTGAGCAGTAAGGCGGTTTTGACGTGCGAGTGATTGTCTCCAGACATTGCATCATTGTTGATATCCAAACTTAAAAGCAAGAAGACTCGAGGAAGGAGTTGACTGTGACGCAGAGGGCTGCTCGATCTGTCTATTCCGACATCCGATCGATTCGAGTGATCTGGCACTAATGTGTATGGTCAATCCCTTTTAGGATTCTCAGGAGGTCCCCCCGTCGAATCCGCTTCTTGCCACGTTGTTTTACTATCTCTTTCCATCCACTGGATCGAGAAGAGCCGTAGAGCGTTTCTCTTCCTTCATGCACAGCAGATTCTTCTTCAAGCATCTGCATTTTTCTGATCGTCCTCCAACTGAACATCACGGTAAATTGTTCTTCCCTTCTTGACATGCATTCTGGGTCAAAGCCCTGCTCCTTCAATAGAATACTTTTACAGCAAATATCTCAAGCAGATGCGTCAATGGCCATGAGCAAAACGGCCGTGGAGGGTAGATCTCAAATCATTCCCAAGCCCGTCCTCCTTCTCCTGGTCTTCCTCATCGTCCTCATCCGCTTCCTCCAGTTCTGCTTCACCTTCATTCTCTTCCTCTCTTTCCTCCTCGTAGTCTTCTTCTCCGCCCCTTTCATGTCTGTCTTCATCTTCTCCCTCCCCGTCAGTATCGCCCGTGCCTTCCAGCTCTTCCTCTGGTTGGGGACTGTTTTCCTTTTGCATTTCATGGCTTCCATCTACTTGCATTCTCTGCTTCCAACGAGCCCAATCAACATCGACAGCTTGCTCAGCAGCGCTTGCACTCATGCCTCTGCTGCCTTCCTTCCAACCTTCCCATTCTCTCAAGCCCAGAACATGCCTCATGGTCGGTCTCCCGTGCGGACAATTCCACGGCTTATCGATCTCGCCCATTCTCTTCACCAGATTCCCCATCTGCGTGAGACTCAAGCTCTTCCCAATCATGACACTACTCCTACAGGCTCTCATCGCGAACATTCTCCTTACTTTGCTCGGCCGTGGTATGTTCTCCACCGCCGCGTGAGCCGAATAGGTCGAATCCGCTAGTAGAGCAATGAGTTCTTCGAGGTCGCCAAGATCAAAGGTCACTTCGCGGCTCATGGGAAGGGAGATGAGTTTGCAGCGTTGTCCAACGGGCATGTCGCCTGAGGTATCGATATCGACGAGAAAGCCGTTTTTGAGCAAGGCAGAGTCATTTTCAAGGATGATTTCTTCTTCAATCGCGGTGAGGTCGAGCGGGTAAGGATGGACTAGGCGCTGGTTTTGTACGACGGTCGTGGATTGAAGCCGCTCGAAGTTTGACTTTTCGTCTGAGGCGTGCTGGTCGATAATGAAGAGTTCGTCAGTTGTGGTGGAGCAGCGCGATGGACGTATGGCGAGGATGAAACCGAGATTAAATTGGCCGACGATGTTCATACGGGCAAAGTCCTCCTTCAAGACAATTAATGATAGACCCTCTTCTGGGGATGGGTCGTCCGGTAAAGCAGTTGGCTGAGTTTGGGAAATCGGATCGCTCGAAGCCTTCAGGCTTGCTTCTAGGTCATGCACTTGCACACTGATGCGATCTATGGATTGGTCCACAAGCTGTATCAGATGGATCGTCGAGTCTTTTTGACCTCTACCCTTCAATATGTTGTAAGCACGCTTGATTTTATCCTGCGAGGGCAACGCTGCAGCTTCTTCGGCCTGCCGTATGAGTGCGGCAACTCGAGCACTTGCTCGGGCTTTCTCGTCCTGTTCATCCACGTACTCTTTATCAGATTCAGTGCTATTCGCTAGGTCTTCTGACTCGCTGCTCTCCCCGTCGTTATTGGCCTCAAGCACAGCCGACTCAGCGTTCTGACTCGAGCCCTGGTTCCCATCGTCATCTTCAGAAATTGGAGTCCCACGATTCTGATCGTCCTCACTATCACTGCCCTGCTCTGACGGATCAAAGGTCTGACTATCATCGGGCTTTCCAGACTGTGCACCGGGAGCAGCAAAGCTTTGCATGCTGCTACTAAATCTCTGCATTGTCGGTGTTTTTGAAGCTCCAGACGCTCTGGGACTTCGTACAATTTTCTGTAGCTTCGACCTGGTAGGGCCCAAAGCCATCGTGGTGGTTGTGTCTCCAATAGTAACTTCGGCGACTTCAATGGCACTGCGCCTTGGACGCATGCGGTCAAATGCATTCTGAACAACCCTTGGGGAGGGCTTGGCTGGTGTACCTGTCGTCGTAGGAATATCATCCTCTGGTAGACCACCAGCTGAAGCTTGCGACCCAGCCTCCTCAACATCGGAGAGTACCTGCTGTTCCGCTATTCGCTTGTTGAAATCCGAGACCGGGTTGGGGTGCCCTTCCATCAAGACACCAGGCTCGGCTACATCTCTATCAGAGCCGTAGTTGTCGGGCTCTCCTTCAGTAGTAGGCCTCTTCCCCAGCTTCCTGAGAAGCGCTTGCTTGTCTTTGGACAGCTCATTATGGCCATCCTGTGCATTTGCAATCACAGGCGCAGATCTATGTACACGCTCCGTAGTTTCCCTTCCTGCGAATGCAGCAATGAGATTTGGTGTCGACCGCCCATTCCCCGTAGCTGCGGAACTTTCTTGGACATCGGTGTCAGCTGCTTTACTTGCTTCAATCTGTCCTGGATTTGTTTGTTGGTCACTCATACTGGCCATTGAAGCAGCGGTAGAGGTCTCTCGGCGAACAGTCAGCTTCTTGTATGATGGCAATCTCTGTAGCGGCGGTTGAGTCTGAGGCACCGTTTGGTCCTGCTTCTCGAATAATTCCGTCAAGGAGCTCTAAGTAGGTTAGCAATTGGATTATCTGTGTAATTCTACCCTGACTTACTTTCAAATTGTCGAGAAGTATGTTCTGGTCGTGCAGCAAGATATTCCTTTTATCCGGAGAAACGTTCACATCGTAAGCATCTAGAACTTCTTAGCAGATTGACAGCTCCCGACTGGAGACCATACTCGTATCCAAAATGATGTTCGCGAATACGAAAGGCGATTGTGATACGTTGAAACCCTTGTAGACCTCATTGAATATCTTGGCAACTTGAGGCAATCCACAAGGCCTGGAATTGACGAAGAATATCTGCCGATCTGGGGTTTGTCGACCATCACCAAATACAGGTCGAGAGACATGGCCGACGATTCGTACTTGTTTGCCTCTTCGAGTTCCCCTCAGCTACAGTGCCTTTATTTGGATTGAGGAGAGTAGTACCTACTCTGGCTCCGGGTGAGTTGTCCATTCCTGCAACGAGGTTCTAGCAGACTGCTGCATCTCGAAGCAAAGATCCAAAGTCACCAGTCCAGGCAGCACTTTCGCGCCGAATACATTTGCTATGTTCTCCCTGGTTCTGTTGTTGGACTTGGTTGCAAAGACTGTGACCTTCTTCCCCTTCGCCATGACATTGCTCACGGAGAGTTTTGCTTCTGTACTGATGCAAGCATACGCCTGGAGGACAGCAAGAACCTTGCCATATTCTCGTTTGATGTTTTTCTCTAGCTCTCGTCTCCGCACCGGGAGGTTCACAAAAAGGCTCTCGACGGTAACTGTTGTCCCCTTCTGACTCGCGACGACTTGCGTGGCCTTAAGTTTCCCCGAAGTTTCGAAATCAAGCTTTGTGCCTCTTGGGGCATCTTCGACACGTGCCGTTACTATGTGGAAATTGGAGAGCGCACAGAGAGAAGACAATGCCTCGCCACGGAAGCCAAACGTCTGCAAGGCCGTAAGGTCGTCGTAGCTTACAAGTTTCGACGTATAGTGCTTCAATGCTGGACACTGAATTCAGCGAAGAGAACATTGCCCCACAGCCATATAAAGACTTGCCGACTGTCTCATAATTGTCACTCGAGATGCCGACACCATTATCTTGCACCTCAATAGACTCAAGCCCGTTGCCTTTGAAGCGGATGTCTACGGTATTAATCAGATATCCGGCTTTATATCACTGCAGTATTCGATCCACCTATAGCCGTAGCACCAGCGTCCAAGCTGTTCTCAACAAGCTCTTTGACTACCGAGCATAGATCGACGATTACTTGTCCAGATTGGATTTGATGAACCTGGATTCATGCACGCTCAGCCATACTCGAGATTGAATATACGAATTCCAGTCGCGAAGTGTATCATACGGTTCGGCCCTCAAGAGCTTTGATGGTGGTCATGTCACACCATGACAGCGGAAGCCAGGAATTAATGGGAGTAATAAGATGTCGTGAATGTTGATGGACAATTGTGGAACCGAAACAGGTGCGTAGTTGATACTACACTTCTACTACCATGAGTAGCTGTGATGTAATAACACCCCCACCGGGGTCGATGTGCGATGTCAACCCAACCTGGAGAACTTCAGCAGAGGCTTTGACCTCTTCGACGCATTCAAAGCCTAAGCAACGGCAATGACGATCGACTTCGAGATGCACAACACGAAGGGGCAGATATAAATAGCCATGCGGGTGGTGAAAGGAAATTGGATCCCCGTTATAATTTCAGCCCCAAGTGTCAACGTTGAACCCCTGCCCATACCTACCCCTTATCAGGCCCAGATAATAATCTGCAATCGATCACGATAATCCTTGATACTTGCTACTTGCTACTTGTTACTTGCTACTGCTGTACTTACTTGCTGTAATACTACTCAACCGCCGCTCGTTGCATCGTTGTATAGATCTGCTATTCCTTTATAATAATACACTCGCGCCAAAAGCTTCACGCCCCAACACCGAGCCCTCTACTTCTCGTTGAGCAGAACTTTCACTACTGAACCCCCCACTACTGGCACGACATCAATCTCTGGGTTAAGATTGTTCTACTGACGAGAACCTACACCACGTTCTAACCGTCAGCGGCACCCTACTCGCACTTCCACCCACTTTTAACCACAAACATGGCTTCAGCTTCGGCGCCCTTGATATACCGGGCTTCGCCCATTGACCCCACCCTGCGGCCACCGTCTACGCATCCAGTCCGGACTTTCTCGCCTCCCAACAAGGCTCCTGTAGCGGCAGACGAGAGGGCGCCTTCGCCCTTGCTTCCGCCAGGCCCAGATACTTCCCGAGCCCCGACCGCTTCCACGTACCAGCAGCAGCAGAGTACCTTGTCCAATGCCTCACTGCCTGCACTGAGCACTTTGGCGTCGGTGGCATCTGCTCCGACATCTCAGCTCAGGTACGTTGGTCCCACATGGCGGCTGACACGCGACCCGCTATGAGTACGCGTATGAAGGGAATTGTAAAGCTGATGTGCCGGTGCCGAATGTTTAGAGCATATAGTATGGCAGGACAAGGCATTACATACGCGTCTGCTTCTCCAGCAGCGACAAGTGGAGGTCAGGGCAACATTCCGGTGAGTTGGACACGCACCTCCCGTTGGTGTTGTCTCCCAGCTCCAGCCTCGGCGACACATGACTTTTCCCTTATCGCGCCCCTCCGCTCTCCATCCTTATCGCTCCGCAAATCCACGCACATATTCTCGACCAAGAGCATGGCTACCTTTACTGATCATAATAATGTCAACCTACAGCCCGTATGCCAGAACTGCCAGACTTCGACAACACCGCTGTGGCGGAGGGATGAGATCGGCTCTGTTCTCTGCAACGCCTGCGGCCTCTTCCTCAAGCTGCACGGCAGCCCTCGACCGATCAGTCTCAAGACTGACGTGATCAAAAGTCGCAATCGTGTCAAAAGTTCTGCGCAGGGCCAGAAGAGAAAGGTATATAAAGTCGGAAGGTTCCAGTGTTGGACTCTTTGCTGATGGCGCCGAACAGTCCCTTTTCGAGGGTAACGGATATGCGCCCAACAACACGGACGCCAACACGCCTCCAAATCAGGCGAACAGCAACCGTCGAACATCACAAAAAACTTCATCTGGCGATTCGAATCATTCCAACTCGCCCGTCTCCCGCACAGTCACGCCGGCAATTCAGCAACCCTCGAACATCGCTCCCCAGCATATGTTCGATGGTGTATCCCTTTCGATCCACGATTTCCATGGATCGCCCTCATTACCATCACTTAACCTACGACAGCCGCCACCAAGCTCGGTGTCATCCCTGAACGACCGCCATCTCGAACCGCCAAAGACATACGAGGAGCTCCACCAGGCTTACAATACACTCAAGACTCGCGTGAGCGAATTAGAGGTGATCAATGGCCTCTACAGCAACGAGCTTGAGCAGCAGAGGATGAAGCAGCATCAATGGCAGCAAACGGAGATTGAACTCAAGCGCCATGTGGAAGAGCTCGAACATGAGGTCGATGAGTTACGAGGTGGACCGGGCCCACGCACCAAGAGGCCGCGGCTCTCTGAAGCGTCAGAGTATCCGGATCCCCCACAACCATTCATGACTTAGGTGGACCTCCTCCTCCGCTTCTGCTTCTCCGCCACAGACGATTTTCATTCTGTTACTTTTGCATTGCCCAGATTGGCTTTGCTTCCTGTAATTCTAGCAGTCACGATTCTCCTTGCGTTCATCTTACGGTTCATGTACCATCAAAAGTTAATTGTAAAACCTAATACGCCCGTCTTCTCGCGGCTAATGTACGATTACTATTACAGGTCGAACAGGTCTAGCTTTATATCATGTCTCGGCGTTTTCCACCGAGCAGGCGCGAGAAAGCTTGGGATCACCGATTGAGGGGTATCACAATAGGGGTAGAAGACGTAGCGAACAATGACAATCAATAGCTGATGGCTATCGCACAAATACCTAGGCATCCGTGAACGCCAACCTTTTGGCACCCATATAGGGCTATCCAACCATCACCGCCCATGCCCCTTCTCTGAGCACTAATGACCAAATCTGCCCGGCATCACCACCGGAGCCACCAGGCTCCATGTATAAATCGCGTAACAGACCCACGCACTCACAATCTTTACCCAGCTAGCCCAGTACGTCCGGCCCACCGGCGCAAAATTCACATCGGAGTCGTAGTCAATGTTCTGTGTCAACAGTGTCGCCACCCAACACGTCGCCAGCAGGAAAATCATATGAAATAGCGAATAATTGTACTGCGTACCACCCCTTTCGTCGTCTTTACCTCCCTTGCCATCATCGTCGTCTTCGCTGTCGTCATCGTCGTCGAGCGCATTCGCCGGAAGCGAACCTGCTTCTACAGCTGCGCGTAGGGCTTCGGCGCGCATTTGTCGGCGGGATGTGTCAGGCTGTTGATCGACAAGGCCGTGTTCAGGTTCCTCGTCGCCGAGCTTGGAGTAGTTGTGGGTGCTGGATGAGTTGAGAGCGATGCCTTGGGTTGCAGCGCGAGTGGTGGTATAAGCGATGGTGAGCATAGTAACGATGGCGCCGATGACGATCGAGGCTGTGCGGGTGCCGCGAGCGCGAATCAAGGGGTTACAGTGCTTGTCATCGGGTTCCATGCTGACAGCGGACATGGTGAGGTAGGTGCAGTAGATGGCGACCATGGCTGATTGAGCGAGGCCGGCTTGAGGATTATACTCTTGGACAACGGGATGGACCGAGACGAAGGAGATGACGAGGAGGATTATCAGATTCACCTGTCTGATGTTAGTATACAGAGATTTTCGCGACTCTATACAAACCAACATACTGTGATGGCGGCTTGGTTCATAGCGCAGCCGCTGTTGGCGAAGAAGATGTACATGATGATGATCATGGCGAATGAGGCCGTGTACATGCCCAACGTAGACCCGATAAGGAGAGTTCGCCATACTCGGGAGTCGTAGTTCTCTATCTTCTCAAGACAATACTCGGCCCACGTGTGTGCGAGGTCGACCAGGAGTATAAGCCCGAGCAAAACGAAAAGCATGGCACCGATCAGCGCAAAGTATTGGCCCCAGACCTGAAAGAATGTCTCTGGGATAAGGAACGTGATAACCACGAAGACCAACCAGATCAAAACCTTAGGTCCCCAATATCCATTTTGTAGCGCAGCACGGCCATCTCGAGATGATTTGACACCGAGCAGTAGGAAGGCGAGACAGAAGTGGAAAAGCCCAAGCGCGAAGTTAACCCTTTGGACGGCCACATAGCCATAGCACTGCTTTCCTTGGCAGGTAATATTCATGTAATCCAGGGTCAGGCCTTCGAGTTTCTTCATGGCCCATGGCGTGAGCATTAGCCATGATATTATCGAATTGAGAAGCAGGATGATGGCGTAGGCAATGCGTGTAGCCATGCTGAGCACCAGTCAGCGCCTTTTGAGCTACTGCAGGAAATTCCTCATCTCGACTTACCTGGACTGGAATACTCCGCAGGCAGAGCACACTGCTGAGCATGTAGCCGCTCCACAGCAACTTGCGCCCATGGTCGCCAGCTATGGACCTGTCAGTCAAAGCTGGGCAAGACGGTGAGGTCTACGTACAGTGCCCACACTAGGCAGAGCCAATAGTGGCAGTGATAGTAATGCACCCATGATGCAACCAGCGTCGTTATGAGTGGTAAAGCAGTCCAGTACCTACTGCTCCTACTTTAGAGATGATGCTCGATGATGGTCGACAGCAATGCGGAGAGGTGGATAAGTTGCCGCTGTGCCAAGCCATGTTGCCGCTTCCCTTTCGCTAGCTAGAGAATATAAAGTAATGTAAAGCACCTAAGTCTTTACCTGTCCCCGTCACAAACCAACATCTACACAACAATACCTTGGACAATCCAAACATTCCGGGCCCATAGACAAAGCATCGCGAGCCTTTCCGTCAAATCGCCTTGCGTGAGCGTTTTAGAAATTCCAGCCTGGTGGCCCGGTGGGCCCGGGCTCCTTCACATCTGATCACTTCGAGAAGCAGGCGCAAACAGCCATAAGTGTCACACATGTCATTTGGCATGTTAATGGCATCGAGCACCAGAAAGACAAAAAGTGATTAGACTTTGGGGCACCTGCGTATTCAGCTAAGGGACGACCTTCAAGAGCTGAGGATTGGCACAATTCGGACCAAGGCCACTGGCATATGATGGACCCAATGCTGTCTATATAAGCTGCACAACAGTTGCGCTGTGGGGGCGTCTAGGGGGCAGGATGTCCGAAAGATCCGTGAGGAGGACGCGGGTGGTGTCAGTCATCGCTGCAACAGTTATCGCATTGGCTTGCGGTACAAATGTCGGTCATGCCCAGCGACGATTACCTGCGCCCCTGGGCTTATCCGGCTTTAGTATGCATACAGCGCGTGGGCACCCGATTTTGCTTTGAAAATGAAGCTCTCCTCTACTAAAAGCAACCTCATCGTACGTCGGCTTTGTCTAGACTTACCTTCCTTCACGCAACGCAGCTAAGAAATGCCAGGGGACGTCTGGAAACCTCGGTATTTAGCAGGTTCTCTCTTCATGGGCCAATACTTATTATACTCTCAAGGCATGTATATTGCCGGTATACCAGTTGGGCTTTTGGTTGATTCGAAGGGGCCACGGCCAGGAGTACTACTGGGTGGCCTGTCTCTTGGATCGGGATATCTAATCCTGCAAAGAGGTACACCATGAAAGTTTGAGGTTCCTTATAAATGGTGACCTTGATCCCAGCTTACGACGGCGGTCCTGGCTCCATTGCCCTACCGTGGTTATGCTTCGCTACCTTTCTGACCGGCATTGGAGGGGCCGCTGCTTTCTCTGGTTCAATTAAGACTTGTAAGGTCGCCGGCACTTCTTTGCATGTATCTGTACTCACTACTTCAGCGGCGCTGAACTGGCCAAACCATCGAGGAACCGCGACGGCCTTCCCCTTATCTGCGTTCGGGCTTGGCGCTTTCTTCTTTACGACGGTCTCATTCATTGCGTTCCCAGATAATACCTCTGATTACCTCATTCTGTGTTCTGCAGGCACATTCGGTCTTTGCTATTGCTCTATATCCTTCCTACGGGTGGTTCCCCATAAGTCCTCGTACTCTGCTGTGCCTGCGGATGAGAGAAGGGAGTCCAATCCGCTCAATCGCACCAAGTCAAAAGACAGTCATTACAGCGCTGGACATCACTCTGAGGAGCCAGGTACGCTGTCAGATAACGCCCGAAGCTCTTCATCGCACAACAGCGGCTCAAATTCGGATCTAAAGGATCTTGATGAGACGTCGTCGTTGATATCCAAGGCTTCTTCGTCTTCTCCTGGAGACATACCCAGTCAAAATGTTAAAACTGCAACTGGTCATGACTCACCTCAAGTAGATATTCGAAATATAGCTATGCTTCCACACGTCCAATTCTGGCAATTGTGGTTACTGCTCGGTCTGCTAACAGGGATTGGCCTCATGACAATCAAGTGAGTATTGCTTGCTTTATTTTGTGACGCGATTGCAATCGCTAACAAGCGGCCAGTAATATTGGGAATGATGTAATGGGCTTCCATACGCGGTATTAGCTCGCCCAAGGCTGACTATTAGAGTAGGCGAGAGCATTATGGAACCATTACGACGATAGTGCATCCTCAAAATTCATCCAGGAAAGACAGTTGATGCATGTGTCGATACTGTCGTTCATGAGCTTTTGTGGTCGACTTCTAAGTGGTAGGTCCTGGGTTCTCACGGAAGTAACGGTCAATTCTAATGGCCGTCAAAGGTATCGGCTCTGACGTTATCGTGAAGAGATTCCATGCGAGCCGTTTCTGGTGTTTAGTCTTCTCCAGCTGCTTGTTTACTGTTGCGCAGATCTGTGGAGTGCGGATCGAGAATCCGCATGTCCTTGGCTTTCTCTCTGGCTTGACAGGACGTAAGGCACAAGACTCACAACTGATCCTTGACCACTACTGATTCGTAGCTTCAGTGGCGTATGGCTTTCTGTTCGGGGTGTATCCCTCGCTAGTAGCGGAGTGTTTTGGCGTTAATGGGCTCAGTCAGAATTGGGGTTGCATGACGCTGGCGCCGATTGTATTCGGTAACATCTTCAATCTGCTCTATGGTATGTTTGGAACTGGTCCACAAGAGTGCTGTTCCTCGAAACTGATTGAACTTCAAAAGGCCGGATCTATGATTCTCATTCAGTCATTCTCCCTAATGGACGGAGAGAATGTCCTGATGGGCGATTCTGCTATAACACCGCGTACTGGATGACTTTCGGGGCTGCTTTGATAGGGGTCGGTCTCAGTTTGTGGAGCGTGAGATATGACTATGTAAAGAAACAAAAAGCGAGGAGTGCACTTCGAGATGGAAGCAGGGAGGCTTGAGAAGATGGTCCATGTGCATCTGTGGCTTTCAAACATCTAGTATTGGTGGCGTTAAGTTAGATCGCACTGGTTCTTCCTTACCAACGGTCTCGGATAGACTGTAGCCATGAAGCTATCGTTGCATACGATCATGATGTTCTACTATGGGCATCCCATACGTACTATGAATATACAGGTTTTGCTAAGAGTGTTGTCTCGGTCGTCTTTCAACTGTTTTACCGTACGGTCAAGAGGCCATGTGTGATTTCGCTTATATATTGCACGCATTGTCTTCACCATGGAAGCCAGGTCTAGGCTAGGGCTACAACATGATCTGAACCAACCTAAGTCACGTCTGCCCTAGCGAAAATGCCATAATTCGAAAAGCTGTTACTCTTATGGTGCGCTAGCGTCATGATATGATCCAAGAGGTCGGGCTCAGAATTCATCTCAAAATGCGGCTCCAACGCTCCCACTCATGATACCTCGTACCTGGATCCAAAAATTCCTTCGGCCGCACCACCGGCGGCAGAGACAAATTCGGCACCGCGTTCCCATCAGCTCTCAAGCTCCTGCCCACCATGATCTCCCATCATTCCTGGCTTACGCTGGTACGACAGGCCTCTCACCGAAGAGTGCAATTTATATTGGGACTCACTATGAGTACCTCTGCGCTTCAACCCTCATCCGCCTTTCTTTTTCTCTAACCCGCGTTGGCGGCCCTTCCGACGCCGGCATCGACCTCCTTGGCATGTGGAAGCTTCCCACACTACCCTATCCTCTCCGAGTCCTTGTCCAATGCAAAGCTCTCGCAGCTAAAGTGTCGCCTATGACGGTTAGAGAGCTCGAAGGCGCCGCTGCCGGGGCGCCTGAGGGGTGGCGCGGCAGTGGAACTATAGGGGTCTTGTGCGCGAAGAGACCAGCTACCAAAGGGGTGAGGAAGGCGGTGAGAAGAAGTGGAATGCCGGTCGTGTGGATCATGGTTGAGGACGTGGGCCACAAGGGCGGGAGGGTGAGGCAGTTGCTGTGGAACCAGAGGGTTAGTGAGCTAGGCGCCCAAGGCATGGCGGCGGGGCTGGAGCATATGGCTGGGGAGAAAGAGGGGATGCAGAGTGAGACCGTTCTGTTGTGGAAGGGTAAGCCGTGGAGGTTGGGTGAGGACCGAAGAGTGCCGACAGTAATGGAAAACCACGATCAAAGAACGGTCCAAACAAGTATTCCTAAGGATGAGCACTGTGTGGACACGTCACGGATCACCAATTGGTCACTAGACCAAGCTGCGAATCAGCAGCATTTCCGAAATACTCTGACGAGGACTCATGAAATCCCAGGCTCTAGAATAGCATAAAACCAAATCAGTACAAATCCTGTCAGACATGTAGATCGAGGCCGAAACGGCAGGGAAGGTTAAAACAATCAGCCCACTCTGTTGGGCTCTTTCAATCACCAAGGCTGGAACAGGCGGACCAGGCCCTTAAATTATCTTCTAGGCTTCTATCTTTCGTGAAGAGATTTGCTCTTTTACACCGGTCGAGCCGCTCTCCCTATTCTCGTAATTTTCATAACCATCTCTCTGTTCTCGGCTGAGTAGGGTTCTCTTTTAGGATTTCTCCCCTCCCTTTACTCTCGTCGGTACGGTACCTATACAGCATTTGAACCTAGACTGAGACGCCCAAAACCGCAAGAGCCCTATCCTCATCTGGTGTGTGTTCAAAATTCTTCGAAAGGTACCTTGAGCTCGAATTGAGCAACTTTGTCTCCCCACAGTCGCTTCCAATGCTCACACTTTCGCGAGTTGCTGTGTCCCAAATGTTGGATGAGGTCTGAGATATGAATTGGATGCTGAACCTAATTCCAATGACCAAGAGCCGCGAAAGGGTCTTCTAGAAGCTTACAAACTATTGAAAAGACCCAAGGAACTAGAAGATTCTATATCTCACAAATGATTGGCTTAAAGCTAGTTCCTGAGTGCCAAAGCGAATGTCAGAAGGAGAAGCTCCTTTACTCGTGATCTGTGCTGGATCTACCGAAACCTAAACCTCAAAAGGGACTATGTAAAGTCTCATATCCACGAATCGCACCCGATTGACAAGAAGTACAACGCGACCATGTTCGAACGGATGGCCAATGGCGTAGCTTCTGGAAGCGCTTGAAAGACAGTGAGCTCGACCGAGCTAGAGATCACCATTGTTGAGGTTGAAAGATCTTCCAACGTGACTCGCATGGTAGACCTCCTGCGAACACTACTTTACAGACACGATTCCACATTATTGCAGGATGCATATAGCAGGCCAGCACGCGCCTGAGATGAATCAATCATATTGAGGCCAGCCTAGTGAGATTGCGACATATCTAATTCTACGATCTAGGTTAACCATACCGGAAGTTTCTATACGGACTACCATCATCCTCTGCTGAACTCGATAGAAACCCTCGCCACGAGTGTCTGGCTTTCATAGATGAGAATATCCGCCGGCGTGGGTCCCCATCTTCCCACAATAAGACCAATTCCTCTTAGCGAAGTCGCTAGAGTACCATAAGTCAACGAATAGCGGGTTTCTGAAGTCACTCTGAGATGACAACTCGGGGACCGGAAGGTAATTTTGTCTCCATCGACAGGAGAGTCGCCGCTGGGCTTATCAATGACTATCCCAACCACCGTATTCAAGGCACGGAGGATAACCTCGTCAAATTCAGGTTGAGGAAGCTTGCCGTAATGCCACGCAATGCGGAGTATGGTAGAAGTCTCAGGAACGGCATAGATCTCTGGACGAGCAGTAAGACTGCTAGTGCCTGTCAGCACAGAGACTGGCTATAGCATAGAGGACTCAACGAGGTTGCTACGTGCCTACGGATAAGATTGATCGGGATCGAATAGTTGATCTGGAGAGCTGGTTCAAGCAGTACTGACGCTGCGGTTTCCGCAGGCAAAACAGGCCTAACAGTGACCGAAGCAGCAAAACCTAGACCAACAGTGTGAAAGAGGAGAGCCAGAAGCGGCCATACATGAGAGTAAGACATACTGAACAAGAAAGAACCGGAATCAATTTGTACACCGGCAAAAAACCAGGAAGAAGATTATAACAATCACGGGCCAAACCTCCATAATTTCTCATCAACTTTCGCTTGTATTGCGCAACCCAGATAGCCGACTTGCGAAGCGCATGTATAAAGCATTTTTCGAGACGGTTCGAAGCGCCCATTGTACTGTCGGCCAGATTGATAGGTCCACTACTCCAATAAGAAGATCCATGTTATTTTGCTAAGAAATTTTGGCGTGGTGGTCGGAGGACTAACGGGGAACATTCTTGAGCGCGAAGTCGTAGAACACCATGGGAATAGATGGCATATTCTCCGCTACATAATCCGAAAATCGGTCGAACTTCTTCAGCATTACAGGCAGGTAATTTCAGCGACTACACATCTGAACATCTAAAGGAAACTTATGTTGTCAATTTCAACAATGCGGCACAGAATCAAGAACACACACCTTTCAGGCTGTCATACTTCGATGCTTCTCCCCTGAACTGTATTAGCGCTTTCATGTGTGTCTGCAAAGCTTGGCATTAGGGAAAGACTTAATCCCCCACCATCGGCACATATATACCACAAGTCACCTCCCCAATCACCGCCATTGCATCTATTGATCTAATTAGCAAACTAAAGCTTCTGTTTATATAACTTATCAAATTTATACGATTTTTAGACCTGCAATATGCCTCCTCAACGCCGCAATCAAGGCCTCGCCCCTCCTCATTAGCCTACATCGCCTCGTGCCTCTAATAGACAGAGGTAGCCTATTGTTCGTGCTGCTGCTGTTGCTATCGTCTCTAGAGACAAAGATCGAGGCGTTGTAGATAACGACCAAGCTTCTCTTCCATCTTTATCAAACAATAATCTTGTTATCGATGGCGATGATCGCGATGCTGCAAAACTTTTTATCTCTTCTCTATCAACTATGTAATCTCGTGGTGTAAAATTTACGTCGACGATATCAAAAAGAAAGCAACAAGAGCGTCAAATAGAGAATCGCATCGTCGATAGAACGAAACCTATTACTCATGATTTACGAAGTGTTGTCGTCAAAGAGAGACTCTTTGACGTTGTCGCTCGCGATTTTGTTAATAATACTGCTCGTAGACGCGAATACAAGATTGACAAAAGAATGCTAAAGACTTGCGCACGAGTAAAAGTACGACAAGAGAAAGAGCAACGCGAATAAGCGAAGAATGTTAATAAATATAACGAAATCGAAATTCTTTATTATCTTCGTGAGAAGCGTGAGACTCAAAAGAAGTTAGATCAACTATTTAACTCTAAATTTGAGAAGTTAAGAATAAAAAAAACACGACAATTCTAAGATAGAGATAAAGATCAATCTTCGCGTCAATAAACGTCTAAAGTAAGCTTACACTACAATTATACAAATAATTAGCGAATTTAATATCTAAGTTTTCGAACAATTGTTTAACGACAAGTTCGATAAATGCAATGCTAACAAGAACTAGATTTTGCAAAATATTATAATAATTGTTAGATCAAAGCATACAAGAGTCGTGCAAATTTATCAATCTATTAATAACTTTTCAATGTCACAATAAAGCAAGATTGTTGACATAATTAGAGTTTAGACAACGAAGTTCTATTCTAATTTAATAGTTAGAATTAAGACTATTGTTATTGTCGACAAGAATTTAATTGATTTTTTCATTTTCATTTTACGAAAACGATTACGCATTAATTTATTCTCAAATTCTTTGATTAATAATGTTACATCGAAGACTAGACTTACTAGAACAAATTAATAATTAGAACAATCGAAAAGCAAAGCAAACGTTGCAAAGAATATAAGTAATATCGATCGTTAACATATTGTTTACTAACAATATTACAACAAACGCTACATCAATCAAAACGACTATTGCTTTGTTAATTATATTAACAAGCATTATAATATAAAGACTTCGAAACAAACGCAATAATTCAAAGTTATTGTTAATAAGAAAGCAAACGTGTCTATATATAAGTTGTCGCAAAAGTTACATTTGTTGTAAACAAATTAGAGAAGCAAGATAACTTTTACAACTCGTGTTTTCAAAGCAAAGCAAATGCGTAATAATAATCGTAAGAAAAAGAACAACTTCAATAATAATCTAAAGATTTACATACAATTCTAGCAATAAATAACGAAAATGCAAATTTAGAAAAGCATCGAAAAGAATATAATAAATTTAACGTCTAAAAAGAATGCTTCAATAATATAGCAACAATCTATATATTAGCAACAATCTATATATTAGCAACAATCTATATATTAGCAATAGTCTCTATCTTAATCTTAATCGTCAATGTATTATTTGTTTAGTTATACGTTTGCATTGTCGAGCTTTGCAAATCAAATATAAGATTAATATTAACAATCTTAACATTTATTTTAATCTTCGCAAATGCAATCTTTATTGTAGTAAATATTATTTGATGCAAATCTTGTGCAATTGACGACGACTAAACGAAAGATTAAATCAATTGCTCTTGCTTCTTCTTCTCTTTCTTTATCTATTGCTCGCAAATCAAGTCTTATTAATTTAAACGTCAACAACAATGTTTTTATTAAGAAGTTCTGCAAATGAGTTCTTAAGAAAACATTATTAGATCGTCACGTTAGAACAAAAAGAATATATAGCATCGTCGAGAATTAAGAGTGAACAATAAATAATCTAAAGTCAATAACGAATTTCTTCTCTACGTCGTATCGTGTTGTTATCGAAAAGAGCATATCTAATAAAGTTGCGCATAAATTTAAGACAAAGTTAGCTCTATTTAACTCTTATTATCGAGCTACAAAGAGATTGTTAATAATCGCTCAAGACAATAAATCTATTGATAAAAATAACAATAACGCAAATAATAACAATAAGACAAAAGACGAAGAGAAGAAGAACGAGAAAAACAAGAACAAAATAAAGAATAAGAGAATTTAAAGTTAAGAGAAATAGATCTATTTTGCATCAAAAACAAGATATTTCTTATGCGTGTAATACTATTTTTAAAGATTTTAATTAGTTTGATTTGCAAACTTCGATAAACGTTTAATTTGCAAGCTTCGATAATCGTTTATTTGATTATGCAATTAATGCAAAGATGTGTAAGAATATACATCTATTTAACTCTACATTTGATGCAATTCAATGTAGCTCTTATAAATGTTTTTAATCTATTGCTTAATCTCGAAATCAATCTATATATATCTTAAATTTAATCTCTTCAAACAATCTCTTTAAAACACATGCACTTTCATCTCTTCAAACAATCTCTTTAAAACACATGCACTTTCATCTCTATATCTAAATTTTCTTCTCTTTCTTCTTCAAATTTATTTCGATTTCGTACTTCGCAAGTTTTCTATTTAACTCTTATATATTTGCCTCGAATATATATCGTTTATTGACGTTATATCTAAAGTGCTTATGCGCAAAACAATTACATCGACTCTTTTTAATCGCGTATCGCAAATATGCATCAAAATTGTCAAAAAACTCAAATTAAATAATATTCTAATATTATCTAATCTACGTCTTTAATATATTAAAACTCAATTTTATTAAATTGAAGTTTAACAAATACGAAGACAAATATCAAATCTCCCAATTATAAGTCTTAATAATCTCTTCGATACGCGAGTTGACGTGCATGTTAACATTGTTTATAACGATAACACTTCGCGAAACTAGAAAGACGTTGCAATAAAACAATAGATTGTTTAATATTTATCGCAAAATAATCTTTGCATTAAATTAATCTTCGCGAATTGTTATACAAAATAAATATTCGTTCACGATATAGATTGAAAGCACGCTTTAATAACAATCTCTAATTAAATTTGCATTATATTTATCGTTCTCGTTAATAGAAGCATACATCAAGTGTCTTTATCTCGTTGTCTCGTTAAACATAGTATCGTTAATAAAGACGAGTTACTTCGCGATAATGTGAAGAAAGTCTATTAATCAAACTTTACAAAGCTCTTTGTTCTAACGATGTTCAACTTGTTATGCTTGTTTTTTACTTAATTGCAATCTCTTTACAATTCTATTTATTGTCGACATTAATACGTATATATGTTATTTCTTTTATAAGAATTAGATTATCTTTTTTTGCATCGCTCACAATTGTTTTTCTAAATAAACAATTAATAACTTCTTAACGACGCGATGAACTTTGCGAGAATTCTTCATAACTCTTCTACGAGACTTGAACATAAATTTATATATAAACAAATTTTCTTGTATTTTATAGATCGTTCGAATCTTACAATGAATCTTGTCGACGATAAATTGTAATCGTTAATGCAATAGAAGATAGCGAACGATGCGAGATCGTAAGACAAAGAGAAGAACTGCGAATATGTCGACGACAATAAGAGAGAAATGCTAATTACTCGAAATGCGATAAACGAGATATATAGAAGCTTTAATTTACTAATTAGATCAATAGATGCAATAACAATAGTTAAGAAGATAACTTGTAATATATATGTATCAATAATAAGAGATTAAGTCTTTCTCTAATGTTAAGCTTTGCAAACACACATAAAAGCGCTAATAAACGAATAAGATTAAACGATTTACGTTATCTTTTGCCTTAGCATAGCAAAGTTTTACGCTAATCTTGTATCGAATCTATTCTTTTACTTAGCAACTTAACATGTCGCTTACAATAACATTATAACATAATATAGCGAATCTTTGTTCTAATACTAAGAATTCTAACAGTCTCTTATCTTGTGTAGAAGATAGAAGAGTATTTTTTTATCTCTAGTGCTAGTACTTCTATGCTTGATTTTATCGTTCTGCTTTATCTAATTATATCTACTAACAATTGAATAGAATGCTCGATACTTTTTTCGTTTTCTATTAAGTATATATAGTCTTAGACTATAACACTATGTAATTTATATATATCGAGCTAGTATATTATACAACTCTATCTATCTCTCTACTATTGTTATATATAGTATATTAATCGATTTTAATATTTGCTAGCATATAATTAAAACAATCAAGATTCTTTTGTGCTCTCTTTAATTTTCTCTACTATTCTTGATATTTATTTTCTTGTTATTACTCTAGTCTTCTTTACATTCGCATTTCGGAAACGTAATTCTAGCAAATCTAAAAGATATTTTTTCGAGACTTTTGTTCAAGTAGATTCGACAGATCTAGTAGATCTACTAGTTTAAAAAAGACAATATAAGAGCTTATTAAGCAACATAAATTACAAAAAATACAAGAGTATTATATAGATGTAATTTGTATTGCTTAGTAAGCTCTTATATTGTCTTTTTTAGACTAGTAGATCTGCTAGATCTGTTAGATCTACTTAAACAAAAGTCTCGAAAAAATGTCTTCTAGATCTACTAGAGTTACGTTTCCGAAATGCGAATATAGATAATTTAAAGCACAAATTCTATTCTTTTAAGTTAAAAATAAAGTTCTTATAGTTAAAATGTTGATTTTTAAGCATTCTTTTTATCAAACTTGACTTATTATTATTATTATTATTAGTTTTCTATTTATTAAGTATATACAATCTATTACAAATTGTTATGACATAAGATCTACCCAAAGGTCTACTTGACACTCCTGCCTAATTAGATCTAGCGCCAGCATTAGAATCGTCGTGTTGATCGATTTGCCCATATATTTGTCTTTGGCAACTAGATAGATAGAAAAACAACAACTTTTATCCATCACATTATGCATTTAATTTAGTGATTTCTAACAATTAATAGCTTCAATCAAGTTGACGATGTCTATCTTCTATCGATAGGCCTGCATTTGCTGCATTGAGACAACACTAATTAATGACGAAGTTCATTTCGCCTAGTTTATTGCCTTTATTAGTTATCGTGTTGACATTAATCTTTGTGAGATATCTAGCTTTCGCGAAGCACCTAGTTATTGTTGACGATAAAGACATTATATAAAACGTCTATAATATCGAATCGATCTAAATCTATTCTTAAACGAATCTTTATCTTATTGATCTTTATCTTAATATCCAAGAAGTTCGTAACTTGACTCGATATGTTTGTCTTTATATTCTACGATTATCACAAGAGCCTTATTGCTCGTCTACAACTAGCTTACGAGAAAAAATTTCAAGATAAGCTTCAAGAGAAGAAAGATTATTTGTTTGAGATCTATAAGCAAAAGCTTTATCATAAGCTACATAAATAACGACTAGTTCACAAGCAAGATACGCAACAATTGCAAGATCGTCTTGACGAAGTCGTTGTCCTAAATTAAATCATTTCTACATGCTTCTTTTTTATTATTATTAGCATCGACACGTCTCTTATCTTGTCGTCTATCTCTAATATATTCTTGTTCGTTATTATTTGCATCGAAACAATCTTTGCAAAGTGATTTTCATCGTCTACAAGATCTTCATTTAGATGGGCAAAAATCACAGCAAAAGCATCTAGTATATCTTCACTATTAAGAGCAATCTCGAAAGCATCTTTTACATCGTCGTTTACATCTTTATCTACTTGGGCAAATATTGCATCAAAGACATCTTTTACATCTTTATCTACATCTTTATCTACATCTTTATCTACATAAGCAAAGTCTTATCTTAAAAAAACAATTAAATTATATCTTACAATAGACAATCTTTATCGCATGTTCGTCTTCAAAAATTAGTCTTATTAAAAGAGCATTATCACTTATTTTAAATTCCTAAGAATTGATTAGAGAAAACGCGTTAATGTTATCAAAATTAGCGCGTCTTCTTATTTCTTCTCGATTATCTTACAATTGCGACAAATGATAATGCGTCAAATAAACAACTATTGGATTCTTCGCTTCGCGAGATCGAATGTCGAAAAGATAAGTTTAAGATTTATTCTTGAAGACGCAAAAATGATCTTGAAGACATCTAAATGGCATCGTTATGTTACTTCTTTTACATCAATCTTTATAGATTATTGTCGTCGTTCAAATTATACTTAAACAATAACACGTCAACTTGATTAGCATTGACGATAATTCTTAACGTTCTCGTCGTCGTCGCAAGCATTTTCGAAAAGAGATAAGCATAAATTTCTCTTGTTTGACATGCATATTAGGAGCGCTTTAGCATTATAGGCGCTTCATGTCTCGATTTATTGTATGTTTGTATGCAAAATTAGATCTTATTGTTATTTTCTAATGATATAATCACGAGAATGCGATCTTTTTTCGAAAAAGGTAAGCAATTGTTACGAATTGTTATGACATAAGGTTTGCTTAGAGATTTGCTCGACACTTCTATCTAATTAGATCTAGCGTCGACACTAGAATTGTCGTATTGATCGATTTGCTCATATATTTGTCTTCGACAACTAGATAGATAGAAAAACAACAACTTTTACTTATTACATTATGCATTTAATCTATATATTTTAGAATTAAATTAAATTAAATCAAGTTAATTTTCGATTTTAAAAGACGAAATTAAATTAAATTATTAAGAAATCGAAAAATATATTATTATATTAAGAATTACTATTTTAAGATCTATATTATTGTAACTTTAAAATTTTGACTAGAGTATAATTTAATATAACTCGAGATTACAATTAGACTTGTTTATATTATTATATAATAATTTACTCGACTTAATTGTTGCTTGCATTATTAAATTATATTAATAAATATAAAATATAAAACTAAGATTCCAAATAGATTAATTATAATCTATAATAGAACTAATATTTTGACAATTCAAATCGATTTTTTAATTTAATTTTCGATTTTAAGTTTTGGAATTAAATCGATACAATTAATCTAGTTATATAGAATATATTAATCAATTCTAGTGCTTGCTAGTATATAATCTAATAATTAAAATTCTCTTGTATTCTATTTTATTTTCTTTGTTATTCTTAATTTTACTTTCTTGTTGCTACTTTTCTCTCTTTTGAATAATTCAAAAAATTATACTATATTTTTTTAAATCGAACAAAATATCTTTATAGTTTAAGTTTTAACTATTAGTATTTTTTTATTATACTTTGCTTGTCTCGATAATATCTGCAATTTAATATTATATATTTTAATATTTATATATTTTTGTATATCTTTATGTTTATAGAGTTGTTTATCTTTTCCTATTTAATTAAATATTGTCGAACAATATTTATATCTTGTACAAATATTGCAAAAGTAAGTTTATTAATACTTTTTAAATTGTTTTTGTTTTTTAGTATCTAGTAACTATAAAATATATTTAATATAATATTTGTTTTTGTTAGTTTTTGCTATTCTATTAGTTAATTACTTTTTGTCTTTTTGTTAGTTTGTTTTCGAAAATACAAAAATGTAATTATAGAATCTATAGATATTAATGCTAGACAAAGAATAATAGTTAGATAGACACAACAATTAGACAAGACAACTAGACAAGATAAAAAGACACGCAAGTAAACAAGACAAACATCTATAATAGTTGTAAAAATAATTCTCTAAGAACTAATTTAATAATTAAGTTATACTTAATTGTTCAAAAGCAAATGCTATCAAAAGACGCTAAATATTCTCTTGCTATTTAACAAGAGTATAAGATACAAATCTTGTAATATATATTCTACTTAAAAAAAAATACTAATACTTTTGTTATATTGCAAATTCAAACATTACTTAACTTCTAAACTCAATTACTATTTTGTCTAGATCTCGATAATCTAATTAATTGTAATAAATTTGTTATTCTTGTTTGTCTATACATTATATTGCTAAATAATCTTAGCTTAATTCTTCTCGATATTTAGTTCGTTATAAAACTTCTTATTGCGTTAACAATAAATGCTCTTTCTTACATTTAAGTATGTTTTGTCTATCTTAGTTTTTGCAAAGTTGTTTTAAAAATTATCTTTAAACAATTTGACAATCTTAACAATTTAACAATATTTTTAAAAAGAGTATAGATATCGATTATAGTGTAATCGTTAAGTCGAGTCGAACACTTTTTTCTTAATCCAATTTATTCTCTTGAATCTTGTAGGATTGAGCTAGAGTTAAGGCGCGAACTCGACTTTAGAATTGAATTTCGTCGAATCAATGTCAAGAATTCGAGCTAACTTCGTCGCGTTAACATTCGCTTATCTTGTCTTATCTTTTCTATGCGCTAACTCGATTAAACTAGCGCAAGATTCACGCTAATCGCATATGATTAGCGCGTCACGTGACGTCACGTGATCGAGTAAGTCGAATTAAACACTCGACGCACATTCTTCGCTCGTCTCATTCTATTGGGCTAGAAAATTTGCTTGATCTTAAGATTAGAATTGAACGAGTTAACTCGATCGAGTTGAAACTCGACTCGACGATTACACTAATCGATTATAACAATAGAGTTAATATTAAGAATAGCGTTGCAACTATCTTGTATAACTTAAAAGTGCATTATTATTTTGTTCAAGCTATTTGCTATTTTGTTTAGCATTTGTTTAGCAACTATCGCAAATTAAATTATTTAATAACTAGTAATTAAGATATTTGTAAGTCTAAAAGACTAGAAACTATTCTCTTGCAAATTAATTTATTTTTCGAAATTAATATTTAACGTATAGTTAAGTTTGTCTTAATTGTCTTAAACTTCTTCGCGTAATACTTTAACAACTTTAAATTTTGCAAGATAAAGAATAGAGCAAAGTTAAAGAAAATATCTTTGTTAACTAAGATTTTTAAAGTTAATTTGTCTATTTTTATTGTCGAAGCTAGATGTTTGCAAGACAATATTATTGTCTTAAATAAAACTTAATTAACGTTTGTCTTTTACGTCTTTTGCGCTTTAATTAAAGTTAAATCTTAACATTTAATTGTTTAACAAGCTTTAATTAGCATAGTTTTTTTATTAATATTAATTGTCTTAAGATCTTTCTTATAATATAGATTTAAAGATTGATTGTCAAATATAATAAGATTTAAGATAGATTTGCAAGTCTTATAGTTTGCAAAAATCTAGTCTTTCTTTAAAGACAACAACTTGTTAGAGCGTATTAATATAACGTAAGATATAATACTTTATACAAGATTGCTTATTTTAGTTATCTTATACTTCTTTTGCGAGTTAATAATTTAAGTAAACTAGATATCGATATTATCTTGCATAGTGTGATCGTTGAACTAGATTAAATAGATTTTTTTTTGTTTAACTCGAGGATTCGAATAGACTTCTTCGTTTAACTCGAAGCTAAATTAATTAATTGCGCTACGCAAACTAGTTCAAATCGAGTAATTTTTTTTGTTCAAAAGCACGCTAAATTTTCTATAGAACAACATAATTTTGATAAAATACGTATAAAATACAAGAAAGTTATAAATTTTTTAAAACTTAAGATTTTTTAAAGTTAAGCTTCTCGAGCCCGATTACTAAGCGATTCCCTCGCGAAATCAAGCTCGACAATCAGGCTAATCTTGCAAAATATATTTCTTTTTAAAAATATTAATAGTATCTATAGATACAAAGATAGACTCTAGAAGTTTATATAATATACAAATATTGTTGTTCTTATTAAAAGTTGCAAATTATAGAGAAAAGCAATCTTATATTGTAATATTAACGCAAACAATACAATTTATATTGTAATTAATAAGATATATATAATTTGTTAAATAGATAAAATAGTTGTCGATCTTTATCTCTTCTTTGAACTAGAATAGAGCAATATTGTTTTTAATTATTTTTGTACTTAAAATTTCGAAATTAGAAACTAGATAAGCAAGAGATATATTATTATCTTTGCGAAGCATAAATATAATAAAATAGTTGTTAAGCATAGATATTTTGCAAATAAGTTATTCAATATTTGTTATAGTATACTTCTAGAGAGAATTGCTCTTAAGCTTAATATCTATTTAATTTAATTTGTTGTTGCTTAATGCAATCTAGTTATTATTATCTTATTAACTTAGCGTTTTCCCGAGATTGTTTTTAATTATTTAATTTGCAACTTTGCGTTTGCAAGCTTTTGCAACATTTTAACTAAAATAAGAGTTTTTGTTCTTCTTGTCAAAAGTTATATTAATTGCTTGTTAAACAACAATAATAAATAGACAATCTTGCAATACAATAAAAATAATAAAAATCTTACTATCGATAATATAAAGATAATAGCTGCTAATAATAGTAAACAAGAATACGTGTTAATAGAATTAAAGATAATAAACTTTAGTAATATTGTTAATATTAATATTGACTATGCTAGTATTTTAAAAATTGCGCTTTGAAATTAAAACTTATAAAGCGCTTGCTATAAGTAAATAATAAATTATAATTATTTAGTATTATATTTAAGCAAGTAGTTTATTGTTATTAATCTTTGAATGTTAACAACAATAATATTAAGATAATGTCTCGACGTTGTTGCTTTTCTTGCTACTTGTAGTAATCTTAATCTTAGACAATCTATCTCTTTTTTTAGATATAAAGACGTTTTCTGCTATCTTAGACGATCGATTGCGCTTCTTTAACAATAATACAAGAACAATAATATCTACTAGAGATATTAAGACAATTATTTTAAATATTGTAATAGTTGTTTTAGAGCATTTTATAATAGAGAAAATAAATATTCTATATTTTGTCTTGTAATTGTTGACAAGATTTGCAAAATTGTTTAGCAAATTCTTGCTATACTATTAATTTTACTTAGTATTGTAGTTCTTCTATCGAACAAGATACTTTAAGATAGAATAATCTTGCTTATATTAATAGATACAATATCTAATAAGAGCTTTAATCTTGTAAAAATATTATTTAACATTTAACTTAACAATAGTCTTTAAATAATTTAATCTTAAACAATTGTATAAATCTTTATTGTTTAGCGTTAACTTAAGATAGATAGTAAATATAATTAAATCAATTTTTTAATTTGTTAAGAAATTTAATCTATATATTAAATTGTTTTTTTGTTCGAGAATCTTAAGAAACTCGATATGTTAAATCGATAATTTAAACAATTTAACAAATAACAAGAAATAACTTTTGTAAAGATAAAAATATATTATACTACTTATTAGAAACTCGATAGATCTATAATATCTATTATATATTGTTTTGACTACTATATTAGCTTATATAATTGTTGTTTTTGTTTCGAAGATATTAGATTAATCGTCGATTCGATATTTGATCTTAACTTTGAAATCGAATTAAATTGTTAAGAAATCAAATAAAATCGAATCGCTTAAAGAAGCTAGCTTATTACTATAGTAAGTTTAACTTAGTCGAAAAGTTACTATTTTAAGCAATTTAATTCCAAAAAAAATTCAAGGAATTAAATCTTAACGTTTGCACGTAATATTCTTGGTTTCTCGCGATTAGTTTAGAAGATATTAACAATCTTTTATTGCAAGTAATTTGTTTAAAAATTGTCAAGTTTAAGAAGAAACAAAAAACTATGTATTTTAAAATTTATAATTATTTTATTTAATTACAATTCGATAGATATACTTAGTGTGATCGTTACATTAGGTCAAACACTTTTTTCTTAACTCGATTTACTCTCTTGGACCTCGTAGAATTGGGCCAAGATTAAGACGCGAACTCGATCTTAGAATCGAGTTTCGTCAAATTAATGCCAAGAACTTAAGCTAACTTCGTCGCGTTAGCATTCGCTTATTTTATCTTATTTTATCCATGCGTTAATTTGATTAACCTAGCGCAAAATTCAAGCTAGCCCAATTAAGCTAGTGTAGAGTTCACACTAATTACATATGATTAGTGCGTTACGTGACGTCACGTGATTGAGTGAATTGAGTTAAATATTCGACGCGCATTCTTCGCTCGTTCTATTCTATTGAGCTAGGAAATTTGCCTAATCTTAGGATTAGAATTGGGCGAGTTAACTCGATCGAGTTAAAATTCGATTTAACGATTACACTAGATATACTAAACAAATTATTAACACAAGCATAAAGTGCAAACAAAAAGAATATTTAATTTAAATTAAGATTACTAATTACTATATATTGCAAGACTATTTTAACTATTTAATTTGTTTGTTTACTCTATTTGTCTATTTGTAAATAGTATATTATTAAGATTAGAAATTAAACTCTTAGTTTCTAAAATATAATTATCTAGAATTTAGATATAAACTTGCAATCTTTGTTATGCACAAACAATTTTAAGACTTCTTAATTAACAAGATTATTAAAAAGAATACTTATTTACTTTGTTACAATATAGATCGTTTTATCGCTTAAAACAATTACTTTTTTAGAAAATTTGCAAGTTGTTATTAAGACAATATTGAAGTTCTAATATAATAGTAGTTTTAAAACAAAATCGATATATATAATATAAAAAGACACAAAAAAGCTCAAAATTAAATCAAGATTTCTATACAATTAATATTGTTTAATTTGATAAAGATTGTATTCTTAATAATAAGCAATATATTAATATAGTTAAGAAACAAACTTGCAAAAATAAAAATTAACAATTATTGTCTTGTAAATACAAGTAAATTTAATATAACTATTTATATTGTGCGTTTAATAAAAGATTTTCGTCTTAAATTTCTTAAGCAAATATAGTTTCTTGCAATTTGCATAGTTTATAAAGTAGAGTAAGTTATTTTTTTTAAAAATTAAAATGCTAGAAGATATAAATAACTTTCGAATTATTATTAGAATTTTTGTTTACTTAATAAATTTAACATATATTTAGTGTAATCGTCGAGTCAAGTTTCAACTCAATTAAATTAACTCGCTCAACTCTAATTCTAGAGTTAGGCAAATTTCCTAGCTTAACAAGATGAAACGAGCGAAGAATGCGCGTCAAGTATTTAACTTAATTTATTCGATCACGTGACGTCACGTAACGCGCTAATCATATATAATTAGCGTGAATTTTGCACTAATCTAATTGGGCTAGCTTGAATTTTGCGCTAGCTTAATCGAATTAGCGCATAGATAAGATAAGATAAGATAAGCGAATGCTAACGCGACGAAGTTAGCTTAAATTCTTGACATTAACTCGACAAAACCCAATTCTAGAATCGAGTTCGCGCCTTAACCTTGATTCAACCCTACGAGACCCAAGAGAATGGGTTGAATTAAGAAAAAAGTGTTCGACCTAACCCAACGATCACACTACATATATCTCGAGAAATCTTTTCTTAAAGATTTTACTTATTTGAACAAAACATAAGTAAAGTAAGATTGTTTTGTTAATTATATCTTAATCGATTAGATTTAATTTCTCTTTAAAAATGTATTGCATTAACTTAGTTATAATCTCTATATTTATTGCAAAGTTATCTATTTTATTTAAGATTAACAACTTGTTCTTATTATGTTTATCTTTAAGTGCAAGAAGTTTAAACAATATATTCGAAATTGTATATAATCTTTCTATACAATAACATATATTTAGTAAAAACTATAAAAGATATTGCGAAATACGCACAAAACAAAGATTAAATTTGTTAGTTAATAAAAAGAATAATATAATATGTTTAACAATACTTGTTATAATCAAGTAATTAGTATAGACTATAATAAATCTCTTAATTGCTTCTACTAAATATTTGATCTTTGTATTATTTATACAAAACAAGTTACTTTTATTTTAGTTAATTAGTAATTTATCTTAACAAAGCTTAAAGTCTTAAACAAAAATAAAATATATTAAATATTGTTTTGTTTAAAGTTGTTGTTAATTAAATTGTCTTTAATATTATATATCTTAATATTAAACTTGCGTTTCTTAAAGATATTTAAATCTATATATAATTAACAATTGTTGTTAAAATAAATTAAGAAGCTTGAAGCTATTAAAGATTGCTTTAGCTAATAGAAGAATTAAAGAAAAGTAGACAAATATTCAATATACGTGTTTCTTAAATACATCTTTTGCTTTTGCTTGTTAACAATAGAGAATCTCTTTAAAAAACAAGTCTTTTCTTGTTGTAAAATATTAGTTTATTAAATGTATTAAACAATTTTGTCTCTTTAATAATTGACAAGATTAAGATAGATCTTGAGCGTCTTTAGATTCTTAGAAAATTTAATTATCTTAATAGCAACAATACGCTTCTTAGTAATAAACAAGTTAAAAATATTTACTTTTTGCTCTAACAAGATAATGTTAAAATATTTAAGATAGATTTTTTTAAAACTAAGTATAATATTTAGCAAGACTAATTTATCGAACAACTAAGTAAAATAAGCTAAATATATATCGAACAATTAAGAGAAGACAACAATATTGTTAATATAAATACAACAAAAGTTCTTAAACTAACAAAATTCTCTATTTATTATTTGTTAAATATAAACAAACAAATTTTTGAATTTTATAGTAACAATATTGAGTTGTTTCTTGTCTTGATAAATAATAAAGAAGAACTTATACTTATCTTTAAATACAATTAAGAATTGCAAGAAGAAAATTAATCTATTTATTAAACTTATATGCTTACAATTACAAATTTAGACTATAATATTTGTCTAAATAGATATTAAATATCTATTTGTAGTAATTAGTCTATTTAGTTTGCGAATATTAGTTACTACTCGATACTTTCGAGTTTTATTTAACAAAATTTGCTAGATTACAAAGACAAAAAATTCGAATAGCAAAGAATTAATTAATTATATTATTCTATCTTGAATATATAATTTATCGAGTTCTTTATTAACTATCTTGCGATTGCGTTCTCTTAAAAGATAAATCTTGTACTTTATCTTTAATATTAATATAGAGTTCTAATTGCTATTTAATAAGATTAACATTTAATCTTTCTTAATAAGATTAATTATTTTGCTAATATTCTTTTACAAGATATGCAATTGTTTGACAAGACACTAAAGCGCAGTAATTTTGTTTAAATTGTTGTAGATATAAACGTTATTAATTAGATTTGTTTGCATCGACAATTTGAAGTAATTCTCTAGAAATTATATTAGCGATCTAAGATTTCTAGAATTGTTATGTTGATATTTTAGTTCTAAAGTTACATTAGCAAATTTAGTTAATTCTAAACAAGCTTCAAGTATTATCAAAAATTTAAGAGATACGCTAAATGTTATTCGAACATTACTTGTATTGTCAAGACTTGTTAAACGCAACTTGCAAATACTATCTATTATGCGCAATTAACTACGCGCAATCAATTACACGCAATTACTTATATAGAAAGAGTTCTCTTAAGATATATGTTGCTCTTGCATAGAAATCTTACAAATTGTTCGATTTTATTACTCAAATTACTATAGTATAAGCAAGTAGCAAGTAAAGACGTAATCGAAGCGTTGCAAGAGTTTGTGCGTATCTTGAATATTAAAATTATACTTTTTGTTAAGTCTTTTCTAACTTTTTAAATACAAGCTTCTTGTTGCTCTCTAAATGCTCTCGAGATTAATCTCGAATTACTTAAGCTATCTTAGTATCTTAAAATTGAGAGATTGATTACTCGAAATGTCAATATAATAGCTATTATTGAGCATATTAATCTTGATATTTTCTTTAGTTGCTTAACTCTCTTTGTCAAAATTAATCTAATAATAGTCTTGCTTCTTAAACTCTAGTAAATATTTTAATATTGCATATTGCGAGATGCAAAGAGATACAAGACAATTGTTACAAATATATATAAAAGATATTTCTTTGTTTGCAATATAAAAGTAAGCATTAAGCAAAATTAATTTAAAGAGATAGTTTCTATTAAGCAAGATCTTGTTTTGTACTACTATTTAAAATTTCGAGAATAGAATAGACAACAATTACAAGACTTCTTTTAATCTTAACAATTTCTTTTACTTAAATATTGTTTTTTAACTTTATCTCTAACTTTGTTTTTAAACTTTAATAGTTCTTAATAATTAGTTTTTGTTTATTCGTATAAATAAATAATAATTATATATTCGAGATTAATAATATTTGTCTTAAGTAGCAATTTTGTTCTTAGATTTTTTACAATATAGATTTTTTAACGAAAGTAAGCAACAACTATCTTGTTGTCTATTCTATCTTAAAAATATATTAGGAGTTAAAGATAATTGTTAATTAAATATTTGTTGTTCTTAATATTGCACACAAATACAATAGCATTAAACTATCTTATAAGATATTTTAGTCTTAAGTTACTAAGAAAGTTATTGTCAATTAGTAATATAGTGCACTTGTTATTATTGCAAACAATATTTAAGATATCTTTTCATAAGAATATTATTTAATATATTGTATAGTATTAATATCTAAAAGTTAATTTATTTTAATACAATAATAAAGTGTCTAACTTAATTATCTTTAAGTTTGTAAAATTTATCTCAATAGAAACAAAATCGACATAGAATAGCTTAGTAAATTTTCGACAATATATCTTGTTGTATTTATCTTTAATATACTAAAAAAGCTTGTTTTTTAATAGAAAAATTAAGACATAACTTTTGTACTTAAAGAATTGAAGAAGAAATATTAATATTAACTTAATATATATTGCATTTGTTTAATAAATCGCTTTCTATAACAAGTTAACTATATAAGTAATTGCTAATATTTTCTTCTTAAATATTAATATATCTCTTTCGATTAATTGTTAGCGATATAGTATGTTGTTATACTTGCACAAGAATTATTGTAGTAATTTGTAAGATTTTTAAAGAATATAAAGTAATAGACAAACTTTATATATTTTGCAAAATTTGCGTAATATATTGTTACAAAAAAAACTTAGTAGATTGTTATTTGCTTATAGTTATTCTAGTAGTTATTGCAATAATCTTTGCAATATTTATCTTAATAGTTGTTTTAATCTTGTTGTATATTATTTTGTTTATCTCTTGTTTTTGAATTTTAATAGTAAAAGTTCGAGTAAAAATAATTATTTATAATATTGTTCTAGAAAAAAACGCTAGAAGCTTGCGAAAATCGATATTATACTATCTCATTATACGAGAAGAAACGAGAGAGAAAACTTTATTAACAATAACATTTACGATTTATCTCGATTGTTAAAATTAAATAAACGTAATTAACGCGACGTTAACGAGTAATTAAAACGCACTTAATGCGTCTCAACGCAATTTATCACAAATTGCGACAAAGATTATTGCGAAAATAATAAAAATCAAGAAACTCTATAAATCTAAGAAAAAAAACGCGTTCAAAATAATTTCGATAATAACGTTAATTAAGTAATGCACTTTTGTCAAGAAATTTATGCGCAAATTTAACGAATTCTTCGCGAAGAATAAACAAATTAATATAATTTTTATAATAAAGAAATTGAAAAAAACAACAAATTAATTAGAAAAAGTAAAAAAAATTAAGAAAAACATATAAGATGCAAACACATAAGCGAACATAGTACAAAGCTTGTTATTAATTGTATAAACAACAATTAAAACAAACGTTAAACAAATACTCTTAAAACAATAATTAACTAAAGAGATAAAATTAATAACGTAAATTAAAAAAAAGAAAGAGATAAAAAGAATACATAAGATAAATGTAACAAAGATAATTGCATTAATATGCAATTTAAACATTGTTAACATCTTAAATGCGCGAAAAGACATATAAAAAATAAGACGTTTTAAAAAAATAATAGTTTTTAAAATTAATAACAAATGCAACAAGAAAATTTAAAAATTAAGTAATTTCTAAGTTAAAAACATATTTATCGTAATAATTTTGCGTCGTAAATGTGCAAAAATAATAATATATAACATTAAAATAAAAAGTATGCTCAAAAATATAAAGAAGAAAAAAGTAAAAATAATAAAAAGATTATGCAAGATTATGTATCAAAAATTAAAAATTAATAAAATAACTTAATTTACGAGAAAAAGTAATAAAAAAATACGTCTTTATTATAATATAAGTAAATTGCGCGAAAATAACAAACAAGTTAATTTAATTTAACGTAATTTATAAGTCGAATATTAAGATAACAAAATATTATAATACGAGTTATAAAATAAAATAATACATGAAATGTTAAAAGTATAATTACTTAATATACGAATGTAAGAACAAGCAACAATGCACTTATTATACGCGAGATTATCGCTTCAATTAATGTTCGCATTAATTAAATTTATTAAAATAAAAATGCGACGTTTGCAAAAGTGCTTACAAAGTATTTAATTTCAAGTGCTTTAAAAGATAAAACGAAAAACTAAAAATAAAAGAGATAACAAAGATAAAATTACTATATTACGTCGTTAAGACAATGAGAACGAATAGAACAACAATTATTTTAATAATTTTTAAGAGCGCAATTACGTTCAATTAGATGTTAAAGAAGAGAACAAAACGTAAAACAATAATAATTGATTGTTTAACATAAACAAATCGCATGCAAAACATTCTTATTATAACAAAAAAAAACGTAATTTAACAATTAATTAAGAAAAGACGCTTTAACGAATTGTTAAATAGCTAGTTTATTCTAATAAAACAAGATAACAACAAAATAATAATAATATCGTTATAAAATATGTCTTTTATACAAGAGATATAAAATTTAATAAATATCTATATTAAGAATTATACGAAGCAATTTTAATAAAGACATAAAACGAGCTCAAAATATTACAATATAACATTTATAAATTAAGAAGTAAAATAATAATCGCATTGCTTTAAAAGAATAAGATACAAAATTATAACATATTAATAATATAAGAATTGTAACAACATTACGTTAAGACGAAGATATATAACTTAAAATGCGCAAACTTTACGTTTATAAATAACGACAAAAGAACATATTTTTACGTTAATAAACGCATTAATAATAATAATTAATACAACACATAATATTTCGAAAATGTAAAAACAATAACGTTACAATTATATTTTAATAATAATAACACAAAATATAATTTTATTAACGTTTATAACGTTTATAACTCGTTCTTAAATAATTATAACAAAATAATTAACAAAAGTAATCTTTTAGCAATAAAGTTAACTTTGCGCATGCAAAACAAAAGTATTATTGTAAAAGATTTTAATTTGCATTTTTTTTGAGCGAATTTTTTCTATTCTAAGCAACTTTTGTTTTCGAAAAATTTGTTAAATATAATATGTATAATCGATGCAATGCTAACTCTCTTTTAAGAAATTATAATAAAAAATTATTAAGACGCTCAAATTACGATCGATTTATTGTTCGTTATAAAGAAAATAGCAAATCAATTAATATATTGCGATATAAACGAAAAAATAAAAAATTTATTCAATTATTTTTTAATAAAAACGATGTTAGATTTTTGAGTGCAAAAGAAGCTTTAATATTATTTTAAACAAAATTAAAAAACTATAAACTTAGAAAAGTTTAACAATATATTAAGAGATTTATTATTTAAATTAATATTAAACAATTTAATAAAAAGAGACAACATCAATAAGTACACAACAAAATTATTTAATACATTAGAAAAAATTATTGAAAACTTTATCTTATAAATAAGATTATACAAGAGAGTTAAACTTAAATAAATAGCGAAGTGCATAAAGATAATCAAAGAAACTAAAAAACTACGTCGACAATATTATATTTTTAATAAATAAACAACGTACGTTTAGATATGCAACAAGAAGAACAAGATTTTAAAGAGACACAAACGAAACAAATTTCGCAAACAAATAAAGATTTTAAAAAACATTATTAAGAGTCTCTTTAAGATAACAAAGTAAACTAGAAATACAATAACAAAAACGTTAATCAAATTTACTATATTATTATTACGAATCGATACAAACATCGCGATAATAACAAAAATTAAAATTAAAACAATATTTTAATTTTAATTTTCTTTTTTGTTTACAATTCTAATAAACGACTTGAACGAATTCTTTTACTTAATTTTTATAGAAGATAACAAGATAATATTGAAGCGCAAAGTAATAAGAGCAATGCACAAAATAGCTTCTAACAAGACATTAGAAATTAACAATATAATTAATTGTGCGTTGCGACAATTAATTCGCATCGCCTTATCTTAAATAAAAATTTCTATTTAATAGATGCATTAAGAAAGAAATGCAATTGTTTTATTTTAAAAAGACGATTACATTAATGTTACGCAAATTGAGAAAAAAACTACTACTTTAAATTGTTATTCTTTAGACTTATCGCATTATTAAGTCCTCAAATAAGATATTAGAGTTAATAATATCGAAGCGTCTTCGCTACGTCGTAAAGACGTACAATATTTTATTAAACACACAAATAAAAGTTAGAAAACAACGTTTAATTAACACGACATTGCAATTAATTACGAAAAAGATTTACACAATATAAATTAATTAAAAAAAGAGAATAATATTTCTATTTAGTTTTAACGTATTAGACGCATTTAATAATATATTGCACATTTGATTGCTTTACAATATAAAGAAAAGACAAGATTTTATTTGTTTGCTTAACTAAATAAAGAATATTTTAAAGAGACGTTATATTATCTTAATTATAAACAACTATAAAATAAAGAAACGCAATGTAAACGTAAATATATCGTAATTTTTTTTTTTAGTTTTATATTTGTTTTATAATGCAAATCTATTAAAGATATGCAATAATATTAAATTGTAAGTTAGCGTTACAAGTTTCGTAAACAACGCTAATATATTAATATATAAGAAATCGATTAAACATAATTGTAGAATGCTAAGTTAAATATACGACAAATGTAAATAATAAATACGAAGTTATAAATTTAAGTTCGCAAAAAAAACATAAACTAATTTATTTTTCGCAAACTTTAAAGAAATTTAATATAAGCGTCAATATAACGTTCGCAAAACACGAGATAATTGCTAAATTAAATATTAAAATATTAAGAATTCAATTAGATTTAAAGCTAAGATAAAGAATTTATTTGCGCTAAATTAAAATTAAGCTAATAATTAAACACAAAAACGCGTCAATAATAAAAAATTCAATATTTAACATTTTGTTAAAGATAAGTAAACGCAAGTATATTGTTATTAAAAAATCAATAATAATTTACGATGTCGTCGCATAATATACGTCTAAAAATATTAAAAATTTAAAAAAAGAAATTATTACGAAATTGCAATTAATACAAAGTCCTTTAACGCATTACAAATATTTACAAAATAACGTTTACAAAAATCTTATAAACTAAAATTAACGTATCTTTTATTAATATGCATTTCGAAAAATTAATATAAAAATTAATAATTATTATAAATATATAAGAGTTAAACAAAATAATAGACGCAACAATGTTACGCATACGTAACAACTTAATACTAAGAAGAGAACAAAAATTAAGACTTAAAATAATATTTTTGTAATTTAAGATAAAATAAATGCGAATAAAACTCGAATTAACAACAATATTACAATAGCAACTTTATATAATTGTTTTATAAATAAAATCTTTTAAAATAGTTATTATGTATAATAAGAAAATAATTAAGAAAAAATACAACGCAAACAAGTTCAATTAATATTAAAGAACATATTTTGATAAAAACAATTGCAATAAAAACGTTATTGTTAGTGTAATCGTCGGGTCGGGTTTCAATCCGATCGGGTTGACTCGCCCAACTCTAACCCTAGGGTTAGGCAAATTTCCTAGCCCAACAGGGTGGGACGAGCGAAGAATGCGCGTCGAGTGTTTAACTCGACCTACTCGATCACGTGACGTCACGTGACGCGCTAACCCGATCGGGCTAGCGCATAGATAAGATAAGATAAGATAAGATAAGCGGATGCTAACGCGACGAAGTTAGCTTGAGTTCTTGGCATTGGCCCGACGAAACTCGACCCTAGGGTCGAGTTCGCGCCTTGACCTTGGCCCAATCCTACGAGGTCCAAGAAGGTGGGTCGAGTTAAGAAAAAAGTGTTCGACTTAACTTAACGATCACACTAGTTATTGTTGTTTTAATAAAAGTAAATTAAAAGATTAAAAAGCGATTAAAAGACGTTAAAATAACGCTTATATATTATAACAAACTTAAGAAATTTACAAAAGTAATTAGAAAATTAATAAAGTATTGCGAGATATTTATTAACTTGCGAAAACAAGTTTACAAAATATATTTTAACAACTAAATTTTACTAAAGATTATAAAAAAAATAAAATCAATATTAAATTAAACACATTTTAAAAGAACGTAAAAAGCATATAATGCAATGCGACGTTGCGACGTTATATTAGAATTTTATTAAGTTTTAAAGCATAAAAATATAAAAGATAATAAGATTGCAAAGAAAATTACTAACAAGACGCACAAACAAAGTCTATTTCTCGCAAATTAGATGTTAAACAAGTTTGTCGTTAAAAAGACGCTTATTTAAAACGAGATTTAAAAGAAGTAACAATTAAAATAATTAAAAGACAAGAACGACGTAAAGTATTGCAAGCTTACATTTAAAATTACGCATAAATATATACAACTACACATTAATTGTTTTAAATCGTATAATGCACTTTTAATACAATTAAAAATAGACAAAATTAACTTTAATTAATTTTTGTGCAAACGACAAATACTTAAGATTACAATAAGAACTTGCGATTGCAACTAGAAGCGCATAACGATTAAGCATATTTTATTAATTTATCTTAGATAACAATAGAAAAGAGTACAAATGTAACAAAAAATTAATATTACGAATTTACGACAATTGCTAGACAAGATTAGATTTGTTGTCGCAATAATGCGCATAATTTTAATTATTAAATTGTTATGTTAATTTTAGACAACGACATTGTTAGCGATGTTCGAATTTCTCTTAGATTTATAGAGTTTTTGTTTGAAGAATTTTTTTGTATTACGAATATTACAAAATAGAAGACGAAGACGTAACGTTGTTATAACGACTTGTTATAAACGAAATAACAATTGCGAATTTTAATTAATTATAATTAGACGAACAAGCGTTAATGTTGTTCGTTTATTTGTAATTAATTAAATTCAAAAATCGTAAAAGTATATAGTTCTTGCATAGATTCTTAGAGATGTTGAATCAAATATAAATTTAAAAAAAAAATAGTAAAAGTTCTTGCTTTAATTATTTGCAAAAAAATCTATTGTTATTGTAATTGCGTGTCTTGCAAAAGACTTTAATATCTAAAATTGTATTAATATCTATTGTATTAATTGACAAAATTGCTTGTTAAAATTTTGTAAATTCTATATAAATTATTTAAGATATTTGTAGTTTGCAAATTGTTGTTAAGAGAGATATATATAGTCGAATTGCTTGTAGAAAAGTATACGAGAGAAATAAATTAAACAAGATATATATAATATAGGTTAACAAATAGTTTGTTCTTCTAATAGTTTATCTAATTAATTCGAATTTTGCTAGTTAGAGTAATAGACAAGTATTGTCTTTTATATCTTGCGCTTTGCGTTAAGTTTCTTAATAAAGTTCTAAAATAATATATAAGCAATAAGTATATTAACAATAGAACGCTATTTTATCTCGAGTTAATTTTATACTTAAATTAATCGTCTTCAAATTTCTTCGATACTTGTTAATTGCGTATAAAAAATAATATTTTGCAAATATCTTATAATCTCTTGTTTGTTTTTAGTATTTTTAACAATAAAGATCTTTAATATTAATTTGTTAAATATTTTGCTAATTCTTATTTTAAAGCAATTCTACAATTTATTAATAAAGTTCAAAAGAAATAGACTTCGAAACATTCGATATTTAAAGTTGTTTATCTTTTTAAAATACTATGTTATAATAGAGTTACAAAGACAAAGAGAGAGATTGTCTCGAACAACTACTTCGTTAACAACGTATATATAATTATTTATATGTTCGACAAAGATAAAGACTTCTTTATTATTTTTTTCTTATAGACAAAAATAATATTGTTTAATCTATAGTTGTTTAAAGTATCTAAATAAAAGAAGTCTAAATTAGATATCTAAAATTAATTAGAAAATATATTTGTATTTTTTTATAGAAACTTATTAAAGTATTTAAAAGTACAACAAAATTTAGTCGATTTATCTCGAGACAAATATTATATTTGCTTTACAAAAAAGTATTAATCTTTGTTACGCAATATAGCTTGCAACTAATCTAGATTAAAAATTGCAAAAAATAAAGTTTTCTTAAAAGTTGCAAAGTTAAGTTGCGAGATTAAAATTTATTTAAAGATTGTAAAATTAAGTTACAAAAACAAAATTTATTCAAAAGTTACTAAATTAACTTAGATATTAAAAGATTATTAAATAAGCTCTTGCTATTATTGCAAGTCTATATTATTAAGCGTAGTTGTACATAATTAGATTAGCAAAGAATAAATAGACTAAGCATTTAATTGTAAAATATTAGATTCGATATCTTGTTATTAATTCTATTAAGTATATTGTTTAGCGTTAAATAAATTGAATAACTATAAAGTATATAATTGCGCAACAAGATTAAACTAATCAAATTGTTGTTAATTATTTTGCAAAGAATTGTTAAAGTGTAAATCTATTATTTTAAATCTATTGTTTATCTCGAAACTTGTATAAACAATTGTAAATTAACAACAACAATTTATACTATCTTTCTTAAGAGAGAAAGCTTACTCTCGACAATATAGATTGTTAATATTTGTTAATATACTCTTGCGCAATTTATCGTTGTCTAATTTGCTAGTTTTGTGTTTTTTAGTTTGTCGAAAAAGCTAGCTATTAGTTATTCAATTAAGAGCGCAAGTAAGATAGAAAATATAAGTAAAAAAATAAAATTTAAGATGCTTAAAGACACAAGTTTATTTCGTTAAATAACAAGAACTTTGTCGAGATACTTTAAGACAACAATCGAACTAAAAAATTCTAAATCTAAAATATTATTAAAATAGACGTTTAAATTCTATTACTTAAGCTATTTGTTTTAATATTTAAATAGTTGCTTTGCTAATAACTTTAATAATATCTTCGAGATAATATTATTTAATAAAGAAGACAATAATATCTTTAAAGTAACAACATTAATTGCAACAAATTATAATATTTTCGAAATTTAATAGTTAAAAACAATAGATAATAATATTTTTGTTAAAAACTAATTGTAAATTGTAACAAGTAATAATTTCTTTATCGAAACTAAATTAATCGTTAAATTAGATTTCGATATTAACATTTTAGTTTAACTTAAATACTTGATATCAATCTTTTGATTTAGCTCGAAATCGATTTAAGTTAACGATTTCTTAACTTGACTTGATCGACTCGCCAAGCAATCGAAAATGACGTCAAAATGCCAAGATTTTCTATTTTTAAAAAAATTCGCATTATTTGAATTACTAAAAATAGTTTAAAAATAATAACGCACAAATAACGTATAAATGTATTATCTAAATGCATTACTATATAATATTATAAACAAATTAATTAAATTAATCAATTTGATTAAATTAATTAATGTACTTTTTTAAAAATAATCTAAATTTTTCGAGTCTTGGCGAGTCGAACTAGGTTATACGCTAAGTACTTCATATTTATTCTTTGATTTAACTCGAATACTTGAGCTAAGATTTTTAACTTAAATTGGGTCTTGGCGAGTTAGAAACTTGACTCGAATTTGATAACTTAACTCGACGCAATCAATCTAATCGAAACTTTGTTATTAATTGTATTAAATAGAGTTATTTATTATATTCTCTCGAACTTATTAATTGCTTGTTTAAGTAAAGTTTTATTAATTATTTATTTAATTAATTAAATTTGTTTGTCTTTATTAGATTAAGCAAACTAAGTAGAATAACAAGTTTTGTCTATTAATTTAAGTAGAGACAAATAAGATAAAAGTTTAAAGAGCTTCTTGATTCTTAGCCTAGTTAACTTATTAATGCAAGAAATATATTAATATTTAGTAGTACAATATTGCAAAATTTGATAAGTAAGAACAAAAAGAGCAAGATTAGTTAGTTTAACTAAGAAAGATATTTTAATACAATTAGATAAATATTTGCGAAAGATAGACTTGCTAGCTCTAGTACAATAATCTAGTACTTAATAATTGCAAAAGATAGATAAATATTAACTCTAAAATAATAATTTAGTGTTTAATAATTGTTACATTTGCATTAAATAAATTCTAACTTTAGTTCTAGATATATATAGATTTGCTATAACAAAAGTCGCATTTTTGTATTACTAATATTTAGACTTTGTGTAGAATTAAGATTAGAATTTTGCATTACTTGCGAGAATCTAGAGATTTAAGTTAAGCTTTGCGAAAGACAATTTTAATATTTCTTAATATTGCGTTTGTAAATGCGTTTGTTCTATATAACAATTATAATTTGCTTGCGTAAAATACGCATATGTTCTCTTAATCTATTAGATTTATCTCAAAAATAAAATTTGCTCAAATCGACAAAATCTAATATTTAAATCGAAAAATATAATAATTTAACGCAATTATGTAACTAGCAAGCAATTGTAAACGTTTGTGCGTATTGCAAATATTAAAACTTTACGCGTTAAAACATAGCTTAATTCGATAAAGATTTCGCAACTTTGTCGAATATAAAGAAAACAAAACAAGCTCTTTAAGTAGATTTTGTCTTGACAATACTAATTTGAGTATATAGAGTAGATAAATTTGTAAAATTTGTAGAATCTTGTAAATATCTTAATTTCTATTAGCTCGATTTGTCTTTCAAAACACGAATATAAAGATAAATAAATGCTAGCTTTAGTGCAATAACTTAATGTCTAGTAATTGCGAAACGTAAATAGATATTAACTCTAATATAATAATTTAATATCTAATAATAAATACAAGATTAAGTAAGAGAATTAACAATTAATATTGTTTTTCTAAATTAGACAAACAATTAATTCGAATTGTATATTGAAGCTATTATTTGCTAAATAAAGAATAATATTTAGATAGACAAAGTAGCTAAACAAGACAACTAAGCAACATAAAAAGACACGCAAGTAAACAAGACAAACATCTATAATAATTGTAAAGATAATTCTCTAAGAACTAAGTTAACAATTAAGTTATACTTGATTGTTTAAGAGTGGACGTTATCGATAGACGTTAAACGCTCTTTTGTTATTTAACAAGAGTATTAGACACAAATCTTGTAACAATTAATTTTGTAATTTTTATATTTTTTTTTTATTAATTTATATATTTTTTTATTTTTAATAATATTTGTTTTAAGTAAAATTAACAATATATATATTTTGTATTTTATATTTTATATTCTATATTCTATAATTCGATCAAATTAAGTTTAATCTAGTCTTAAATATTTGTCAAGTCTTAAATTTTATATTTTGCAATTTCTTTAATATTAATTATTTATCGATAAAATTTAGATTTAAATGTTATTTTTTTTTTAATTATTGACAAACTACTACTATATATATTATTGCTATATACTTTGTATATAATACAATTACATACTTTTTTTAGTTTTAACTATGATTGTTTATTGTATTTAATTTTTACTAAGAATAAATTTTTATTTCGATATATTTTAGAAGCTAAAATTTCTCTTTCGAAACTATAATTTGTAATCTAGATTTATCGATATATATTATATACTTATTTTGTTTTAAACTAGTTTAATTTATTTAATTTTTGCTATATTTTAATTAAATTTTATAAATATATAATTTAAAGAGAGTTTTAATACAATAAATTAATTATAGCTAAATAATTTACTATATTTTTAGTTCTACTTAGTACTCTATATTTGTATAGAATATTTTTAATTTATCTTGCAAGATTTTTCAATTCTAATTAATATATTCGCATATATAGATTCTATAAATTTGTTTTTATTTTAATTAAAGTAGTTTTGCTAGATAAAAAATAACAATTAAATAGACAAAACAATTAGACAAGATAAAAAAACATGTAAGTAAACAAAACAAATATCTATAATAGTTGTAAAAGTAATTGTCTAAGAATTAAGTTAACAATCAAGTTATACTTGTTATTGATAGATGTCAAACGCTCTCTTGCTATTTGACAAGAATATTAGACATAAATCTTGTAACAATTTTATTTTATTAATTTCTATTTTTGTTTATATTGTAGTATAAAAGAGCTAAAAGTGCGCATTTTTATTAAATAGTTTTTTGTTCAATATTGTTAATTTAAGAGCATATAGCTTATCTTGAATGCAAATCTCTAACTCGAGATAAGCTTATCTTGAATTAAATATTTAATTTGAAATAATCTTTGCATATGTCTAGCATAGATATTGCAATCTTTTCAATTTTTATTGCTAGAACAAACGTATATACTTGTCTTATATATAGCATAAACATTGCTTTATACGAGAAAAATTTCTAAATATATAAATAAGATTTGACGCAAACAAAATCTAATATATATTAAGTATAAACTAAATATATATATAATATATTTTAGAGTTATTTAAGATTTACAATGCGTCTTAATTTAATAATATAAGAAAATAGATTTTCGAATTGCAATATTTTGTTACGCTAATACTTTCGTAAAAAATATTAAAAAGAATTATATTATTAAAGAGATTTGTAAACGTCTTTAGACAATGCAAGCAATTATTTGATAACAAAAGATTGTAGCTTAGTAGTTGTAACAATAAGTAAAAACTTAAAATAAATTAAACACAATTTATAAAAGAGTTGCGTTCGAAAGCTATATATTTTTTATTATTTAAAATTTAAAATGTTTAAAGTATTTAAAATCTTAGTTATTTTAATTATTTTAACTCGGATTTAAAATACTTAAGAGTTAAGTTTTCTTAATTATTTTAATTTTGTTAACAAATTTTTTCTTTTTAACTATCTTGTAAAGAGCAATATGCGACAAATAGTATCTATTAATACGCGACTTATAATACTATTTTCTCTCGTTAAATATTTTTGTTTCGAAATTATTTATTCTTTTTTATTATATTAATTGAGTTGATTACTAAACAATATCGCAATTCTATTGCTAATTATTGCTATAAATATGTTATTTTTACAATACATTCTTGTCGAGTTTGCGTTTTATTTAACGTATATTATCGAATAAATAAGAAATAACTTTAGTATAAGAAGTATTATCGAAAAAATTAAAAATCTAATTTAATTTCTAATTATTAGAGAATAAATAAAACTATTTAAAAAACTAAAAAGCTAAATAATAAAATAACAAAATTGTATCTAAAAATTGCGCAAAAGATAAAACAAAGAAAATATTTATTTTATTGTTTAAAAAATATAAGTAATGCAAAGTTAAAAAATATTCTAAAAATTAAAAAGAATAAAAAAGAGATCAAGTATATTAAAGAGATATTCGAAGCTTTATTTAATATTATTATCAATTTTTTATTGTTTGTTTTTTTGTTTTTTAATACTTTGTCGACTCTTATAAGTAATTTTGTTTCTAACAAAATTGTTGCAACTTCTTAAAGCACTTATTTAAATTCTAAAGTAACTTTTATATATTTTCGAAGATAGAATATTCTTTTTACTTAATAAGATATTTTTAATCTTTTTATTATAGAATTTTCTTAATCTTATATTGTTTCTTTTTTTAGAAATAGAAATAAAATGTATTTTATAAAAACGTAATTAAATTTGTTAATTTCAACAATAAAATATAAATTACTAAAAATACTTTAACGTTTTTAAATAAGTCGAGTTTATAATTAATTGATCTTTTTATCTTCTTAACAAGAAATAATTGAACTTTAATATTATTTAATTTCTTGCTTAAATTTCTTGTCTTAAAATTTTTTGTATAAAGATATATTTTATTTTTTTTCTTTAATTAAGATATTGTTTTTTGTTTTTTGTTTTAATATTTAATCGACTTTTTTTGTATTGCTACTCTCTTAATAGCTAACTAAGCTAGCAAATGCTTTTGTTCTTTCTTAAAAAAATTAAATTCTCTATTATAATTAACAAAGAATAAAGTTATTTTAATAATATTCGAAATCTTTGCATTAAATATTAATTGTATTATAAATAAAAGTAATACTTAATTATTGTAAATATTGTTAATATAATATCTTAAATATTGCTTTAAAATTTAATTTATTTGCTATATTTAACTATTTATAATCAAATAATAGACAATAAAGAAGAAGAAAAAAATTAAAAAATGAATTAAATTTGCGAAAATCGATATTATACTATTTCATTATACGAGAAAAGAGAAGAGAGAAAATCTTATTAACAATAACGCTTACGATTTATTTCGATTGTTAAAATTAAATAAACGTAATTGACGCGATGTTAACAAATAATTAAAGCGCTCTTAATGCGTCTTAATGCGATTTATCACAAATTACAACAAAGATTATCGCGAAAATAATAAAAATCAAGAAGCTCTATAAATTTAAAAAAAAATGCGTTCAAAATAATTTTAATAACGACGTTAATTAAGTGATACATTTTTGTCAAGAAACTTACGCGCAAATTTGACGAATTCTTCGCGAAAAATAGACAAATTAATATAATTTTCGTATTAAAAAAAAAGACGAAAAATTAACTAAAAAAAGTAGAAAAATTAAGAAAAACACATAAGATACAAACATATAAGTAAGTATAATATAAAGTTCGTTATTAGTTGCACAAACAAAGATTAAAATAAATGTTAAACAAACATTTTTAAAGCGACAATTAATTAAAAAGATAAAATTAATAACGTAAATTAAGAAGAAGAAAAAGAGCAAAAAAGTACATAAAATAAACGTAATAAAAATAATTGCATTGATGCGCAATTTAAATATTGTTAACACACTAAATACGCAAAAAAACATATAAAGAATAAGACATTTTAAAAAAAAAAAAATTTTAAAGTTAATAACGAATGCAATAAGAAAATTCTAAAATTAAGTAATTTTTAGATTAAGAACATATTTATTGCGACAATTTTGCATCGTAAATGTACAAAAATAATAATACATAACATTAGAGTAAAAAGTATGTTCAAAAACATAAAGAAAAAGAAAACAAAAATAATAATAAAATTATGCAAAGTTATGCATTAAGAATTAAAAATTAATAAAATAACTTAATTTACAAAAAAGAACAACAAAAAAATACATCTTTATTGTAATATAAGTAAATTGCGCGAAAACAACAAATAAATTAATTCAACTTAACGTAATTTATAAATTAAATATTAAGATAACAAAATATTATAATATAAGTTACAAAATAAAGCAATGCATAAAGTGTTAAAAGTATAATTACTTAATATACGAATGCAAAAACAAGCAATAATACGTTTATTATATGCAAAATTATCGCTTTAATTAATATTTATATTAATTAAATTTATTAAAATAAGAATGCGACGTTTGCAAAAATGCTTATAAGACATTTAATTTCAAATGTTTTAAAAGAATAAAGCAAAAAATTAAAAATAAAAGAGACAACAAAGACAAAGTTACTATATTACGTCGTTAGAGCGACGAGAGCGAACGAAACAACAATTACTTTAATAACTTTTAAGAGCGCAACAACGTTCAATTAGATATTAAAGAAAAAAGTAAAACGCAAAATCACAACAATTGATTATTCGACGTAAACAAGTCACATGCAAAACATTCTTATAACAATAAAAAAAAACGTAATTTAACAATTAATTAAGAAAAAACGCTTTAACGAATTGTTAAGTAGCTAGTTTATTCTAATAAAATAAGATAACAACAAGATAATAATAACATTATTATAAAATATATCTTTTACGCAAAAAATGCAAAATCTAATAAATATTAATATTAAAAATTATACGAGATAACTTTAATAAAGACACAAAATAAGCTCAAAATATTATAATATAACGTTTACAAATTAAGAAGTAAAATAATAATCGCATTGTTTCAAAAGAATAAAATACAAAATTACGACATATTAATAATACAAGAGTTGTAACAACATTATGTTAAGACGAAAACATATAATTTAAAACGCGTAAGTTTTACGTTTGTAAATAATAATAATAAAATATACTTTTACGTTAACAAATATATTAATAGCAATAACTAACATAACATATAATATTTTAAAGACATAAAAATAATAACGTTATAATTATATTTTAACAATAACAATACGAAATATAATCTTGTTAACGTTTATAACGTTTACAACTTGCTTTCAAATAATTATAATAAAATAATTAAAAAAGATAATCTTTTAGCGATAAAGTTAACTTTACGCATGCAAGACAAAAATGTTATTGTAAAGAAATTTAATTTGTATTATTTTTTTTAGATAAGTTTTTTCTATTTTAGACAACATTTGTTTTCGAAGAATTTGTTAAATATAATGTGCGTAATCGACGAAATATTAACTCTTTTTCGAAAGATTATAATAAAAAATTATTAAAACGTTTAAATTACAATCGATTTATTGTTTGTTATAGAAAAGATAATAAATCAATTAATATATTGCAATATAAACAAAAAAATAAAAATCTTATTTAATTATTTTTTAATAAAAATAATGTTAGATTTTCGAATGCAAAAAAAGTTTTAATATCGTTTTAGACAAAATTAAAAAACTATAAACTTAGAAAAGTTCGACAATATATTAAGAGATTTATTACTTAAAATAATATAAAACAACTTAATAAAAAAAGATAATATCAATAAATATACGACAAAATTGCTTAATACTTTAAAAAGAATTATTAAAAACTTTATTTTATAAGCAAAATTACACAAAAAGGTTAAACTTAAATAAATAGCGAAATATACAAAAATAATTAAAGAAATTAGAAAATTACGTTAACAATATTATATTTCTAGCAAATAAACGACGTACATCTAAATATGCGACAAGAAGAGCAAGATTTTAAAAAGATATAAACGAAATAAGTTTCGCAAATAAATAAAAGTTTTAAAAAATATTATTGAGAGTCTCTTTAAAATAACAAAGTAAATTAAAAATACGACGACAAGAATGTTAATTAAGTTTGTTATATTATTATTACAAATTAATACAAATATTGCGACGACAACAAAGAACAAAATTAAAATAATATGTTATTTTTATTTTTATTTTTTGTTTACGATTTTAGTAAACGATTTAAACAAATTCTTTTACTTAACATTTATAGAAAACGATAAGACAATATTAAAGCGCAAAGTAATAAAAACAATGCACAAAACAACTTTTAACAAAACACTAGAAATTAACAATATAATTAATCGTACATTACGACAATTAATTTGCGTTGTTTTATCTTAAGTAAAATTTCTATTTAATAAATGTATTAAAAAAGAGATACAATTATTTTATTTTAAAAAGACAATTACAATAATGTTGCGCAAATCAAGAAAAAAGAACTACTTTAAATTGTTATTCTTTAAACTTATCGCATTATTAAATATATTAGATAAGATATTAAAGTCAATAATATTAAAGCGTCTTTGCTACATCGTAAAGACGCACAATACTTTATTAATAACACAAATAAAAGTTAAAAAATAATGCTTAATCAATATGACGTTGCAATTAATTACGAAAAATATTTATATAATATAGAGCAATTAAAAGAAGAAAGTAACATTTCTATTTAATCTTAATATATTAGACGCATTTAATAATATGTCGTATATTCGATTACTTTACAATATAAAGAAGAGACAAGTTTTTATTTATTTGCTCAAATAATTAAAGAATTTTCTAAAAAAATATCGTTTTATTTTGATTATAAATAACTACACAATAAAGAAGCGCAATACGAATCTAAATATATCGTAAAATTTTTTTCTCTTTTTAATCTTATATTTGTTTTACAATACAAATTTGTTAAAAATGTATAATAACATTAAATTGCGAGTTAGCGCTATAAGTTTCATAAACAACGTTAACATATTAACGTATAAAAAATCGATTAAACGTAATTGCAAGATGCTAAATTAAATATATAATAAATGCGAGCAATAAATACGAAGTTACAAATTTAAGTTCGCAAAAAAGAAGCATAAATTAATTTATTTTTTGCGAACTTTAAAGAGATTTAATATAAGCGTTAATATAATACTAGCAAGACACAAAATAATTGTTAAATTAAATATTAAAATATTGAAAATTAAATTAAATTTAAAGCTAAAATAAAGAGTTTACTTGCGCTAAATAAAGATTAAGCTAATAATTAAACATAAAGACGCATCAATAATAGAAAGTTCAATATTTAACATTTTGTTAAAGATAAGTAAACGCAAGTATATTGTTATTAAAAAGTTAATAATAGCTTACAATGTCGTCGCATAATATATGTTTAAAAATATTAAAAACTTTAAAAAAAAATTATTTCGAAATTGCAATTAATATAAGATTGCGCGTTTTAACGCATTACGAATATTTATAAGACAACGTTTACGAAAATTTTATAAATCGAAATTAATATATTTTCTATTAATATATATCTCGAAAAGTTAATATAGAAATCAATAACTATTATAAATGTACAAGAGTTAAACAAAATAATAGACGTAACAATACTACGTATACGCAACGACTTAATATTAAAAAAAATCAAAAATCAAAACTTAGAATAATATTTTTACAATTTAAAAAAAATGCGAATAAAACTTAAATTAATAACAATATTGCGATAGCAACTTTACATAATTATTTTATAAATCAAATCTTCTAAAATAATTATTGCATATAACAAAAAAATAATTAAGAAAAAATACAATGCAAACAAGTTTAATTAATATTGAAAAACGTATTTCGACGAGAGCAATCGCAATAAAGATGTTATTGTTATCTTAATAAAAACGAATTAAAAAATTAAAAAGCAATTAAAGAGCATCAAGATAACGCTTATGTATTACGACAAACTCGAGAAACTTACAAATATAATCGAAAAATTAATGAAGCATTGCGAGACGTTTATTAACTTGTAAGAACGAATTTACAAAATATATTTCGACAACTAAATTTTATTAAAAATTATAAAAAAGATAGAATCGAAATTAAATTAAATACGTTTTAAAAAAATGTAAAGAGCATATAATACAATACGACGTCGCAATATTATATTAAAACTTTATTAAATTTTAAAGCATAAAGTTATAAAAGATAACAAAATTGCAAACGAAGTCGTTAACGAGACGTACAAGTAATGTCTATTTTTTACGAATTAAATACTAGACAAATTTATTGTTAAAAAGGCGCTTATTTAGAACAAGATTTAAAAGAAATAACAATTAAGATAATTAAAAGACAAGAATAACGCAAAATATCGCAAATTTATATTTAGAATTACGTATAAATATATGCAACTACATATTAATCGTCTTAAATTATATAGTGCACTTCTAATATAATTAAGAACAAGCAAAATTAACTTTAATTAATTTTTGTGCAAATAACAAATGTTTAGAATTACGACAAGAACTTGCGATTGCAATTAGAAACGTATAACGATTAAATATATTTTATTAACTTGTTTTAAATAACGAAAAGAAAAAATACAAATGTAATAAAAGATTAATATTACGAATTTACGATAATTACTAGACGAGATTAGATTTGTCGTCGCAACAATGCGCATAATTTTAACTATCAAATTGTTGTGCTAATTTTAGATAACGATATTGTTAACGATGTTCGAATTTCTCTTAGATTTAGAAAGTTCTTGTTTAAAGAATTTTTTTGTATTATAAATATTACAATATAGAAAACGAAAACGCAATGTTGTTATAACAACTCGTTAGGAACAAAATAATAATCGAAAATTCTAGTCAATTATAATTAGACAAATAGACGCTAGTGTTGCTCATCTATTTGTAATTAATTAGATTTAAAAATTATAAAAGTATATAATTCTCGCATACATTCTTAAGAGTGTTAAATCGAATATAAAAAAAAAATAGCTTAAATCTTTAATAAATAATTATTAATTACTTTTTTAATCTTAAAAGAAATTATTAAGAAATAAGTGCAACAAATTATATATTGCTTTTATATCTAATAAATGCGATAATCTTTCTAGATATTACTTTAGCGTAAATTGTATATCTAGTAATTAACAACGCTAAAGATAATATATAATCAAATAGTAAAATAATTATTTGATAAAAAGTACAAATTAACGTTTAATTTAACTCTTATTTCTTTTAAGATTTAAGAAATTTATTAAAATTTGCAATTAGAACGCTCAATAAACAATAAAAGATCTTTAATATTATTCGAATTATTAAATATTAAAATTCTAGTAATTAGAATATTAAATAAAGTAGAAAGTTATTGCAAAGCATAATTGCTATACAAGATTAAAAATTTCAAGAATTGTGCTTTGTTAACAACAACAATATTAAAGCAATAAAATAAATTGCTCGATTACTTAATATCGAGCTTAACAAATACTTAATTTATAATTGTATAAATTTAGCTATTCTTTAATTGTTATTTCTATTAAATCTTAAACTTGTAACAATATACTTATATAGTAAAACTAAATATAACAATAGTACTTGTTTGCTTCTTGCAATTGTCAAAAATTTTATACTTTTTAGTTAAGTGCTTATTAATAGTGTGATCGTTAAGTCAAGTCGAACACTTTTTTCTTAATTTGACTCACTCTTTTGAGTTTCGTAAAGTTAAGTTTCGTCGAGTTAATGTCAAGAACTCAAGCTAACTTCGTCGCGTTAGCATTCGCTTATCTTATTTTATTTTATTTTATTTTATTTTATCTTATCTTATTTTATTTTATCTTATCTATGCGCTAACTCGATTAAGCTAGCGCAGGATTCACGCTAACTATATATGGTTAGCGCGTCACGTAACGTCACGTAATCGAGTAAATCGAATTAAACACTTGGCGCGCATTCTTCGTTCGTTCCATCTTGTTAAGCTAGGAAATTTGCTTGACTCTAAAATTAGAATTGAGCGAGTTAACTCGATTGAATTAAAATTCGATTCGACGATTACACTAACTTTAATAGTAGCTTTATTTGCTTTGCATTATATTTTTAATTGCAATAGTAATATAATATATATAATTTAGAACTATATATTTATATCTTGTATAATATTTTAAAGAACGTTCTTTTATTAATATTTTTTGTCGATATCTTTTATTAATATTCTTTGTCGTTATCTTTTATCAAGCTCTTATTGAAGTCTTTTGCAAAGATATTTCTCTTCAATTAATTAATTGTTATTTAGTCGATTCTTCTTGTTAATTAATTATTATTTAACAAGAATTAGATTAATTAATTGTTATTTAACAAAGATTAAATTAATTAATTGTTATTTAACTAACTCTTCTTATTAATTAATTGCTATTTAATCGATTTTCTTTGTTAAACAATTGTTAATTAATTTATTATTTGTTGCATAACAAACTTTTACTAGTCGAAAAACAATTTTAATTGTTATTTAATTGATTTTCTTTGTTAATCAATTATTATTTGTCTTTTAATCGATTCTTCTTGTTAATTAATTGTTGTTTAATTAACTCTTCTTATTAATTAATCGCTATTTAATCGATTCTCTCTCTTGAATAATAATTGATTAATTTACTCTTCGTTGTATAACGAAATTTTATTAGTTGAAAAACAATTTTTCAATTGATGTTTAACTTAGAATTGTAGTTTAATTAGTATGCAATTTAAGAACAATTGTTGTACATTTAACGTTTTGTTTCTTAGAGAATTTAGAACGAAGTATATAAATATTTAAATCTAATTTGTTTGCAAAAAGATCGCAAATAATTAAATTAAGCTAAAATATACTTTTATTAAGAAGCAAATAGCTAATAGACTAATTAAAGCTCTTTTTTGTAATATATTTGAATTATTTCGACAAGCTTTTGAATTAATTTAGTAATTAAATTATTTGTAATTTTAAATATAAATATTAGATTTAGTTATTGAAATAACTCGCAATTAGATAGTTGTTATATTTTTTGTTGTTAACTTGTTTGTATTGTTTATTCTATTTTATACTTACTGTTTCAAATTTTCTATTAGCAAAATTATCGAGTATTATAAGCAATCTTTGTATTATTTTTGCATAAAATTTATCTTTTATAGATTCTCTAAATTTAAAGAATTTGAAGTTTGTTAAAATACGTACAATAAGAAGTTCTATACTATTGTGCTAGTTTTCAAACTTTAAAAATATTATTTGCAAAATAGCAAATATGTTAGTTGTATAATTATAGATTATAACAATCTTTGTTACTTTATAACTACAAAGAAGTTTTTAATTAAGCAAGTTTGCTAAATTAAGAAATTAATTACATTTAACTTTAATATAGAATATTGCAAAAGAAAGCTCAATTTTGCAAATAAATTGTTAAGAAGATTTGACATTATAAAATTCAATAGTAGCAAAAATAATAATAACAATTTTTTATCTATCTTGCGAAACAAGCTTTGCAATTCAAAATATCAATTAAAATTGCAAAAGAATAAAGATGTTTTTGCTACAATTAAACTCGCAACTTTAATAGCGCAATTAAATAATACTATTATTGCAAATATTTAGATCATAAATCTAGATAAGAAAGTTTTTAAAAGATTATACAATATTCTAGATCTTGCGTTGTCTTAACTTTTAGTACAATAAAGTGCAAAGTTAAAGAAGTTCTTTGCTAATTTGAAAGAATCGATATTAACGTAGTTGCAAAAACTATAGTAGAAAAATACTTCTATTGTAAAGAAGCAATAATGTTAAAGATTTAAAAACAAGTAGAATAAATTTTCGAAATAAAATGTTGAAAAAAATAAATTGCTATATTAAGACTTTGCAATCTATATTTTAGAAAACGCAATAATAAGAGATAAGATTCTTTGCACGTATTATAACAATTCTATATTTAAGTATTTTGTAGATAAATTGTATATATTAGACAAATTGCGTAGCTTTATTCAATACCATTATTTAATTAATAGATTATTACGTTGAATGTAGTTGAAAAGCATAAATACAACTTGTTCGAACAAGTAATGTTCGTCAATTGAATTACTATTCAAAATTTGAATAATAATTCAATTCAAAATAATTCAATTGACGTTCGAAACAACTAGTTTAATTTCTTTTTCTACTTTATTTCTATTAAAAGCGACTCGATTGTTACGATTTTAACTAGATTGATCGTTGATTCGATATTCGATCCCAACTTTGAAATCGAATCGAATCGATGATTCAACTTTAGAAATCGAATTGAAAATCGATTCAATTTTAACTATTTTGAAATCAAATTAAATCGAATCGAGTCGATTTTCGATTTCAATATTAGAAATCGAATTGAATCGTCAAGAATGTCAAGAATACTAAAAATAGTATAAATTAAGTTTAAATTTAGATTTTTTATTAATTACTAGATAATGCTTAGTAGTAATGCATTTATAAAAAGAAATTTCTAATATATATATTAATTAATTTAAATAGATTAACTATTTTTATTAAACTATTAATTAATTGTTACTAAAAATAATAGTCTTAACGATTTGATTCGATTTTTCGATTCGATTTTCGATTTAATATTAGGAATTGAATCGAATTGTCAATTTCAATTTTAAAAATCGATTCGCCAAGACTTTCGATTTGATTCGAATTGAATCGTCAAGATTTAATTTGATTTCTCGAATCGACGCAATTAGTCTAATTTTGACGTCAAAAGAAAGCGTAGAGCGAATCTTACAAACAATATAATTATTGCAACAACTTTTGTAATAACGCATTGCGTAAAACAACAATGTAGAGAGAATTAAAATATCTTCAAATTTTGATGTTTAGAACGCGAGTATTCTTGCGATTGTCTAATCGAGCTTGCTTAATACGAGCGAATAACATTTCGACGTTTAATATAAAGTACAATGCAATTCTACGACTAGTTCTCGCAAAAGCAATTAAATAATTGTATTAAATAAAGTTGCGAAATCTATCTATTAACAAATTGAAGACGCAATGCAACGAAAGTATTATTAATCTAATATAATTAAAAAAATTGATAAGTATATTCGAATTTGTTCTAATTGTTAATATATATATATTTATTATTATAAACTATATAAAGAATTTAGTTTAATATCTTTTGAAGATTTGCAATTCTTCAAAACAATAATAATAAACTTTTTTTTTAATTTATATTTGATTCAATATCTCTAAGAGTTTATACAAGTTCTATATATTTTTTGCGCAATCAAATTTTCAAATTTAAGTTGCAACGCTTTAATATTAAAAATCATTTATTATAATATTTATGTACAAGAAAATTCTTTATAAGAATTGTAAAAAGAGTATTAATTTTTGATTTACAAAAAAAATCTTATATGTTATTTGACAATTTTAGATTCTTAAATTCGTACATATTAAGAACGAGAACTTTAAGAATTTACGTATAAGTTTTCTTTATAAATTGCGATTATATAAAGATTGTTTCTTAATATAAAGTATTTATATTTTTTCGTATTTGTATAATTTTAATGCTTAAATTTAATGTTAACTTTTGTTTGTATTTTTATACAAGTAAGTAATATCTTTGATTCGATATAATAAATATATATAGCAACAAGTTACAATTATAAAGTTCTTTTTTTAACGCATTTAAATTGCAAGAACGCAAATACATCGTAAAGATATTTGAAATTAAATATATTATTGCTTTTGTCTATTAAAATAAACAATCTTGCAATAATTCGCTTATAATATTAGTTACTTAGACATAAATAAGCAAACAATTGTAACGCACTTAAATCTTAAAAACGCAAATACGTTATAAGGTTTAAATATTTTTAACTTTATAATTGTATTGCGTTTTTATTGTACACAATACAAGAATTCTTAATTTCTTGTTTGCGTAACATATGCGTATATAACTTTTTTTTTACTTTTCTAAATTTATACGCACAATGTTTCAAGACTTTTTTGCGATATTTTAAAACACATTTTTTGTAATTGTAATATAACAAACATCATAATAACAATTGACGCATACAAGAAACAAATAATAATTATTATAAATAATTTTGCGTACTCTTAATTACACGTATCTTATTATACGTAAAAGCTCAAGATAATAATAATAATAATAATAATTAATGTTATTGTTGTTTTCGCAATTGAAAGAGTTAATTTGTCGTAACAATTGTATTGAACGTTTGCGAATGTCTTGTTTATTGATGTTAAGAACATTTGACTCTATTGACTATCGCAATATTAATAGATTCGTAGTTAGCATTACGTACAAATAGTTCTCTCGCTAGTTTAATAATAAACTTTATTATAAATGTATTGTCTACAAGAGATTTATATATTAAAAAAATTTATAATGCAATTTTAATATTAATTAACAAATTAATTAAGTACGTAACTTATATTGCAACTATTAAAGAGTTTAATATTAAAGATTTTGTAAAACTTTATAGAAAAAATTTATATACTATTATAAAATAATACGCAATATTATTTTTGTTAGGAATTACTAAATCAAATGCATAATATAGTAAGTAAAATAGTTGTCTAACTATCTATCTAGCTATCGAAGACAAATATATAAGCAAATTAATCAACACGACAATCTTGATGTCGACGCTAGATTTAATTAGACAAGAGTGTCGAGCAAATCTTATGCGCCATGGCAATTCGTAACAATTGTCTATCTTTTTCGAAAAAAGATCGCGTTCTCGTGATTATGCTATTAGATAACAAACGTAAGATCTAACATTCTATACAAAATATGTAGTAAATCAAGATATAGAGTATTTGTAATGCTAGAACGTCTTTGCTATGCATATTAAACAAAAGAAATTTGTGTTTATCTCTTTCGAAAATATCTTGCAACAAAGAGCATCGAGAATTATCGTCAAGATAAATCAAGATAACAACGTTAAGATACTATCGTTTAGATGTAATTTGAACGACAATAATAATTTGTAGAAATCGATGTAGAGAAACGATTGTTCAAATATCTTTAGGATATTCTTTGATCAATTATTTTAGAAGCAAATCTAAAACTTATCTTTTCGATATTCGATCTTGCGAAGCGAAGTATTTAATAATTGTTTATTTAACGCATTATCATTTGCTACATTTGTAAGATAAGAGAGATATGCAAAGACGCATCGATTTTAGTAATATTAAGGCGTTTTCTCTAATCAATTCTTAGAGAGATTGAAATAGACAATAATGCTTCTTTGATAAGACTAGTTTTTGAAAACGAACATACAATAAAGATGGTCTATCGTAAGATGTAATTTAATTGTTTTTGCTTATACAAATAAACATATAGAAGACAATACAAAAGATGCTCTCGATGCAATATTTATCTATATAGATAAAGATATTGAAGACGATATAGAAGATGCTCTCGATACAATATTAGAAGACAATACAAGAGATGTTCGAGAAGTTGCTTTTGACGATAAAGATTGCTTTGTAAAGATTGTTTCGATGCATACAACTACGAATATAAATATCTTAGTAATAGACAATTTTGTAGACAATATAGAAGACAATATAGAAGACGTGTCGATGCTAATAATAGTAAATAGAGATTATGTAGGACTAGGCTTTGCAAAAAAGCAAATAGAAACAATTTTAATAATCTTCTTTGCGTAATGCTCTTGAATATATATATATAACTTGATATTGCTAGCAAATTTGATAGATCATGTCTACATATATGCTTTCTAACTGTCAAAAGCTCTTTATAATGCTCTTTAGGTTATAGGGAATTAGATAATAGTCGTAGATATGCTTTGTATAGATTGTTGCTTTCTTAATTATTGACGTCAATCTTGCAACTAGAGTAATATATATTGTTTATAGAGCTTATGGATCGATAGATAAAGTCTATCTTAGCGAGTTCTTGCGATATTAAATGTTGAAAAGATTATTGTTTGATAAGATAGAAATCAAAGATAATTCTACGATATTCGAGAATATTATAGAGTATAATATTACGTTGTAGCTAGATGCAATTAATGCTAGGAATCTTTATTGTCAACAACAATTAGATGCGTTATTGTCTACAATATAACTAGATGCTTCGCGAAAGCTAAATGTTCTACAAGAATTAATATTAATACGATAATTAGAAGACAATAAAGCAATATCTTTGTTGTTAATGCTATCTATTGTAGCAAATAATCTATCGATAGAAGATAAGTATTGTTAACTTGTTTAAAGCTATTAATTGTTAGAAATTACTAAATTAAATGCATAATGTAATAAGTGAAGTAATTGTGTAACTATCTATCTAGCTATCGAAGACAAATATATAAGCAAATCGATTAACACAATGATTTTGATGCTAACGCTAGATCTAATTAGGCAAAAGTGTCGAGCAAATCTTATGCGCCATAACAATTCGTAACAATTTTCGATAAAGATTTGCTTTTTACAAACTATTTCTAATTAACGTTATACTAATATCTAGATGCAAAGCATTAACTTAATATTACGTTCTATTTACAAATCAATAGTTAAACAAAAAAACAAAATTAGATTTTAAAATATTATTTGTATATTTATTGCAATTATAGATAAAATAATGAATTAAAACTACTATTTATAATTGCGTTTATATACAACAATAGTATTTACTTAAATACTAATAAAGTTTTGTACAAACTATTAATAAACTATATTGTAAACTTCGCAAATATATGTATAAATAAACTCTTAATAGAAAAGATATTTCTAGCTATAAAATAAACAAAATTATTGCAAAATATTAGAGAGTATTTAAGAGAATTGTAGATAGTTGTTTCGAAGCAACAAATAAGAAGCTACAACAAGAATTACAAATTAATAAGCTTTAACAAAGTGCTATTGCAAAGTATAAACATATATATCTTGCAATTAAAGAATAAGATTGATTATTATTAATTAGAATTCTTTACTATTTTAATTAAAAAAAATAAGTAGATGTATTAACTAAATCTATTTGCAAAGTACAAAGCAATTTATACTATCTTTTATATTTTGCTACTTCAACTTTAATATTTGCAAGACAAAGATTTAAAGCTAGAATCAATTTTTATCAAAAATGAAAAGAAATAAAATATAGATAAAGTACTTAACAAACAAATTAAAAACAACGCGCTTAAGTATTTAATTAGATAACTTCATTTGATTTTGTAAAAAAAATACGTAAAAGTTTTTAGAGTATTTCGAAAACACAATAGATAAAGTTTAGAAGTTTAAGAGAAATTAAAAGAAACACAATGTAGTTGCAAAGATATTAAAGAAAAAGAGTTAAAAAAAATAAGTAGTTAGTAAATTAAGAAAGCAAAATCGATTACGCAAAAACAAGTAAAACAAAGATTTAAATTAAAGCTCGAAGATTATATTTCTAAAAACTACAAAAACTTTTATAGTAGCGCAAAGATTTAGAAACAAATTTAGATATATAGATACAAAATTATATATATATATATTTATACAAGCTAGTCTTTAATATTTTCAAAAAAGCAAGCAAAATGTATTTCAATTGCAATTGCTACAAACAAATCAACAAATATTATTAATTAGACTAGTATATATTAGCTTTATATATTACAAATCTTGCAATACAACTTATTATAATACAATAATTTGCAAATATTAGCACAAATATTCTAATTAAAAAAAAGACTAGAATCGAAAATTACAATATAATAGCTAACTTATCTAAAGAGTATAAGAGAGATTGTTAACAACAACAACAACAATTGTGCAAGTTAGTTTAATATTTCTTTTGAAGTTTGTTCGTTATACTTATTATGTTAAACGCGATATTCTACTTTTAGATAAAAGATATTAACAACAAAGAAGATAATTATAGCTATAACAACAACAATACAAACGCGACAAACAAGTACAAACGTAGCAATAATAAAATTAAGCACGCACAGATACTTTGTTGCGAAATAGCAAAAGTACTTAATAGCGCAATTAATTGTCGAAAGATATACAATAAACGAGATTTGCTTAAGAGCAAATGCGCAACAATAATATTAAATCTCTATTGTATATTATTAGTCTTGTTTCTATCTTTTTTAATTTGTAAATATATTTTATACAATAATCTAAAAGAGAATTTTGAAAAGCAACAAACGCAAACAAGATTATTATAGACAATAGAAAAATAGAAAACAAAGCAAAAAAATAAAAGTTGAAGCAAAAAAGATAGAAATTAAAGTAAAAAGAATAGAAGCAAATGCAAAAGCAACAACAATAGTAGTAGCAACAATAATAATAGTAGCAAATAGAAAGCAATTGTTAAAGTCGCATATATATAGAGTTAATTGCATACATATTAGTTTTGCTCTCGAAACAATATTAATACTATTAAGTTGCTTAGTATTGTTTAGTAATTTGCAAGAGTATACTAATGATACTCTACATAGTTAAAAGTTAGTTAAGTTCTTAAATCAATTTTGCAATTATTTTTGTTACACTAAGAATTAAAACAAAGTTGTTACTTATAAAGCACGCAAATAATCTTAATCCTTGTATATTAATTGTAGCAAACAAGACAAAATACTAAAAAATAGATATTTGCAACTATGTTTATAGAATTGCGAAATTCGTTTGCAAAAGAAATAAAGATTATTATTATTATTGCAAGACAAGCTTAAAGATTGCAATATCGATTGCGCTTATTTAAATTAAACATTAAAATAATTAAGTATTTTTATAATTTGCAAATAGATACAAAAATAGAAGCAATTGTATTTACAATATTGTTTTGCAAAGTAATATTCAAAGCAAGAAAACAAGATATTAATAAGAATATTTATATTACTACGTTCGCGTCTAAAAACAATAGAAATGTGTCTATATATTACAAAGAAAAGTAAATTACTATTGTCTATATAGTATTTGTCAAAAGCAATTCTATTAAGAAGATGAATCTACAATTACTAGAATAGACAAAAATAATAATTGTAGATACATTATTACATATATCTATTGCTTTCTTATTATTTACTAGACGCGTAAATTACTTTAAATATTTATTTATTTCTTATTGTTGTCGAAAGTTGCTTGCGAAGTAGAACTTCGCGTATCTATAATATAATAATACGCAACTTTGTAAACTTTGTTACAATAGCGTTTGAAGATTATATTGTAGTTAAGTTAACAATATAGATTTTAAAGACTAAAATTCTAAAGAGAGATATAACTATAAAGTATGTCTCGAAGCGCTAGACCTACTTTGCAATAATATATTAAATATACGCAATTGCGTACTTAACAAAGCTTATATAAACTAGATTTAAGCAACACTAGTATCGAGTTAATAGATGCTGTTTGTGCATAGTCTCTCTTTAATAGTAGATAAGAAAGCATCTTATAAAAAAGCAAGATTTTCTTGTACTTGCGTTTCTTAGCAATTAGTTCTACTACAAATGCTATTATATTATTATACGTGCTATCTTACTTGACTCGCTTGACTACGCAACTTTATTCAAAGAGATAGTTGTTACTTTACAATAACAATCGATAAAAAATAAATAAATTGTCGAGAGTAAAAAACACTTCTAGAAAGAAAAGAGACTAAATAAGAGGAAAAAATATAAAGAAAGAAGAGAAATTGAATAAATTATTTTCGCTATTATTTACATTTGAATTCTTAAGAATATTATATAGAGTAAAAGACTAGAAATCTTGTAAGATATTGTGTTTAGAGTTAAATTATTTATAATATTAGTTCTAGTTTTAATAAAATAAAAAACTTACAATATAAAGATTTGCGTCTTTTTAAATTTTTTTTCTATCTCTTTGTTAATGTTTTTAACGTCTTGCTTGCTTTTCTTTTTATCAAATATATTTTAATTAAACAACTTAAACTATAAGTCTTCGTCTAAGAGATTAATTAATTCGACGAAAATTGTAACTTAAGAACTAGAGATCCTTTCAATAGAATTATTATATATTTTTTGTATATTTTTATCTAGATTGCTATAGACTTCTCTATTTTTAGTTAATCTATTATAGACTTCTCTATTCTTATCTAATTTGTTATAGACTTTTATATTCTTATTTAAGTTATTGTTGTTTTTAGCATCTATGTATAGTCTTTCGCAACCAAGATTTTCTCTTCGAGAAATTGCTACAACAATTGAATTTTAATTAAATATAAGTAGATTAATCGTCGATTCGATATTCGGTTCCAACTTTGGAATTGAATCGAATTGCCAAGAAATCGAATGAAATCGAATTGCTTAAAAAAGCTAGCTTATTACTATAATAAGTTTAGCTTAGTCGAAAAGTTACTATTTTAAGCAATTCGATTTCAAAAAAAAATTGAGAAACCAAATCTTGGCGCTCTCACGTGATATTTTCGGTTCCTCGCGATTAGTCTAAATATAAGCTTCTATTAATTTTGTTAAATTAAAGTATTGAATCGAAGTTTTTAACAAATAATAACGTATACAATAAGATAGAAATAACTTAAAATAAAGACTTTAATAGATGCATGTCGAATATATAATTGTTATTGTTAATATCTAAACTATCGACAATCTATATAATTATATTTAATAGATTCGAATTTTGCAATCGATAAGATATTGCACGAGAATATATTAATAAGAATATAATACTTAATAGAAGATTATTTCTAACAAATTATTTGAAGTAACAAGAACAATCAAGTCTATTAATATTAGTTCTATTATTTGCACTAGCAATACGTCGAGTCTAATAAATAATATAACTAGCTATCTAAATAATGCTAGCTACAAAACAATCTCTTATAGATTTTGGTAATTTTACTCTTTAGCAAGATGCTAGAATATCTTGCAAAAGAAGCAAACAAATTAGGGAAATAACGCATAAGAAAAGATAACGCATAGAGAGAAGCGATAGAGTTAATAATATTGTAAGATCGATAATGCTAGAGTCAATAGTGCTAAAGACTTGTAATACAAAAGAGAAAGTAATAGAATAAGAGTGTATAAACGATAGTCAAGATATATATAGCGCTATACTATATATTAATTGATAATGCGTATAATATAGTATAGTCGCAAATCTATCTCGAGACTTGTATTAAATTGCTTGTTAAAAATTGCAAATTAAAAAAAAAATTGCTATAAATTTTGCAAAAACAATAGTAAAAAGAAATTTGTCGAAAATACTATATATTTTTAATTAGCAAATAAATTTTTTTACAAATAGATATGCTTATCTTAGATATCGATTGTCTTGCTTTAACTTAAAGACAAAATCTTTTATATTAAATTATAAGATAACAAGATATATTTTGTTTTTGTCGATTCTTTTTATAGAACAAAAGTTCTTTCTTCTATTATTTATTGCTTTATATCGATTATTGTTTTATTAAATTCTTTTCTATAAAAGATTTTGCAATTAAGTTTTGTTATTACTTGCAAAATTGTTTTTTCAAGATTTTTAACAACAACTTTTGAGTTGAAATTGTTTGAAACAAAGTACTTATAAAATTAAATATATTTCAATAGATTATTAAACTATTCAGATCTTTCAATAGTTTGTATCTATACTCTTTAAAGATAGAAAATTTCTAGAATATATAAACGCTAGTACTTTAAATAAAAGAAAATTTCTATTGCTATTACGCTAAAAATAAGAACTAAAGCTATAAGTTTACTCTTTTTCTTAAAGTCTTTTATACTAACAAGTTGATTCTTTTAAGTCTTGAGTATATATAATCGCAAATATATTAATATTCTAAACTAATTAAGATTTTCAAAACTTAAATTTAATCTTTAAGAATTTATTAAGATCTACTATATAGTTAATCAACTTAAAGTTAGAAAAGTTTTTAAACTATATAATCTTATTATATATATAAAATTATCAAAAAACGTATTTAACGCAAATATAGAATGTTTGAAAACAAATTATAATATACTTTTTACAAATTATTTGACGCATATTTTCGATCGTTGTTTTCTCTTCGATATTATCTAGATCTTCTATAATTAATTTATTCTCTATATTGTTCTCTTGTTTGCAAATAAGAATTTTTGTTTATTATTTTAAAAAAATTCTAGATATTATTAAAGATCTACGAGAGTACTATAATTACAAGTATTGATTTTCTCGAACTTAATTATAGATTACATCTTGATCGTTAAAAGAGAAGTTAATAATAAAGTTGTATTAATAAAATTAACGAAGTTGCTTGTCTAGTATGTCTTTGATAGATCAATTACCTACTAAATAATTCAGCTAGATAGAGAAGATTGCAAGAGACTTTAACAAGATAATATTGTTGCAAAGTCTTCGACAAATCCTATAGAAAATGCAAATACTAAATCGATTAATCGCTTTATTGAACGCAAAGAATTAATAATTTCTAAAATCGATTTATTTATAGAGAATTTTTGTTCTTTTCTCTTTTTTTTGTTCTTCTTTCTCAATAAAACTTCTATAATTTTTATCGTTGTTATTAGATTCTAGACGCAAGAATATAGAGATACTTCGAACAATTTTTTGTTGTAGAACAAATCTTTGTAATTCTTTATATACAATTAAAATCTTATGCAATAACAATATTTGCTAGTCGACAATATTCTAATCTAAAGTATTGCTAGATTAATTGTCGAATCGGATTTCGATTTCAACTTTAGAAATCGACTCGACTTGTCGATCTCAATATTGAAAATCGATTCGAAATTTAATTCGATTTCTATTATTTTGAAATCGACTTAATTCGATTCGACTCTATTTTTGACTTCAATATTAGAAATCGAATCAAATTTTCAAGAATATTAAGAATACTAAAAATAGTATAAATTTAGTTTAAATTTAGATTTTTTTAATTGTTTTCTAGATAATGCACAATAGTAATATATAATATAATAGAAATAATCAATTTAAATAGATTAATTATTTCTATTAAATTATCAATTAATTGTTACTAAAAAAAATAGAATTTACTAAAAATAGTAGTCTTGGCAATTCGAGTCGATTTTTCGAGTCGAGTTTCGATTTTAAGTATAAAAATCAATTCAAATTGTTGATTTCAACTTTAGGAATCAAATTGTCAAGACTTTCGATTCAAATCAATACGAATTGCTAACATTCGAATCGAGTACTTGACTTAAACTCGATAACTCGACCCGACGCAATTAGTCTAAGTATTGCGTTTAAATTTTGATATAGAATACTTATTATTATTATTATCTTCGTTTGCAAGTAGACGCTTTTTAATAGTTGCTAAATATATATTCTTTGTTTTTATTCTATAAGTAGCTCTAATTGTTATTTGTTAAAACTAAATATACTTTTTTGTGTATTGTTTAAATATTAATTAAAAGCAATCAAACTTTATCTACTTTTTTATCTTGTTTATATTTTTAAAGTCTAGAGCTATAGCAAACGTATCTATATTTTGTTATTTTAGTTCTTTACTAATTATATCGAAACAACTTATAGAATTCGATATTGCAACAATCAATTGTCAAAGACTTTAATTTAGAAAATTTAAGTATAGAGAAATATTATTAATTGTTTAAACTTAAGAGAGTAATTCAAGTAGTAAGATATATTAATAAATAACTTTTTGAAAAACTATCTTAAAAAGATCAACACAAATTTTATATCAAAAACTATTGTAAGAATTTATAATAATAGTTTTTTACAAGAGTTTTCGACAAAAGTTTGTTGCAATATTTTAATATAGTTTTTTGCAATTAACGTTCTTTTAACACAATTATAGTTTACACAACTTGTTTAAAGTAGTAAAGTAGAAATTTTTGCAAAGATAAAGACAAAAAATAATATAATATTTAGAGTTGTATATAAAGTAATAGTAAAAAATAAATAAACTTCTCAAATTAGTAGTTCTTTCTTCGATATATTTTCTTTCGAGAATTAGTAGTAATAATATCTTTAGCAAATTAGCACGTTAGAATAGTCTTATAATTGATATTAAGATATTAGAAGAGAAGTCGCATATTAAGAAAGCTATAGTTGCAAAAGTAAAAAGTAGATAGCAAGAAGAACAAATAGTAAAGATGTCAAAATATAAGGGAAGATAAACTATTATTACGCATATTTAGTATTTGACGCAATTAACGCTATAATAAATAATAGATTTATCGAACAATACATTTATAACTTAATATAAATAATATTATTACTTTGATAAAACAATCTACAATTACTTCGCTTGCAAGATAAATATTATATCTTAACAATTGCAATTACAATATATATAGTATAGTATTAATATTAATATATAGATGTAAAGACAACTACTATTTATTTGATTTTTTGCTCTTGTTCTTTTAATAAGAGTTTATTCAAAATATATTAGCGCTTCGACTTCGCAAATACTTTGCTCTTTTCAAAAGTTCTTTGTCTTGTCTTTTTTCTAACTATATTTTTGTCGATTATAACAATAACAAGAAGCTAGAAAAACGCTCTCAAGAAGATAGTATCTTAGAGTCAAGAATATTCTAGAATTGTTGCAAAGAAACTATCTACTTTTGCGTACTCTTAATTATACGTATCTTATTATACGTAAAAGCTTAAGATAATAATAATAATAATAATAATAATTAATGTTGTTGTTGTTTTCGCAATTGAAAGAGTTAATTTGTCGTAACAATTGTATTGAACGTTTGCGAATGTCTTGTTTATCGATATTAAGAACATTTGACTCTATCGACTATCGCAATATTAATAGGTTCGTAGTTAGCATTACGTATAGATAGTTCTCTCGCTAATTGTAGTTGTCTATTGTTTACTAATAATTAATCTTATAAAGTTGCAACAATTTTTTTTATTATAGTCGAAATCAATATCTTCGACAAATTGTTAATAATAACTTGACGTTACTATTTAACTTATCTATTTAACAAGATTCTCGAGAAATTGATTTGATTAATTTTCTTTAAAATAAAACTTAATTATTTTATTTTCAAAGCAAAAGTGCAAAAGATTAAAAAGTGCTTTAAAGAATAGAAAACAAATATTCTAAAATACTCTAAAGTCTTCTCTATTTGCTAAATTATTAGTATAAAATTAAATATTAATAGATACAAAGCTAGTCTAAATATCTATAAAGATATTAAGAATAAGTTTGCAAAAAAATTCCGCAATGAATAGTTGAAAATATTGTTCTACTTTGCTTCAAAAGTAGTTAACTTCGACAATATTAGTAAAAAAAACATACAATTTATCAAATATAAATATTGCTTTTCGTACTTTTTGTTAAAGTCTTTTGCAACTCTCTTAACTTATAATAGATTAACATTGTTAATTGTTTTAGCATTTCGCAATCTTACAACTAATTATTAATCTATAGATACTTCTCTCCAAATTATAATTCTTTACAGATTAAATAAACTTTATTTGAAAAATATCTTTAGTTTATAGCTTTGCAAGTATATATGCACTCTTATATTAAATATCTACGACGTCTTCTATTTAAAGACTAGCTTTAAAAGTTAAACAATAAACTTTTATTTCGAATAGAATATATCTTTCTTAATATATAAGCAATCTTCGAAAATCGATCTTAACTAGAATTTCGATTTCTCTATAAATAAAAATAATGTTTTGTTTAAAAATAACAACAATTGCTATAACAATAGTTAATTGCAATCGAACAATATAATACATTAAAATAGTTTTAACAATAATTTATACTACAAAAAAATCTAAAACAAAAAAAGAAATATAAGAAAAATAAGTAATATAATAACGCTTTGTTAACGAACAACTATAATATTTCGACGTATAACTTTTATAACAACAAGTTATTGCTTTTATTTCTTTATTTGTATTTGTATACATCTATAAGCTAGCTAGTAACTTTCTTATATATAGATATCTCTTTCTTGTGTATTAGTTATCAAAGACTTTTTGTATATTATAGATAGAGTCTTATCTATTGTAGCTATTAACAAGTAATTTATTTTGCAACTATATTCGATATTTGTATCTAAACAATAAAAAGTCTCTTGCAAAAAACAAACAAAATTAAGATTAATTGTTAATATTTTTATAGTTACTTAAAGACTTATATTTATTGTTCAATATCTTCTTATTTAATAATATCGAAATAAGATTGTTTATTATTGCTTGATTTAATTTTATCTAAGATAACTTCGAGTTTTTGCGTTTCTTTATCTTTAACAAAGTAGATAAGTTGTTAATAGTCTCTATATGTTTGTAGCAAAAGACTTACGTAGATACAAATTTAAATACAATATATTTGATTTCTAGACTACTTAGAGAAGATGCGCTAGAAATTATCGATAGAAAACTTCAAAGTCGTCGCAATCTTGTTAGCATATCGATTGTCTTTGTTTTTATTTCTATTTTTTTTCTTTTATTTTTGTAGACGCTTGTGCAATTGTACAAATCTTTCAAAAAACTTTTTGTTAATTGTTAAGATTACTACAATACAATTACAAACAATTATCTTAGAGATATTAAGAACAAATTTAGATATCGAAATAGACAAAAATTAAAAATAAGATTCTAAAATGTAATAGACTTAAGATAATAGAAGTTGTTCTAGTAGATAAAAAATAGTTTACTAAAGAAATCTATTGCTAGTCTTTTATTATTGTTGATCTATAATAAAGTAGTGTTAACGCTAGTAGCTATTTACTTAATTGTTAATATTACAAATTATTTACTCTTTTTCCTTCTACTTATTTAACATAGTTGACTACCTCTTAATCAAAAAACTATTTATTATTGTTTCTCTACTAATATTATTAATAACTTTAAAGCGCTTGCTCTTTTTGTCTCTCGACTTACTCTTCTCTTCGATCTTTACTTTAAAGTGCGCTTGTCTAGTATTGCTCTTAACTTCTAGAGATATCTTTGCTAGAGTTATCTTCGCTAGAGTTATCTTCGCCAATATTATCTTTGCCAAAGTTATCTTTGTCAAAGTTATCTTTGTTAATGTTATCTTTGTCAAAGTTATCTTTGTTAATGTTATCTTCGCCAATACTATCTTCGTCAATATCTTCTTCGCCAATACTCTCTTCGCTAATATTTTCTTTTTCAATGTTCTCTCTGTCAATTCTCTCTTCGTCAATGCTCTCTTCGTCAATGCTCTCTTCGTCAATGCTCTCTTCGTCAATGCTCTCTTCGTCAATGCTCTCTTCGTCAATGCTCTCTTCGTCAATGCTCTCTTCGTCAATGCTCTCTTCGTCAATGCTCTCTCTGCCAGTATTCTTTTCGCCAATGCTTTCTTCGTTAATACTCTCTTCGTTAATGCTCTCTTTGTCAATATTCTTTTCGCCAATGCTCTCTTCGCCAATATTCTCTCCGTCAATGCTCTCTTCATCAATGTTCTCTTCGCCAATATTCTCTTCGTCAATGCTCTCTTTGTCAATATCTTATTTGCAATTTTTTTCTCTAGTTTCTTCAATATATTTGTTAATACTTGTTAAGATAGATTGCAAAAAGCTCTTAAAGTGTATTGCAATAGTCTTACACAGAAATAAAGTCTATCTTTATTGCTTTGCTTTCAATATTAGAACAAAAAAATAACAATAGATTCGAATTAAAGAAGAAGCTAGAGAAGATAAACGCAAGAATTATAAAACTAGAAAAAGAAAATACAAAGTTAGAAAAGAAGCTTGTACTATAGAAAAGAAACAACGTATAAAAGATACTAATAAATAATAATCTTGTAACTAAAATATATTATATTTTGTTAATATCTTCTGTTGTCTTTATCGAGATTTTGCTTTGTTTCGATAATAGCAACAAGCTAGTAAATATAGATACTTTTTAGTATAACAAGTTAGAAAAAAAGAAGCATATAGCTTATTCCGGATGCAGATTCCTCACTCGGGACGAGCTTCTCCCAAGTGAGAATTTCTACTTGGTAGAAACTTTGTCTATGCTAAGCCTATACTTAGCATAAATCTTTTGAATCAAAGAAATTTATAGCAATCTTTGCTCGCAATTGAGATGCATGCTCTATATATATATAGCTTATATAGAGTATAAACTTCTTTATTTAGTATTAAGTAAAAGTTAACACTTAGAGTTCTACTTTTTCTCAATATATGCTAAACATAAATTTGACTTTTTATATTTATTACATTCTTAAAGTTGTACAAAGTTTATAATGCGCAATTAATTAAAGTTTAAAAACAAGATTTTTGTATTGCAAGATCTAAATTTTGTTATAATATAAATTGCTTTTAAATATAATATAAGCTTAATATAGTTTTTTATTTGCGCAATTTAACTACTTATTTTGTATATATATTATATTTAAATTTAGTCTATATTTAATTCAAATCTTAATAGCAATATATTTTTCGATAATATTAACAATTTTTTTGTCTTCGACATCTATATATCTTTTAGCAAGAAAAATTCTTTTAAATTTAAAAATCTTGCAAATCAAGATTAATAAACAATTTCGCAATAAACAAATAAAATTAAGATTTATTTTATGCTTATTATATATTAGACATTTGTTAAATATCTAAGCAAACTTCGAATCTTAATAATATTAATGCTTTTAAATTAAATGCAACATTAACTAATTAAGACGTTAATAATAATACTTTTATAAACAATTAAAAAAAATCAAAATATATTAAATAATCAAGATCTTAATAATTTTGACAAATTATTACTTATAAGACTTGAAAAAATAGATTCTCTTCTACATTTTATATCTATTAAATACTAAATTAATATTTATTATATATAGAGCTTTTTTAATGTTAATAAAATTTCAATTATCTTTAAAGAATGCAATTAAGTAATTGTATTAAAAGTGCAAAATTATTACAATATTTCAATATATTTATACACGCATCTAAAGAGAATTCTTTATTTTGTATATAGAAAAAGCACAATATTAGTCGAGATTTTAATCAACATATCTATTAGAGCATTAATTAATATATATATATTTAGCGTATATTTAACTTAAGTATAGTATAATTTCAACTTATATTAAGATTAGATTTAATTCTTTGTTATTGCAACTAACTTTAAGATTACTTAAGTTGCACTTTTATTTTTAGAAATTAAAAAAAAAGACAAAGCAAGTAAAATCTAATATCAAAACTTTAAATATTTCGAAATCAAATATTGCAAAAACGCGTATTCGAATATATTATATATATATTTAACGTACAATAGAGTTAAGCTTAAGAATATTAACAATCTTCGACAATACTTTACTTAATTAATGTATACAATAAATATTAATACGCAACTAAAGCGTTGTACAAAGATCTAATATTATAGATTTCTTAAGAAATAACAAAATTAGTATATATATTATACGCATTTCAAATTTATAACTTGCGTATACAAGAATTAAGAGTCTACTATATAAAAGACTTATAAGATAAACTTTTATTTAATCTACATTATTTGCAAGCTAATCTTATAGATTTATTAAGTTGAATACTTTCTTATTTTCTAATACAAAATTATAATATATAAATTGAACAATTAATGCAAACTTAGCATATATTAATATTAATTATCTTTGTGTTTTAATAAACTACAAGCTACAAGCAACAACGAACACAAAATTGCATCTTTATTAAATATTTAACTTCTAGAAATCTTATTTGCAATTAATTTTATTTTAATACGAGTTTAACATATATTAAATATATATAGAATTTAATTATTCTTAAAGAAGTAACAAAATTAAGATTAATATATACAATGCGCAACTAAATATCTATATTTTTGACAATTAAGAATAATTTTTATTCTTTGTATTAGTTACACGCGAAGATTATGCTTATTATCTATTATATTCTATCAAAATATCTCGTGAAATTGTTAACAATATAATTGCAACAATTAAACAACAAAATTATTGTCTTTAATAATATATAAGTTAAGCTTATATCTAATATATATTATATTTGCGCTAAACTTTTTGCAAAACACTTTGTTATCTCTTCTATTATATTCGATTTACGTGTTAAATATAACAAAATTGCTTAATATTATATATATAATAATCTTAATATAAAAGATTGTATAGCAACATTAATTTGCAAGCAAAAACTAAAGAAGTTTCTTGTTAAAATAGTTTTAAAAAGTCTGTTTATATATAGTTTAAGCTTTGCATAAATTTAGCTTACAATCTATAGAAGTTAAGCAAAAAAATTCTTTTAATTAATTGCGTTCTTCAAAGAAATAATAGATTAAAAGTATTATTTATTTTAACAAAAATTCTTAACAATATATTATTGTATAATGTACTTATATTTAGGCTAAAACCTTTATAAATTAATTATGTTTTAAAATAAATCTTGAATTTAAATAGATTTAAGACAAAACAAATCTATTTAGTATTTTAAATTAAAATAAGAATTATTATTGTAAGTTTAATATATATACAATATACATTAAGTATATACTCAAATTGCAATAGAAATTAACGTCTATTATTATGTGTAAATTAATATAGAGACTATTGAGAATTATTATATAATATTTATTAAGATATTTAAAGCGTTAAAAGAAGTTGCTTGTTAAACTATTTAAATCTCTTATATCAATTATAAAAATAAAGAATTGCAAACTTTTACAATAGATATAAACAAAAAACAAGCTTAAGATATGCTTAGTATATATTCGCATTTAATAAACCCTAACTTTAGTCCTAGATATATATAGATCTACTATAACAAAAGTTGTAATTTTGTGTTACTTATATCTAGGCTTTGTGCAAGATTAATATTAAGATCTTGCATTACTTGCGAGAATCTAGAGATTTAAGTTAAGCTTTGCGAGAGACGATCTTGACATCTCTTAATATTGCGCTTGTAGATGCGTTCGTTCTATATAGCAATTATAGTTTGTCTACGTAAGATGCGCACACGTTCTCTTGATTTATTAGAGTTGTCTCAAAAGTAAAGTTTGTTCGAATCAACAAAATCTAACGTTTAAATCGAAAAACGTAATAGTTTGACGCAATTGTGCAACTAGCAAGCAACTACAAACGTTTGTGCGTATTGCGAATATTAAAACTTTACGCGTCAAGACATGATTTGAATCGATAGAGGTTTTGCAACTTTGTCGAATTTTAAGAAAACAAAATAAGTTCTTCGAGTAGATTTTGCCTCGACAATACTAATTTGAGTACGTAGAATAGATAGATTTGTAAGATCTGCAAAATCTTGTAAATATCTTAGTTTCTATTAGCTCGATTTGCCTCCCAAAACGCAAATATATACTAGAATTACACAAATGTTATTAACGTTTTGTTTTAAAAATTTGAAAAATATCTTTACAATCTTGATAACTCTTAAGAGTAATTTAAATATCTCGAGTATATACTAATTTTTTACCAACTATATTCTAAACATAATTTTCGAAAATGTTATTTTAATTATTTAACAGTCTATTTTATTAATTAATTTTAAGAGATGAAGATTGTTAACAAATCAATATAGCGTATAAATAATATAAGCATATTATATTTTAAACTTAAGATATAAATTAAATATTAAAAGATAAAATACATTCTTATTAAATTATATAAAGAGAAATTAAAAAAAAATTGTATTAATAAATGTTAGCTTGCAATTATATTAATATAAAACAAAGCAATTACTTTTAAAACAATAAGTTTGCAAGACAAAAGCTATTATTATTTGCTTCTATATTTAGATAGAATTTATATTTGTTTTAAGCTATATTTATGCTAATTATATACTAGAATAAGAAAACATGCTATTAAGATATTTGAAAAAAACAATTTTGAAACAACAAAAGACATTTTATTTACTTAACGCAATTGCAATAAATTGAATCGTATTGTTACTTAATTAGTTTAAAAAATATATACAATTAATTTATGTTTAATTTAACTTAATAGTTAATTAAATTATAGATAAAAAAGATCGAAGAGTTGCAAAGTATTGTCAACAATATTTATATCTTTCTTTTAATTCGAAATATTCTTATATAATATTCTTTCTTAATAAATTTGATTTTAAGCATAAATTTAACACAAATATAACGTCTAAATTTGATAATAAGATTATTTACATATCTTAAAGTTACAATATAAGAACTACTTATTTGACAAAAGATTAACGTCAAGTATCAACTTAATATATATTAGATAAAGATTCTAAAACATCTCCTCTATTACGTTAATATATAGAGGCACTATTTGAAAAAGATAAATATTAAGTATTAACTTAACATATATTAAGTAAAGATTCTAAAATATCTTCTCTATTACGTCGATATGCAAAGACATTATCTAAAAGAGACAAATATCGAATATTAACTCGATGTATATTGTTGTTTAAATCTAATAAATATAAATTAGATTTAAGCTCTATAAACAATATATTAAAATTAAACAAAAGATATATAGCAATATTTTTGAAATATTAAATTAAAAATTAAATGCAAGAACAACGCATACAACGTATACGTCAAGAACGCAATAAACTTCTACAAAAAGAAGAGAAAAAACTAATAAAAAAAGTTGTTAAATTAAAGCAATTCGACATTATTAACAATACAAAGTATATTTCGAACGTAATTTTATTGTAAGCAAATTAACAATATCTATTAAGCAATTAAAATAACAACAAAGATAAACTAGCTTATAAGTTTATATTTTTGTTTTACAAATATTGTATAATATTAATAATTTAAGAGCTTTTATTTGATCTTAAAGTATTATGCATAAATCTAACTTATATAGAGTTTTATATTAAGTATTAGTTTGAAAGAAGATTTATTACTCTATTAAAAGATTCGAAATTAAAAAGAAACAATTGAAAACAAAATTATATACAAGATATTTGTACTACTTGTAAAAATAACAAGTACAACAACGCAATAAACTACTATTATTGCTTATTTAGCTTTATCTTATAAACAATAGTATTAAGAATAAAAAAGAATAAAAAATTACTTAAGATAATAAATAAAATAAGTATATAGCAAGCGTAAGCGAGATACAAACTAAATATATGCTTAAACATAATTAAAAGTGAAGTTCTAATTCAAAATTAAATAAAGTATACAAAGATTTTATACTAAATATAGACTAAACTTTAATACAAATTAATTTGTATAAGAAATTTTTCTATTAAACTATAATTATCGTAGCAATTATACAAAAGTAGAGTATATAATAAACATCAACTTACTTTGTTAGATTAAAGTCGAAAAGAGAAGTATTTAATTGTCTATATTATATATGCTAGACACAACAAAGAATACACAATTAATTAAGACAAATCTTATTATTAAGTACAATATATGCTAAGCTTAAAACTTAGTAAATTAACTTAGAAAGCTTCTTTATATCGATGTATTTTAGTTTTTGCTTGATATATATTTAATATAAGCAATAAAAAATAATCTAATTTTTACTTTCTTAGTTGTAGACGTAACAATAATTTTTGCAACAACTATATTAGCTAAGTATAAACTTAATATAAGTTTATTATAAATAAAGAAACAATTGCATTTACTCTCTTTACTAATAGAATCGAATTTATCTAGAAAAAAATTAATTGCGCATAAATTTAGTATAGGCGAAATATAGACTTGTAGACAAAAACTTTACTCTTCTTTACTATTAAAGTATTGATCAAGATATTAGCATCTATTAAGTATAGAATTAGTATAATTTTAATATAGTTAATTATTATGCGAGACTTGCTTTTCTTTAAATTAAGAGAAGTATTATAATTTTTTTGTAAATATATGGTAAGCATAAGTGTAATATATATAACTCTTAAATTCTCTTATTAGACTTCATTATTATATTTGACTTTTTATTATTATATTTAGCTTTTTTTGTTAGTTACGCATATGTTAAGTATAAATAAAGTATAAATCTTTTAAAAAAATTCGAGATTTTAAACGTACTATTTTTACAAAATTTCTTCTCTTCTTTATACTTCAATAATACTAGTATATACTTAGTATAAATTTAATATAAAATATAATTGAGATAATCTACTCAAAGATTTAATATCTATAATAAATATATTAATTTATATATAGTCTAAATATATATTAAGTACAAATCAATATAATAGAATATATAAGAGCAAGCTTTTCGATTAAAGAATTAGTTTAATGCTAAGAATAAATTAGCGTAAATTTAATATAATTTAAAATTAAACTAAGAGTATACTTCTTGCAAATATACTTTAAATTAAGAGACAAATATTTAAAGAAAAACAACAAGCAATAATTAATTAATAATATTAATAGTTATATTAGTATAAGTCTAATATAAGTCGAATTTATATATTATTGATGCGTTGTTAAAGTCTTAAAAGACAAGACAAGATAAGTATTTGTATATATAGTATAAGAACAAGAAAATTAAAAGATAAATTAAGCATATAACAAGTATAAAATAAGCTTATCTTGCAATAGAAGTATATGTCGAAAAGAATCGCAAATTCTTGATTGTAAAAATTATTTTATATAAGCTTAGTATATATTTAGTGCTAGTCTAGCTTACGCAATATATTTTATATTGTTTGCATATTAACAAATAAGTATATTAACAATGTTTTGATATTTATATAAGATATAAGCTTAGTTTAAGCAATATTTATTAAAGTTATACTTCGACTTTGTAAAGTAGTTTGCATCTTATTATTTTTTAAATTTAACTTAAAGCTTTAAAGCACTAAATTAGCATAAACTCGATATATATTAAGAATAAAAAAGATATATATTTCTCTATTCAGTAACGCATATTTGTAGAAATAGATCTTGTATTTGAATTTGCAACTATATATACTTAACTTATACAATATATATTAATAACTAAGATATTTGCTTACTTGCTTTAGCATAATATATTTTTATATAATAACGTAACTTAATTTTAATCTTAACTTAGCATAAATCGAGTATAAATAAAATTACAACTATATATACAAATAACTAGCAATTAACAACAATAAAAGTTATCTTATATATTTAATTAGTTAACATTATTGTACAATTGCATTTGTTAATACTTAATATATATAGAATTGCAACTAGATTTATGCAACTTATACAATAGAGTCAAACAAAAAGAGATATAAGTCTTAGAATTTAACGCAACTAATAATACTTAATATATACTAAACTTAAATTTAATTTAATTGTAGATTATTTATTGTTTTTCTTGACTTTAACAATAGATATTGCTAATACTTAATATAAGTTAAATTATAACAAGAAGTTTTGCTTTCTTAAATTTGCTATCTTCTTAAATATATTTTACTTACGCTAAATATAAACTTAGTATATATCTAGCGTAGAATTGTGCTACAGTTAAATGCTTATATTTAATTATAAAATTAAGATTCGAATTAAAGTAAAACTCTTAAGTATACAATTAATATATACTAGACGCAAACGTCGTATATACTATATTTATTATAATAATATTTCAAAGAAAATATTCTTTGCATTTGTTGTATTAAAATTGTTATAATATGCTCTAAGATTAGCAAGCTAAATTGCGACGATACTTATGTTAGATATGAACTAAAATTAGATTGATTGTTGATTCGATTTTCGATTCCAACTTCTAGAATTGACTTGAATCGACAATTCAACTTTAGAAATCGAATCGAAAATCGAATTAAATCGAATTGACTCGATTTTTGATTTCAATATAATATTAGAAATCGAATCGAATTGTCAAGAATGTCAAGAATACTAAAAATAGTATAAATTAAGTTTAAATTTAGATTTTTTATTAATTACTAGGTAATGCTTAGTAGTAATGCATTTATAAAAAAAAGTTCTAATATATTTATTAATTAATTTAAATAGATTAGCTATTTTTATTAAATTATTAATTAATGGTTACTAAAAATAATTAAATTATTACTAAAAATAGTAAAATTTACTAAAAATAGTAGTTTTGGCAATTTGATTCGATTTTTGATTCAACTTTTGAAATCGAATCGAATTGCTAATTTCAACTTTAGAAATCGAATTGTCAAGATTCGATTCGATTTCTTGAATCGAACTCGATTTCCCAAATCGATGCGATCAGTCTAACTAAGATGCTAGAAGCAATAATATTAGAGAATATACTAGATTTATATTATATACTTGTCAATAAAATCAAGAGTATATACTAGATTGTTGCAAATATTTAGAAAAAATAAAGATAAAAGACGCAATAATCGTACTTTAATTTCGCAAAATATGCTAGAGACTTAACGCGCAACTTGCGCTTAAATCTTATATAATTCTAATATATGCTATAAGAATACTAGATCTATATTTGAATTGCGTACTATATAAGTGTGTCGAAATTGCGTGCTTAAGATTAAGCTTAATAGTTTTTGTTTTATTTGTTGTTAACTATATTAAGCATAAATCTAGCTTATTTTGAGTTTTAAAAATCGAGCAAAATTACAAGTACTCAATATAATGAAAAAATCAAGTTATATATCTAGTATATATTAGATGTATACAACGTATCTTTGACGCATCTTTTATATAAAAGAATTAAGCTTTTCTCTTTTGAGCGTCGTATATATTTAGCATATGCTAGATTTAAAAAGCAAAACTTATCTCTTTAGTTTTAATCTTTTTGCTTCGTTAAGCTTAATCTATATTGAGCATAGACTTAGCATAAACAAAGTTTTCTCTCGATAGAAATTTCCACCCAGGATGAGCTCGTTCCGGGTGAGAAATCTGCATCCAGGTTAAGCTGTAACCTGGAAAAAAAGACAATAGATAATAAAGAGAAGACTTAGATCGAAGTATTTGTACTTATTTTTTATTGTAGTTTGCAAATAGCTATATCTTATATAATTCTTTTATTTTATTTTTAGTTGTTTGTCAAAGATACTTTATTTGCTATCTAGAAACTGTTTATCGATTAACAATCTTCTATCAATCGACTAAAATCTTTTAAGAATATTTTATTGATAAAAAGAGACTTTTTAATCAACAGCTTACTACTTTCAAGAGAACAAATAAAAGATATCTATCTCTTTTGAATATCTAGTAACAAATTATTTAACATCTATTAGCTATATAATCTTGTAGACGAGCGTCTAAGTATAGTCGAATACTTAAAGAATAAAATAAGCATTGATATATATAGTATAGATAATAAAGAAAATAGAAACTAAGCTATATATATAATAAATATAATAAATATAATATAAGCTTATCTTGCAATAAAAATATATACTATATAGAGACGTAAAAACTAAATTATAACAATTGCAAAAATTAAGTTATATCTATACTTAATATAGATTTAATCTACGCAATATATTTTGTATTAATAACATATTAATATATAAGTGTACTTATTATATATTTTACTTGTACAATATACAAGTTTAGTTTAATTAATATTTATATTAAATGTATTTTAACTTAATTGTATAGCTTGTGTTATATTAATTTTTAAATCGAATTTACATTTTAAATATATTGTAGTAATATAAATGCAATATATATTAAGTATAAAAAAGTTTATATTTTTTAACAAGATAGTATATATTAATTAATATATTATTAATACTAGAATTTGCAGTTAAATATACTTAATTTATACTATATATAATTAGACTAACCGCGAGGAACCGAAAATATCACGTAAGAGCGCCAAGATTCGATTCCTCGATTTTTTTTGGAATCGAGTTGCTTAAAATAGTAACTTTTCGACTAATCTAAACTTATTATAGTAATAAGCTAACATCTTTAAGCAATTCGATTTCATTCGATTTCTTGGCAATTCGATTCGGTTTCAAAGTTGAGATCGAATATCGAACCGACGATCAGTCTATATATAATAGAAGATATATAGTTGTTTACTTGTATTAGTATAATATATACGTTTATAATATTGCAATAAAAACATTATTGTTATTTAATATAAATCTAGTATAAATCTAGTCAAGTTTAAATATATAAACAATTAATAATTAATTACAATGAAAGTTATTTTATATATTTAATTACTTTTTATAGCAATATTATAGCTAATTATACTTAATATATTCTAAATTGCAATAAAATTTATAAAATTTATACAATCGAATTAAACAAAGATACGCAAATTTCGAGATCAAATATTACTATTAATACTTAATATATATTAAATAAAATAAAATAATTCTTAATTATTGTTCTGTTCTAAGATTTTGAATATAAATGTTGCTTATATTTAATATAGATTTAATCTAAATAAAAAATAACTATTTGTTAATATTATTTTAATTTTATATATATTTAGTTTAATTTAAATATAGTTTTAGTATATATTTTGCAAAAATTGTTCTATAAATGAATATTTATTTAAAGATACAAAGTCTTGATTCAAATAAAAATACAAATTTTAATAAAATAGTAAATATATATTATATATAGATACTATCTATACTTATTATAATATATATCGAAAACCAACAAATTTATTGTATTAATAATTTGAAAATTATTGTAATAAATTCTAAGATCGACAATCTAATCAAAAGCACTTATACTATATATATACTAAGATATTTGTGTATAGACAAATTTAATCTATATTTAGAATAGAATATAAAAAAACAATAATATATACTAAATTTGTGCAAATAATTAAAAAGTTAGAAATAAAAGATACAAAAATAATATTTTAATTTAACAAAAAACACTAGTATTTTTGTTGTATTTAACTTTTTAACTTTATAAATTTAATTGATACTATACAATTGCTAAACTTATATTTAAATTGCATTTTGTATTAATATATAATTTTAAATATATTTGAATATTTGACTTTTTGTTAGAACTAAATATATATTTAGTTTAGCAAACTTTGTCTTGTAATTTCTAATTGTTAACACATTTCATTCTTGAAAATCAATATTTGATATATACTATATTTGTATTTAATTCTTTTTTTAATATTTTAAATTTTTGTTTATTTTACAAATTTCTAGATACATATTCTATGCTATATATATACTAGATTTATTTGTAATATATAAAATGTAATTTAATATTTACAACTAGTATAAAATGTATTTATACTAGATATATGCAAAGATTGTTCTAAATTAAATTTTGCATCTAAAGTAAGTTTAATCTAGATTAAAAGATTGTATTTAAGATAAATTGTAACTTTTATAATATAGTAATTGAATTTTCTATTATTCGTTGTTTATTTGTAGTTATATTATATCTGATAATCTTGTAATTTAATTTAGTATTTACTTTCTTGTTGATATATTAGTTTATAATTTTGCTAGTTAAATTTATTCATACAAAAACTAAATCTATAATAGGATTTCCAGTAATATTTGTACTATATTGCGTAAAACTATCTAGAATTTTTACTGATTTTTTTTGATTTTTTTCTTAATTAACTTGTTAATGTAGAAAAATTTAACAAATTAACAATTTAATTATTTTATTAAGAATAATATGCGTTTAGATATTCTGCTAAAATTAACTTTTTTGTACTTTTTAATTAAAATATTAATAAGATTCGATCTATAGCACAGTTATCAAACTTAGAGCTTTAACTCTTTTTATTATAAATATGTAATAATATAATACTATTGTTTAAGAATTTATTGTTAATAATAATTAATTATTCCTTGAAAATCAATTATTATATTTAGTTTTAATATACAATTAACATCTATAGCTATTTTAGATACAAATATTATTACTTTAGATCTATAGTCTTTATGTCGAAATACTATAATCGAACTAGCCTAGTGCTAGATACTATTAGATTCAATACTATTCGATCCGACATTACGTAATCGAGCCAAGTAGTATCAATTAATACATATAGTTGGACAAGTTTCCTAGTTCTTGTATAGTAACTAAACGTTCTACTATCTATTATCTTAACAAATTGTAAGTTCGAAATAGAACAAATAATTTATCTACTTGTTAATCAAAATATCTAAAACATAGCTTATAGATTGAACTAACAATAGATTTACAATTACTACTATTAGTTAAGTTTTCGTTGATTTCTAATATAAAAGCTAATAATCAATCGTCTTAATATTTAAATTAATCTTTAAAATTCAAAATATTAATATGATATCGAATACTATGAAAATAATAGCTAAGAAGATTGTTGAAACTTGTTGAACAATCGATTGTTTAACTATTTGAACAATTGAAATTTTTAACTATTAACAATTGAATAACTAATATCTAGTTAAAGATTCTAGATACAAACGTTTAACTAAAAAAAGCTAATATAAGTTGTAAAAACAACTAATTTTATCTTATTTGCGATTTGTTGCTTTTGTTAGAGAACGTTAATTATCTTTAACAAATGTTTATCAATAGTAAGCTCTAGAGATCAAAGAATCAATTATATAACAATTATACAACTAAGAATCGATAGTTAGAATTAACTAAATTAAGCTTATGCGTTATATAGATATAAATATATAATAAGTATACATACATATTTATACGTTATTAATATAAAATATATTGCGTAGATTAAACTTATATTAAACATAAATAGGGCTTAAATTTTGCAATTCTTATAACTTATCTTTTGCATCTCTATATAATATAGATTTTTATTTCAAGATAAATCTATTTTATACTTGTTATATATATAGCTTAGTTTCTATCTTCTTTATTATTTATACATTTGCTAGGCAAAGAATGGCAACTAGGCAGGCAAAGCAACTAGGCAAGACAATTAAGCAAGGTGAAAAGGCACGCAAGTGAACAAGGCAAGCATCTATAATAATTGTAAAGGTGATTCTCTAAGAACTAAGTTAACAATTAAGTTATACTTGATTGTTTAAGAGCAAACGTCATCGACAAACGCCAAACGCTCTCTTGTTATTTAGCAAGAGCATTAGACACAAATCTCGTAACACATGTTCTTCTTAAAAGAAAAAACATTGACGTTCTTGTCATGTTGCAAACTTAAACGTCACTTGATTTCTAAACTTAATTATCATTTTATCTAGACTTCAATAATCTAATCAATCGTGATAAATTCGTCGTTCTTGTTTGCTTGCGCGTCATGTTACTAAATAGTCTCAAATTAATTCTTCTTGATGCTTAATTCGTCGTAGAACTTCTTGTCGCGCTAACGATAAACGCTTTTTCTCGCGTTTAAGTACGTCTTATTTAGCTTAATTTTTGCAAAGTTGTTTTGAAAACTATTTTCGAACGATTTGACAATTTTGACGATTTAAGTTGATTTGTTAGCGAATTTGACAATGTTTTTAAAAAAAGCATAGATATTAATTACAATAATAAGATCAATATTAAAGATAGCGTTGTAGCTATCTTGTATAGCTTAAAAGCGCGTCGTTGTCTCGTTTAAATTATTTGTCATTTTGTCTAGCATTTGTTTAACAATTGTTGCAAATCGAATTGCTTAACAATTAATAATTAAGGCATTCGTAAGCTTAAAAACTATTCTTTTGCGAATTGATTTATCTTTCGAAAACGATATTTAACGCACAATTAAGTTCGCTTTGATTGTCTCAAGCTTTTTCGCATATCGTTTTAGCAACTTTGAATCTCGCGAAGCGAAAAATAAAGCAAAATTAAAGAAAACATCTTTGTTAATTAAGATTTTTAAAGTTGATTTGCTTGCTTTTATCGTCGAAGTTAGACGTTCGCAAGACGACATCATTGCCTTAAATGAGACTTAATTGACGTTCGTTTTTTGCGTCTTTCGCGCTTTAATTAAAGTTGCGTCTTAACGCTTAATTGTTTGACAAACTTTAATTAACATAATTTTCTTTTTAATGTCGATCGTCTTAAAATCTTTCTTATAGTATAAATTCGAAAATTGATCGCTAAATATGACGAAATTTAAAATAAACTTGCAAGTCTTGTAGATTGCAAAAATCTAATTTTTTTTTAAGAACAACAACTTGTTAAGACGTATTAATGTGTCGTAAAACATAATTCTATATACGAGATCATTTATTTTGATCGTTTTGTACTTCTTTTACGAATCGATAATTTAAATAAATTAGACGTCGATATTATTTTGTAAGATATATCTTTTTTAAAAACATTAATAGTGTTCATAAATATAAAGATTGATTTTAGAAACTCGCGTAACATGCGAATATTGTCGTTTTTATTAAAAGTTACGAGTTACAAAGCGAAACAATCTTGTGTTGTAATGTTGACGCGAACGACACAACTCACATCGTAATTAATAAGACACGTATAACTCGTTAAATAAATAAAATAATTATTAATCTTTATCTCTTTTTTAGACTAGAATAAAGCGACATTATTCTTAATTGTCTTTGCGTTTAAGATTTCGAAATTAAAAATCAAATAAACGAAAAATACGTCATTGTCTTTGCGAAGCATAAATATAATAAAATAGCTATTAAATATAAACATCTCGCAAATGAGTTGTTTAACATCTATTATAATGTGCTTCTAAAAAGAATTGTTTTTGAGCTTAACATTTATTTGATTTAATTCGTCGTTGTTTAATGCAATTTAGTTATTATTATCTTGTTAACTTAGTGTTTTCGCGAAATTGTCTTTAATTATTTAATTCGCGACTTTGCGTTCGCGAGCTTTTGCGACATTTTAACTAAGATAAGAGTTTTTGTTCTTTTTGTTAAAAGTTACATTAATTGTTTGCTAAATAACAACAATAAATAGATGATCTTGCAATGCGATAACAATAATAAAAATATTATTGTTAATAATATAAAAATAGTAGTTAACGATAGTAAACAAAAATACGTATTGATAAAATTAAAAATAATGAGCTTTAATAATGTTGTTAACATTAATATTAATCGTATTAGTGTCTTAACAAATTGCGTCTCGTAACTAAAACTTGTAAAGCATCTACTATAAGTAAATAATAAATTATAATCGTTTAACGTCACGTCTAAGCGAATAATTTATTGTTATCAACTCTTAGACGTTGACAACAATAACATCAAGATAATGTTTTAACGTCGTTATCTTTTTTGCTATTTGTAATAGTCTTAATTTTGAGCGATTTATTTTTTTTCTTAGACATGAGCGCGTTTTTTGTTGTTTTAAACAATTAATTGCGCTTCTTTAATAATAATATAAAAACAATAATGTCTACTAGAGATATCGAAACAATTATTTCAAGTATTGTGATAATTGCTTCAAGGCGTCTCATAATAAAAAAAATAAGCATTTCGTACTTTATCTTATAGTTGTTGACAAAATTCGCAAAATTGTTTAGCAAATTCTCGTTATATTATTGATTTCACTTAGCATCGTAATTTTTTTATCAAACAAAATATTTTAAAATAAAACGATTTCGCTTATATTAACGAATGCGATGCTTAATAAAAATTTTAATTTTGTAAAAATGTTATTTAACATTTAACTTAATAACAACTTTCGAATGATTTAATTTTAAACGATTATATAAATCTTTATTGTCTAGCGCTAACTTAAAATAAGCAATAAATATAATTAAATAAATTTTTTAATTTATCAAGAGATTTAATTTGTACGTTAGATTGTTTTTTTGTTCAAAAATCTTAAAAACTTGATGCGTTAAATTGACAACTTAGACGATTTAACGAATAACAAAAAGTAACTCTTGTAAAGACGAAAATACATTATGTTGCTCATTAAAAACTTAATAGATTTGTGATGCTTATCGTATATTGTTTTAATTACTATGTTAGCTTACGCAATTGTCGCTTTTGTTTTAAAGACATTAATAATCTTTTTTTGCAATTAATTTGTATAAAAATCGTTAAATTTAAGAAAAGATAAGAAATTACGCATCTTAAAGCTTATAATTATCTTATTTAATAATAATTTAATAGAGACACTAAGTAAATTATTAAGACAAACGCGAAATGCGAGTAAAAAAAACATCTAGTTTAGATTAAAGTTATTAATCGCTATATATCGCAAAACTATCTTAATTATTTGATTTATTCGTTCACTTTATTCGTCTATTTGTAAATAATATATTATGAAGACTAAAAACTAAACTTCTAGTTTTTAAAACATAATTGTTTAAAATTTAAACATAAACTTGCGATTCTTGTTATGTACGAACGCTTTTAAGACTTTCTAATTAATAAAATTGTTAAAAAAAATACTTGTTTATTTCGTTGCAATGTGAGTCGTTTTGTTGTTTAAAACAATTATTTGTTTGAAAAATTTACAAATTGTTGTTAAGACAACATTGAAATCTTGACATAATAACAAATTTAAAACGAAATCAATACACATAATATAAAAAGATACGAAAGAATTTAAAATTAAATTAAAACTTTTATACAATTAATGTCGCTTAATTTAACAAAGATTACATTTTTAACAATGAGCAATGTATCGATGCAATTGAAAGACAAACTTGCAAAAATAAAAGTTAACAATTACTATCTCGTAAATGCGAGTAAAGCTAACATAACTATTTATGTCGTGCGTTTAATAAAAGATTTCTATCTTAAATTTCTTAAACAAATATAGTTTCTTGCGATTTGCATAATTTGTAAAGTAAAATAAGTTATTTTCTTTAAAAAATTAAATGCTAAAAGACATAAATAACTTTCGAATCGTCGTTAGAATTTTTGTTTACTTAATGAATTTAACGTATATCTCGAAAAGTCTTTTCTTAAAAATTTCACTCATTTAAACAAGACACAAGTGAAATAAGATCGTCTTGTTAATTGTATTTTAATCAATTAAATTTAACTTCTCTTTAAAAATTTATCGCATCAACTTAGTTATAATCTCTACGTTTGTTGCAAAGTTGTTTATTTTATTTAAGATTAATAATTTGTTCTTGTTATATTTATTTTTAAATGCAAGAAGTTTAAACAATGCATTCGAAATCGTATGTAATCTTTCTATACAATGACGTACATTCAATGAAAACTATAAAAGATATTGCGAAACACATATAAGACGAAGATTAAACTTGTTAATTAATAAAAAAAATAACGTAGTTTATTTAACAATGCTTGTTGTGATCAAGTAATTAATATAAATTATAATGAGTTTTTTGATCGCTTCTATTAGATGTTTGATCTTTCGTATTGTTTATACAAAATAAGTTACTTTTATTTTAGTTAATTAATAATTTATCTTGACGAAACTTAGAATCTTGAACAAAAATTAAATATGCTAAATATTGTTTCGTCTAAAGTTGTCGCTAATTAAATCGTTTTTAACATAATATATCTCGACATCAAATTCGCGTTTCTTAAAGACGTCTAAGTCTATATACAATTAACAATTGTTATCGAAATAAATCAAGAAACTCGAAGCTATTAAAAATCGTTGTAGCTAATAGAAAAATTAAAAAAGAATAAACAAATGTTTAATACACGTATTTCTTAAATACGTCTTTCGCTTTTATTCGTTAACAATAGAGAAACTCTTTAGAAAACGAGTTTTTTCTTATTATAAAGCGTCAATTTATTAAACGTATTAAGCGATCTTATTTCTTTAATAATTGACGAGATCAAAATAAATTTTAAAAATCTTCAAATTCTTAGAAAATCTAATCGCCTTAATAATAACAATACGCTTTTTAATAATAAACAAGTTAAAGACGTTCACTCTTTACTCTAACAAAATAATGCTAAAATATTTAAAATAAATCTTTTTGAAACTAAGCGTAACGTTTAGCAAAATTAATTTGTTAAACAACTAAATAAAATAAGCTAAATGTGTGTCGAACGATTAGAAGAAAACAACAATATTATTAATATAAATATGATAAAAGTTTCTAAATTAACGAAGCTCTTCGTTCATTATTCGTTAAACGTAAATAAACGAATTTTTGAATTTTATAATAGCGACATTAAATTATTTCTTGCTTCGATAAATAATAATAAAAAACTTATATTTATCTTTAAACGCAATTAAGAATTGCAAAAAAAAAGTTAATTTATTCATTAAACTTATGTGTTCACGATTACAAATTTGAGCTATAATGTTCGTTTAAACAAATATTAAATATTTATTTGTAATAATTAATTTATTTAGTTTGCGAATATTAGTTACTACTTAATGCTTTCGAGTTTCGTTTAACAAGATTTATTAAATTACGAAAACAAGAAATTCAAACGACAAAAATTTAATTAATCACATTATTTTGTCTTAAGCATATAATTTGTCAAATTCTTTATTAACTATCTTGCAATCGCGTTTTTTTAAAAGATAAATCTTGTATTTTATCTTTAAAATTGATGTAAAATTTTAGTCGCTATTTAATGAGATCAACATTTAATTTTTCTTAACAAAATTAATCGTCTTGCTAGTATTCTTTCACAAAATATGTAATTGTGTGACGAGACGTTAAAGCGCAATGATTTCGATTAAATTGTTGTAAACATAAACGTTATTAATTAGATTCGCTTAATAGTTATTATTAAACATATTAATCTTAATATCTTCTTTAGTTATCTAGCTTTTTTCGTTAAAATTAATTTAATAATAGTTTTGCTTCTTAAACTCTAGTAGACGTTCTAACATCGCATACTACAAAATGCGAAAAAACACAAAACGATCGTTACGAATGTATACGAAAGACATTTCTTTATTTGCGACATAAAAGTAAGCGTCGAACAAAATCGATTCAAAAAGATAATTCTTATTAGACAAAATCTCGTCTTGTACTAGTATTAAAACTTCGAAAATAAAATGAGCGATAATCATAAAACTTCTTTTAATCTTAACGACTCGTTTTATTTAAATGTCGTTTTTTAACTTTATCTTTAACTTTGTTTCTAGACTTTAACAACTTTTAATAATTAGTTTTCGTCTATTCGCGTCAACGATTATACGTTTAAGATTAATAATATTTATCTTAAGTAGCAACTTTGTTTTTAGATTTCTTACGACGTAGACTTTTTAATAGAAATGAGCGACAAATTATTTTGTCGTCTATTTTGTCTTGAAAATACATTAGAAATTAAAGATAATTGTTGATTAAATGTTTATCGTTCTTAATGTCGCGTACAAATACAATAACGTTAAATTGTCTCGTAAAATGCTTTAGTTTCAAATTACTAAAAAAGTTATCGTTAATTAGTAACATAATGCATTCGCTATTAACGCAAATAGCATACAAGATGTCTTTTTATAAGAATGTTATTTAATATGTCGTATAGTGTTAACGTCTAAAAGCTAGTTTATTTTAACGCAATAATAAAGCGTTTAATTTAATTAACTTTAAGCTCGTAAAACTTGCCTTAATAGAGACAAAATTAACATAAAATATTTTAATAAATTTTTAATAATACGCTTTGTTGTGTTTGTCTTTAATGTGCTAAAAAAGCTTGTTTTTTAATGAAAAGATTAAGACACAACTTTTGCACTTAAAGAATTAAGAAAAAAACATTAACGTTAACTTAACATGGATTGCATTCGTCTAGTAAGTTGCTTTCTATAACGAATCAATTATATAAATAATTGCTAATATTTTCTTCTTAACATAATATATTTCTTTCGATTAATTGTTAGCGACATAATATGTTGTCGTATTTGCACAAAAATTGTTATAATAATTTGTGAGATCTTTGAAGAGCATAAAGTAGTAAATGAATTTTGTATATTTCGTAGAATTCGCATAGTATGTTGTCACAACAAAAACTTAATAAATTGTTATTTACTCGTAGTCGTTCTAATAATTTTCGCGATAATTATTTTAATAATTATCTCGATCTCGTTATGCGTTGTTTTATTTGTTTCTCGTTTTTTAATTTTAATAATAAGAGTTTTTGCTTTAATTATTTGCGAAAAATTTATTGTCGTTATAATTGCAAATCTTGCGAGAAACTTTAATGTCTAAAATTGAATTAACGTTTATTGCATTAATTGACGAAAATGCTTGTTAAAATCTTGCAAATTTTGCATAAATTATTTGAGATATTTGTAGTCTACGAATTATTGTTAAAGAAAATATGCGTAGTCGAATTGCTTGTAGAAGAGCATGCAAGAAAAATAAATTAAACGAAACACATATAATGCAAGTTAACGAACAATTCGTTCTTTTAATCGTCTATTTGATTAATTCGAATTTTGCTAGTTAGAGCGATAAACAAACATTGTTTTCTATATCTCGCGTTTAACGTTAAATTTCTTAATAAAATCTTAAGATAATGTGTGAGCAATAAGTATGCTAACAATAGAATGTAGTTTTATTTCGAATTGATTTCATGTTTAAATTAATTGCTTTTAAATTTCTTCGATGTTTGTTAATTGCGCATAAAGAACAATGTTTTGCAAATATCTTGTAGTCTCTTGTTCGTTTTTAGCATTTTTAACGATAAAGATCTTTAACGTCAATTTGTTAAGCGTCTTGTTAATTTTTATTTTAAAGCAATTTTGCAATTTATTAATGAAGTTTAAAAAAGATAAATTTCGAAAGAGTTAACGTTTAAAATCGTTTATCTTTTTAAAATATTACGTCATAACAAAGTTACGAAGACGAAGAGAGAAATTGTTTCGAACGACAATTTCGTCAACAACGTGTGCGTAATCATTTATATATTTGACAAAAATAAAGACTTCTTTATATATCCTTTTCTTATAAGCGAAAAAATATTGTTTAACTCATAATTGTTTGAAGCGTCTAAATGAAAAAAATCTAAATTAGGCGTTTTAAATCGACTAAAAAAACATATTTGTATTTTTTTGTAAAAACTTATTAAAGTATCTAGAAACGCGACGAAAATTAATTAATTTATTTCGAAACAAGTGTCATGTTTACTTTACGAAAGAGCGTTAATTTTCTTCACGCAACATAGCTCGCAATTGATTTGAATCGAAGATTATAAAAAATATAGTTTATTCAAAAGTTGCGAAGTTGAGTTGCGAAATTAAAGTCTATTTAAAGATCGCTAAATTAACTTAAGCGTTAAAAGATTATCGAATGAGTCTTTGCTATTATTGCGAGTTTATATTATTAAGCGTAGCTATATTTGATTAGATTAACGAAGAATAAGTAGATTAAACATTCGATTGCGAGACATTAAGTCTAGCATCTTGTTATTAATTGTATTAAGCATGTTGCTCAACGTCAAATAAATTAGAAGATTGTGAATTATACGATTGTGCAACAAAGTTAAATTGATCAAATTGTTGCCAATTACTTTGCAAAGAATTATTAGAGCGTAAATTTATTATTTTGAATCTATTGTTTATCTCGAAATTCGCTCAATTAATTTTAGATTAACGACGACAATTTATGCTATCTTTCTTAAAAGAAAAAGCTCGCTTTCGATAATGTAAATTGTTAACGTTCGTTAATATGTTTTTGCGCAATTTATTGTTGTTTAATTCGCTAGTTTTGTCGTTTCTTAATTTGTCAAAAGAATTAATTATTGATTGTTTAATTAAGAACGTAGATAACGTAGAAAATGCGAATAAAAAGACAAGACTTAAGATGTTTAAGAACGCAAATCTATTTCATTGAGCGACAAAAACTTCGTCAAGATGCTTTAAGACAACGACTAAATTAAAAGATTCTAAATTTAAAATGTTATTAAGATAGACGTTTAAATTCTTTTGCTTAAATTTCTTGTTTTGATGTTTAAATAGTTGCTTTACTAACGACTCTAATAATGCTTTCGAGATAATGTTGTTTAATGTAAAAGACAATGATGTTTTTAAAATAACGACGTCAATTGTAACAAATTGTGATGTCTTTAAAATCTAATAATTAAGAACAATAAACGATAATGTTCTTGTTAAAGACTAGTTGTAAACTATGACAAATAATGATTTCTTCGTCGAAACTTCGTTGTTAATTGTATTAAATAAAGTTGTCTATTGCGTTTTTTCGAACTTATTAATTGTTCGTTTAAGTAAAGTCTTGTTAATTATTTATTTAATTGATCAAATTTGTTTATCTTTACTAGATTGAACAAACTAAGTAGAACGACAAGTTCTATCTATTGATTCGAATAAAGACGAACGAGACAAAAGTTTAAAGAGCTTCTTGATTCTTAGTTTAGTTGACTTACTAATGCAAGAAATATGTTGATATCTAGTAGTGCAAAACTGCAAAATTTGATAAATGAGAGCGAAAAGAACAAGATTAATTAGTTTGATTAATAAAAGCATCTCAATACAATTAAATAAACACTTGCGAAAGACAAGCTTGCTAGCTTTGATGCAATGATCTAATGTCTAGTTATTGCGAAAGATAAATAAATGCTAGCTTTGATGCAATGACTTAATGTCTAGTAATTGCTAAAGATAAACGAATGCTAGCTTTAATGCAATGATCTAGTGTTTAGTAACTACTAAAAATAGACGAATGCTAGCTCTAGTGCAATGATCTAGTGCCTAGTAATTGTAAAACGCAAACGAATGTTAACTCTAATATAATGACTTAATGTCTAGTGATGAATGCGAGGCTAGATGAAAGGATTAGCGATCAATGTCGTTCGTCTAAATTAGACGAGCGATTAACTTGAATTGTACGTTGAAGCTATCATTTGCTAGGCAAAGAATAATAGCTAGGCAAACAAAGCAACTAGGCAAGGCAACTAAGCAAGGTGAAAAGGCACGCAAGTAAACAAGGCAAGCATCTATGATAATTGTAAAGATGATTCTCTAAGAACTAAGTTAACAATTAAGTTATACTTGATTGTTTAAAAGCAAGCGTTATCGATAGGCGCCAAACGCTCTCTTGTTATTTGACAAGAGCATTAGACACAAATCTCGTAACAACACTATATATAAATATTTATTCTATTTTTTAAGTATTTTATTATATATTATATACGTATCGACTTAGCGCATACTAGATCTATATTAGTATAAATTTTAGAGTCGCTTTTTAATTATTGCTTGTTGTTTTTCAATAATTTATTTTTCGATCTTACGTCTAGGGCTTTCTACTAATAAAAACAACAGTTGTACAACGATTGTATGTCGGTTGAACAATAGAAATCAAGATAGTTTATAGTTGTTCAACGGTTGTTCAACGGTTTAAAGTTAGAAATTAAGATTTTTATAGTTGAACAACGATTAGATAACGGTTTGAGACTAGAAAATTGATTTTTCTATAGTTGAACAACGGTTGAACAACGGTTGTTCAACCTATAGATGCCTATGGATGCTAATTTTGATATAGAAAATTTTGAAATTTTGAAAATTTATTCTAAGTCCTGAAGCTAGCCCGATCGAGGTTTTAACTCTTGGTGTGTCGAGTAATAAAATATCTAAATCGTTGATTCGTCAATGCGTGAAGTCGTTAAGACGTTTTTCTATTAATTCTATTAATAGTTTAGAGTTTAAACTTAAATTTAAAGTTTTAATTTATTTCGGAAAGTCTCTATTTCGATTACTATCAACGCTATCAAGCTATAAATAGAAAAATCAAGTGATTTGCCAAAAACATATACGCGTAAGTGACTCTCCCATCTATATTCCCCTTATGTATTTCTCTACTAGTCTAGTACTTAGGCAATCTAATTAATTATAATTTTTTTTTGATTTAATAAATTTTTTAATCAATTGTTGAACAACTATGTTTCAATCTATCTATAGTTTAATTGCGATTGATGGTTGTTGAGGCAACCAACGATTGAACAACCAAAATTTAGAATTTTTCTAGTTGTTAATCGATTGAAAATCGATTGAAAAACGATTGAGAAACGGTTTTTCGACGGTTTTTCGACGGTTTTTCGACGATTATACTACGGTTTTTCGAGCATATAGCTCATCTCGAGTGCAGATTTTCCACCCGAGACGAGCTCCTCTCGGGTGGAAATTCTCATTCAAGGGAAACTTTGTTTATGTTAAGTTTATGCTTAGCATAAATCTTACGAATCAAAGAAATTTATAACGATTTTCGCTTGCAATCAAGATTTGTGCTCAATATATGTACAACTTATGTAGAGTATAAACTTCTCTATTTAGTATTAAGTAAAAATTAACACTTAAAGTTTTGCTTCTTCTTAGTATATACTAAACATAAATTTAATCTTTTATATCTATTGCATTCTTAAAATTGTGTAAAGTCTATAATGCGCAATTAATCAAAGTTCAAAAACAAGATTTTTGTATTACAAGATTTAAATTTTGTTATAACATAAATTACTTTTAAACGTAATATAAGCTCGATATAGTTTTTTATTTGCGCAATTTAACTACTTATTTTGCACATATATTATATTTAAGCTTAGTTTATATTTAATTCAAATTTTAATAACAATATATCTTTCGATAATATTAGCAATTTCTTTGTCTTTAACGTCTATATGTCTTTTAGCAAAAAGAATTCTTTTACATTTAAGAATTTCGCAAATTAAGATTAACAAACGATTTCGCAATAAATAAATAAAATCAAGATTTACTCTATGCTTATTATATACTAGATATTCGTTAAACATCTAAGTAGACTTTAAATCTTAATAATATTAACGCTTTTAAGTTAAATGCAACATTAAGTAATTAAGACGTTAACAATAATGCTTTTATAAACAATCAAGAAAATCAAAATATATTAAACAATTAAGATCTTAATAGTTTTAACAAATTATTGCTTATAAGACTTAAGAAGATAGATTCTCTTTTACGCTTTATATTTATTGTATGCTAAACTAATGTTTATTATATATAGAACTTTATTAACGTCAACGAAATTGCAATTATCTTTGAAGAACGCAATTAAATAATTGTATTAAAAAACAAAATTATTACAATATTTTAATATATTTATATACGCATTCAAAGAGAACTCTTTATTTTGTGTATAAAAAAAGCACAATATTAGTCGAAATCTTAATCAATATATCTATTAGAGTGTTAATTAACATATATATGTTTAACATATATTTAATTCAAGTATAACATAATTTTAACTTATATTAAGACTAGATTCAATTCTTTGTTGTCGCAATTAATTTTAAGATTACTTAAGTTGTTCTTTTATTTTTAGAAATTAAGAAGAAAAACAAAGCAAGTAAAAATTAACGTCAAAGTTTTAAATATTTCGAAATTAAATATTGCGAACACGCGCATTCGAATATACTACGCATATGTTTAGCGTACAATAGAATTAAGCTTAAGAACATCAATAATTTTCGACAATACTTTACTTAATTGATGTATATAATAAATGTTAACGCGCAATTAAAGCGTTGCATAGAGATCTAATATTATAAGTTTTTTAAAAAATAATAAAATCAACGCACACATTGTGTGCATTTCGAATTTATAACTTACATATACAAGGATTAAGAATTTGCTATATAAAAGATTTATAAAATAAACTTTTACTTGATTTATGTTGTTCGTAAGCTAATTTTATAAATTTATCGAATTAAATATTTTTTACTTTTTGATACGAAACTATAATATATAAATCGAACAATTAACGCAAACTTAGCACGTATCGATATTAATTATTTTCGCGTCTTAATAAATTACGAATTACAACAACGTATACAAAATTGCATCTTTATTAAACATTTAACTTCTAAAAGTCTTATTTGCGATTAATTTTATTCTAATACGAGTTTAACATATATTAAACATATATAAAATTTGATTATTCTTAAGAAAGCGACAAAATCAAGATTAGTATATGCGATGCGCAATTAAATATCTATATTTTTGTTAATCAAAAATGATTTTTATTCTTTATGCTAATTATACGCGAAAATTATGCTTATTATTTATTATATTTTATCAAAATGTTTCGAGAAATTGTCAACAATATAATTGCGATAATTAAATAACAAAATCTATTATTTTTAACAATGCGTAAGTTAAGTTTACATCTAATATATGTCTTGTTTGCGCTAAATTCTTTGTAGAACGCTTTGTTATCTCTTCTATTATATTTAATTTACGCGTCAAATATAACAAGATTGCTCTACGTTATATATACAATAATCTTAATATAAAAGGTCGCATAACAATATTAATTCGCAAGCAAAAACTAAAGAAGTTTCTTGTTAAAATAATTTTGAAAAATTAGTTTATATTTAGTTTAAACTTAGTATAAATCTAGCTTACAATTTATAGAAGTTAAACGAGAATTTGCTTTTAATTAATTGCGTTCTTCAAAGAAATAATAAATTGAAAACATTATTTATCTTAACGAAAATTCTTAACAATATATTATTGTGTACTATACTTATGCTTAGACTAAAATCTTTATAAATTAATTATGTCTCGAAATAAATCTTGTATTTAAATAAATTTAAAGCAAAACAAATCTATATAGCATCTTAAATTAAAATAAGAATTATTATTGTAAATTTAATGTATACACAATATGCATTAAGTATGTGCTTAAATTGCAATAGAAATTAACGTCTACTATTATGCGTAAATTAATATAAAGATTATCGAGAATTATTATACAATGTTTATTAAGATGTTTGAAGCGTTAAAAGAAGTTGCTCGTTAAATTATTTAAATTTCTTATATTAATTATAAAAACAAAGAATTGCGAACTTTTACAATAGATATAAACAAAAAACAAGCTTAAGATATATTTAATATATATCAAAATTACACGAATATTATTAACGTTTTGTTTCAAAAATTTAAAAAATATTTTTACGATCTTGATAACTCTCAAGAGTAATTTAAATATCTCAAGTATATACTAATTTTTTATCAAGTATATTCTAAGCGTAATTTTCGAAAACGTTATTTTAATTATTTGACAACTTATCTTATTAATTAACTTTAAAAGATTAAGATTGTTAACAAACTACTACAACGCATAAACAATATAAGCACATTATATTTTAAACTTAAGATATAAATCAAATATCGAAAAACAAAATAAATTCCTGTCAAATTATATAAAGAGAAATTAAAGATTTCTTCGCATTAATAAACGCTAGCTCGCATAGATTAATCGTTGATTCGATATTTAATCTTAACTTTAAAATCGAATTAAATCGACGATTTAACTTTAAAATTCGAATTAAAATTAATTCGATTTTAATTATTTTGAAATCGAATTAAATCGAATCGAGTCGATTTTTGATTTCAATATTAAAAATCGAATCGAATTGTCAAAAATGTTAAGAATATTAAAAATAATATAAATTAAGTTTAAATTTAGATTTTTTATTAATTACTAGATAATGCTTAAAGGTAATGTATTTATAAAAAGAAATTTCTAATTTATTTATTAATTAATTTAAATAGATTAATTACTTTTATTAAATTATTAATTAATTGTTACTAAAAATAATTAAATTTACTAAAAATAATAGTCTTGACGATTCGATTCGATTTTTCGATTCGATTTTCGATTCAACTTTTGAAATTAAATCGAATTGTCGATTTCAACTTTAGAAATCGAATCGTCAAGACTTTCGATTTAATTCGAATCGAATTGTTAAGATTCGATTCGATTTCTTCAATCGACGCGATTAGTCTAAGCTCGCAATTATATTGACATAGAAGAAAGCAATTACTTTTAAGACAATAAGTTCGCGAGACGAAAGCTATTACTACTTGCTTCTATGTTTAAATAGAACTTATATTTGTTTTAAGCTATATTGATGCTAATTATATACTAGAATAAGAAAATACGCTATTAAGATGTTTGAAAAGAACGATTTCGAAATAGAAAAAAACATTTTATTTACTTGACGCAATTGTAGTAAATTTAATCGTATTGTTGCTCAACTAGTTAAAAAAAAAATATACAATCAATTTATATTTAACTTGACTTAATAGTTAATCAAATTATAGATAAAAAAGATCGAAGAGTTGCAAAGCGTTGTCGACAATATTTATATCTTTCTTTCAATTTAGAAAATTCTTATATAATACTCTTTCTTAACAAACTTAATTCTAAGCAAAAATTTAACACAAATACGACATGTAAATTCGATAATAAGAATTTTTACATATTTTAAAGTCGCAATTCAAGAACTACTTATTTAGTAAAAGATCGACGTTAAGTATCGACTTAATATATATTAGATAAAGATTTCGAAACGTCTTCTTTATTACGTCGACATACAAAGACATCATCTAAAAGAGATAAACGTCAAGCATTGACTCAATATATATTAGATAAAGATTTCGAAACGTCTTCTTTATTACGTCAACATGCAAAGACACTATTTAAAAGAGACAAACGTTAGAAATTAACTCAACATATGTTAAATAAAAATTTTAAAACATCTTCTTTATTACGTTAACATACAAAGACACTATTTAAAAGAAATAAACGTCGAACATTAACTTGACGTCTATTGTTGTCTAGCTTCAATAAACATAAATTAGACTTAAACTCTATAAACAATACATCAAAATTAAATAGAAAACACGTAACGATATTATTAAAACATCAAATTAAGAATTAAATGCAAAAATAACGTATGCAACGCATGCGTCAAAAACGTGATAAACTTCTATAAAAGAAAGAGAAAAGACTAATAAAGAAAGTTGTTAAGTTAAAGAAATTCGACATTATTAACAACACAAAATATATTTTAAACATAATTTTATTGCAAACAAATTAACAATATCAATTAAGCAATTAAAACAATAACAAAAATAAATTAACTTATAAGTTTATATCTTCGTTTTATAAATACTATATAATATTGATAATTTAAGAGCTTTTATTTAATTTTGAAGTATTACGTATAAATTTAGCTTATATTAAGTTTATGTCGAACATTAATTTAAAAGAAGATTTATTACTTTACTAGAAGATTCGAAATTAAAAAGAAACAATTAAAGACAAAATTATATACAAGATATTTGTATTATTTGTAAAACTAACAAGTACAACAATGCGACAAACTATTATAATTGCTTGTCTAGCTTTATTTTATAAACAATAATATTAAGAATAAAAGAAGTAAATACAAAGTTAAGATAATAAATAAAATAAATATATAGCAAACATAAACGAAATATAAGCTAAATAAATATTTGAACATAATCGAAAGTAAAGTCTTGATTTAAGATTAAATAAAGTATATAGAAATTTTATGCTAAACATAAATTAAACTTCAATGTAGATTAATTTGCAAAAGATTTTTTTTTATTAAACTATAATTGTCGTAGCAATTACGCAAAAGCAAAGTATATAATAAATATTAACTTACTTTGTTAAATCAAAGTTAAAAAGAGAAATATTTAATTGCCTATGTTGCATATGCTAGACACAACAAAGAACACAAAATTAATCGAAACAAATCTTAATATTAAGCACGATATATGTTGAGCTTAAGACTTAATAAATTAATTTAGAAAGCTTCTTTATATCGATGCGATCTAGTTTCTACTTGATATATGCTTAATATAAACAATAAGAAACATTTTAATTTTAATTTTTTTAGTTATAGACGTAACGATAATTTTTATAGCAATTGCATTAGCTAAGCATAAGTTTAATATAAGTTTAGCGTAAATAAAGAAACAATTACATTTACTTTCTTTATTAATAGAATTAAATTTATTTAAAAAAGAACTAGTTGCGCATAAATTTAATATAGACGAAATATAAATTTGTAAATAACAACTTTATTCTTCTTCGCAATTAAAATATTAATTAAAATGTCAATATCTATTAAGCATAAAATTAGCATAATTTTATTGTAATTAATTATTGTGCAAAACTTGTTTTTCTTCGAATTAAAAAAAATATTATAATTTTCTTCTAAGCATATAGTAAGCATAAGTGTAATATGTACAATTTTTAAGCTTTCTTATTAAATTTAATTATTGCAATTAATTTTTTATTATTACGTTTAACTTTTTTTTGTTAGTTACGCATATGTTAAACATAAATAAAACATAAATCTTTAAAGATTTTCGAGATTTTGAGCGTATTATTTTTACGAGATTTTTTTTTTATTTTTCTTTGAAGCTAATATATACTTAGTATAAACTTAACTTAGAATATAATTAAGACAATCTATTTAAAGATTTAATTTCTATAATGAATATATTAATTTATGCATAGTCTAAGCATATGCTAAGTACAAATCAATATAATAAAATATACAAAAGCAAGCTTTTCGATTAAAGAACTAGTTTAACGCTAAGAGTAAATTAACATAAGCTTAGCATAATTTAAAACTAAATTAAAAATATGCTTCTTGCGAGCACTCTTTAAATCGAGAGACAAATGCTTGAAGAAAAACGACAAACAATAATTGATTTATAATTCTAATAATTGTGCTAATGCGAGTCTAGTATATGTCGAATCTATGCGTAATTAATACGTTATTAAAGTCTTGAAAAACAAAATAAGCATTTGTATATATAATATAAAAACAAAAAAGTTAAGAGATAAATTAAGCATATAATAAGTATAAAATAAACCTATCTTGCAATAAAAGTGTGTGTTGAAAAGAGTCGCAAGTTCTTAATTGTAACAATTGTCTTATGTAAGCTTAATATATACTTAGTGCTAGTTTAATTTACGCAATATACTTTATGTCGTTTGCATATTAATAAATAAATATATTAACAATATTTTTATGTTTATGCGAGACATAAGTTTAGCTTAAGTAGTATTTATTAAAGTTATACTTTAACTTTGTAAAACAATTTGTATCTCGTTATTTAATAAATTTAACTTAAAGTTTCGAAGTACTAAATTAATATAAACTCGATATATATTAAATATAAAAAAGACATATATTTCTCTACTAAGTAACGCATATTTGTAGAAATATTTTTTGTATCTAAATTCGCAATTATATATGCTTAGTTTATATAATATGTATTAATAATTAAGATGTTTGTTTATTCGCTTTAACATAATACGTTCTTTAATAATAACATAACTTAATTTTAATCTTAACTTAATATAAATTAGATATAAATAAAATTACAATTATATATACAAATAACTAACAATTAATAACGATAAAAGTTATTTTATATATTTAAATAATTGACGTTATTGTACAATCGCATTTGCTTATGCTTAATATATATAAAGTCGCAATTAAATTTATGCAACTTATACAATAAAGTTAAATAAGAAAATTTAAGTTCTAGAATTTGACGCAATTGATAATATTTAATATATATTAAACTCAAGTTAAATTTAATTGTAAATCGCTTATTGTTTTTCTCGACTTTAACAATAAATATTGCTAATATTTAGCATAAATTAAGTTGCAACAAGAAGTTTCTTTTTACTAGATTTGTTATCTTCTTAATTGTATTTTACTTGCGTTAAATATAAGCTTAATATATATTTGACGTAAAATTATATTATAACTAAACGCTTACATTTAATTACAAAACTAGAATTTAAATTAAAGTAAAACTCTTAAATATATAATTAGTATATGTTAGACGCAAACGTCGTCTACGCTATGCTTATTATAATAATACTTTAAAGAAAACAAATTCTTTGCGTTCGTTATGTTAGAATTGTTGTAACGTATTCTAAGATTAGCGAACTAAATTGCGACAATACTTATGTTAAGTATATACTAAGATGCTAGAAGCAATAAAATTAGAGAATATGCTAAATTTATACTATAAATTTGTTAATAAAATGAAGAGTATATGCTAGACTACTATAGATGTTTAGAAAAGATAAAAATAAAAAACGCGATAATTGTATTTTAATTTCGCAAAATACGCTAGAGATTTGACGTGCGACTTGCGTTTAAATTTTATATAATCTTAATATATATTATAACAATATTCAATTTATATTTAAATCGCATGCTATATAAGCGCGTCGAAATTACGCATTTAAGATTAAGTTAATAATTTTTGTTTTATTTGTTGTCGACTATATTAAGCATAAGTTTAGCTTATTCTAAGTTTTAAAAATTGAACAAAATTACAAATACTTAATGTAATAAGAAGATTAACTTATATATCTAGTATATGCTAGATATATATAGCGTATCTTTGACGCGTCTTTTACAACTTTTAATTTTTTTGCTTTGTTAAACTCGATTTATGCTAAGCATAAACTTAGCATAAATGGAGTTTCTCTTAAGTGAAAATTTTTATCTAAAAGAAGCTTGTTTCGAATAAGAAATTTGCATTCGAGTTAAGTTTTAACTTGCGATTTTTTCGACAATTGTATAACAATTTTTCGACAATTGTACAACAATTAAATTTTTTACTAGTTTTAACTATATTGTAAGTTTGCTTGCAAAAAATATATTTTTAATTTAATTTTAAATAATATTAAATTTATACTAATTATTCTTAGCATTAAACAAGTATTGCAATTAATGAGTTTGTTTTTGTATATTTTAAATTTTTAATCTATATATAGTATATACTTTAGTTATTTTTAGATTAGTATATTTCTTAAAGATTTTAGAATTTCGAATAAACCTTTTTTAAATTTAAATTTTTTGTTTTTTTTTTTTAAATTTATACTTGATTTAACACTTCTAGAAGTTTATGCGAGTTCTATATATTTTTCCGCAATTAAATTTTTAAATTTAAGTCGTAACGCTTCAATATTAAAAACCATTTATTATAATATTTACGTACAAGAAAATTCTTTATAAAAATTGTAAAAACAATATTAATTTAAAATTTACAAAAGAAATCTTATATGTCGTTCGACAATTTTAAATTCTTAAATTTGTGCATATCAAAAACAAGAGCTTTAAGAACTTATATATAAGTTCTTTTTGTAAATTGCGATTATATAAAGATCGTTTCTTAATATAAAGTGCTTATATATTTTTGTGTTTATATAGTCTTAATACTTAAATTTAATATTAATTTTTGTTTGTATTTTTATACAAGTAAGCAATATTTTCGATTTAATATAACAAATACACGTAGCAACAAATTATAATTATAAAGTTCTTTTTTTGACGCATTTAAATCGCAAGAGCGCAAATACGTCGTAAAGATATTTAGAGTTAAACATGTTATCGTTTTTGTCTATTAAAACAAATAATTTTGCAATAATTTGCTTATAATATTAGTTGCTTAGATACAAATAAGCAAGCAATTATAACGTACTTAAATTTTAAGAAAGCAAATACGTTATAAATTTCAAACATTTTTAACTTTGTAATTGTGTCGCATTTTTATTGTATATAATACAAGAATTTTTGACTTCTTGCTTGCGTAACGTATACGTATGTTATTTTTTTCTAGCTTTTTTAAATTTATACGCACAATGCTTCGAGACTTTCTTGCGATATTTTAAAATACGTCTTTCGTAATTGTAATATAACGAGCATTGTAACGACAATCGACGCGTACAAGAAATAAATAATAATAGTTATAAATAGTCTTGCGTATTTTTAATTACACGTATTTCATTATACGTAAAAGCTCAAGATAATAGTAATAATAATAATAATTGATGTTGTTGTTGTCTTTGCGATTGAAAGAATCAATTTGTTATAACGATTGTATCGAACGTTTGCGAACGTCTTGTTTATCGATGCTAAGAACATTTGATTTTGTTAACTAACGTAGTATTAATAGATTCGTAGCTAGCATTACGTACAAATAGTTCTCTCGCTAGTCTTAAATTTATATTAAGACTATATTAAATATATACTAGCGTCTAAGAAGCGCAAAAAAAACTTACTAATAGAAATATATTCAAGATTTTTAAAACTACAAAAAGTTTATACTTTATATATATTTGATATATATTTAGTTAATAGATAAAAATAAATATAAAGTTAAAAGATTTAGTACAAAAGTCTTCTTTAGTAAATTAAATTGTATCTAATATATATTAAGCTTATATTATAATATATTTAAATAATAATTATAACAAAGTTTTTAACTTCTAAAAGAGTAATTTTGTTATAATAGAATTATATTTTATTTATATTAAATATATGCGTAATTGCAAGAAATATAAATTTTAATGCAAAATCTTATAAGTTCTTGATTACTTTATATATACTAAATCTATATTAAATTTATATACAATATTTAATAATAGCAAATTAATTTTGCTTTTCAATAAATATAATTGCTTTTTTACAATATTAATTATATATTAAGTTTATATATAACTAATATAAATATCATATTAACTATCAATAGATTTACAAAAAAGAAACTAAAGAATAAAAATATTTTCATTGCTTATATTATATATATACTAAGTCGAAGTTAACATAAATTTAAAATAAAAAACTTATAAATTTAATAAACTAAATACTAGACTAAATATAGATTATACTAATACTAAATATAACAATTAACAATATATTTCGATATTTGCAATACACAATATATACTATATATACTATCGAATTTTCTTTATTTAATTTTACTTTAATAAAGTAGATTAATATATATTATATACTTAAGTTGTGTATATTTGTTGCAATAGCTACTCTCAAATAAAAATAAAATAATTATTAAAAATAATTATACTTTTGTGCAAGTTTAGCATATATTATATTTAAGCTACTTATATGTTTTATTGTAAAACAATATTGTTACTATTAGAAAAAATCTTTTATATTTAAACTTTATTTGTGCTCTTTTTATATTTAGTTTCTTTATAAAAAAAAATCTTAAATATTGTAAATCTTTTTATTATAATAATACAACACTTCTTGAAAAATATTGAATATATAATTAGTATAAATTTCGTGTATATAGTTTTTTTGTTGATTAATTCTTTTTAATTATTAAGCTTTCAATTTATTAAAATATTCTCTAATAAATAAATTTGTTCTATAAAGTCTATATAACTTGCGTTTAAATATATCTTGTAACTGTTTGTTTAAAAGTTCCAATAAACTAATATTATTTAATATTTTATATAACTTATAGAATTAGAAAATAATTATATAAAAGTTTTCGAGAAAAAAATACTAAATTTATACTAATCTCATTATCGCTATTATCTAAAATTACTAATAATATAAGAGCTTTTGCTTGTATTAGATTTAAATTAAAATTAGATTAAGAATTTATATTATAATCTTGTTTCTTGCGTTGTTTATATTATACTTGTATCTAATTTTTAACTTAATTTTTCAAAAATAATGCTATATAGGTTTTACAATATTTAAGTTTAATATAAATATTATTAATATTTAATATATACTAAGTAGATCTTAAATATTTTGCAAATACAAAAATAAATATAGTTTTTTTACTAGATACAGATTTGAAAATAAAATTAAATACAAGTCTAACTAGTAATCTATATCTATAAATTTCAAATATATTAATTGATTTTCGTTTAAATATTATTTAGTATTTATTTTTGCTAGATAAAGTTGTTCTATCGAATTTTATCTTATAATATAATATTAAAATTTATATTAAATTTAAACTTAATATCTACTAAGTTAAGATTTAACTTTTATTTTTTGTATAATATTATTGCATAAAAGAAGATTCGAAACTCTAGTTCAATATATATTAAGTTAGTATACAATATATATTTTCTCTAAATAGAATTGTATTTATATAATAATATAATACAAGAATTAATTTAAAGTTTCGATTTTATATATATTAAATTAATACTTGATATCGATCTTTGTTCGAATAAATAATTTTTAAATTGCAATTCAAAAATATATAAAAGTTTTTAATATTAGATTTCGAATTTATATTTATATTATATTTATATTTAGAGCTAAATATATTTAAAAAAAGTATATTGTAAAAAAAATTAAATTGTAAAAAAAAAAATTGTTTTAATAATAACAATACGCTTTCTAGTAATAAACAAGCTAAAGACGTTTACTTTTTGTTCTAGTAAGATAATGTTAGAATAATTAAGATAGGTCTTTTTGAAACTAAGCGTAATGTTTAGCACAACTAATTTATCGAATAGCTAAGTAAGATAAACTAAATATATATCGAACAATTAGAAGAAGACAACAATATTGTCAATATAAACACAACAAAAGTCTCTAAATTGACGAAGTTCTTTGTCTATTATTTGTTGAACGTAAATAGACAAATTTTTGAATTTTATAATAATAATATTAATAGACTAATTGTTATCGGATTTGAGTTAAGTACTCAATTCAAATCTTGACGATTTGTATTAACTCGACTCGAAAGTCTTAACACTTTGATTCCTAAAATTAAAATTAACAATTTAAGTCGATTTCTATACTTAAAATCGAAACTCGACTTAAAAAATCGACTCGAATTGTTAAGACTTAGTATTAGTATAAAGAAATACTAAAATAAATAGTAGAAAACTATATTTTATTCTATAATCTTTTATTCTAGAATTTTTTTTTTGGCATTATAATAATGCAAGCAACAACTAGTCTAAGCAAGCTATTTTGAGATAATATAAGCAAGCGTAGCTTTTGTGTCGAAGCATACTACTTAACACTTTAACGAAAAATTCAAAATTATAATAACATATATTCAAAAATAGAAAATTTTAGCATAATAACGTTTTTTCGATTTCTTAGCAATTCGATTTAATTTCTAATATTGAAATCGAAAATCGAGTCGAATCGAGTTAAGTCAATTTCAAAATAATAGAAATTAAATCGAGTTTCGAGTTAATTTCTAATATTGAAATTGACAAGTTAAGTTGATTTCTAAATAGATTGACTATCGATTCGATTTTCGGTTCCAACTTCTAGAATCGACCCGAATTAACAATCTAATTTTAGAAATCGAAATAAAAATTGATTCGATTTTAACTATTTTAAAATTGAATCGAATCGAATCGAGTTAATTTTCGATTTTAAAAATTAAAATCAAATCAAATTGTCAAGAAATCAAAAATTACGTTACTATATCAAGAATTACTATTTTTAGACTTATGTTATTATAGTTTTAAAATTTTAACTAGTGTATAGTTTAATATACTTCGAGATTATAATTAAATTTGTTTATATTGTTATATAATAATCTATTCAAACTAATTGTTGCTTGCATTGTTATTTTGCATTACTCTTTTATTCTAGAGAGATTCTCTTAATATTCTCGAGTTTACAACTATACTTTATTTTATAATAATTTGTCTAATTTGATTGTTACTTGCATTACTATTTTGCATTACTTTTTTATTTCGAAGAGATTCTTTATATACTATTTAAAGACATTGTTTTTATTACTTTTGTTTGCAATATATCTAATTCTTTAAGAGCTTTAAATCAATTACTTTCTTTAATCGAAAACAATTCTCGCAAATCTATTTTGCGCAATTTGCTATTTAGTAACTTATGTTCTAATCAATTTGCAAGTCAATTCGATTAAAATTTTCTTAATTTTATCTTCGACAATAGAAAAAAAATTCTTTACAAAGTATTTAACAAAATTAGAGACAATTTTTTATTGTTTATATTGAGAGAGATAGACAAATATATTAAGTAAAGTTCAAATACTAATATTTAATTTCAAGAATAGTAGTTACAAATTACAATTAATAGAAGTATTTTGAACAAAACTCGATTAAGACTTGTCAATTTATATTGAACAAAAAAAATTGATATAGAAGTATAGTTTAAACTTTAAAACAAATTTGTTTAAGTAACTTCGATTATAGAGAATTTTTCTAAGATTATTTGCAAAAATTGTTACAAGCTTTTAAATTATTCTATTGTTTATAATTATTTAAGCACAACAAATATAAAAAAAAAATCAATTTATTTTGTATTTAAAACAAAAAAGATCTAGATTGCAAATCGCAATTAATCTAATCTTTAATTGCGTAAATTATGATTAATAATGCAAATAAATAATGCAAAACTAATATATTATTAGAGGAAAAATTATATTAATTTGTTGTTCTTCTTTGTTTAAAAAAATTAAAAAAATTAACTATGCAAAAATTTTGTTAATTTAAATATATTTTTCTAAATTATCGATAATTCTTACTTTCGAAAGCTATTAGAAATGCTTCAATTAAAGCTAGTACTTTTGTATTGCACAAAATTATCGAAGATAGTTCTCTCAAACTTTAATCAAATTTATAAAAAAATTAAAGTAGATTTTAAAGATACTTAGTATATCTCTATTGCTTTAAATATATAATCTAGTTTTTAAAGAGTTCTTTACTTAGAAGTATTAATATACTAAGTTAACATTGCATTTTAATTTCGCAAATATTTTATTAAATTTACTTCTTTTAATATTAAGTATATAGATTGTTAATTAATATTAGAGCTTATAAAGATCTTGAAGTTTTTTAAAATTAAAGACAAACTTTTTAATATTATTACTAATAATACAGACAATAATAATATTTTAAAAGACAAACTCGAAAAAGCTCTAAATTAATAAGAACTTTAATAAAATAAATAGCAAAACTTTATTTCTTGTTTAACTTGTATTATTAATCTAGTAGCTTAAGATTTTATTACAACTTTAGAATTAAAAACAATAACTAACAATATTGTTATACAATTAAAAAATATACAAGTGTAGAATATTGCAAGAAGTACAAACTTATCTATAATAATTAAAAAGATATTTACTTTTGTAACAATGCAAAAAAAAAATTTGCTAAATTTTATTTAGATTTGCGCTCTTATAATTGCTATTAATAACTTAACTTAATATTTGCTTTGCTTTAAAGTCTTTTAGAAATTAAAAAAAAAATACAAAAACTAGTACAAGATATTTGTATTTGTTAAAACTCTATTTATTTAATACTTTGTTATATATATTAATTACGCAATTTTATTAATCTTTAAATAGAGAAATACTTTTAAGATTAAAAAATACAACAAATTAGACTAAACAAAAGCAAATAATAATTAATTTTACTTATTAACAATATATTAAATCTTTTTTACAAATATCTTCTTACAGTTTTGAGAACAACTAATATAAATATTTATTTAACGTTTCGAATATTCGATGCAATATTTAATTATCTCGAATATCTAGAGAAAACAATTCAAATTAATATTTGTTTTTTAATAAAAATAGTAACAAGAGCTTGCAATAAAATTTGAACAAAGCTTGCAAAATATTATTCAAAAATAAAAAAATCTAATAGCATATTATACAATCTTGTTAATATTTTAAATTCTACGCAAAAATTAAGTCTTTACAAGATATAAAATAAGAAAAATAATAATAATATTGTTAATTACAAGACAAAATACAAGATCGAATTTAAAATCTATTTTAATATTATTATAATTTAATTGCTAGTTTAAGAGCAAAAACACAAAAAACAAATTTTGTTAAAAAAATAATACAATATAATAATATACATAATTTTTTGCTAATATTTTTGTAACTTGTTGCGATTGTAACAAGATTTTTATTTTAATAATTTTAATACTTTTGTTCGACTTAAAATAAAAATAATCGATATTTTCGAACTAACATTATAAAGAATAAATATTTAACTTAAGAATATCAAAGAGACGATACTTTAAACTTTTCTAAGCTAACGCAAATAACTTAAGATGTACTTTTATATTTAGTATTATTAATAAATATTAAACAAACTTTTAGTCTTGCTTAAAGAACATATTAATAGAATTGATCTTAAATAAGTTTGCAAATAGTTAAGCGAATTATAATAATTAAGTACTATAATTGTGTTATAAATTTAGACTTAAAGAAAATTGTTATCGAATTTTAAAATATATATTGCAAAGAAAAGAGTAATAATTAAACAATAAATAGAGAAGAGAATTTTTTTCAAATAAAATCTGAGATTATTCTAAATTAAATTTATTAATAGACGTGTTATACTATTAAAGATATTGCATCTATAACTACAATATAAATAAACAAGTCTTATTAATAATAATATAAAAACATAATATATTTAATAACTTCGATTGCTAGAAGAAAATTATTAATAATTAAATTTTAAAGATTCGACTTACAATTAATACAAAGAACATATTACAATTATTCGAGAAAAAAATATAGAATTATTTTAGAATTTTTATTACTAAAAAAGATCGAATCGCTCTATTAAATACTTAATAAATTAACAATTTTTTAGCTAAATTATTATATATTTAATATAAATTGTCGTAAGATTCGAGTTTATATAGAGTAAAATATTAATTAAATTTTGTAGTTACAATAGTAATACAACAAGATAATATATTTATTAGAGAAGAAAATGCATAAAAATGCTTTTGCAGTTTCTTAAAATATATTTAAGATTAAATTCTAAATACAATATTTATTTTTTTAACAATTGTAATTCTAAATCTTGTTGTATAATATTTCGCAAATTAGACGTTAAAATAAACGTTTAAAAATAAGAAAATCGATCGACTTTTAATATTTTTTAATCTTTCGAAGTTCGACAATTTTAGACTTTTATTTTTGCTCTCTTTATTGCAAAATATTAGTATATTAGTTAAAAATATATTATCTATTTGCATTATCTTGTCTATATTAGTACTACAAATACTCTTTTCTTTAATATTTTTATCTTTAATACTTTTGTCTTAACTAGCGAGAGAACTATCTATACGTAATGTTGATTACGAATCTATTAATATTACAATAGTCAATAGAGTCAAATGTTCTTAACATCGACAAGCAAGATATTCGCAAACGTTCGATGCAATTGTTACGACAAATTGACTCTTTCAATTGCGAAAATAATAACAACATTAATAATTATTATTATTATTACTATCTTGAGCTTTTACGTATAATAAGATACGTATAATTAAGAACACGCAAGACTATTTATAACTATTATTATTTATTTCTTGTACGCGTCGATTGTCGTTACAATGTTTGTTACATTACAATTACAAAAAACGTGTTTTAAAATATCGCAAAAAAGTTTCGAAATATTGTGCGTATAAATTTAGAAAAGCTAAAAAAGAATTATATATGCGTACATTAGGCAAACAAGAAATTAAGAATTCTTGTATTATATACAATAAAAACGCGACACAATTATAAAATTAAAAATGTTTGAAATTTATAACGTATTTGCTTTCTTAAAATTTAAGTGCGTTATAATTGCTTGCTTATTTGTGTCTAAGTAACTAATATTATAAGCAAATTATTGCGAAATTGTTTATCTTAATAAACAAGAGCAATAACATATTTGACTCTAAATATTTTTACAATGTGTTTGCGCTTTTGCAATTCAAATGCGTTAAAAAAAGAACTTTATAATTGTAGTTTATTATTACGTATATTTGCTATATTAAATCGAAAACATTGCTTGCTTATATAAAGATATAAACAAAAATTAATATTAAGTTTAAATATTAAGATTATACGAATACAAAAATATATAAATACTTTATATTAAGAAACAATTTTTATATAATCGCAATTTACAAAGAGAACTTATACGTAAATTCTTAAAGCTCTCGTTCTTAATATGTACGAATTTAAGAATTTAAGATTGTCGAACAATATATAAAATTTCTTTTGTAAATTAAAAATCAATATTGTTTTTACAATTCTTATAAAGAATTTTCTTGTACATAAATATTATAATAAACAATTTTTAATATTGAAGCGTTGCGACTTGAATTTGAAAATTTGATTACGCAAAAAATATATAGAACTCGCATAGATTCTTAGAGATGTTAAATCGAATATAAATTAAAAAAAAAATTGTCTTTACTATTGTTTATTTTGCTTTGTTTAGATTAATTACAAAAAATTATTCTATTGCAAGAGAGTTTTGAAGCAAATTTTCGAACTAGCAAATTAAGCTTGTTAGTTATAAACAAAACGTATTATATTATTTGTATATATTACTTGTTTGCTTTGTGCAAGCTATTAAAGATAATAATATTAATTAAAATAATCTAATGTGTATATAAAAAGTTATAAAGAAAAACGCAATAATTTTCAAAACTTTTATCGATAAAAATGCGTCGAAAATCGTATTAAAAATTGCGTAAAAACAAAAGCTTAAATTAACAATTAATAACAAGATTACGTAAAATAAACAATAAAGAAGTTAACATAGATAAACTTATATTACTTATCAATAAAATCAAATAAATATTAATATAAAAAAATTATAATTGTATTAAGTAAAAAATTCAAAGTAAGTAAAAGTAAAAGTAAAAGATAATTCTAATTCTAATATATATAATTCTTATTATAATTTATAAAATTATCTCTTAATATTCTATCTATAATTTTATTAATCTTTAAAATTCCTTTATATTCTAAATCTTATAGTATTCTACTAAATATTAAGATATATTTATAATCTAGTATACAATTGCATTATCTATATACATTACTAGTAAACTAAGCTAAGAAATTGCACAAACAATAAAATTACTATCAATTAATTTAAAAAGCATTGCAAGTCGCAATTACGCGCAAGAGTAAAATAATAATAAAAAGAAATTGTATCGAAAACAAAGCAACAATTGCATAATTATCTCGATTTGTGTTAAGAAGTTGCGTAAAACATTTATTTAAATAGAAGTCTCTTAGTTAAATTGTAAAGTTATAAAGAATAAAAATTAAATTAAAATTAACAAGTATCAAATTAATTGAGATATTTATAGTAATTTATTTAAGTAATACAATAAAATATACAATATTAACAACTTAATAGCACAATACTTTAAAAATTAGCTTAGATAAAAAGTAGAGAAAAAGTTTGCAATTAAGAAGACAAAGCAATTTAGAATTATTTAAAAAGCGCAAGCAATATATGAGAATATAGATACAATAATAACGTGTTTTTCTTAAAATATATATATTATCTAAATATATTATCTGTTTTCTATACTTAAGTTAATTAATATTGTAGTTAAGTATTAATAATAAGTTTAATATTAATAAAAATTTCTCGAAATTTATAAAATTAATTGTAGAGACTATTTAATAACAAGTTATTTACTATAATAATTTAAGTAACTTGAAGAGAGCTAATAATATTAATTCTTTCAATTTGTATAGTAGCTTTGTTAAGGAATTTGCGTTATTAAAAAACGCAAAAGAGAGAAAAATTTCTAATTCTATCAATATTAAGATAGAGAATTCTAACAATATTGTTAAAAAGAAGAATAATAATTAAGAAATTCGATATACAATTTGAGAAGATACTAAAACATTGAGTTATAATTACTATAAAATTACTAATATTAATAATAATAGCAAAGAGAAGAATACAAACAATAAAAACTAAAATTGCGACAACAAAAATAATAACAAAATCGAAAACAACCTGAATTAGATTGTTCAAAATAATAGTATAGCAAACAAAATTATTAAAATCTCGAATTAATTATATACTTAGTTTAAAGAGTTTACTATTACAAATTAACATTATAATATATTATTATATTGCATTATTATATTGCATTATTATATTGCATTATTATATTATATTACTATATTGTATTATTAAATCTAAAATATACAACTAAGATTTTAAATAAATTAATTATAATTTATAATAGAACTAATATCTTAATAATTCGAATTAATTTTTCGAGTAATATATTTAACTTTTTGAGAATTATACTATTGTTTTAGAGTTATTAGTTCTCTATATATTTCTAAATAAAGTATACTTAAATTTCAAAGTCTCGATAACTTAGTAATAGAGTATTTTGATTTTCAATAATAGTAATACAATATTTATAATAACATTACTAAGAGCATTATTGTACTTTTATTAATTTTATTGTAGATATTGTATTATTGTTATCGCAAATTAAAAAATTAAAAGTTTAAATTCTTTTCGAAATATAATAATTTTTTTTTTATAATTTTTGATAAGATTATGCAAAACAAGATTGTCGAACTCTTTAATTAGAAAAGTTAAATTAATAATTTAACTCTAGCTATTTAGATAGTTCGAATGCATTATTATAATATATTATTAGATAATCTTATATCGAAAGATTATAGAATAAAATGTAATTTTCTATTATTTATTTTAGAATTTCTTTATACTAATACTAAGTTTTAGAAATTCAATTCGATTTTTCAATTCAATTTTCAATTTCAAGTTTGAAATTAAATCGAATTGTTAATTTTAATTTTAGAAATCAAATTGTTAAGACTTTCGATTTAATTCGAATCGAATTGTCAAAATTCGATTCGATTTCTTAAATCGAAATTGGTTTCTCGAATTAATATAATTAGTTTTTTTCTAAAGTTAAAAGTAATTCTCGGTTTAACAATTAATCTAGATATTAAGTTGTTCTTTACTTTAATAAATAATAAAGAAGAACTTATATTTATCTTTAAACGCAATCAAGAATTGCAAGAGGAAAGTTAACTTATTTATTAAGTTTATATACTTACAATTACAAATTTGAGCTATAATATTTGTCTAAATAGATATTGAATATCTATTTGTAATAGCTAGTCTATTTAGTTCGCGAATATTAGTTACTACTTGATATTTTCGAATTTTGTTTAACAAGATTTGTCAAATTACAAAGACAAAAAATTCGAACAACAAAAACTTAATTAATTATATTCTCTTGTTTTAAATATACAATTTCTCAAACTTTTTATCAACTATTTCGCGATTGGGTTCTTCTAAAAGATAAATCTTGTATTTTATCTTTAACATTAATATAGAATTTTAGTCGCTATTTGATAAGATTAACATTTAATCTTTCTTAACAAAATTAATAATTTTGTTAGTATTCTTTTACAAGATATGCAATTGTTTGACAAGATAATAAAGCGCAATAATTCTGTCTAAACTATCGTAAATATGAATATTATTAATTAGATTTGTCTAATAGTTATTATTGAGTATATTGATCTTAATATCTTCTTTAGTTGCTTAACTCTTTTTGTTAGAGCTAATCTAATAATAGTTTTGCTTCTTAAACTTTAATAGATATTTCAATATTGCGTATTCCAAGATGCGAAAAGATACAAAACAATTGTTGTAAATATATACAAAAGATATTCTTTTGTTTGCAATATAAAAGTAAGCGTCGAGCAAAATCGATTTAAAGAGATAGTTTTTATTAAACAAAATCTTGTCTTGTATTATTATTGAAACTTTGAGAACAAAACAAGTAACAATTACAAGACTTCTTTCTAGACTAATTGTTCGATTCGATTTTTCCCCAAATCTAGGAATCGAATTGATTTTCTAATTGCATTAGATTATAATATAGTCTAATATAATTAGTATATGCATAATATTTGCATCGGGAATCAAATTTGCATAAAATTCGATTTCCGACAATTAGTCTACTTCTTTCGATCTTAATAACTTGTTTTATTTAAATATTGTTTTTTGACTTTATCTTCAATTTTGTCTCTAGACTTTGACAACTCTTAATAATTAGTTTTTGCTTATTTGCGTCAACAATTATATGTTCGAAATTAATAACATTTAATTTAAATAGTAGCTTTGTTTTTAGATTTTTTACGATATAAACTTTTTAACAAAAGTAAACAACAATTATCTTGTCGTCTATTTTGTCTTAAAGATATATTGAGAGTCGAAAATAATTGTTGATTAAATATTTGTCGTTCTTAATATTGTATATAAATATAATAGCGCTAGATTATCTTATAAGATAGTTTAGTCTTAAATTACTAAAAAGTTATTGTTAATTAATAATATAATGCACTTGTTGTTAACGCAAACAATATACAAGATATCTTCTTATAAGAATGCTATTTAATATATTATATAATATTAATATCTAAAAGCTAGTTTATCTTAACGCAATAATAGAACGTCTAACTTGATTAACTCTAAGCTTGTAAAATCTATTTTAATAGAGACAAAATTAACATAAAATGTCTTAGTAAATTTTTAATAATATATCTCGTTATATTTATCTTTAATACATTAAAGAAGCTTGTTTTTTAATAGAAAGATTAAGATACACTTTTTGTACTTAAAGAATCAAGAAAAAGATATTAATATTAACTTAATATGTATTGCATTTATCTAGTAAATTACTTTCTATAATAAGTCGATTATATAAATAATTATCAATATTTTCTTCTTAATATAGTATATTTCTTTCGATTAATTGTTAGCGATATAATATATTGTTATATTTGTACAAGAATTGCTATACTAATTTGTAAGATCTTCGAAAAACATAAAGTAATAAACAAATTCTATATATTTTGCAAAATTTGCATAGTATATTATTACAACAAAAATTTAGTAGATTGCTATTTGCTTGTAGTTGTTCTAGTAGTTATTGCAATAATTTTTGCAATACTTATCTTAATACTTGTCTTAATCTTGTTGTGCATTGTTTTATTTATCTTTTGTTTTTTTGTTTTAATAGTAAGAATTTTTGCTTTAATTATTTGCAAAAGAGTTTGTTGTTATTGTAATTGCAAGTCTTGCAAAAGACTTTAATATTTAAAATTATATCGACATCTATTGTATTAATTGACGAAATTACTTGTTAAAATCTTGTAGATTCTATATAAAGTATTTGGAATATTTGTAGTCTACAAATTGTTATTAAGAGAAATACGTATAGTCGAATTGCTAGTAGAAGAATATGCCCAAGAGATAAATTAAGCAAGATATATATAATATAGATTAACGAATAATTTGTTCTTCTAGTTGTCTATTTGATCGATTCGAATTTTGTTAACTAGAGCGATAAGTAAGCATTATCTTTTATATCTCGCGCTTTGTGTTAAGTTTTTTAATAAAGTTCTAAGATAATATGTAAGCAATAAGTATGTTAACAATGAAATGTAATTCTATCTTTAATTAATCTTATATTTAGATTAATTATCTTTAAATTTCTTCGATACTTATTAATTACGTATAAAATATAATATTTTGCAAATATCTTATAACCTCTTGTTTGTTTTTAGCATCTTTAATAATAAAGATTTTTAATATTAAGTTGTTAAGTATTTTACTAATTTTTATCTTAAAGCAATTCTATAATTTATTGATAAAATTTACAAAAGATAGATTTCGAAATATTTGATATTTAAAGTTGTTTATCTTTTTAAAATATTATATTATATCAAAGTTACAAAAGCAAAGAGAGAGATTGTCTCAAACAACACTTTTGTTAATAACGTATATATAATTATTTATACGCTCAACAAAGATAAAGACTTCTTTGTATATTGTTTTCTTATTAACAAAAATAAAATTGTCTAACTTATAGTTGTTTGAAGCGTTTAAATAAAAGAAGTCTAAATTAGACGCCTTAAATTAACTAGAAAATATATTTGTATTTTTTGTAAAAATTAATTAAAGTATCTAGAAGCGCAACAACAATTAATTAACTTATTTTAAGACAAGTATTATAGTTGTTCTATAAAAGAACGTTAGTCTTTTTTATACAATACAGCTTGCAATTAATTTAGATTAAAGATTTTAAAAAATAAAGTTTGTTCAAAATTTGCAAACTTAAATTGCAAGATCGAAGTTTATTTAAAGATTGTAGAATTAAGTTGCGAAAACAAAGTTTGTTTAAAAGCTACTAGATTAACTTAAGTATTAAAAGATTGTTAAACAAGCTTTTGCTACTATTGCGAGTCTATATTATTAAACATAGTTGTACTCGACTAGATTAACAAAAAGTAAATAGATTAAACATTTAATTGTAAGACATTAGATTCGACATCTTGTTATTAATTATACTAAACATATTGCTTAATATCAAATAAATTAAATAGCTATAAATTGTACAATTGCGCAATAAGACTAAATTAATCAAATTGTTGTTAATTACTTTGCAAAAAATTGTTAGAACATAAGTTTATTATCTTGAATCTATCATTTATCTCAAAACTTGTCTAATCAATTCTAGATTAATAACAACAATTTATATTATTTTTCTTAAGAGAGAAAGCTTGCTTTCGACAATATAGATTGTTAACGTTTACTAATATGTCTTTGCGCAATTTATTGTTGTTTAATTTGTTAATCTTGTTGTTTCTTAGTTTGTCGAAAGAGTTAGTTATTAATTATTTAATTAAGAATGCAAATAAGATAAAAGATACAAGTAAAAAGACAAGACTTAAGATGCTTAAAGACGCAAATCTATTTTATTGAACAACAAAAACTTTGTTAAGATACTCTGAAATAGCAATTAAATTAAAAGATTCTAGATTTAGAATATTAATAAAGTAGATATTTAAATTCTTTTGTTTAGATTGATTGTTTTGATATTTAGATAATTGTCTTGTTAATAATTCTAATAATATCTTCGAGATAGTATTATTTAATGTAGAAGACAATAATGTCTTTGAAGTAACGATGTTAACTATAGCAAATTGTAATGTCTTTAAAATCTAATAATTAAGAACAATAAACAATAATATCTTTATTAAAGACTTGTTGTAAGCTATAATTAATAATAGTTTCTTTCTCGAAACTTTATTGTTAATTGTGTTAAATAAAGTTATCTATTGCGCTTTTTTGAACTTATTAATTGCTTGTTTGAGTAAAGTTTTGTCAATTATCTATTTAATTGATCAAATTTGCTTGTTTTTACTAGATTGAACAAACTAAGTAAAACAACAAGTTCTATCTATTGATTCGAGTAAAGAGAAACGAAACAAAAGTTTAAAGAGCTTCTTAACTTTTAGTCTAGTTAGCTTACTAATGCAAGAAATATATTGATATCTAGTAATGCAAAATTGCAAAATTTAATAAGTAAGAGCAAAAAGAGCAAGATTAGCTAGTTTGATTAAGAAAGACATCTTAATACAATTAGACAAACACTTGCAAAAGATAGATAAATATTAACTTTAATACAATAATCTAGTGTCTAGTAATTGCAAAAGATAGATAAATGTTAACTCTAATGCAATAACTCAATGCTTAATAATTGCGAAACGCAAATAAATGTTAACTCTAGTACAATAACTTATAATCTAGTAATAAATGCAAGGCTAGATAAGAGAATTAACAATTAATGTTGTTTATCTAAATTAGACGAACGATTAACTCGAATTGTACGTTGATGCTATTATTTGCTAGACAAAGAATAATAGCTAGACAAGCAAAGCAACTAGACAAGACAACTAAACAAGATAAAAAGACACGCAAGTAAACAAGACAAATATCTATAATAATTGTAAAGATTATTCTCTAAGAACTAAGTTGACAATTAAGTTATACTTGATTGTTTAAGAGTAAACGCTATCGATAGACGTCAAACGTTCTCTTGCTATTTGGCAAGAGTATTAGACACAAATGTTATAACAATTCTTTACTTTATTTAGCTCTCTATATACTTGTATAGAATATTCTTTAATTTTTTTGCAATATTTTGTAATTTTAGTTAATAAATTCGCATTTGTAGATTTTAAAAATTTGTTTCTACTTTAATCTAAAAAAAAAATTTTGTTGATTTTTATTTCTATATTATATTGTAATATAAAAGAGCTAAAAGTATATATTCTTATTATATAATTCTTTATTAATATTGCTAATTTAATTGTATATTTATTGCATTTTTATTATAATTGCAAATTTATTAAAAACAGATTTGTTTCTATTTTTATAATAATGATTAATAATATTCTAAAAGTTTTTAAAATCTTTTTTAAAGCTATAAATTGCAATTGCTAAAATTTAGAAATATTATTTGTTTAATTATTTTATTATGTTTTTATTTTGTAGTTGCTTACTAATATAATATATATTAAATAAAGTTGTTTAATAGTATTTAGAGAATCAGTAGAAAGATTAAAAAATGCTAGAAGTTTGCGAAAATCGATATTATACTATTTTATTATACGAGAAGAGACAAGAGAGAAGATCTTACTAGCAATAACGCTTACGATTTATCTCGATTATTAAGATCAAATAAATATAATCGACGCAACGCTAGCAAGTAATTAAGACGCATTTAATGTGTCTCAACGCAATTTATTACAAATCGCGACAAAGATTATCGCGAAAATAATAAAGATCAAGAAGCTCTATAAATCTAAAAAAAAACTCGTTTAAAATAATTTCGATAACGATATTAATTAAGTAATGCATTTTTGTCACAAAACTTACGCGCAAATTTAACGAATTCTTCGCGAAAAATAAACAAATCAATATAATTTTTATGTTAAAAAAATTAAAAAAGACAACAAATTAATTAAAAAAAGTAAAAAGAATTAAGAAAAGCACACAAAATGCAAATACATAAGCAAGCATAGTACAAAGCTCGTTATTAGTTGCACAAACGACAATTAAAATAAACGTCAAATAAACACTCTTAAAGCGACGATTAATTAAAAAGATAAAATTAATAACGTAAATTAAAAAAAAGAAAGAGACAAAAAAAAGTACATAAGATAAGCGCAATAAAAATAATTGCATTAACGTGCGATTTAAATATTGTTAACACACTAAGTGCGCAAAAAGACATACAAAAAATAAGACGCTTTAAGAGAATAATAGTTTTCAAAGTTAATAACAAATATAACAAAAAGATTCTAAAATTAAGTAATTTCTAAGTTAACAACGTATTTATTGCGACAATTTTGCGTCGTAAATGCGCAAAAATAATAATATATAACATTAAAATAAAAAATATATTTAAGAACATAAAGAAGAAAAGGACAAAAACAATAAAAAAATTATGCAAAATTATATATTAAGAATTGAAAATTAATAAAATAACTTAACTTACAAGAAAGAGCGACAAGAAAAAATACATCTTTATTGTAATATAAGTAAATTGCGCGAAGACGACAAACAAGTTGATTTCAATTAACGTAATTTATAAGTTAAATATTAAGATAACAAAATACTATAATACAAGTTATAAAATAAAGTAATATATAAAATATTAAGAGTATAATTACTTAATATACGAATGCAAGAACGAACAACAATGCGCTTATTATGTGCGAGATTATTGCTTCAATTAATGTTTGCATTAATTAAATTTATCAAAATAAAAATACAACATTTGCAAAAATGTTTACAAAGTATTCGATTTTAAGTACTTTAAAAGATAGAGCAAAAAACTAAAAATAAAAGAGACAATAAAGACAAAGTTACTATATTACGTCGTCAAGACGACGAAAGCGAAGAAAACGACAATTATCTTAATAACTTTTAAGAGCGCAATAACGTTCAATTAAATGTTAAAGAAGAAAACAAAACGCAAGACGAAAATAATTAATCGTTCGACACAAACAAGTTGTATGCAAAACATTCTTATAACAACAAAAAAAACGTAATTTAATAATCAATTAAGAAAAGATGCTCTAACAAATTGTTAAATAATTAATTTATTTTAATAAAACAAAATAATAATAAAATAATAATAATATCGTTATAAAACATGTCTTTCACGCAAGAGATGCAAAATTTAATAAATATCGATATCAAGAATTACACAAAGCAATTTTAATAAAAACATAAAACGAGCTCAAAATATTATAATATAACGTTTACAAATTAAGAAGTAAAATAATAATCGCATTGCTTTAGAAGAATAAAATATAAAATTACAACATATTAATAATACAAAAGTTGTAATAACATTACGCTAAGACGAAAATATACAACTTAAAACGCGCAAACTTTACGTTTGTAAATAATAATAAAAAAACATATTTCTATATTAACAAACATATTAATAGCAATAACTAACACAATACATAACATTTTAAAGATGTAAAAACAATAACATTATATTTATATTTTGACAATAACAATACAAAACACAATTTTGTTAACGTTTATAATATTTACAACTTGTTCTTAAATAATTATAATAAAATAATTAATAAAAACAATCTCTTAACAATAAAGCTAACTTTGCGCATACAAGATAAAAGTGTTATTGTAAAAGATTTTAATTTGCATTATTTCTCTTAAGCGAGTTCTTTCTATTTTAAACAACACTTGTTTTTGAAGAATTTATTAAATATAATGCGCGCGATCGACGCAATGCTAACTCTTTTTTAAGAAACTATAATAAGAAATTATTAAGACGCTTAAATTACGATCGACTTATTGTTTGTTACAAAGAAAATAGCAAATTAATTAATATATTGCGATATAAACAAGAAGATAGAAAACTTATTCAATTATCTTTTAATAAGAACGATGTTAAATCTTGGAATACAAAAGAAGTTTTAACGTTGTCTTAAATAAAATTGAAAAGCTATAAATTTAAAAAAGTTCGACGACATATTAAGAAATCTATTATTTAAATTAATATTAAACAATCTAATAAAAAGAGACGACATCAATAAGTACATAACAAAGTTGTTTAATGCTTTAAAAAAAACTGTTAAAGACTTTATCTTATAAGTAAGATTATACGAGAAAATCAAATTTAAATAAACAACAAAATACATAAAGATAATTAAAGAAACTAGAAAATTACGTCGACAATATTGTATTTCTAGCAAATAAATAATATACATTTAAATATGCGACAAGAAGAGCAAGATTTTAAAGAGACACAAACGAAACAAGTTTCGCAAACAAATAAAAACTTTGAAAAATATTATTAAGAATTTTTTCGAAATAACAAATTAAGTTAAAAATACGACGACAAGAACGTTAATTAAGTTTGTTATATTATTATTACAAATTAATACAAATATTGCGACGACAACAAAGAACAAAATTAAAATAATATGTTATTTTTATTTTTATTTTTAGTTTACGATTTTAGTAAACGATTTAAACAAATTCTTTTACTCGACTTTTATAGAAGACGATAAGACGATATTAAAGCGCAAAGTAATAAAAACAATGCACAAAACAACTTTTAACAAAACACTAGAAATTAACAATGTAATTAATCGTACGTTACGACAATTAATTTGCGTTGTTTTATCTTAAGTAAAATTTCTATTTAATAAATGTATTAAAAAAGAGATACAATTTTTTTTTTAAAAAAACAATTACAATAATGTTGCGCAAATCAAGAAAAAAGAACTATTTTAAATTGTTATTCTTTAAACTTATCGCGTTATTAAATATATTAGATAAGATATTAAAGTCAATAATATTAAAGCGTCTTTGCTACATCGTAAAGACGCACAATATTCTATTAAACACACAAATAAAAGTTAAAAAATAATGCTTAATCAATATGACGTTGCAATTAATTACGAAAAATATTTATACAATATAGAGCAATTAAAAGAAGAAAGTAACATTTCTACTTAATCTTAATATATTAGACGCATTTAATAATATGTCGCATATTCGATTGCTTTACAATATAAAGAAGAGACAAGTTTTTATTTGTTTGCTCAAATAATTAAAGAATTTTTTAAAGAAATATCGTTTTATTTTGATTATAAATAACTACACAATAAAGAAGCGCAATACGAACGTAAATATATCGTAAAAAATTTTTCTCTTTTTAATCTTATATTTGTTTTATAATGCGAATTTATTAAAAATGTGCGATAACATTAAATTGCGAGTTAGCTTTACAAGTTTTGTAAACAACGTTAACATATTAACATATAAAAAATCGATTAAACGTAATTGTAAAATACTAAGTTAAATATACAATAAATGCGAACGATAAATACGAAGTTACAAGTTTAAGTTCGCGAAAAAAAAGCTTAAACTAATTTATTTTTCGCAAACTTCAAAGAGATTTAATATAAGCATTAATATAACGTTCGCAAAACACAAGATAATTGTTTAATTAAATTTAAAGCTAAAATAAAGAGCTTATTTACGTTAAATAAAAATTAAGTTAATAATTAAACATAAGAGCACGTTAATAATAGAAAGTTCAATATTTAATATTTCGTTAAAGACAAATAAGCGCAAGTATATTGTTATTAAGAAGTCAATAATAGCTTACAATGTTATTGCATAATATACGTCTAAAAATATTAAAAATCTAAGAAAAGAAATTATTTCAAAATTGCGATTGATACAAGATTGCGCGCTTCGACATATTACAAGAGTTTATAAAATAACGTTTACGAAAGTCTTACAAATTAAAATTAACGTATTTTTTATTAATATATATCTTGAAAAGCTAGTATAAAAATCAATAATTATTATAAATATATAAGAGTTAAACAAAATAATAGATGCAATAATATTGCGCATACGTAACAACTTAATATTAAAAAAAAAAAAATTTAAATTTAAAATAATATCTTTGTAACTTAAGAGAAAATAAATGCGAACAAAACTCGAGTTAACAACAATATTGCGACAACAACTTTATACAATTATCTTATAAATAAAATTCTTTAAGATAATTATCGCGTGCAACAAGAAAATAATTAAGAAAAAATACAACGCAAACAAATTTAATTAATATTGAAAAACGTACTTTAACAAAAGCAATCGCAATAAAAAGATTATTATTGTTTTGATAAAAACAAACTAAAGAATTAAGAAGCAATTAAAGAACATTAAGATAACGCTTACGCATTACAGCAAACTCGAGAAACTTACAAGAGTAATCGAAAAATTAACAAAGCATTGCGAGATGTTTACTAATTTGCGAGAACAAATTTACAAAATATATTTCGACAATCAAACTTTACTAAAAATTATAAAAAAGATAAGATTAATGTTAAATTAAATACGTTTTAAAAAAACGCAAAAAACATATAATGCGATGCAACGTCGCAACGTTATATTAAAACTTTATTAAATTTTAGAATATAAAGATATAAAAGATAACGAGATTGCAAACGAAGTTACTAATAAGACGCACAAATAACGTCTATTTCTCGCAAATCAAATGTTAGACGAACTCGTTATTAGAAAGGCGCTTATTTAGAACAAAAATCGAAAGAAGTAACGATTAAAATAATTAAAAGACAAAAACGACGCAAAGTATCGCAAGCTCGCATTTAAAATTACGCATAACTACATGCAATTACATATTAATTGTTTTAAATTACATAGTGCACTTCTAGTACAATTACAAACAAGTAAAATCGACTTTAATTAATTTTTGTGCGAACAACAAATGTTCAAAATTATAACAAGAACTTGCGACTACAATTAGAGACACATAATAATTAAATACATTTTGTTAACTTGTTCTAAATAACAACAAAAAAGAACACAAATATAATAAAAGATTAACATTACGAATTTACGACAATTGCTAGACGAGATTAGATTTATTGTCGCGACAATGCGCATAATTTTAATTATCAAGTTGTTGTGTCAATTTTAGACAACGACATTGTTAACAATGTTCGAATTTTTCTTAGATTTATAGAGTTCTCGTTTAAAGAGTTTTCTTGTATTACGAATATTACAATATAGAAAGCGAAGACGCAACGTTATTATAACGACTTGTTACAAACGAAATAACAATTGCGAATTCTAGTCAATTATAATTAGACAAGTAGACGCTAATACTGTTCGTTTATTCGTGATTAATTAGATTTAAAAATCGTGAAAGTATATAGTTCTTGCATAGATTCTTAGAGATGTTAAATCAAGTATAAATTTAAAAAAAAAGTATTTAGAATTAGATTTTATTTAAGATTTATTAGTTTTAGCAAAAAATATATTGTTCTTTTTGCTATATTAATTTTTTTAATAATATGTTTCTTAGAGTTAAGTTTTTTGTTTAATTAAATATTTAATTACTTTATAAAATCTTGAAATTAATAATTGTTTTTTCCAAAGTAAAAAAAACTTTGTAGACTTTTTTCTCTTTTTAAAGAAATAAATAAAATTTACTTTAACATTGTTAAATTTAACTATATTATTACTAATTTATAAAAATTCTATTTCAACTATATATTAAAGTATTGTAATATTTTTACCAATATTGTATTCTTTTACATAAAGAAGACTCGAATGTTTTAGTTAAAAAAATATTTATTAAGAAAAGTTTAGAATTTAGCTAGAATTTAATATGTTATATAACTTTCTCGATATTAGAAATTGTTTAAAGATTGTTTTAAAAAATTATCTAGTAGATCTCTAAAGATTAAAAACTTTAATCTAGTATAACTTTTGCATTATTGTATTGATTTTGACAATCGCAAGCTCTATACAATACACTTAATAAAATCTATAAACAAAACAACTTATAGAATATTAAAATTGTAAATATATACGCAAATACAATTGCAAATTAAAGTTCTTACAATATACATAAATCTACAATAGAGAATTTCTACAATAAGTGCTATTTACAAACAATGCAATTGTCGAACGCAATATAGAAGATAGATATTTAACTTGCAATAACTTTGACAATATTGTATAAATTAATACAATTAAAATAGTCTTCTTATTCTCTTATTTAGATTTCTAAAAAGAATTACTTAGTAGTATATTATATACGTAAATAGATATGTTGTTTAAATTACAAGTTAACATTCTTCTATTTTTAGAGATTTATTAAGACACTTTTGATAAATTATCTAGTAAACTATCTATTAACTTTAAAAAATAAAAAGCTTTAATCTAGTATAACTTTTGCAATATTGTATCAAGTTTAGTAATTGCAAACTCTATAGAATGAGCTTAGTAAACTCTACAAATAAAACAAGTTATAGTATATCAAAATTGTAGATATATAGATAAGTGCAATTGCAAGTTATAATTCTTCTAGTATATTAAGTTTAATAGGACTTATTAGTTTATCTTGTACTTTCTAGTTAAGTAAACAATTTTCAATTAATACAAATATTATCTTTATTAATTGTCGATTAATTAGATTGCGCAAGTACACTCGACGCTACTAAGCAAATAAGAAATATTTTATTATATAAGAATAATATATATTGTTATAATTAGAAATAGAAATATTATTTTTTGTTTTAATTTGTAAAAATAGAAACTATATATAATTTAAAAACAATTGGCAAAAATAATATTTCTTAAAATATTTTTGTTGCAATTTTCTTTAACTTTTGTTTGTTTTTATTATATATTAGACTAATTATTTATTTTTGCAAAAACCAAATAACTTAGTTAATTATATTAATTAGTATATCGAGTTTTTTAGAATATTAATCAATTAAATAAGAATATATAATTAAAAGTTTCTTTTATATTTATAAGCAAATATAATAGTATATTATCTTTATTTTTAATTATTGATATATAGTATATTAAATTTAGAGCAGTATTTATAGCTAATTTCTAATCTATATTTTCTATTTGCTTATAATCTAGAATATCTTTGCTATATAAAGAATTTTTTATCAAATATACAATTCTTATAATAATTATCTTATTTATTATTTTGACAAAACAATTAAAAAGTGTTATAATTCTATATTCTTTAAATATTGTTCTTTTTCTATTAAATTTATACAAAATAACTTTTTTCTTCTTCTTCTAGTATTTAAAATAATATCTAGTGTTTATAATTGTTACAAATATTATATTAAATAACTCTAAGATTATTTTATAAACTTTTTGCAATATTAAAAATATTATATAATCTACTTTAAGTACTTTTTTAAAGAATAATATTGAGATAGCATTTTTTATTTTTTCTACTTTAGTATTTAACTATTTCTAAAAAAAATGTTTTTTTGCAATATCTGTATCTATAGAGATTATAGATAATTTTAAATATATTGCTTTTAAAAAAATACTTTAAATTTGATTTTAAACTCTATTATCTAGCTTTTGTTAATAGTTTTGATTAATAATAGTATCTCGATATTATATTGTTTTGTATATTTATATATTTGAAATATTTTCTTGTTAACTGTCTTGCTCAAGAATTTTATCTAAATAAATTTTCAACTCTATTTTTAATAAATATATAGTAATATAATATTATTATTTAAAATATTGTTGTTAATAACAATTTATTATATAATTAAATCTAATATTAAATCTAATCTTAATATATAATTAATATTTATAATTGTTTTAAATACAAATATTGTTAATTTAAATCTATAGTTTTTATAAATAAAATCTATTTTTGAAAAATATAAATACCTTAATCTTATATTATACTTCTTGTTACATATTTAGAGTTTTTAAATAAATATAATATTTATTGTCTCGATTGCGCTTTGTAGACACATTTTTACAATAAATCTACTTCTTGCACAATTGTATTATAAAATCCGAATTTTCTTTTGTTCTAAATCTTTGTTTAAAGTATTGCAATAAGTTTTGATATTAACTTTAGTTGTTTGCTTGCAATAAATTATTATTAATATATTGACTATTTTTTTTAGATCTCTAAACTACTTTAAACAAGCTAGCAAGACTAAGTAAAACTAAATATTCAAGAGTTATTGTCTCTTAAATCTAAATTAAATAGCACTCCGAACACAATCTAGATATAATTAAGCAACGCTTGCGCATAAGATTTTGCAAATATCTTTTAACAAAATCTTAATCTATAAAAGATAATTAGAATCTTTTTTGTCTTGTTTAACACTATTAAATTTATCTATTAAGAGATACTATTGTGCTTTTTAATTTATGTATAATATATAAATATTATCAAGACTTGTTCTTTTAGTAATTTTTGTTCAAATAAATTTGCAATTTATACAATTTTAACTTTAATATTAACGCAATTATTTAACTATCGAACGCATATAGTAGATTGCAAATAAAAGCTTTTAAAACTAAACTCAATTAAGATTGTTTTAATTTTTGTCGAAAATACAAATTCTAAGAACGCAGTTTCTATATCTTTAGATTGATTTAGTGTATTACGTAATTTAACTCTAATTCTAGGATTTCTCAAGAAGCTCAAGAAACTTAGAATGCTCTAGAAAACTTATATTAAATTAAGTAAAAAAATCAACATCGATATAAATATATATAGAACAAGCTTTTTGAGCTCGTATTGTAGAAGTCTATAAATAGATAAGAGAGATAATATCTAGATGCAATTAAGATTAGAGAAAACTTCTTTTTAAGTCTATTAAGAATTGCAACGTTGTCTAATATTAGACTAATTGCGTTGGGTCAAATTATCGAGCTCGAGCTAGATTCCTGACTTGTTAAGATTTGATTCGAGTTAGAAAATTTGACTCAAGTAATTGGATCGAATCAGAGAGTAGATATAAAGTACTTAGTCGAATTCTCGACTCGACTTGTTAAGACGTAAAATATTTAGATTATTTTTGAAAAAGTGCATTACAAACTTGATTTTTAAATTATTTTTTAAGTTTTTTAGTAATTTTGTATAGTAATGCATTAAGATAATGCATTTGTACGTTTTGTTTTTTTAAATTATTTTTAGTAAGTCAAATAATGCAAAATATTTTTGAAATAGAAAATCTTAACATTTTGACGTTATTTTCGATTGCTTGACGAATTGAATTAAGAACTTAAATTAAATTGTAATCCAAAGTCGGATTCGAGTTAAATCAAGAGATAGATATAAAGTATTCGAATTAGATTGATTGTCGATTTGATTTCGATTCCAACTTCTAAAATCAACTTGAATCGACAATTCAACTTTAGGAATCAAATCGAAAATCAATTCGATTTTAACTATTTTATAATCGAATTAAATCGAATCGAGTCGATTTTCGATTTCAAAAATTAAAATCGAATCGAATTGCCAAGAATATCAAGAATACTAAAAATAGTATAAATTAAGTTCAAATTTAGATTTTTTATTAATTACTAGATAATGCTTAGTAGTAATATATTTATAAAAAGAAATTTCTAATATATTCATTAATTAATTTAAATAAATCAACTATCTCTATTAAATTATTGATTAATTATTACTAAAAATAATAAAATTTACTAAAAATGATAGTCTTGACAATTCGATTCAATTTTTCGATTCGATTTTCGATTTTAAGTTTGAAATCGAATCAATTTGTTGATTCCAATTTTAAGAATTAAATTATCAAGACTTTCGATTCGATTCGATTTCTCGAATCGACGCAATCAGTCTAATCTGGATCAAGTTACAATGTTAGTATAATAATTCAATCTAACAATTGCTCTATCTAATGTATTGTTAGATATATTAGAGCACTCTTGCTTATGTATAAGTAATATTTATATATACATGCATCTATTATATGCCAAAGAATTGAGACAAACGATAAAGTATTAATAGTATTATATTAAGATAATTACTTTATATATATTACTCTACTTTGACTATATATTATCTAGAACTTTGCATACACACTATTCTTCTCACTAAGTCTAATCAAGTAATCTATCTACTCTATAAACAAATAGTTAAAAGAGAGCGACAAAAGCTACATAATTTTGTGCCTAAATATTATTAAGATTAATGTAGTTTCTTATTTGCTTTTCGAAAACAAATACAAATCTAAAATATATCTTTTTTAGACTAATCGCGTCAGGTCGAATCATCGAGTTCAAGTCGAGTACTCGATTCGAATCTTGGCAATTCGTATCAACTCGACTCGAAAGTCTTGGCGATTCGATTCCTAAAGTTGGAACCAACAATTTAGGTCGAGTTGTAAACTTGAAACCAAAAATCGATTCGAAAAATCGACACGAAATCGTCAAGACTATTAGTTTAATTATATTATAGTCAATAATAGTCAATATATAGTCAATGTATTGTAAATATATAGTTAATATGTAGTTAATAATATTTAATTATCTAAATTATAATAAGGTAATGCATTATAGTAATGCATTACTATTTTAGAAAAAGAAAAACATTAAATAGCATCTATAAGGTCTATAGGGCCTATAGATGCAAATAATGCATTATAGTAATAAATCGCATCTATAAGATCTATAGAGCCTATAGATTGCAAAAAATGCAATATATTAATAAACATTTGATTCTAAAAATAGTAATTCTTGACATAATAACGTAATTTTCGATTTCTTGACAATTCGATTCGATTCTTGATATTGAAACCGAAAATCGACTCGAGTCGAGTCGAGTCAATTCCAAATTAGCGCGAACCGAATTGGGTTTCGAGTCGATTCCTATAGTTGGAACCGACGAGTTGGGTCGATTCCAAAAGTTGAAACCGAAACCCGACCCGACGGTCAGTCTAATCTTTTCGCATACTCAAAATTAATCTCTAATTGCATTTCTATTATATCTAAAAACTGCTTATATAGAAGACAAAAATACTACTTGTTTGCTCTCTTGTAATTCTTTCTTTTTTATCTTCTCTTGCATTCTCTCTTGCATCTTGTTGATAATCTTCTCGATTATCTTGTTGACTTTAACTAGACAACGATAATTAATTGTCGAATATTTAAGTTTGCGCGTACTTAAATTTAAATAACTCTTGTTGTATAGAGTTCTCAAAGATCTATTGTTGTTGTTGCAAGACATTAGAATGTTGTAAAGCTTCTACTTATACGTAATTTAGAGCTTTCGATAGTTGTTCTTTGACTTTTACTATTGCTAACTTTTAAATGCGAAGAATATCAACAACAAGAGCGTTTAATAGAGGCGTAAAATTAACATTTATAAGTCTATTGTTATTGTTATTGTCGTTATTGTTCTTATATATATAATTCTTTTCTTGTTTCTTCGCTTGTCTTATCGCTTGTCTTGGCAACTTTATAAATTGTTAGTAAAAATATATATTCTCTAGTTTTAGAACGCGATTGTCAATCTAATTATAAAGACAATTCCAAATATAATAAGCACACAAAAGACTTATAATTGTAATAAAAACGTTGATGTATGTTACAAGTATTGTAGAGATATTAACGAAGCATAAATATTAATTAACAATTGTATCTAGAGCAACAAGACTAGACTAATCGCGAGGAACCGAAAATATCACGTGCAAGCGTCAAGATTCGATTCCTTGAATTTTTTTTGAAATCGAATTGCTTAAAATAGTAACGTTTCGACTAAGCTAAACTTACTATAGTAATAAGCTAGCTTCTTTAAGCGATTCGATTTTATTCGATTTCTTGACAATTTGATTCAATTCCAAAGTTGAGATCAAATATCAAATCGACGATCAATCTAAACAAGACTTACAAAGACAATAACGTCTCTTAAGAAAGCTTAGTTTTAAAGCTTTTTTAACAATTGTGTTTTTGTCTTTTCGATCTTGTTGTTGTAGTTATAATATTGCTTGTTAAGCAACACTTCTAGTCTAGTAGTTATTGTATAAAAATTGTCAATTAAAAATTAAAGCTGTTCCTTTATTACGCAATAATTGTTCTCGCTATATAAGATAATAATATTATCGAAGTAAAGAATTTAATTAGTATAGCACTTAATTTATTTTAATATTGCAATCAAATGTTTTCTTTAATATAGATATTGATTTTCGCATTTATCTCTATATATTTTATGTAGAAACTTTAATATATAATATTTAATTTTGCTTTAATAGAGAAGTAAACAATTGCATTTTATTTGCGTAGATATAACTTTTACTTCTTCTTTGTTCGAAAATACTTCTTGCAATACTTTATAAAATTGTTATTAATATGTTAAATGCAAAGAGTATAATATATAATTTTACAATCAAATTCTTGTTATTCAAAGACGTTTAATATAGTAGAAGCAAGAGTCTTATTATTGTCGAATAGAATAATCTAAGAATATAGCAAATTAAGATAATTGTGGAGTTGTTTTAAAGTCTCTAGTACTTAGCAATAATTGTCAAAATTCTTGCTCTTTATAAAGCAAAAGACGACAAAGAAAAAGATGTTTAAACAAGTTACTTCGATAATAATAAGCAAGAGCGTTTTGTATTTGTTTGTCTTGTAAATGCAATTTATTATTAGAATCTCTAAATTATTGCGTAGAAGTTGTTGCATGCAATTCGATATAAAGAAGAGAAATCTATAGTTAATTAATAGATTGATCGTCGGTTCGATATTCGATCTCAACTTTGGAATCGAATCGAATCGAGTCGATTTTCGATTTTAAAAATTAAAATCCGAATAGAATTGCCAAGAATGTCAAGAATACTAAAAATAGTATAAATTAAGTTCAAATTTAGATTTTTTATTAATTACTAGGTAATGCTTAGTAGTAATGCATTTATAAAAAGAAATTTCTAATATATTTATTAATTAATTTAAATAGATTAACTATTTCTATTAAATTATTAATTAATTGTTACTAAAAATAATAGTCTTGGCGATTCGATTCGATTTTTCGATTCGATTTTCGATTCAACCTTTGAAATTAAATCGAATTGTCGATTCCAACTTTAGGAATTAAATCGTCAAGACTTTCGATTCGATTTCCTAAATCGAACTCGATTTCTCGAATCGACGCGATTAGTTTATTAGTTAAACACGTTTATTGCATTGCGAACAAACAATTGTTTACTTTAATTTATTGCTATATCTTTTCTTCTTGTAATTTATATATTACTCGTTTGTATTATTTAATATCTTTATTAACGTCTAAGTAAACGTCAAGTATTTAAGTTGTTTTGTCTTTAATTCTTAATATACGTTCTATATATTCTGCAATTTAAAGATAGGATTTTCGAAATTATTGTCAAAACAAAAATCTATTAAAATTGCTATTGTCTTAGAGTTCTTTACAAACTTCTTTTCGATTTTCTTTTTTACTATATTATTTATAGCTATTTTTTGAAACACTAAATGCGTACTTTAGTTTGTAGAAGAATAATTATAATAAGAGTTAACAATCTTTAAATATTATTGTTCTTTGTTTGTTTTCGAATCTTTGTAATTGTTTGTTAGTTTCGCAATAACTATAAACTTGCAATTCTTCTTTTGACTAGAGATAAGACGATGCTTATTGTCGACGAATTTAATCTTGTTGTAGACATCGCACTTAACAAAGATCTTTATTATAACGTTTTTTTTTGAATCGTTTGAAGCAATCTTTAACGATCGTGTAGTCTTTAGTTCTTGCATGCTTGTTTATAATCTCAATTAGCATATCAAGCGATAAATAGACATCCTTCTTGGGCGAGGCAAGAGTTATAGGCATGGCGACAACGTATAGAGGTTAATAAGTCAATGTAAATAACAACGACGAGAGTAAATAAGGTCGAAGATAAGCAAAGTAAACAAAAAACGCGAAATAGTACTCGATTAGACTTAGCGCAGAGATGTGGTTTGTGATTACTCGATTAGGCTTAGTGCGGGGGGTGGTGTGTATGCAAAGTTCTAGGTGGTGTGTGGCCAAAGTAGGGTGGTGTGTGTGGAGTGGTTACCTATATTAATGTGTATGCGACGATGACTGCAGAGAAAAGAAATGTTCCTCGGGGACCCCTACTAGCGCTCCCGCAGACCCCTGATGACTGCCTCATTACCAGACGAGGGGATAGCATTGAGGCCGAGTATCCAGGGTTTCGCATACTTTATCAATAGATAACATCACAGAAGTGTATTGAACATGTCTAAGCTTCCGGAGTATCAGAGTGTGTTTCGCATTGCGAAGTCTAACGACGGACGCAACGATTACCAGGCACAATCCCGGAGACAGAAGCGACAATCAGTCTCTTGCGTGTCCTGTAGAGCGCGAAAGTCAGTCATAGCAGGTGGCCTATCTTCTATGGCTGATTCTCCATACGTGTAGATTGCGTTGTGACCGATCAGTACCCTGTGGATCATGCACAAAGAAAGGAGAGATAGTCTCTTGCGAGTATGCCATCACTGATCAGACACGCCGCGATGGGACTCGCAGCTTTTTCAAGACCTCAGAGGCGCAGATACGTTTACAGAAGCTCGAAGACATGGTCACAGAACTCCTTGAATCCTCAGGAAAGGAGTTGAACGCTGATAATGACCGAACATCTCGCACAAACGGCACGGCTGATAAGCAGCCAAAAAGTCTATCTACTCGCGCCTCACCTCACAGTTACCAGTCTCCCGTGAAGGGCCATCTGGACTATGATGGCTCCGAAGTAAACTACTTAGGTGCTACACACTGGGCAACCATTTTGGAAAATGTCCATAGCCCGGTGATCGGCTAGTATTACGGTATCTGGCTAAGGCTGTTCTAGATTCGCGACATCCAGGGTGTTCTCCAGGCTGATTCGATCGCTACCAATGAGACATTCTCTCCACCTTCTGCGAGGGGTCCCGACATAGTACTTGATACACTCCAATCCTTAACCCTCAGTGAGGCATTCACATCTCTGCCACCGAGACCGGCGACGGATAAGCTTCTCTCCATCTACTTCAATTCTAAGCATTCACAAATACGTATGTACTCCCCCTGCGTAACAAGGATATTCGCTAAGCTCTATCTCCTAGCGATCATACATAGTGGTAAATTTCTACGGGAAGTATGTGAACCTTGACTTTTCATACGATGCGTCTGCAGGTACCGATTCTTCTTCGTCAAGGCCGTGGTAGCTACTGAAGCCTCTGTCCTGGGCCTCTCTCAAGGTGTCGTAAACGGACACTTTGACTGGTTGCATCTTGCGCAACGGGTTGCTTAAGTCATTTTCGTCCCGTCAATATCTATTCCGTGAATGAGGATTCCATGCAGGCGCTCGGAACAGATATGAAACTTCGGATGCTGACGACCGCTAGTACAATGCTTTCTGGAGTAATCCGGCCTCCGTTTCGTTTATCTGGATTTCTATGCTGTTCTCGATGTTGCAAATCGCATCCCTCTTTGATGTGAGGGAGGGCCGAGAAGCGTCTAGTTCAACGCCAAACTTGTACCTCTTAAGAGCTGGTCAGGCTCTTGTGACCGGTCAGTACCATAGAGCTAGGCCCTGTTCTGTAGAAGCCTTACTGCTCTACGCATTTTGTAAGTGGATGTGTAAGGAAGACCAAGAGAAGGATGCGTGGATGATTATGGGCGTCTGCGTACGTCTCGCCATGAGGATGGGATATCATCGTGACCCTCGCCACCTTACCAGCATCACACCTTTTGAAGGCGAAATGCGTAGAAGGACCTTCTTCCTAGTAGAGATCTTTGATCTTCTGTTCGCTTTCCAGGCCGGTTTGCCCGCCATCGTACAGGAAGAGGAATGTGATGTTGAGCCTCCCAGAAATTTATTCGACACTGACTTCAGCGAGGACTGCAAAGAGCTACCCCCGTCTCGTCCACCTGGCGATCCTACTCCGATGCTGTACTTTTGTTACAAATGTCGAATGGCAAAGATATTGCGACGCGTAATCCGTCATGCGTTGTCTTTAAAAGAATCACGTTACGAAGACACGATGAGACTCGATGGAGAGCTTCAAGAAACGCACGAAGATGTGCCGCCTAGTCTTCGGATGAGACCATTAAGCTCATCATTCATCGAGCCGGCAATCACCACATCACAGAGATTGACCATCAATCTAATGTATCTCAAAAGCCTCTGTGTTCTGCATCGGAGCTTTCTTGGTCACGATCGATCAAATCCGACATATCACTACTCTCGGACTACTTGTGTAGATGCCGCTCTACAGATTCTGACACATCAAGCCGAACTGTACACTGCATGCCAACCCGGGGGTCTCTTTCACGACGACCAGTGGATGCTGTCAAATCTGGTTCTGCGTGATTCTCTCTTAGCAGCGATGATCTTATGCCTGGATCTATACGAGGCTCGCGGAGACCTTATTCCTATCGATGAGGAAATCCGAGAGAGAAATGCCAGGAGATACAGTACGTTGGAAGCTTGCCACAGGATATGGCTTTGCCGAAGAACCTCCTCGCGAGAGGCAGCCCGTGCGTCGAAGGTACTCGGTTTTATGCTATCTAAGCTCTCGGGGCCGACGGCTGTGTCGCCCTCGCCCAATCTGTCTCTAGGAATCTCAGTCATGTCGCAGAACGACGCTGGAGGGAATATCATCAACTCCATAGCAACTTCCTCCAGCGTTTCGCCGTGCCACATTATAGAGCAAACCGTCCCCCAACGAGATCACTCTCAGAATGATGTTACATTGCTAGATCATACAGCTGGGGATCCACTACACGCTATATTCAATGATAGTAACGAACCCGACTGGGTAAGTCCAGACAAGGATCTTTTAGTAGAAATTAAGGGCTGATGTCCAAGTAGAGAATTTTTGACCAGTTTCTGCTGGGTCAGAGCGAGATCGGAGAGATGGTTTTCGATCAATGATCACCAAGTAACGAAGGGACATCTCACTCTTGATCAACTTCTTCTACCACGGATCCTTCCTGTTTATTTTAATCTTGAGAATGAACCAACCCCGAGCCATGTTCTCCCAAGATGATTGTACAGGGCGAAATATGGAAACAACCCCTGTGGTGGTGTCTGCTTGAGGGAGCTGACCATGTCAATCAGAGTTCAGGCCTCGACGAGTGTTTTAACGCCCGCCATTGAGCTTCTGGTCTTCTCTAACGATGTAATTTGGATCCGAATGTACGTCGAAGGAACGCATCTAAGGCTTTGTCCGGCTTGTGATAGGCAGTGTCCTTGATCAACGCAGGCAGCTGATTCTGTGCAGGTGTACTGGAAAAAGAGCCTTGACGCGTGACGAGATCAACACTTTATTAAGGACCTGAGATATACAGCACGTCGATGGCAGTCGACGAGAAAGACTCGTTATCTACCTACTGTTGTACACTACATGAGACCGAACAATGTTTGAGAAATTTGATACGCTCGTAACGCTGAGATTTACTGGATGCACTCGTGGCAATACAGATACAGGTTCGTATAGTGCTTTATTGAGAGACAGCTACTCATGTAGACGCGATAGGACACAAAGAAAGTCATGCCACACACGAAACTTTGGCACTCGGGACACCCTTGGGCAGTGCGAAAGCGAACAGATCACTCTCGACATCTTTGATATCATCCAGGGCTGCAAGGGTACGCCAGAATTCGCTCCATCAGCGCAGAAGCCCCTGGTCTCATTCGCCAGCTCGTCGGTAGCCACGGGTTCGCCACTGGCGTCGAGAATACCATAGATCCAGGGTCAAGGCGACACTGAGTGACGCTTTTTTCTGGGTCTGCCATAGGGGCCAGGCTTTTGTCCACTCGAACCCACCAGGAGGTAGTTGCAGTTGGGAGCAGTGACCGCGAAAACAATACGGTCTATTCGATATCCAGATTCCTCCATAGCCAGCCATTACTTGCGCGCCTACGGGCAAGGTTTCTGCTTGGCCACAGAATCTGTACCAATCGATTTCTTCGTCAGCGCTCCACGCAACGAATCCAGTTGGTCATGCGCAGACACGTTTGATGATGTAGCGTATGGTATTGATCTATGTGCCACATCATAGAGCTCCGAATCCAATTTCAGGAGGCATCAGACATTCCTGCAAGCGATGTAAAGATTCAGTAGATTGCCTTTCTTGCCTATCTTCCCTCGCTTCCCAAGCCGCAGGAAGTCTCTACAAACAAAGGATATTTTCGACTCTTACTTTGAGCCGGGTTTTTCTTATCTTATCTTCGTGATAGCCTTGCATTTGCCCATGCTTCTAACTCCATGTGGCGTTGGGCGTTGTGCCGTGCCACATGGTCACCTACATTTAGCCCTGAGACCTCTCACCGTCAACCTACATGTAGTTCCCCCTCACGTCCTTTCCTAGCTGTTTTCTGCCCACCCTTCTCTTCCCTACCATCCACTCGCCCATCATGTCATCTACGCGATTCCCGCCCATTCGCCCCTCCCAGCTCACGCCCTCCCAACAGTCCCACCAAGAAACCTGCGTCCGCTTCGGCTCGAACATGGGGCCTTTTACATACCAGAACCCTGAAGGCGCCCTCCTTGGCCCATTTGCTCTACTTCTGTTCGTTCTTTCTCGGTCTTAGTGTCCGAACACTGTACTCGCCTAAACCCAAATATTCAAAAACGGCTAACACCTTCTCACAAGCTACACCCCCTCCCTCATCTCCTCCTCTTTCGAACTCACGCGCCTCATATCATCCCTTCCCTCCCTTCCCCCACGGCATCGTGAACTTGCTATCTTAGCCACCGGCGCTGTGCACCACTGCGTTTACGAACTCTATGCGCACACCAGGGTTGCGCTGGCGCTACCAGAGCGACCATTCTCGAGGAGTCAAGTAGCAAATGCGGTGGAGGGAAGGATGCCTGAGGGATTAAGTGGAGATGAGGAGGTTGCATGGAGATTTAGTTGGGGGATGGCGGGGAGCAGAGGGGTCATGCCTGCGGAGGTAGGCGGAGAGAAGCTGAAAGGAGAGGGCAAATCAGCAGAGGAGAAGGGTACGGAAAGCAAAGGGGGGTGGGGAATAGGATTCAATGAGGCGGAAAGGGTGCTAGGACGAGAGGGGGTGTTGGCGTTGATGCATACAGTGGGGAATTACAGTTATTTGTGTTTGATGCTGAATGTGGGAGATGTGGGGCTTCCAGCGGAGGGCCTTTTGCCACAAGAGAGGGAGATCGGTCAGAAGTCGGGCCCGGAGCCGGAGAAATAGGGAAGACGAGAAAAATAGTCGACTGAGGTTGTCTTCATTATTCGACATGGTCACATGAGGAACGGGATATGGGACACTGACAACTGTGACGCTAGGATTACCTTATGCGGCGACTGGAGGTACTATATTGGGATATCAAAAAGGCTAACATCGATCTCACTGGAGATTTGACTGATTAATGCGTTGTGCGGAACGGCGCAACGACGGACTGAACGAATGATGGGCCAATGGCTTTACGAGAGGACGTTTCGACAAGATGAACCTTAGACGACCTAATGGCAGCATCTCTTAATGATCCAGCAATCGAAAGATTCGACAATGACGTAGAGATTGGGGATATATAGATTCCAAGAAGTCCGGGCAACATATATACTTGGTGGAAGACCGGTCCACAATAGCTCATCGAATTAATCGTTGAGTATGAGCCTTCATATTGCTCCGCCCCATGGCCATGCAGAACTTCTCATGCGTCCCGTTGGTTCTAGACTTTGTTCCTCCATCGCCTCATACTTTGTCTTTGATGGCGCCTCAGCACCTTCAATATACACTTCGATTGCTTTGTAAACGAAATCCTTGAGAGGCGCCTCTCTATCGACGGATCGCCGAGTCGGAAACCGAGATGTCGACATAGCTCGTATATGAGGTCCATTGTATCAATTTTCCCAATAGTGGTGCCAATGCAGTCGCAGTCGCGGGAAGAAAGGATTGGGCAGGTAGAGGTTGCGGCACAACTTTTACCAGCAGATCTGATGAACAAGATGAGGGTAACGTTGCAAGCACATCTTTAACACAAGAGACAAGCAAGGCTTGTGAAGAGTAACTTACAGTGAGCAGAAAGATCCGCATATCTCTTATTTGTTTCGGGTCTGAGTCGGTTCGTCGCTGGAGTTGTAACTCGACTCTTTCAGATTTTCGGCGAAGATGCCTTGGTAAAGATGAAGATCCCACACGTTGACTGCAACCGAATTACCCATACATGGTCTGGGGAGGCAACTGAGAGACTTTGGTGTTCCATCTGTACGGACTGGAACCATCATCCGCTCCCCACCACTTCCCAGAGATTGCTGAGCTGCCAGCGTGTTGACCGCAATACCACGCAAAACATCATGGGGCTGACAGGTTCCTCTCACTCTTCATTGAGTCTGACGAGATGGCGCCTTGTCTGGCTATAACACGCCAACAGAGGACCATTGCTCCTCCACGAGACTATAAACCAAGGGTTCGTACCATGAGATTGGTGCCGTGCGAACCCAGTGCTGGTGGTAATATCAGTAGAGCCGCGTACTTTCAAAGTAATGAGGCCTTCAAATCGACTGTCAATCGCTTTGAATGACTGGCCTACTAAAAGGCTGCAGCTTGAACAGATGTTACTTTGAGAGACACTCGCGGATGATGTGTGGTAACCGTGGGATTCCCCTCTCGGGCCGACAAGCACGTGTTAGCTTATGACCGGGCTTGGCACCGTGTCTAAGCGAAGTCCACGTTATTGACGACTCTAGCAACGTTCAGAGATGTACAATACGATACGCCAACGCCAACAGAGCGAGGACTATGGCTATGAGTGGACACGCTCAGGAACCAAGCCTATTGGCTCGACTACCCATGTCACCTCGAAGAATTATCAAGGGCCACACGTTGATAGACCTCGAGAGCCGACGCGAACCGCGCTTCATGGCTCTGGGTCACGGCCTGGATTGTCTACTTATGACTCCTGGTGGTCAAAGGCTCTGGTGTCCGCACTTGGCCTTGCAGGTTGCTCAGCTTGAGTCGGGATCCGGACGTTGAGATGAATCAGTCTTTGCGCATGCATAGCTCCGTGGCCCTCGCCCATTGGGACAGCTTCGCAGAACGGATTCAGAGACCCAGGAAATCGGTTGTCATCGATGGGCGCCGACTCGATATAGCCTCCGTAGTGGCCGTTTCGAGGTGTGTATCTTCGATTATCATTCGAACCATCGTAAGCTGACCTTAGACACTATGAAAGGCATGATGTAGCACTCCATGTGCATGAGGATACGCTTTGCAGCATTGGCAACAGTGCCAAGGCACTTGCAAATCGCTTGAAAGAGGGGGACATCATATACGGTCAATGGACCACACTGCTCTACGACCCATGTTGCTGAATCTGACATATGTCACTTAGGCGTCAACACTGGCTTTGGAGGTAGTGCCGACACTCGTACTCGGCAGGTCTATGAGTTACAACGAACCTTGATCCGCGAACTACATAGTGGCGTTCTTCAGGCGCCGGCTCGGTTTAGGCCATGGCATGAGACGAACCACAGGCATGATGGAGACACGGGGTCCGACTTTAACAATCGAATTCGAGATGTCAACTCTCAGGCTAGCAGCGACACCTCGAAAAAACTTGTATCGCAAAACGACTGCACTGTTGCCGACCACGATGGAACCAACAAGCGACTGGAGGATGTCGCATCGTTACTTGAGAATGCCCTGCCAGCTGACGATCCGAACACGTGCATGCCCGAATCGTGGACCCGAGCGTCCATAATAATCCGTATCAACTCTCTAGCCAGTGCTTACTCCGGTGTTCGTCCTATATTGATAACATCAATGATGGATCTTTTGAAGCACAACATCATACCAAGGATTCCCCTTCGTGGCAGCATATCGGCTTCCGGCGACTTAATGCCCCTTTCTTATGTAGCTGGAACTCTCCTGGGCAAGCCCACACTGACAGTCTCTGCCACTGACAGTAATACTGGGGCCCGACGTGTTACCACAGCTGATGTGGCCCTTGCAGAGTCATCTCTCAAACCGCTAAGGTTGGGCCCGAAAGAAGGTCTTGCTATAGTCAATGGTACAGCTGTCTCTACAGGTGTCGGGGCTTTAGCTATACACGAAGCTCACGGTCTCGCTGTTCTCTCACAAGTCCTTACAGCTATGAGCGTTGAAGCTTTACTAGGGACCAGCGAAAGCTTTCACCCATTCTTTGCAAAAGTGAGGCCACACCCAGGTCAAATAGAGACATCACACAACATCTATCACTTTCTTGCTGGATCGCAACTTATACAAAGTCCAGATGGTTCTGAGGAGGGATCTCTACGTCAGGATCGCTATTCAATACGCACCGCCTCTCAATGGCTTGGTCCTGTGCTCGAAGATCTGCTCCTAGCTCACCAGCAAGTGACGATCGAATGTAATTCGGTTACCGACAATCCACTGATCGATGACTCAAGAATGTTACACGGTGGGAATTTTCAAGCCAAATCTGTCACTTCTGCGATGGAGAAGACACGTCTGGGGCTTCAAAGTATTGGGCGTATGTTATTTACACAGTGTACCGAGCTGTTGAACCCCAAGACCAACCGTGGTCTCCCACCAAATCTTGTCGCGGACGAACCCAGTTCATCGTGGATCATGAAGCCCTTGGACATAATGGTGGCTGCGCTGCAATCTGAGCTAGGGTTCCTTGCAAACCCAGTCGGTACGCATGTGCAAACAGCAGAGATGGGCAACCAGGCGTTAAACTCTTTGGCGCTCATCTCTGCAAGATACTGCCATGTAGCATTGGACGTCCTGTCTCAGCTTGCCGTAGGGCACCTGTTCGCGCTCTGCCAGGCTTTAGACCTTAGGGCAATGCAATATCAATTCCTCGAAGCATTCCGGCCCGAGCTCCAGTCTGCTACAGAAGAGATCATTGGGCCAATTCTGCACCCTCAGCAAAGCATCGAAAAGCTTCACGCAGCCATTTGGGCCCAGCTCGACAGATATTTGGAGCAAGCGGTCACAATGGATACCGAGCAAAGGTTCACACGTGTCGTCACAACCCTTGAACCAGTGGTCCTTCGCTTTATTGACCCTACGGCCAATAGCAGTATCCCGACGCTAAGAGGATGGACTGAGCACTGTTCGCATTTAATGTTGCAGACCTTCCAAAACACCCGCGATCATTACTCGGCTCATCCGGATGCTTCGTTTCTCCTCGGATCAGCGTCTCGACGGGTGTATAATTTTGTACGAGGTCGTCTTGCTGTACCGTTTATTCGTGCCTACAATCTGAGAAGTCCTGATCCTGAACCCGCCGACGGATACGGAGACGTGCCATACCCACAAGGGAGAAACGTCAACAAAGATAGCATGACGACAGGTTCATATATCACAATCCTTTACGAAGCAATTCGTAACGGGTCTCTCTACGTGCCCATTATGGAGTGTCTTCGAGAAGCACAGGAGACCAGGGACAGCAACCAGACTTTCAAAGCCTCTAGCCCTGGAGAGGTGGTAGATAGCCTAGTCGTTAAAGCACGCCTCTGAGACTGTAAGCCCAGATCCAGGAGAAGTGGATTTAGATGATGGTCATTCAGTTGAAATTGTGCTCTTTCTGTTCTTGGCTTCACGACGTGTAATCAACGTTGATGCATACTTTGCGGTAAGTTGAGCTCTTTGTAGATCGAGCTGCATGACAATACCCGAAGTAGACGGCAAAACTTACATTTACCACCGAATTGTCATTACTACTATAGGTATTTCCGACGGAAGCGGCAGTGTTCCTGGACAGACCGTTTGTTATTAGTGACTAGTCTCTTTCTCTGGCGTATGCACGGTTCGAGGCGAATGAATAGCTGGTTGATATTCCGATAGTAGCGTGCCAAGACGGCCCAACGGGTACGGTCGGGGCTTTGCTCAGATCCTGCGGTCAGCCCTAGGGAGACCCTAAAGCTATGCCTTCGAGCACCGGATTACCAACAGGAATGACAGGGAGATTTCAATTGCACTCAGCGCAACGAGCAATGGCGCACTGTTGTTACGCGCTGCTTCAATGCAGTAACGATGTCCCTGGCTATCCAGCTACAGACTGTCATATCTAGTCAGCGAGCCGGTGGAGGGGAATTCAAGGTTTACCAAGCGTTGCAAAAACGATCGAGTGACTGTTCCAACGTCTTCATCCTCCATATTGTCAATCGACGAGATGAATCTTATAAAAGAAAAAACTATTTCCGCGATCTAATTTTGCGCCTAGCTGCTCACTGTCGCCCTTCGCATCATTCTTTCAAGAAACGTATCGATCAACCGTACTTTGGCGACAGAACACTCTCTAGTGTATGATGGTTCTTTAAGGATAATGCATTTGTATGAATGTCGCAAGGGGAACTGATCTGGTCTAATCGCTATAGCCCAGTTGCCCAACACTCCGCTCTATATGAATAGCCCTCGCAACCCAAGACACCTTGATCGTACAACCGACGCTAAATGCTGCAAACCTCCCCCACTTATTCTTGCGCCGGAGCCTGGGCGTCAGGAGTGCCCTTCAGGCTTGCGCTGATATACTTGCTTCTCTGAGCAATTTGCGTAGAGAGAGCCGTGAGCGACTTGCTCTGCACCACGTCGAACACAGACACTTCGGCCTTGGACTGGCTCAGTAACCAGTTTCTCAGCTCTACCGCCACGAGTGAGTCAACGCCGAAAGAGGAAACCGGTCGCGTTGGGTCAATATCATCGGCGGGGATCATGAAATCCTCCGAGAGCTTGGTCGCGATGGCCTTGGTGATTACCTCGATCGCCTCCGGCAAGGCCTTTGCGCTCGTCAAAGCGTCGGAGAGACTGCCTCTGCCGTCTTTCTTGCTTTGTCCGGCGTTCAGTGCGCGGTTCTGAAGCCTCAACGCCATGAATTTGAGATCCTTATCGCGAGACGAGTTTCCTACGCCGGACTGGAGACCAGTGATGATTTGGCTTTGGTTGTGCTGGCCAAACGGTTTCTCGATGCCCATCTGTACCAGAGCCAGCATCTCCGGTTCACTAATTGCTTGGTGACCCATTCTCTTCAGACGCTCGGCGACGGCATCATTCTCGGCCACGTAGCCCACGGACTGTATCATGCCGAAGTCCAAGGACACTGCAGGTAGTCCCTGAGCCGCCCGAAAGCTCGCCATAGCGTCAAGGAATGTTCCGGCAGCCCCGTAACTGGCTTGGCTGGGGTTGCCAGCGACCCCAACGACTGACGAGAGCATAACGAAGAAATCCAGATCTTTCTTAGATAGCTCGTTATGGAGGTTCCAAGTTCCTTGGACCTTGGGACGAAGAGCTGCTTGGTATCCTTCGTACGGCATGTATTCAAACACACAGTCCTAGAACCCATTAGTGAAGAGCAACAATCACTTGTAAAATGCAGCGATACATACTTTGAGAACCATGGCACCTTGGATGACACCCCGGATCGGTGGCATTGCTTGACCAACTTTTTGAAGCATCTGGACAAATTGTGCTGTGTCAGCAACGTCGCAGCTATGTACTGCAACTCTACAGCCAGCTTCTTTAAGCTCGCTGGTGAGTTGTTGCACATTTGGTTGTCTCTCGGCGGATCGAGACACCAGGACAAGATTCTTGGCACCTCTGTTCACCATCCATCGGGAAATGGATCGTCCTATACCGCCAAGTCCTCCCACAATCATGTAAGAGGCATCCGCTTTGAACAGAGACGCGTTCGCTGCTTTGAGTACCTGGAAAATATCAGTGTGTCTGCATCAACTGATGGGCTCAAAGGATCTCACCATGACTGCGTCTCCAGGAGTTGGCTGAATGACCACTTTCCCTTGATGCTTTCCAGCTTGCATGAGACGGAAAGCACGACCTATCTCGGAGATTGGGTAGACAGTGATAGGTTGCACAGCTTGAATGGCGTCTTGGCTCAACAGCTCCATGACATGCCGCAGAATGCGGGAAATGACACGATGCCGGCTTCTGAGTAAGTATGTCAGGTCCACAGCTGTGAACGAGACACTTCGGACAAACGGAGCCATCTCAAGTCGGTTGTTGAGTTCGAGATCCCGCTTTCCGATCTCAACGAATCGCCCAAGCTCGCCAACGCAGTTCCAGGTCTCTTGAAGCAACTCTCCCGCGAGACAATTGAGCACAACGTCGACACCTTTGCCGTCAGTGGCTGCCATTAATCCTTTCGCGAAAGAAATGTCCCGGCTAGAGAAGATGTGCTCGGGAGGAATGCCATATGTATCTGTAAGGAAAGCCCGCTTTTCATTGGTGCCAGCGGTGACAAAGATCTTGGCTCCTGCCAGCCGTGCTAGCATGATCGCTGCTTGACCAACACCGCCTGCCGCGGCATGGATCAACACAGTCTCGTCTTTCTCGAGGCGTCCGATATCATAGAGTGCATAATAGGCGGTACAGAAAACCATCGGTAAGGAAGCCGCTTTCTCGAAGGGCATATCTTGGGGTACATGACCGACGATTGCACCTGGCAGACGAATGTAATTCGCGTAGTGGCCCTTTGTCATCGTGCAGACGTGATCACCAACATTGAGATTGGTGATGTTAGCACCCACTCTCGTGATGACACCGCTGCATTCATAACCCATTACAGTCTCGTTCAGCTGACCCATAGCAACCATGACGTCGCGGAAATTGAGTCCAAAAGCTTTTGGTTCGACCTCGACAAAGTCGCCCGGGAGGGGCTCGTTGAAGGACGCATCATCCTCAAATCGTAGTGTATCTAACATACCTGGGGTACCAATATGCATGCGCAATGGACGGCCATCTTGGTAGAATGGCTGCTCTGTTGGCACTGCCGGCTGTGAACTTGAAAGAAGCGCGTCGTTACTGATCCGATCCTCCAGAATGCGTGGGATGTGAATCAGACCGTCCCGCTCTGCATATTCCAAGTCTGTCTCCTCAAGATCGTAATTGAATGTAGCCTTGAACGTATCGAAAATAGCATTCAAAGCTCTGGGAGAAAAGGTCGGGAGGTCCGTACGCGCGTCAAGATCCAAGGTTGTGTATCTCGTACCACTATTCTCGGCTCTCAAAGTTCGGAGGAGACCTGTAATCATGCTGGCTTCTGGTATCTTTGCTTCCATGGCACCCCCGCGAGACACCCACAACACGCCCTTCGCCGAGCCCAGAAACCTTCTGATCTGGAGGTATTCCTCTGCTCCGAGATGGGCTAGGATGCATTGATCAATCTCTCCAAGGAAAATACAGACTTTACCATGGACGTCATGATTCTCCAGTGATTCAAGGCTTGGCTCTTGACCGGTTATGGCCGCAATTCCTGCCTTCAATTCTTCCAGCCATGCGGATGGGGGAACAGATTCGCCATGGACTATGGAAACCGGAGGGTATTCTAGCTGTGGAGCCTTAGAACTGACCTTGGCGAGCATTGCGCTGTAAATGTGACTAGATCCGGCCGGCTGATCCTGCAGGCATGCGGCAAAATCATTGAAGCCAGTCCTCTTGAGCAATGCCCTCCATGACTCAACTGTAAGCTTCGGACTCAGTCGGCGCGCTTCCTCTTGGCCTGAAGACGATGTTAGATGGTACGACGTGGGTCTAGCTTGATACATGTACATACCTAACCACCATCCTGGTAAGGTCCCAAAGATCAGCGAGCAATGCGGTGTGTCTCGGGTACCCTCCACAATCAGGACATATCCGTCCGGCTTCAGTAATTTCCGTACGTTTGCCATTGTAACATCCATAGATCTCGTAGCGTGCAAAACATCGCAAGCCACAATGAGATCATACGTACCAGTTTGCACTCCTTGAGCTGCTGCATCGCTTTCTACATCGAACTTCTTAAAGCTCATAAGGTCAGACCACTCGCTAAACTTCCCTTTTGCAGTCTCGAAGAAGCCAGCAGATATGTCTGTGTAGTCATAATTGCTAAAGCGGGGGTTGATGCCCGTATTTCCACTCAGAGCTTGAAGAACAGGAAGTGTCAAACCACCAGTGCCGGCGCCGATCTCCAAGATGTTCGCACTCGGATTCTTGTGAGCAAATCGGTCGATGATGGCAGCCGTCTGTGTGTAGATGCGGTCTAACCCAATCGCGTCGCCATAATATGTATGGAGCAATTTCTCTTCCATCATGACATCCAGAGCATCGGCTTCTTTCCGGAAGATGGAAAGCAGATTACGACCAACTCGGAGCAGTAACTTGCCATTCACACTTGCTTCTTCGACCTTCTTGAAAAGGTGTTGCTTCATGGCCGGCCTGGTTTGGAGCCACTCGGGAGTCTGAAGGTCCAATTTCCCTTGCTGCCCAAGGTCGTATTGCGTCTTCATCCACTCATACATGGCCTTGTGGTGAGGGGTCAGGCCCTCTTTGTCCGAAGTGGTCATTGCTTCGATGGTGTCCTTGATAATGAGGAAGCTTGCGTGCTGTAGGTCCGAGTCAAGGATGGCTTCTGGAGGCCCACGATCGACTTTGAAGAGACGGTGAAAATCTTCGGATTGCATGAATGAAATGTCGTGCTCCCATCGCAAACCGAAACACAATTTCGTGGCCTCGACTGCCTTTTCTTCCGCCGCGTTAATGCCAACTGATGTGCACACAAAGCCGTCTATTTCAATAACTGGCGCTGAATCTTGGCCAAGATCACTGACACAGATCGAAGCGTCCACGGACTGGAGGTTCTTACGTCCAACGGTGGTGCGGACGTCAAATTGGTGGGCGACAGTACTGTTCACACAGCTAGAGATAGAGATGGACTTGAAAAACTTAGGTACCATAGCTGTCTCGTGTTCCATGCTCTCTCCTGAAAAGGCAGGATAGATTGCAACGAAGACTGCGTCAAGCGTCGTAGGATGCAGAACGTGGTCATGTTGCCACTTGTTAGGCATGAGAGAAACCATATCACCAACGGTCACCACGCCACGAGATTTGCCGGGCGCGGTAGCGATCTCAGTCAGATTCTGAAATGCTGGTCCGTGATTGATACCAACTTTGCGAAGACCTTGGTAAACCAGATCCGGCTTCAGAAATTTGGCGCACGTGCGGTCGTGGTCTCGGAACTTTGAGGGAGTGCCTGCATTGGGGGCTTTGTGCATTGATGAGATGAACCCTTGGCAATGTTCGCTCCACTGATCGTCCTCATCGATAGAGTAGACGTGGAATTCCTGCCAGTTGCCTGCCCCGGGTAGTCTGTCTGAAGAAGAACGAAGTGACAGATGCAACTCAACTCCATCCGAAGTATTCGGCACGACGAGGGCCTTGAGAATATCCACATCACGTAGCCGGTAGCCGGAGAGCTTGGTCGCAGAGCTTTGGCGAACGGCCTCAATTGCCATACAAATATAGCCAGCAGCGGGGTACAGGACACTCGATTGGACCACATGGTCGCTCACCCAAGGCAGCTCGGCAAGGCGGACGAAGTGGCGCCACGATGGTGCCAAAGGATTTGATTCCACTGTTGGAAGCCCAAGGAGGTCATGGCGGGGATGGCGTCTTAGTCGATGCCGTTTATTCAACCGAGACTCATGCCAATGACGCACTTTGTGATTCCAAGGATAAGAAGGTAGATCGGGAAGCGCTTGTAGATTGTCCGTCGTTATCGGAAAGTTGACTTGGCTGAGATCGACAGGATAGCCCTTGCTCAATAACAGACCGGCTAATGATTGCATGGTTTCCACAGCGTTTTCCTTCCTCACCAGGCAAGATGAATAGGGGATCTTCAAGTCCTTGAGCTGCTGGCACTTCATAATCTGGCGGATAGGGCCGGCTAGGGCGCTATGCGGCCCAACTTCGATCAACAGATCTACGGACGGTGTTGCATCACTAGATGGCGCGTCGACGCACAGATTGAGCAGAGAATCGTTGAAAAGGACCGGTTGAACAATATTGCGAACCCAGTGTCCAGGATGGAGCTCTTTGGCGGACGAGATCCGACCACCAGTGACAGAAGAGGAGAAGACAATGTCCCCGAATTCGCCCGTCGGCTTGTAGCCTCGAAGGCACTCCGAGTAATAGTCCGCCGCGGGTTCCATGTGGTGGGAATGATAGGCTACATCGACGTTCAGCCTGCGCGCAAAAGCTCTATCGGCCTCAATCAGTGGCTGAAGTTCGTCCAAGCCGGCAACATCCCCAGACACAGTGACGCTTGCGGGACTGTTGACGCAGGCTACCATGACATCTCCCCGTGTCACCCTCTGGATATACTTCTCGGTTTCTTCCTGCGATAATCCCACAGCAAGCATGCCGCCACGCACATTGGAAAACTTCTTCTGAAGCTCGACGGCAACGAGACCACGGAAGTACGCGATGGCCATCGCAAATTCAAGATCTATCGCACCAGAAGCGTATCCGGCCGCGATTTCACCGCTAGAGTGACCGGTCACCGCGCTAGGAATGATGCCCCACGACCTCAACACTCTCACAAGACCAATCTGAACCGCAGTGCACAGCGGCTGGCTGATTTTCGCCGTACCCACTTGGCTCGTCTTCGTATCTCGAGCAAGCTCATCTATTGTTATCAGCACTCGGTTTACGACACTCAGCGCCTAGTTCATACCTTTGAGAGACCAAGAGCAGCCAAGGGTAAGCAGGTATCGATCAGCTTCGTCTAATGTGTCCTTGAAGATGGGATAGGCGGAAGTTAACTCCTTACCCATCTGGGCCCATTGCGCGCCCTGTCCAGTAAATACAAAGCCTAGACGGGGAGCCTTGGAGGATCTGATGGGTTTGGCACTCGGGTCCTCGAGGCCCTTGATCAATTCGGAGATCGAGCCAGCTCGTACAGGCTGACTCCACGGGTGCGCGGAGCGGCGTTGACCAAGCGTATAAGCAAGGTTGTCAAGGAATGATCGTTCATTGCTCTCCTGTCGCATCTGCAGGTATCTGGTCAAGTTGGCTTTCATTTGTTGAGCCACATCCTCCTGCTTAGCACTGAGCTGGAAAATCATTGGTCTGTCAGAACTCTCCCAAGTCTGCTGCAGAGCCAGTAATCTTTGAAGCTTCAATTCGTATCCGTTTTGGTGAGCGAGGTTCAGTCCTGTGTCGCTGCCGTCAGTCTCGTTCGAAGGTGAATCCTTCACCAGCGGCATATTCGGGCTCTGCTCATGGGGGTGAGAGCCATTAGGATGTTTAACAGCAGCCGAGGCAGCCATGGTGTTAGATACGTTTTCTACGTTTTCCAGGATGATATGCGCGTTAGTGCCACCATAGCCCAGACTGTTGACCGAAGCTCGTCGGACGCCATCCGTTGGCCAGGTCGTAGGAATTTGGGGTATCTTTCGACACTCAATCAGGGTCATGGACATCCAATACCGGGGGGCAACTCTCACCTTCACGTTCTTTGTCTCGAGACTAAGCTTCTCATTCTGCTTCTCAAAGTTGATATTCGGTGGGATGATTGCTCGCTCAACAGCCATCGCAGCCTTGATCACACCAGCGAGACCACTTGCTGCTTCCAAATGTCCGACATTGGTCTTGACAGAACCGACATAGAGCGGCGCTTCAACAGTTCGGCTCTGCGCAAAAACAGAACTTATGGCACCCATCTCCAAAGGATCACCGGTCTTGGTACCTGTGCCGTGAGCCTCGACATAGCCGGTTTCCGCAGGATCAAGGCCGGCGTTCCTGTAGGCAGAACGAATTAGAGCTTCGTGGGCTTCTTGACTTGGCATGGTAACTCCTTTGGTGAGACCATCTGAGTTGACCGCCGTTTCTCTGATCACAGCTCGAATGGGGTCGTTATCCCGCAAGGCATCTTCTAGAGGTTTGATCACTAAACATGCTGCACCTTCGCCACGTCCGTATCCCTCGCCACGGTGATCGAATGCGTATGACCTGCCGCCCGGCCCAAGAAATCTAGGTCAAGCTGATTAGTGATTCCTCTGCTGGACTGAAAATTTGACTAACCCCATGTTGCTCAACCCTATCAGCATATCAGGATTCAAGATGACGTTCGACCCGCCGACCAGCGACATTGTGGCTTCTCCCGTACGAAGACTTTGGCATGCAAGGTGCAACGCCACTAGACTGGTAGAACATCCCGTGTCGACCGTAAGACTAGGGCCCTTGAAGTCATAAAAGTAGGAAAGACGATTGGACAACATCGCTGTGCCATTGCCCGTAACAAAGTATCGGGGCATAATCTCAGTATCGCGCATAATGCTGTCCTGGTAATCCCTGGTAAAGAGACTGCCGTAGACTGAGGTTTGACTACCGGCGATCTTCTCAAGCGGTAGTCCGGCGCTTTCCAAAGCTTCGTAGCTGGTTTCTAATTGGAGCCGCAACTGCGGATCCATGGCTTTGGCTTCTTCTGGGGTGATATTGAAGAATGGCGCGTCAAACAACGAAATATCTTCCGTCAAGAAGTGACCTCCATTGACATTTGCCTGGCGGAATGTCAATTTTGTTATAGCTAAAAGTGCTTGTAAACGCTTACAGTGCCTTTGCTCTCGCCGTCTGGATGGAAGAAGGCCTTTTGATTATAGCGGTCTTGTGGAATCTCCGACCAAGCACTTCGAGCTTGCGTACACAATCTCCACAGCTTTTCTGGACTTGTGGTATCGCCGGGGAATCTACAACCCATCCCTATTATAGCGATGGGCATACTCTCCGTTTGTATGGCACGCGGAGTGGCATGTTTGGTGCGTCCACTGGTGTAACCGGTCAATTTACTATCTAGTTGCCTTGCAGCAGGCAGGCGACCATTGCCATTGAGCCGGTCGTTGGTATTACTATTTGTATAACCGTTCGTGTATCCATTGACATGAGTATTAGTGTGGGCGTTGGTATCGCCGTTAGTAAACCCGTCATAGGTCGGACCGTTGTGGTGCCCATTGCTGTGGCCATTGGTCAAGGTGGCGTCTATATAATGCCCAACCTCGTCGCGCTGATCGCGGGGCATGTCGAGCAAAAAGCAGGCTCGACTTGATGTTACTCAAGGAAAAACAGCAACGAGAGAATGTCGCTGGGACTGTGTAGTACAAAATAGTTTATATGAGAAATCTAAGTACCCCTGACGCAACCCTAGAAGTTAAAGTAGTTGAATTTCGATGCTAGCCCAATTAAATCGTTGGAATCGCCACTTCTTGGCAGATCCGAAAAATGCCAAGACTCTTGTAATTAGAGGTGTGGTACTACGTGATTGGTCCGGGAAATGCAATTGACTCCTTTTAGGGATGAGCAGGGTTTATTGAGGTGGACTACTACGGAATACCTTAATTTAGTCTCCATTGATACTTACGTATCCTCCGAAGCTGAAATAGCAGGCAACCAGAAGCTGTACAACATTCCCCATATCCCGTCCGAGCTTCCACAATTGAGGGTATGGACGTGCCCCTGATGTGCACGATACAGCAGTGGGTTTTGCTCCGAGCATTTATGGCTGCCGACGCTGTTCGAGCAATCGATGTCAAACGCGAGGATGTCGCGAATAGAATCTGAGCGGAAAATTCTGCCCGCAAGCTACAGTCTGCAATCTGCAATGTGCAGGCGGCATGCAAGTGGCACGTTGTGTCTTACCGTGATTTTGGAACCCAGTCGGGAGCCAGAGATTTGGTTCAGGTCCGGCGGATAAGTGCATGTAAAACTAAGGCCCCAGTTGACTCAGCGGCCGGAGCATCTCTCGGGCCTGCACCGGGATGACTTCAGAAGTACCTTACTTTAGTCAGGGGATCGGATATTTCGTTGCCAATGAGAGCATAGGTAGTCACGTGTGGTCTAGGTACCTTACGCCTTCAGCGCGCCATGCATATCATTTCCTGTGGGGTGACGCTGAACCGTCATCTTGGCGTCATCAATAACGGCATTGAACGACCCGCTCACCCGATCTCTTGACAGACTTGACACTTTGCAATCCCAGCTATCGGCGCATTTCGATTTTCGTTGGCTTCGAGTGCATCAAGACGGTCCCGGGTGCAGGTGGCGAGTTCAATGATCTGATTAGTCGGATAAGCGCTGCCGGCAAGCGCGATTAATCGAGATTGAGATTGGCAGAGGTCGCGTTTAGTTGCTCTGGCAATCTCCTTCTTCTACATAGACCACCGAGTAATACGGGCATATCGTGACCACATCACCATTCCACAGCAGAATTATAAGCAACTGTCTGCATGCTTTGTTGCATGATCTAACACGACCCAGATCAGCCTCTGCTCCTGTACTCCACCTCAGGCTCGCTTGTATTGCTACATGTTGTTAAAAGGTCTTTAAGCAGCGCCCCCGTCTTTCCTGAGCTTCTTAGCAATCTTCACTCCATACTATGGCGTCCCCACATAGTCGGACACTCCCGGCCACGCCGCCGATAGAAGACCCTGACTCGACAGAGTCCAGACTGGAGTTCCTCGACCATCCTCTACTACGGGCGCACCTCAATGCGCCGACACCTCCAAAGACGCCAGAGGTTCTGAACGAAAGGCCCCTTTCGACTGAAGCAATCCTGCCCGCTCAACATGATTTTGAGGCTTCCAAGATGTCGGAGATTCCAGCTGCTGCGGCGAAGACTGCTGTGAATCTCGTCCGAGCGATTGAGCCACCCGTAACATATACCCAGATTTTCCTTTTCGTTGTCTGGATGTTTGCCGTGTTTTTTCAGCAGGTTTGGAGAGATTTGAAATCGTTGAATTGGTACCGCCCACTGCTGTCCTCAGATTTCATGACACACTATTTTGTAAGTCCCTCTTCTGGATCATGGCGTTCTGTGCAGAGCCAACCCAGCTTCAGTATATTCCAGCGGGACGCACTTATCCACGGCTCGTGACATCGGCTTCGCATAATCGAGTGATGGTTCGGAGTGTCCCTAAGTTGGATGCCGATTGGGAACTACGTGAGGACTTGACAGTGTATCCCGAAAAAGAGGTCGTCAACTGCGCGTCCAGTAATTATGCGGGCTTTTCGATACTCGAGCACGACATGGCGAACGTTATGAAAACAGCCATCCAGACGCTCCCATGGTGCCCAGCTCCACCAGCTCTAGAGGAACGACTGAGGAGAACATGCACCGAATTTATGGGATTCGATGCTTGTGTAACGGCTCCCTCTGGGTTCGGCGCAAATTTGGTTGCGTTTGAATCGATTGCCAATGTTGCTAAGGCGCAGGGCCGCCAGATGGTCTTCCTCACCGATGGCGATTCCCACAATTCGATGCTCACAGGATGCTTCTACCAAAAAGCCGCCACTGTTCATAAATTCCATCACAACGATATCGGAGACCTCGAATTCAAGCTTCGGATGTACCGAGAACAGGCACCGTCCGCTTTCGTATGTGTAGCTGTAGAAGGGATCTATAGGTTAGTCCACCGCTTCCAGGCATGATTGGACGTATCGCGGCGATTAGACTGATTCAAGTGCAGTATGGAAGGCTCCATGTCGCCCGCGCCAGCAATCCTGGCTCTGAAAAATATCTATGGATTTACTTTGCTGGTTGACGAAGCACACTCGTTCATGTCAATAGGTTCCGCAGGACGTGGGACTTTCAATCGCTGGCAGGACCTTGGCTATGATTGTCCCTACAACGGGGCAGACCTGATGACTTTCACATTCTCAAAAGGCGTCAGCAGTACTGGTGGTTTTGCTTTGGCAAATGGCGTACACGCTGAAGCACTCCTGGAACAAAGCCAGATGCTCGCTTCGCAAGGGGTAGAATCATTGCCCACAATAGTGCTTCTACGCTTCCTGAGCATTCTGAAGAAACCGAGATTAGTCGAAGAAAGAATGCGGATTGTCCTGGAGAAGTCAGAATATGTAGCTAGCAAACTCAAGGAAGCTGGTCTCCGAGTCCTTGCGGCACCAGGATCGCCCATGATTTGTTTCCCAGTGGGTAAGTCAGCTTTATGTTTACAGTCCAGGCTAAACCAGCCGCATTCTATTTCCGAGAAAACCGAGACAAACGATGCTGATCACGATCATAGGAACCGTGCGACAGATAAAATTATTTTTCAAGGAGGCAATGGACGATGGTATGGCTACGATAGGAGGAGTGCCTCCAGCGACGCCTATGTGGTGAGAAGCATGAATGATGGCGAAACCTTGTCAAAGCTCGGTAACACTAACCTCCCAACCAGGGGCTGCCGAATTCGGCTCTGTATCTTTGCTAGCACTACATGGCCCGATATTTATCGCCTGCTTAGGACAACGATTAGCGCAAGCCTGAAGATCAAGGTCAACGGGGCGAGACACATCGAAATTGACGAAAGCCTTCTGGACAGACAAGATCTCAAATCTCCGGTTGCCGCGAGCCAATCCCGAGCGGTCGACGCCGAGCTTCTCGAATACATCAAGTCTCTCCAATCCTATGAACCTACCATCACTCATCAACATGGCGCCGAGTCAGAGGTAAAAGAGGCTGCGATCGAAGGCTTGCAGCGCTACAGCGTAGGACCTGGCTCTGCCAGGTGGTTCTGGGGGACCTTTGACATATTCGTTGCCTTGGAGCAGCGGTTAGGGAAACTGTACCCTTCCGTTAACAAACAGTCGGGTAAAACTAAGGGTAGGCTCGAGTCACGCAGTATTGTTTTGCTTGAACATACTGCTTACCACTTACAGGCATGATCTGGTCCGACACCGAGCTTGGGATCGGCACAAGCCTTCTGGCAAGTGTGGTCCCGCTTGCGTCATCAAAGACGAAGCACTTAGTCTATATCGATTCTCAAGCGACGAAGAGCGTCATCGATGGCGTCAGGATGCACAAGTCCAACAAGCGCGTCCAGATCTGTTTTTACGACAATGTCTCCCAAGTCCCTGAACTATTGAGCATGGTTAGCCCGTCCAGGTTTCACCTAACCATATACCTCCAAACTGTCAACGGCGCCAAGATTCTCGATCTCCAATCACTCTGCCGGGAAATCACGCTTCGAGGCAAGAAAATCAGCAGCATGACAATGTTTCTGGATGATCGGAAAGGCATGGGGAAGATCGGACCCCGCTCGCTGGGATATCTTGACCTGATGGAGCACCGCCATGGCATGGACTTCCTCAAGGACACCTTCAAGCCATTCAAGTGCGAGGTCCGGACCGTGGTTGTGGGATCCTTCTTCGAAGCTTTCGGGCATTCGGGCGGGTATATGACCGGGCACGCAGCGACAGTCGAGAACCTAACCTGGAACACGCGGGGGTTCTTATTTTCTGCTCCACCGCTGCCGCTGCAGGCGAAGATGACGAACCGGATGATTGAGCTACTCGAGGCTGGGTCGACGAAAGGAAAGGATACAATTCTAGAGGAAGAGGACTAGCTCATGGAACGCTTCATAGATATTGTACAGGGGTCTTGCATAGTGGTAATCGTATCGGACGGGGTGCATGTCTACCGGCCATTTCATGTCCGTCTAATACTGTCCACATTGGCATCATAGATTCTAGATATATAAGATGGTTCGAAAAGCTCCCAAATCATGCTGCCTTGGCGGAAAGTGCTGCATATGCCGTCTCACACTCGGCTGAGTTGATCGAGGTGCGAGCCACCTGAGTATGTCTCGGGAAGGCAACCAGACACCCTCTGCGAGATTGATAATGCGATCTTCGTGGGAAGCTCAAGTCCAAACTGTCGCTGCTATTCGACCTTTTCAACCACAAGTTGCTGACCGGGCTGACGCAGCGCTATCGCCGATGGCGCTGATCCAGTGGACTTGATTGGTTAGTCCTTCACTCTTGTTCGTTCGGACTCCTACTTTATGCCGCCTTGCGCGCTGTGATCTGGCGATGATGCATGTGCGCTCTATTGTGTGCAATGCGGACGGATTCGTGGGCATTTGCGGGTTGGCATAGGAATCTCCAGGGTCTGATCAAAGCGATTTCCGATACTCCGTGGTCTGAGGCAGACACCTTCGGATTGGAAGAGTCCCCATTGGATGCAGAAAATCTTGTTTCGAGTAGATGGGGATGGCCTACTGCCTTATGTCTCTCACATTGTCGCACACTCCATCGCATAAATTCTCTTACATCGCAAAACTGCCTCTATCCTACTCCACATTCTCCCACCTACACAGTACTCCTTCGATCCTAAACCCGACGCCGACCCCATCCATCCATCCAGCCCTCAGTTCCCCATCCCACTCAACGTAAACAGCAAATGATACCCATAATCGAAATCCTCCGTCGTGAACACCGTAATCGACTCCAGAATCTTCCCAGGCAGCTGGTTCGGATGCTGCGTCAGGATGTAGACGATCCCGCGCCCGTGCGGCGTCCCCAGCAGTGCCACAAACTTGGGGTCGCCGAGCCGGAACGCTTTGCCCGGCCAGGGAGCGGCGAGCTCGTCGGGGTCGGCGCCCATGGCGAGGTCCATGATGAGTTTGGTTTCGTCGGTGATGACGTCGTGTTTGAACTGTCAGGGAGGGTTGTGGTTAGCTAGTGACATTTTTGGGAGTCAGATGTTGGATTTGAGCGTTGGCTTGAAAGCTCTTATTTCGAGAAGATAATTTTCTTGGTTTCGAGGGTTGCTGGTGCGAAGATAGGTGATCGGATGTATTGGCTTACGATGTACTTTAGTTTCCCGGCATCGGATCCTGCCATCTCTTCCCACAGGATCCAGACAATGTCAGACCATCTCTGGACGTCGGGCAGCATATCGGGCCAGTCGTGTGGGAGCTGATCTCCCATCGCTTCCTTGAGCATGAACATTGGGCTGTAGTTGTTGGCGGAGGTGATGGTCTTGCCCTTGACGTTGTAGAAGGCGTAGTTTTTACCAGACGTCGGGTTCTGTGCGTCCGTCCAATTAGCATACCTTCATTCCGGATTGACGTCTAATCTTCGAAGTCGAAGGACTTGATTGTGATTTTCCCCACCGCATCGGAAGACTTACGTTGTTTGAACGTTTGCAATTGATGAAACGAACGTTCTGGTCTGCGTCACGCTCTATATTCTCCTCGTCCTCGGGAATTTTCAATTCTTCGAAGACTGTTTCGTATCCTGGTGGCGTCATGTGGTCTCCATTCGTGATGACCCAGCCTCTCCCCTCTCCATGTTGAATTTCACGATCCGTTAAGTGTGCGGGACCCTAATGTACCCTTTACGTCAAACTCCACGAGCGCTCGGAGAAACGCATTTGATGTATGAGAGAGTAGCCGTACTGTCATATCTTCCTTCTTAAGATAGGGAGTTTCGATAAATGGACCAGAACGAAGCATTCGAAGCAATTTTGCACCATCGTTCAGTGCGTCGCCCCTGATAGAACGTGTCGATCAGTGGTTTGCCATGAATGCTTGGTAGGAGTAGTCGAAGCTGGTCTTGGATCGTTTTCCAAAAGCATTTGATTCCGAATTATTATTCATGCGTCTCCGTCTTGAATTCGATATCTAATGTGGAGATGTACCACACAGGCAGGCGCTCAGCGCACAATTGAGGGCGAGATCTACTATGTGAGAAACGCCATCTGCGCACAAAGCCTCGAAGATTATTGAGCCGCCGGCAGTACGGATACATCAGAGAACCCAGAACAAAAATGATCCACGGTACGCCATCAGGGCTTTGTAAGAGGGACAGCTTACCAAGTGAAGCGCTTGTGTACGCCAAGCGGACTAAACAGATTCCCAAGTCCAAGGGTGCTGTTCGATCCAAATGGGATCGCAATTTTGGCTGCAGTAACAGTAGGTGCAGGTGGGATTGGGATAGCTACGGGCCTGTCTGTGAAGGGATCATGCTTGCCAACGACCTCAAACCGGGCTCGGAAAACATGGTCCGGCACAAGATTGCTCGCAATGAACAGTAGAACAAAAGCTCCAGCGAAAAGGGAAGTTGGCCCTCCTTTGGTGATCGCCATTGCAGCTTAGAGATTCTTGATATGCAGATATCAGTGGTAAAGTTCGTAATAGATCCAAGTGTATATTTTCGATACTGCCAGGAAAGCACATTGTCGGCAGGAGTAGCAATTCCGAGCAATGCCAGGAAGGCTTTGAGCTACTCATTGTGAACCCAGTCGGAGTTGAGTGAACAAGCCTACATGGACGCGATTGGAATCTCTATGAAAGGGAGAGAATACAGCATGAATGCCCACCGGCTAATTGCCTGTCGCCTCGGTCAAGTTCATCTTCATCGCCACCAAATGGTACCCGTGTATGCAAATACTGCGTAAGCCTCAACTGATAGTGACAAAGAGACGGTTCGACGTTGCCAAGTGGAGGTTGTGTGGAAGAAATTTGAAAAAAAGAAGGTCCTTAATCTGACTCAATCAGTGCTACTCCACGTCCGTCCATAACAGTTGTAAGCTTTCCAGTTGAAGAGGTTCTCGAGTTTGGAAAATAGCTCGACTAGGCATTGGGATCACCGAGGTCTCAGAGACAGCTCCATGAAAACCACGTTTGGATGTGGGTTGTAATAGTAGGCGTCAATCTCCTTGAATCCTACATCCTCATACAAGAAAATAGCTTGCACCATTGTTGGAAGCGTATCAAGGCGCATTAGTGTGTACTCTTTCTGCTTCGCCTCATTGACCACCGCATCGACCAGCGCTTTGCCCAGACCCAGACCCCGCCCCTGTGGGAGAACGTAAAGTCGCTTCATCTCGCAACAGTGTTCGGTAGCCGTAGGCTTGAGGGCAATGCAGCCCAGTGGCTGGCCTGCTGTGTTCCATGCCAGAAGAAGCTCCCCAGAGGGCGGAGCATATTTGCCTGGTAAATTTGCTTTCTCCGCTTCGAAGTCTTGGAAGGTGAGGTCAACACTGAGACTTTCAGCGTAGGCTTCGAAGAGATGCAAAGCTGTTTCAAAGTCGGTTGCAGAGCGAGCAGGTGTGATACGAAAGCGCGCTGCAGGCATAGCAGCGTTGGACATATGATCGTTCGGCAGTTCTCGCTCCTGCAGTGACCCGGCAGTCCTGCGCTTCGAATGATCCAATGGTATAGAGTACTGGGATTTGAAAACTGAGTTTGAGTGAAGCTGATGGCAGATCTGACCACCGAGGATCTCGGATTGCCGGCGGAACGGTCCGCTCGCCCGGATAAACGATCGGTTCAATGATGGCAGGACTGCTGATCAGTGAATATATGGCGTGCTTGACATTTGGCCTCTGCTTGCAAGAGCTAACCATATCATCAACGATCGATTGCGATGGAGAGCAATTCCATATCTTGTCATTTCAAGCTTTCAGTGGGTGATACAATGACGTTGATGAGGTCTATGGCGTGCTCATAACCAGGACATGTCTGTCGATCGGAGGAAGCCCCCTAGTCGGTAACTGTGATGATGCCTTGAGCGGGTGCGAATTTTCTACAGCAGAGGCTGGTATACATGAAATGGTAGCAGCAAAAAAGCGAAACCGTTGAAGCCTTGCGTGCCACAATGAAGCCTTCCATCTTTCACCTCCTCTACATGGACCCAATCGTTTGAAACGGTCCATCCATGCCACGCAGCGCTGATTGTACACAGATACAGATCAGATGTTTCGTCACATCGATATTCGTATGTATCTCCTGGTGCCTTCCTACACACCGGTACTAGACGAGCTTGCTTGGCCTTCCCATTCCCATACCATCTGAGAGTTCTGAACATCCAGAGCTATCATATGTGTCTCTTGACGGGAGACGTGTTCCACGAGATGGCGCCAATGGACGCTTTTCTCTCCACATCTCTTGTATGGTCAAAACACAGGGTTATGCCACTGATATTCCTTGACGTTTTGCCAATTGGCCAAGGAGTCAACCGGTTATTCAGTCCATCGCGATTTCATCATTATGTTATTCCGGAGTGCAGAGCAATTTGATCCAGCCATCCCCTGGAACTAGGACTCTGGTAACGCATTTGAAAGTCTCCACTGTCATATGTCGTAATGGCCTAGACTTCAAGTTGCAGTGATCTTGATAGTCTCAAGTATTTCGAATTCTCCGCAGTTCATACGCGTGAAGACGATGAGAAAACGGCAGGATTGTGGAAGTGTTCCATTGGCATATCGTCCTCTTCTTTCAACAGCAGCTCGACCCCAATCGACTTTAGTGATCTTGTGTAGTGTGACTCTGACAATTCCTCGAACATGTGCAAAAGACCACTTATAGGCAGAGTCTGGAGATTTGGCAACCGCTCAATTTTGTTTTCTAAGAGCTCATCTAGCAGCTCGTAGTAAATTGAACAACCGTCGCTCAAGTCATTGTGCAATTTTACTAACCGAATCGACTTCGGAAACTCGTACGCGAGAAAATGCCCACTCGCATCTAGCAAGAAGCTAGTAACGAGTTCCACAGTACGAAGCACTTCGAAGCCGCCTAGACTTCCACCAGGACCATCCCGTGACTCGGATGGATTAAAAGAGCCATGAATACACAGAACGTGCAAGGTCTCTCTTGCAATGGTTTGCAAATAATCACAAAGAGTGTATACGAAGGATATTGCAGGACCCCAGCCACTTTCTGAAGAGTAGTGAAACTCCCTCAGCTGGTTGACGCAACCTATGAGATTTTTCGTAATTTCAATGTTGAGAACACTTTCGCCAAAATTTACGCTTAAGAAACCGTAGGCCATTGGAGATGACTGTCTACGAAGAGTGAGATCACCAACAATACGGGCACCTGCTCCGATGTCACGATAGTCCATCGGACCGTGTGAATGTTGTTGACAAGCTAGCATAATGCTTTCGGATACCTCCCGCGTATCGCCATCATCTGTATCAGAAAGAATCGTCGGATAGTCTCTAACAAATACTTCTGCCAAACTTGCGCGTCCGGCTGAAGCAGGACTGAGGATGTATTCCAGGTATAGTTGGAAGCAAACATGGGAGATGACATGGGTGTCAATCCGCAAGAGCGTCAGGTTGGGCAGCATCATACACAGTATTGCCATGATCGGGGCTTCATCCCCTGCGTTAATCTTCTGGATCCACATGTCTTTCAGAGAGGGTGGAACAAGCTTCCCACCAGTAACAGCTTGCTTGAACGCATCCATCATGTCATTAGGGTATTCGTTGTACGCTCCTTGAGCCTCAAGTTCCGGTACAGGGGCCTCCCATTGGATGAACCATTTGCGAAGATCAAGCTTGCGTACATAATGAGCAATTCTAGGTGTAATCAGGATGTCGTGAAGTACTAATGCCCTGCCGCCGTGTTTTGCCTTCTTCAGCTTCCGGGTGATCTTAGTAATTTTGGATATCAGCTCGAGGTCACTCTGAATAATAGGCCTGGCCAAATTGCGAAGAGTGTGGTCGACTCTTGCCACGCTTTCGAGTTCTGGGAGATAAGTATGGTGGAGGATCTCTAGGATGATTTCCCCAGGCAGGTCTTGAAAGGTGGCCATGGCTCGATGGTATTATGCGAGAACTTGGCGGTTGATGCCTCGATGGGTTTGCTAACAAGACGTTGGAATTCCCGTTGGGGTCATAGGCGCTGTATCTATACTGTCTATCCAGGTGTTGGTAGGCCCCTCTTTATTTCACAAGATGCGAGATCTGCACTTCACCCATGTTCTCGATGATAGGGACGTCTGCCGAACTGCTTTGACGATATAGTGAGGGAGACGTAAGACAAGCGATGGCCTTAGGAATTACAGTAGATCCTTGGTTTGCGTAAAGGTAACAGAACTTCGAGGTGCATTAAGGCAAGTATATTGGGGGCTTCGGGCCGATGATCTCCGGGACTCTGTGTGGAGATCCGGGTCTAGCGTGCGGGGACACGATGGGGATCTTGTGCCAATTACCAAGAGTGAGTACTCCCCACAGTCATCCGACCGATCAGAGCGCGTATGCACCATGATACCGGGAATTCGAGTCCTATCATACCTTGCAGCATGTTACGGAGCACTGCATTCGATAGCCCCGGGTGGTGCCCGAACCGAACCGAATCACCGCCCACCCTGATCCCATCGCCCCTTCTACAGAGTCATCCCAATTTGCCAGTATGGCAGCTACCATTCTACGAACTCGAGTAGCCACCTCGCCATCAGTCTCTGTCTGTCAATATGCGATTCCTGCCAATTGTTGTCGCGTCGCTCGCCGGCGTCGTTCGGTCGAATGCTCCGTTGTTTAGCAGAGGCCTTGACTCCTATGTCGCTAGCCAAAGGGCGCATTCTTTGCAAGGAATCTTCGACAACATTGGGCCTGATGGCGCCAAAGTAGCAGGTGCCTCATCAGGCATCGTTGTCGCTTCACCTTCAACCGTCAATCCTGACTGTTAGTCCTTTCCGACCAACGAAGGCATCCGGGCTATACTGACTTCCAACCTTATAGACTTCTACACCTGGACTCGCGACGCTGCCTTAACGATGAAGGAGATTGTTGACGCCTTTGTCGATGGCCAGACCTCCTACGAAGCCATTATCAATGGATACATCACCTCTCAGGCCATTCTACAGACCCTCACGAACCCCTCTGGCCCGTTCTTTGGCGGTGCAGGCTTGGGAGAACCAAAGTTTCAGGTCAATGAGAAGGCATTCAATGCGCCGTGGGGACGTCCTCAGCGAGACGGCCCGGCTTTACGTGCTATTACTTTGATGACATACATCAGTTGGCTCCTTGGCAATGGTAATCGTACCGACAGTACCAAAGCTATCGATTTGGTTTGGCCGGTCATACTAAACGATCTCAACTATGTGGGCCAATATTGGAATCAGACGGGTTTCGACTTGTGGGAAGAAGTGGAAGGCTCCTCATTCTTCACCCTGCAGCTGCAACATGGGGCGCTCTCGGAAGGGGCCACTACAGCCTCAGCGCTTGCCAGCCAAAGTGGTCGGGAGATTTCTTGTCCGAGCTGCGCATCTCAAGGCCCCGAGGTACTGTGTTTCATGCAGAGCTTCTGGAACGGGGCGCATGTTGTGAGTAATATCAATGTGAACAATGGCCGGACGGGGTTAGATGCCAATTCGCTACTGGGTTCCATTCATAATTTCGATATTGATGCGAGTTGCAATGATTCAACCTTTCAGCCATGCAGTAGCAAGTCGCTTGCGAATTTCAAAGCGGTGGTCGACTCCTTCCGACCAATTTACGGCATAAATCAGGGTATCGCAGCCAATGGAGGCGTGGCAGTTGGTCGCTACGCTGAAGATGTATATTACGGCGGCAACCCATGGTTTCTATGCACTCTTGCCGCAGCAGAATTTCTGTACGATGTCACAGCCCAGCTGCAAGCTCGTAAGGTCGTCACTATTGACGATACTTCCCTACCGTTCTACAAGGATATCGATCCGGCGGCCAAAGTCGGTACAATACAACCCAATGACCATGATTCGCCCTTCCAGCAACTGATTCAAAATATTACCGCTTACGCCGACAGCTTTGTCGCCATTGTCCAAAGGTACACTCCTGCCAACGGGACTTTGTACGAGCAATTCGATCGCAACACCGGCGCCCCTTTATCAGCTATCGACTTAACTTGGTCTTACGCCTCATTTGTCTCGATGTCATCTCGCCGTGCTGGTGTCTACCCGCCTTCGTGGGGCGCCAGCAAAGCCAGTCCTCCGCCGTCGACCTGCGTAGCTACCTCGGCAAGGGGGACATACGTGCCTCCAGTAGCAGCTGGTGCCCCGAATATCACCTTTGTCTGCACGTCATCCGTGAGGTTCAACGTCAATGCCGGCACCTACTATGGTGAAAATCTATACGTGATTGGCGATATCGAGGCTTTGGGCGATTGGAACCCTTCCATCGCTGCTCCAATGAGCGCCGGAGGGTACACTGCGCAGAGACCGTTATGGACTCTTTCGAAAGATCTACCTGCGAGCACCAACATCAGCTATAAGTATCTCAGACAAGAAAGCGATGGCAGCTTTATCTATGAGGGTATCAACCGTACGCTTACCAGCAATGCTTGCGGAAGCTCAACATTAGTACTCGAGGATGCTTGGAGTGGGCCTACCTGAGTATCGAGAGTTTGCATGTCTATTCACTTCGTCCTGCATTCTACTGTACTATCATTGATACTCGCTCAAGCCTAAGTCCACGTCAATCAAAGAACTCTCTACCTGAAATCAGTTGGCTTCAGTGGACATTAGCTCTCCTCTATCGTCTTCTAGATCTCATGATGATGCTCCTGCCAGATCACGCCCCAGCGTCGTAAGTTGATCTCTTCTGAATCCCGAACCACTCTGCTGTCGCTCTTGTATTACCATACGGACACCTGTATTATTCTTAGCCCGACCACCGATATTCACACATGGTAGTATCTCGTACGCTATGCACTTTCAAAGGTAACATTGCACAACAAGTCGTCATGTCTGGGCAAAGGCTGTCACCGAGTGGCCATCCATAACTCACGGCCCACGAAATCACACCAATGTCTAACCAGTGCACTCAACAGGAGGACGTCGAGCAAGTGAGCGAAGAATCCGCGGATGAAGTCTTCGTGACTAGCCTCTCAAAATTGCATCTCATCAGCGCATTGGACACCGCAGTAAGCTCTCGCATAATCAGACCATCTGATCTCACATATTCTGAAGAAAGGCCCAAAAAGATGCAGGATCATTGCTCTCGCATAACCTGCCGCTTGTGACCCATCATATAAGATGTTATGTTGAGATTTTAGCCCTCTTCGATGTACAGGAGCGCTCCTGGTCATAGGCCATCATGCTCTTAGCAAATGAGTGTAGGTCTGTGGGATATCAAGCAACAAACAGGTAGTGATCTATCTATATGTCTAGTGACAACAAGCGAATAGTGTCGGGGACGCGACGCACGACGCAGTTCATTCATCAGGGCCATTTTAGGCTGAGTGTGATTTCAGGCGGGATCTGTAGTCAAGATACCGTGATTCCGAGCGGCTTGAGGAAATGGCAGTCAGGAAACGCACGTAAGAATATGTCCAAGCTCTTCTACAAACGCATGCATACATCGGCTCCATCACCCCCAGCTCTATGCTCTCAACTATCACTCTCCCTCTCACTCACCCCCCTCTCTCAATCCCTGACTCTCCCCCCTCCCCATCACCGCCTCCTGAACACCCACTATGACACCCCACCTCAGATCGTCCCACCACTCTCATCACCCACCTCACCCCTTCTCCCGCCCTGCAACATTCTCATCTCCGCCCGCCTCACAAGCTCCCGCTCATGATCGACAAGGCGATTCCATCGCGAGCTCGTGCGCTGGAGATCGAAAGCCGGATCTTCAGCCAGGACCTCATTGAGCAGCCCTTCCTGGCGGGTAAGGAAGGTGAGATGTGGGCTTGACGGAAGGAAGCCTGGCGGCTGTTGAAACCCCAGCTCAGGATCCAGCGACGACTGTGACGTAGACGCCTCATCCTGGTCCAAAAACAGCGACTCTGATACTCCGGTCGAATTGCTCGAGGGCTGTGAATCCGACGCTTCATCCCTCGCTGTGACCTTCCGTCCCTTGACGCGTGAAGCCGCAGCAGCCTGTTCACCTCTCTTTCTCATCCGGGCCCTCTCATGACAGCCGATGTAATTCGGATCGAGCGTCTTCCGCGCGTACTCGATTCGCTTCCCCATCATCATGGCGTTGATCTCCTTCGCGGGGCACGTGTCCGCGATCTCGCGCGCGGTCCAGTGCTCGGCGATGACGAAGAGGAGCTGCCCGCGCAGGTGGTTCGGGTAGCGCTTGATAATCTCTTCGTGGTTGAGGTTGGGGGGGAGGGGAGAGAGTTCCGAGGCGAATCCAGCAATGTGGTGGGAGGTGGCGCCGCGGCGGAGTTTGGGGATAGGGCGGCCGTATTTGAATGCCTTCTTGGCTGGTGGTGGTGAGGGAGAGGAGGAAGGTGAGCGGGCCTGGGATGGGGGGGTGAGTAGGTTTGAGGGGATGGGGGGAGGGGGGGGGCTTACACGCTTTCGCTGGTTGGAGGGCGCTAAGTCTGCCATGGTGGGTGACTGGTTTAGTATATGATGTAGGAGAAGAAGTTAGGGGGGAGGTATCTCGCCTTAAGAGTTGACATTCGCTGCCAAGGACTGGTGAACAGCTGAGTTGTTGGAGGTGTTGTTGATTGATAATGTTGATGAGATGGATTGATTGACGAGATGAGAGTATTCACTAGATGAGAGATTATTCGATGATTCCTAGAGATGTTGTAGGTCAGCGATGTTAGGCTGTACTAAATCGAGAGTAGTAACCAGTGCACAAGAGATGAGAGGAGCTGCGTACAACGCCTGTCTCAGTACGTTCTGTGTGATCGATGAAGACGACAATTAAGCCAAGAATACCGAACCTGCAAGGGCGCGACAATATCCTCTCAACCCGAACGTACTTCGAGTAGAGAACGTTGGATGAGGGGGTCGGAGTGGTGACATACAGAGAGTATCCCATGTGGTTGCATCAGTGGGTGCTCATGTTCTTCACAGCTCTTAGAGAAACCCTTTTCCTGCTGCGTCTTGAGGACCTTTGATCGTGCGACTGGTATTTCCTGACGTTTCGCTACTTTGTTATCGCCATTTCGCCAATACGTTTCTCTATGGTACGGCCAGCCCCTGGACTTAGCACCCTGCCAGCGCATGGGTTACTCAAGAGGGAAGCTGCTTCGCATACTGAAAACGACTCAAACTAGGAGAGACCACTAGAAAACTCACCCATCGAAGCTGTGGAACCGTTGTTGAGCATCAATAAGCAAAGTGAGAGGTGTGGATGACGAGAAAGACCAATTTGGTATAAGCTCAGGGAGCATGGCTTACAGAATCTTGTGTAGCTCTTCAGATTTTCTACGGAAAGTAAAGCGGAGCCAATTCGAAGCCAGCTGCTTGACTCCCTTCTCTAAGGACCACCCCTTTGCAGTACAGACACACTTGACCATACGCTCCAGCAATTCATCCATATGTTCTCCAGCACAATGCAGGTCACTCTCCACCAAGATCTTGTCGTCCGGCACCGCTTTGATGACCTCAATTGTCTTCGCAGCGGTCGAAGGTTTGAGGTTCACAAGAACAGAAAAAGAGCAAAAGATCTCAGCAGGGACTGAAGGTTGAAAATACTGTCGCAAAGTATCTGGTGGACCAGAGTAGGAATGAAGACATATCCTAGGTGGATAAAGTAGAGAGGTACTTGGGCCTGACTGAAGGACTCGTCCCTCATCTTCTTCATCGCCTGCGTGGGCCTTGATAGCAGATTCTCTCTGCTTGCGAGCCTTTCTACTTAGCACTTCCCTTTCGAAGCCTTTCCAGGTATCTCGTATCGTCTCGAAGAGTACACCATGCGCTGCCACGCCATGTACAGATACCGCTCGTTGCATCTCGCCCGCAAGGTTGAGCTGGGCCTTCAGTATCTTTTTCTGGTGCTCGATCCTAACTTTGAAAGGCGAAAGCCGGCGTCCTTCCCGCCCGCCTGGTGTCATGTCAGGATGCCGCTCAGTGTGATTATTTGGTAGCCAATTCTCTGGGAGTCGGAACGAGCGATCAAGTCCGATTTCACCAACAAGTGCATAAGGATGCTGCCGTAGGTAGCCCCTGATCTGGTCCAGAAGGCGAGACAGTGGGCGGGGATCAGGCAAGGACCGGACAAATTCATGGTCTTCTGGAGGTGGAGAAATGATTGATCTATAATGGATAAGCTTGTTAGACTGAGTGATAGTACCCTCGGAGCCCAAGATCGAGTCGTCGCAGATTTGGTGAGAAAACCAGGGATGCCAGCCTAATGAAGGAATAATCTGGCAGTGGCTGTCTGGCTTCATCAGGCGAGGGATTGATATCTGTGTCACACCACAGCTCTCAGCAAATTGCGCAACACGATCTTGGTCTTCGCCCCGCGTAGCCATAATTATTAGGGCCCGCGCCTTCATCTGAGGAATCTTTCCTTGACACGAGGGTGTATCAGTCGGATGGCAATGGGCATCGAAGACCCCCAAATGCCAAGGAAGAGTCTGTCCTGGTATATCGCCTGGGGCACTGTTCAAAACGTCGTGGATCCATGGCATAGTGTCCGCCATCTTCCGCGGCTGAGGTAGGTCGTGGGATTTCGGAACAATGGCAGTCTGAATACATCCACGTGTGACGGTAGGGAATGCCAAGGGATAAGAGGCGTTTTGCACTCGCTGAATCCCAGCTCATGGCATAGGAAGACGAAAAAGTAAAGGACGGATTGGAGGTCACATTGATTGTTAGCAGATCCGCATCACAGAGCTATTTGATAGCAGGATCCAAACTATCATCCCATGAAACGAGATCACATGACCATCTCATACTTGCCCCACTTTCACATGCTTCATTCATAGTCAACACAGAAGCTTCATCAAGAGCCCGACCACCGCAGCTCGAAATCAAATCCATATGAACCCCACAACATGGCTTCCTTCCATTTCCCTCACCATCGGCAACAATGTCTAACCGCCTCCTCTCCACTATCCTCCTTCCACCCCTCCTCCTCCTTTCCATCCCTCTCTTCCTCTCCGCCATCCTAACCACCTCCCTCACCATTTTCACCCTCCTCATCCGCGTCCTCCTCATCTACGCCGAAATCGCCCTCGCCCTTCTCCGCACGAACCTGACTTCACACCCCACATCCATATCCAGCCTTCCCACCAAACAGCTTACCCCACCCCACAAGCCCACAACGCAGCCGCCATCCCCCACTCGCCTCTACCCGCGCCGCCTCAGCAGCGGCGCCTCCTCCACGCTCAAAGCCGGCGACAAGCGAAGCGGCTCCACAACACCCCTCGCCCCTTCCACCAGCGGCTTAGGGATCTACTCCGGCAGCAACCCGAGCCGGGACTTTGAAGGCGTAGGCGGGTGGCGGGTCAACGACGACGATGAGGAAGAGGATGTGCTGTGGACGGGGATGAATAGTCGGCTGGAGCTGCCGGCTGAGGAGAAGAAGGGGCACAGGAGACATCATCAGCGGAGTCTCACAGGGGGAAGTGCGGGGTTTGGGTATGCTGGGGTGGCCAGGAGTCCGGAGAAGGTGAGGATGGAGGGGGGAGGAAGGCGTGGAGGGGGGGAGAGTCCAGAGAGCTATTTTGTGGCGAGGGGGATGAGTGGGAGTACGACGGACTTGGGCGGTGGGGGAAGAGGGCCCTTGAGGCCGAGCTCGGTGAGGTCGTTGCAGATGAGTCAGGATTGATAGGGGATCTGGGTTGGGAATAGACATACTCCTGTAAAAAGGTGGAGATGCTAGTGTTTTGGAAGCAGGAATCTATGCTACTGGAATGATCCAACCATGTTGTACGAGCTTGCTCCCGGAATGCCGCGCTGTAAGTCTATAACTAAGCCCAGGATCCAGCCCCAATAATGCGCCATCGCTAATCGAACACATATAAAATGCCCGTTATGATGAGCTCTGCTTGCTCTTCTCCCGCCTCGAAACCTCCTTCATCTCTTCGCGCATCTTCTCATTGAATTCCTCGCAGCCTTCGAGATATAAGTGGTGACCGGCGTCCTTGATCATCACCACCTTCGCCGACCCTGCTTCTTTAGCCTTGTCCTCGGCCGAAGCACTCCTCATAACCTTCTCCTTCTCCTCCAGTATTTTCTGTTCGGCAGCATAGCCGCCTGCGATATCCATCCAGTCGTTCTCTCCGTACATAAGAACGACCGGGTAGCCATGTTCGCGCTTCTTCTCGGTCGAGGCAACACTCGAGGTCGTTGAACCGTCTCTCGCGATCATCTGTCGTCCAACGCCGGCTATGCGCCTGATGAGCGGGCTGCGAGCAAAGGCACCTGGAGCTAAGATGTACGCAAGCGCGTACTCGCCGCTACCTCGTTGTTTGAACAGCGAGTAGGCGTAGGTATGCAAGACTTGAGATTCGTCGGGACCTAGGTGTGAAAATCGACGTGTCGTCCAGCCAGACACAAATCGGGGCCCCAAGGGTCCTGCCCAACGAACCAGACTGAAGGGGGAAATATTCGCATCCCAAGCATAGATCAGCCATTTCGGATACGGTTTTCTTCGGGCTGGCGCCTTGTCACCTTTCTTAATGGCCTTCTCAGCTTTGTCTCTCGCGTTGAGGAAGTTGTTGTTGTCCGCTGTTCTTGAAGAATCCGATGAATTTGGATCGGCGCCGTTCATAGTGTCATCGGTATCTTTAGGATCTGGCATTTCCGCATTTACTGCGTATGGATCCTCTGGTATACCTACGGGCGAAGCTAGAACTAGCTTGTTGAGATGCCCGGGATACTTCAAGGCGTACGCGACGGCCATGTACCCGCCCAAGCTATGGCCCAGGAGTGTGAAGCGGTCAATCTTCCGTTCTATGCGCCACTCTTCCAAAGCATCGATAAACCAATTCTCCGCCTCCGTGATGCTAGCTTGTCGATCTTTGGCGTGTATCCGAAAAGGAGGCCTGCTACTCCTTCCCATCCCGAGAAGGTCTAACGCATACACTTTCCAGCCTGGGACTCTACTCAAACCCTCGAAGTTTTTGTAGAAGAATCCTAGTCCGGCGCCGTACCCGTGCAGCATTACGAGATTTTGCTCGGTATCTTCCTCCAGTCGTTCGACTGAAAATTCGTTGAGTGCTCTGTTCTTGCCACTGAGCTTTACGAGCTTTGAGTTCCACTGCCGAGGCCCGTGCGGATCGGTATTGGAAGACGTCTTCACAGCCGCTCCCTTAGTAGCATCTGTTGCGGATTCTGACGACTCTGCTGAGATCTCAGTGGGCGGCTTGGTGCTGGTTTGGGTTTGCGTAGGCGGCTGCCGAAGGTATGGAATGAAGGACATGACTTGGTGCTCGGCGACAGCGGCCGGTATGTTTGCCCACTAAGTAGGCTTTCAGCAACTCGAAGGACATTGGGGGATTCTAAGGGACACACCCATTGACTGAAACCCTCCTTGTATCCAAGAGGGAAGTAACCCCCGCGCGGACCAGTCCGGGCTTCCTTTTGAGCCGCGGCGTTCTGTTTGGCCCGTTGCGAGGCGAGCATCGGCTGCTGAGTTTTCGTGCTATAGTCATCATCGCTGCCATTCGCAGTGGCGGCGGCCATCGCGGAATACTGCCTACTTGAAAGCAGGCGGAGGTGCTCTATCTGACGGTAAGCCGGTAGACTGGTATGTTTATTGAGAGAGCAGTACGTAGGGTGGTGAGCCGACGGCAGCGTGTTTTCTGAAATGTATGGGCGACTTGTCGCAAGTTGGCCGCTCTGACAGAGGCGGAACGGTGAGCCTAGGAAGTTGGTATTCTAGGGGGTTCGTCTATGATCGCTTTATGGTCACATATGATGTAAGTTATTGGGCAAGAATAGTAAGGTCGGAATCTTGTTAGGGGAAATGTAATGTCAGAAACAAAGATCCGGATACCGCATCATTGACGTACTCGAGGCAGCGAGGCAGCCAAATAGATCGTCGGAGGCTTGGCACTCAAAGCCCGACTCCCATTATCTCCGGCCCGCTCTTTACCTCCGAGATCCTCTTCGGTCAACCATGGCCTGGCATAGCCACAGTCCTGCCAGTGAAGCAGCGTCTTGCATAAGGACGGTGCTATGAGAATGAAAGCGTGAGTCTGTCAATCAGCAGCATGTCCGGCTCCAAGCTCGACCAAATCGTCAAAGGCGCCCCACCCCCAGGGACTTCCATCCCCTCCATCGTCTCGCGCTCCTCCTCACCCGCTCCGCCCCTAGAACACACCCACGCCGAGATCACCAGCGCTGCCACGCTGACAGCCCTTTCTGACCCTCTCGCAACTCTGCCCTCCTCACCCCATCAGATCTATCTCAACCTTCTCATCCTCGAAGCGTCGCTCCGCTCGCAGTATCTAACCCTACGGGCTCGTCGACGACAACATACTTTCTTCGTCCTTCTACTCGCTGTATGGAATGTCAGCTTCTTCTACGCCTTGTTCCTGCGTCCCCGCGAAGATGGCAGCGGGATGGGTGGCTCCGTCTACTGGGTTGTGGAAGTCGCGGAAAAGGTGGCATTGATGGGTGGTATCGTCACTGGCATCTTAGTATGGGGCACCGGACAATGGGAACGAGGCGTACGATGGCCGCGACGCTGGGTGGGCGTTGCGAACCGTGGGCTACGGACCATGAACGTCAAGGTGGTAATCATCAAAGGCCCCTGGTGGAAGGAGACGCTAGGTCACCTCTCCTTCCTCTTCTCCTTCTTCTCGACTGAAGGCGCGTCCTACCACTACATCGACCACTCTATGGAGAAACACACCGGTCTCGGCTCAGGCTTCGCACACGACATCGAAGCGGCTCACGAGGAGGATCTCTCCCCAGGCGGCGACCACGTCAAACTCCTCCTCCTACCGAAACCCTTCTCCCCCGACTTCCGCGAGAACTGGGAACAATACCGCAGCGAGTACTGGGAGAAGGAAAACGAGCGCCGGGCCGAGCTGCGGCAGTCGCTCCACAAACGCGAGCGACAGCTAGCTCGGGAGCACGGAGGCTGGTTCTGGTGGCTTGGTCGCAGGAGACATCCTGCGAATCTTCCTGTGAATACTAGCGGTGTTGGAGAAAAGCATGCCCTGAAGCACTTGGTGGAGAAGAAGCGTCGACCGTCCTTTGCGAAAACCGAGTCCCATTCTCGAACTACCTCGAGGAGTACAACGCCTTCGAATGCAGACTTGGAGGAGCGGCCTACTGGGCATCGCGTGCGGAGGGGTAGTAGTGGTAACGTGAGCGGTGGTGAGAGGCGGAAGAAGACGAGAGACAAGGGGTCGAACGAGAGTATCAGGGTGTCGAAGCTGACACCGTTGACCTGACATCCTTAGGAACACTTATTTTATGCGCGACGTCAAGAAGCCTGATTTGCATTCAGCTCCCAGCGTTTCCTGGAAGGAAGCATCACCTTTGATCATACACACAAGCATATCCTACGTTAAAGAACCTTGAGAACAGAGGCTACATCGACACCGTGCGGCTAGAGACGTCTACATGGCTCCTGCACCTATGTGGCTAGCATCTAGAAATTTGGTGCTTGAAAGGAGAGTCAGGTGGTGCTCGTCACATCACAGTCAATCATGGCCCAACCTGATCAGGACGTGAGTGCAAGACTCGGTACTTATGGAGTACAACATATAGCACGGGACGGGGGCAGGCGAAGCAGCGGTGGGTAGCATGAACGCATGTGGGACGGTGACGGAAGATAATGGTGAACCTACTTGTGGACGTAACTTGACGTTCGACAGTGTAGAGCCTACCAGTACCAAGTTATGAGAAAGCTCAGAATCGAGGAGATCATGGACAACGAGCAAGAGCTCCTATATTATAAAGCTCCATATATAAAACCCTATCTCCATTTTCCCATGTACAACCCAATGCTGTACTAGTAGACCCAACCAAGCTCTTCCAACGCCCTTACTATGCTCGCCCTGCCAAAAAGCTAATGCTACACGCTGCATGCTACCGTAAATGCTTGACCCTTCCCAGATCCTCGACCTTCGCCCTCAAAGCTTCCAGACAAATTACAGGTTGCCCGAGAGTATCGCTTCCGTAGCTATGATCCTCATTAGCTTGATTCTTTCAACCAAAGTGGCGACAGAAAAGACTTACCACTCCCGATATAGGCCCTCTTCGCCTCCAGCCCGATCCCAAACCTCCTCTCCAATTCCATCTTGATGCTCTTCTTCGTCACGGTCATCAGATCCGCCGTCCTGAGAATCTCCCTGATCTCAGCCAGGATCGCATCATCACTCGGCAGGCCTGCCATGTCCGCCATTTCCATGTTGTCATGATACCCTCTAGCCTCGATCGCCGAGGGTGCAAGACTGATTCGGCTACCGTACCGCGTATCCCCAGTATGTGACATTGCGCGGGAAGCGGGGTAATTATATTCTGTGGTAGCTGGATAATGGGATTTCGTCCCGTAGCTGAAGCCACTGATCTCCGAGCGGGCGTCATCGCGCTGCGTCTGCGCGTCCCAGAGCTCGGCTTGGTATTCCTCCCACTTCTTCTTTGGGATAGAGGCCGGATCGAACTTGCCTTCGTCCGAAACGACGACCTGGCGGCCTTTCTCACCAGTCACGACTCGGGTGTTGCCCCAGGAGAAGTCGTCCATGTGCCAGAAGCTGTAGAGGGGAAGACCCATGCTGAAGACGGGCATGGCGAGGATGTAGATGATCATCCAGCCAATCATCTCCCATTTCCGACGGAGGGTGAAAATAATGGCTTGGAGACCGTAGATGGCACCGAGGAGGATGAAGGCGGTGAGAGGGACGACAGCGGAATTGAGGGAGATGAGGACAATAAGGTAGATGATGTAGGCTATGGTGACAGGCGCGACGATGGTGGATAGGAGGTCGAGAAAGACGACGAAGCGCATGGAGAAACAGCAGAAACCGCAGAGTTGTTGGAGAGGGATGAGCTCGATGAGATTATGTACTGTGGAATTGATCCACCGGCGACGTTGCGACATGAAGACACTCCAGCTTTCGGGGGCAATGGTCCAGGCGTGAGCGTTGAAGATATATTTGGTCTTGTACTTGGAGTGGAATTTGAGGAGAAGGGTCGTTAGGTATCGGTCCTCACCAAGATGGAGTAAGTTCTTCATATGAAGGGTATCAACTCGGATATTGGAGTAGGCCTCAATGATTTCCTTGCTGACGAAGAGCGGCTTGCCAGTCTCTGCGGCTCTTATGCGGTACATGGTAAAGCAACCTGGAAGACAAGTGACTGATCCAAACAGACTCTCGAAAGCCTTGGTAAGATTATGCGAGATGTAATATTCATAGACCTGTATCATCGTGACAAAGGAGGCCTTGCCGTTCGTGAGGGAGGTCTCTCCACACACACCGATAAGCCTCGTGTCATGGAGGAACGCGGCTACCATGCGTGTTGCAGAGTCAGGGGCAACCACAGTATCTGCGTCTATCTGGAGCATGAATTCGTAAAATGTGGGGTTGACGCCAATTATGTTCCGTATCTGATGGTGCATCTCCAACTCCAGAGGGCTCATCGGGTGATTGTAGTGGACCCGGTTCAAGAATCGCATAATGACCATCTGAGAGTCACGTTTGCCACGATTACCAGGTCGAGACACTTCAGAGGGCTTCCCAATCTTAACAACCACCATGAACGGCACAATGTGGCCTTGTACCTCGTAGAGACCGGAGTAGACCTTGCCCATGTTGTGTTGTTTCATGCCTTCCCCCAAACTTTCGAAGCTAAGGGGTTCCGGATCCACGGTTTCTGAGACTCCAAGTATATCTAGTACAATCCTTGGGGTAGGCCTGTCGTTCCCTTGTCCAATGATCATACCGTCACAGACAATGACAAGAAGCTTGCGTTTATCGTCATACTTCATTCGGGCGGCAGAGTCGATGGCTCGGCGGAGCGAGTCCTCGTCTTCTGTGTACGCAGGAATCTGGCAAATGACAAACTTATCGAGGTTCTCTGGTGTAGGCTTCTTGCCGAACTGCAAAGCCGCAAAGAACTTGAAGCCAATAACGCTGACCATGAGTATGGAAACGGCGAGTAAGATATACTGCGCGAATTTACACTGTGCAGAGTTCCTCGTATCGGTCGTGCCAACGCGGAAAAGCCCGTCCAGGCAACGCTGCTGGCGCGCCCGCTCCTTCGAGCTCAAGGGCAGGGCCTCCCAGTCTTTCGTCACATCAGTTCCAGTGCCACGTTGGAAGAGTTGCACGACAACATCATCCATGAAGTTGACGTCAGCCGACGTTGGCTTCCCATCGCGTCCCCTAGTTTTGCGGCCACCTTTGACATAATCTGTGAAATCGTAAATTCGAGCGTTGAGGGTTGCGATAGAGTAACCTTGCTTCGATGCAAGGTGACTGATGTAGGAAGGCGTATATCCAACGTCACCTTTCTTGAACCTGGCTTGCAATATCTGTTGCTGCTCTCCCCACCAGTCCTGGCGATAGTCGCCCGTGAAGAATCGGAAGTCATGATAAACAGAATTTGGATCTGACTGGCTGATAGCGATGGCAGAACCTGTAACATTTGTCGGAGCGTAGTCGAACAGGACACTGGGATCAATAGTCCCAGTTTCGCCTTTGCCGTCGCACAGCGCCGAAACCTGGATCGGGAAAAGCGCAGTGGCGTCTACGCCAGCGTACTTCTCAAAACTCTGGGGTTGAATCATTTGATTGTTGGGATAATGGGTGGGAACGATTGCACCTAGATCATAGACTTCCCCACGTATTGCGGTGAACGAGCTGTGACCGTTCTTTCCGTCGTGAGAGGCAAGTTCCGCCGCAGAATAAACATACTGCCGTGGACAGATAAGTTGAGGGAAAATGACGATGAAAAAGACGACGAAAAGATTGCTGAGCCAAATCAAGAGGTTTATGGCAAACTTCTCCCGCCATGCCTGCCTAATGTCAGGTCGCTTCATCCGGCCAATCCATTTGATGAGGAAGCTTGGAAGGTAGAAGGTCATCAGGTAGATAACGAACAGCCATCTCTTACGGCTGCCAGACGTGACGACATCGTCGACCTCGACTAGCTTTTTCTCGTTCCCCTTTTCAGCCATTTGCTCTCTGGTCTCAAGGTTTCGAAACATATCCCCAGAGTTGAAAGCCGAAGCGCCAGCTTCAGACTTCGCATCTAACTGTCGGCCTGGGAAGTAACCCCCGGTCTTCGTTTCGTCTCCGTAGATGTAAGCTCCGGGGGACAAGCCGTGGTTCTTGGCTGCCACAAGATCATCATCCGAGTCGCCAAAGCCGTGCTGTGCTAGTCTCGGGGTTAAACCATCGTCCGCAAACTCGCTGTCGACCTCTGTGTCAAAGTAGCGCCCGCCAACGAAACCCTTCTCGCTGGTCTTAGCAATACCTGCCCAGCATCTTTCGCTGAGGAATACACCAGTGCTTCCAACGCGGGCTTCGTTGCCCGGCCACTTCTTTTCATTCAAGATCATTTCAGCCTTTTCCTTTTCACTGCCGATCACGAGTGGCTCATTTTCAGCGAGTCCCAGAAATTCACCAAACGGAAGGAACAGACTGAAATCCGCGTTCCGCAGCCGCTGGCTGATCTCGGCGATACCAAGAGTCTGGATCTGCGTTCGTACACATTTGCTGTCGAATTGATTCGCTATTCGTCGGTCGTTCGGTTTGAGGCAGAAGATGAAGCAAGGATTTGTGTCTGCGGATGAGATGGATCTTGTGATGTTGTCGAGCGATGACAGGAACTGACCGGAAGCTCCTTGGTCGAATTTTCCACGGCGAGCATCACCACTTCTCCTGGATGTCGATCTTTTGCGAAGTTCTCCCTCCAGGCTGTCATCATCGTCCATATCATCGTTGGACCGCAAGGCGCTTGGTGAACGAGCAGTGAACCTGCCTGGCCGCTCTCCTTTTCTCCTTGCCATACTAGGCATTCGCGATGGCTTGGAACTGACTTGCGCTTGCATAATCGCCGTCTTCTCGTTTGGATGCATCAGTTTCTTGAGGGCTTCTTGTCCAAAAAGCTCGCGGACAAAGTCGCTTCGGGTCGATTCTATCAGATTCATCAAGTCACCTGGAACGACCTCGCCGTTTTCCTCCACAAGCCCGTTGGTCGGGTAGTCGACTTCGCCTGCAAAATGGCGAATTGTAAAGGACGCTGCGGCGTTACTAGTAGCGAAGTTGCTCCCTGGTAGCTTGGCCGTGGCATTGCCCACAGTAATTGCTGGATTCTTATCTTGAAACCGCTTTCGTAAGCTGTCAAGTAATTGAACATCCGTCCTTCCTCGCCTTGTCTGATCACTGAGAATACTCAAGAGGCCGTTCCCGTGTTTTAGCAGGCCACGGACGGCGTCACTGTTATCGAAGTAGCTTGTAGCCGGAACACTGATTTCTTCGCTTTCGAGAAGATCCGCTTTGCGTTCGAAGAAACTTTGCAGGCAGAAGTTGTAGAGCGATTCGGTAGCAGCGTTGTTGAGGAGTTGATCCAGAGTTGACCCAGTTGATGATGTTTGAGAGAATCCTGGGAAGTCAATAATCGAGATTGTGTTGGCTACGGAGTCATCGATAGCACACGTTCTTTGGTTGATTTGCTCGATGATGTAGGCCACAAGTAACGAATATAGTGTCCGACCTAGCTCATCAGCATTGTCGCGAGCTCCTTTCGGATCCAGCATCACTGTCACTCGTTCCCTGTGTATGGTCTTGGTCTTGTACCCGAGACTGGTCTCCAAATCTTGAATGCTCAATCCGAGGAACGCCGCAACAATGCTGAGAACCTCTCTATTTCTAACCAACGTGACCATCTCTCCTCCTTCATGCGAATAGCCACCGCTTTCATCTGCCGCAGGTGTGGTTGCTTGTGTTGAGTGGAAATCCAATTGTCCGATATGAAGGATGCAAGCAAGGATTTGGCAGATCTCTGCGATCTCACTCCTAGGGAACTCGAGCTTCCTTAGTGCTGTCTTAAAATGCTGGAAACCCTCAGTGTCATTGATTCCGACTTTGAGTTGTGTTGGATGACCTAGGTATCTCCATCTCTTGTGGCCGATAGTCCCAGAAGTTCTGTTTCCGTTCCCACCTTCGGCAGCAAGACCGGGGGCATCTAAACCCAAATGCGACTTTTCTGCTGGACTTGTCCCTGCTAGAAGATAGTAGAGTACGTGAAAACTCCGCTCTCCCGTTGGTACCGAAGCTATCCTGCTTCGCTCTAATCTGTGGTCCAGCAGCTTTCCTCCGATTAAAGTTGGGTTCGCTGTCGACGAAGCATCATATTGCAATTCGTAGAACAAACCGGCCTTGGAAGCCGTAGGTGTTGTGAGAGATTTCGTCGTTGTGAGCGTGTCGAAAACGAAAGCAGCAAGTGACAGTTTTGTAGATAATGGAGTCGACGAAAAGGACAGGATGGAAGAAAGGAGATGTGAGCGGATTGTAGTCTTGCCTGAGCCGGACTCGCCACTGTAGGTTGACACAAGTCAGCCTCATACCCCACGTCTCTATTCTCCCACCAGGCAGGGTTCTAACAGAAATACTATAGCTTGATCCTCCCCTCTCCCACCTAAGCGGGCCCAAGCCCTTCCGGCCAGATCTTCGGCTTCGCCCATTGCACTTCCTGCTTTTCCGCCATCAGGACCTTTTGTCGAGGTTGTGTATGTATTTACGGAGACCAGAGCTTGGGATGATAATCTTGAGACGGGAAGAGATACATGAAACCTGTGAAGCTGTCAGCGTGCGGAATCCCCTGACCTAGTTGTGCGGAGCATACCGGCTTGCTAGATGTGCTGTCAGATGAGTGTCGGATTGCAAGTGGGAAGGTAATGCTGGTAGGGAAGCTTGTGAGTGGGTGGGCGCAGGCCCAGTCATTGAAGGTAGGCCCATCCTGATGGTTGTGGAGTCTCAGTCGCCCAACGGCGAGGGGCGAGGAGCGCTTCCTCGAGTATAGAACTATAGTGAGGTGAAAAGCCCGTTCAGAGAAGCAACATTGTGAGGTGTGATCAATCCAACTCTGTGAACGGAGCGAAGGACTGCTACTCGAGGTCGCCGCAGGTCGCTCGGGAGTTGTTACGACTGGGATTTTATACCGATAGGAACGAACGACGGGGCGACGATGGATCTACTGCAGATAGCGAGTGACAACCGACCTCACAGGCGTGGAGGAATTGCAAGGTGGCAACGAGTGTGGTGAAATATGTTTGTGTGGACTGCACGATGTCGGTGTTTGGGGGCTCGTATGTCTAGCAGCCCAAAATAGCCTGGGCCGGACGCTGGCTTTAAGGGATCAAAAATGCTCCGAGTCGTGCTTTCACCCATTGCCACAGCCCCACCCAACTTATGATTACTTGTACGAGTATCTGTGATGGAGCCTCGACCACGATATGGAGCTTCTACACCACCTTGTCGAGCCTGTGCAGTGGCCAGGAATGGTTTCTCATTCCTTGGCACCTCGTGGAAAAACGTGTTGACGGCTTTGCGATGGGCTGAACGACAAACTGAGACCCATGCGTGAGCACTGAAGACTTTTTAGCATCCGCGCATTTCTCTGGGCCAAAGCCAAGAGCTCGAAGAAGACTTTGGATAATGCTGTGTATCAATTGACTCGATGGGTCTACTCATATGAAGTGTGCACCAGAACTTTTGGGTTGTGGCACCGTAAACAAATCCAAGACTGCAGTCCGCCCAGCGGCAACAAGTCTCTTTCCAGCTAGACCGTGAGCGCCATCTGGGGATTCTAGCGCCAATCCTTCAATCGCTTGCGTTTACCATGGGCCTGCGTTGACGATGCAGAGTGTATCGTTACTGTATGGCATTTGGTAGTTGAAGGTTCGACGATCGAAGGAAGAAAATACTACTAGCCCGGCGAGACATGTATATGGTTATACGCGAAACGCCCAGTGAACCATAGAGTAGTAGGCAGAAGTTGGTGCTGTTTTGATCCTGTGGGAGCGAAAATAGCAGCGGGTTTGGAAGGAAACATTGTTTCCGGAATGCTGCTTTGGAGCTGCCGGATGGGAGGCTGCAGACCGTTTGGTTGGTGCACTGAACGCCTCGTCTAGTCACCTCGTATACATGTACGGATACATACGTAACTCTCTAGCTCTAAAAGCAGCATGACCGGTCTCTGGTTGCTGGGCTCAGCTGCAGTGGTGGCGGGTTCATGACATAAATGGATTAGCTTCGAGCGTCGAAGACTTAGTCAGATCTACGGTACTTGACTGGACTGCAATCCGTTCCTCGACATCGTCAAGACTCGCAACTCTTTGGGAGAAAACGCTGCTTCATATACACGCTCGTTTTGGATCTCTGATTTACCCTTAGTCGCAATCTCTAACCGATTTCCAGTCGAGCACAACCGGAGCGCTTCGAAAACCCCTCGGTCATTGCTAAAGCGATTGCAGGTGTCACTCGCTTGTCAGTATATTCTCGAAGCACCCAGGATCTAGAAATTTCAATGCGGCTATCCCATCATCTTCGTTAGGCGTGGCACGACTCATTGCCTTGGGATATCTTCAAAGTTCATCATGGCCACCAACCGACTATCCACAATCTCAGGCGCTTCTACTCCAGTTGCCCCCCGGTCGACCGCACAGCACTCAACTCAAGTCTCCACCACCACGCTTCTCAATGCTCTTCACACGACCTATGCTTCTGCTCAGCCATATAGGCTTGACGCGAGTACCAGTCTCGTGGTCAATACATGGCTGACCGCCTTCAACCCAAACGTCGAAGACCATCAGGGGGGGACCGTGGATGGTGACCTTGCAAGGCAAGCGTGGGAACATGCTCGCCGGCGAGCCGAGGATGGATGCCTGGTTCTAGGGTCTGTTGTCCGCTATACCTATACATACTGGCACTGGTGCTGACGGCTTTTGTGACAGGTCCTTGCATCCATCGACACCGTCCTTACTTTCTCCGGTCATTTCCACATTACCTCTCGTGGTACCTTCCAGTCTTTACACATCACTCGCAGTCCTGAGGCCTTTCCTAAACACTGTTACTCCCTTCAATCCTACCGCTCCGAAGTACGCTGCGCTCGCCGCAGCCTTCAAGATTACCTTAGCCGGCAATCTGTGTAGTGCATCGCTTTCGATCTCATCGTCCGGTATCGATACCAATAGCGGACTGCTTGGCATACCACCCGAAGCAGGATACCGAGCCTTCGATGTCTTCTACTACCTCTTAACATCGGCTTCGACGCCAGCCGAAAGGGAGTTCCTTGGCTTGAAGCACCCGTCAGCATACACTCTACTCAACCGGTCCGGAACATTCGCACCGCCATCATATCTGCCTACAGCTGACGACGCAGCATCAGCCGAAGATTTCCGCGCTTCCCTGAAGGCTATTGGTATCAAAGGGCCTGCTCACCGCAGTCTGCTCTCAACGCTCGCAGGTCTTCTAAAACTCGGTGAAACGACAGGATTCTTAGTTGACGAGGAAGTTCTTGAGGAGACCTGCGAAGACGTTGGTGGACTACTAGGTCTCGAGCCGGAGGTCCTGCTGAAGAGGTGCACTACAAATGATCGGGAAACGCTCATAGCTGGGGTCTACGAGGCCCTCGTCGACTGGGTACTAGGCAAAGCAAATGAAGCCATTGCTGCTGAGTTGCAGCGGATAAAGGATGGCGACACTTCAAGTGAAAGTGGAAGTGGAAGTGGCAGAATTGGTGAACGGACGCCGCGGACCGAAGAAGATAACGGTGACACAGTCACAATAACCATTGTTGAGATACCCCGGCAGGACTTGGGCAAAGCTCTGGCGCTTCGCGGAGTCTTCGATGATACCCTTGGCATAAACGCTGAGATGAGAGAGGATGGCGTTGAGGTCATTCCGGCAGGATCATCAGTCGCTAAAGATATGCATAATGCCGTTGCGGAGGTCGCGGTCGATTTGGGCGTTGCACAAGGCCTAGCTGCGAGAGACCGTGACCATGAACGCGACAGGCGGGAAGCTGTTCTCGAGAAAGTAGGATTGGAAGCTGAAGTTGGGGGTTTTCTAAGAAAGATATTGTATCCACAAGAAGGTGAAGGCATCAGGGCAGGAATTGATTCACGTCTCAATCTGCCCGACCTCCTGGGTAGCACAAGAGTCTGGTATCAACTCGTTTTGCATCCGACAGACGAATCGCCTGCTAGTCTAGCCTCTCTTGCATCTACAACATCTGCATGGTCGGCAGGGACCGTCTCGAGACAGCTTCGTGCGTGGCGACTCCCTGAGTGGGCCAATCGACGGAACAAGAACCTTGACTTCACCGCAGATTTCGATATCGACGAGTTTTGTGAGCGATACGCGCGACTCGGGTGCCAGGATGGTTGCGATGGAGTGGAGAGCTGGATTCTCGAGCGCGGTTGGAGTAATGGCGAGGTCGTTGTGGGCGAAAAACGCGTTTGGATTCGGGAAGGGGCTTGGTGGGAAGCTGAAGGCATGCTTGACCTTAAGCCCGTCGAAAATCCGTTCTACGGTCATCATGGAAGCGGGTACTCCACTGCAACACCGGATCCTACGGCCAGCGGTTTCTTCCCACCCATGGCAGAGCAAGACCCGTTTCTGCAACCACATCAGAGCACCGCAACTCTGGGCCAGAACCCAATGAGTGCTGCAAGATCAGTCGCTCCCACCGTGGCTCGTACACTGAACACCATGCCGGGGGACTATGGCCTTGGTGCCAAAGGTGACGACAAGAAAGGAGGGATCACCTATTATGACGATGAGCAAGGCCAATACATCAACGACATGGACCCGGAAATTGGCGAACCGAAGGCTGTTGTATCTCAGCCCATTCCCAAGTCTCGTCGCGCTTGGGTAGCTTTTGTCTGGGCACTGACCTTCTGGATACCGTCATTCGTGCTAAGATATGTTGGACGGATGAAGCGCCCAGATATACGCTTCGCCTGGAGAGAAAAGGTTGTTCTCTTCCTATTGATCTTCTTGCTCAACGGGACTGTGGTCTTCTGGATCGTCGAATTCGGGCACCTCCTTTGCCCTAATATGGACAAAGCGTGGAATCAGAAAGAAGTCGGCTACCATACCGGAGACAACGATTTCTGGGTCAGCATTCACGGGGCAGTCTACGATATCTCGAAGTTTTGGAAATTGCCGCATTCCGACATGCAGCCCCAGACAACGACGGCTACTATGCAACCGTTTGCCGGTTTGAATCTGGATGAGTATTTCCGGCCCCCTCTCACACGGTCTTGTCCACATCTGGTGAAGGATGATTATGTGGAGCTGCAGTCGAACGATACCACCGTCATCAATCCGACAGCAAAGCACACATCCGGGCCACGGTATCAACCTGATCCAAACACTGCCTTGCACTCTATCACATGGTATGAAGATAGATTTGTGCATAAGATCAAAGAATTCTACAAGGGCGACCTTGTCACGACAATGTCCTCCTTTCGAGATCAGGGCCAAAATCAGGGTCGCCAATGGGTGATGGTGAACGGTGCCATTTACGATCTTACGGATTATTTCTACACATTGACCGCCACCGGCAGCGATCGCATCTACAAATGGTTTCCCGATGATGTAGCTGAGCTCATACAGGGTAATCCTGGAGTTGACATAACCAATCAATGGAAGACAACTGCCAATTTCTCAGCAGCACTTCAATGCATGCAGAATACCTTCTATGTTGGCAAGTCAGACTTCAGAGCTACAGCCAAGTGTCAAGTCAATAACTACATTTTACTGGCCTTCACCATCATTCTTTGCACCGTCATCCTTACGAAATTCTTAGCTGCTTTACAGTTAGGATCTAAGCGCAGACCCGCAGCTCAAGACAAATTCGTGATATGTCAAGTGCCAGCTTACACAGAGGGCGAAGATCACCTACGAAAAGGCCTCGATTCTCTTACAGCGCTCCAGTATGACAATAAACGAAAGCTAATCTGCGTCATGTGCGATGGGATGATCGTTGGTGGTGGCAATGATCGCCCAACCCCCAAAATCGTGCTTGACATCTTGGGTGTTGATCCCAAGATTGATCCCCCAGCATTGCCGTTCAAGTCCGTTGGCCAAAGCAATGAGCAACTCAACTATGGCAAGGTCTATTCGGGTCTTTATGAGTTTGAGGGAAATGTGGTTCCTTACATTGTCGTGGTCAAAGTAGGCAAGGAGTCGGAACAGACCAAGCCAAAGCCTGGGAATAGGGGCAAGCGGGATTCCCAGATCCTCTTACTCAGTTTCCTCAACCGGGTCCATCATCGAGCCCCTATGTCGCCACTCGAGCTTGAGATGTTTCATCAGATCAATAACATTATCGGCGTGGATCCGGAGCTGTATGAATACCTCCTGATGGTTGATGCCGATACAAGCGTCAGAGAGGATTCTCTAAATCGGCTAGTGGCTAGTTGCGCCCACGATGCAAAGATTGCGGGCATTTGCGGAGAAACCAGCCTGGAGAACGAGGGACGAAGCTGGTGGACTATGATCCAGGTTTACGAGTACTACATATCCCATCATTTGGCGAAAGCATTCGAATCGCTCTTTGGCTCGGTCACTTGTTTGCCTGGATGGTATGTTTTCCTTACACACGCATATTCGACATTGTTCGATGCTAATGGTACTGCAGCTTCTGCATGTATCGACTTCGTACCGCCGACAAGGGCAGGCCTTTGGTGATCTCTGACCAGGTCATCACCGAATACGCCACCTGCAACGTGGACACTTTGCATAAGAAGAACTTGCTGTCGCTGGGGGAAGATCGATATCTCACCACACTGATGACCAAGCATTTCCCCTCGATGTCTTACAAATTCATCTCAGACGCATACGCGAGCACAGCAGCTCCTGAAACGTGGGGTGTGCTGATTTCCCAAAGACGTCGCTGGATCAATTCAACGGTGCATAACCTGGCTGAGTTGGTGTGGCTGAAGGATCTATGTGGCTTCTGCTGCTTCAGCATGCGATTCGTCGTGTTCATTGACCTGTTCGGAACCATCATTCTGCCAGCTACCTGTGGATATCTGGGCTACCTGATCTATCGAGTGGCGACGCACAGCGGTCAATTTCCTCTAATCTCAATCGTTATGATTGCCGCTGTCTACGGACTACAAGCGATCATCTTCATTATCAAGAGACAGTGGCAGCACGTCGGATGGATGATCATTTACATCTTGGCGTTCCCAATCTACACCTTCGTTCTTCCGATCTTCTCATTCTGGCATCAGGACGACTTTGCATGGGGGAACACCCGTGTCGTTCTGGGAGAAAAAGGAAACAAGCAGATCGTTGCTCTAGAAGACGAAGGGTTTGACCCCCGAAGCATACCTCTCCAGAGGTGGGATGACTATGCCGCCGCAAATAATCTCCCCGGCCGACGCGGGATGGCTGGGAATACGGAGAAGTCATATCAAGAAGGTTTTGCAGACGCTGGATATGAAATGGATGACATCCGATCCATGTATTCTTCTGTCAAACCCGCCTCAACGGTTCTGACAGGGTTCCATAACCGCCCGCCGGCGTACATGCCTCCCGTGTCGCCAGCACCGTTCTACACTCCAAGGCAATCTCAGACGCCCACATTCATCCCGTACACCGACAACCCGCAGTACGCCCATTCGAGAATGCAGTCGATGGGCAACATGAGCGACCAGGCGCATCCGAGCCCGTATGGTCAACGTTTAGCCGCGCCAAGCCAGGACAACCTCATTTCGATGCATTCGCCGCCTCTCCGACAAAGCCGCAGCCCACTCGGTGGCAGCAGACCTGTGAGCATGATTGACTTCCGAGGAGGGACCAACGGACCTGACGATGGCGTGATCGTCGAGGCCATCCAGAGCTGTCTTGCCGAGGTCGATCTGGACAACGTGACCAAGAAACAAGGTAAGTTCAGCCTTAACCTATGTTCTGGATGATCAGTATGCTGACGTGTGGGACAGTGCGTGCATTGGTTGAGCAACGTCTGCAGATGGAGCTCGTTGGCGACAAAAAAGCCTTCCTCGACCGGCAGATCGACATTGAGCTGGAGAACATGTAAAGAATTATGAATGGTCTATAATGCATTGGTCACGGCGTTCCATCAAGCATTTGCAAGGACTGGGCATTGCTGGAGTTCTAGCGCTTGTCTAGTGGTGGATAATCTGGGATGAATGCATGGGAAAGGATCGGTCGCAGGTAGCTCCAAGATAATAGTGAGTTCCTTGAATTATATAACTCTGTCCGTCTCATTGATTCAATGTAATTACCTATGTTGCCCGAGCTGTACCTCATTGTCTCTTCCCCAGCACTCTCCAGGCTTTTGGGCTGTCAGTCAGTGATCTCCTGTTGCCCGGGAGCAATACGATGGTCGTAATCCCAATATCTGGCTTTCAGGGCTGCGCCAGGGCTATAAAATGTGTCGACCTAATGTCACGTGCTCCAGTGCCTGCACAACCTCGCTTCAGATGAAAATCCATTGGATGCCATATTTCGATGGTTGCACAGGTCGAAGGAGGGATCCGAGTGCATCGTCTCTTCAGTTTCTCGCATGAAGCCTTCAACAGTCACAGTCTTAAAGTATACAGTGATGGCGCTCTCCCTTGCGCCCGGCTAACGTCGGCCCGCTCAGGATGGGCGGTCAGTCATGTAGAACATCTTCCACACAATTGTCGCTCGTTCCTTTCTCTCCATCTTTGTAGGGATTTTTGGGTTGCTCACGGTACTTTGTTGTCCTTTCCTCCGCTTCAGGTGCTTTGGGTGCTTTCGAACTTGCCTTCCCAGAGTTCAGCGTTTCTTGTCTCGGTGTTGTACCTATATATCCACAAGATGTACGCTCTGCATTTTCTCTACGGTTATGTCATGCGCTTGCATACTGTCCTTTTCAGGGGCCAGATCAGATGACCGACTTCTTGGTAACAACTTTGTCTTCTGTGCATCAATCGAACAATGTGTTCTCTTCTAACACGGGTCGTTCTTGATTCATTGATCCATTGCCGTTCCCCCATATCGTTCTTTTAAAGCAGTGCCAAGAAACGATGTCCCAATTCTTGCCGGCGCATGGGATACTACGCCCTCTTCGATTTTCTCCTCAAAATACAATATGCTAGAAGCGTTTGGCTTCAATCACATTTGGCGCCCTTCTGACGAGTATTTAGGTATACTACATCCGACGCCTTCTTCGAGGCACTATGGGAGGTACATCCTATCTCCTTCTTACACTCACTGCTCCCTCCCTTCATCAATAGGCTTATTGATGTCCCTTTCATTTCTTAGGCCGGGATAGCGCACTGCTTCGTCAACCTCGGCTCCGACCACCCTTCCATCCTCGAAGCCATCGTCAAAGGCCAATCCACCCGCCCCACCACCTTCCCCCGCATCATCACCTGCCCGAACGAGATGGTCGCCCTCTCCATGGCCGACGGCTATGCCCGCCTCTCGGGCCAACCCCAATGCGTCATCGTGCACGTCGACGTCGGCACGCAGGGCCTCGGCGCCGCCGTGCACAACGCCAGCTGCGGCCGGTGCCCTGTCCTGATCTTCGCGGGACTCAGCCCACTGACGGATCAGGGAGAGTACAGGGGTAGTAGAACAGAGTATATCCACTGGATCCAGGATGTGCCGGACCAGAAGGCGATCGTAAGTCAGTATTGTCGGTACACGGCGGAGATCAAGACGGGGCGGAACGTGAAGCAGATGGTTGCGAGGGCGGTGCAATTTGCGACCAGTGCGCCGCAGGGGCCGGTATATCTGTGTGGCGCGCGGGAGGTGATGGAGGAGGAGATCCCAGAGTATAGCTTGAGAAGGGAGAAGTGGGGGCCTGTGGGTCCGGGGGCTTTACCGGAACAAGCGGTCGAAGAGGTGGTGAACGCGTTGGTGGAAGCGGAAGAGCCGTTGGTGATCACAGGGTATAGCGGACGAAACCACGATGCTCCCGCCCAACTCGTCGCTTTGGCAGACGCCATCCCCGGCCTCCGCGTGCTCGATACAGGCGGCTCGGATATGTGTTTTCCAGCAACCCACCCAGCCAGCCTAGGCCTCCGCTACGGCGTCGACGCCGCCATCCCCACCGCCGACATGATCCTCGTCCTAGACTGCGACGTCCCCTGGATCCCCACCCAGAACGCCCCCAAACCCACCGCCAAAGTCTACCACATCGACATCGACCCCCTGAAACAGCAAATGCCCGTCGGCTGGATCGAGTCCCACGGCACCTGGCGCGCCGACAGCTTCACCGCCCTCCGCCAACTCAACACCCACATCGCCTCCTCCCCGCACCACCTCCAACGCCTCTCCTCAGAGCCCTACTCCCTCCGGCGCACCCGCCTCTCCGAATCCTACACCGCCCGCCAGCACAAAATCCAAGCCCTCGCGGTCCCCAACCCCAACACCTCCATCACCACCTCCTACCTCACCTCCCGCCTCCGCGCCCTCCTCCCCCCAGACACCATCTTCGCCATCGAAGCCGTCACCAACACCGCCCTCGTTACCGACGCCCTCCTTCCTTCCCTCCCAGGCACCTGGCTCAACTGCGGCGGCGGCGGCCTCGGCTGGTCCGGCGGCGCCGCGCTGGGCATCAAACTCGCGGCCGGCGCCTCCCGCTTCGTGTGCCAGATCGTGGCGGACGGGACGTTCCTCTTCTCGGTGCCCGGCAGCGTGTATTGGATCGCGCAGCGGTACGGCCTGCCGGTGCTGACGATCGTGCTGAATAATAATGGGTGGCATGCCCCGCGGCGGAGTTTGTTGCTGGTGCATCCTGAAGGGATGGGGAGCAGGGTGAGTGATGAGGCGTTGGGGATTAGTTTTAGGCCGTGTCCGGATTATGCGGGGATTGCGGTGGCGGCGGCGGGGGGGAGGGTGTGGGGGGGAAAGGCGGAGGGGGTGGGGGATTTGGAGAGGTTGTTGGGGGAGGCGATTGGGATGGTGGAGGCGGGGGTGGGGGCGGTGTTGGATTGTGTGCTTGATGCGCCGATGGGGGTGGCTGAGAGGAATACGGAGGGAAAGGCGGTGGGGCAGGAGGCGGTGAATGGAGAGGTAGAAGACAAAGGAGACGACGTTCTAGAGGAAGGGGCGGAGGAGAGAGGTGGTGGGAAGGCGGTGTTGGTTGGATGATTATATGTTCGTTAGGTTGGAACTTTGCAGGTGGAGAAGGGATCAGGGAGATGTATACATGTATATTGTTGGGGGGTGGGTAGGACTACTATTGGGTATTGGGTATATGGGTATATGGTAGTCATGATGTTTGATAGTATGAGGTACAATGGTGTATAATGCGTACATACTTGAGAGATACTTTGGTATCAGGGAGTATAAGATCCCATCCTTGGTGTCCCCATGTGCACTGTATCTTGGCATTCTAGGAAGAGTAGAGAAATGTCTTGAAGGGATGGCAATGGGCTGATCGACTAGGGAAGAGTTGTAGCTGAAAAGGCAGACTGTCAAAGCATTGCGTGGGCCCATGTAGAGGTTTCGAAATGAGTCGTCCAAAACAGCACAGAATATCAGCGGCGCAACTTTCTTAGGCGTTGTGCGATAGTTCGAGGGTGGAATTTCGGAAGGTTTAGGAGAGGGTATCTTGTATGTAGGAAAACGCTATACCACAGCCAAAGTGTGAACCACCTGCAATATCATCCCACAAACGCCACGCTATGCTCTTAACCGACTCACAGAGTGCTGCACTTCAGGACTCATTCCACAAATTCCGATCGTCGAGGTGATCGCCGTACTTCAAGCTCTTCTTGCTCCCATTTTCCTCTGCCTCTTCTTGATCACTACCCTTGCCATCCTCATCTTCGTCCGCAATAGCGAAATTCGAATCCGAAGCCGCTGCAGGCGGTGGCGCAATCTGTCCTGGTTCGAAGCCATGCCGAATGTCCAACCCCTCCTCAGGGGCTTCGTAGTTCCTCACGAAATGTTTCTGCTCGTCTTCATTCCATCTGGCGCCTCCCTCTTTGCGAGCGCGTACCCGTTCAGTCTCTTCGGCCGCTCGATCTTCCGTCACCAAGTCCACAAGCTGACTGCGGCCAGACTTGGTGGAACCGGAGGAGGTGGAGTCTTCTCGTAGCAGACCGTTGAGGACAGGGGCTCGTGATTTGGGATCCCGATGCTTGCCCTTATCGAGGTGCTGGTCCTTTTGTAGGTGGCTTTGTCGTCGCTCTTTGTTTTTCTTGGTAGGTTGGAGGAGGTTGCGGTTCGTGGATGTGGTGATGAGATCTGGATCTGAACCGAACCATTGTTCTGCTGATGGAACATGGGCGGTTATCACGGGGTACTGTCGCGAATTACCTTTAGATGGATTTCTGTCTTTAGTTTTTCGTGGTCAGGTTGGATTTGAACTTACATTCCAGTCGCCGAATTCAAGGACCTTGGCGCTTGCGAATAACCGTTCATCTTCGGCATCAAGATTCGAATTTTCAACATCGGGGTTTCGGTCGTCGTCCTCTGGTCTTCCGGTCTTCGAATAGAAAGTGTTGTTGGAAGCTCCAGAGGACTGAGGATGGTCTCCGAGGAGCGGTGTCCGGCTGTTGATCTCATTCGGGCGGGGGATCCAATACTTGCCTTTGCCGCCTCTTTCGTACCGCATACCTTGCAGCAAGCGGGCAGCTCGAGAGTCGGACTCTTCATGTGCGAGCACATTGTCTCCAGTATCGAAAAATCGGTACTCGTATTGTTCGCCACGGAAGGTCTCTTTGGTATCTTCGATGAGATCTCGTATGCCAGACGCATCGCGCAAAGCATATTTGACCGGCATCCGTGCTGCTGAGATGGTAACGTCCGCGTAGTCTTGCCACGAAAATGCGTACCAATGGGCGATTGCAAAGATAGGCATCTCGAAACAGATCAACGCGTCTTGAATGGCAGCGGCCAAATTATCTGGGGTATACCCTGGGACATCGTTTGGAATTGCCCCCGCAGCCTGCAAGATCGAAAGGAAGATGCCTTGCCAGTATGTGGCGAAGATGATCAGCTTGATGCAAAGGAACTTTGGAACTGGCCGGAACGGCTTCAGATCTTTTGACATGCATGCCCAAAACATGGCAAGCGAATAGAGACTGAGTGAGACGCTGACATTGTAGAAAATGCCACTCCATAGATATCCAGACGTTAAGCCGAGATAGCCCTCCTGATATGTGTTTGTTCCTTTCATGACAATCGTAGCTATCCCGAGTACAGGTTTGAGCCAGGCGTACTGGAGGATGCCGCGCTTTATAGTGAGAAATGTGTGGGGGTCGGAAATGTCCACTTTCGGCAGACAATGATTCAATGGCCAGGGATGGCTCTTGGGTTGTCGACCGTGCATCATAATGATGAGGGCCCGTTCTCCGCCAAGAAAGTTGATGAGAAGCTGAAAGAAGGTGTAGATGGTGAATGCCTAGTTGATGGGTTACCAGCAGCTCCTGGAACCACGTCGTCCAGAGGGGTGATTTACCTCATAGATATCTCGTAACGGATCGATGTAGAAGGCTGCTGTCTGGGACATGAGACTCGCGAAGGATGATGCAGAGTATATGGGGACCATGAGTAGGATGCGTATGACATAACGCTGTAGAAGAGGCTTCCGATAATTCTTGCTATGAATTCGTCAATCACACTCCAATTTCTTCAGCCGATCCTCGACCTCACGTCTGTAGCCATATTGATCTGTACTCGCGATGACGTATTAGCAAGCACTCGAGGGCTGTGGGGAATAAGGGCACGGTTCAGTCAGATTACCCACAAGAAAGATAGTACAGAAGCCACGAGTGAGGCAACTCCGCAGACGACTACGGTAGCCCGGGTCAGCTTAACCCCTGTGCCACTACCGCTGTGATCATCGCCCATGGCGACGAAGTTCGATGCTGGTTGTTTGGACAGACTGTCCTATGGGCGGTTCAGTGACGAGAGCATCAATTATCCACGAGTCCAAGAGATGGTTAGCATGGAGGTATGCGAACTGCAGCCTAGTACCTTATGGCATCCGGACAAATACGTTGTTTGACCTGGTAGCAAAGACTCTTACTTCATGAGCTTCAGAACAAGGTGAAGGCTGCCAATGTGGTCATCAGGGATGCTGCTGCCGCGGAATAATTCCGCGGCATCCTCCGCGTACTTTCCTAATCTCTATCATAAGTTCGTAGAGTACTTTACACACTTCTCTATCATGACTCGGCCTGCCCGCAAGCAGGATGTAATTGGAATTTCGGCAAGTGACGGCCTTCTCAACCCATTAATATTCACGGGATAGATCACGACGTCAATGACAGGAGGCCTGCCGTGAATGCTGGAGACTTTCCAGCTGCTCTTTTGCTGCAGCTGTGGAAGATGGACCTGCCAACTCTTGCGCAGCTGGACTGGCCATGAGTGACCATGGACTTGCACCGCGCTCATTGCTCCCCGACGATCGGTTTGACTACATCTACGTGGTAGATCTAGGGTTGGCTGTTCTCGTTGCCATCTTTTTCCTCTTCTACTTCAATCGACTTTTCGCATGCATTGTCTCCTATACCATACGGAAGTATACATGGCACAAATACCGCGTCTACGTGGACATCCAGGCCCTTCAGATCTCGCCCTTGGCTGGTCGAGTCTTCTTCAGAGGGTTCCGCTACCACGGTCGCAACGAGACCATTCTTGTCAATGATGGCTATATCACATGGAGATACTGGCTTCGCCGCGTTCGAGCCGCCGGTGTGTCCGAGAAGGACACAAGAAGCCCCTCATCAGATCCACCTGTTCACAACGGAACCACGGCGGGGATCAGCCACGGGGAAAAAGGTGGCCAGGGCAGTCCCACCAATCTACCATGCCGGGTCTCGGTCAAGATCCGCGGTTTGGAGTGGTATATTTACAACAGGACTCCTGCATATGACGCCATCATGGAGAATATCTCAAAGGCGGATACTGCCGACGTACCAACAAAGCACATTCCAGTCAAGAGAAGAAATAAGCTTAGCAAGGGTGAAGCGATAGAGGAGAAGACCCTCGCTCCGGGTGACAATGTATCACGGTCGAAAGATGGAAACCAGAAGAAGGGGGCATTCGGGAAAGATACCGGTCACAGTCGATCCCCACTTACTTCCACCACGAACACTAGTTCCAGCTCCAGCTCCAGCTCTAGAGGTCATAGCACTGCTGACACGCTCCCGATCGCAATTCAGATGCTTCCCGCTAAGTTGGAATGCACAAAAGGCGCCATTGTTATGGGTAATCAGCACACTCGGTCCGTTCTTACAGCCAAGTTCGACCAGGCGGATGGGCTTGTAGACGCCCGCAATGCTTCATACCAAGACCTGTATAAACAGACCATTGACTTTGACTTCACTCATCCGGTCATTCAACTCAAAGCCAACAAAGATTTCAAGGATAGCCAATTAGCTGAAGGAGCCCGAATTCGTGCGAGGGACCGAGAATCAACGGGTGAAGTGGTGTCAGGATCGCCTCTCCACGATCAGAAAGAGAAACGGACACTATGGGACTCGCTGCGCTACGCGCTACCACATGCTGCGCGATCTACGGCTTCCATTACCAACAAGCGCGTCAGATCTGCTCACAACGATGGTAACCAAGGTGTACCTGGGCAGCAACGTTGGCTTGGTCTGACGCGCTATATGGATGAAGAAGACGACATCCTAGAACAAGAACGCTGGAAGAGTGTGGAATATGGCCGATTTTCGACGATCGTTGACTCTCCCAGTATTGGAGCTAGCATTCGCTGGGACGTCCCCGGACAGGTCTCAAAACATTCACCATCTGAGAGCGACAATGTGTCGAAACCCACCGTAGATATAAACGGAGGCGAGCCACCGGACTGGAGCATTGATCTTCGTCTCCGAGGCGGTGAGATTCATTATGGACCATGGGCTGATCGGCAGCGTAGTGATTTGCAAAATATCTTCTTTCCCACGATCTACAAGGACGCTAGTCCAGCAACGCCTTTGGAGGTTGGCCAGTCGAGAGTCAGCACGGTGTTCAAGCTTGTTGTCGAGATTGAGGAGCGAACGACCTTAGTGATTCCCACTAGGGAGGAGTCCAAAGACTGGAAGTGGAAAGGTCGCGCAACAACCGGCGATGGCCCTAAGGTGAAAAGCAGAGGCAAGAAGCATCGCAACAAAAGAAAGAAAGGCGACAAAGACAACCTCAACCCTGAATTTCGCCCCTACGGTTGGCTCGATTTGAAGTTGTTGCCTGATTCGACGGTTAGCCTCAGCATGGACATGGTGGCTGGATCGTCTGGTTATCGAACAAACCTGGTTCTCGATCTTCGAAAGTCAGAGATGGCTTCCAGCGTCAATCACGAGTTACTCTGGCGGGCGGAATCGCAAATTGTGTCCTGTGACTTGTCGAACCCCTTGGGGTGGAACACTTTGCGGCAGTGGCAGATTGACGTGCAATGTAACAAGCTGGATATATTCTTTCTTCGCGATCATATCTTTCTATTAACAGACCTAGTGAACGACTGGTCCTCCGGACCCTCCACGGACTACTACACCTTTATTCCTTTCAAATATTCTATTGGCCTTCACCTTGATGACTTTAAGCTTTTTGTTAATGCTAATGACTCGAACATAATCAATAATCCGGCCGATGTTGACGACAATACTTTCGTGGTCATCTGGGGGAAGGCGCTTGCTGCTGAAATCAGTATACCCTTGAAGGCTTTCCGTCCGACAAGAAATGAAATTACCTTTGACGTTGGAGCTCACGATGGTGGCTTCGAACTCCGTACACCGCACTGGAACACACAACATACATTCTTGAACGACACCCGGGTTGCCTCACTCAAAGAGTTGAAAATCCAGGGGCTGTACGACTATTCTACGACCACATCGCCCTCTTTGACTGACATACTGCGTATGGAGGTCCACGGAGACTCTCCAAGGATCAATCTCTACGGCTTTTTGATACGGTATTTGATGAAGATCAAAGATAACTACTTTGGCGAAGACCTCCATTTCCGGACTTTAGAGGAGTATCAAGCTCACATACGTGATCAGAATAGTCCGAACCGAAAGCATCCAGACAGTATTCCTCATGCCAAAGTCAGTAACGACCTCGACGTTATTCTCAAGATCGTCGCTGAGAGATCCATTGCGAGTCTACCTGCTCGTTTGTATTCCTCAGCAGAAAGTGTCGAGCTAGATATTCCTTCAATCATTGCAGATCTCCGGTTTACGAACTATTACATGGACCTTGCTGTGTCTTTCAGCCCAATCTCGGTTGCTCGACGGGGTTCTCTCATTCTGCACTCGAGGCCCTCGGATGTCAATTCAAGCACCCAACTGTTTATCGATGGCTTGGAGATCTCTGGCCACCGCTTGTTTGGTCTTCCTCCGACTGAGCCTACCTACGTGTGCAATTGGGACTTTGGCCTTGGATCTATTACCGGTGAATGTTCAGCAGAATTCCTTCGGGCATTTCTGTCCGGTATTCGTTGCTTTGGATTCTCTTTCGACGATGACGAAAATGCATTGCCTCCTCTGAACCCGCCTGTTATCCACGATGTCACTTTCCTGCGTCTGAGCGTGCAACCCATTGAGGTCTGGCTGCGTCTCGGCCCAGCGGCTATCCTCTTCAGTACCAAGGAAGTCACACTCGAATTCAATGACTGGGTTGGGGCCCGCTTCTCGCAACAAATGTATCTTCATGTATCTGATTTGATCATTGCGGTCCTTGAGAATAAAAGAATGTCGCAAGAGAAGGCGAGCTCTCGCAATACTCAAGTCACACAGGCATACTTCAGAGCCACGGTCGATCTACGTATGCTAAAGCGCAAGAAGAACGCCGATGAAGATCGCCAACTGCAGCAAAGTCATCTGAAGCTCCACGATTCCCGGACGCATCGGATTCCCTGGCTCCTCTATTCGGATCAAGCAGCTGTGGTAACGACACTGACTCCGGGGACAAAGATGCGGCCTCCAGCTATGCAATTTCCCCCAATGCCGCAGCCATCAACAAGCGGCCAAGACCCAATTGCAGACTATGATTCTTCGCTTTCGACATCTTCTAGTGCCACGTCAAGTCGAGTGTCGACCCACAAAAGCTCGTTTCTGGCCAGTGGTTTGTCGGAGCGAGGTCGCGCTGTTCGTGCTGGCATTGGGGATTCTGACGAATCTAAAGCCTATTCTTGCGACGGCGAACCGGTCAACAAACAATCTACGAAGCATGCCACTAACGTTGAATTCGGAAGGTCAGGCGGTGAGATGGCGCAAACGGGGTTCGCTTTCTCAAGTCCTTACAAGATGCCCTTCTTTCCACTTTGCGGTCTGCAACCCGACCTGCGAGACGTGCCGTCTTATTCTAGTGAGCTGCAGTCTACCACCAGTACTTTCAGAGCTTCTGCAGAAGCTTCAATCAATGTTGCAACTCAAGGGGACCAAAGGGAAAGGGCTAGTCTCCTTATCAATCTAAGCCAAGGCGTTCGGGCCTTTTTTACCTCCGTCGCATTGTTGCACGTTGAAGCTCTACTGGACGCCTTGAACTTAGACGATCTGACGGCGCTGTTGGACACGCTGCACATGGAGACAATGGCCGATGTAGTCACCTCTCTCTCTCTACAAGATCACAATGGTGATCCCAACATCATGGATCTGAATATACGTATACCCTTCGTCCAAGCGAGATTTCTAAATGTTGCCACGGCAGATTTGGACGCTGACCGGGGTTGTGTGGGGCTCACTGTTGAAGTAGAGAGTTTGAACCTCACGTCCAGGGCGTCCGGACAACAGCGTAAGACGTCAGGTGTGACTTCAAGCAGCACCTCATCGGTCCATGTAGCTCTCAACAAGATCAATTGCTCCGTTATAGACGCAATGGATCATACGTTGCCTCCAAAAGCGATGATGCGTTTCACCTTACTTGACCCTGTACTTTGGATAACGACTAGCTATTGTTCTGTGCTTGATATGCAGCTGAAGAATTTTGAAGTCCTTGTTATACCCTATAAACTTGATAGTCTTTTGCTCCTTGGGCTCAACGCAGTAAAGCAAATCAAGCATACAATCCACCGCTGTTCTCAAATAGCGAAGGAGCAGGCTCTTCGACTCCGAAAATTGGTCTATCATCTCACGACAGACGGGGAAGAAGTTCGGGATCCGCCGTTCTTGACCAAAGCCTCGTATGTCCTGCGCAGTGCTACGAATCACTTGAGAACATGCGATTCGTGGAAGATGGTGTCGAGGCTCAGATACATCTTCAACTCTTTATCCATCGGTTGGAAAGGCAGTGTTTTCGAGCAGTGCCGACGAGATCCAGCAAATATTCCTAACGATGCCAGATTGCGTGTAATTGCGAATTTTGAACATTGGAGGGCTTGGGACGTGACACATGTCAAGGGGAGTTCGCTGATGCAAGGACTGTATGGAAAGGAGACTGTCCATCCCATCGGTGGAGCCGAGATACCCTTATCTTCGAAAGCCTCGATCCGCATGCGGAGCGTACGGCTAGCTTTGGAGACTTCGAACACTCTAAATGAGATCGTCTTTGAAAGGCTTTCCCTGTCTGTCGAACACGATCCTTTGGCGCTTTCAAGTACGTACGCGCAGCAGAGTGGAAATTTACCCGCGACAAGCTCTAAGGTCCAGTTCCATTGCGCGCGAGCCACGGCTTGCTTGAATTGGGATCTTTGCGAGGTCATCGGGACGGTCCTAGGTGTATTGCATCAACAACCAACCACCGAAAGCATCGATTCCACGTCGTCGGCAGACTTATCACCTGCAAACGAGAGTCGCACTGTCAATCACAAGGTTCACGCGGTGCTAGCCTTGGAGGTGTGTATTTTCAAAGGGAACAGCCCAAACCTGGGTAATACGTCGATGTGCCAGGGTGTCAAGATCTCCTCACTCCTGTCAACCGCCAAGGCTGGAACGGTAACAAGCTTGCTCATCGCCGCAGAAGCTGCCACCTCCGAGACCACAGACCGTTCCAAAATCTTGATCCAGTCGAAGCTTCGAAGACCGAGCATTCTTGCCACTCTTGATGACCAGATAGCAACCGCTGGCTTTCATAGCACTTGGAAGGTTGCGGCTTCCTGCAGTGAGCTGTCGCTCAAAGTACTCCAAGACCCGTTGATCATGATCGAGACGGTACACACACTGTTACGTGACGAGGCATCGTACGTCAGGCGGTTGGCAACCTCTTTCTCCTCAGATCCAGCTCATCTTAAAATCGAAAATCCGCCTAGTAGATTAAGAGAAAGTAACAACAGAGCCCATGTAACTCTTGTTGTAGACTCGTACCTTGTCAGCATAGCCATTTTACCAAGTCTCAGCTACAGGGTTGCTGGCAGAGTTGCACGTAGCACGGTTCAACACGGTTTACGTCAGGCCACTGAAACACTGATAGATTGCGACATCAAAGACCATAGACATGTATTCTCCACACTCAGCGGAGATGGGGATGAGGATATCGCAGCGCTGGATATACCACCAATCAATGGCTGTTTAAGTCTTGAGCTAGGTCCGAAGCAGAAGTGTGCAATTGTCCACACTATGGTGGAGAGTATCCAATTGGATGCTGCTTCAGTTCACTCGTTGCTGGTCACTGTCAATCGCCCGGAAGTCGGCGATCTTATGACTGGTATTGAGCGTGAGATCCCCCTAATAGAGCAGCGCTTGGCAGATCTCTTTACGGATTCGAAGTCCCAAACGGACACTACAAAAACCCCGAACAAACCGCTCCTCTATGATACACATCTCATAGTCGCTGGACTGAGCATACATGCTACTAGCCCAACCTCTCCAGCCGCTACTCGTGCGGGTCGGCTACACCTCAATCTTGGATCCGTGCAGGTAAAGGGCACGAACAAAGCATCCGGTCTGGGACCCCCTCTCGAATTCCCGGAACTGGAGGTCCACCTCAATAGCATACAAGCAACTCTATTACGCATTGAAGCAGGGGAAGAAATTCCCAATGGTGGTATGGTAATCGCAGCCGTTCTGAAATTAACGTCGAAGACCGACGGCGAGTCTGGCAAGCTTCTACGTGCATATCGGATTTCGGTTCCAAAATTTGAGTTGGACCTCAACGCCCAAACACCAACCATGATGATTGACATTATCGGCCATCTGCAGAACACGTTAAAAACCATTGAATTGTCTTCGGAATTTTATAGGCTGAGGACTCTAAGACGCACAAGACTGGGCAATGACACTACGGTATCCGCGTTTAAAGGTCCAAATGCGAGCTCAAGCGACAGTTTAATAGGCTCGACCGCTTTGTTCAGTGCAACGTATATTTTCCAGATGACAAGCATCCGTGTTAGCTGGAAGATAGGGAGTACTACACCTATCTCGCCGGGGCGGGAGGCCGAAGACCTGATAATCACAATCAGCAAGATTGACCTATCCACTAGGCGGGACAATGCGGCTCGCCTTCTCATCGAAAATTTTCAGCTGCAGATGGTCCCTCTTTCGAAGGTCATGCTAGGTCGCTCCCCAAACTCTGCACTTCTCCCCGAAGTTGTCTTTAACGTGGCGTACCTCTCGACTGGCAAAGATCGCCGGCTGGCTTTTCAGGCCGCAGGGAAATCACTTGATTTACGCTTAACCTCGCAATTCATACTGCCCGCGAGTGATTTGAGGCGCTCCATCGCGCATGCCGTGCAAGAAGTACGAGAGGCGACTGCTAGTTGGAATGCCTCGGCGCATGAAAAGGGCACTCAAAAAACGGCTCTACTTGGTAACAAACAATTTGCGTCGGTATCGATCGATGCTGATTTCGCCGGTGCGGTGGTCTATATCCAAGGTCGAAATGTAGCAGATTCGCAGAGCTCCGCCATGAATACACTGCATAGTAAAAGGCTTCCTCAGCATGGACGATATAATCAATTTACCCCCGGCAATGCCAGTAGTAACACTACCCTGCGATCCCCTGGCTTAGCATTCAAGATCGAATACGAAGACCCTAGTGCTGCGGAGCGATCCTTAAATGCAGAAGTCAAAGTGGATGCTTCATCCAACGTTCTTCAACCTACTGTCGTGCCTCTGATCATGGAGATCTCTTCAAGCGTCAAAGAGATGGTTTCCGATGCGGAGGGCTCCGACCGAACGTCAACAGCAAAATCGAAGCCTGCGAGATTCCTCGATGATGATCGGCTGCTCTCTGCTGACCCAAGCGCCATTTTTGGAAAATGTCGAGTCAATCTCGGTCTCCGTATCTGCAAGCAGGAGTTCAGTCTCACGTGTCAGCCAATCACACAGGTAGACGCAACTGCTTGTTTTGAGGATATCTATATAACGGTTAACACCGTGCAATCCGATGACCACGGACAATTCTACACCCTATCCGGCGTCTTTAAAAGCCTTCAAGCCTCAGTGCAGCATGCATACTCACGAGATCCAACAGGAAGCTTCAGTGTAGAGTCTGTTTTTGTGTCGTTGATGAGTAGCAAGCATGTCAGTGATGCGAACGGTCTGTCCGTCATACTCAAGATAAGCCCTATGAAAGCTCAAATCAATGCGAGGCAGTTGCATGACTTCCTCTTGTTCCGCGAAGTATGGGCGCCTTCCGAGATTCGGCATGCGCCTGCTGCTCATGCGCCGAGTGCATCAACTGAGCCGCAAGCATTCATTGTCCAGCGTTATCAACAGATCGCCGCAACTGGGGCTTTCCCATGGAATGCCACTGCTACTATTACCCAACTTGACATCCAATTAGACCTAGGCCAATCGCTTGGTCGGACTGCGCTTGTCATCTCCAATCTCTGGATATCTTCTAAGAAGTCGTCTGACTGGGAGCAGAATCTCTGTCTCGGCTTTGACAGGATTAGCATGGACAGCACAGGCCGGATGAGCGGCCTTATTGAGCTGAAGAACCTCCGGGTCCGGACATCGATACTATGGCCGATGATAGAACAAGCGCAGAACCAAACCCCCTTAGTCCAAGCTTCTCTTGCGTTTGATCAGCTAAGGGTCAAAGCGGCCTTTGACTACCAAGCATTTGCAATCGCCAATGTCACGGCAGTCGAATTCTTGATGTATAATGTCAGGGACCTTGAGAGAGCTAGCAGTGATCGCCTAGTATGCATCGTCGAGGGTGCCAAGGTGCAGGCATTCTGTACTGCTACGAGTGCCGCCCAAGGTCTTGCCTTATTCCAAGCAGTTGAACGCTTGATCCAGGAGAAACAAGCAGCCTATGATGCTTCGCTAAAAGAGATTGAAAGGTTCCTGCGCCGCAGGTCAGCAGTCAGTCCGCTTTCTCTGCAAGGAGCCTCAAAGATCGCGGTAGCTCGCCGGGATGATGATGCGGGCAAGGTCCCCATCAGGCTGCAGACGAAAGTGATCATACGGCTAGGAGCCATCAATCTTGGCGTATACCCGAGTACGTTCTTCGACAACCAGGTGTTCAAGGCCGAAGCACTTGACGTCTCTGCGCAATTCTTGGTACTCCTGGATCACGAGAAGATACACAGCAGCCTGAGTTTGACTTTAGGTCAGCTGCGCGTTGCTCTGTCCGGATTTACTAGACCGAGTACCCCAAAGAAACTCGGGGAGATCGGTATTGACGAGGTTGTAGCTTATGCCGTAGACGCACGTGGTGGGACGATCTTGAAAGTCCCAGAGGTCCTTGCTTCAATGCAGACCTGGCAACTTCCTCATTCTACGCAGATTGATTACATCTTCAAGTCCTCCTTTGAAGGAAACATCGATGTGGGATGGAATTACTCCCGCATCAGCTTCTTGAGAGGTATGTTCGCCAACCATTCTCGAGCTTTGGCACAGCGTCTTGGCAAGCCGCTGCCGCAGTCAACCGTTCAGATCACAGGTGGACCGCAACCGGAAGGCGGAAATGACACGCCCTTGGAGGGTGGACAAGAGAAGATCACAGCTTTGGTCAACGTGCCTCTCTCCAAATATCAGTACACGGCGCTTCAAGAGCCGGTCATCGATACGCCGAAGCTGACGCAGCTTGGGGATGCCACACCACCATTAGAGTGGATCGGGCTGCACAGGGAGCGTCTTCCGAATCTGACACACCAGATCGTGATCGTGTCTTTACTGGAGTTGGCGAAAGAGGTCGAAGATGCTTACACGAGGATTTTGGGATCCTCATAATTGCGAAAGGATTTTGTTACTCAAGGGACAGTCTAATACCGGCGTTATGGTTGTCAAGGAGTTTTTGTGGGTCTCGAGCCGGTTCGATTGGCAACATTGACTGCGTAGTAATCCCTAAGATACCCTAAAGGCTCTTGTATTACAGTCTTTGTTTCATACCCCTAAGGTGTGCTTTGAGCAAATGTGCATAGTGCGGTCTTAGGAGTCCTGATTTACTACATATTGCGTCTCAAATGGATTCTAGACCTATTACTCTCATCCTGCTATCAATGTTATTCCGTCAACAAGAATCAATTTGGCCAACATTAAGTTAAAGTAATTCTCGCAATTGTTGAAAGACAAGGAGTCATAATGTGTGAGTACTTTACATTCATCGGAACCCCACGGTCGTTGCTTTGAGTCACCTCAGTGACCTCACAGCGAAATTTCCAACCGTGCCATCTGATTGGAGCATAAGCGAGCTGCGATTTCAAACCACAACTCTTCTCCAAAACCCGCTCACCCAAACATTCCTTTTACACGATCGTGTACACGACATTCGCAAGTCACAGACGCACTTGCCTCGAGCCTCCTCTAAGCCCTGAAGGCAGTCTACAAGACAGCACATCAGGTCGAGCAAGCTCTCGGTCCTGCGAAGCGGGGTTCCTTACGCCCCTCAACAGCTCCACGAAGGAGTCACCCCAACCGTCAGGAAGGAGTCACCCTCCGAGTCCACATAAAACACCGTCAAGATGGTCAAGTAAGTTCTTCTTCACTCCTCTTTCCTACTGCGATCCTGCTCTGGCATCGACAATCAGGATGGACGAAATGAGCACGAGAATCCCTCGAGGGCTTAATTCAACTTTCAAAATGTCGTTTACTAAAGTTTTGTCTCCTGCCGACAGCTTTACCGTCGAAGAGGTACGTCTCTACTCGACTTCTAGCTCAAGGTATGGGAACAGCCATGGCTGACACCGATATAGATCCGTGAGCTCATGGACAAGCCTGCCAATATCCGAAACATGTCGGTCATTGCGCATGGTAAGCTGCATCACGATCTCCCCAATTGTATCCCTGCAGGCTCTGGCTAATCTGTTCACTGTGTACAGTCGACCATGGAAAGTCCACCCTTACCGATTCCCTCGTCCAGCGTGCTGGTATCATCTCGGCGTCGAAAGCTGGTGAAGCTCGGTTTACGGATACGCGCAAGGATGAGCAAGATCGATGTATCACTATCAAGTCGACCGCCATCTCCCTGTATGCCCACATGGCGAATGAAGATGATCTCAAAGATATCCCTCAGAAGGTTGAAGGAAATGACTTCTTGATCAACCTGATCGACTCCCCCGGTCACGTCGATTTCTCATCTGAGGTCACCGCTGCTCTTCGTGTCACTGATGGTGCCCTTGTTGTTGTCGATTGTGTGGAAGGCGTTTGCGTTCAGACCGAGACCGTGCTCCGTCAAGCTCTTGGTGAACGCATCAAGCCTGTGGTCATTGTCAACAAGGTCGACCGTGCGCTCCTGGAATTGCAGGTATCGAAAGAAGACCTGTACCAGTCCTTCTCGAGGACCATCGAATCTGTCAACGTGGTGATATCCACCTACTTCGACAAGGCCTTGGGTGATGTCCAGGTCCAGCCGTACAATGGTACTGTCGCTTTCGGTTCCGGTCTTCATGGATGGGGCTTTACTATCCGTCAATTCGCGGTCAAGTACGCCAAGAAGTTTGGTGTAGACAAGAGCAAGATGATGGAGCGTCTATGGGTAGGTCATGCCCATGCTGCTACCGAATTTTGCTGATCTGGCTAGGGCGACAATTACTTCAACCCCAAGACCAAGAAGTGGACCAAGGTTGGTGAGCACGAGGGCAAGCCGCTTGAGCGCGCCTTCAATCAATTCATCCTCGACCCCATTTTCAAGGTCTTCGCCGCTGTCATGAACTTCAAGAAGGACGAGGTCACGATTCTCCTGGAGAAGCTGGAAATCAAGCTGACCGGAGAAGAGAAAGAACTGGAAGGCAAGCAGATGCTCAAAGTCGTCATGCGAAAATTCTTGCCCGCTGCTGATGCCCTGTTGGAGATGATGGTCATCCACCTACCATCGCCCGTTACCGCTCAGAAGTATCGTGCTGAAACCCTCTACGAAGGTCCTCTGGATGACGAGTCTGCAATCGGTATCCGCGACTGTGATCCTAAAGGTCCCCTCATGTTGTACGTCTCGAAGATGGTACCGACTTCGGACAAAGGCCGTTTCTACGCATTTGGACGTGTGTTCTCTGGTACTGTCCGCTCGGGTCTCAAGGTCCGTATCCAAGGCCCCAACTACATTCCAGGCAAGAAAGAAGATCTGTTCGTCAAGGCTATCCAGCGCACCATCCTTATGATGGGTCGATTCATTGAACCTATTGAGGATGTACCTGCGGGCAATATCCTTGGTTTGGTCGGAGTCGATCAATTCTTGCTGAAGTCAGGTACCCTCACAACATCCGAGACGGCCCACAATCTCAAGGTCATGAGATTCTCAGTGTCACCTGTCGTCCGGCGCTCAGTCGAAGTCAAGAATGCCAATGACCTGCCTAAGCTCGTCGAAGGTCTCAAGCGTTTGTCCAAGTCCGACCCGTGCGTGCTGACTTACATCTCGGAATCTGGCGAGCACGTCGTCGCTGGTGCTGGTGAACTGCACCTGGAGATTTGTCTTAAGGATCTGGAAGAAGACCACGCTGGTATCCCGCTGCGCATTGGTGATCCCGTCGTGTCCTACCGCGAGTCTGTCGGCAAACCATCAAGTATTACCGCGCTATCGAAGTCACCCAATAAGCACAATCGGCTGTATGTCACCGCCCAGCCCTTGGGTGAGGAGGTGTCCAGTGACATCGAGGCGGGCAAAATCGGCCCTCGCGATGATTTCAAGGCTCGTGCTCGTATCCTGGCAGATGATCACGGATGGGATGTCACCGATGCACGGAAGATCTGGTGTTTCGGTCCTGAAACCACTGGTGCCAACCTGCTCGTTGATCAGACCAAGGCCGTACAGTACCTGAGCGAAATCAAAGATTCTGTTGTCTCTGGCTTCCAATGGGCTACGAAAGAAGGCCCAGTCGCCGAAGAGCCAATGCGCTCGGTTCGCTTCAACATCATGGACGTCACTCTCCACGCCGATGCTATCCACCGCGGTGGCGGTCAAATCATCCCAACCGCCCGTCGCGTTCTCTTCGCCGCAACCCTTCTCGCCGATCCCGGTATTCTCGAACCCGTCTTCTTGGTCGAAATCCAGGTGCCTGAGCAGGCTATGGGTGGCATCTACGGTGTGCTTACACGGAGAAGAGGTCACGTCTTCACCGAAGAACAGCGCCCAGGAACACCACTGTTCAACGTCAAGGCCTATCTCCCTGTCAACGAATCCTTCGGCTTCACGGCCGACCTCCGCTCGCATACTGGTGGACAGGCGTTCCCCCAGTTGGTGTTCGATCACTGGCAAATCTTGCCCGGTGGCTCGCCTCTTGATACCACAACGAAGCCTGGTCAGATCGTCCAAGCTATGCGTAAGCGAAAGGGTATCAAGGAAATTGTACCGGGTGTGGAAAATGTGAGTCTTTCTCATCACCTCTCTTAAAGTCGCTACTAACGTGTTCTACTAGTTCTACGACAAGCTGTAAAGCTCTCGCTTCTCATCTATCACAGAAGCTGCCCGAACAACGATCACGAAGAATGGATACACGTTTGTTCTTACAACAATGCTATGCCAAGACCTATGGGATACGAGGAAGAGACAACGTATGCGGCATGGTTCAATAGATGCATTCGTCCATCAGGCGATAAAAGGGGTGATTGGTGTGGAATGCGTGCTTGTTTTGCCTTTTTTAACTCGATGTGTTAGATCCATTTACTTAGTATGTGGACTCCAATGACAATGTTACACATCGACTGGCTTGTTATGTTGACGATGACCTTCTCGCATTGACTCTTTGACGAAGAATGTCGTGTCAGCTGGACCAATCTCTCCTCCCCCTTCTCCCATCTCCCTACTGCCTTCACGGCGCGATGACCCCGTCACCGCCCCATCGTCCCCCCCCCCCTCTATCGTCCTGAACCAGCTTCTGATCCTTGTTCGCCGCCGTTATTGCAGAGAATCCCTATCCAGACTGAAAGCCCCGCTTTGCTTGCCCTTCACGAATTGCCACCAAAACCAGTACTTCCCGGCGCCCAGGATGGAGCTTTCTCCCACCGATACCCCTCCAACCCCCCCACCAAAAGGAACCCCCCCCCCGCCCCCAGACTGCGCCTCTTCTCTCCGTCTCCACGGCTTGTAATCCGGCCTCCGGTCCTTGGCCATAGAGCGCGCGTAGGAAGGATTGGGTTTCTCCAGCAACCGCCCCCACTCCTCATCCCCCATCCCCTCCACTCTCTCTTCTCCCCCCCCTACCGCCTCGTCTCCCCGAACACCCCCTCCACAGCCATCAACTCAGCTTCCAAATCCCGTATCCTTCCTTCCTGAAGCGGCCAAGAGTTTGTTGTGGGGACGTGCGCGATGAGGACCTCCTATCTTCTTGCCCCCGCAATCACCCCCTCCAACCCCCCTAGCGCCCTCTCCCTCCGCCTTACCGCCTCCCTCCTCTCCACCTCCACAGCCACCAACTCGCCCTCCAGCGCCCGAAGACGCGCTTCTTGAAGGGGGCGGGAGTTTGTTGTCGGGAGATGCGCGATCAGGATCTCGATCTGGTGCGTTTTGTGGAGGAGGTCGGTTGCTAGTTCGCGCTGGGTGAGTGTGAGGGGGGTGGGGGCGGTGGAGGGGGCGGTGGAGGGGGGGTTGGTGGGGGGATTGGCGTTGGGGGGGTTGAGAGGAGGGGCGGTGGAGGGGGGGTTGGCGTTGTGGGATGGAGGTGGAGTGGTGGTGCCGGCGGGCGGATGGGTGAGTGGGGTGGGGGGGGAGTGGTGGAGGGTGTGAGATAGGGAGGCGGTGAATTGGGTTGAGAGCTATGGGGGAAGGGGGGTTTAGTGAGATGGGGGAAAGGGGTGGGGAAGGGGAAGATACCTGGTCGAGACAGTCTTGGAGTTGGGTCAGGATATCGGCCATCGTGGGGTGAGTTTCAAGGGGTTGATGATGGCTACTTTAGGTGGATGGTAGAGGGTTGTTGTTGTGAGGGTGTTTGCATTGTTTGCTTGCTAGGGGTTGGTGTGAGGGCAGACATACGTCACTCGTGGTCGGAGTACGCTTTTATCGTCAGAACTAGAATTGCACACCACAAGCTCTATATATACTCTACGAGTGTTGTGTCATTTCGCATAGGGCTTACCAAAAGACTTCAACACTGCTCCAACTCAGTCTGATTATGGCACCAACAGGCCTCGCAATCCTCATCGGCGCCGGGCCATCCACCGTAAGCCCGCAACACCCCCCGCCTCCCATGCCAAACACCCATTGATTCCGCCCAGGGCGCCGGCATAGCACGTATCCTCGCCCATCCCTCGCACGGAAACCTCGCCGTCGCCCTCCTAGCCCGCAACCCCGACAACCTCAAATCCCTCGCCTCGACCCTGCGTTCGCAGACAGACAACGCAACCATTGAAACCTTCCCCACAGACACCTCGGCCGATTCCCTTTCCAAAGCCTTCAAAGATATCCGGGCGCAGTCTTCGTTCAAAGATCTTAAGCTGAAGGTCGCGGTGTATAGTGTCAAGCACGCTTCAAAGAAGCCCTTTCTGGAAGAGACGTATGATGACTTCACCTCGAGCTTAAATACGTACGTCGGCGGCGCTATGGCCTTTGCTCAAGAAACCATCAGACTCCTCTTTGAGCACCACGGCGACAAAGCTCTGGCCGACGGTGGTGAGAAAAAAGGGACACTCATCTTCACAGGCACGTTAGGGGCGCTAAGGACGAATGCACAGTTCAGCGCGTATGGTGCGTCGAGAGCGAGTGTGAAGATGCTGGCGCAGGGGCTGGCGAAGGAATTCAGTGAGAAGGGGGTCCATGTGGTGCATACAATTGCCAACGGGGCGATTAAGGATGAGGATGGAGAGGCGCAGAAGCAGGGGAAGACGATGAGTGCGGAGGCGGTGGGGAAGACGTATCTGTGGTTGAGCCAGCAGGAGCCGTGTCTGTGGACGCATGAATTGGATTTGAGGCCGGCACAGGAGAAATTCTGAGTGAGTGGAGAAGGGAGAAGACTTTGATCGAGAACATTTGGTGGGGGCTTGATGGGGCCTTGATAGAAACTAAAAATAAAAGCCACTCCACCATTGAACCAGCGCCATTAGGAATCGACCCTAATCAGACTAATAGACCAGAACCGGACACATTGATGGGCTTGCCGGCAAAAGTCATGCCCCATTCAACTTTAGGCGACCGACCCCACCACCCCACCACCCCACCAAAATTTATGGGATACTGGATCACGAAACAACGCTTTCACGCATTGACACTAGGCATTTCTTTGGTATTTTCTATGACATTTGCTAACTAATATTTGGGGAACAAGCTCTACTAGAGATTAATTTTAATAAGTTTTTCTTTGTTCTTTGCAATGCGCTTGCATTGCATAGATATTTCGTTAAAGTACTTTTATATCTTTTATTACAATATTGCTTATTACTCTTGTTGCATAGTTTTTATCAATTGCTCTTGCAATATCTACAAATAATAATATACGCGTTGCTTAAGTATATTTTATATAGTGTAATCGTTAAGTTGAATCGAACACTTTTTTCTTAATTTAATTTATTCTCTTGAATCTTGTAGAATTGAGTTAGGATTAAGACGCAAATTCGACTCTAGAGTCGAGTTTCGTCAAATCAATATCAAGAATTTAAGCTAACTTCATCGCATTAACATTTGCTTATCTTATTTTATTTTATCTATGCGTTAACTTAATTAAGCTAGCGTAGAATTTACGCTAATTGTATATAATTAGCGTGTTACGTAATGTTACGTAATTGAATAAATTAAATCAAATACTTAACGTGCATTCTTCGTTTGCTTTATCTTGTTAAGTTAGAATTTAAACTAATTGTCAATTCGATATTTGATCCCAACTTTGAAATCGAATCGAATCGACGATTTAACTTTAGAAATAAAATTGAAAATCGATTCGATTTTAACTATTTTAAAATCGACTCGAATCGAATTGAATTAATTTTCGATTTCAAAAATTAAAATCGAATCGAATTATTAAAAAATCGAAAATTACGTCATTATGTCAAAAATTACTATTTTTAAACTTATGTCATTATAATTATGAAATTTTGACTAAAGTATAATTTGATATACTTCGAAATTACAATTAAACTTGTTTATATTGTTACATAATAATCTACTCGAATTGATTGTTACTTACATTATTATTTTGCATTACTCTTTTATTTTAGAGAGATTTTCTTAATATTTTCGAGTTTATAATTACACTTTATTCTATAATAATTTGCTTAACTTAATTGTTATTTGCATTATTATTTTGCATTACTTTTTTATTTTGAAGAAATTTTCTATACATTATTTAAAGACATTGTTTTTATTATTTTTATTTGCAACATATTTAATTCTTTAAAAACTTCAAATCAATCATTATCTTTAATCGAAGATAATTTTCGCAAATTTATTTTGCGCAATTCGTTATTTAGTAGTTTACGTTTTAATTAATTTGCGAATTAATTTGATTAAAATTTTCTTAATTTTATTTTCGACAATAGAAAAAGAATTTTTTGCGAAGCATTAAACAAAATTAGAGACAATTTTTCGTTGCTTATATTAAGAGAGAGAAACAAATATATTAAATAAAATTTAAATATTAATATTTAATTTCTAGAATAATAATTATAAATTGCGATTAATAAAAGTATTTTAAACAAAACTTAATTAAGACTTGTTAATTTACGTTAAGCAAAAAAATTTAATACAAAAGCACAATTTAAGCTTTGAAATAAATTTGTTTAAGTAGCTTCAACTATAAAGAGTTTTTCTAAAATTATTTGCAAAAGTTGTTATAAACTTTTGAATTATTTTATTGCTTATAGTCATTTAAGCACAACAAATATAAAAAAACATGTTCAATTTATCTTTTGCTTAAAACGAAAAAGATCTAAATCGCAAATCGCAATTGATCTAATCTTTAATCGCGTAAATTACAATTAATAATGTAAATAAATAATGCAAAACTAACATATTATTGGAAGAAAAATTATATCAATTTGTCGTTCTTTTTTGTTTAAAATAATTAAGAAAATTAACTATGCAAAACTTTTATTAATTTAAATCTATTTTTCCGAATCATTAATAATTTTTTACTTTTAAAAGTTATTAAAAATGCTTTAATCAAAACTAGTGCTTCTAGATCGCACGAAATTATCGAAAATAATTTTTTCGAATTTCGATCAAATTCGTAAAAAATCAAAATAAATTTTAAAAATGTTTAGCGTGTCTTTATTGCTTTAAATGCATAATTTAGTTTTTAAAAAATTGTCTACTTAGAAGTATTAATATATTAAGTTAACATCGCATTTCAATTTCGCGAATATCTTATTAAATTTATTTTTCTTGATATTAAACATATAAATTGTTAATTAATGTTAGAGCTTATAAAGGTTTTGAAGTTTTTTAAGATTAAAGACAAATTTCTTGATATCGTTATTAATAATGCGAATAATAATGACATTCTAAAAAACGAACTTAAAAGAACTTTAAATTAACAAGAATTTTAATGAAGCAAATAGCAAAACTCTATTTCTTGTTTAACTTATATTATTAACTTAATAATTTAAGATTTTATTGCGATTTTAAAATTAAAAGCAATAATTAATAATGTTGTTGCGCAATTAAAGAATGCACAAATTTAAAATATTGCAAGAAATACAAACTTGTTTGTTATAATTAAAAAGATTTTTTTTTTATAATAATGCAAAAAGATAATGCATTTGCTAAATTTTATTTAAGTTTGCACTCTTATAATTGTTATCAATGATTTAGCTTAACGTTTGCTTCGCTTTAAAGTTTTTTAAAAACAAATTAAAAAAAAATTACGAAAATTAGTACAAAATATTTGTATTCGTTAAAACTTTATCTATTTAATGTTTCGTTATACGTATTAATTATGCGATTTTATTAATCTTTAAATAAAGAAATACTCTCAAAATTAAAAAATACAACAAACTAAACTAAACGAAAGCGAATAACAATTAATTTTACTTGTTAAAAATATATTAAATTCTTTTTACGAATACATTTTTATAGTTTTACGAACAATTAATACAAGCATTTATTTAAAATTTTAAATATTTGATGTGATATTTAATTATCTTGAACAACTAAAGAAAACTATTGAAATTAATGTTTATTTTTTAACAAAAATTGTAACAAGAGCTTGCAATAAAGCTTTAACAAAACTTGCAAAATATTATTCAAAAATAAAAAAATTTAATAACACATTATACAATCTTGTTAACATTTTGAATTCTACGTAGAAATTAAGTTTTTACAAGATATAAAATAAGAAAAACAATAATAATGTTGTTAACTACGAAACAAAATATAAAATCGAATTTAAAATCTATTTTTAACGTTATTACAATTTAATTGCTAGTTTAAAAGCAAAAGCACAAAGAGCAAATATTGTTAAAAAAATAATGCAATATAATAATGCATATAATTTTTTGCTAACACTTTTGTAATTTATTGCAATTATTGCGAAATTCTTACTTCGATAACTTTAACGCTCTCGTTCGACTTAAAATAAAGACGATTAATATTTTTAAACTAATATTATAAAGAATAAATATTTAATTTAAGAGTATTAAAGAAATAATGCTTCGAACTTTCTTAAGTTAACGCAAATAACCTAAAATGTGTTTTTATATTTAATGTTATTAATAGATATTGAACGAATTTTTAGTTTTATTCAAAAAATATATTGATAAAATCGATTTTAAATAAGTTCGCAAATAATCGAGCAAATTATAATGATCAAATACTATAATTGTATTATAAATTTAAATTTAAAAAAGATTGTTATTAAATCGTAAAACATATATCGCAAAGAAAAGAATAATGATCAAACGATAAATAAAGAAAAGAATTTTTTTCGAATAAAGTTCGAAATCATTTTAAATCAAGTTTATTAATAAACGTATTATATTATTAAAAACATCGCATTTACAATTATAACATAAATAAACAAATTTTATTTATAATAATGCAAAAAAATAATGCATTTAATAACTTCGATTACTAAAAAAAAAAGCTATTAATAACTAAATTTCGAAAATTTGACTCATAATTAGCACAAATAACACATCATAATTGTTCGAAAAAAAAACATAAAATTATTTTAGAATTTTTACTATTAAAAAAGATCGAATTGCTTCATTAAACGCTTAATGAATTAACAATTTTTAAGCTAAATTGTCATGCGTTTAACGTAAATTGTCGCAAGATTCGAATCTATATAAAGTAAAATATTAATTAAATCTTGTAATTACAATAATAATGCAACAAAATAATGCACTTATTAAAGAAAAAAATGCACATAAACGTTTTTACGACTTTTTAAAATGCGTTTAAAGTCGAATTTTAAATTTAATATTTGTTCTCTTTACGATCGTAATTTTGAGCTTCGTCGTATAGTATCTCGCGAATCAAACGTTAAAATGAGCGCTTAAAAATAAGAAAATCGATAAACTTTTAATATTTTTTGATCTTTTAAAGTGCGATAATTTTAGACTTTTATTTTTGCTCTCTTTATCGCAAAACATTAATATATTAATTAAAAATGCATTATTTGTTCGCATTATCTTGTTTACGTCAACATTATAAACATTCTTTTCTTTAACATTTTTGTCTTCGACACTTTTGTTTTTATTATTATTTATTTCGTCTTGTTTAAATTAATTATAAGAAATTATTTCATTGCAAGAGAACTTCGAAGCGAGCTTTCGAATTAACAAATTAAGCTTATTAACTATAAACAAGACGTATTGCATTACTTACATGTATTACTTGTTTACTTTGTACAAATTATTAAAAATAATAATGTTAATTAAAATGAATTGATGTGTACTTAAGAAGTCATAAAAAAAATGCGATAATTTTTAGAACTTTTATCGATAAAAACGCGTCAAATATCGCGTTAAAAATCGCGTAAAAACAAAAGCTTAAATTAACGATTAACGACAAAATTACGTGAAATAAACGATAAAAAAGTTAACGTAAATAAACTTGCATTATTTATTAATAAAATTAAATAAATGTTAATGTAAAGAGATAATAATTGTATTAAGTAAAAAGTTCAAAGTAAATAAAAGTAGAAATAAAAGATAATTCTAATCTTAACGCATATAATTTTTACTATAATTTGTAAAATTATTTTTTAACATTTTATTTATAATTTTATTGATCTTTAAAACTTTTCTACATTTTAAATCTTATTGCACTTTATTAAATATCAAGATATACTTATAATTTAATGTACGACTACATTATCTATATGCATTACTAGTAAACTAAGCTAAGAAATCGCACAAACAATAAAATTATTATTAATTAATTCAAAAAGCATCGCAAGTCGCAATCGTACGCAAAAATAAAATAATAATAAAAAGAAACTATATCGAAAACAAAGTAACGATCGCAAAATTATCTTAATTCGCGTTAAGAAATTGCGTGAAACGTTTATTTAAATAAAAGTCTTTTAGTTAAATCGTAAAGTTATGAAGAACAATATTAAAAATCAAATTAATAAGCATCAAATTAATTAAGATATTTATAATAATGCATTTAAATAATGTAATAAAACACACAATGTTAATAGCTTAACAACATAATGTTTTGAAAATTAATTTAAACAAAAAGCAAAAAAGAAGTTTATAATTAAGAAAACAAAGCGATTTAAAATTACTTAAGAAACGCAAACAATGCGTGAAAATACAAATATAATAGTAACGTTTTTCTTTTAAAATGTATGCATTATCTAAATGCATTATTTGTTTTTTACATCTAAATTAATTAATATTGTAGTTAAGCATTGACGATAAGTTTAATATTAATAAAAGTTTTTTAACATTTATGAAATCAATTGTGAAAATCATTTAACAACAAGTTATTTATTATGATAATTTAAATAACTTAAAAAGAGCTAATGACGTCAATTCTTTCAATTTGTATAATAGCTTTGTTAAAGAATTCGCATCATCGAAAAACGCGAAAAAGAGAAAAATTTCTAATTTTATCGATGCTAAAATAAAGGATTTTGACGATGTTGTTAAAAAAAAATAATAATAATCAAGAAATTCGATATACAATTTAAGAAAATGCTAAAACGTTAAATTATAACTACTATGAAATCACTAATGTTAATAATAATAACGAAAAAAAGAATGCGAACGATAAAAATTAAAATCGCAACGACAAAAATAATAACGAAATCAAAAGCGATTCGAATTAAATTATTTAAAATAATAGTATAACGAACGAGATTATTAAAATCTTGAACTAATGATTTTACACACTTAGCTTAAAGAGCTTACTATTATAAATTAATATTATAATGCATTATTACATTGCATTACTATATTGCATTACTATATTACATTATTAAATCTAAAATGTACAACTAAAATTTTAAACAAATTAATTATAATTTATAATAAAACTAATGTCTTGACAATTCGAGTCGATTTTTTGAGTAATGTATTTAATTTTTTTAAGAATTATGCTATTGCTTTAGAGTTATTAGTTCTTTATATATTTTTAAATAAAATATGCGTAAATATCAAAATTTCGATAGCTTAGTAATAGAGCGTTTTAATTTTTAATAATAATGACACAACATTTATAATAATGTTATCAAGAGCATTATTGTGCTTTTATTGATTTTATCGTAGATATTGTGTCATTATTATCGCGAGTTAAAAGATTAAGAATTCAAATTCTTTTTAAAATATAATAATTTTTTTTTTATAATCTTTGACAAAATTATGCAAAACGAGATTGTCGGACTCTTTAATTAGAAAAGTTAAGTTAATAATTTAATTTTAGCTATTTAGATAGCTTGAATGCATTACTATAATGCATTACTAAATAATTTTATATCGAAAAATTATAAAATAAAATATAATATTTTACTATTTATTTTAGAATTTCTTTATACGAATACTAAGTTTTGACAATTTAATTCGATTTTTTGATATAATTTTCGATTTTAAGTTTAAAATTAAATCGAATTGTCGATTTCAACTTTAAAAATCGAATCGTTAAGATTTTCGATTTGATTCGATTTCTTGAATCGAAGTCGATTTCCCAAAGCGACGCTATCAATCTATTAGAACTTTTGCTCGATCTTAAGATTAGAATTAAGTAAATTAACTTGTTTGAATTAAAACTTAACTTGTCAATTACACTAAAATTTACATAGTTTCTTGCAAGTTAAGATCTAGTAATTGTAATAAATGCGTTAATAAGTAATATAATATATTACGTTAATACTTAATTCTTTATGCGTAATTCTATATAAATTTGACATTATATAAGAAGTCTTTGTTCTCTAACTATTTTATACTTAAATTTGATTTATATATTGTCAAGTTTCTAAAAATAATACGATAAGATCTTTCGCATATAGTACTAGTATTACGTTATTACGTTATTATATACTTTAATATCGATATTTTTGATCTCTTTTGCATTCTATTTTGCTAACTTAATTTAAAATTTGTTATCTATAGTATTAAACTCTTATTTTAACTTAATAGATTTAATATATCTTTAATTACAATATTTAAGATACTTTTCGTTTCGTTATTATAAAAGATAAGAGATATATATATATAATAAAAGACGTCGTCGATTATATATAAAGCTTTGCTCTTGTTTTGTAACTTTATCTCTTGTAAATTCTTATTTGCAATAGTTATTTTCTTTTGTTTTAGTATATACTCTTGTATTTCTATATCTAGATTAAAATATATCTTGTTTGTTATTAGAATATAGCGTTAAAAGTAAAACAACTTATATTAATAATTTGTAACATAAATTACTCGCATTGTCTTACTTATCTTCGAAATAATCTTAATTTTGTACTTTTTATAATATTAAGAGTTGCAACGTAATTTGAGATTTTTGTTAAGTATTCTAGTATATATATATATTAAGATCAAATTAATTTATTTAATACTTAAAAAAAGTATTGCGATAGAAATTTCTTGTAGAACTAATTAACATATCTAATATGTTGTTGAAGAACTTAAGAGATTGTTCGAGACAATATTTGTTAATGTAAGATTATATACAAACATGTAACAAGATTGTGAGATTGTGTACAAACGTGTAACAAGACGTCGTTACATTGACGCACACAAAACGAGACTACATAACATGTAGAACTATAGTTTAAAGAGATATTAATTCGTAAGAATTTCAAAAAGAATTCTTAAAAAAAAACTTTGCACGACGTCAAGTCGCTACTACAAGAACTTAACATTAACGTATTTATTAAATTATTGATCGCTAACATTACAATTGCTCTTCTCTTTAAAATTTTAATCTTTAAAATGTTTATTCGACGTCGCAATTGCGTTGCGACTTCGCTTTCTTTATAATATTAATAACTTTTTAAGCGTTACGATAATAATGCTTTGCTTCTTTACTTTTTGTAAACGCATATTTTTGCGAAATGTGCAACAATTATTCGCTTCGATTTATTGTCGTATAAAAGAAGAAGAAGATTTAAATTATCGAAAGAATCTTTTTATAAACTTTTTTTATCTTTTTGATAAATGTCGTTTGTCGCGTCGAATTTGCGCATTTATCTTAGTTGTTTAGTCGTATCTATAAAAAGACTTCTTGCACTTCTTTTCTTTATCTTTGTTTAACATTTTATGCGAGAAGAATTAAGCAACGATCTTGACTTCTCTCGTGTACTATCGTGAGACGCTTTGTTCTCTTTGATAGAGTCTTATCGTAAATTAATTATATGTTAATAGACAAAAAGACATTTAAATTCTTAGCAAAAATATTTAACTTTATTCTTGTCACTATATCGCTATTTTAATGTTACGATAGCGCGACGACATTCGACGTTATAATCTTCAACTTTTTCTTTTCTTTGCATATTAATTTCTATAACGAAGCGATAAATAATTGCAAACGCTTCTTTTGTTGTTCGTATTACTAACAACAATAATGCGCGCAATAAAACAAATTCAAGTAAGTATCTTTAGACTTTTGTTTGCATTTGTCGATAACTTAAAGTAATATTGTTATATTTAATGCTTTGCAAATTGCGACTTAACTAATATAAATATTGTTACATGCGAATGCTTCGACTTCGTTGCATATAAAATTAATAATATAGCATTTTATTACAAATATATCTTTGTCAAGTTTTCTTATTCGCATCTTTGTTACTTCTTGTAAACTCTTTTATTCTTTCTATCTTTATTGTTTCTTTTATTTTGAAAAGAAATTCGATTATATTGTAAATATTTACTCTTGATTTTTTATAATTGCTTACGCTCTTAATGTTATAAGACGAAGAATTGTCGCTACGATTATTGCGCTAAAAAGCGCAAAACTATACATTTTATCTCTTAATTATATACTTAACTTACAATTTAATGTGTTACGATCTCTTAACAATTTGTTAAACGAATCAATATTTTGATAATTTTTTGCGCGCGTATTCTCGATAACAAGAATATCGAAATTAATTAATTTGAACTCGTTTTGCGAATTTGACGCTATTTATAATTTATGTACGCATAAATTAGACAAAACAACTCGACTTCGCATTTAAGTTAAAAAATGTTATTAACTCGCATTAATGCGAATTTGCAACGTCTTTATAAAATCTAACAAAAAATGTTAAACGTAATGCGTTATCGCATTAATCTTAATACTTTTTCTTTAAAAAAATTAAATAAGAACGAAGAATTCGAATTTAACTTAATTGTTGCGAAAGGTAACGTTGCTTCTAGCAAGAAAACGTTGTAAATTTTGCGTAATTTAAAAAACTTGTTAAAAACAACATTATTTGTCTTGTTTCTAATTTTTGAGTCGAACTTTTATAAAGAAGAGCGACGTAAATATCTAGACGAAGTTTTTCTCGTATATTATAAATTATTTTTATAGTTTACATAATTTGAACTTTTATGTAATACAAATTGCATATTAATAAGATTAACAATTAAAATAAATTGCTTTTAAAATAAGAAATGCAATTGCTAATTTATAAAGAGTTTAACAAATCTATTATATTGCGAGTCTTATTATGTTAAATTCTCGTCGCATCGTTAGCGCTTAAATCTTTGTTAAACTATTTAATTACTTTAAAAGCTTCAAAATATATTGCTTCTTCAATTTATTAAATTAATTTAACAAATTCTCTAAACGACAAATATTGATTCAATTATACGTTTTATTGACGTTGTATCTTCGCATCTTTTATAAACAATAATAAAGAAAAAATAGAAATAAGAGTAATAAATTATTAAAGAGAAGCGAGACAATTAATTAACGTAATTTATTTGCACTATATAGTATGTATGCGAAGATTTTTTTTAATAAAGTAAAGTAAGAGAAGCAATTAAATAAAAATAAGAAAAACAATTAGATTTAAGCGCATTTCATGCAATCTTCTTATAACTTTCTAATGCTTCAATAGATTTATTAAGAGAGTATTACGTTATTTGTTTAACTTCGTTTACAAAATACATTAATTAAAAAAAAATAACAACGATAACAAATTTTAAGACGTTTATCTTAATACAAATGTAATTTTTGAAATTAAAGTGCATTAACATAAATGTTTGCGTAAAAATAAAAATAAACTTTTTAAATGTTGCTACAACGTTCTTGTTAAATACGAAAAACTTATTTTGTTTCTTTTACTTATTGTCTTTTAATAACTTTGTCAATGTTCGAATAATTTTTACATAATATTAAACAAATCGTCTATAAAAGTTTGCAAATTCTAAAAACACTTAAAGTTTATAAAGAGTAATTAATTTAAATTACGTTATAATAAAGTTTATACAATACAAATTTATTAACACATCGTAATTGTTTATAATGTATTTCAAAAATTTAATTAAAATTGTTATAAAGAAGCATTTTAATAACTTGACATAAAATTTATACAATTGCAAACGTTTAAGAATTTGACAAATGCAATTCTAGTATCTCTTTTATATCTTCAAGTAAATCAAGATAGCGTTAAGATATATTACACAAATATAATTAATTAATTTTCGCAATACTTTATTAATTTAAGATTAAAAAATAATTAATGCATTCGTTAATTTAAATAACATTATTATATATTCGAAATAATTGTATTGTGTTTAAAAGGCAATTTTTTATTTATTGTTTTAACGAATGCGAATTCAATAATAAGCGTTCTTAAGATTTAGCTTTGTAAAGTAGACAACGTCAATTAAACGATTTAGCGTCTTTTCGATCAAAGATAAAGAACATTTGTTCTTAATAATTATAACATTAAGATTACAATAATTGATATACAATCTTAAGCTATTATCGCTTTTTAATACGAATAACATTAATACATCGACAAGACTAATAAACTTATAAATTCTATTTAACGTTAAATTTTTCAAAAGATATTCTTGCAAAATATCTAGTTTTTTCTTAAAAAAAAAGTATAGTAATTTGTAAAGAAACTCTTTACTTAATAGTAAATTAATATTACAATTTTTTTTCTTATAATTAAGAAAAATAAATGCGTTCTTTGAATCAAAAACATTATTATAATTTTTAATGCTTCGCATTTTCTTAAGAACGTCGCGCAATTAAAGTTTCTCGTTTATATTAAAATTATAGCAAACAAAAGCAAACACAAAAATAAATTTCTCGAATTTTAAAAAATCTTTTAGAAATTTTAGCACAATTATCTTCTTAATAACTTGATAGCGTTAAATTAACGTATATTAATCAACATATAAGTTTGTCTTTATTATTTAAAATAGATTAATAATAATATTGTGTGCGACGTTGTCAAAGACGTAAAAAATTTATTTTAAAGTGTACTTACATTTATTATTATTGCGAATTTTAATTTTTGCGATGTAAAATTTTATAAATCGAGTCTTTTAAATTGTAAATGCTTTCGCTTCAATAACAAGATATTAAATCTTTTCAAGATATTATAACGTCGTTAGTTGTTCGCTAATGCAATTGAAGTAAACGTTTTTATTAAAAAAGTCTTTTTGTTTATATTATTTTGTGTTAACAAATATTAATAATTTTGCGAAGAATGTCTTTGTTTTGTGTTTTTGACTTGCAATAGCAATTATAATTGTTGCGAATTTATTTAATTTCTTAACTTATTAAAGACTTTCTTAATAATAAGTTGCGATAAGAGCGCATTTTGAGCGTTTGTCGCAAAGATTAATTAGAAGTTCTCTACTACATTTACTTGCGTTTTCTTAGAAAATTTAAGACAATTTTTTGCGATATATTTCTTCTTCTTGCAATTATAGTAGATGCGCTTATTTCGCACAATATTATTAGCTTTTTTTAAATTACGAAGAAGAAACTTGTTTGTGCTTTTTCGATAACTTGTAATTGCAAAGACGTCGCGAGTTTTATTCGTTAACATAATTTTTTCTTGTCTTCGACTATAAGAACTTTCTTTAAAATTGCGAAATTCAAAGAATAATTCTTTTTTAAAAAATTTATTTAGTATTTTAAATCTTAAGAATATTATGCTCTTTATGCGTTGCGTCAACGCGACAAACGTACTTCTTATCTTAAGAATTTAAATTACGTTGTTGATTTTTTCTCGAAAATCTTTTCTTAGTCTATGTAAGAAATAATTACGTCGTTAACGTTTAATATATTTGTCAAGATTTGCTTCGAACGTTTTTAAATATGTTACGAAGTTGTTAACGCTTTGCGACGATTATTGCTTAACGTTTTTATATTTTTAAGAAAAAGCAAAACGACAATTCTTCGAATTCTTGATAAGATTGATCAAATACTTAATAAATTGTTTTTAATCTTATTTTTTAATCTTGTTTTTATTTTTATTTTTATAATTCTTTTATCGCGACGTAGACGCATCGCAAAGAAATTACTAAACTTAACAAATTGTTGTAATTTTTTCTAGAAATTATTCTTTATTAACTTCGAAAAAGTTTTTAGTATTTCGAATTTAATCTTTTTATTTTTTAAAGTTCTTTTTATAATATAAATTTAAATTAATCAATTTTATAAACTGTGCAAAGTATTATTTCTTAAGCGTCAATTTGTTGTTTTTATTGTTAAAGTTGTTTTTGCAAAAGCGACGCAAATTAGACGTTCTAATTTCGTTTAAACGAAAAAACTTTTCAAAATGTTTGTTTTTTACTTAAGCGATATAAAAAATTTATTTTGTTTAAAGTTTATGTCTTTTTGCTTGCTTCTTAACAAGTAACTTTTTATGATTAATATTTTTATTAAACGATAATAATAACATAGTATTGTTGTTTTGCGAAATTTTTTCTTGTAATGTAATTTTAAGATTTGTAATTAACACAAGTTAGATTTTCGCATTGTTTTCGTTTTTTAATTGTTAAAACGTCGCAATATTATTGTTGTTATTTAGATTTCGTTTTGTATTGCGTATCGTATTAATTATTTTATTAAACAATTGTTTTTATAGATTATGACAAATTAATATTGTGAAATTATATACGAACATGTAACAAAACGTCGTTACATCGACGTTAGACTAGTCGCGTTAACCTAGAAATGTCACGTGCAAATGTCAAGATTCAAGTTAAAAAAAATTCGAGAAATCGAATCGCTCAAAGTAATTTAGTCGATTACTATAAGTAGTTTAACGCAAAGCGCGCTAAACTAATTTGAGCGATTTGATTTCAAAAAATCGTCGCGATCCAATCTTGGCGTCGAGTCGAATTAAAGAGATAATATTATAACTTGATTCAACGATTAGTTTAATCGACGCATACAAGACGAGATTACATAATATGTAGAACTATAGTTCAAAAAAACATTAATTCGTAAAAATTTTAAAAGAAATTTTTTAGAAAGAAAATTTTGCACGACGTTAAGTTGCTATTACAAGAACTTAACACTAACGTATTTATTAAATTATTGATCGCTAGCATTACAAAGATGTTGTTATATTAACGCACACAAAACAAGATTATATAACATATAAAACTATAGTTTAAAGAGACATTAATTTGTAAGAATTTTAAAAAGAAATTCTTAAAAAAAAAATTTGCACGATGTTAAGTTGCTATTACAAGAACTTAACATTAATATATATATATATTTTTTTTTAATTTATATTCGATTTAACATTTCTAAGAGTTTATGCGAGAATTATATATTTTTACGATTTTTAAATTTGATCAATTACAAATAGATAAACAATGTTAGCGTTTATTTGTTTAATTTTAATTGACTAGAATTCGCAATTATCATTTTGTTCGTAATAAATTGTTATAATAACGCTATATTTTCGTCTTCTATATTGTGATATTTGTGATACAAAAAAATTCTTCAAACAAGAACTTTATAAATCTAAGAAAAGCTCGAATATTATTAACAATATTGTCGTCTAAAATTGACACAACAATTTGATAATTAAAATTATACGCATTGTCGCAACGACAAATTTGATTTCGTCTAACAATTGTTATAAATTTGTAATATAAATTTTTTGTTACATTTGTGTTTTTTCTTATTGTTATTTGAAGCAAATTAACAAAATATGCTTAATTGTTATGCGTCTCTAATTGCAATAATAAGTCTTTGTCGTAACTTCAAATATTTATCGTTCGCACAAAAATTAATTAAAGTTAATTTGATCTATTCTTAATTATATTAGAAGTACATTATATAATTTGAAACAATTAATATGTAATTGCATATATTTATACGTAATTCTAAATATAAGCTTGCGATACTTTGCGTTGTTCTTGTTTTTTAATTATCTTAGTTGTTACTTCTTTCGAGTCTTGTTCTAAATAAACGTCTTTCTAACGACGAGCTTGTTTAATATTTAATTCGCGAGAAATAAACGCTATTTATACGTTTTGTTAACGATTTCGTTTGCAATCTCGTTATCTTTTATGTCTTTATATTTTGAAATTTAATAAAGTTTTAATATAACGTCTCGACGTTGTATCGCGTTATATATTTCTTACATTCTTCTAAAACATATTTAATTTAATATTAATTTAATTTTTTTATAATCTTTAGTAAAGTTTAATTGTCGAAATATATCTTGTAAATTTGTTCTCGCAAATTAGTAAATGTCTCGCAATGCTTTGTTATTTTTTCGATTGCTCTTATAAGTCTTTCGAGTTTGTTATAATGCGTAAATGTTATTTTGACGTTCTTTAATCGCTTTTTGATTCTTTAATTCGCTTTTATTAAAATAACAATAAGGTTTTTATTGCGATTGCTCTTGTCAAAATACGCTCTTTAATATTGATTAAACTTGTTCGCATTGTGCTTTTTTTTAATTATTTTCTTGCTATACGCAATAATTATTTTAGAAGATTTTATTTATAAAATAGTTATATAGAATTGTTATTGCAATATTGTTGTCAATTCGAATTCTATTTGTATTTATTTTTTCTTAAGTTGCAAAAATATTATTCTAAGTCTTGATTTTTGTTCTTTTTTTAACATTAAATTGTTACGTATGCGCAATATTGTTGCGTCTATTATTTTGTTTAACTTTTATACATCTATAATAACTATTAATCTTTATATTAGTTTTTCGAGATGCATATTAATAAAAGATACATTAATTTTAACTTGTAAAACTTTTATAAACGTCGTTTTGTAAATGTTTGTAATACGTTAAAACGCACAATTTTGTATCGATCGCAATTTCGAAATAATTTTTTTTCTTAAATTTTTAATATTTTTAAACGTATATTATGCGACAATATCGTAAACTATTATTGATTTTTCGATAATAATATATTTGCACTTATTTGTCTTTAACGAAATGTTAAATATTGAACTTTCTATTATTAATGCGTTTTTGTGTCTAATTATTAGCTTAATCTTTATTTGACGTAAGTAAATTCTCTATCTTAGCTTTAAGTTTAGTTGAACTCTTAATATTTTAATATTTAATTTAACAATTATCTCGTATTTTATTAGTGTTATATAAGTGCTTATATCGAATCTCTTTAAAGTTCGCGAAAAATAAATTAATTTATGCTTCTTTTTCGCGAATTTAAATTTGTAACTTCGTATTTATTGTTCGTATTTGTCGTATATTTAACTTAGCATTTTGCAATTACATTCGATCGATTTCTTACATATTAATATATTAATGTTGTTTACGAAATTCGTAACGCTAACTTGCAATTTGATGTTATTATATATCTTTAATAGATTTGCATTGTAAAACAAATATAAGACTAAGAAAAAAAAAGAATTTTGCAATATATTTACGTTCGCATTGCGCTTCTTTATTATATAGTTGTCTATAATTAAAATAATACGACGTTTTTCTAAAAAATTCTTTATTTATTTAAGCAAATAAGTAGAAATTCGTCTCTTTTTTATATTGTAAAGCAAACGAACATGCGATACATTGTCGAATGCGTCTAATATATCAAAATTAAGTAAAAATGTTACTCTTTTCTTTTGATTGCTTTATATTGTGTATAGACTGATCGCGCTAACCCGGAAATGTCACGTGCAAATGCCAAGACCTAGGTCAAAAAAAATTCGAGGAATCGAATCGCTCAAAGTAGTTTAGTCGATTACTATAAGTAGTTTAGCGCGAAGCGCGCTAAACTAATTTGAGCGATTCGATTCCAAAAAATCGTCGCGACCCGATCTTGACGTCGGGTCGGACTAGAGGGATGATATCATAACCTAGCCCAACGATTAGTCTAATTGTGTAAATCTTTTTCGTAATTAATTGCAACGTTGTGTCGATTAAACGTTGTCTTTTAACTTTTATTTGTATATTTAATAAAGTATTGTGCGTCTTTACAACGTAACAAAGACGCTTTAATATTATTAACTCTAATATCTTATTTAATGTATTTAATAACGCGATAAGTCTAAGAAATAACAATTTAAAATAGTTCTTTTTTCTTAGTTTGCGCAATATTATTGTAATCGTCTTTTTAAAATAAGACAATTGCATTTCTTTTTTAATATATTTATCGAATAAAAATTTTATTTAAAATAAAACAATGCAAATTAATTGTCGCAACGCATAATTAATTATATTGTTAATTTTTAATATCTTGTTAGAAGTTATCTTGTGCATTGCTTTTATTACTTTGCGTTTCAATATTATTTTGTTATCTTCTATAGAAGTCGAATAAAAGAATTCGTTCAAGTTATCTACTAAAATTGTAAACAAAAAAGAAAAATAAAATTAAAACATTGTTTCGATTTTGTTCTTTGTTGTCGTTGCAATATTTGTATTAATTTGTAATAATAATATAATAAATTCGATTAACGTTTTTGTTATTGCGTTTTTAATTTACTTTGTTATCTTAAAAAGATTCTTAATAATATTTTTCGAAACTTTTATTTGTTTGCGAAATTCGTTTTGTTTGTATCTCTTTAAAATCTTGCTCTTCTTATCGCATATTCGAACGTACGTCGTTTATTCGCTAACAATGTAATATTGTCAATATAGTCTTTTGATTTCTTTAATAATCTTTGTGCACTTTGTTATTTATTTACATTTGATTCTCTTGTGTAATCTTGCTTATACGATAAAGTCTTTAATAGTTTTTTTTAAAGCATCGAACAACTTTATTGTATACTTATTGATGTTATCTCTTTTTATTAAATTGTTTAATATTAATTTAAGTAATAAATCTCTTAATATATTGTCGAATTTTTCTAAATTTATAACTTTCTAGTTTTGTTTAAAACAACGCTAAGACTTCTTTTGCATTCGAAAATTTAATATCGTTTTTATTAAAAAATAATCGAATAAGTTTTTTATCTTTTTGTTTATATCGCAATATATTAATTTATTTGTTATTTCTCTTGTAACAAACAATAAATCGATTGTAATTTAAGCGAATAAATAATCTTCTATTATAATTTCTTAAAAAAGAATTAATATTGCGTCGATTGCGCGCATTATATTTAACAAATTCTTCAAAAACAAATATTGTCTAAAATAAAAAGAATTCGCTCAAAAAAAAATGCAAATTAAAATTTCTTACAATAATACTTTTGTCTTGCATGCGCAAAGTTAACTTTATCGCTAAAAGATTGCTTTTATTAATTATTTTATTATAATTATTTAAAAGCAAGTTATAAACGTTATAAATATTAATAAAATTATATTTTGTATTGTTATTGTCGAAACATAGTTATAACGTTATTGTTTTTACATTTTTGAAATATTATATATTGTATTAGTTATTGTTATTAATGTGTTCATTAATGTAAAAGCATGTTCTTTTGTCGTTATTTACGAACGTAAAGTTTACGCGTTTCGAATTGTATATCTTTGTCTTAGCATAATGTTGTTACAACTCTTGTATTATTAATATATTGTAATTTTGTATTTTATTCTTTTAAAACAATGCGATTATTATCTTACTTCTTAATTTGTAAATATTATATTATAATGTTTTAAGCTTATTTTGTGTCTTTATTAAAATTGCTTCGTATAATTCTTAATATTAATATTTATTAGATTTTGCATCTTTTGCGTAGAAGATATGTTCTATAACGATGTTATTGTTATCTCGTCGTTATCTTATTTTATTAGAATAAACTGACTATTTAACAATTTGTTAAAATGTCTTTTCTTAATTAATTGTTAAATTATGCTTTTTTTTGTTATAAGAGTATTTTGCATGCGATTTGTTTGCGTCGAACAATTAATTGTTGTCGTCTTGCGTTTTATTTTCTTCTTCGACGTTTAATTAAACGTTGTTGCGCTTTTAAAAGTTACTAAGATAATTGTTGTTTTATTTATTCTTATCGCTTTAACGACGTAATACAATAACTTTATTTTCGTTATTTCTTTTATTCTTAGTTTTTCGTTTTATTTTTTAAAACACTTAAAATCGAATGCTTTATAAGCATTCTTGCAAACGTCGTATTTTTATTTTAATAAATTCAATTAATGCGAACATTAATCGAAACAATAATCTCACGTATAATAAATGCATTGTTGCTTGTTCTTGCATTCGTATATTAAGTAATTATATTCTTAATACTTTATATATTGCTTTATTTTGCAACTTGTATTATATTATTTTGTTATCTTAATATTCGACTTATAAATTACGTTAAATTAAATTAATTTGTTCGTTGTTTTCGCGCAATCTACTTATATTACAATAAAAATATATTGCTTTTTATTGCTTTTTCTTATAAATTAAGTTATTTTATTAATCTTTAATTCTTAATATATAATCTTGTATAATCTTGTATAATCTTTTTATTGTTTTTGTCTTCTTTCTCTTTATGTTTTTAAGCATGTTTTTTACTCTAATATTGTATATTATTATTTTTGCGCGTTTACGACGCAAAATTGTTGCAATAAATATGTTCTTAACTTAAAAATTACTTGATTTTAGAATTTTCTTATTGCATTTACTATTAACTTTAAAGATTTTTTTTTTGAAACATCTTATTTTTTGTATATCTTTTTGCACACTTAGTGTGTTAACAATGTTTAAATTGCGCGTTAATGCAATTATCTTTATTGCATTTATCTTATGTACTCTTTTTATCTCTTTCTTCTTTTTAATTTATATTATTAGCTTTATCTTCTTAATTAATTATTGCTTCGAAAATGTTTATTCGACGTTTATCTTAATTGTTGTTTGTACAACTAATAACAAGCTCTATACTATGCTTACTTATATGCTTGCATCTTATGTGTTTTTCTTAATTTTTTTAATTTTTTTTAGTTGATTTGTTGTCTTTTTCAATCTTTTCAATATAAAGATTATGTTAATTCGTCTATTTTTCGCGAAGAGTTCGTTAAATTTGCGCGTAAACTTTTTGACAAAAATGCATTACTTAATTAATGTTATTATCGAAATTATTTTAAACGCGTTTTTTTTCTTAAATTTATAGAGCTTCTTAATCTTTATTATTTTTGCGATAATCTTTGTCGCAATTTGTAATAAATCTCGTTAAAACACATTAAGAACGCTTTAACTACTTGTCGATATCGCATTAATTACGTTTATTTAATTCTAACAATCGAGATAAATTGTAAGCGTTATTGTTAATAAGATCTTCTCTCTCGTCTCTTCTCGTATAATAAAATAATATAATATCGATTTTCGCAACGAAATTTTTCCAATCTTTATATGCTCTTAATTAGATTAATCGTTAGATTGGAAATCGATATTAACTTTCTAATTTAATTTAAATACTCGATATCAACATCGTAACTTAACTTAAATATTCGATATTAACATTGTAACTCAACTTGATATTAACTCAATTTCTAACTTAATTCGAATTATCGATTCGAATCGTTAAGCAATCGAAAATGTTGTTATAATGTCAAGATTTTCTATTTTTAAATTTATCACGTTACGACTTTCGAGAGATCTATGCGTTAAGAACGAAACAATTTTCTTCTTTATTATCTTCTCGTTATTTGCATTATCTTATTGTATTATCTTATTGCATTATCTTATTGCATTATCTTATTGCATTATCTTATTGTATTATCTTATTACATTATCTTATTGCATTACTAGTGTTTATCTTTAGATAATTTATTGTTGTTATTAAGATTGCTATTTTTTGCAAAATATATTGCAAAATGTCTAATTCTAATAATGCATACAATTTATTAATATTTTCGATTAAGAAAGAGTCTAGTTTCTCGATGTTGCACAACTTAATCTTAAGTAGTCTTTATTCTAATCAATTCGCAAGTTAAGACTTATAAGACATTAATTAATTTTTTCTTAAGAAGAAAAGAGCTCTTCAAGAAGCAATCAATAGAATTTGTCAAGATAGTTCTCTTTTGAGATTAAGAGAGAACAACGAATACGTTAAGTAATGAAGCTTTTAACAACAAATTTAAGAACGAATTAAGTAATTAAAATTACAAAATTTAGACTTCGACATTGAAGATACTTTAGAAGACTACTAAAGCGTTTTTAACTAAATTCTTTTTTAGTAAGTGCATTACTTATTTGCATTATCGTTGATTCTTTACGATATCTACTAATGTTCTACTTTATGTATGTAGATAACAATTTGCTTGTTATTTACGCAAAGCGTAAGATTATTTAGCAAAAGAATATGCGATTAATGACGCAATTGATGATCAATCTAGGAATTTACTATAATAATAGTAAAAAGTAAACATTTGTCGTGATACTCGAAATTCTAAAATCGAGATGTCTTCGTCATATTTAGATAATCGAAATTAAGAATAGATAGCAAGAATACAAGCTATTTAGTTATATAGTTTATTAATTGTATTATCTAATTGCATTACTATGCAACATTTTAAGAAAAAAATTATAAGATTCAACACACAATTCATGTCTACAAATTCTACTACTAAATCGCTTTATGTCTTGGCAAGTCGAATCGAAAATTCGAGTCGATACTTGATATCAACATCGTGACTTGATTCGAATACTCGATATTAACATCGTGACCCAAATTGACTTTTCGATATCAAAATTCTAATCTAATTCGAGTCTTAACGAGTTAGAAATTTAACTCGAACTCGATGACTTGACCCGACGCGATCAATCTACTCTTAATATAATATTAATATATTTATTAAATTATTAATTGCTAGTAGTGTAATCGTTGAGTCGAGTCGAACACTTTTTTCTTAATTCGATTTATTCTCTTAAATCTTGTAGAATTAAGTTAGAGTCAAGACGCAAATCTAATTTTAGAGTTAAGTTTTGTTAAGTTAATATCAAGAATTTAAGTTAATTTTGTTGCGTTAGTATTTGTTTATTTTATTTTATTTTATTTATACGTTAACTTGATTAAGCTAGCGTAGAATTTACGCTAATTACATATAATTAGCGCAAAATTTACGCTAATTGTATATAGTTAGCGCGTTACGTAACGTTACGTAATCGAGTAAGTCGAATTAAACACTCGACACATATTTTTCGCTTGTCTTATTTTGTTAAGCTAGAAAATTCGCTTAACTCTAGAATTAGAATTGAGCAAATTTGTTACAATAATCGTACTTTTCTTGCTTGATAGAATATTCCTTTCCTTGTCTTGCTTGGCAGGATATTTCTTGACAATTAAGTCTATATTTAGATTTGAAGAACTTTCCTCTTTCTAGCTAGCAATTCAATTCTTTTTATCACATTGTGTCCTCTTTTATAGTGCGAGTATCGCATCAAAATTAATCTAATTGAATTAAAATTCGACTTAATAATTATATTAATTGCTAGTATTACAATTGTTCTTCTCTTTAGAATTTTAATCTTCAAAATATATATTCAATATTGCGATTACGTTGCGACTTTGCTTTTTTTACAATATTAAACGCTCTTTAAACGTTACAATAATAATGCTTTGCTTTTTTACTTTTTGTAAACGTAGACTAATCGTTGAGCCAGATTTCGATATTAACATTCTAATTCGACTCGAATACTTGATATCAACCTCTTGATTCAACTTAGAATCGACTTAGATCAACGATTTCTTGACTTGACTCGATCGACTCGCCAAGCAATCGAAAATGACGTCAAAATGCCAAGATTCTCTATTTTTAAAAAAATTCGCGTTATTTGAATTACTAAAAATAGTTTAAAAATAATAACGCACAAATAACGTACAAATGCATTACCTAAATGCATTACTATATAATATTATAAACAAATTAATTAAATTAATCAATTTGATTAAGTTGATTAATGCACTTTTTCAAAATAATTTAAATTTTTCGAGTCTTGACAAGTTGGGTCGAATTATACGCTAAGTACTTCATATCTATTCTTTGACTCGATTCAAATACTTGAGTCAAGATTTCTAACCTAAATCGAGTCTTGACGAGTCGAGAACTTAACTCGAACTCGATGACTCAACTCGACGCGACCAGTCTATGTAAACGTATACTTTCGCAAAGTATGCAATAATAATTTGCTTCGATTTATTGTTATATAAAAGGAAAAAAGAATTTAAATTGTTAAAAAAATCTTTTTATAAACTTTTTTTACTCTTTTGATAAATATTATTTGTTGTATCGAATTTGCGTATTTATCTTAATTATCTAATTGTATTTATAAAAAGATTTCTTGCACTTCTTTTCTTTATCTTTGTTTAATATTTTATGCAAAAGAGATTAAGCAACAATCTTAACTTCTCTTGTGTACTATTGTAAGACGCTTTGTTTTCTTTAATAAAGTTTTATCATAAATTAACTATATATTGACAAGCAAAAAGACATTTAAGTTCTTAGCAAAAGTCTTTAACTTTATTCTTGTCGTAATATTACTACTTTAATATTACAACAACGTAATAATATTTAACGTTATTAATTTTAAAATCTTTTTTTTAATATTGTTTACTATTTTGATAAATTAATTAAAATTTCTTTGTTTTACTTAATTTAATTAGCGTTGTTAATGTGCTAATAATATTTACTTACAATCTTTAACTTTTTTTTTCGCATATTAATTTTTATAACAAAGCGATAAATAATTGCAAATATCTCTTTTGTTGTCTATATTACTAACGATAATAATGCGCGCAATAAAACAAATTCAAGTAAGTATTTCTAGACTTTTCTTTGCATTCGTCGATATCTTAAAGTAATATTGCTATATTTAATGCTTTGCAAATTGCAATTTAACTAATATAAGCATTGTTACATGCGAGTGCTTCGACTTCACTACGTATAAGATTAACAATATAACATTTTATTACAAATATATTTTTGTTAAGTTTTCTTGTTCGCGCTTTTGTTATCTTTCGCAAACTCTCTTGTTTTTTATTTTTATTATCTCTTTTGTTTTGAAAAAAAGTTCAACTATATTGTAAGCATTTGTTTTTAATTTTTTATAATTGCTTATATTTTTAGTATTGCAAGACAAAGAATTGTTGTTGCAATTATTGCGTTAAAAGATGCAAGACTATATATTTTATTTCTTAATTATATATTTAATTTACAATTTAATGTGTTGCGATTTTTTAACAATTCGTTAAATATATTAATATTTTGCTAGTTTTTTGCGCGCATATTCTCGATAACAAGAATATCGAAATTAATTAATTTGAATTTGCTTTGTAAGTTCAACGTTATTTACAATTTATATACGCATAAATTAGATAAAACAATTCGACTTTACGTTTAAATTAAGAGAATTTATTAACTTGCATTAATGCGAACTTGCAACATCTTTGCAAGATTTAACAAAAAATGCTAGATATAATACGTTTTTGTGTTAATCTTAATGCTTTTTCTTTAAAAAAATTAAATAAAGACAAAGAATTTAAGTTTAATTTGATTGTTACAAAAGATGACGTTGCTTTTAACAAGAAAATATTGTAAATTTTGCGTAACTCGAAGAACTCGCTAAAGATAATACTATTCGTTTTATTCTTAATTTTCGAGTTGAGCTTCTATAAAGAAGAGCGACATAAATATTTAAATAAGACTCTTCTTGTATATTATAAGTTGTTTCTATAACTTATATAACTTAAACTTTTATACAATACAAATTGTATATTAATAAAATTAACAATCGAAATAAGTTGTTCTTAAAATAAGAAATGCAATTGCTAATTTGTAGAAAGTTTAACAAGTTTATTATATTACGAGTCTTACTATATTAAGTTCTTGTCGCATTGCTAGCGCTTAAACTTTTATTAAATTATCTAGTTACTTTAAAAGCTTTAAGATATATTATTTCTTCAATTTGTTAAGTTGATTTAACAAATTTTTTAAACAATAAATATTAATTCAATTACGCGTTCTATTGACGTTGCATCTTCGCATCTTTTATAAACAATAACAAAGAAAAAATAAAGATAAAAATTATAAATTATTAAAAAGAGATAAAACAGTCAATTAATGTAGTTTATTTGTATTGTATAATATGTATGCGAAGATCTTTATTAATAAAGTAAAGTAAAAGAAGCAATTAAATAGAAGTAAGAGAAATAGCTAGACTTAAGCGCATTTTATGCAACTTTCTTATAACTTTCTAATACTTTAATAGATTTATTAAGAAAGTATCAATCTAACTTACTTATTATTTGCGTTATTTCTTCGCTTTAATTGTGCAATTCTATGTTATTTATTAATATTACTTATTTTTGTTAAAGTTTCTTTTGCAAACGCGAAGCTTTAACTTTCTTATTTTTGATATTCTTTTATTAGAAGATTTTTTTGTCTTGTATTCTTTAAGCTTTTGTTGCGCATGCGCTAAATAATTTTTTAAAATTTAATTAGTTTTATATAATAAAAATTCTTTTTATTAAATAAGATATTATAATTTATAATATTTTTGTTTGTTATTAAAAATATTTTCGACTTTTTATTTTTAATTTTTGTTAATAAATATAATATTTTTCGATGCGATTATATTCGCATTTCGATAATACAATTTTAATAATAAAATGTAAAAAACAAAATAAATTTGTTAGTTTTTAAAATGATAAAAACAATATATCTATCTTTTAATAATATCTTTAACTTTGAACAATTTTATAAATTTATAAAACAATTTTTTTTAAACAAATATTCGAAAGATTTTTTGTTAAAAGTATAATTTTATTGTTTATTTAATACTTTTTTAAAATAATTGTTTTATTGTAATTGCGAACTTATGTTTATTATATAAATTAAAAATAATTTACAAGTTAATCTTGTTTGTCTTATAAAGATTGAACTTGTTTTTAAATAATTAAAATATCAAAACAATTTTTGTTATTCTAATTAAATTTAAAATTCGCAACAATATTAAATATTATTTTAAAGAGCGACAACTCAATAAACGCATACAAGACGCTATTATATATATATTAAGATAAAGCTAGAAGCAAGTCTCAATTATCTTGTTTGTAATTGCAATAATATTGTAAATAATATTTTAATATTTAATTTTGTTGTTCGATTTAATTATTAATTTAAAAATAAAAAGTTATGCTTAACTTTTGTTTAACGCAAATGCAATAATATATTGCGAACTAGTAATTACTAATAAAGAGCAATTTTGATCAAAAACAATCTTTCGAATTTTAAAATATATAAGTAGCATCTTTTTAAACAATATGTTTGCTAAATCTTTTGCAATTTATATAAACTTTGCAAGTATATATAACAATATCTTTAAATATTGATTAACAATTATTAAGATAGCGTTGTAGATATTGTTGTTACAACAATTAATAAATAATTCGATAATAAAATTTATAAAGATTTTTGCTTAAGATCGAGCTAAAATTGATAGTAATGTCAACTTATTATATAAGCGATAGTGCGATATTTTGTTACGTTAATATATATTGTATTCTCTAATATATGTGTCAATATTCGACGTTATTTTAAATTAATAGAACTTTTTGCTTATTAGAGTTCTCGTTTTCTTAATTTCGAAATGTCTTATCAACAAGTTATTGTAATATAATTTAAAAAGCTTCTCTTTAAGAGATGCTTTATTTGAAATAAGAATTGCGTAAAAGAAGAATAATACTCTTTTGTAAATTAATTACTCTTATTTAGCGCAAATATTACACATATTGTCTAACATTAATTGTTCTCTAATCTTAAGAATTTTTAAGTTCTTATTTTAAAACTTCTTAATCTTGATTAACAATAAAAAGAAGAAATTTTTTAAATAATTTTTCTCTTTGTATGCTAAGCGAGCATTATATTAACGCAATTACTATATTATAACGTTTTAAGCAATTTTTACAATTTCTTTTTTTATTATCTTAATATTTATAATCTTCTTATTTGTAAATATATTATAAAAAGGTTCTTTAAATAATTTATTGTTAAGCTTCTTAATTACAAAAGTCTTAATTTTGTTCTAGAAATACAAAGATTGCGCTCTAACAACGTCTCGAATTAGTATTAAGATTATTTTAATAATTGCAATTATAATAATTTTTAACTTGTTTTAAAGAATAAGTAAGCAAATCTCGTTATTTGCATCTTTCTTATAACTAGATTGTCGAAACAACTTATTTGCGAGATTGATTTTTTTTGTGCGATATTTAATTTCGAAATTATATTTTGCTAGAGAGAAAATCTATTGCGTTTAATAATAGTTTAACGTCGTTATCTTTATAAAGTAGCGCAAATTGTTATAATTTGTTAGCACAATAATTAAATAATAACATTCGCATTTGATAAATCCTAACTTTAGTCCTAAATGTATCTAGATCTATTATAACAAAAGTCGCAGTTTTTTGTTATTAATATTTGGACTTTGTGCGAGATCAAGATTAGAGCTCGTAAATCTTGCATTATTTGCGAGAATCTAGAAGTTCAAGTCAAGCTTTGCGAGAGACAATTTTGACATCTCTTAACATTGCGCTCGTAGATGCGTTCGTTCTATATAACAATTATGATTTGCTTGCGTGAGATGCGCACATATTCTCTTGATTTATCAAACTCGTCTCAAAAGTAAAGTTTGCTCAAATCGACGAAATTTGACGTTTAAATCGAAAAACGTAATAATTTGACGCAACTATGCAACTAGCGAGCAATTGCAAACGATTGTGCGTATCGCAAATATTAAAATTTTACGCTTAAAGACGTAGTCTAATTCAATTAAGATTTCGCAACTTTGTCGAACATAAAGAAAACAAAACGAGCTCTTCGAGCAAGTTCTATCTCGACAATACTAATTTGAGTACGTAGAATAGTTAGATTTGTGAGATTTGCAAAATCTTGAGAGAATCTTAATCTATCAAGCTCGATCTGTCTCCCAAAACGCGGATGAACTTTCTTTAAAATAGTATTTTTATTGCTTAAATCTCGTAACAATTGCGAGCAACTCTTAATTATAAGTTTTGTATCGTATTTTTGCAAAAATTATTTTTCTTAAGTAGAATACAATTAAATGTTACGTTGTTTATTCGACTTCGCTTACAAGATATATCAATTAAAAGAAAATAACAACAATAACAAATTTTAAGATGTTTGCTTCGATATAAATATAATTCTTGAAATCAAAGTGTGCTAATTAGCGTAATCGTTAAATTGAATTTTAATTCGATCGAGTTAACTAGTTCAATTCTAATTCTAAGATTAAACAAATTTTCTAGCTTAACAAAGTAAAATAAGCGAAGAATGCGCGTCGAATGTTTAATTCGACTTACTCGATTATATAACATTACGTAACACGCTAATTATATGCGATTAACATAAATTTTACACTAATTATATATAATTAGCGTAAATCTTGCGCTAGTTTAATCGAATTAGCGCATAGATAAAATAAGATAAAATAAAATAAGTAAATATTAATGCGACAAAGTTAGCTTAAGTTCTTGACATTAATTTGACGAAATTCGACTTTAAGATTAGATTTAAGTCTTAATTCTAACTTAATTCTACAAGATTCAAGAGAATAAATTAGATTAAGAAAAAAGTGTTCAATTCGATTCAACGATTACACTAGCACTAATATAGATATTTGCGTAAAAACAATAATAAGTTTCTTAAACGTTGCTATAGCGTTCTTGTTAAATACAAAAGACTTATTTTGTTTCTTTTGCTTATTGTCTTTTAGCAACTTTGTTAATGCTTAGATAATTTTTGTATAATATTGAACAAATTGTTTATAAAAGTTTTCAAATTTTATAAATACTTAAAGTTTACAAAGAATAATTAACTTAAATTACGTTATAATAAAATTTATATAACATAAATTTATCAATATATTATAATTGCTTATAATGTATTTTAAGAATTTAATCAAGATTGTTATAAAGAAGCATTTTGATAATTTAATATAAAGCTTATACAATTGCAAGCATTCAAAAATCTAATAAACGTAATTCTAGTATTTCTCTTATATCTTTAAGTAAATTAAGATATTATCAAGATATATTATACAAATATAATTAATTAATTTTCGCAATACTTTATTAATTTAAGATTGAAAAATAATTAATAAATTTGTTAATTTAAATAATATTATTGCATATTTGAAATTATTGTATTGTATTCGAAAAGCAATCTTTTATTTATTATCTTAACAAATGCGAATTTAATAATAAGGATTTTTAAGATTTAGCTTTGTAAAGTAAACAACGTTAATTAAACAATTTAGCGTCTTCTTAATCAAAGATAGAGAATATCTATTCTTAATAGTTATAATATTAAGATTACAATAATTGACATACAATCTTAAGTTAATATTGTTTTTTAATATTAATAATATTAATATATTAACAAGATTAATAGAATTACAAATTTTGCTTAGCGTGAAATTTTTTGAAAAATACTTTTGCAAAATATTTAGTTTTTTCTTGAAAGAAAGGTATAATAATTTGTAGAAAGACTTTTTACTTAACAATAAATTAATATTATAATTCTCTTTCTTATAATTAAGAAGAGTGAATGCGTTTTTTAAATTAAAAACGTTATTATAGTTTTTAATATTTCGCATTTTTTTAAAAACGTTGCGCAATTAAGATTTCTTGTTCGCATTAAAATTACAACAAATAAAAGCAAACACAAAAACAAATTTCTTAAGCTTTAAGACATCTTTTAAGAATTTTAACACAATTATCTTCTTAGTAACTTGATAGCGCTAGATTAGCGTATATTAATTAATATATAAGTTTGTCTTTATTATTTAGAAAGAATCAATAATAATATCGTGTGCAATATTGTCAAAGACATAAAAGATTTGTTTCGAGACATATTTATGTTTTTTATTATTGCGAATCTTGATTTTTGTAATATAATATTTTGCAAATTAAGTCTTTTAAATTGTAAATGCTTTCGCTTTAATATCAAGACATTAGATTTTTTCAAGATATTATAATTTTGTTAGTCGTTCGTTAATGCAATTAATGTAAGCGTCTTTATTAAGAAGATCTTTTTTTTTTATTACTTTGTGTCAACAAATATTAATAACTTTGCAAAAACTATCTTTGTTTTGTGCTTGAAATTTACAATTGCGATTACAATTGTTGTAGACTTATTTAGTTTCTTAACTTATTAAAGACTTTCTTAATAATAAGTTGCAATAAAAGTATATTTTAAGCGTTTGTCGCAAAGCTCAATTAAGAGTTCTCTATTATATTTACTTGCATTTTCTTAGAAAGTTTAAGACAATTTCTCGCAATATATTTATTTTTTTTGCAATTATAATAGATAAGCTTATCTCGCACAATATTGCTAACTCTTTCTAAATTATAAAAAGAAAGTTTGTTTATACTTTTTTAACAACTTATAGTCGCAAAGACGTCGCAAATTTTACTTGTTAATACAATTTTTTCTTATCTTTAATTATAAGAATTTTCTTTAAAGTTGCAAGATCTAAAGAATAATTCTCTCTTAAAAAATTTATTTAATATCTTGGATCTTAAAAATATTATACTCTTTATATGTTGCGTTAACGCGATAAGCATATCTTTTATTTTAAAAACTTAAATTACATTATTAATTTTTTTTTGAAAAAAAATTCTTAATTTATGTAAAAAATAATTATGTTATTAATATTTAATATATTTGTCGAAATTTGCTTCGAATATTTCAAGTAGACTAATCGTTGGGCTAGGTTATGATATCACCCCTCTAGTCCGACCCGACGCCAAGATTGGGTCGCGACGATTTTTTGAAATCGAATCGCTCAAATTAATTTAGCGCGCTTCGCGCTAAACTACTTATAGTAATCGACTAAACTACTTTAAGCGATTCGATTTCTCGAATTTTTTTTGACTCAAGTCTTGACATTTGCACGTGAAATTTCCGGGTCAACGCGACCAGTCTAATTTCAAGATATATTACAAGGTTATTAACGCTTTGCAACAATTGTTGCTTAATATTTTTATATTTTCGAGAGAAAACAAAACAATAATTCTTTAAGTTCTTAATAAAATTAATTAAATATTTAGTAAATTGCTTTTAATTTTATTTTTTAATCTTATTTTTAGTTTTGTTTTTGTAATTCTCTTATTGCAACGCAAATATATCGCAAAGAAATTATTAAATTTAACAAATCTTTGTAATTTTTTTTAAAAATTATTCTTTATTAATTTCAAAAGAGTTTCTAGTATTTCAAATTTAATTTTTTTATTTTTTAAAGTTCTTTTTTTAATATAAATTTAAATTGATCGATTTTATAAATTGTACAAAGCGTTGTTTCTTAAGCATTAATTTGTTGTTTTAGTTATTAAAATTGTTTTTGCAAAAGCAACGCGAACTAAATATTTTAATTTCGTTTTAACAAAGAAACTTTTCAAGATATTTGTTTTTTACTTAAGCAATACAAAAATTTTGTTTTATTTAAGATTTACATATTTTTGCTTGTCTCTTAATAAGTAGTTTTTTATAATTAATATCTTTATCGAACAATAATAACAACATAATATTGTTGTCTTGCGAAGATTTTTCTTGTAATATAATTTTAAAACTCGTAATTAATACAAACTAAATTCTTGCATTATTTTTGTTCTTTAATTGTTAAAACATCACAATATTGTTGTTGTTATCTAGATTTTATCTTGTATTGCATATTGTGTTAATTATTTTGTCGAACAATCGTTCTTATAAATTGAGACAAATTAATATTTTAAGATTGTGTACAAATGTATAACAAGACGTTGTTATATCAACGCACACAAAACGAGATTACATAATATGTAGAACTATAATTTAGAAAAACATTAATTTGTAAGAATTTTAAAAGAGAATTCTTAGAAAGAAAATTCTATATAATGTTAAGTCGCTATTACAAGTAGACTGGTCGCGTCGAGTTGAATCATCAAGTTCGAGCTAGATTCCTGACCCGCCAAGACTCGATTCGAGTTAGAAATCTTGGCCCAAGTATTTGGGTCGAGTCAAAGGGTAGATATGAAGTACTTAGCGTATAACTTGATTCAACTCGCCAAGACTCGAAAAATTTAGATTATTTTTAAAAAAGTGCATTAATCAACTTAATCAAGTTGATTAATTTAATTAATTTGTTTATAATATTATATAGTAATGCATTTAGATAATGCATTTGTA